>WNFV01000530.1_pt1 | contig 204590 bp, 228 predicted proteins | sample 5400101 | NCBI WGS metagenome assembly WNFV01 (sample SAMN13153361, study PRJNA577476) | soil metagenome | isolation source: 115 cm soil or saprolite under grassland replicate 1 | place: USA:California | collected 2016-06-15 | reverse complement strand
CGGCGGCCCGCTTGTCGAAGCGCGGACGCGCGAGCTGCTGAACGGCCTCGCGCGGAGCGTCGAGAGGCGCGGCGTCTCGCTCGAGCAGTACCTCTCGCTGAGCGGTCGCACCCCGGAGCAGCTCGTCTCGGCCCTGCGCGCGGAGGCTGCCCAGTCGGTCGCGCGCGAGCTCGTGCTCGAGGCGGTCGCCGACGAGGCGGACATCACGATCTCCGACGAGGAGGTCGACGCGCTCATGCGGGAGCAGACCGAGGACGCGAACGACGAGGAGCTCGCCGGAGCGCTGCAGGAGCTGCGCGAAAACGGCGGCTATGAGCGGCTGCGCGAGGACCTGCGCCTGCGCGCCGCGCTCGACAAGCTCGCCTCCGAGGTCAAGCGCATCCCCGTCGAGCTCGCGCGCGCGCGGGAGAGCATCTGGACGCCCGAGAAGGAAAAGCCCGAGACCGCTGCGAAACTCTGGACCCCCGGAAGCAAGGAGCCCGTATGAGCCCGTTGATCCCGATGGTCGTCGAACAGACCTCGCGCGGCGAGCGCGCGTTCGACATCTACTCCCGCCTCCTCGCGGAGCGGATCATCTTCCTCGGTACGCCCGTGGACGATCAGATCGCCAACCTCGTGATGGCGCAGCTGATCCACCTCGAGTCCGAGGACCCCGACAAGGACATCCAGCTCTACATCAACTCGCCGGGTGGCTCCGTGTATGCGGGACTCGCGATCTACGACACGATGCAGTACGTCAAGCCGGACATCGCGACGATTTGCATCGGGATCGCGATGAGCATGGGCTCGTTGCTCCTCGCCGGCGGGAAGAAAGGGAAGCGGAGCGCGCTGCCGAACTCGAAGATTCTCATCCACCAGGTGAGCGGTGGATTCCAGGGTCAGGGAACCGACATCGAGATCCAGGCGCGGGAGGTCATCAACCTCAAGCGTCGGCTGGAGGAGATCTACGCCGAGCACACGACCAAGCCTGTCGAGCAGATTTCACGGGACATGGAGCGCGACTTCTTCATGACCCCGGAAGAAGGCAAGGAGTACGGAATCATCGACAACGTCATCACCCATCGGGTCTCCACTCCCGAGGGGTAGCCAGACCAGGCGAATCGGAGTAAAAGGAGAAAAGTGGCACGCGCGAGCGAGGGAAACGAGCAGCTTCTCTGCAGCTTCTGCGGGAAGAGCCAGCGGCAGGTCAAGAAGCTGATCGCCGGCCCCGGGGTCTACATCTGCGACGAGTGCATCGATCTCTGCAACGAGATCATCGACGAGGAGCTCACCGCTCCCGCGCAGCTCGACCTCGACAACCTGCCTCGCCCGAAGGACATCTACGACGTCCTGAACGACTACGTCGTCTCGCAGGAAGAGTCGAAGCGCACGCTCGCGGTCGCGGTCTACAACCACTACAAGCGCGTGCAGATGGGCCAGGAGGACGACGACGTCGAGCTCCAGAAGTCGAACATCCTGCTGCTCGGCCCGACCGGTTGCGGCAAGACGCTGCTCGCGCAGACGCTCGCCCGCATCCTCAACGTCCCGTTCGCGATCGCGGACGCGACCGCGCTCACCGAGGCCGGCTACGTGGGCGAGGACGTCGAGAACATCCTCCTCAAGCTGATCCAGGCGGCCGACTTCGACATCAAGAAGGCCGAGACCGGGATCATCTACATCGACGAGGTCGACAAGATCGCGCGCAAGGCGGACAACCCGTCGATCACGCGTGACGTGTCGGGCGAGGGCGTCCAGCAGGCGCTGCTGAAGATCCTCGAGGGGACGGTCGCGTCGGTGCCGCCGCAGGGCGGTCGCAAGCACCCGCACCAGGAGTTCCTCTCGATCGACACGACGAACATCCTCTTCATCTGCGGCGGCGCGTTCGCGGGCCTCGACAAGATCATCGCGAAGCGGATCGGCAAGAACGCCGTCGGCTTCGGCGCGGAGATCCGCTCGAAGCGGTCGGTCGAGGCATCCGAGCTGCTCGCACAGGTGATGCCGGAGGACCTCCTCAGCTTCGGGCTGATCCCCGAGTTCATCGGCCGCCTGCCCGTCATCTCGGCGGTGCACCAGCTGCAGAAGGAGGACCTCGTCCAGATCCTCACCGAGCCGAAGAACGCGCTCGCGAAGCAGTACCAGCGCTTCTTCGCCTACGACACGATCGAACTCGTCTTCACGGAGGACGCGCTGTGGGAGATCGCCGAAAAGGCGTTGCAGCGCGAAACGGGCGCCCGCGGCCTCCGCTCGATCATCGAGACCGCGCTGCTCGACGTGATGTTCGAGCTGCCGTCGCGCAAGGACGTCTCCAAGTGCGTGATCACGAAGGAGACGATCTCGAAGGGCCTCAAGCCGACGCTCGTCACCCAGGCCGGCGCCTCGGTCGACGAGGCCGACGAGCTGGCCGAAGAATCGGCGTAGATCCTCCGCAACAGGGCTTGACAGCCCGGGCGCGGCGTGGGATAAGAGACCTGAATCGGGTCTCATATTCGGCTGAGGCTCACTCGACTCGGAGGGTGAGATGACTGGATGGACGAAGCGGGCGGCCCTCTTCGGCGCGCTCGCCCTCGTCGTTGGAGCGGTTGCGGCTGCGGCGACGGCAAGCACGGACGTGCGCAGCGGTGCGGCCGCCAAGACCGTCAAGGTCGGTTTCATCTACTCGAAGACCGGCCCGCTGTCGGGCTTCGCGCAGGAGGAGTACGAGGGTTACCTCTACGGATCGCTCTACGCGCGGACGCACATGAAGAACTGCGGCGGCTACAAGATCGAGACGACCTTCGTCGACGACCAGACGAGCGCGGCGAACGCGGTCACCTCGGCCAAGGATCTGATCGGACGGGGCTATCACATCCTCGCCGGCTCGATCGTGTCGGGAATTGCGCTGCAGGTCGCACCAATCGCCGACCAGAACAACGTGCTCTTCCTGTCCGGCGGCGCGGCGGCCGACGCGATCACCGGGATCAACCGGCACACGTTCCGCGCCGGCCGGCAGAGCTTCCAGGACGTGATGACTGCGCGGAACATCCTCGGCACGAAGGCGACCGGCAAGAAGATCGTCGTGTTCGCCGAGGACACGGCGTTCGGCGCGTCCAACGTCGCCGCAGTGCAGACGATCTTCGGCGCGAAGGGCCACACGGTCTCGAAGATCCTCGTCCCGTTCCAGGCCGCGGACCTGACGCCGTACGCGCAGCAGCTGAAGAACGCGCGCGCGGATCTCGTCTTCATCGCGTGGGCGGGATCGAACGCCGCCGCGATGTGGCAGGCGCTCGACCAGCAGGGCGTCCTCGACTCGACGACGGTGACCACCGGTCTGCCCGACCGCGTCAACTACCCGGCGCTCGGGCCGCTCGTCAGCAAGGCGAAGCTCCTGTCGCACTACGTCTACCAGGCACCGAAGAACCCGGTGAACAGCTGGCTCGTGAAGGCGATGAAGAAGAACGGCGAGGTGCCCGACCTCTTCACGCCGGACGGCTTCAACCTCGCGCTGATGGTGTGTCATGCGGTCGCGAAGGCAGGAGGCGACGGCAACGTCGACAAGCTGATCTCCTCGCTCGAGGGCTGGAAGTTCACGGGCGTGAAGGGCATCGAGCGGATCCGGCAGTCGGACCACGCGCTGACGCAGCCGATGTTCGCGGTGCAGCTCGTCAAGCAGCGGAACGGCAGCTACGAGCCGAAGGTGCTCGCCACCTACTCGTCCGGCCTGACCCAGCCCCCGGTGACGCCGTTCCCGAAGTAGGTCGTTGAACCCTCCGATCCTCGCCACGCGCAACCTCGGGCTCGACATCGGCGGCGCCAAGATCGTCGTCGATGTCTCGCTCGAGGTTGCCGAGGGCGAGCTGCTCGGGATCATCGGCCCGAACGGCGCAGGCAAGACGTCGCTGTTCAACCTGCTCTCGGGTCTCTATCGCCCGACGACGGGCCGGATCGAGCTGTCGGGCCGCGACATCACGCGCGACGCGACCTTCCGGCGCACGCGGGCCGGTCTTGGGCGGACGTTCCAGGTCTCCAGCGTCTTCCCGCTGCTCAGCGTGTTCGAGAACGTGCGGCTGGCGGCGGAGGCGGCGCTCGGCGGGACGCTGCGGCTCTGGCGGCATGCGGCGGGCGTGCGGCGCGCGACCGACGCGGCGCGCGCATCGCTGGCGCGCGTCGGCCTCGACGGACGCTCTCGGCAGACCGCCGGCTCGCTCGCGCACGGCGACAAGCGGCGGCTCGAGCTCGCGATGCTGCTCGCGGCCGACCCGCCCGTGATCATGCTCGACGAGCCGATGGCGGGCGTCTCGGCGGAGAACGTCCCGGAGCTCGTCGAGCTGATCCGCTCGGTGCACGAGCAGGAGGAGAAGACGGTGCTCATGGTCGAGCACCACATGGAGGTCGTCACCGGTCTCGCGCAGCGGATCGCGGTCATGCACCACGGCGCACTGCTCGCGGTCGGGACGCCGGAGCAGATCATGGCGAACCAGACGGTGCAGTCCGCGTACCTCGGGGAAGCGCTGTGACGCTCCTCTCGGTCCGTGACCTGCACGTGTACCTGGGTCAGTCGCACGTGCTCCAGGGCGTCGCGTTCGACGTTCCCGAGGGTGCGGTGACGGCGTTGCTCGGACGCAACGGCGTCGGCAAGACGACGACGCTGCGGTCGATCGTCCGGCTCGTCTCGCATCACGGTGCCGTGACCTACGACGGCGAATCGATCTCGTCGCTGCCAACGCACAAGATCATCCGCCGCGGGATCGGTTACGTCCCGGAAGACCGCGAGATCTTCGCCGGGTTGACGGTCGAAGAGAACCTGCGGCTCGCCGAGCAGAACGGCGGCGCGCGCTACGACGTCGTCTACGAGCTCTTTCCCGAGTTGCGCGAGCGCGGCCGTCAGCGCGCGGGGACGCTGTCCGGCGGGCAACAGCAGATGCTGACGCTCGGGCGCGCGCTCGTGAACGAGAACCGGCTGTTGCTCGTCGACGAGCCGACGAAGGGTCTCGCACCCGCGCTCGTCACGGACGTCGCGAAGGCGCTCGAACGGATCCGCGAGCACACGACCGTGCTGCTCGTCGAACAGAACCTCGGCGTCGTGCGCAAGGTCGCGGAGCACGTCGTCGTGCTCGACCAGGGACGCGTCGCGCACGCCGGCCCCGCGCGCGAGTTCCTCGGCGACCGCGAGCTCGTCCACCGTCTGCTCGGCGTGGCATGAGCACGTTCGTCCTCCTCACGATCACCGGCCTCGGCCTCGGAGCGATGTACTTCCTGACCCAGCACGGGGGAAACCATGTTTCCCCCGTGGGCCCCCTTCTTCTGGTGGTCGGTCCGTCTGCGGGAGTTTGCGCTCCCGCCGGGCAAAGCCCGGCTCCGCGCGCGTTCGCGATTGGCATTTCGGACGAGGTAAGCCAAACCGGATGAGCACATTCGTCCTGTTGACGATCACCGGCCTCGGCCTCGGGGCGATGTACTTCCTGATCGCGTCGGGTCTCTCGCTCATCTACGGCCTGATGGGCGTGCTCAACTTCGCGCACGGCGCGTTCCTCACCGTCGGCTCTTACGCATCGTGGTGGACGTCGGTGAACCTCTTCGACGGCATTCATTCGATCCTCGTGCGCTTCCTGCTGGGTGCGCTTTGCGGATTGCTCGCGGGCGCGGTGTTCGCGGCGCTCGTCGAGCTCGTCCTGATCCGGCCGCTCTACCGGCGGCACATCGAGCAGGTGCTCGTGACCGTCGGCCTGTCGCTCGCGTTCGTGGCGCTGATCGAGGGGATCTGGGGGCCGTCGCTGCGCTCCTACGCCGTCCCGCCGTGGCTGCATCGCACGACGACGATCGGCGGCGCGCACATTCCGAACGACCGCTTCGTCGAGATTACGACCGCGGCCGTCGTGCTCGTGCTCTTGCAACTCTTCCTGCGGCGAACGCGGTACGGGCTGATCATCCGTGCGGGTGTCGAGAACCGCGCGATGGTGACCGCGCTCGGCATCGACGTGCGCAAGGCCTTCACGCTCGTGTTCGCGCTCGGCGGCGTCGCGGCGGCGATCGCAGGCGTGCTGAGCGGCGTCTACTTCAACACGATCGACCCGAGCCAGGGCACCAGCCTGCTCATCTTCGCGTTCATCGTCGTCGTGATCGGCGGCCTCGGCTCGATCGGCGGCTCCGCGGTCGCGGCCGTCGTCGTCGGGCTGCTGCAGCAGTACGTCAACTACTACGCGTCGTCGGGGATCGGGGACATGGCGGTCGTGCTGCTGCTCGGGCTTGTGCTGCTGGCGAGGCCGCGCGGTCTCGCGGGAGCGTTCGCAACGTGAGCCGGCGCGTGCTCCTCGACTTCGTCTTCCCGGCGCTCGTGTTCGTCGCGCTCGCGTTCGTACCGAAGATCGGCTGGGACGTCCCGAAGCTGTTCGACTCGCCGATCTCGAGCCCGGGGACGCTGCAACTGCTCGCGGTCTGCCTCGTCTTCGGTGGGCTCGCGCTCACGTACGACCTGATCTTCGGGTTCACCGGCTTGCTCTCGTTCGGCCACGCACTCTACGTCGCGCTCGGCGTCTATCTCGCCAACATCGCGATCACCGAGTGGCACTGGACCTTCGCCGAGGCCGTGCTCTTCACGCTCGCTGTCGGACTCGTGCTTCCCATCATCCTCGGCTACGTCAGCCTGCGCGTCGGCGGGATCGCGTTTGCGATGGTGACGCTCGCCTTCGCGCAGGCAGGCTCGGTGCTGGTGCACAAGGACCCCCACCACTGGACGCACGGGGAAGAAGGGCTCGGCGCGGACTACCGCAAGCTGCCGGACGCCTTCGTCGGCATCTTCCACACGAAGAACCTCTACTGGCTCGCGCTCGCGTATCTCGCCCTGGTGTTCTTCGTCGTCCGCTGGGCGGTCGAGTCGTCACCCGGCCGCGTCTGGCAGGCGATCCGCGAGAACGAGCTGCGCGTCGAGGTGATCGGCCTGCGGCCCCGCGCGTACAAGTTGATGGCGTTCGTCCTCGCATCGTTCCTCGCGACGCTCGGCGGCATCGTCTACCTGCTCCTGTTCAGCGGCTCGAGCCCGAACGTGATCACGCCGAACTTCACACTCACGTTGCTGCTGATGGTCGTGATCGGCGGTGCCGGCTCCCGCTGGGGCGCCGTGCTCGGCGGGATCCTCTACCAGTACCTCGACAACCGCCTGGGCGCGATCGGCGGCTCGTCCGCGGTGAAGGGACTGCCGAGCGTCTTGCGGACGCCGCTCGAGCAGCCGCTCTTCCTGCTCGGCACGATCTTCATCCTGATCGTCTTCTTCCTCCCGGGCGGGATCGCGGGCTCGCTTTCGCGGCGCGCCGGCCTGCGGCGACTCGGCGCGGCGATCCGGCCGGACGGCACCGCGTTGAAGGAGCCCGCATGACGACCACGCTCAACGAGGGAGTCCAGATCGCCTACGACGTGCGCGGCGACGGGCCGCCGGTCCTCTTCGTGCAAGGACTCGGCTACGGCCGCGGCGGCTGGGGCCCGGCGCCCGAGCGCCTCGCGCGCGCATTCACGGTCGTCACGTTCGACAACCGCGGCTTTGGCGACAGCGACAAACCGCCCGGCGCGTACACGACCGCCGAGCTTGCTGCGGACGCGCTCGCCGTGCTCGACGCGGTGGGCATCGGTCGCGCGCACGTCGTCGGCGCGAGCCTGGGCGGGATGACGGCGCAGGAGCTCGCGCTCGCGGCGCCGGAACGGGTCGAAAAGCTCGTCCTCTGCTGCACGACTCCGGGCGGCGCCGACGCCGCGCCGATGCCGGAAGGGACGGTCGCGCTGATGCTGCTGGCGCCGACGCTCGACCCGGAGGACGCGCAGCGGCGCTTCGTCGTCAACGCCCTCGCACCCGACGCGCCGGAGGCGCTGGTCGACGAGATCTGCGCCTACCGGCGCGCGAATCCGCCCGACCCGGTCGGCTGGCAGGCGCTCGCGGGCGCGGGCGCCGCGCACGACGCGTTCGCGCGTCTGGGCGAGATCGGCGCGCCGACGCTCGTCCTGCACGGTACGGCCGACAACGTCGTCGCGCCGCAGAACGCGGAGCTGCTCGCGTCGCGAATCCCGAATGCGCGGCTCGAATGGTTCGAGGGTGCCGGCCACCTCTTCCCGTGGGAGCGGCCGGACCGCTTCGCCTCCGTCCTCGAGGAGTTCTTGCGCTCGTGAGCGAAGGACTGCACACGCTCGGCCGCTGGATCCGCGACACGGCGCGGCGGACGCCCTCGCGCGTCGCGATCGACTACCTCGGGCGCGAGGTGACGTACGAGGAGCTCGAGCGGCGGTCCGACGCGCTCGCGGTTGCGCTGACGAAGCGCGGGTTGCGCCGCGGAGACCGGCTCGCGACGCTGAGCGGCAACTCGCCCGAGCACGTGATCGCGTTCTTCGCGTGCGCGAAGGCCGGCTTCGTGCTCGTGCCCCTGAACTGGCGGCTCGCCGCGCCGGAGCTCGCCTACCAGCTGACCGACGCCGAGCCGGCGCTCTTCCTCGTCGAGGACGAGCACGCCGCGCTCGCGCATCAGACCGGGTTCACGTTCGAGTCCCTTGCGCCACCGGAGGGCGGTCCGTCGTTTGCAGACGCCGACGTCGCTGACGACGACGGGCTGTTGCTCATCTACACCTCGGGGACGACAGGGAAGCCGAAGGGCGCCGTCCTCACGCACGCGAACTGCTTCTGGACGAACCTCAGCCTCGATCTCGCGACCGCGCTGCGCGCGGACGACGTCGTCCTGCAGGTGCTGCCGCAGTTCCATTGCGGCGGCTGGAACGTGCAGCCGTTGCTCGCGTGGTGGAAGGGAGCGAAGGTCGTGCTCGAGCGCAGCTTCGACCCCGCGCGTGCGCTCGCGCTGCTCGCCGAGAAGCGCGTGACGACGATGATGGGCGTCCCGGCGATCTACCTCTTCCTCGCGCAGGAATCCGCGTTCGCAGCCGCCGATCTCACCTCGTTGCGGCTCGCGGTCGTCGGCGGCGCGCCGATGCCGGAGGAGCTGCTGCGCGCGTGGCAGGCGCGCGGCGTCGAGATCGTGCAGGGATACGGGCTGACGGAGGCGGCGCCGAACGTGCTCTGCCTGCCGCCCGAGGACGCGATGCGCAAGATGGGCTACGCGGGCAAGCCCTACGCATTCGTCGAGGTGCGGCTGAGCGGCGAAGGCGAGCTGCTCGTGCGCGGCCCGAACGTGTTCCCGGGCTACTGGCGCAATTCGGAGGCGACCGCGGCGGCGTTCGCCGACGGCTGGCTGCGCACCGGCGATATCGCGGAGGCGGACGCCGAGGGCTACTACCGCATTCGCGGCCGCCTGAAGGACATGTACATCTCCGGCGGCGAGAATGTCTATCCCGCGGAGGTCGAGAGCGTCCTCCACGAGCACGCGGCGGTCGTCGACGCGGCGGTCGTCGGAGTGCCGGACGAGCGCTGGGGCGAGGTCGGCGTCGCGTTCGTCGCTGCGTCGGAGCCGATCGGCGCTGAGGAGCTGCTCGCGCACTGCCGCGAGCGGCTTGCGCATTACAAGGTGCCGAAGCGCGTGCGCTTCGTCGACGCACTGCCGATGTCGGCGATGAACAAGGTGCTGAAGGACGAGCTGCGAGCGCTCGACGAGGAGGAGGTTCCAGCGTGAGCCAGCCGACGAACGTCGACGGCAAAGAGTTGACGAGCCGCGGTGCAGCAACGCGCGCGCGACTGCTCGAGGCGGCGGAGCGGGTGTTCGGCGACCTCGGCTACCACGACGCGTCGATCGTCAAGGTCACGGAGGCGGCCGGCGTCGCGCAGGGCACGTTCTATCTCTATTTCCAGTCGAAGAAGGAGATCTTCGACGAGCTCGTGCGCGACCTGAACCGGCGCGTGCGACATGCGATGAAGGAGGCGTCGTCGCAGGGAACGACGCGCCTCGAAGCGGAGCTGCTCGGCTTCGGCGCGTACTTCGCGTTTACGGCGGAACACACGGCGCTCTACCGGATCATCCGACAGGCGGAGTTCGTCTCCCCGGAGATGCTCCAGTTCCACTACGAGAAGCTCTCGGAGGGGTACATCGAGGCCCTGCGCGACGCGAAGGCGCGGGGCGAGACCGGCGACATCGATCCCGAGGTCACCGCGTATGCGCTGATGGGGATGGGCGAGCTGATCGGCATGCGCTGGATCCTCGGTAGCAAGACGAAGCGGCTGCCCGCCAACGTCGTCGCGGAGGTCGCGCGTGTCGTGCGGTGCGTCCTCGAGGCGCCGGAGTGACGCGCGTCTCTCTCGCCGCGACCGCGGCCTACCTCCCGGAACGCTGGATGCCCGCAGCGGACGTCGCCGCGGCGAGCGGTATCCCGGAGCAGGTCCTCGTCGAGAAGTTCGCGCTGCGCGGCAAGCACATCGCTGCGTCCGACGAGCACGTCAGCGATCTGTCGGTGCGGGCGGCAGAGGCGCTGCTCGAGGAATCGGAGGTCGATCCGTCGTCGATCGACGTCGTCATGTACTTCGGCTCGATGTGGAAGGACTTCGCGGTCTGGCAGGCTGCTCCGTGGATCGCACACAGGATCGGCGCGGCGAACGCGTACGCGGTCGAGTACGACAACGTCTCGTGCGGCTCGCCCGTGGCGCTGCGGCTCGCCCGCGACATGCTCGTCGCGGAATCGGAGCTGCAGAACGTCCTCCTCGTCGGCGCGTGCCGCGAGTCGTACCTCCTCGACTATGCGAACGAGCGCTCGCGCTTTATGTTCACCTTCGGCGACGGAGCGGTCGCAGCGCTGCTCGTGAAGGACGGCGAACGCAACGAGCTCCTCGGTTCGCACGGCATCACCGACGGCTCGCTCTCGCTGCAGGTGAAGGTCGCGCGCGGCGGCAGCGTTCATTCGAACGACGGCTATCCGTTCCTCGACGTCGCCGATCCCTCCGCGATGAAGGAACAGCTCGACGGCTCAAGCCTGCAGAACTTCGTGCGCGTTGCGGAGGCGGCGCTGTCGCGCTCCGGGCTGACGCTCGCCGACGTCGACTACCTCTGCCCGCTGCACGTCAAGCGTTCGATGCATGTCGCGCTCTGCGAGGCGCTCGGCGTCGACGAGGCCCGAAGCGAGGTGCTCGACGACACCGGTCACATGAGCGGCGTCGACTCGCTCCTCGGCCTCGACCGTGCGGTGCGCGGCGGCCGCGTCGGCGACGGCGACGTCGTCCTGCTGCTCGCCGCGGGAACCGGTTACACCTGGGCGGCGAGCGTGGTCCGTTGGGGGCCGTTCTCGTGATCACCGAGCTCGTCGCCGGTGCGGAGGCGACCTCGCCGTGGTTCGAAATCAAGCAGGCGCGCATCGACGATTTCGCTGCCGCGACCGAGGACCGGCAGTCGATCCACGTCGATCCCGAGCTCGCTGCGCAAGGCCCGTTCGGCACGACGGTGGCGCACGGCTTTCTGACGCTGTCTTTGCTCGTACCTCTCTGGAATTCTGTGACCGCCCTGGAGGGTTACCGCATCGCGGTCAACTACGGGTTGAATCGAGTGCGCTTCCCCGCGCCGGTGCCGTCCGGTGCGCGCGTGCGCGCGACGTTCCGCATCGCCGACGTGGAGGACGTCGCCGGCGGCGTGCAGGCGACGCTTGCCGCGACCGTCGAGCGCGAAGGCGGCGACAGGCCGGTCTGCGTCGCCGAGCTGCTACTCCGCTACCTCCGGTGAAGGCCGCGCTCGTTACCGGCGCCGCGGGCGGCATCGGCTCCGCGGTCGCCGAGCGGCTCGCGGCAGACGGTTGGGCGGTTCATGCGGTCGACGTCGCCGACGGCGACCTGACGACGCGCGAGGGCAACCGCGCCGTCGTCGACGCCGCGCTCGAGCGCTTCGGACGGATCGACGCAGTGATCGCGAACGCCGGCTTCCAGCACGTCGCGCCGGTCGCCGATTTCCCCGAGGAGCAGTGGGATCGACTGATCGCGCTCCTGCTGACGAGTCCGTTCCTGCTCGCCAAATACGCGTGGGACGCGCTGCGCGCGAGCGGCGACGGGCGCTTCGTCGCGATCGCCTCCGCACATTCCCTGACCGCTTCGCCCTTCAAGGCGGGATACGTGGCTGCAAAGCACGGCGTCCTCGGTCTCGTGAAGACGCTGGCGCTCGAAGGCGCGGAGGTCGGCATCGCCGCGAGCGCGGTTTGTCCGTGTTACGTCCGGACGCCACTCGTCGAGGCGCAGATCGCCGACCAGGCGCGGGCCCACGGGCTGGCGGAGGAACGCGTGCTCGAGGACGTGATCCTCGAACGGCAGGCAGTGAAGCGGTTGCTTGAGCCCGCCGAGGTCGCGGACGTCGTCGCCTTCCTGCTCGGGCCGAGCGGCCGCGGCTTCACCGGCACGCCCGTCGTGATCGATCTCGGCTGGACCGCGCGCTAGCCGATCCGCTCGCGCACCCGTCGCCCGGCCACCGCTGCGTCTGGGCGCTTCCAGACACCGACGTTGAGTTCGTAGCCTCTGATGCGGGCCCTGAAGTAGGGGCGATATGTTCGGTCGATCGCGCGCCGAACGAGCTCGCAGACCGAAAGCGAGGCGCGCGCGGCCTCGAGCTTGAGCGTTACGTACTGACGCTCCTCAAGCAGCACATGCGTCCTCACGAGCGGCACATTCACATGTGATCACATGCGAATGGGCAGCGTCGAGTCGTCGGTTGTGCCAACTACGTGACGACTTCGAGCCGAGAGCTCGCGCGCTCCCAGCGCCCGACCTTCGCGACCGGTCGGCCGTCGACGCGGACGATGTCCGCGGTGAAATCGTTCGAACCGCGCAGGAGCGACGAGCCGACGCCGTAGACGTCAACCGGGACGCCGGCTCGTTCGAACGCGCGGATCTTGTCGACGGTGAAGCCGCCTGACGCGACGATTCGGATCCAGTCGGAACCCTCAGCGTCGAGCGCGGCGCGCACCTTCCGGACGAGCCGCTCGTTCACGCCGCAGGGATCGAAGTCGCCCAGCTCGCCCCAGAGCGAGCGGTCAACGAGTCGCTCCGACGTGTCGAGCCGCACACCCCAGAGCTTCCGTCCGAGTGCGCGCGCCACCTCGAGCGACGTTCGCACCGAATCGTTGTCGAAGTCGACGAGGACGACGACGTTCATGTCGGGCGGCGCCCACTCGGCGAAGTGCCGCGCGGCCGTCACCGTGTCGCCGCCGTAGGCCGCGATCAGCGAATGGGGCACGGTGCCGATCCCCCGACCTCCCCACCAGGAAGACTGAGCGTCGGTCGAGACGCCGATCGCGCCCGCGACGTGGGCCGCATAGCCGTCACCGGTCTGCACGAGCCAGTGGTCGTGGCGCGCCGGAAAGAACAGGATGTCCTTCGGCGCGGCCGCGTCGACGACGCGCTTGACGTTCGTGGACACGAGCGTCCGGCGCGCGAGCACGCCGAGGTAGACCGTCTCCAGGTGGGCGAAGAGCGTGTAGTCGCCTGCGATCGTCAGCACCGGCTCGTAGGGTCCGATCTTGTCGCCGTCGTAGAGGGCCCGGACCTCGAGTGCAGCCCAGTCCCACGAGCAGAGCTTGAGCACCGCGATCGCCTCGTCCATCCCGCCGAGGATCGCCTCGTTCTTCTGGAAGACCTGCATGAGGACGCGCGGGTGGCGATCGTCGGCCAGCAGCGCCTCCCGCGCGAAGTTGAAGTACGCGTCGGAGTAGTAGCCCGAGCGGATCTTCTCGACCGGCAGGTCGAACGTCTCGGGCGGAAGGCGTTCGCGCGGCACGCGCGCGACTGTAATATCCGCTGCATAGTCGCTGCGTGACCTGACCAGGCGGCCCCTGCGGCCGCGCACCTCCGACTCCCGGAAGGCTCTCTGATGGACCCGCTCTACAAGCCGGAGGGCGTCGAGGAACGGTGGCAGCGGATCTGGGAGGAGGAAGGCCTCTACGCCGCCGAGCCCGACCCGTCGCGGCCGCGGTTCGTGGTCGCGCACCCGCCGCCAAACGTCACGGGCGCGCTCCACACCGGACACGCGCTCCAGCTCGCACTTGCGGACGCGCTCGTGCGCTGGCACCGCATGCGCGGCTTCAACGCCGTCTTCCTCACCGGCTACGACCACGCAGGCATCTCGACCCAGAACGCGGTCGAGAAGCATCTCGCGACGCAGGGGAAGACGCGGCAGGAGCTCGGCCGCGAGCGTTTTCAGGAGCTCGTCTGGGAGTGGCTCCGGACGTATGGGCGCACGATCATGACGCAGTTCCGGCGGATGGGCGCGTCGATGGACTACCGGCGCGAGCGCTTCACGATGGACGAGCCGTACATCCGCGCGGTCTACCGCTTCTTTGTGCACCTGTACCGCAAGGGATGGATCTATCGCGCGAACCGGATCATCAACTGGTGCCCGTTCCACGAGACGTCGCTGTCGGATCTCGAGCTGGTCCACGAGGAGGTCGACGACGCGTTGACCTATGTCCGCTACCCGTTCGCGGACGGCGACGGCGACGGCGTGACGATCGCGACGGCGCGCGTGCCGACGATCCTCGGTGACGTCGCCGTCGCCGTGCATCCGGACGACGAACGCTGGCGCGACGCGATCGGACGCGAGGTGCTCGTCCCGGTTGTCGAGCGGCGCGTGCCGGTGATCGCGGACGAGCGCGTCGACCCCGAGTTCGGAACGGGTGCGCTGAAGGTGACGCCCGGGCACGACCCCGTCGACTTCGAGATCGGGCGCGACCACGGCCTGCCGGAGCCGATGGTCGTCGGCTGGGACGGACGAATGAACGGCGAGGCGGGGAGCCTCGCCGGCTTGACGCAGGAGGAGGCGGAGCAGCGCATCCTCGACTGGTTGCGCGAGCGCGGGCAGCTCGAGCGGCGCGAGTCGTACCGTCACACGATCGCGCTGTGCGAGCGCTGCAAGTCGCGGATCGAGCCGCTGATCTCCTTGCAGTGGTGGTGCTCGATGGCGGAGCTGAAGTCGGCGGCGCTCGAAGCGCTACGCGAGCGGCGCGTCTTCTACCACCCCGAGTCACAGCACCGCTTCGCGATCGACTCGCTCGAGAACGCGCCCGACTGGTGCATCTCGCGCCAGCTCTGGTGGGGCCACCAACTGCCGCTCTGGGAATGCCCCGACGGCCACGTGACGGTCGCCGAGACGGAGCCGAACGCGTGCGACGAGTGCGGCTCCCGCGAACTGAAGCGCAGCGAGGACGTGCTCGACACCTGGTTCTCGTCCGCACTCTGGCCGTTCGCGATCCTCGGCTGGCCGGACGACACGGAGGAGCTGCGCGCGTGGTACCCGGGGACGCTGAACACGACGGCGCGCGAGATCATCCGCCTCTGGGAGAACCGGATGATCTTCGCCGGCCTCGAGCTGCTCGGCGAGATCCCCTTTCGCACCGTGATCATCCACACGACGGTGCTCGCGCCCGATGGACGTCGCATGTCCAAGTCGCTCGGCACGGGCATCGACCCCGTCGACGTGATCGGCGAGTACGGCACCGACGCCACACGCTATGGCCTGCTGAAGGTCTCGTCGGCGCAGGACGCGCGCTTCTCGTACGGCGCGATCGACGAGGGCCGCAAGCTGGCGAACAAGCTGTGGAACGTCGCGCGTCTGATCCTGCAGGCGTCCGATGGGACGCCTCCGGCGGAGCGGCCGCGCACGCTCGAGGAGCGGTGGATCCTCGCGCGCCTCTCACAGGCGCAGCGTGAGGCCGAGCGCCTGCTCGCGGAGTTCGACTTCTCGCATCTCGTCGCCGAGCTGTACCGCCTGACGTTCGACGACTTCTGCGACTGGTACGCCGAGGCGGTGAAGCAGCGGCTCTACGCCGGCGACGCGGACGCGCGCGCGACCGCCGTCGCGGCCCTCGAGCGGCTGCTGAAGCTACTCCATCCGGTGATGCCGCACGTGACGGAGGAGATCTGGACGGCCCTGCCGGCGCGCGAGACGCGCTTGATCGTCGCGTCATGGCCGGAGGCCGGCGACGAGTCCGCGGCCGGCGAGCTCGACGATGTCCAGGAAGCGGCGGTGATCTTTCGGCGCAGCGGTGTCCTGCCGCAGAAGCTCGAAGGCGAGCGGCGGCGCATCTTCGACGCGGTCGTGAAGCCGGAGCGGCAGCGGGGGGACGGGAACGCGGACGCGGAGATCGAGCGGCTCCGCAAGGAGATCGCCCGCGCGGAGAAGATGCTCGCGAACGAACGCTTCGTCTCGAACGCACCGCCCGACGTCGTCGCGGCCGAGCGCGACAAGCTCGAGCGCTACCGGCGCGAGCTCGATGCCATCGGCGGGTAGCACCGCCTGGGTCGCATCCCTCTCGCCGTGGCCCGAGGAGTTCGGGCTCGACCGGATGAGCGCGCTGCTCGCCGAGCTCGGCAACCCGCAGCGCGCCTTCCCGTCGGTGCACGTCGTCGGCACGAACGGCAAGTCGACGGCGACGCGGACGGTCGCGGCGCTGCTGCGGAACGATGGTCTCGCCGTCGGCGCGTATACCTCGCCGCACGTGAGCGGCTGGCACGAGCGGCTCGACGCCGATTCCGAGACGTTCGAGCGCGCCGTCGCGCGCGTGCGCGACGCGGCCGAGCGGCTGCGCGCGACGCAGTTCGAGACGCTGACCGCCGCCGCGCTCGCCGAGTTCGCCGCGCGCGACGTCGACGTCGCCGTCGTCGAGGCCGGTCTCGGCGGTCGACTCGACGCGACGAACGTCGTCGAGGCGCGCGTCGTCCTGCTGACGAACGTCTCGCTCGAGCACACCGACGTGCTCGGCGACACGCGCGAGGAGATCGCGCGGGAGAAGCTCGCGGTTGCGAGGCCGCACGCGATCGTCGTCCTTCCCGACGACGAGTTCCGGAGCCTCGTGCCGGAGAACGACGTCCGGCTCGGCGGCGCGCGGGAGGCCGCCGAGGCGTTCCTCGGCCGGGCGGTCTCGGTCGACGCCGAGGTTGCGCTCCCGGGCCGGCTCGAGTGGCGCGGCCCCGACGAGCTCCGCGACGGCGCCCACACTCCCGAGGGCGTTGCCTGGCTCCTCTCCCGCCTGCCGCGCAGGGACTGGACGATCGTCGCGTCGATCCTGGCCGACAAGGACGCCGACGCCATGCTGGCCGCGCTCGGCGGGGCCGGCCGGACCCTCGTCGCGACCCGCTCCTCGAATCCGCGCGCGCTGCCGGAGAAGGAACTCGCGGCCCGCGCCGAACCGTATTTCCAGAGTGTCGTCGCCGTCCCCGACCCGAGAGAGGCCCTCGTGCGCGCCCGCCGGACGCCGCCCGTGCTCGTCACCGGATCGCTCTATCTCCTTGCCGACCTCCACCGGGACGGCTAGAACGCGGTTATGCGCACCACGTGGGGGGAACGACTCGCCGTGTTCGCCTTCGCGCTCGCGGTGCTCTTCGCGATCGTGGGGGCGGCGTTTGCCGCGGGCTACATAATCGGAAAGTTGATCCTGTGACCCTCCTCGCCGCAGCCAACTCGACCTTCTCCGGAGTCCACGACTTCTTCAACTCCGGAACCTGGCTCGTCATCCGCAACCTGGCGATCTTCTTCGTCGTCGTGTTCTGGCTGTCGGTCGGCTATTGGGTCTACAAGGACGCGCGGCGGCGCATCGAGGACGACTGGCTCGTCGTGATGGCGACGGTGCTCGGGCTCGTGCCGCCGTTCGTCGGCGCGCTCGTCTACATGCTCTTTCGTCCGCCGGAATACCTCGAGGACGTGCGCGAGCGCGAGCTCGAGATCCGCGCGATGGAGGAGCGGCTCAGCATCCGCGACCTCCACTGCCCGGTCTGTCGCGCCGAGGTCGACTCGTCGTTCCTCATCTGCCCGGTCTGCACGACGCGCCTGAAGCAGGCGTGCGTCAACTGCAACCAGCCGCTCGAGGCGCTCTGGCAGGTGTGCCCGTACTGCGAGACGCCGGTCGAGGCAGGCGCGATCGAGGTGCCGGCGCTCGAGGCTCGTCCGCGGCGGCGCCGCCGCACGGCCGAGCCTCAGTAAACTCGGCGGCCGCATGGCGGTCGAGCAGACCCTGATCCTCGCGAAGCCGGACGCGATCCGGCGCTCGCTCGCGGGCGAGATCCTCGCGCGCTTCGAGCGCCGCGGCTTTCGGTTGCGTGCCGCGCGCTTCCTCCACGTCGACCGCGGGCTCGCGGAGGAGCATTACGCGGAGCATAAGCAGAAGCCTTTTTTCGGCGAGCTCGTCGACTTCATCACCGGCGGGCCGACGTTCGCGTTCGTGCTCGAGGGTGAAGGCGTGATCGCAACTGCGCGCACGACGATCGGCGCGACGAATCCCGCCGACGCCGAGCCGGGCTCGCTGCGCGGCGACTTCGCAGTTTCGATGCCGGACAACCTCGTGCACGGATCCGACTCGCCGGAGTCGGCGGCGCGCGAGATCGCGCTGTGGTTTCCCGACGGACTTGTCTGAGCTCCCGGACTACGCGGTCGTCAATCGCGAGACGTGGACGAAGGCGAACGCCGAATACACCGACGCGAACGCCGAGCGCGCCTGGTCGCGCGAGTTGACGTGGGGTATGTGGGGGGCGCGAGAGGACGAGCTGCACGCACTGCCCGACGTCCGCGACAAGGACGTCGTCGAGCTCGGGTGCGGGACCGCATACATCGCAGCGCAGATCGCGCGGCGCGGCGCGCGTGTCGTCGGCGTCGACGTCACTCCGGCGCAGCTCGAGACGGCACGCCGGATGCAGAAGCAGTTCGCGCTGGACTTCCCGCTGATCGAGGCGAACGCCGAGGAGGTCCCGCTGCCTGACGGATCGTTCGACGTCGCCGTCTCCGAGTACGGCGCGTCGATCTGGTGCGACCCGTACAAGTGGATTCCCGAAGCGGCGCGGCTGCTGCGGCCCGGCGGCCACCTCGTCTTCCTGCGCAACTCGACGCTCGCGACGCTCTGCGCGACCGTCGAGGGACCGCACTCGGAGACGTTGCAGCGCGCGCAACGGGGGCTCTGGAAACTCGAATGGACGGAGCCGGAACCCGAGATCGAGTTCCAGCTCCCGCACGGCGAGCTGATCGGCCTCCTGCGACAGGCCGGGTTCGAGATCGAGGCGCTGTTCGAGCTCTACGCGGCGGAGGACGCCGTCGATCACGCGTATTACGCGTCGAGCGCGGAGTGGTCGAAGAAGTGGCCTTCGGAGGAGATCTGGCGCGCCCGCCTGCAGCGCCGCTGATCCTCGCGTCGACGTCGCCGCAGCGGCGCGCGATCCTCGAGCAGCTGCGCATTCCGTTCGACGTGGTCGCCCCGTCGTTCGAGGAGGAAGGCGACGATCCGGTCGACCACGCGGCGGGCAAGGCGCGCTCGATCGACGGCGGCGAGCGACCCGTGCTCGGCGTCGACACCGTCGTCCTCTGCGACGGAGAAGTGCTCGGCAAGCCGGGGGATGCCTCGGAGGCGGAGCGGATGCTCGAGCGGCTCGCCGGACGGACGCACGAGGTGGTCTCCGGGCTCTGCCTGCGCACGCCCGCGTGGGAGGAGCTGCATCGCGACGTCACGCGCGTGACGTTCCGTCCCCTCACACCGCGAGACCTCGCTGCGTACGTCGCGGGCGGCGAGTGGGAGGGGCGGGCGGGCGCCTACGCGATCCAGGGCGTCGGCGCGAGCCTCGTCGAGCGAATCGAAGGGGACTATCTGAACGTCGTTGGCCTCCCCGCCGCACTCCTCGTCCGGCTCCTCGCGAACCGTTTCGCGGGAACGTACGGGTTCGGCTAGTCGGGCCTTTTCTGCTGCCAGGCAGTGCGAAGCCGCAGTGTTTCCCGACTTAAAAGCTAGACTCGCCCCGGTCGTATGGGCATTTTCAATTACCTGACCGGCTTCGGAGGCCGTGACATGGCCGTCGACCTCGGCACCGCGAACACGCTCGTCTACGTGCGCGGTCGCGGCATCGTGCTCTCCGAGCCGTCGGTCGTCGCGATCGACATGCGCTCGGGCGAGGTCCACGCGGTCGGCGTCGAAGCAAAGCGGATGCTCGGGCGCACGCCCGGCACGATCCAGGCGATCCGCCCGCTGAAGGACGGGGTCATCGCCGACTTCGACGTCACCGAGCAGATGCTCCGTCACTTCATCCAGAAGGTCCACCAGCATCGCTTCGCACATCCGCGCGTCGTCGTCTGCGTTCCGTCCGGCGTCACCGGCGTCGAGAAGCGCGCCGTGGAAGAGGCGACGCTCTCCGCCGGCGCGCGCCAGGCGTATCTGATCGAGGAGCCGATGGCGGCCGCGATCGGCGCGGGACTTCCCGTCGCCGAGCCGACCGGGAACATGATCGTCGACATCGGCGGCGGCACGACCGAGGTCGCAGTCATCTCGCTCGGCGGCATCGTCGTCTCGCAATCGTTGCGCGTCGGCGGCGACGAGATGGACGAGGCGATCATCAACCACATCAAGCGCGACTACAAGCTGCTCGTCGGACAGCAGACGGCGGAGGAGATCAAGCTCGAGGTCGGCTCCGCGTGGGACATGCGCGAGGAGGTGCAGGCGGAGGTGCGTGGCCGCGACATGCTTACCGGCCTGCCGAAGACCGTCGTCCTCAGCTCCGAGGAGGTCCGGCGCGCGCTCGACGATCCGGTCACGCAGATCATCGAGGCGATCAAGTCGACGCTCGACAAGACGCCGCCCGAGCTCGCGGCCGACATCATGGACCGCGGCATCGTGCTCGCGGGCGGCGGCGCGCTCCTCACCGGCCTCGACGAGCGCCTGCGCCACGAGACGCAGATGCCCGTCCACCTCGCGGAATCGCCGCTCACGTGCGTCGCGGTCGGCTCCGGGCGCAGCCTCGAGGAGTTCGAGGCGATCCACCGGTCGGCTCGTGCCCGTCGCAACAACCATCGTCGGTAGACGCGGCTAACCTACGGGCCTAGCCCGTGGCAACGCGTACCCGCAACCGGACCTCCCGGTTGGCGGTGCTGGATTCGTCGGTCCGGCGCCCCGCCTCGTCCCCGCTCACGTCCCGCTCCCGCTCGCCGTACCGGCGCCGCATCGTGGTCGTGGGCCTCGCCGTGCTCTCGCTCGCGCTCATCACGATCTCGTTCCGCGAGACGTCGAGCGGCCCCGCGCACGACGTCCAGAGCGTCGGCGCGACGATCCTGAGGCCGTTCGAGATCGCGGCCGACCGCGTCGCGCGGCCCTTCCAGGACGCGTACAACTGGATCCACGGCCTCGCGACGGCGCGCGCCGAGAACCGCCGCCTGCATCACGAGGTGCAGGACCTGCGCCAGCGCTACGCGGCGGCGCAGCAGGCGCAGAGCGAAAACGGCCAGCTGCGCGAGCTGCTCGCCTACGAGAGCGGGCCGAGCTTCCCGGCCGACTACCGCGCCGTCAACACCAGCATCCTCGTGCGTGCTCCGAGCGATATCCAGCAGCAGGTGACGATCGCCGCAGGATCCAACCAGGGCATCCGCGTCGACGATCCCGTCGTCACCGCCGACGGACTCGTCGGCAAGGTGACGTCCGTGACGCCCGTCGTCGCGAAGGTGACCTTGCTGACCGATCCGAGGAGCGCGGTCGCGGCGATCGATCTCTCGACCGAGGCCTACGGATTGATCGAGCACGGCCCGGGCGCCGGTGCGCAGCTCGCCCTCGCGCGCGTGTCGAAGCAGCTGCAGGTGCTGGACGGCGACTTCGTCGTCACCGCGGGCACGCAGCTCGGCGCGCTGCCCGACATCTATCCGAAGGGAATCCTGATCGGCCGGGTGACGAGCGTCGACCAGAACGACGTCGACACGTTCAAGCAGATCCAGGTCGAGCCGTTCGCCGATTTCTCGACCCTCGACTCCGTCGCGGTCCTGATCCCCAAGAACCGAACATGATCGTCGCCGACGCGTTGAAGGCGGCGATCCTCCTGTTCGTCGTCGCAGTCCTGCAGGTCTCGCTTCTGTCGTCGCTGCACGTCGCCGGCGGGACGCCGGACATCCTGCTCGTCACGCTCGTCGCCATCGCGCTGCTGCGAGGCGCGGTCTTCGGCGCGGCCGGGGGCTTCTTCGGCGGGCTGCTGATCGACACGGCGAACCTCGAGACGCTCGGACTGACGTCGCTCCTGCTCACGGTCGGTGGCTACTGGATCGGACGCTACGGCGAGACGACCGGCCGCGATCGCACGCACGCACCGTTCGTCTCGGTCGGCGTCGTCACGATCCTGTACGCGTTCGGCGTGCTGATCCTCCACTTCCTGCTCGGGGACGAGGTGTCGGCGCGCCGGGTGCTGATCGAGTCGCTCGGCCCGACGCTCGCGTTCAACCTCATCCTGACCGCGCCGACCTACTGGCTCGTGAAGAAGCTGCTGCGCCCGCTCGAGTGGCGCGACCGCGCGGGGGAGGTCCGCCTGCTTGGCTAGCACGAGCTTTCTCCCGGGCGATCCGCGCGTCGAGGAGCCGTACCGCCTGACGCCGCAGGCAGCGCTGCGGATCGCGATCCTCGGCACCGTTGCGCTGCTCGTCTTCGGCGCGCTCTTCCTGCGCCTCTGGGCGCTCCAGATCCTCTCGGGCCACCAGTACCTGCGCGTCGCGCAGAACAACCAGCTGCGCACGCTCCGCCTCGACGCGCCGCGCGGGCCGATCCTCGACCGCAACGGACGCGTACTCGTCGACAACGTCGCCGGCACCGCGATCGAGCTCTGGCCCGCCGACCTGCCGAAGACATGGGTCGAGCGGCGGGACGAGCTGCGCGCGCTGTCACGGATCATCCACGTCCCCGTCCTCGAGATGCTCCAGGGGATCGCGCGGCGCAAGGGCGATCCGCTGACGCCGGTGACCGTGAAGGTCGGCGTGCACGAGCCGCAGATCGCGTACCTCTACGAGCGTCGCGAGCAGTTCCCCGGTCTCCAGATCGCCGACTCGTACATCCGCCATTACCCGTACGGCTCGGTCGCCGCGCAGCTGCTCGGCTCCGTCTCGGAGATCTCCCCGAACCAGCTCAAGCACGCGGGCTCCGAGTACCACGCGGGCGACAAGATCGGACAGGCTGGAGTCGAGGCGGCGTTCGATGCGTACCTGCGCGGCCGGCCCGGTTTGTCGAAGCTGCGCGTCGACGCGCTCGGGACGCCGCGCGCCGCGCTGCAGAAGTCCCTCCAGCCGCAACCCGGCAGCGCGGTCCGATTGACGATCGACGTCCGCCTCCAGCAGGCGGCGCAGCAGGCGCTCGCGTACGGCATCGAGCGCGCGCGCTCGTCGAACTGCTACGGCTGCTGGGACGCGAACGGCGGCGCGATCGTCGCGCTCGACCCGCACGACGGCTCGGTGCTCGCGCTCGCGTCGTCGCCGACGTACGACCCCGACGTCTATGCCGGGCACGTGACGGCGAAGCGCCTCGCAGGGCAGGGCCTCACGCGGGACACGGCGGCGGAGAAGAACTACCCGGCGCTCAACCGCGCGCTCGTCGGCGAGTACCCGCCCGGCTCGACGTTCAAGCCGGTGACCGCGCTCGCGGCGATGCAGGAGCACATCATCTCGCCGTATACGCAGCTCCTCTGCAGCGGTAGCTACACCGCGCCGCAGGACCTCTCACACCAACGCTTCCAGAACTGGGACCCGTACGTGTCGCAGTGGATGGACCTGACGACCGCGCTCGCGTACTCGTGCGACACGTACTTCTACCAATTGGGCAACGACTTCTTCGAGTTGCCGCCGGGTCGCGGTCATCCGCTGCAGGCGTGGTCCGACCGCTTCGGGTTCGGACAGACGACGGGAGTCGACGTCGGACCGGAATCGCCCGGTCTCCTGCCGACGCCCGAGTGGCGGCTGAAGACGTACACGAAGAAGACGGACAAGTGCTGCTGGCGGGTCGACTCGCTCTGGAAGCCCGGCGACTCGATCCAGCTCGCGATCGGGCAGAAGGACCTGCTCGTGACCCCGCTGCAGATGGCGCGCTTCTACGCCCTCGTCGCGAACGGCGGCAAGCTCGTCACGCCGCACGTCCTGCTCGACGTCGAGCAGCCGGGCGCCGGCGCCGCCGCGCCGCACCCGGCTCCGCGCGCCGCCCAGCCGACGGGCGTCGATCCGACCGCGCTCGAATTCGTGCGCCGCGGCCTGCTCGAGGCGACCCACGCGTCGTTCGGAACCTCGACGCCGGTCTTCGGGAGCTTCCCGGTCGCGATCGCCGGCAAGACGGGGACGGCTGAGAAGTCCGTCGACCCGGGTGACGGGATCTTCCGGCTCTTCAACCAGTCGTGGTGGTGCGGTTATGGGCCGGCAGACGGCGACCCGACGATCGTCGTCTGCGCCGTGATCGAGAACGGCGGCCACGGCGGCACGGCGGCCGCGCCTGCGGCCTTGAAGGTGTTCGAGGCGTTCTTCCACCGCCAGGCGGGAGAGCTGGGAGCGATCCACTCCGACTGATGGCGATCGAATACGTCGGATCCACAGCCGATCGCGCCCGCCAGCGGGCGCGCCGCGCCGCGCGCGCACAGGACCTCTCGATCGTCCGCCGCGTCGACTGGATGCTCGTCGGCGGCGTCGCCGGACTCCTCGCGTACGGCCTCTACGCGATCGAGGGGATCACTCGTCACGACGTCGAAGGGAACCCGCACTACTACTTCGTGCGGCAGGCGATCTTCGCGGCGGTCGGCGTCGCAGGACTGCTCGCCGCCGCCGCGATCGACCCGTCGCGTTACCGCCGGCTCTGGCGGCCGCTCTACGTCGGCACCGTCGCCGTGATGCTGTTCGTGTTCCTCGCCGGGCCGGTGACGCGCGGCTCGCGCCGCTGGCTCGACGTCGGCTTCTACCGCTTCCAGCCGTCCGAGTTCGGAAAGCTGCTCTTCGTGCTCGCGCTCGCGGGCTTCCTCGCCGAGCGCAGCAGGCGGATCAACGAGCCGCGCACGACGCTCGGCGCCATCGGCCTGGCGGCGGTGCCGGTCGCGCTCGTGTTCGTGCAGCCGGACTTCGGGACGGCGCTCGTCTACGGCGCCGCCCTGGCGGCCGTGCTGTTCGTCGCGGGGACGCGCTGGCTGTCGCTCGCCGCGCTCGGCGCGGCGACCGTCGTCGCCGCCGTGTCCGTGCTCTGGGTGCTGCCGGCCGTCGGCGTGCACGTCCTGAAGCCCTACCAGGCACAGCGACTGACCGGCTTCACGCACCCGAACGCCGATCCCGCCAACGCGACGTACAACGTCAACCAGTCGATCACCGCCGTCGGCGCGGGAGGCTTTCAGGGCCGCGGTGTCTCAGGCGCGACACAGACGAACCTCGACTACCTGCCGGAGCACGCCACCGACTTCGTCTTCGCGTCGTTCGCGGAGGAGCGCGGCTTCGTCGGCGCGGCGATCCTGCTCTGCCTCTACCTGCTCGTCGTCTGGCGGGGCCTGCGGATCGTCACCGTCGCGCGCGACCTCTACTCCGCGATCGTCGCAGGCGCGATCGTCGTCGCGTTCCTGTTCCAGATCTTCGTGAACGTCGGCATGACGATGGGGATCGCGCCGATCACCGGCATCCCGCTCCCGTTTGTCAGCGTCGGCGGCTCGTCGATGATCGCGAACCTGATCGCGATGGGCGTGCTGCTGTCGGTGCACGCGCGCGGGACGCCGTTCCGGAGACGCTGATCCCCTTCCCGGTCAAACTCGGAGCGGTCAACGGCGTCGTGAAAGAGGTCTCGAAGACGAAGGACCGGCCGCTGCTCGTCGCAGGCAAGCTCGCGCCGGAGCTCGCGCGCGAGCTCGCGGCCGGCGGCGACCCGAGCGCCGTGCGCACCGGCGGTGCGCCGGAGGACGTCGAGGCGCTCCTCTGTGTTGTCGGCAACGAAGTAGACCACGCGGACACGCGACTTTTGAAGGCTGCGCATCGTGCACGTGTTCCGACGATCGTCGTCACGGCCGGTCACGAGCAACCTCGGCGAATCCCCTACGTGCTCGCCACCGACATCATCCGCACCGAGCCCGGTCGCGGCTTCCCCGTCGACGAGATCGCGAAGGCGCTCGCACAGAAGCTCGGCGAGGACGCGACGTCGCTCGCGCGCCACCTGCCCGTGCTGCGCGGCGCGGTCTGCGACCAGCTGATCGAGTCGTTCGCGCGCAAGAACGGGATCGTCGGCGCCGCAGTCTTCATTCGCGGCGCGGACCTCCCCGTGCTGACGCTGAACCAGATCCGCCTCGTCCTGCGCATCTACGCGTCGCACGGCATCCCGGTGGACGCAATGCCTGTTCCTGAGGTCGTCGCGACGGTAGGTGCGGGTGTCGGCCTGCGCGCGATCGCGCGTGAGCTGCTCGACCTCGTTCCTGTCGCCGGCTGGCTGCTGAAGGGCGCAGTCGCATACACCGGGACGCGCGCGATCGGCGCAGCAGCCATGCGCCGTGCCGAGAGCCTGACTAAGCCGCGGCCGGCCGGAGCTTCGCGCGCTTCGTCTTGATCGCGCGCAGTCGCTGCGTGAGGCGTGCCCAGGCCCACGGCTCGACTTCCTTGTAGCGAACCTCCGACTGGCCCCGGGTGGCCTCGAGGTACTCGAACCAGGCGTCGGCCTCCTCGATCAGCAACAGCTCGTATGCGTCGCGCCTTGCAGCCATCTGGGATCACCTCCCGTCGGGATGCCGGGCACTGTAGGACCCCGGTCGGACGGCGTGGCGGGCGCCGGCGGGATCGCCTGGTACCCTGGTGGTAGATGTTCCACTACCAATTGACCAGCGCCGCGTGCCGCGCGTCTCTCGCGCAGCGTCGCGCGCCCGAAAGGATTCCGTTTGCCGTTTACCTGGTTCCGTCGGCGGACAGCCGACCGGCAGCAGGCGCCTGCCCAGGCCGCCGCTCCACTACTCGAAGCACCTGACCTTCCCGCCGTCCCCGAGACGGCAACCGATACCGACACCGAGCCCACGAAGGCGAAGCGCCGCCGCGGCAGCCGCGGAGGGCGCGGGCGCACCAAGAAGACCGCCGCGGCGAGCGGCGCGAAGACCGAGCCGAAAGCGAAGGCCGAGCCGAAGGCGAAAGCGAAGGCGAAGCCGGAGCCCGTCCGCTCGCAGGCGGAGGAGCGCCGCATCCAGCAGCGCAAGGAGCGCGCAGGCGGGCAGCAGCGCCGCCGTCGCGAGCCGCCGCGCCGGGCACCCCTCCCGCAGGCGAAGCGCGAGCTCCTCGTCTCCGTCGACGTCGGCGAGCAACGCGTCGCCGTCCTTGAGGACGGCGAGGTCGCCGAGGTCTACCTCGAGCGGCCGGAGCGTCGGTCGATCGCCGGCGACATCTACCTCGGCACCGTCGACAACGTGCTGCCGGGAATGGAGGCCGCGTTCGTCGAGATCGGCCTCGAGAAGAACGGCTTCCTCTACGTCGACGAGATCGTACGGCCGAAGCTCGAAGGCGGCCGGCACGGGAAGCGCATCCAGGACCTCCTCAACCGCGGCGAGCAGATCCTCGTCCAAGCGGTGAAGGACCCGATGAAGTCGAAGGGCGCACGCCTGACGATGGAGATCTCACTGCCTGGTCGATTTGTGGTTTACGTCCCGAACGGCGAGGGGCTCGGCGTCTCGCGCCGGCTCGAGGACGACGAACGCCAGCGCCTGAAGGACATCCTCAAGAAGCTCGACATGAAGAAGGGCGGCGTCATCGTCCGCACGGCCGCCGAGGGCGCGAGCGCGGACGACATCGAGCGCGACCTCGTCTTCCTGCAGAAGCTGTGGAAGACGATCGAGGCGCAGGCGAAGAAGACGAAGGCGCCGGCGCTGATCTACCAGGAGTCGGAGCTGCCGCTCCGCGTGACGCGCGATCTCTTCACGGAGAACTTCGAGAAGGCGTACGTCGACGACGACCGCGCGTACAAGCGCATCGTCGGCTACCTGAAGAAGACGTCGCCGCACATGGTCGAGCGCGTCGACCGCTACAAGGACAAGGAGCCGCTGTTCGAGCGCTACGGCGTCGACACGCAGATCCGCTCGACGCTCAGCCGCCGCGTCGATCTCCCCTCCGGCGGTTACCTCATCTTCGACTACGCGGAGGCGTTCACCGTCATCGACGTGAACACCGGCCGCTTCGTCGGCTCGCGCTCCAAGACGTCGGGAGGCCGGCTCGAGGACACGATCACGAAGAACAACCTCGAGGCGGTCAAGGAGGTCGTGCGCCAGCTGCGGCTGCGCGACATCGGCGGGATCATCGTCATCGACTTCATCGACATGGCGAACCCGAAGAACCGCCAGGCCGTGGAAGACGCGCTGCGCACGGAGCTCGAGCGTGACCGCACGAAGACGTACGTCGTCGAGATCTCGCCGCTCGGCCTCGTCGAGATGACGCGCCAGAACGTCACCGACGGGCCGCGCGAGATCCTGACGCGCAAGTGTCCCACCTGCGGCGGCGACGGAATCGTCATCTCGGAGCAGAGCGCCGCGATCGACGTCGAGCGCCGGCTCCGCGCGCTCGCCCGCGGCTCTCGCGTCCAGGCGTTCAAGGTCGAGATGAACGCCAGGATCGCCGCGTTGCTCACCGGCCCCGGTGCGTCGCGGCTGAAGGACATCGAGGCGCTCGCGAAGCGGCGCTTCTTCCTCGAGCCGAAGGAGAACGTCCACCTCGATCACTTCCTCGTGCTCGAGCAGGGCAAGCTCGAGACGGTCGTTCCGCAGGCGCCGGTCTCCGAGGGCGACACGCTCGAGGTGCAGCCGGTCGAGGTCGGCCTGCACGACTCGCACGCCGCGGTCGCGAAGCTCGACGGCTACGACATCGTGGTCGCCGACGCTGCGAAGCAGGTCGGCAAGAAGGTGAAGGTCGTCATCGAGCGCATCCAGCCGGGTATCGCGTACGCGTCGATCGCGCGGGCCGCGTCGGCGAAGGACCGCGAGGGTCCGATCACCGCCGAGCGCGAGGCCGAGCGCCCGACCCGCGCGTCCGGCGCCGCGAAGGCGCCGCTGAAGGCAGAGATCGAGGCGGAGGCGGACGAGCTCGAGGAGGAGCTCGAGTCCGAGCCCGAGCTCGAAGAGGAAGTGGAAGCCGAGGCCGGCGGCGCCGGCGGCGAGGCGGCCGCGACCTCCAAGAAGAAGACGCGCCGTGGCTCGCGCGGCGGCCGGAAGCGCAAGAAGCCGACGCCGACGATCCACGTTCCGTCCGCCGACCTCGGCTCGACGAACGGCGGCGAGCCGGAGCCGGCCGTGGAGGCCGTCGCCGCGTCGACGGCCGACGAGGCAAGCGCCGATTCACAGGCCGAAAGCGACCTCGAGGTCTTGTCCAATGGAGCAAGTCCCGAGCCCGCCAAGCCGAAGAAGAAGACGCGCCGCGGCTCGCGCGGCGGCCGCAACCGGCGCAAGAAGCCGGCGGCCGCGACGGCCGAGTCGTCAGAAGCGGAATCCGAAGCGGGTTAGCTACAATTCGGCGCCTGCGCGGGCGTCCGCCCGCGTTTTTGCGAGCCATGGCCGACACCTACGCAATCATCAGCCTCGGAGGGAAGCAGTACGTCGTCCGTGAGGGCGAGCGCTTCCTCGTCGACCGCGTCGACCGGGAGGAAGGCAAGAGCTTCCACCCCGACGTCCTGTTCCTCGGCGGCAACGGCGACGGCCAGCTCGCGCCGAAGACGTCGGTGACCGTGAAGGTCGTCGGGCACGAGCGCGGCCCGAAGATCCGGATCGGCAAATACCGCAAGCGGACGGGCTACAAGCGGCACAACGGCTTCCGCGCCTCGCTGACGCGCATCGAGATCACCGGCATCGGCGGCTCGCAGCGCGCCGCGGCGCCGAAGGCCGAGCAGAAGCCGGCCGCGAAGGCGGCGGCCGCTCCGAAGGGGCTGCCGAAGGGTTACGCCGACCTGACCGTGGCAGAGGTGAAGGAAGGCGCGGCGCACTGGAACCGGCCGATGCTCGAGGCGGCGCTCGCGTACGAGAACGAGCACGGCCAGCGCAAGGGCGCGATCGCAGCGCTCGAGTCGGCGCTCGCAGCGAAGGAGAACGCGTAATGGCACACAAGAAGGGTCTCGGCTCCTCGAAGAACGGTCGCGACTCCCAGTCGAAGCGGCTGGGCGTCAAGCTCTTCGACGGCCAGGAGGTCAAGGCGGGGATGATCCTCGCCCGGCAGCGCGGCACGAAGTTCAAGCCGGGCGCGGGCGCGGGGATCGGCCGCGACGACACGATCTTCGCGACGCGCGACGGCCGTGTCTCGTTCCGCTCGAGCGGCGAGCGGCGGACGATTTCCATCGTCGACGGCGAGTAACGCCGGTGTTCCACGACCGCGCCCGCATCCACGTGCAGGCCGGCCGGGGCGGTGACGGGGGGCTTTCGTTCCGGCGGGAGAAGCACGTCCCGAAGGGCGGCCCCGACGGCGGCGACGGCGGCCCCGGCGGCGACGTCGTGCTCGTGGCGGACCCGGACCTGCGCGAGCTGTCGGGGTTCCGGCCGAACCAGCACGTCAAGGCCGAACGCGGCGGCAACGGACGCGGCGCTCTGAAGCACGGGGCGTCGGGGGAGGACGCAGTCCTGCGCGTCCCCGTCGGCACGCAGGTCTTCGACGAGCACGAGCAGCTGCTCGCCGACCTCGCGCATCCCGGCGCGCGCGTCGTCGTCGCCCGCGGCGGCGCGCCCGGCCGCGGCAACAAGCGCTTCGCGACGCCGACCCGGCAGACGCCGCGCTTCGCGGAGACGGGCCTGCCGGGTGAGGAGCTCAGGCTCGACCTCCGTCTCAAGCTGCTCGCGGACGCCGCGCTCGTCGGCTTCCCGAACGCGGGCAAGTCGTCGCTCCTGCGGCGCATCTCGAATGCAAGGCCGAAGGTCGCGGATTACCCGTTCACGACGCTCGCGCCGGTGCTCGGGACGGTCGAGTCCCCCGAGGGACGCCAGCTGACCGTCGCGGACGTGCCGGGCCTGATCGAGGGCGCGAGCGAGGGCGTCGGTCTCGGACACGAGTTCCTCGCGCATCTCGAGCGTGCGCGGCTGCTCCTCCACGTGATCGACGTCTCGGAAGACGTTGCCGGCCACTTCCACGCGATCGACCGCGAGCTGCACCGGTACGGCGCCGGGCTCGACGAGCGCCCGCAGGTCGTCGTGCTGAACAAGATCGACCTCGTGCAGGACGTGCCCGCGTTCGACGTGGACGACGAGCGCGTGCTGCGCGTCTACGCCGTCTCGTGCGCGACGGGCGTCGGCATCGCGGAGCTGAAGCGCGGCCTGTTCGAGCTCTGCCCGGCCGCACCGCCGCCCGTCGTCGAGGAGGAGGAGCTGGCCGAGTTCCTCGTCTACCGGCCGCGCCCGCGGCGCGAGCGGACGTACCGCATCTTCCGCACCGACCGCGGTTACCGCGTCGAAGGCACGGCGCCCGAAGGCGACGAGCTCGAGGCGGCGCTGCGCGCGGCCGGCGCGCGCACGGGCGCCGAGGTCGAGATCGGCGACGAGACGTTCGAGCTCGCGTGAGCTGCGTCGGACTCCTCGGCGGGACGTTCAACCCGCCGCACGTCGGCCACGTGCAGCTCGGCGAGTGCGCGAAGCAAGTGTTCGAGATCGAGCCGCTGCGCGTGCTCGTCGCGAGCACCCCACCGCACAAGCACGTGGACGTCGAGGTCGAGACGCGTGTCGCTCTGACGCGGCTCGCGTTCCCGGACGACGAGGTCGTGCGCGACGACCATCCGTACTCGATCGACACCGTCACCGGCTTCGGCGACGACGCGATCTTCCTCGTCGGCGCCGACCAGTTCGCAAAATTCCTCACGTGGCGGCAACCCGACGAGATCCTCGACCACGTCCGGCTCGGAGTCGCGACTCGACCCGGCTATCCGCGCGAGGTGCTCGACGAGGTGATCTCCCAGCTGCGCCAGCCCGACCGGGTCGAGCTGTTCGAGATGGATCCCGTTCCCGTGTCGTCGAGCGCGATTCGCGAGCGCGTGCGCCGGGGCGAGGCGATCGACGGCCTCGTGCCGCCGGCGGTCGCCGCAGAGATCGACCGGCTCGCGTTGTACCGCCCGAAACCGCGGGTAAGCTGAGCGCGCTTGGAATCGCTCGAACAGGCCCGCCGGATCGCCGGCATCGCCCAGGACAAGCTGGCGGACGACGTCGTGATCCTCGACATGCGGCCGGTGTGCGTCTTCACCGACTTCTTCGTGATCGCGACGGGCCGGAACGCGCGGCAGACGAAGGCGATCTGGGACGAGATCCACGAACGAATGAAGCAAGAGGAGCGGCGGATCCCGCAGGGGATCGACGGCGAGCGGGAGGCGGACTGGATCGTCGCCGACTACCTCGACGTCGTCCTGCACGTCTTCACGCCGCAGACGCGCGCGTACTACCGGCTCGAGGATCTCTGGGGCGACGTGCCGAGCGTCGAGCTGGACGAAGCCGCCTCCGCGTAGTCCTTTTCGGACATGGCCCAGCCGATGCGTTGGCTATGTTGGCAACGTGGAGTTGACGACGAACCAAATCGGCGCGATCGCCGAGACCGCGATCATCCACGAAGCCGTGCGGCTCGGTGTCGGTGTCTTCGCCTCGGTCATGGACGAGCGTTACGACCTGATCTTCGATCTGCGCCCGAGACTGTTGAGAGTCCAATGCAAGACCGCGGTTCGGAAGGGCGACGTCCTCGTGATCCGTTGCTACTCATGCCGCCGCTCGGCGACGGGTCTCCTGAAGCGCACGTACGCGCCGGATGAGGTCGACGCGTTCGCCGCGTATTCGTCCGAGCTGCGTCGGTGCTACTTGCTGCCGATGGACTGGATGGCGGGTCGTAGCGTCGTAAGTCTGCGGCTGACGGCGACCGCGAACAACCAGGCGACGGGCATCAACTGGGCTGAGGCGTTCGAATTCGCGGCTAAACTGAGGGAGCTCGGGGCCATAGCTCAGCTGGGAGAGCGCCTGCGTGGCACGCAGGAGGTCGGCGGTTCGAGCCCGCCTGGCTCCATGCAAGAAAGCCGCCCCGAAGGGCGGCTTTTCTCGTTCGGCGCCTAAGCCGCGTTCGACAGGTCGTCGACGTCGGTGACGACGCCGTCCAACTCGCGGTGGAGGCGGTCGAGCGCCTCCTTCTCGACCTGGCGCACGCGTTCGCGCGTCAGGCCGAGTTCCTTGCCGATCGCCTCGAGCGACGTCGTCTGGCCGCCGCCGAAGCCGTAGCGGAGCTCGACGACGCGGCGGTGCCGGTCCGGCAGCAGCGCCAGTGCCTCCTGGACGGTGCGCCGGCGGAGCGAGTCGGCCGCGTCCTCGGAGGGATCGGTGATCGTCGGGTCGCTGAAGAGGTCGCCGAGCTCGCCGTCGTCGTTCGAGCCGACGGACTGGTTCAGCGACACCTGCGCGCTCGCCGCATCGAGGGCCTCGTCGACGTGCTGGAGCGAGAAGCCGGTCGCCTCCGCGAGCTCCTCGCGCGTGGCGTCGCGGCCGAGCTTCAGCTGGAGTTGGTTCGCGGTCCGCGCCAGCTTCACGCGGCGCTCGTTGATGTGGACGGGGACGCGAATCGTCGTCGACTGGTTCGCGATCGCGCGCTGGCAGGCCTGGCGGATCCACCAGGTGGCATAGGTCGAAAACTTGAAGCCGCGCCGCCAGTCGAACTTCTCGACCGCGCGGTTCAGTCCGATCACGCCCTCCTGGATGAGGTCGCCGAGCGGCAGCTCGCGGCCCTGGTAGCGCTTCGCGATCGAGACGACGAGCCGCAGGTTCGAGTTGATCATCAGCTCCTTCGCGGCCTTGTCGCCGCGCTCGATGCGCTTCGCGAGCGCGACCTCGTCGGCCGCGGTGAGCAGCTTGTAGCGGCCCGCCGCGTTCATGAAGAGGGTCAGCGAGTCGGTCGAGGCCGGAACCACGTGCGGCTCGTCGGCCGGCGGCACGAAGACGTCGACGGCGCGCGCGTCGAGCTCGTCGCGCAGCGACGCGAGGGCGTCGTCGTCCAGCTCGTGCTCGGTCGCGAGCGCCTCGAGCGCCGCTCGAGGAAGGTCAGGACGGGTACGGGAAACGTCATGCTCAGGGTGGTCACTCCTTGGGTCGTGTCTCGGCACGCAGCGGCCGGGCTGCGCGCCTGCAACCATCTCAACGGCTGCCCACCCGGGATTATTCCGAAAACGCGCCGTTTCTGGGGCGCGGACACGTCCGAAACGGACGATACGGTCCGGCCCGTGCGCCTGATCGTCGCCCGCTGCGAGGTCCGCTACTCGGGCCGCCTGAACGCCAGCCTGCCGGCGTCGACCCGGCTGCTCCTCCTGAAGGCGGACGGCTCCGTGCTCGTCCATGCCGACGCCGGCGGGTACAAGCCGCTCAATTGGATGACGCCGCCGACCGTGATCGAGGAGGACGGGGGCGTGATCGTCGTCCGCAAGCGGGCGGGCCGCAGCGAGGACCGCCTTGAGATCCGGCTCCACGAGGTCCTGAGCGACGTCGTGCACGAGATGGGCGAGTCGATCGACCTGGAGAAGGACGGCGTCGAGCGCGATCTGCAGCTCCTGCTGGCCGACCGTCCCGAAGCGCTCGGGGAGGAGCTGCGTCTCGTCCGGCGCGAGTGGCCGACCGACATCGGGCCGGTCGACCTCATGTGCCGGGACGAGAGCGGCGGCTGGGTCGCGGTGGAGATCAAACGCGTCGCCACGATCGACGCGGTCGAGCAGCTGACGCGCTACCTGGAGCGGATCCGCCTCGACCCGGCGCTCGCCGCGACGCGCGGCGTCCTCGCCGCGCAGTCCTTCAAGCCGCAGGCCGCCGTGCTCGCCGAGGCGCGCGGGATCCGCTGCGCCGAGATCGACCTCGCCGTCCTCCGCGGCGAGCGCGAGCCGGACCTGACGCTGTTCGCCTAGATTTCCGCCCCGTGACGCACGAGGCGCGCCTCGTCGAGACGGAGTCCGGGCTCGTGCCGGAGGACGACGGCTGGTTCGTCGTCAACGTTCGAGACGCGGCCTGGTTCCGCAACGACGCGTTCGGCACCTCGGCGCTGTTCCAGCCCGAGGAGCGCTCGCCGCAGCTCGGCGTCAACCTCGGCGTGCTCGAGCCCGGCAAGCCGAACTGCCTCTACCACGAGGAGACGGAGCAGGAGGCCTTCCTCGTCCTCGCCGGAGAGTGCCTGCTGATCGTCGACGGCGAGGAGCGACGGCTCCACGCCTGGGACTTCTTCCACTGCCCGCCGGGGACACGGCACGTCTTCGTCGGCGCCGGCGAGGCCCCCTGCGCGATCCTCTTCATCGGCGCCCGCCGGCCCGAGGGCAGCGTTCTCTACCCGGTCGACGGCACGGCCGCCCGCCACGGGGCGAGCTCGACCGAGGACACCGACGACCCGTCGGTCGCCTACGCGCCCTTCCCCGGCTACCGGCCGGCGCCGGCGCCGTCCGGGCTGCCGTGGAGCTGAGCCGTCCACAGGTCTCCACAGAGGCTTCCACAGGTTTCTGAACAATTCGCGCAAGATTCTGCGCGGACCGGCTTCTTCAATCTCACGATGACCAACGGAGGGGAGAAGCAGAGCGCTTTGTGGGGCAGCGGCACCCGGGGCGGCGACCGTCGCCGATGATCTCCTGGTAGGCGTCGAAGTCTAGGCTGCGCGCAGGGCGTCGATCTCGCGGTTGACCGCGAGCCGTTCGAGCGCCTGCGCCTCGATCTGGCGGACCCGCTCGCGCGTGAGGCCGAGCGTGCGGCCGATCTCGTCGAGCGACTTCGGATCCTGGTCGCCGTTCAGCCCGTAGCGGAGCTTCAGCACCTTCTGCTCCCGCTCGGAGAGCGCCGCGACGGCGCGATGGAGCGTCTCCTCGGTCAGGCCGACGTGGATCTCCTCCTCGAAGTCGTGCTCGTGGGACGCCACGATGTCCCCCAAAGAAGAATCCCCCTCCTCCCCGAGCGGCTTGTCGAGGCTCGTCACCGCGCGCGCGGCCTTCCGCACTTCGCGCACCTGCTTGACCGGGAGCTTCGCGCGGTTCGAGATCTCCTCGTCGGTCGGCTGCCGCTCGAGCTCGGCGACCAGCTCGCGCTCGGCGCGCGCGATCTTCGTCTCGCGCTCGAGGATGTGGACGGGAATGCGGATCGTCCGCGACTTGTTCGCGACGCCACGCTGGACGGCCTGCCGGATCCACCAGGTCGCATAGGTCGAGAACTTGTAGCCGCGGCGCCAGTCGAACTTCTCGACCGCGCGGATCAGACCGATGATCCCCTCCTGGATCAGGTCGAGCAGCGACAGGCCGTGACCCTGGTAGCGCTTCGCGATCGAGACGACGAGGCGCAGGTTCGAGTTGATCATCAGATCCTTCGCGGCCTTGTCGCCGCGCTCGATCCGCTTCGCGAGCGAGACCTCCTCGTCCGCCGTCAGCAGCTTGTAGCGGCCGGCCTCGTTGAGGAAGAGCTGCAGCGCGTCGGTCGTTGCGCCGACGAGATCGCCGTTGACGTACGTCGTCTCGGGAGCGTCCTTCCTGCAGCAGTCGTCGGTCAGCTCGAGCCCGCGTTCCTCGATCTCCTGGTAGAGCGCCGCGACGTGCTCCTCGTCGAGCTCGTGCTGCTCGACGAGCCGCTCGAGCTCGGACATGCAGACGCAGCCCTCGTCCTCTCCGTGGGCGATGAGCGCCGCGATCAGTTCTTGTGCCATTTGGGGCCTTCTCCCCGCTGGCAGGTCTGGGCTAACCCCACACGTCCTTAACAGCCACTAGCGGACGGCGGTGACTTCCGGCACAAATCTGCCACCCAGGCGTGCGTCGCGCATCCGTAGCGTGCCGCAGCAGTCGACCAAGGAGGCCCGCATGGAGGAGCTGGCGATTCCTCGGTACGAGCGGCCGGTGCTCGCCTGGCCGGCGGAGACGGGACAGGAGTCCCCTGTCGTTTGGTGGGTGGTGGTCGTCGGATTCTCGTTCGCGCTCGCGATCGCATACGCGATCTACTGCACGTACACCGGCGGCGACCCGGAGATCACGCTGACGTGGTCGGGATTCAAGATCACGTGCCGGCACTGAGCGCCGCCGACGGGGGCGGGCCTCGCGCCCGCCCCCCGGCGCTCGCCGAGGTGCGGCCGCTCGTCGTCGAGGGGCTCGCCGTCCGCTACGGCGCGGCGCGCGCGGTCGAGGACGTCTCGCTCGTCGTCGGCGCCGGCTCCGTCGTCGGGCTGCTCGGGCCGAACGGGTGCGGCAAGACGTCGACGTTGCGCGCGATCGTCGGCCTGTTGCGGCCGGCCGCGGGGAGCGTCGTCGTCAACGGCGTTCCGCAGCGTTCGCGCCTGGCGCGCGCGCAGCTCGCATACGTCCCCGACGAGCCCGACGGGCTCGACGAGCTCGCCGTCGCGGAGTACCTCTCGCTCGTACGGGCGCTCTACCGCGAGGACGCGGGCTTCGACGCGCGGTCGCACCGGCTTTGCGACGCGTTCGGCCTGACGCCGCGGTTGCGCGTCCGGCTTGGTGCGCTCTCGCACGGCCAGAGACGGATCGCGTCGATGGTTGCCGCATTCGCACTCGCACGGCCGCTCGTCGTCGTCGACGAGGCGACCGCGGCGCTCGATCCCGAAGCGGCGATCGTCCTCCGCGAAACGCTGCGCGCGACAGCCGCGCGCGGGTGCGGCGTGCTCGTCGCCACGCAGGACCTCGCGTTCGCCGAGCGCGTCTGCGACGACGTCGTCCTTCTCAGCGCGGGGCTGGTCGTCGCGCGCGGCCGCACCGAGCGGCTCGCGCCGCTGGAGCAATCGTTTCTCGCTGCGATCGGCGCGTCCGAACGGCTGGAGGAGGTGCGCGCTGCTCTTCGCGATCTGTGAGATGCAGGCGCGTTGCCTCGCGCGTCGAGCTGCTGACGCGTTTGCCGCGAGCCCGCTCGTGCTCCTTCTCGCCGGCGGCGCGTTCGCGGCGCTACCGGTGCTCGCGCTCTGGGCGGGACGCAGCGCGGCGCCGGCGCTGCAAAGCGCCGATCACCGCGCGGTCGTCGTGTCGGCGGCGCTCGTCGCCGGGCTCGCGGGAGCGGCCGTGACGCTGCTCGTGCCGGGCCCGCGCGCGCTCGGGTGCCAGCTCGAGGCCGCGCCGGTGCCCTGGCCGGTCGCGTTCGCCGGTCTCGTTCTCTTTCCGGTGTCCGTCGCACTCGTGCTCGTGCTTCCCGCCGCGGCGCTGTTCGTCGCGCCGAGCGCGGGAGCGAGGACGCCGCTCGTGCTCGCGCGCGTGCTCGGCTTCGCCGCGCTCGGCGGTTGCGCGGCGGAAGCGGCCGTCGCAGTGGCGCGCCGCTCCGCGCGCGGGCTCCCTGTCGCGGCGGGCTGCGGCCTGCTCGCGGTGCTCGACGCGCCGCCGCCGCTCGCCGTCGTCCTGTGGGCGGCAGCGGCGGCCGCGCGGCCGGCGGAGCCGGCGGCGCGCGGCGACGTCACCGTCGTCGTGCACGGGGTCGCCGGCACCGCGCTCGCGCGCTACGCGCGGCGGCGCGACCTGCGCCGGCAGGCGGCCGCCGGCGTCGCCGTCGCCGTCGCCGGTGCACTCGCGCTGCGGGTCGTGGGCGTGCGTGACGTGGCGGCCGCCTTCGGGGCGTTCGGCGCCGTGCTCGGAGCGGCGATCGTGCCGCTGGCCGCCCCGGGCGCCGACCGCGCCGCCGAGTGGCTGTGGCGTGCGGCGCCGGCGTCGCGGCGGTCGCTCGCGTTCGTCTTCGGCGGAGTAGCGCTCGCGCTCGGTGCCGCGGTCGCGCTCGCGGGTGCGCTCGGCGCGCTCGCGGCCGCGCCCGCGCCGCCCGCGCGCCTGCTGCCGCTCGCCGCTGTGTTGGCGCTCGTGCTCGCGACTGGGTTGCTCGCGGGCGCGGTCGTGCCGTGGCGCTCCGACCGGCTCGGCGAGCAGCTCGGAGCGTACGCGGCGTTCGGCGTCGTAGCGGCGGTGGTCTGGGCGTCGCTCGCGCGCCTGGCGCCCCTGCTTCACGCGGAGCACGGGCTGCGCGCGGTCGCGCTCGTCGCATGCGCGTCGCTCGCATGCGTCGCTGCCTCCGCCGGCGTGCAGGGACGGCGCACGTGATCGCGCCGGACGACCGCGTCACGATCGCGCCGGGCGTTCGCGTCGAGGAGGACTTCGTCGTCGACGAAGCGCGCGCGCTGCGCCTGCCTGCGAACACCACGGCGGTGCACGTGCTCGCGTTCGCCGACGGGCGCACGGTCGCCGACATCGGTGCGTCGCTGCAGCTGCGGGGTGCGAGCGACGGCCTTCGCGACGCGCTCGAGTTCTGCGCAGAGTTGAACCGGCGCCTGCTCGTCAACGTGCGGGCGCGACGTGGATCTCTTCTCCGCCGACGGATCGTCGCGGCGCGATTCGGCGTGGTCGTGCGCGCGCACCCGCGGCGCGTGCGCGGCACGCTCCGCGGCGTCGCGCCCTGCGCAATCGGCGTCTCGCTGCTCGTCCTGCCCGCGACACTGCTCGTCCACGCGTGGTTGCTCGCGCCCGCGACGGGTGCGGGCATGCTTCTGCACGAGCTCGGTCACGCGTCTGCGCTGCGCCGCGTTCCGCACGTCGTCGTGCGGCGCGGGCTGCAACCTGCACTGCTGCATCCGCGCCTGCGGTCGCCGCGCCTGCTCGCCGTCGCCGTCGCCGGTCCGCTCGCGCCGTCACTCGCTGCGCTCGGCGGCTGCGTGCTCTGGCACGGCGTCGCCGTGATCTGCACGCCGCTTGCGGCGCACGCGCTCGCGCTGACCGTCGTCGCGCCGGACGGGAGGAACGCATGCGGCCTCTCGTGATTGCGTTCGCGCTCGGCGCAACGGCCGTCGCGATCCTCGCGTCGGTCGTCGGGTTCGCGCTCGGCGTCGCCGCGCAGGCGGGCGACTGGGCGAGCTTTCGCGTCGCCGCCGGGCCGGTCGTCTTCATCTCCTTCGAGCGCTCGGCACGCGCGACGACCACCAGCTTCGGCGCCGGATTGCCGCTGCTCGCGCTCGCGGGCGGCGCGCTCAACGCGCTCGGCGCAGGTGTCCTCTCCCGGCACCGGGGGTAAGATCCGCCCCTATGTCGGGCGAGTGGTGGGCTTTCCTCTTCCTCATGGTCGCGTTGAAGGTGCCGCTCGTGTACCTCGGGATCGTCATCTGGTACGCGTGCAAGCCGCCGCTGCCGCCCGAAGGCGCGGCGAAGCTCGCCGAGCAGCGCAACCCGCCGCACCTGTGGCGTCCGTGGCGGCTGCGTCGCCTGCACCCGAACCCGCACCCGCACGGCACGCCGTCGCGGCGCGCACCTCGTGCGGCGTCCGCCGCGAGGGCTTACGCTAAGCACGAGTGAGCACCGCACCGACACCCGCGCGTCCCTCCGAGCTCGTCGCAGGCTTCCTCGCCGCGCTGTCGATCGTCGCGAGCGTCCTCGCGCTCTTCTACCGGCCGGTCGCTCTCGCGCCGTTCGCGGTCCTGTTCGCGGTCCTGCTCGCGCTGATCGCGGGCGGGATGGCACCCCGCAACGCGCGTCTGCCGCTCGCCGCCGTCGCGATCGCGACGATCTGCTTCCTCGTCGGCCTGACGATCGCCGTCGCGACGAAGCACGCCTTGTACTGACCGCCCTGCTACAAAGGACGGCATGGGCGCGCACGACGTCGACGCGCTGAACGCCGGCTTCGCCGGCCAGCTCCTCGAGCAGTACCTCGAGAGCCCGGACTCCGTCCCGGCGGAGTGGCGCGCGCTCTTCGAGAGCGGCGAGGTTCTGCCCGGGCTGCCCGGGCTCGCGCGCCTGCTCGAGCGCGCGGGCACGGGGAACGGCCAGGCGGAGACCGCTCCGGCACTGCTGCCTGCCGCGGCGCCGACGACGGCCGACGCCGAGCTGCTCGGCGGTGTCGCCGCCGCGACCGCGCTCGTCCGCGCCTACCGCACGCACGGGCACCTCGCGGCGCGGCTCGACCCGCTCGGCTCCGAGCCGCCCGGCGACCCGGCGCTCGAGCCCGAGCTCCTGATCCCGCCGCTGACGCCGGAGCTGCAAGCCCGCATCCCCGCCGGCGTGCTGCGCACGTACGTCGAGGGGGAGACCCTCGCGGACGCGCTGCCGCGGCTGCGGGAGACGTACTGCGGCACGATCGCATACGAGCTCGAGCACATCTCCGACCACGAGGAACGCGTCTGGCTGCGGGAGGCGATCGAATCCGGTCGCTACCGCGCGCCGCTCGGCGACGACGAGAAGCGGCGCCTGCTGACGCGGCTGACGGAGGTCGAGGGACTCGAGACCTACCTGCGCAAGGCGTTCCTCGGCCAGAAGCAGTTCTCGATCGAAGGTCTCGACGTGCTCGTGCCGATGCTCGACGAGGCGATCGCGCTCGCGGCGGACGCAGGCGCGCACGAGGTGCTGATCGGGATGGCGCACCGCGGCCGGCTCAACGTGCTCGCGCACACGATCGGGCAGCCGTACGAGGCGATCCTGCGCGAGTTCGAGGGCGAGCGCACGCTCGAGGCGGTCACCGCCGATCCCGAGGGCGGCACCGGAGACGTGAAGTACCACCTCGGCGCCGAGGGCGCGCGTTCGACGCGGGCCGGCGAGATCACGGTGAAGCTCGCAGCGAACCCGAGCCACCTCGAGGCGGTCGACCCCGTCGTCGAGGGAGGCACGCGCGCGGAGCAGACCGATCGCTCGACGCGCGAGGGGCTCAACGACCCGTCGGTCGCGATGCCGATCCTCATCCACGGCGACGCGGCGTTCCCGGGCCAGGGCATCGTCGCCGAGACGCTCAACCTCTCGTACCTCGACGGCTACTCGACCGGCGGGACGCTCCACGTCATCACGAACAACCAGGTGGGCTTCACGACCGATCCGCAGGACGGACGCTCGACGCGCTATTCGAGCGACCTCGCGAAGGGATTCGACGCGCCGATCGTCCACGTCAACGCCGACGACCCGGAGGCGGCGATCGCGGCGATCCGGCTCGCGCTCGCGTTCCGGCGTCGCTTCTGCAACGACGTCGTGATCGACCTTGTCGGCTATCGCCGGCACGGGCACAACGAACAGGACGAGCCGGCGTACACACAGCCGCTGCTCGCGAAGCGCATCGCGGCGCACGAGCCCGTGCGCGCGCTCTTCGCCGGCCAACTGGCGGAGCACGGCGTCGTCAGCGAGGCGGACGCCGACGAACTGGCAGCAGAGATGCAGACGCGGCTGCGCGCCGCGCACGACCAGCTCAAGCACGTGCTCGGCGGCGGTGCGCATCGCACGAGCGACGGCAAGGTCCCGCGCGAAGCCGGCGCGGACGTCGTCACCGCCGTCGCGGCCGAACGGCTCCGCGAGCTGAACGAGCAGCTGCTCCGCGTTCCCGACGACTTCACGATCCACCCGAAGCTGCTGCGCCAGCTCGAGCGGCGGCGCGAGACGCTCGACGGCGGCGGGATCGACTGGGGCCAGGCGGAGGCGCTCGGCTTCGCGTCGCTGCTCGTGGAGGGAATCCCCGTTCGGCTGACGGGCCAGGACACGGAGCGCGGCACGTTCTCGCACCGCCATCTCGTGCTGCACGACGTCGAGAACGGGAGCCGCTGGGTGCCGATCCAGAAGCTCGACGACGCGTCGGCGTCGTTCGAGGTCTTCAACTCGCCGCTGTCGGAGTTCGCGTGCGTGGGCTTCGAGTACGGCTACTCCGTCGCCGCGCCCGAGACGCTCGTGCTCTGGGAGGCGCAGTTCGGCGACTTCGTCAACGGCGCGCAGGTCGTCGTCGACCAGTTCCTCGTCAGCGGCCTCTCGAAGTGGGGACAGACGTCACGCCTGACGCTGCTCCTGCCGCACGGCTACGAAGGCAACGGTCCGGAGCATTCGAGCGCGCGCGTCGAGCGCTTCCTCCAGCTCGCTGCACAGGAGAACATCCGCATCGCGAACTGCACGACGTCCGCGCAGTACTTCCACCTGCTGCGCCGGCAGGCGCTCGTGCCGTCGGCGCGACCGCTCGTCGTGATGACGCCGAAGGGATTGCTGCGCCTGAAGGATGCGTCGTCGACGCTCGACGAGCTCGCGCGCGGCACGTTCCGTCCGGTGCTCGACGATCCTGCCGCGGACCGCGAGCAAGTGACGCGCCTCGTGCTCTGCTCGGGAAAGGTGTACTACGACGTCGTCGGACACGAGGCGCGCGCCGGCGCGACGCACGTCGCCGTCGCGCGGCTCGAGCAGCTCTATCCCTTCCCCGTCGGCGCGGCGGCCGAGCTCGTGCGAGGCTACCCGCGGCTCGAGGAGGTCGTCTGGGTGCAGGAGGAGCCGCAGAACATGGGCCCGTGGCGCGCGATCCGCCACCGGCTCGAAGATGCCGCGGCGGGCCTGCCGCTCCGGTTCGTCGGCCGTCCGTGGCGCGCGAGCCCGAGCGAGGGCTATCCGACCGCGCACCTGATCGAGCAGGACCGCATCGCCCGCGAGGCGATCGGCTAAGGGCGCCCTAGGGCTTCCGCGGCTTCCGGAGCTTCCGCGCGCCGCGGACGAGCTTCGGGCCGTGCAGCCGCGCGAGCCGCAACGCCTGCTTGCGCTGCTTCGGCGGCAGGCGGCGCCAGAGGTCGTACGCCGTCAGGGCGAGACCGAGCGGACCGGCGCGGCGGGTGAGGCGGCGGAGGACGATGGCGCTAGTGTCGCCGATCAGCCGCCGGCGTGCTTGCCGTTGCCGTGCCCGTTGTCGGGACCGCCGTGGTCGGGCTTCGCGTTGCCGTTCCCCTGACCCTGGCCGTTGCCGTTCCCCTGGCCCTGGCCGTTGTTGCCGTTGCCGTTGTCGGCAGGCGCTGCGGGGGCCGGTGAGGGATCCGGCTGCGGCGCGGGAGCCGGTGCCGGCGTCGGCGTCGGCGCGGCCGCGGCGGGCGCCGGCTCCGGGGCGGCGGGCGCGACCGCGGCGACGATCCGCTTCGCCGGCTTTTCGGCCTGCTTTGCGAGCCCCTTCGCCTTGCCTTTCCCGTTCTCGTTGTTCTTCGTGTTGCTCGCCTGCTGCTGTGTCTCCTGAACGGCGACCGCCTTCACCTTGACCGCCGGCGTCGCCGCAGGAGCGGGCGCGGCGGGTTGCGGCTCGGGCGCGGGCGTCGGAGCAGGAGCGGCAGGAGCGGCGGGCGTGGCGGGCGCGGCGGGCGCCGGCACCGGCTCGGGCGCCGCCGGCGTCGGGGTGTTCGTGCCGGGCGTGAGCGCCTCGGGCGTCGCCGCAGTGCCGTGCGGCAGGCCGAGGAAGGGGATCGCGGAAACGCGGAGCGCCCGGCCGGCGGGCGCTGCAGCCGCGCGGCGAAGCGCCGCGGCGAGCGCGCCGGAGACGGGGACGGTGCGCGAGGCGAAGACGTCGGCGGGGGCGAACACGTTCCCGGGGAGCGTCGTCGCGGGGGCGGCCACCGCCGGCAGCGGACCCTGGCTACTCTCGAAGATGCGCGGCAGCGCCAGCGACGCGAAGACCGCTCCGCTCAACAGCAAACCCGCAGTTGCCCGCCCGACCAGGACCCTCATGATTTCCCCCCTTTCAACCGATGAGTGTAGAGGAGATATCGGCAGAGGGGGCCGAATGCTTAAGGGATGAGCAGCTTCAAGGTCAAGCTTGTGGCCTATTTCGTGCTGCTCGCGCTGGTGCCGCTCGCGGCCACGTTCTGGGGCTTCCGGTCGATCGCGATGCGCAGCGAGCTGCGGCAGGCCGATGCACGGCTGCAGGCAGGTCTCCGCGCCACGGTCGCCGCGTACGACGCCGAGCTCGCGGACGCACGCGCGCGCGCGGACAGCCTGGCCCGGCGGCGAGACTTCGCGCGCGCGCTCGCACGCCGGAACCGCCCCGCCCTCGAGCGCCTGCTGCCCGCCCGCGTGCGCGTCGTCGCGCCCGGCCTGAGCGTCGGCTCTCGCCCCCGCGGCCGCGTCGTCACGGAGAGCGTCACGCTCACGAGTCCGCGCGGCCCGCTCGGTCGCGTCGTCGCAGCGGTCGTCCTCGACGACAACCTCGCCCGCCGGCTCGCCGAGCGTTCCGGTCTGACGGGCGGCGACCGTCTCCGGTTCGTCGCCGGCCGCGCGCCGCTCCAGCCTGCGACGGTGACGCTCGGGAGCGTGCGCTACCGCGCCGTCGCGGCGCCGCCGCTCGAGGTGCTGACACCGAAGGCGAAGATCGACGCGGCGGCGGCGCGGACCGAGCATCGCCTGCTCGCCGCATTGCTCGCGACGCTCGTCCTCGTCGGCCTCGTCGCGTGGCTCGAGGGGAGCACGATCGTCCGCTCGATCCGCCGGCTGGTGGGCGCAGCGAACGCGATCGCGAAGGGAGATCTCGACCGCCGCGTGCCGGTGCAGGGACGCGACGAGCTCGCCGTACTCGCGGGCTCGTTCAACGACATGGCGCAGCAGCTCGGCGAGCGGTTGCAGGAGCTCGAGGCCGAGCGCGGGCGCCTGCAGGACGCGATCACGCTCTTCGGCGCGGCGCTCACCGCGACGCACGACGTCGACCAGCTGCTCCGGGTCGTGTTGGACGCCGAGCTCGAGGCGACCGGCGCGACCGGCGGGCTCGTGATCGTCGACGGTGGGATCGCAGCGCAGGCCGGGGTGATCGCCGGAGACGAGCGAATCGAGGTGCCGCTGCGCGCCGGCCGCACGAACTTCGGCCGGCTCGTCCTCAGCGGAGAGAGCTTCAGCGACGACGACCGGATGACGGCCGCGTCGCTCGCGTCGCACGCGGTCGTGGCGCTCGACAACGCGCACCTGCACCGGATCGTCGAGCAGCAGGCGCTCGTCGACGGGCTCACCGGGCTGGCGAACCGCCGCGCCGGCGAGCGCGCGCTCGAGACCGAGCTCGCGCGCGCGAAGCGCTTCGGCGGGTCTCTCGCGCTCGTGTTCTGCGACCTTGACAACTTCAAGACCGTCAACGACCGCCACGGCCACCTCGCCGGCGACGACGTCCTGCGCGAGCTCGCGTCGGTCCTCGGCGAGACCATCCGCACGGTGGACGTCGCGGCACGCTGGGGCGGGGAGGAGTTCGCCCTCGTGCTGCCCGGGACGGACGCCGAGGGCGGCGCCCTCTTCGCCGAGCGGGCCCGGGAGACGCTCGAGGCGCGGACGATCCTGACCGCGGACGGGGAGCCGATCCGGACGACCGCCAGCTTCGGTGTCGCCGCCTTCCCGGAGCACGGCTCCGAGCTCGCCGCGGCCGCGGATGCCGCTCTCTACCAGGCAAAACGGGCCGGCAAGAACCGCGTCGAGACGGCCGAGACGCCCCCGGCCGTCCGGCCGAGGTCCTAACGTTCTTCGAACATTGCCTGCAAAAGGGGCTAGACTCCCTTCCGGAAAGCGGCCCCCCAGGAGGAGAAATGCATGTCGGTTGAAAGTCCTTCCCTTTTCGCGAAGGTGATCCAGGACCATCTCGAGCTGAAGCAACGCAACGCCGAGCTCGAGCAGCAGATGCCCTTGACCGCCTACAAGAACGAGGATCCGTTCGAGAACCACCCGCTCTTCAAGACCGAGGAGCAGGCGCGGCTCGAGGAGACGATGGACGGGGCGGAGCCGGCCGTGATCGCTCACGCGATGGTCTCTGCCTGGCCCGTCGAGGAGACCGTCGAGAGCTCGCCGCACTCCGAGCTCGAGGACTCGCTCTGGGGTCGCGAGTCGCGCGACTTCGACTGGGGCGACTGACCGCAGTCGCCGGCGCGCTCGTCGCGCTGGCGGTCGCCCTCCACGCAGGAAGCGTTCGCCCGGCCCAGGCCGGGCCAGCTCCGCAGCGCCCGAACATCCTCGTGATCATGACCGACGACCAGACGGTCGCCGACCTGCGCGTCATGCCGAACGTCCAGCACCTGCTCGCTGACGCGGGCACGACGTTCGACTCGAGCTTCGTCAGCTACCCGCTCTGCTGCCCGTCGCGGGCCTCGTTCCTCACCGGCCGCTACAGCCACAACACCGGCGTCACCGGTAACGACCTGCTGCACGGGCTCGCGAACCTCGACGAGGCGAACACGCTGCCGGTGTGGCTCAGCACGTCCGGCTACTGGACGGTGTTCATCGGCAAGTACCTGAACGAGTACGGCAGGCTCGAGGGGACGCGCGTGCCGCCAGGGTGGGACGAGTGGTTCGGCGCCGTTCGCCTCGCGTACTACAACCACACGCTGAGCCGCAACGGCAAGCTCGTCGAGTACTGGAGCAACGTCCAGGACTACCAGACCGACGTCTACACGCGGCTCGCGATCAGCGCGATCCGGCGCGACGCGCACCGGGGCAGTCCGTTCTTCATGTGGCTGTCGTACTTCGCGCCGCACTACGGGAGCCCGCGCGAGGAAGGCGACCCGCTCGGCCTGCACACGCCCGTGCCCGCGGTCCGGCACGCCGGCCGCTTCGCGAGCGAGGCGCTGCCGATGCCGCCCTCGTTCAACGAGGCCGACGTGTCGGACAAGCCGCTCTCGATCCGCGAACGGCCGCTGCTGACGCCGGGGCGCGTCGCGGAGATGACGTCCGACTACCGCCAGCGGCTCGAGACGCTGCTCGCCGTCGACGAGGGCGTCGCCGCGCTCGTCCAGACGCTGAAAGAGCAGAAGATCCTCAAGCGAACGCTGATCGTCTTCACGAGCGACAACGGCTGGATGCTCGGCGAGCATCGCGTCGACGTCGGCAAGGTGCTGCTGTACGAGCCGTCGATCCGTGTTCCGTTGATCCTGCGCGGTCCCGGCGTGCCCGTCGGCGCGCATCTGCCGCAGACCGTCGCGAACATCGACCTCGCGCCGACGCTCGCCGCCGTCGCGGGTGCGAGGCCGCGGCTCGCGGCGGACGGTCGCTCGTTCCTGCCGCTCCTCGGGAACCCGCAGCTGCCGTGGCGGCGTGACATCCTGCTCGAGCGCGGACTCGACGAGGCCGGCAAGCGCATCTACACGGCGGTCCGCACCGAGCGCTATCTCTACGCGGAGTACGACACGGGCGAGCGCGAGCTCTACGACCTCCAGACCGACCCCGACGAGCTCCAGAGCCGGCACGACGATCCCGCCTACGCGTCGATCGAGGCCGAGCTCGCACGCCGGCTCGCGTCGCTGCGCGACTGTGCCGGCGCGAGCTGCCGCTACACGCCGCCCGCTTTTCCGTAGCCGAGCTCGGCGAGGAGCGGGCCCGCCTCCGCTTCGACGTCCGCGACCTGCTGCGCGTCGAGGTCGCGGCGCCAGCGTCCGACCGAGCTGGCGAACGCCCTCGCCAGCGACGCCGTGAGCGGCGCGGGATCGAGGCCGAGGTGCGCCGCGAGTCGCGACCCGATCACCGGCCGGTCGGCGACGAGCTCCTCGTAGCGGAGCTCCAGCACGCGCTCGTCGCGCACCGACCGCGCGGCGCTCACGTACCGGCGCCACGCCCAGGCCGCGCGGCGCGCGTCGCTGACGCGGCGGAACTCCTCGGCGCGCTCCGGCTCGACCCAGAAGCGTGGATGCGCGCCGTAGGCGAGCCGTGCGTCGTCCTTGCCGTCGCCGTCGGCGCTCAGCCACCCGCGCTCGAGCAGCGAGCAGACGACGTCGCGGCCGTCGCGCACGAGGTGCACGGCGCGTGCCTGCGGATACGCCACCAGCGCCGCGCGGAGGACGAACGCGGTCTCCGGCGTCTGCTCGACGCCGCGGAGGTGTCCCGCGAGCGCGAGCCGCCGGACGAGCTCGAGCGTGCGCCGCAGCTGCTGCGCGGCGACGTCCTCGGGCAGTGTCGCGAGTTGCGCGACGGACGCCTTGAACGGCGTCACCTCGCCGAGGTCGACCAGTCCGACCTGCCGGCCGAGCGTGCCGGCGAGAAACGTCGTCCCCGAGCGGGGCGAGCCGACGACGAAGATGAGTCGTTCATCGGTGCGGAACGACGGCTTGAAGCGCGCGCGGCGCAGGACGCGCGTCGCGCTCGTGCCGTAGAGCAACGCCGTACGGAGATGGTGCATCCGGAGATCATGCACGTCGCTACGGAGCGGGAAGCAGCGAGGCGACGACTCGCAGGTCCTCGACGAACAGGGCGCGCTCGCGCACCCGGTCCTCGTCTTCCGCGCGCAGGATCGCCGACGGGTGGATCGTCGCGAGGACGTGCGACGCGAGGTCCGACTCGACCTCCTCGCCGCGCTGCCGCGTGACGCGGAAGCTCCGGCCGAGCAGCGCCTGCGCGGCGGTCGCGCCCAGGCACACGAGCACGTCGGGCCGGACGACGGACAGCTCGGCCTCGAGCCACGGCTTGCACGCGGCGACCTCGGACCACGACGGCTTCGCATGGATGCGGCGCTTGCCCCGCGCCTGCCACTTGAAGTGCTTCACGACGTTCGTGACGTACGCCCGCGTCCGGTCGATGCCGGCCTCCTCGAGCGCCTCGTCGAGCAGCCGTCCCGCCGGACCGACGAACGGCCGGCCTTCGCGGTCCTCGCGGTCCCCGGGCTGCTCGCCCACGAGCATCACGTCCGCCCGTTTCAGCCCCTCGCCGAAGACGGTCTGCGTTCCCGTCCGCCAGAGCGGGCACGCGCGGCAGCCGGCCGCCGCCTCCCGGAGCGTGGCGAGTGTGAGCGCGGCCGGCAGATACTCGGCTGCGGAGCCTGTGTCCGTGGTCGCCATGGCCGCCTGATTCCCCCTCCCGGGGGATTCGACCCACCCTCAAACCGGGCGATGGTCAGGAAACCCCCTCGAAGAGGAGCAATTCCCCTGCGGCAACCCTCGAAAGAGCGATCGTGAGCACCGCCGAGCCGGCGAGAGAGACCGCTCCGGCGGCGCCGCCGGTCCGGCTCGTCACCGCCGACCACGCGGACGCGCTCGTGCGGTCCGAGGCGCTCGTCGATTCGTACCGCGGGCTCGCCGACGTCTTCCACGAGGTGCTCGCCGAGCAGAGCCTCGACACGCTGCTCGAGCGGATCGCCGACACCGTCGGGGAGCTCGTCCCGTACCACGAGCTCGTTATCTACGAGGCCGACAACGCGCGCCGCCGCCTGCATCCCGTGCTCGTGCGCAGCGAGTGGGCGGAGGAGATCGCGAACGCGGAAACGACCTTCGGCCAGGGCCTCACCGGCTGGGCGGTGGAGAACTGCGAGGCGGTTCACACGAACGCGGCGCACCTCGACCCGCGGGTTCGGATCGTGCCCGGCACGCCGGTCGATCCCGAGGCGCTGATCGTCGTACCGCTGATCGCGCGCGGCGCGCGAAAGGGAGCGCTGAACATCTACCGCGTCGGCGAGGACGCCGAGTTCAACGAGGACGAGTTCGAGGTCGCGAAGCGCTTCGGCGACGCGGCCGCGCTCGCGCTCGACAACGCGCAGATCCGTGCGCGCCTCGAGCACCAGGCGCAGACCGACGCGCTCACCGGCCTCTACAACCACCGCTACTTCCACGAGCGGCTTCGCTCGGAGCTGCAGCGGGCGAGCCGCTCGCACGAGGCGGTCGGGGTCCTGATGCTCGACATCGACGACTTCAAGCGCTCGAACGACGTGTACGGCCACGCGACCGGCGACGACATCCTCGTGCAGCTCGCGTCGACGCTCCTCTCGACCGCACGCGGCTCCGACGTCGTCTGCCGGATCGGCGGCGAGGAGTTCGCGATCATCATCCCCGTCACCGACTCCGCCGCCGCACGCCGGCTCGCCGAGCGGATCGTCGAGCGCGTCGCCACGCAGGAGTTCGGTCCTGCCGGACGGCTGACGCTCTCGATGGGCCTCGCAGAAGGACCGTCGGATGCGAGCAATCCACGTGAGCTCGTCGCCTGCGCGGAAGCGGCGATGATGACGGCGAAGGCGCGCGGCAAGAACCAGGTGGTGCACTTCGGCGACGGTGAGCACGAGCGACCGACGCCGCGCGACATCGCGACGAGCGACGTTCGCTCGATCTCGCACCTGAAGATGCTCCAGAGCCTCGCGGGAAAGCTCAACCGCCTGAACGACGTGCGCGAGATCGGAATGACGATCGCGAACGAGCTCCGCGCGCTGATCGACTACCACAACTGTCGCGTGTTCGTCGTCGAGGGCGAGGACGTGGTGCCGGTCGCGTTCCGCGGCGACCTCTCCGCGCCGCCGTCGACGACGATGGACGTCCTCAAGGTGAAGGTCGGCGAGGGAATCACCGGCCATGTGGTCGCCACCGGCGAGCCGCTGCTCACCGGCGACGCCGCCCGCTGCGAGCTCGGCAAGACGATCGAGGGCACGACGCCGATCGACGAGTCGCTGCTCGCCGTGCCGCTGCACTACGGCTCGCGGGCGATCGGCGCGATCGTCATCTCGAAGCTCGGGTTCGACCAGTTCGACGCCGACGACCTGCGGCTGCTCGAGGTGCTCGCCGGTCACGCGGCGGTCGCGCTCGAAAACGCGCGGCTGTACGAGGCGCAGCGCCGTGAAGCGGACAGCGCGAAGGCACTGCTCGAATTCGCGCGCGAGCTCGCGACGGCGCGCGGGCTCGACGACGTCCTCGAGCGCATCGTCGCGCAGACCGCGCGGATCATCGACTCGGAGCGCGTGTCGCTCTGGCTCGAGAACCCGGACGGCGGCGATCTGCGCGCGCGGGCCTTCTACGGGCTGGACGACGAGAAGCGCGCGATCGCCCGCGCGTATCGTCCCTCACGCGAGGTCGTGGAGCGCCTGGTTTCCGCTGACGAGCCGTTCCTGCTGCCGCCCGGCGAGGCGGATGTTCCGTACCTCGTCGCGCCGTTCACGCTCGACGACGGCACGCGCGGCTGCATCGCCGCCGCAATGCCTGTCAGCGACGAGGACTTCGTCGAGCGCCCGATGCGGCTGCTCGCGGGTCTCGCGCACCAGGCAAAGCTCGCGATCGCGAACGCAAGCAACTTCGACCACCTCGAAGGGACGTTCATCTCGACCGTCGAAGCGCTCGCAAACGCGCTCGAGGCGAACGACGAGTACACGTCGTCCCACGCGCGCTGGATCACCGGCACGTCGCTGAAGGTCGGCGCGGAGCTCGGTCTCGACCGGAAGACGCTCGCGCGCCTCGAGCTCGGCGCGCTCTTCCACGACATCGGCAAGATCGGAGTCCCGAGCGAGATCCTCTCGAAGCCCGGCCGCCTCAGCGACGGCGAGCGGATGACGATCGAGACGCACCCCGAGCTCGGCGAACGCATCATCGCGCCGATCAACCGCCTCAAGGACGTGCGTCCGATCGTGCGCCACTGCCACGAGCGCTGGGACGGGTGCGGCTATCCGGACGGGCTCGCAGGCGAGGCGATCCCGATCGAGTCCCGCATCGTCTTCGTCTGCGACGCGTTCCACGCGATGACGACCGACCGCCCGTACCGGCGCCGGCTCGAGGTGGACGAGGCGTGCCGTCGGCTCGAGGCCGGCGCCGGCACGCAGTTCGACCCGAAGGTCGTCACCGCGTTCCTGCGCCTGCTCGCGGCGCACGGCGAACTGCTCCCCGTCTGATCCGGCGCCGCTAGGGTTCGGCCGTGGGCCAGGACCGGCTGCAGCGCTATGCAGAGCTTGCCGTGCGCGTCGGCGCGAACGTCGGCGAGGGACAGCTGGTGCTCGTCAACGGCCTCGTCGAGCACGCGCCGCTTGTGCGCGCGATCGCCGACGCGGCGTACGACGCGGGTGCGAGCTGGGTCGACGTCTTCTACGCCGACCAGCACGTGCGCCGCTCCCGCATCGCGAAGGGCCCGGACGAGATGCTCGAGCATTCGCCGCCGTGGATCGTGCAGTTGATGGAGGAGCTCGGCGACCAGAACGGTGCGCTCATCTCGATCACCGGCGATCCCGAGCCCGAGCTGCTCGCCGACCTCGACCAGGCGAAGGTCGGGCGCGCTAGACAGATCAAGATCGCAGAGGCGCACCTGAAGAACGTGATGACGCGCCGCGTCAACTGGACGATCGTCAGCTTTCCGAACGAGGGCTGGGCGCAGACGATGTTCGGCGAGCCCGACGTCGAGCGCCTCTGGCGCGACGTCGAGCTGACGGTCCGTCTCGACGAGCCGGACCCCGTCGCCGCCTGGGAGGAGCACATCGCGCGGCTCGAGCGACGGGCGCGCTCGCTCAACGAGCGGCGCTTCGACGCGATCCGCTTCCGCGGCCCGGGCACCGACCTGACCGTCGGGCTCAACCCCACGTCCCGCTGGCACTCCGCGTCGACCGAGACGGCGTTCGGCCGCCGTCACGTGCCGAACGTCCCGACCGAGGAGGTCTTCACGACGCCCGACTGGCGGCGCACGCAAGGCACCGTCCGCTCGACGATGCCGCTCGCGTTGCCGGGGAACATCATCCGCGACCTCGAAGTCCGCTTCGAGAACGGCCGCATCGTCGACGTGAAGGCGTCGACGGGCGAGGATTACGTCCGCGAGCAGATCTCGACGGACGACGGCGCGGCGCAGCTCGGTGAGATCGCGCTCGTCGACGGCACGTCGCGCGTCGGCAAGGTCGGCCACATCTTCTTCAACACGCTGTTCGACGAGAACGCGACGTGCCACATCGCGTACGGCCGTGGGATCGCCTACGCCGTCGAGGGCGCGAGCGAGCTCGACGACGACGCGCAGCGCGATGCCGGCGTCAACCAGTCGCTCGTCCATACCGACTTCATGATCGGCGGCGCCGACGTCGACGTCGACGGCGTCACTCCGTCTGGGGAGACGGTGCCGCTGATTCGGAACGACGAGTGGCAGCTCGCGTGAGCGGATGCGCGACGCCGTCGAGGTGCACCGTCACCTCGTCGACGCCGTAGAGCCTGAGCCACCGCTCGACCGCGCCGAGCACGCTTCGGACGTGCCGCGTGGGGGCATGCTCCGGCGCCGGCACCTCGACGATCCAGGCGTCCGCGCTGTGCACGAGCTCGCCGCCGAAGCGGCCGAAGAGCTCCTGTACGAGCGACGTCGCGCTCTCGCGATCGGCCAGCTCGATGCGGATCGGCTCGGCCACGCCCTCAGGCCTGGACGCGGTCGAAGAGGATCGCCGACGCAGCGTCGCGCACCGCGACAGGCGTCTCGCGCGAGCCGACGATCTCGCCGGCGAGGTCGTGGATGCGGCGGCGTTCGTTGCGCGCCGCGCGGCGCAGCACTTCGAACGCCTGCTGCGGGTGGATCGCGAGCCGCTCGGCGAGCACGCCCTTTGCCTGCTCGATGACGATCCGCGTCTCGAGCGCGTGCTCGAGTTGCCGGTTGCGCTCGACGAGGAGCTTGACGAGCGCGAGCAGTGCAGAGTGCGGCGAGCTCCTCTCCGGCGGCGTCACGCGAGCTCGATCGGAGCGTCGATCATCGTCTCGACCGCTTCCGTCAGCGAGGGGACGAGCCGGAAGACGCCGTCGAGACCGCCGAGCTCGAAGACGCTCAGGACGCGGCGGTCGTCGGTGACGATGATCAGCTTGCCGCCGGTCCGCTCGAGGCTCGCGAGCGTGCTCAGCAGGAGCGAGAGGACGCTCGAGTCGATGAACGAGGCTGCCGCGAGGTCGACGACGACGCGGCGGGCGCCGCGCTCGTCGAGGTCGGAGAGATGCGCCTCGAGCTGCGGCGCGGTGAAGAGATCGACTTCGCCGCCGACCGAGACGACGTAGGCGTCGTCCGTCAGGTGGGCGGAGCTGATCCGGAAGTCGAGAGCCGACACTCGCCCGCCACGCTAACCCCGCGTTCGGCGCGGTGGATGAGGGCTTTGTTGCGATCTCGTGAGGATTCGCTCACAGAGGCGCGAGCGTGTAGCCGACGCCGCGAACGGTCACGATCCGGCGCGACTCGCCGCTGTGCTCGAGCTTCCGGCGCAAGTTGACGACGTGCGCGTCGATCGCGCGCTCGCCGCCGGTGTAGTCGCTCTCCCAGAGCACGCGGGCGAGCTCCTCCCGCGAGAACGGCCGCCCCGGCGCGGAGGCGAGCTGCTCGAGCAGCCGGAACTCCGACACCGTGAGTTGCACGGGACGGCCGGCGACGCTCACTCTCCGGTGCGCCAGATCGATGTCGAGCGCGCCGATCCGCAGTCGTGGCTGGCGCGTGCGGTCGAGCTCGCGCCGGCGCAGGAGCGCGCGGACACGCGTCACGAGCTCGACGAGCGAGAAGGGCTTGGTCACGTAGTCGTCGGCGCCGAGCTCGAGCCCGACGACGCGGTCGACCTCGCTGCCGCGCGCGCTCAGCATCAGGATCGGGACGTCGCTCTCCGCCCGAAGCTGCTGGCAGACCTCGCGGCCCGAGATGCCGGGCAGCATGACGTCGAGGACGACGACGTCCGGCGATTCCTCGCGTGCGAGGCGCAGCGCCTCGGCGCCGTCGCTCGCGCGGCGCACCTCGAATCCTTCGCGCTCGAACGCGTAGCCGAGCGAGTCGAGGATCGTCACTTCGTCGTCGACCACGAGGATGCGGCTCACCCGACGAGCCTCCCGCCGGGGAGATTCAGGCTGAACGTCGTGCCGCGCTCGGAGCTCTCGACCAGCACGAGCTGCGCGCCGATCAGCGTCGCGGCCTCGCGCGCGATCGCCAGCCCGAGCCCCGAGCCGACGGGAGCGTGCCCGCCCTGCTCGTAGCGCCCGAAGATGCGGGCGCGCTCCGATGTCGCAATGCCGCCACCGGTGTCCCTCACCTCGATTGCGGCCCGCGCCCGCCCCGTGAGACGGGCCGCGAGCACGATGCTGCCTTCGACGGTGTGCCGCGCCGCATTCGCGACGAGGTTCTCGAGGATCTGCGCCAGCACGTCGGAGTGCGTCAACACGCCGACGTCGTCGTCGCACTCGACGCGCACCGTCACGGTCTGCGCGCTGCGGAGGGCGCCGGCGGTCGTCTCGAGAAGGGGCCGGAGCGGCACCAGCTCGAGGCGCGGCGGCTCGCCGGCGTGGTTGGCGCGTGCGAGGACGAGCAGTGCGTTCGAGAGCCGGTCGAGCCGGCGCGCCTCGCGCTCGAGGTGGCCAAGGAAGCGGTCGGCGAGCTGCGGGTCGTCCTTCGCGCCGGTGATGAGCGCCTCGGTGACCCCGATGATCGCCGCGATCGGCGTCTGGAGCTCGTGCGCCGCGGTGGCGGCGAACTCGCGTTCGGCCTCGAGGCGTTGCTCGCGCTGCGTTGCGTCCTCGTACACCGCGATCGAACCGACGATCGAGCCGTCGGTGTCGCGCAGCGGCGACGAGCTGACCTCGAAGAACGTCGTCGCGTCTGCGTCCTCGACGCGGATCAGCTCGCCCTGCACGACCTCGCCGCCGAGCGAGCGGATCGGCGGCCAGTCGTCGGGCCCGTAACGTTTGCCCGACGCGTCGTAGCTCGGCGGGGCTTGGGCTCCGATCTCCACCCGCAGCCGCTCGGCCCGCTCGTTGCGGTGAGCGACTTCGCGCGTCCGCGCGTCGACGACCATGATCGCGACGGGCGCCTGCTCGAGGACCGCCGCGAGGCGCGCCTGCCCGATCGCGTCGATGACCACGACCTCATCGTGCTCGCTGGCACGACCGGGCGTCAAACCGATCGGGTCTTTACCAGCGCGAGCGACGGCCGCGGCGGCTCGTGTACACGGGGCGTCCACGGGTGACCTTCATGCCGGTGCCGGCGAACTGCTCGCCATGACCGAGCCGGGCCGCGACGCGGCTCATCTCGCCCTGCTCCTCCGGGAGGACGAGCGTGATGCCGCTGCCGCTGCGACCCGCACGGCCGGTGCGCCCGACGCGGTGGACGTAGCCCTTGTCGTCGCCCGGCGGATCGAAGTTGATCACGTGCGTGATGTCGTCGAGGTCGAGGCCGCGTGCCGCGACGTCGGTGGCGACGAGCGTCGTCACGTGACCGGAACGGAACTGCGCGAGTGCACGCTCACGTGCGCCCTGCGTCATGTCGCCGTGGAGCGCCGCCGCGCGGACGTTCACGCGGGCGAGCTTGTGCGCGAGACGATCCGCGCCGCGCTTCGTGCGCACGAAGACGAGCGCGAGACCGTGCGCGGACTCGAGCTCCTCGACGAGACGGTCGAGCTTCGTCTCCGCGGTCACGGGGACGAACCGGTGGTCGACCTCGGAGGTCGAGGCGTCGTCCTTCGACACGTTGTCGAAGCGGCACGGGTCGACGGTGAACGCGCGGGCCAGCTCGCCGACCTCGCCGTCGAGCGTCGCCGAGAAGAGCATCGTCTGGCGCTTGCGGGGCAGGCGGCGGACGATCCGCTCGACCTGCGGCTTGAAGCCCATGTCGAGCATCCGGTCGGCCTCGTCGAGGATGAGCGCCTCGATCGCGTCCAGCGAGATGAGCTTCCGCTCGACGAGGTCGGTCAGGCGGCCCGGTGTCGCGATCAGGATCTGGGCGTTGCGCGCCCGCTTCGCCTGCGCGCCGAGCGGCGCGCCGCCGTAGACGGCCGCGACGCGCATCCCGCGTGCCTGCGCGAGCGGCGCGATCGTCTCCGCGACCTGCGACGCGAGCTCGCGCGTGGGCACGAGGACGAGCGCCGGCTTGCCGCGTTCGACGAGCGGGAGGCCGAATGCGAGCGTCTTGCCCGAGCCGGTCGGCGACTTCGCCAGGACGTCCCGTCCGGCGAGCGCGTCGGGGATGACGAGCTCCTGGATCGGGAACGGTGTTTCGATTGCGCGCTCAGCGAGCGCCCGTACAACGGGTTCGCTCACGCCGAGCGCGCGAAAGGACTGGTGGTGCATAGGTTGTTCGACTCCTTCTGGGACTTGCTGGTTCGAGACCAAACGACTCGAAACCTTTGAAGGAGGAACGAGAAGCTGAATCTCACGGGGCGGCCCATTGCCGTCCGTGCCAACAACGTAGCAGTTATGGATGACCGCGGTCTGATAGAGAAGGTCCGTGATCACGGTCACGCAGCTCCGCGCCTTCCTCGCGGTCGCGCGGGCGGGCGGCGTGCAGGCCGCGGCGGAGGAGCTCCACGTCAGCCAGCCGTCGGTCTCGGCCGCGCTCGCCGCGCTCGAGCGCGAGCTCGGCGCCGAGCTGCTCGAGCGCGAGGGCCGCGGGGTGAGGCTGAGCGAGGCCGCGCACGCATTCGAGCCGTACGCGGCGCAGGTGCTCGGGCTGCTCGAGCAGGGGCGGCAGGCGGCGGTCGAGACGGATCGGACGCGGCAGGCGCGCATCCGCGTCGCCGCCGTCCACACGGCCGGCGAGTACCTGCTGCCGCCGCTGATCCAGGCGTATCGCGCCGTGCGGCCGGACGCGGAGATCCTGCTCGAGATCGGCAACAACGCCGTCGTTCTCGACCGGCTGACGACGCACCGCGCCGACGTCGGCGTCGGCGGCGAGCCGACGACGCGCGCTGTCGTCGGCGAGCCGTTCCTCGAGAACGAGCTGATCGTCGTCGGACGCGAGGTGCCGCCCGAGCTCGGCGCCGCGACCTGGCTGCTGCGGGAGCCGGGCTCGGGGACGCGCGCGGCGACCGAGCGCCTACTCGCGGAGCGGAAGCTCGAGCCGCCGTCGGTGCTGACGCTCGGCTCGAACGGCGCGATCAAGCGCGCGCTCGCGATCGGCCTCGGCGTGACGCTGATCTCGCGCCACGCCGTCGCGCGCGAGCTGCACGACGGCTCGCTCGTCCGGATCCCGGTCAAGGGCGCCTGGTTCACGCGCCGCTGGCACGTTCTCCGCGCCCGCGGCGTCCCGAGCCGGCCGTCGGTCGACGCGTTCCAGGCGTTTCTCCATTCGCCGGCGGCGCGGGACGCCATAGAACGATCTCTATGAGTCGTCGCGGAATTTGCCTTTGACTTCTATTCCTGCGCCGGGCAGGCTCCCGCCATGTTCGAGGCCGGCGTCAAGGACTACCGCGACACGTACTGGCGCCCGGAGTACGAGCCGCGCTCGACCGACGTCCTCGCCGCCTTCCGCCTGACACCCCAGCCCGAGGTTCCCCCGGAGGAGGCGGCGGCCGCGGTCGCCGCCGAGTCCTCCACCGGCACCTGGACGAGCGTGTGGACGGACAAGCTCACGACGCTCGAGCGCTACCAGGCGCGGGCGTACGACCTCGAGCCGGTGCCGGGCCAGGACAACCAGTACATCGCGCGCGTCGCCTACCCGCTCGACCTCTTCGAGGAGGGTTCGGTCGCGTCGATGGCCGCGTCGATCACCGGCAACGTCTTCGGCTTCAAGGCGCTGCGCGCGCTGCGGCTCGAGGACCTGCGCATCCCCGTTGCATACGTGAAGACGTTTCAGGGCCCGCCGAACGGGATCCAGGTCGAGCGCGACCTGCTCAACAAGTACGGACGGCCGCTGCTCGGCGCGACGCTGAAGCCGAAGCTCGGTCTCTCCGCGAAGAACTACGGCCGCGCGTGCTTCGAGTTGCTGCGCGGCGGACTCGACTTCACGAAGGACGACGAGAACATCACCTCGCAGCCGTTCATGCGCTGGCGCGACCGCTACACGTTCGTGATGGAAGCGGTGCGCAAGGCCGAGCAGGAGACCGGCGAGCGCAAAGGCCATTACCTGAACGTCACCGCCGCCGACGTCGAGCAGATGCTCGAGCGCGCGGAGTTCGCGAAGGAGCTCGGCTCGCCGATCGTCATGCACGACTTCCTCGTCGGCGGGTTCACCGCGCACCAGACGCTCGCGAACTGGTGCCGCCGCAACGGCATGCTGCTGCACGTCCACCGCGCGCTCCACGCCGTGCTCGACCGGCAGAAGGCGCACGGCATCCACTTCCGCGTCCTCGTCAAGTGGCTGCGCCTCGCCGGCGGCGACCATCTGCACTCCGGCACCGTCGTCGGGAAGCTCGAAGGCGACCGGGAGTCGACGCTCGGCGTGCTCGACCTGATGCGCGAGGACTTCGTCCCGGCGGATCCCGCGCGCGGCATCTACTTCGACCAGGAGTGGGCGTCGCTGCCAGGCATGCTGCCGGCCGCGTCGGGTGGGATCCACGTGTGGCACATGCCGGCGCTCGTCGAGATCTTCGGCGACGACTCGATCCTCCAGTTCGGCGGCGGCTCGGCGGGCCATCCGCAGGGAAGCCGCGCCGGCGCGACCGCGAACCGCGTCGCGCTCGAGGCGTGCGTGCAGGCGCGGAACGAGGGTCGCGAGCTCGCGCTCGAGGGCGAGGCGGTCCTGATGCGCGCCGCGCGCTCGTCGCCGGAGCTGAAGGCGGCGCTCGAGACGTGGCGCGAGATCCGCTTCGACTTCGACACCGTCGACACCCTCGACCCGGCGGTACATGCGTGAAGCTCGAGACGTTCTCGTACCTCCCGGAGCTGAGCGCGGCGGAGGTCGACGCGCAGGTCGAATCGATCCTCGAGCGCGGGCTCGTCGTCGCGATCGAGCACACGGCGCAGGTCGATCCCCGTGACCACTACTGGACGCTGTGGCGATTGCCGCTCTTCGACATCGACGACCCGACGCTCGTGCACGACGCGATCGACGCGTGCGTTCGCGCGCATCCCGACCACTACGTTCGCGTCAACGGCTACGACGCGCGCCGGCAGGGCCAGGTCGCGTCGTTCGTCGTCCACCGCCCGCTGAGAACGTGATGCCGCGGCCGATCATGCTCGGGATCGTCGGCGACTCGGGCTCGGGGAAGACAACGATCTCCCGAGGTCTCGTCCGCGTGCTCGGCGCGGAGCTGGTGACGCACTTCTGCACCGACGACTACCACCGCTACGACCGGCGGCAGCGCGCCGACCGCGTCGTCACCCCGCTTCATCCGGAATGCAACTACCTCGACGTGCTGCAACAGCACCTCGCGCACCTGCGCGCGAACGAGCCGGTGCTGAAGCCGACGTACAACCACGGCGACGGAACCTTCGGCGCGCCGGTCTACTTCGAGCCGGGCCGCTTCGTCGTCACCGAGGGACTGCTGGCGTTCCACAACGCCGACCTGCGCGCGATGTTCGACGTGCGCGTCTTCCTCGACCCGCCGGAGGAGCTGCGCCGCCGGTGGAAGGTCGCGCGCGACTGTTCGCGCCGCGGCTACCGCACCGACGAGGTGCTGGCGGAGCTGGACCGGCGCGAGCCGGACTCGGAGGCGTTCATCCGGCCGCAGCGTCACCACGCGGACGTGGTCGTGTCGTTCCGGCCGGGCGCGTCGGGGAATCCCGAGAAGCTCGACGCGCACCTCTTTCTCCGCGACACGCTCGCGCAGCCTGACCTGCGCGACGTCGTCGAGGGCGGCGCCGCCGACGGGCTGACGCTGAGCGAGCGTCAAGGCGGCCACGAGCTCTGCGTGCCCGGCTCGATCCCGCAGCAGCACGCGGCCGAGCTGGAGGAGGCGATGTGGGAGCGGATGCACTTCGCCTCGCATCTGCGCGAGCAGCGCCTCGGCGAGTTCATGGTCGGGACGGAGCTGCATCGCTCGAACGCGCTCGCGCTGACCCAGCTTCTGATCCTGTACCACCTCGTCACTGCGCGCGCCGTCGTGTCGCTCGGCGGCGCAACCGTGCGCGCCACGGAAGAGACGAGCGACGAGCTGCTGTCAGGCGCTCGAGCTCTCGAAGTCTCGGGTTGAGCCCCCCGAGAGGCAGGCGATCCCTCGAGCGCCTGCCAGAGGACGGTCGGGCACAACCGGCCTGACGTCCTCTGGTCCGCTTTAGACTCGCGCGGAATGTCGACGACGAAGCCGATCCTGCGCGGCGTGTCGCACGAGTGGGCGTTCTTCGCCGCGATCCCGACCGGGATCTTCCTGATCGTCGAGGCGGACGGACCGCGTGCAACCGTCGGCGCGGCCGTCTTCGCGGCGAGCGTGATGATGATGTTCGGCGCAAGCGCGCTGTACCACCGCGTGCAGTGGTCGCCGTCACGCCGTCTGATCCTGCGCCGCGTCGACCACCTGGGGATCTACGGGCTGATCGCGGGCACGTACACGCCGGTCGGGCTGATCACGTTGCGCGGTGCCTGGCGCTGGTGGGTGCTGGGCATCGTGTGGGGCGGCGCGCTCGTCGCGGCCGTCGTGAAGATGTCGTTCCCACACGCGCCGAAGTGGGTCGCCGCATCCGTCGCGATCGCGCTCGGCTGGACCGGCGTGATCGTCTTCCCGCAGATCGTCTCGCGGCTCGGAATCGGCGGCGCGGCGCTGATCCTCGGCGGCGGACTCTGCTACACGGTGGGCGCGATCGTCTACGCGCGCCGGCGTCCGAACCCGGTGCCCGGCGTGTTCGGGTACCACGAGCTCTTCCACGCCTTCGTGATCGCGGCGGTCGCGCTGCAGTACGTCGCGATCGCGTTCTATGTCTTGCGCTAGCGGTGCCGGAAGATGATCCGGCCGCGGCCGAGGTCGTACGGCGACAGCTCGAGCCGCACGCGGTCGCCGGGATTGACGCGGATGCGGTAGCGCCGCATCTTGCCGGCGAGATAGCCGAGCGTCTCGTGTCCGTTGTCGAGCGCGACGCGGTACATCCCCGACCGGAACGACTCGACGATCTCGCCTTCCAGCTCGACCTTCTCGTCCTTCGCGCTCATGCGTCCTCCTCAAGAAAAGTTGGGGGCGCCTTGCGGGCGCCCCCCGGAAAATCGCGTACTACGCGATCGTCACGACGTTGCGGGCCTCAGGGCCCTTGGCGCCTTCGGCCTGCTCGAACTCGACCTTCGCGCCTTCGGCGAGCGACTTGAAGCCCTCACCCGCGATTGCGCTGTGATGGACGAAGACGTCCTTGTCGCCGCTGTCAGGGGCGATGAAGCCGTAGCCCTTGGCGTCGTTGAACCACTTCACGGTTCCGGTTGCCATCTATAAAACACCTCCTCCAGCCTTTCGAGAACGGGCGGGGGAAGCGCGTCGTGCGCAACCGTCACTCGCTCAAGTACGGCGCCACCGTAGCAAGAACCGGCCTGGTTCGCGGCACGTTGGTCAGGTTCCGGCGAGATGCGCGACGAACCACTTCCCCGCGAGCTCGGCGACCTGCTCGAGCGCGCCCGGCTCGGGAAAGAGGTGCGTCGCACGCGCCACGATCTCGAGCTTCTTCTCCTCGGCGGCGAGCCGTCGCAGCGCCTGCTCGTTGAGCTCGACGACGACGGTGTCGAGCGCGCCGACGACCAAGAGCGTCGGCGCCCGCACGCGCTCGAGCGCGTCCCCGGCGAGGTCGGGACGGCCGCCGCGCGAGACGACGGCGCCGACAGCATCCGGCCGCTCGGCGGCGAGGATCAATGCGGCCGCGGCGCCGGTGCTCGCGCCGAAGCAGCCGAGCGGCAGTCGGCGCGTCTCGGGGCGGTCGGCGAGCCAGTCGGCGGCGCGTACGAGTCGTTCGGCGAGCAGCGGGATGTCGAAGCGGAGCTGTGCGGTGCGCTCGTCGACCGCCTCCTCTTCCGGCGTCAGCAGGTCGAGCAGGAGCGTCGCGAGCTGCGCGTCGTGCAGCGCGTCGGCGACGTAGCGGTTGCGCGGGCTCTGCCGGCTGCTGCCGCTGCCGTGCGCGAAGAGGACGACGCCCGCCGCGTCGGGCGGCACGGCGAGGTCGCCGTCGAGCGCGACCGCTCCGGCCGGGATGCGGACCGCGACCGCCGTGCTCATACCGCGGACGGGTAGGTCTGCGTCTTCACGCCGGTGCCGCCTCCTGCAGCAGCTCGCGCACCTCGTCGTCGCTCGTCTGCTCGAAGTCGTCGTACCACAGCCCGACCGCGTAGAACGGCGTCGGCGTCAGCGCGCACACGACTTCGTCGACGTCCCCGCGCAGCTCGGCGCACGTCTCGGCGGCGGCGACGGGAACGGCGACGACGGTCTTCTTCGGACCGAGCCTGCCCACCGCGCGCGCCGCGGCGCGCATCGACGCGCCAGTCGCGAGACCGTCGTCGACGAGGATCGCGATCGTGCCTTCGAGCTCGAGCGGAGACCGGTCGCCGCGGTACTCGCGCTCGCGCCGCGCGACCTCCGCGCGCTCCCGCTCGGCGATCGCCTCGATCTCGCGTTCGCTCAGTCCGAGCGCCGCCACGACGTCGTCGTTGAGGACGCGCACCCCGCCGCTCGCGACCGCGCCGAACGCGAGCTCCTCGTGTCCCGGCACGCCGAGCTTGCGCACGACGAACACGTCGAGCGGCGCGTGGAGCGATCGCGCCACCTCGAAGCCGACGGGCACGCCGCCGCGCGGCAGCGCCAGCACGACGACGTCGTCGCGGCCCGCGTAGGCGGACAGTCGCTCGCCGAGCAGGCGGCCGGCGTCCGCGCGGTCGCGAAACCGGGCCATGGTTCTTCCTTACCCGCTAGGCCGAAAGCTAGTGCCCGTTGGCCGAGAAGTGCATGTAGTCCTTCGTGTCGCCGGCCCACGCGCCGCCCCAGCCCCAGCCGATCGACCGGAACGCTTCGACGACCGCCGGCGTCACCATCCCGGGCCGCAGCCGCGAGCGGTCGAGGTACGGCTTCGTGTCGGCGTGACGCGTCATTCCACAGCCCACGTAGGGATTCTCCCGCGGGTTGAGGTCGACGGCCAGCCCGTACGCATGCTCCGACCACGTGCCGGTCGTCTTGCGGCCGGTGCAGGGCGACGCGGACGCCTGCCGGCACTCGAACGCGTCGCTGACGTCGCCGGGGCGCGAGCTGCGCGGCCCGTACGCGTCGTCGAGCTGCATGTGGCGGATCGGGAAGCGCAGCTCGTAGAGCCTGCGGAACACTTGCGCGAGCGGCGCCGCGGCGTTCTCGTTGACGACGAGCTGCCCGGTGTGCACGCGGCGGTCGAAGCCCCAGTGCGAGACGGTGAGCACGCGTAGGTGCGAGAGCGCGACGGGGCAGCCCTTGTGCCAGAACTCGGGCTGCAACTCCGCGCGCAGCGGCGCCGGCAGCGGGCGGATCGACGAGTGGTAGGCGCCGACCGCGAGCAGCGCGAACGGGAGGACGAGCAGCTTCGTCACGACGCTCATTCTGGCTGGTCGCGCGCTCCGAGCTCTTCACTCGGTCGGCGCACCGGGTCCCGCCGACCACTGGTACCGGTGCTCGGGCCGTCCGCGCGTTCCGTAGCGCAGGCTGAGCGTGACGAGGCCCTGGTTCGTCAGGTACTCGAGATAGCGGCGAGCGGCGACCCGGGAAACTCCCGCCGCCTCGGCGACCTCCGTCGCAGCGAGCTCGCTCGTGGATCCACGCAACACCTCGGCGACGAGGTCGCACGTGCTCCGAGACAGTCCCTTCGGCAGTCGCGCGGGGCTCGAGCCGCGCAGGGCGCCGAGCAACTCGTCGACGTCGTCCTGACTCGCCTCCCGCTCGCCGCCGAGTCGCTTTCGGTAGCTCGCGTAGTGCTCGAGCTTGTCACGAAGAGTCGCGAAGCTGAACGGCTTGATCAGGTACTGGACGACGCCCTGCGTCACCGCTGCGGCGACCGTGTCGACATCCCTCGCAGCGGTGACCGCGATCACGTCGACGCGCTTGCCCGGGCGGCTGTGCAGAACGCGGCAGACCTCGAGCCCGTTGATGTCAGGCAGGTAAAAGTCGAGCAGCACGAGGTCGATCTCCTCCCGCTCGAGCACCTCGAGGGCCTCGAGGCCCCGATGCGCGACCGCGACCACTTCGAACTCCGGGACCTTCTCTGTGTACGCGCGGAGGACGTCGGCGACGCGGACGTCGTCGTCGACGACGAGGGTGCGGATCACCCAGCCACCTGAGCGCCCCGGGACTCCTTGCCGTTCAGGGGCAGCGTGACCTTGAAGATGGCGCCGTGATCGTTCCGCATCGAGATCGAGCCGCCGAAATGCGTGACGGTCTGTCGCACGAGGGCGAGCCCGAGGCCTCGCGAGCCGTTGGTCGCAGGCTTGGTCGTCCAACCGACCTCGAACACGCGGTACGACGGCACGCCGGGACCGGTGTCGCGCACCTCGATCGTCGCCTGCTCCGGCGAGCTCTCGAACAGGACTTTCACCCGCGGTGAGGCGACGTCCGCAACGGCGTCGAGGGCGTTGTCGATCAGGTTTCCGACGATTGTGACGAGGGCCGTGCCGGAGATGCCGGGAGCGGCGAACGTCGAGCCGGAGATCTCGAGCTCGATGCCGCGCTCGCGGGCGGCAGAGTTCTTGCCGAGCAGCAGGCCCACGAGCGCGGGCTCGCGGACCCGGTCCTGCAACCGGCTCAGCAGCTCCTGCGCGGTCGCGACCTGCTCGGTCGCAAACTCCACCGCCTCGTCGTAGCGCTCGAGCTCGACGAGGCCGACCATCGCCTGCAGCTGGTTTGCCGTCTCGTGCCCCTGGGCGCGGAGCGAGTCGGCGAGGCCGCGCATGGTGTCGAGCTCGCGGAGCAGCGACTCGAGCTCCGTGCGGTCGCGGAACGTGGTCACGACGCCGATCGAGCGGTCGTCGACGAAGGCCTGGCTTTGGTTGACGATCAGGACGCGGCCGCCGACGAGATGCGTCTCGTCTCTGGTCGAGCGCTGCGAGGCGAGCAGGGCGCGCAGCGATCCGTTGGGGAGGCTGTGCCCGAGCAGCCGTCCCTCCGCCTCCTCGGCCAGCTCCAGCAACCGGCGAGCCTCGTCGTTCGCGAGCAGCAGCCGGCCGTCGCCGTCGGTGACGAGCACGCCTTCGCGAATGGCGTGCAGCACCGCTTCGTTGTGCTCGTACAGCTTCGTAATCTCCCGCGCCTCGAGCCCGTGCGTCTTGCGTGCGACGTGGGCCGCGACCAAGAACGAGAGCACGGCGCCGACGGCGAGAGCGAGGGCGGCCACCCCGAGGAGCCGAGGGAGCCGGCGCACGAGGTCGGCTCCGATCCCCCAGTCGAGCAGGAGAACGGCCACGGCGACGCCCACGGCTCCTGTGACGATGATCACCGCGGCCTGCATCAGGAACAGCTGACGGGCGAGGCTCCGCTTGCGGGCCCGCTGTCTCCGCCGCGTGACGCCTTCACGCTCCACGCTGGGATCTTGGCACCGTTTCGGGCCGCTATCCAGGGGGTTTTCCCACGCGGGCTCTTTTTGGTTCCAGTACGGCCACATCGACCGAAACGACCACAAGGGAGACAAGCCGACACCACCGCAGTACGTTCGGCGCAATAGCGGACCCGACCGATCAGGTCGCGTGAGGGACAAAAAAGGAGAACGTCGATGAAGCGTCGCTACACAATCGCAGCGCTCGTCACAGCCTCGGTCGCGCTCGTCTGCGCGGGCGCAGTGAGCGCCACAACTGCGGACATGCGCTCAGCGTCCGTGCATCGATTCGTATTCGGCCCGGCGACCTGGCAGGGCGCGAACAAGAGCCCGATCAAGGTCGGCCTGTCGATCTCGGAGACGGGCCCATCTGCGGCGACTGGCATGTACCAGTTGAGGGGATACCAGCTCTACGTCTCGCAGCTCAACCGGCGCGGCGGCTGGCTCGGGCGTCCCGTGCAGCTCGTCGTGTACGACGACCAGAGCAACCCCGGGACGGCCGTCCTGCTGTACGAGAAGTTGATCTCGCAGGACCACGTCGATCTGCTCGTCGGGCCGTATTCGAGCGGGATCACCCAGGCGGCCCTCGCCATCCCCGAGAAGTACCACATGGTGATGCTCGATCCGGGTGCAGCGGCATCGAACATCTACGCCGGCGTGCAGTGGAACTTCCAGGCGATCGAGAAGGCCGATCGGTATCTGCTCCCGATCGCCGACATCTGCAGAGGGCACGGGTGGACGAAGCTCGGAATCTTCGTCAACAACACGTCGCCGTTCACGCTGGCGGCGGCGAACGCGCTCAAGGAACGGGCGGCGGCCCGGCATCTCCAGGTCGTCTTCGTGCAGGGCTATCCCGGCACGACGTCCGACTTCTCGTCGACGGTTCTCGCCGCCAAGTCGGAAGGCGCCGAGTGCATCGCCGCGGCGACCAACACGCCCGACTCGATCGGGCTCGTGCGCGAGATCAACCGCCAGGGGCTGAAGCCGAAGCTCCTCGCGGAGACGATCGGCCCGGTCGAGAAGACCTTCCTGACCTCGCTCGGGACTCTCGTCAACGGCGTGCTCGGCAACACGCAGTGGTGGCCGACCCTGAAGACGCCCGGCAACAAGCAGTTCCACATTACGTACACGAAGGCGTTCGCGCAGTATCCCGACTACCACTCGGCGCTCGGCTTCGCAGCGCTTCAGGTGCTCGACGCCGCGATCAAGAAGGTGCACTCGCTCGACCAGACCAAGCTGCGCGACGCGATTCGCCAGCTCCGCGTGCCCACGGTTGCGGGAACGTTCAAGGTCGACGCGAACGGGCTCCAGACCGGCTTCAAGACTTACATGATGCAGTGGCAGGACGGCAACCCGTGGCTCGTCTTCCCGGCGGCGGTGGCGCAGAAGAAGATCCAACTCCCCTACTCGCCTTAACCACGACCCCACACCGCCTAGAGCCCGCTCAGGAGAACCGATGATCTTCGTTCAGCTGACGATCAACGGCTTGCTCCTGGGCGGGCTCTACCTCCTGCTCGCGCAGGGCATGAATCTGATCTTCGGCGTCATGCGCGTGCTGAACCTCGCCCACGGTGCATTCCTCGTGGGCGCGGGCCTGCTCGTCTACCGGCTGAACGAGGCGTACGGGATCAATCCGATCGTCGCGATCGTCATCGTCGCTCCGGCGTTCTTCGCCATCGGCGCGCTCGTCCAGCGGCTGCTCCTCGAGCGCATCAAGGTCAGCGGACTCGAGGGCGAGCTGCTCACGCTCATGCTGACGTATGGGCTCTCGTACATCGTCGTCAACATCTCGCTGAAGGCCTTCGGCGCGCAGTACCTCTCGATTCCGTATCTGCAATCGGCGCTCCGGCTCGGAAGCGTGACGATCGACGAGTCGCTGCTCGTGTCGGCGGGTATCGCGATCGCCCTCTCGATCGGCCTGCAGGCGTGGCTCACCTCCACGCCCTCCGGGAAGCGGCTCCGCGCGACGTCGCAGAGCCGGATCGGCGCGCTCAGCTGCGGCGTCGACACGCGCAGGATGCGTGTCCTCGCGTTCGGGATCGGCTCGGCGCTCGCCGCCGCCGCCGGTGCGCTGATCATCGTCGTGCGCCCGCTCGACCCGCAGATCAGCGGCGACTTCACCATCCTCGCCTTCGTCGTCGTCGCCCTCGGCGGGCTCGGCGACTACGTCGGCGCGGCCATGGGCGGCGCGATCCTCGGCGCCGTCGAGTCGTTCGGCGGCTACTACCTCGGCGCGAACGTCCAGGCGGCGCTGCCCTACATCGTGATGCTCCTGATCATGCTCCTGCGCCCGCAGGGCCTGCGGCCGAGCGAGGCGTTATGAACTTGCTCGCGAACCCGACACGTCTGCGCGACCTGCGCACGCGCCTGCTCGGCGGAGGGAGGGCGGTGCAATCGACGCCTCGCTCGATCCTCGCGGATGCGCTGCTCCTTGCCGTCGCCCTCGGCTTTGCAACGTGTACTCCTGGAACCTGATCAGCGGCTACACCGGCTACGTCTCGCTCGGGCACGCCGTCTTCTTCGGCTTCGGCGGCTATGCGACCGCGCTGCTGATCATCCACCTCGACATGTCCTGGTGGATCGCCGCCCTGTGCGCGGGCGGATTCTCGGCAATCGTCGCGACGCCCGTGGGCGCGGTGATGCTCCGGCTCAAGGGGATCTACTTCGCGCTCGGGATGTTGGGCCTCGTCCGGCTGACGTCGATCGTGGTCGAGAACTGGGGGTACGCCGGGGGAAGCACCGGCCTGCGCCTCCCGCCGGTGCTGGCCCAGAAGCAGGTTTACATCTTCATGGTCGCGATCGCGCTGGCCGGCTTCCTGCTCAACTGGTCGATGGCGCGGTCGCGCTTCGGGCTGCGTGCGATGGCGATTCGCGACGACGAGGACGCAGCGAGGGCGATGGGCGTTCGCACGACCTCGACGAAGGTCGTCGCCTTTGCTCTCAGTGCGATCCTCCCGGCGATGGCAGGCGGGCTGTTCGCCTGGAACAACAGCTACCTCGACCCGACGTCGGCGTTCAACGCCAATCCGCCCCTCGATCTCCAGGTCGTGCTGTTCGCGCTCGCGGGCGGGATCGGAACGGTCTGGGGCCCGATGATCGGCGCGGTCTCGCTCTCGCTGATCGGCGAGCAGCTCTGGGCCCGCTACGGGGACTGGCAGCAGGGCCTGTTCGGGACGCTGATCGTCCTCTGCGTGCTCCTCCTGCCGGGCGGTGTCGTCTCGCTCCTGAACCGGGTGCGGCTGTTCCGGCGTCCGATCGTGCTGGCGCCCCGCGGCCTGCCGCAGGGAGCGACCCCACCAACGCTTGCGCCGGCGGCCAACGGCGGGCCTGTCCTGACGTGCCGCAATGTCGGCATGACATTCGGAGGCATCCGGGCGGTGGACGGAGTCGATCTCGACGTCCAACCCGGCGAGTCGGTGTTCATCATCGGGGCGAACGGCGCCGGCAAGACGACGTTGTTCAACACGATCACCGGCTTCTACACGGCGACGGACGGCGAGATTACGTTCAACGGGAAGCCGGTCCGGGGGCGTTCGATGGCGCAGCTTGCTCGGAGCGGCATCGGACGGACGTTCCAGATCCCGCGACTGTTCGACTCGCTGACCGTGTGGGAGAACGTGCTCGTCCCGAGCCTGAGCATCCACCGCCGCGCCGAGGCCGTCGAGTACGCAGCCCACGTCCTACGGTTGCTCGGGCTCGACCAGCTCTGGCTCGAGCCCGTCTCGACCTTGCCGGTCGGGCATCGCAGGCAGGTCGAGGTCGCCCGCGCGCTGGCACTCCACCCGCACGTCATCCTGCTCGACGAGGTGATGGCCGGGATGAACCACGAGGAAGTCGAGCGCCTGCGTGAGACGGTCCGGCACATGGGCGACCACGGCGTCGCGGCGGTGGCGGGAGTCGAGCACGTCATCCACGCGATCGCCGATCTCGCCGACCGCATCGTCGTCCTCGACCGCGGCCGCAAGATCGCGGACGGACCACCCGGCGAGGTCCTGCGCGATCCGATCGTGGTCGAGGCGTACCTCGGCGAGGCGATGCCGGCATGATCGCGTCCGCCACGCCTTCGGTCGGGAAGTCGGCGATCCTCGCTCTCAACGAGGTGCACGCCGGCTACGGCGACATCACCGTCTTGCGCGGCGTGACGATCGACGTCCAGCTCGAGGAAGTCGTCGCGGTGCTCGGAGCGAACGGCGCCGGCAAGACGACGCTGCTCCGCACGATCGCGGGGATCCTGCCGCCGAAGCAGGGCGAGATCCGGATCTTCGGCGAGTCGATCCGCGGCGTCGCCGCCCACGAGCTGACGCGCCGGGGAATCGGCCACGTCCCGAGCGGGCGGGAGCTCTTTCCGGGGCTCAGCGTCGAGGACAACATCATGCTCGGCGCGCTCTCGATTCCACGCGATCGCCGGCAGGCGCTGCGCCGGCGCGTCCTCTCGCTGTTCCCGGCGGTGGCCGACCTCCTCGGTCGGTCGGCCGGGCGGCTGTCGGGCGGCGAGCAGCAGATGGTCGCGATCGGTCGCGCACTGATGACGGATCCGAAGATCCTCCTGCTCGACGAGCCCTCGACCGGGCTCGCCCCGAAGATCGTCACCGCGCTCTTCGAGTCGCTCGGCTGGCTGATCCGCGAAGAAGGCCTCGCGGTGCTGCTCGTCGAGCAGAACGCAAAGCTCGCGCTGACGATCGCCGACCGCGCGTACGTTCTCGAGGAAGGCCGCTGCGAGCTCTCGGGTCGGGCCGCGGACATCGCCGGCGACCCGCGTGTGATCGCCGCGTACTTGGGTCACGGTCGAGTCGCGCTGCCGGCCCCCGCAGGCGGGGTAGTGTCGACGCCCGTGGCGGTGGTGACGGAAGAGCCCGATTCGTAGCAGCGAAATGTGGCTAGGCGCAGGGCGGCGGATCGGTCTCCACGCGAAACGGGCTTCCGGCGGGGGCGATCAGCGTCACATAGGTCACTGCGAGCTCCGTGTCGTTTCTGACCATGCCGGGCTCGGTCCCGCTCTCGATGAAGACCTCATGCGGGCCGTACGTCCTCGTCTGGCAGTTCTCGTCGTGCGTCGTCACGTGGCCGGACTCGACGATCACCATCACCACGCCCGGGTGGTAATGCCAGCCCGACTAACCGTGCGGCTGGAAGGTGAGGTCTGCGCCTGAAAGTCCGTCGGATCCTTGGTTTGGAACTTGATCCGGTCGTCGTTCACCTGGGCGCTGTCGGACAGCGTCGCCCGATGCCCCAGGAGCGTCGTCGCGACCTGGAAGGCTGGACTTCCGAGCGCGATCGCTGCTGCCGCTGCCGCGGCGAGGACCGTGATCCCGATGACGGCGATCACGCGTGTCCGGGCGCGCAAACCCCGGCGAGTGGCGAACGCCCGCCCTGTAAGATCGCGCCGTGCGGCTCCACAGGAACTCGAAGATCGCGGTGCTTCAGCGGGCTCCGCTGTTCGCAGACTGCTCAAAGCGCGAGCTCGGGATGATTGCAGCAATCGCAGACGAGATCGACATCACACCGGGCACTGCGTTCATCCGTGAGGGTGAGCGCGGACGCGAGTTCTTCGCGATCGTCGACGGCACTGTCGCGATCAGCAAGAGCGGACGCACGGTAAAGGTGCGAGGCGGACCAGACGCGTTCGGCGAGATTGCCCTGCTCACCAACGCACAAAGAAACGCGACTGTGACGGCCACCTCTCCCGTGCACGCGATCGTCATCACAGACAGGGCGTTCAAGGGGCTCGTGCAAAGGTCCCCGGCCCTTCAACTGAAGCTTCTCAGCTCGCTCGCCGCCCGACTGGCCGCTGACGAGCCCGTCTGACCGCACCACGCTTCCGCCGCGCCGCCACCAGACCGGCCCGCCGCACGTCCTTGCACCAGCTCGCAGGACGCGTGTACGTTCGCTCAGAGTCTTCATGGAGGGAGGGGGTCGCCGGTCGGAGTCCGGTAGAGCTTCACCGCAACACGGGAACTACCTGCATCCACGGAATGAGAGAAGCCCCGATCGTGAGCGGGAAGCCAGCGCCGCCGCCTCATGCGAGACTCCTCGGAGGAGGAATATGATTGATCAGAACCTGATCCAGCGGGCGTTCACCACGATCCTGGAGCACTTCGTCGCGACGGGCAGGGCACGCCATTACGCTGAACTGGCGGATGTCCTCGACATCGGTATGGAGGAGGCCCGCGAGGTGCAGCGTGCTGCCGTGGAGGCGTCTCCGATGGCGGGCTGCTGGCTGGCTCATGACACGGACAACATCGAGTCTTGGGCTCCTTTCAGCAACGTTCCGACCCACTACCTCGTCAGCGTTGACGGCGTACAGAAGTGGTACGGCCAGTGTGGGATGGAGTCGCTGGCCCTGCGCTGGCTGTTCCCTGGGCAGGAGGTAGTGGTTGACTCCCGATGCCTCGATTGTGGTGAATCGATCCGCGTCCGCAGCCGTGACGAGGAGATCCTGGAGGTCAATCCCGAAACGGCCGTCGGATATATGCCGTCACCTTTCGCCACATCGAGAGTCGGTTCGGGGGCCTTCAACTGAGACCGCATGAATCTCTTCCGGTCGGAAGAGCACCTGACACGCTGGCTTCGCCACTCGCATGGGGTCGACGACTACGTGATGTCGGTGGGCGACTGGGCCAGAGTCTTCAGCGCCTCGGCGTTCCGGAGGCGCCTCGACCCCGATTACCTCGCTCACGCTCCCGAGTATCTCGAGGACTATCGGCGAGCGCTTCGAGCGACGGGGAAGACTCTCCCCGCCCCGGACCGGGTTCTGTCGACGGTCATGTTCACGGACATCGTCGACTCGACAAGACGGGCCGCCCAGATCGGCGATTCCGAATGGCGCGCACTGCTCAAGCGTCACGACGACATCACTCGCAGCGAGCTCGAACATTTCGGGGGGAGGGAGATCAAGCAGACCGGAGACGGGTTCCTGTCCGCCTTCGACAGTCCAACCAGGGCGATTCGGTGCGCGACGGCGATCTGTCGAGTGATGCCCAGCATCGGACTCCAGGTACGGGCAGGGGTGCACTCGGGAGAATGCGAGGTCATCGGCGACGATCTCGGCGGCATCGCCGTCCACATCGGAGCTCGGATCAGCGCAGTCGCTGGGCCCAACGAGGTGCTCGTCTCGCAGACCGTCAAGGACGCAGCGACCGGCTCAGGTATCTCCTTCGACGCGCGGGGCGCCCACGACCTCAAGGGCGTCCAAGGCCAGTGGCAACTGTATGCCGTCGTGCCCTGAGCGTCACCACAGCCAAACCGTTCAATCTGCTCTGGCCCGGTCGGCAACCCTCGCAATGGGTCAGGCGACATTGCTGAACACTGGCGCACCGCAGTGTTGCGTAGCATCTGCGCGCGTGGAGGCAGGAGTACGCACCGGCGGATGTCTCTGCGGGGCGGTCCGCTACAGCGTTCGCGGTGACCCTGTGTATGTCCGGCGTTGCCACTGCGCGGATTGCAGAAAGGAATCTGGCAGTGCGTTCAGTGTGTATGCGAAATGGCCCGTAGAGGCGTTTGAGATGAGCGGCGAGATCTCGAGCTATGACGGTCGCGGCTTCTGCCCCCGCTGTGGGTCTCGGCTCCTTGACACAGCCGACCCCGACGACACGCTCATCGAGATTCGGATCGGAAGTCTGGATGACGCGCCCTTCGAGCTGAAGCCCGAAGACGAGATCTGGGTGAAGCGGCGCGAGAGCTGGATACCGCCGGTCGAGGGCGCAGCGCAGCACGACGAGAGCTAGGGCCCCTGGGAACTCCGCCGGATGGGGGCTCGGCTAGCGTCTCCGGCGTGGCTGATAAGACCTCGCCCTGGGAGGTCCGCCTCTACACGGACAGGCTTTGCCTCCGCGTCCCAGCTCCGCGGGATGCGGAGGCTCTGTACGACCTGTTCGCGGACGCCGAGGTTATGCAGGGCTTAGGCAAAGAACCCGTCCTCGCGGTCGAGGAAGCCCGAGCCATGATCGAAGGAGGGATGATCGGCGGTTGGAGAACCGACGGGGTTGGTCCGTTCATTCTCGAGACCACCGCGACCGACCGGCAGGTGGTCGGCCAAGCTGGTCTCATGATCTTCGACACGCGCGACTGGACGCCCTCGACTTGGGCAAAGGCAGGAAGTCATGCTCAGCCCGAGCTCGGCTGGGCCTTGATACGGGCGCACTGGGGACACGGATATGCGACCGAAGCAGCCGCGGCCATCCGGGAATGGGCACACGAGTGTTGCTCCATCGACCGGCTGGTCTCTCTGATCTCGCCCGACAATGTCCGCTCCAAGCACGTCGCGGAGAGACTCGGTGCGATACCGACAGAAACCGTCACGCCGGCACATTCGAAGCGGAAGACGGTCGTCTGGAGACATCCGCCCGCCGCCTCACGCTTCGAACCGGACAACGCGGCTAGTCAGCCCACCAGTCGCGCTGGCCATCGACGTCTTCGCGCGGATCCTCACCGAGGTTGGGCGCGCCGATGACGAGGATCTCGAGGCCCTCCGGCCCGGCCTCGTAGCCTCGCCACGTGCCGGGCGGGACGCGCACCGCGTCCCATTCCTTGAGCACGACGATCTCGTCGTCGACCTTCATTCGCCCATTCCCGCGCAGCACCACGTACACCTCCTCTTGCTTCTTGTGCGTGTGGCCGTACGGAAAGCGATAGCCGGGCGGGACGCGCTGGTAGCTCAGGGCGGATTTCTCGAGCTCGAGCGCCTTGGTCGCCGCGCGGAACTCCAGGTCCGGCGCTCCGTCGAACCTGGGGCCGATGTCCTCCAGATCCTCCTTGATGTTCCTGAGCGTGAACGGCACGGCGCAATCCTATGGCGTCATTCCGGAACACTGGCCCAGGCGAGACGGCCGAGACTTACTTAGGGTCCTCGAGCTCATGGCGGGTTCGGTGGGATCGCGACTCAGGGTCACGCGGCAGCAGATCCTGGCGTTCCGACGACGGGTCGGCGCGCTGGACGAGCGAATGCCGATGGGCTCGAGGTCGCTGCGGCGGGCGGCGTGGGCCGGCCTGCAGGACAGCATGCCCAGAGCCGCGCTGCTGTCGTTGCACGCGCGGATTGATGGGGTCGAGTCGTCGACGTGGGAGGATTCGTCGCTCGCCCAGCTGTGGGGCCCTCGCTACAGCACGTACGTCGTCCCGAGGCGCGACTTCGCGCTGTTCTCGCTCGGGAGGCTTCCCAACGACGCGAAGGGCCGGCTTCGGGCCGAGCGCATCGCCGAGCGGTTGCACGCCCACCTCGCCGACGCACGAATGACGGACCGTGAGGCTGCGCGCGCGCTCGGCATCGGCAACGCGATCAGGTACGCCGCGACGACGGGCACGGTCGCGATCCGTTGGGAGGGCGCGCGTGCGCCGACGGTGTGGACGGTCGCCGCTACGGACATCGACCCGGCCGAAGCGTGCCGCGAGCTCGCTCGACGCTACCTCCACATCTTCGGGCCGACCACCGCTGACGGGTTCGCGCGCTGGGCCGGGATCTCGCGACGCGCAGCGGCCACTGCATTCGCTTCGCTCGAGGGATCGCTGCTGCGGGTCCGATCGCCGCTTGGCGACGAGTGGCTGCTCGCAGAAGACGAGCCGGTGATTCGCGCCGCCGAGACGACCGCCGCGCCCGCGCGCCTGCTGCCGAGCGGCGATGCCTATTTTCTGCTCGACGGAGCAGAGCGGGAGCTTCTCGTTCCGCGCGAGGATCAGCGGCAGCGTCTTTGGACGCCCCGCGTGTGGCCAGGCGCACTCCTCGTCGAAGGCGAGATCCGCGGAACCTGGAGACGGGCGCACCACACCGTACGGATCGACGCCTGGGCACGTCTCTCGCGCGGAACGCGCGACGCGATCGAGGCGGAGGCCAACGCCATGCCGCTTCCAGGCGTCGACCGACCGATCGAGGTGATTTGGAACACGTAAGGGCGAAGCCTGCGCCCGCGAAGCGGTGCTCGGGCTGAGCGAAATGGAGCGTGCCGGGATCGAACCGGCGACCTCCGCCTTGCAAAGGCGGCGCTCTCCCAGCTGAGCTAACGCCCCGAAGCGCCTTCAGTGTAGAGCCGACGGCCGCGGGCCGAGGGGCCCGCGGCCGGCTTGGGTAGGCACTTGCTAGGCCGCGTGGCGCTCGAGGCGCTCTTCGGCCCGGGCGCGCTGGATGATGTGCTCGCGGTCGCCCCAGCGGAGCTCCGCGCGCAGGCGGCGATGCTCGTTCCAGAGCTCGTCCAGCTGTGCGTCGATCCGGTGGAGCTCGTCCCGCGCGGACGCGTCGAGCCCCTCCGAGAGTCGGTGCCACAGCTCGACGCGCTGCTCGCTCAACTCGTCGATTTCGCGGTGGATCACGTCCAAGTTCCTCATGCCTCTATCAACGCGGCGCATGCCCGCCTATTCCCACGGGCCGAGGAAATACCACGCGACCACCGCCAGGCCGGCGACGCCGGCGAGCACGGCGACGACCCCGAGGGCCGTGGTCATCCGTAGCCGAGCTCGTCGAGCCGCGCCTCGTCGATCCCGAAGTAGTGCGCGAGCTCGTGGAGGACGGTGATCCGGATCTCCTGCTCGAGCTCGCGCGGGTCGGGGAAGGACTCGACGAGCGGCAGCCGGTAGATCGTCACCTTCGCCGGCATGTACGGCTCCTCCTCGAACAGCCCGAAGAGGTCGGGATCGTCGGGATGCTCGTCCTCGACCACGACCGCGACGTTCTTCAGGCCCTGCGCCAGCTCCGGCGGAAGCGAGTCGAGGGCGCGGCGGACGTGCTCCTGGAAGTTCATCGCCAGCGGTAGCGCACCACCGGCTGGAGCGGCGGTCGCTGCTTCACAAGGTGGACGGTCAGGATGCCGAACGCGAAGCCGCCGATGTGCGCGAAGAACGCGACGCCGCCGCCGGCCTGGGGCGTGGTCAGCGACAGCGTTCCGTCGAGCGCCTGCAGGCCGATCCAGATGCCGAGGAAAAGGAGCGCCGGCACCTCGCGGAAGATGAAGAAGAAGCCGAGGAAGATCGCGGTCAGCACGCTGGCGCGCGGCAGCAACAGGAAGTACGCGCCGAGCACGCCGGCGATCGCGCCGCTCGCGCCGACGTTCGGGATGCTGGCGTCGCTCGCGGTGCCGAAGTCGAGCGTCACGAACGTCTGCGCCGCCGTCGCGGCGATGCCGGCGAGCAGGTACCAGACCAGGAACCGCACGCGGCCGAGCGCGTCCTCGACGTTGTTGCCGAAGATCCAGAGGAAGAGCATGTTCCCGCCGATGTGGACGATGCCGCCGTGCATGAACATCGACGAGAACACCGTCTCCACGAGCTCGTGGTGGTGCCGCGCGTAGAAGTTCGTGCACGGGCCGTCGACCGCGCAGGGGTAGTAGCCCCAGCGGAAGACGTGGTAGTTGAGCCCGCGGCCCGACGCCTCCCAGACGTAGACGAGGACGTTCGCGACGATGATCCCGACCGTGACGACCGGGAACGTCCTCGTCGGGACGTTGTCCTTGAGCGGCAGCAACTAGCGAACGACCAGCGCCAGCAGGGCCTTCTGCGAGTGCAGGCGGTTCTCCGCCTCGTCGAAGACCGCCGACTGCGGTCCGTAGACGACGTCCTCGGTGATCTCCTCGCCGTAGTGCGCGGGCAGGCAGTGGAGGACGAGCGCCTGCTTGCCGGCCGCGCGCACGAGCTCGGCGTCGATCCGGTACGACGCGAGGTCGCGGACGCGGCGCTCGTTCTCGGCTTCCTGTCCCATCGACGTCCAGACGTCCGTGTAGAGGACGTCCGCGCCGGCGACCGCGCCCTGCACGTCGTCCGTCACCTCGACGGAGCCGCCCGACTCGGCCGCGCGCTCGCGCGCGATCTCGACGGCGCGCTGCGGCGGCGCGTACGCGGCCGGCGTCGCGGCGACGGCGTGCATGCCGAACGTCGCGCAGCCGACGAGGAGTGACGAGCACATGTTGTTCCCGTCGCCGACGTAGACGAGCTTCAGCCCGGCGAGCGAGCCGCGGCGCTCGCGGATCGTCTGCAGGTCGGCGAGCACCTGGCACGGATGCGCCGCGTCGGTCAGCGCGTTGATCACCGGGATCGTCGCGTGCTCCGCGAGCTCCTCCACCTCGGCCTGCGCGAACGTGCGGATCACGAGCGCGTCGAGGTAGCGGGAGAGGACGACCGCCGTGTCGCGGATCGTCTCGCCGCGGCCGAGCTGCAGCTCGCCGGCGCTGAGGAAGAGCGGCGTGCCGCCGAGCTGCGCGATGCCGGCCCCGAACGAGACGCGCGTCCGCGTCGACGGCTTCTCGAAGATCAGGCCGACGCAGCGGCCGGGGAGGAGGCGCTGCTCGAGGCCGGCGGCCCGGGCCGCCTTCAGCTCGTCCGCGAGGTCGAGGACGGCCTCCAGCTCGGGCCGGCTCCAGTCGGCGACCTTCGTGAAGCTGCGCCCCTTGAGGCCGTCGGCGAGCGAAATCACCGTCGGATCCTACTGCCTCGAGCAACTTGACAATCTGCGACTGAGGTTTTATCCTTGCGAGTGCATCAATCCGGAGGCTGGACAGAAAGGAGGAGTCGAGATGGCAACTCTGGTGCGTTGGCAGCCGTGGAACGAGCTGGCTTCCCTCCACACGGAGATGAGCCGCCTCATGAACGGTCTCCTCGAAGGCAACGGGCGCGCGACGCAGAGCTGGGTGCCGGCGGTCGACGTCTGGGAGACCGAGAACGAGCTCGTCTACGCGTTCGACCTCCCGGGCATCCCCGAGGACAACATCTCGGTCGAGCTCGAGGACGGCGCGCTGACCGTCACCGGCGAGCGCGAGAAGACGGACGAGCACTCGGACGAGCGCTTCTACCGCTTCGAGCGCCGCTTCGGCACGTTCACGCGGACGATCGGCGTGCCGCAGGGCACGACTGAGGACTCGATCAAGGCCGAGTACCGAAACGGCGTGCTCGAGGTTCGCGTCGCGAAGCCGGAGCAGCAGAAGCCGCGCCGCATTCCGGTCGGCGGCGTCGCGAACGCGATCGAGGGCGAGGCGACGAAGAAGTAAACGAGGGGGCGGCCTTCGGGCCGCCCTTTCAGTGCGCGAAGATCGTGTCGAGGTAGGCGAGCACGTCGGCCTCGCGGCCGCCGCTGACGAGGTGCGCCGGCATCACGCTGCCGCCGTTGTCGATCTGCGCCTTGGCGGCTGCGAGCGTGACGTGCGCACCCGCGAGCTTCGGTCCGATCGAGCCGCCGCTGCCGTCCTTGCCGTGACACGAAGCGCACGTCTCGTTGAAGACGATCTGTCCGCGATAGAAGTCCCCGACCTTCACCGTTCCGCCCGCCGCGACCGACGGCCGCGCGAGATGGAGCTTCGCGAGCGTGAAGACGCCTGCGGAGACGAACGCGAACAGCAGCAGCGGCAGCAGGACGATGCGCCGCAGCGGCCAGTGCGTCTGCGCTCTGGACACGCGCCGATCCTAAACCGTAGGGTCGCGATGGCAATGCTCGCGAGCGTCAACTCGACCTACACCGACCTGATCACGTCCGTCTTCTCCTCGACGATCGCGGGCAAGGCGTGGTTTGCGAGCGCGGCGATCGCGCTCGCCGTCGTGCAGGTGTCGACCGGCGCGCGCATCTTCGGAAAGCTGCAACGCGTAATCCCGATCGGCCGCCCACACATCAACCGCATTCATCGCTGGTCTGGGCGCCTCGCCGTGCTCTGCACGCTGCCGGTCGCGTTCCACTGCATCTTCATCCTCGGCTTCCAGACGACGAACGCGCGCGTTCTCGCGCACTCGATCGCGGGTTCCTTCGTCTACGGGGTGTTTGTCGTGAAGGTCTTCTTCGTGCACGACCGCGCGCATCCGCGGTGGGTGCTGCCCGTCGTCGGGGGCACGATGTTCGCGACACTCGCGACGCTCTGGGCGACGTCGGCGTTGTGGTACTTCACGAACGTTCGTTTCGGCTTCTAGCGCTCCGCGGCGGCGTAGAGCCGTTCGATCGTCCGCGCCTGGCCGAGCGCGTCGTCGCGGCCGAGGAGGAGCGGGGCCTCGCCGTGGATCGCCGCGCCGACGTTCTCCAGCTCGAGCGCGTACGAGTTCTGCGGCTCGACGCGGTGCTCCTCGCCGTTCAGCAGGACGAGACCCTCCTTGCCGTGCCACGGACCGGGCACGAAGAGCGTTCCTTCGCCGCCGATCGCCTCGAGGCCCTGGTGGTCCGCGGTGAACGAGCACGTGAGCTCCGCGACGACGTCGTGCGGGAAGCGCAGCAGGCCGGTCAGGCGCACGTCGACGCCGCTCGGGCCCGTGACCTGCTCGGCGTGGACGCGCTCCGGCTCGGCGCCGGCGAGCAGCCGCGCGCCGCTGACGCAGTAGCAGCCGACGTCCATGAGCGCGCCGCCGTCGAGCTCGGCGAGCATGCGGACGTTCGCCTCGTCGGTGAGCCGGAAGCCGAAGCTCGCGCGGATCGTCTGCAGCTCGCCGATCCGCGGCAGCAGCTCGACGAGCAGCGCCGTCTGCGGGTTGTGGCGCCACATGAACGCTTCCGAGAGGACGAGGCGGCCGTTCTGCTCCGCGAGGTCGAACGCTTCCTCGACCTCGTTTGCGTGCCGCGAGTACGGCTTTTCGCAGAGCACGTGCTTGCCCGCCTCGAGTGCGCGCATCGTCCATTCGTGGTGCATCGAGTTCGGCAGCGGGATGTAGACGGCGTCGACCTCGTCGTCGGCGAGCAGCGCGTCGTACGAGCCGTGCGCGCGCGGGATCGCCTGTTCGCGCGCGTACGCCTCGGCGCGCGCGGCGTCGCGGCTCGCAACCGCGACGACGTCCGTGTCCCGCGCAAGCCGCGCGCCCGGCAGCACGAGCCGGTTGATGTTCGCGGTGCTCAGGATGCCCCAGCGCGTTATCCCCATGACGCTTCCTGCATCGGGCGGAAGACGACGTCGAGGATGCGCTGGTTGCGCGGCCGCGTCAGCGCGAACAGCACGTACTCGGCCGCCTGCTCGGCCGTCGCCATGCCCGGCAGGACGTCCGGCGACCGGCCCCGGCCGTCCTCGAGCGCGAACTCGGTCGCGACGCCGCCGGGCGAGACGTTCGTGCAGCGGACGTTGTGCTCCCGGAGCTCGTGGTCGAGCGCGCGTGTGAACCCGACCTGCCCGAACTTCGACGCGCAGTAGACGGACTCGAGCGGCAGGCCGCGCAACCCCGCGACGGACGCGACGGTGACGATGTCCCCCTCGCCGGACTCGAGCAGGTGCGGCACCGCCGCGCGGACGGCGTAGATCGTCCCCTTCAGATTCGTGTCGATGATCTCGTCGAGCCACTCGAGCGGTAGCTCGTGTACGGGCGCGTACGCACCGACGCCCGCGTTCGCGACGAGGATGTCGAGGCGACCGAACCGGTCGACCGTCGCCTGCACGAGTGACTCGACCTGTGAGTAGTCGCGCACGTCGCAGGGTTGTGCGACCGCCTCGAGGCCGAGGTCCGCGCCGCGTCGCGATGCGAGCCCGAGCTTCACTCCCTGCGCGTCGAGTGCCCGCGCAACGGCGGCGCCGATGCCACCGCTCGCGCCCGTCACAACGGCCACCTTGCCTTCGAGCGTCGTCATGGAGACTCCTTTCGTCCGGAATGCGAGGAACTAAGGATCGCGTCGCAGACAAGCGCGGCGCGATAGCCGTCCTCGAACGTCGCGCCGGCGGGCGCGACTGTCGTCTCGCTCGCGATCGCACGCAGAAGATGGAGGTACTGGAACGTGAAGGTGTCGCCCCAGCCGACGATGTGCCCGGGCGGCCACCAGTCGCCGTGCGCGAGCAGCGTGCGGAACGCGCCGCCGTCGGACACCTGCAGCTCGTTCATGCGCTCCTGGTCGAAGGCGAGCGATCCCCTCGTCCCGTTCACCTCGAACGCGTTCTGGTTGATGCGTCCGTGCGCGAGACGTGACGCCTCGAGCGTGCCGGTTGCGCCGTTCTCGAACTCGACCGTCGCGACGAAGGCGTCGTCGACGCCGCGGCCGGGGACGAACGTGCGCACGACGGCGCTCACCGCTGCGAGCTCGCCGACGAGGAAGCGAGCGAGGTCGATCGAGTGCGCGCCGAGGTCGCCGAGCGCGCCCGAGCCGGCGGCTGCGGGATCGAAGCGCCACGGCGCGCGCTCCGGCACCTCCCAGCCCCACGACTGCAGGTAGCGGGCGCGAAAGTGGACGACGTCGCCGAGCTCGCCCGCCTGCACGAGCTCGCGCGCGAGGCCAATCGCGGGAACGAAGCGGTAGTTGAAGCCTGTCGCGTGCACGACGCCGGCCTCCTCCACGGCGCGCAGCATCGCGAGGGCCTCGTCGGCCGTCCGTCCGAGCGGCTTCTCGCAGAGCACGTGCTTGCCGGCGCGCGCTGCAGCGATCGACGGCTCGGCGTGGACGTCGTTCGGGCCGCCGTTGACGAACAGGCCGACGCGCTCGTCCGCGACCTGCTCGCGCCAGTCCGCCGTCGCCTCGGCCCAGCCGAGCCGAGCCCGCGCCTCCTCGAGCGTCGCAGTGTCGCGGCCCGAGATCGAGACGAGCTCGGGCTCGAGCGCGGGGGAGAGCTGGCGCAGGGCGCCGAGCGCGCGGGAGTGCGCGTCACCCATGAACCCGTGGCCGAGCATCGCGACCCCGAGCGGCGGCGCGCTCACGCGAGCTCCCGCGCGCCGTCGGACGCCTCGCACACGTACGCGGCGCCGCGCTCGCCGTAACGCGCGAGCACCTCGCGGGCGAACGCGTCCGCGCGCGCGCGATCGACGAGCGCGACGATCGAGCCGCCGAAGCCGCCGCCGGTCATCCGTGCGGCGATCGCGCCCGCGTCGATCGCGAGCTCGACGAGGCGATCGAGCTCCGGGATCGTCGCCTCGAAGTCGTCGCGAAGACTCGCGTGACCCTCCGCGAAGAGGACTCCGAGCTCGCGGAGCCGCGGCACGTCCGGCTCGCGCAGGATCGCGACGACGGCGCGCACGCGCTCGTTCTCCGACTCGATGTGCCGCACACGCGCCGGGTGTCCTGCCTCGACCTCGCGTCGTCGTTCCGCATAGCGCGAGTCCTCGAGCCGCCGGCGGACGCCCGAGTCGAAGACGACGACGGCGACGTGTGGCGGCAGCGGCACGTGGTCGTATTCGAGCGAGCCGGTGTCGAGCATGAGCGCGTGCCCGGCGCGCGCGAGCATCGACGCGGCCTGGTCCATGATCCCGCACGGGACGCCGACGGCGCGAAGCTCCGCGCGTTGCGCGGCGACCACGAGCTCGAGCGGCTCGACGTCGAAGTCGGCGACCGCGCAGAGCGCCAGCGCGACCGCGACCTCGAGCGCGGCGGACGACGAGAGACCGGCGCCGATCGGCAGTGTCGAGCTCACCACTCCCTCGATGCCGACCGGCGGCCGGCCGCGCTCCGCGAGCTCGGCCTCGACCGCGTCGACGTACCGCTCCCACCCGGGAGCGTCGGCGTCGGAGACGAGTCGCGTCTGGGCGGCGGCGCTTACGTCGAGCTGCACGCCGAGGTCGATCGCGACCGGCAGAACGAGCCCGCCGCGGAGGTCCGTGAACTCGCCGATCAGGTTCACCCGCCCCGGCGCCCAGAACGTGCGCAACCGCTCGGAGCTCTCAGCTGCGGATTGCGTTCTCGGTGTCCGGGTCGAAGAAATGAAGGCGCTCGACGTCGACGACGACGCTGACGGTGTCCCCGGCGCGGACGCCCGTGCGCGGCTCGAACGTCGCGCAGAACAGCGTGCCGCTGTGACCTACGAGCGGCGCCGCTTCGAGATGCACTCCCTCGGCGAGCGCGGCGGCAACGCCGGCCGTCCGCGCGGGCGGCGCGTCGACGAAGAAGAAGACGAGCAGCTGTGCGCCGAGCGGCTCGACGCGCTCGACGACCGCGGGAAGCCGAACGCCGCCGGTCTCGCCGGCGCGCGGCCCGCGCACGTCCTCGGCGCGAATGCCGACGACGACGGTCTTGTCCGCCCAGCTCTCGAGCGATTTCGCGGCCTCCGGCGCCAGCGGCACCGCCGTCTCGCCGAACGGAACGGCGAGACCGCCGTCGCGCCGCTGGACGGCAACCTGCACGAGGTTCATCGGCGGCGAGCCGATGAAGCCGGCGACGAAGAGGTTCGCGGGGCGGTCGTAGACGTCGGTCGGCGTGTCGATCTGCTGGAGCTCCCCGTCGCGCAGGACCGCGACGCGGTCGCCCATCGTCATCGCCTCGACCTGGTCGTGCGTGACGTAGACGGTCGTGACGCCGAGCCGCTTCTGCAGCGCTTCGATCTCGCCGCGCATCTGCACACGGAGCTGCGCGTCGAGGTTCGACAGCGGCTCGTCCATGAGGAACGCTACGGGCTGGCGGATGATCGCCCGTCCCATCGCGACGCGCTGGCGCTGGCCGCCGCTCAGCTGCTTCGGCCGGCGGTCGAGGAGGTTCTCCAGCCCGAGCAGCCGCGCCGTCTCCTGGACGCGCTGCTTGATCTCGCTCCGCGGCTTGCGGGCGAGCCGAAGGCTGAACGCGATGTTCTGCGCGACCGTCATGTGCGGGTAGAGCGCGTAGTTCTGGAACACCATCGCGATGTCGCGGTCGCGCTCGAGCACGTCGTTCATGCGATGCCCGCCGATGAACAGCTCGCCGGAGGTGATGTCCTCGAGGCCCGCGATCATCCGGAGCGCGGTCGTCTTGCCGCAGCCGGACGGGCCGACGAGCACGAGCAGCTCCGCCTCGGCAATGTCGAGCGACAGCGCCTTCACGGCCTCGAAGCCGTTCGGGTAGCGCTTCGACAGCTCTTTGAGGACGATCTCCGCCACGCCTATCCCTTCAGTGCTCCCGCCATCAAGCCGCGCATGAAGTACCGGCCGAGCAGCACGTAGACGATCAGCGTCGGCAGCGACGCGAGCACGGCCGCCGACATCTGCACGTTGTACGGCGTCACGAACGACCCCGTCACGTTGTTCAGCGCGACCGTCACCGGCCACTTCGCCGGGTCGGTGATGATGAACACCGCGAAGAGGAAGTCGTTCCAGATCGACGTGAACTGCCAGATCGCCGCGACGACGAACGCCGGCGCCGAGATCGGCAGCACGACCGACCAGTACGTGCGGAACATTCCGGCGCGGTCCATGCGCGCGGCCTCCATCAGATCTTCGGGGATGGTCGCGTAGTAGTTGCGGAAGATGAGCGCGGTGATCGGGATTCCGTAGACGATGTGTGCGAAGACAAGACGCGGGATCCCTGCCGGGAAGTTGACGTCCTCGAAGAGCTGCGTCAGCGGGATCATGACGGCCTGGTACGGGATGAACATCCCGAACAGGAAGAACGTGAAGACGAAGTCGGCCCCCGGGAAGCGCCACTTCGACAGTACGAAGCCGTTCAGCGAGCCGAGCAGCGTGGAGAGAAGCGTCGCCGGGATGACGAGCTTGAAGCTGTTGCCGAGGTTCGGCGAGAGGCCGTTCCAGGCCTGCCGCCACGCGTCGACCGTCCAGAGATGCGGGATCGACCAGGCGTGCGCGGGATCGATCTCGCCGCCGCCCTTGAAGCTCGTCACGATCAGGACGTAGACGGGCATGAGGATGACGATCGCGAAGAGGAGCAGCACGACGTACTTCAGAAGACGGACCCGCCCGCGGCGTCGCGCGCGCGGCGCGCGCACGGGCGCGACGGGGATCGGCGCGGCGGTCGACGTGCTCATGCGCGCCGCTCCGAGCGGACGGTATAGACCAGGTAGGGGATGATCAGCGCCGAGATCCCGATCAGCAGCAGGGTCGCGATCGCCGCGCCCTTCGCGTAGTCGCGCGCGTCGTAGATGAGGATCCACATGTAGACGGCAGGGACCTGCGTGATGAGCTGCTTGCCGCCGATCGCGACGATCAGGTCGAAGACCTTGATCGAGATGTGGCCGAGGATGATCAGCGCCGACAGCGTCACCGGCCGCAGGTGCGGGAACACGACGTGCCGGTAGACGCGGAACTCCGATGCGCCGTCCATCCGCGCGGCCTCGCGCAGCTCCTCGGGCACGCCGCGAAAGCCGGCGAGGAAGAGCGCCATCACGTAGCCGGAGAGCGCCCAGATCGCAGGCAGCGCCATCGCGGCCATGCCCCAGTCCTGACCGAGGTACCACTGGTTCGCGAGGAATCCGACGCCGAGCTTGTCGAACACGACGTTGAGGCCGGTCGCGCGGTTGCCGGGCGCGGGGTTCATCAGCCAGCGCCAGACGACGCCGGCGGCGATGAACGAGACCGCCATCGGGAAGAGGTAGACGGAGCGGAAGAAGCCCTCGCCGCGAACGCCCTTCTCGAGCAGGAACGCAAGCGTCAGGCCGACGAGCAGCGCGCCGACGATGAACGTCACCGTGAAGAGCAGGATGTGGTGCAGGTTCACGCTCCACGCGGGATCCGACTGGAGGTCGCGATACGCGGCGAGTCCCTTGTACTTCGAGCTCGGCACCGCGGTGCGCCAGTCGCTGAGCGACACCTTGATGTTCCAGCCGATCAGTCCGTAGACGAAGACGGCGATCAGCAGAATGGAGGGGGAGACCAGGAGCAAGCCTGGTCCCCACCTCCGTATCCTCCTCACGTTCTGCTCCGGTGCGTCAGGTGCAGAACCTCACCTTCGTCTACGCGTGCTTCTTCGCCGCGGTGACGAGGGCAGACTGGAACTTCGTCACGTCCTTGCTGGCGAGGAACAAGCCGAGGGCGGTGCCGATGTCGGCGGCCCACGCGTTCGGGGCGACGACGCCGTGCGTCAGCGAGCCCGCGAGCTTGTCCTTCTTCCACTGCGACAGCGCCCACTTCAGGTACGGGCCGTACAGCTTCGCGTTCGCGTCCTGCCGTGCCGGGATCGAGCCCTTCACGGGATTGAACGTGTCCTGGGCCTTCTTGCTGCCCAGGAACGCGAGCCACTTGACGGCCGCGTCGCGGTGCGGCGCACCCTTCGGCAGCGTGAAGCTGTCGGAGAGCCAGTCGTACACGCCGGTCGTCCCTGGCACTGCGGTCCAACCGTAATCGACGCCCGGCTTGAGGGCGAGGTTACCGCCCGCCTTCGTGCCGCTGAAGTAGCCGTCCTGCCAGTCGCCCATGATGTTGAACGCGGCCTGGCCGTCGGCGACGAGCTTGCCGGCGTCCTGCCACGTCAACGATGCGGCGTCGGAGTTCGTGTAGCCGAGCAGCGTCTTGAACCGGTTGAGCGCGAGCGTGACGCCCGGGGCCGACCAGTTCGCGCCCTTCTTCCACAACGCCGCCCAGCGCGCCGGGCCGATCGTCGCGATCATCACGGTCTCGAGCAGATGCTGCTGCGTCCACTGCTCCCCGAGGGCGAGCGGGATGACGCCCGCTGCCTTCGCCTTCTCGAGCGCTGCGATGAACGCCGCCCACGTCGTCGGCACCTTCGTGATGCCCGCGCTCTTCAGGACCTTCGGGTTGTACCAAAGGATGTTCGCGCGATGGATGTTCACCGGCACCGAGTAGAGGTGGCCGTTGAACGTGATCTGGCTGATCAGCGACTTGGGCATGATCTTGTTGAAGCCGTACTGCTTGTAGATGAAGTCGATCGGCTCGATCTGCCCTGCCTTGATGTAGTCGCGGAGCTCGGCTCCCGCGTGTCCCTGGAACGAGTCCGGTGGGTTGTGGGCCGCGAGCCTCTGGGCAAGTACGGCCTTCGCGTTCGTCCCCGCGCCGCCGGCGACCGTCTCGTTCTTGAACTTGCAGGTTGGGTTGTTGTTGTTCCAGATGGTGATCAGCTTCGACAGCCCGGCGGCCTCGCCGCCGCCCGTCCACCAGGAGAAGACCTGGAGCTGGCACGAAGCCGTCGCGCTCGCATGCTTGCTCTTCCCGCTGTAGGCGGCTGCGGGGATCGCGAGCATGAGTACGACCAAGCCGAGGAGTGCGACCCTGAGGACGGTCGCACGCCGAGGCGGCGTCTTGTGGGGCATTTGGCCTCCCAATCTCGATTGCACAAAACTCAACGCTGGCTGCTGAGTCAACTTGATCGGCTCCGGGGTGTCAAGCCGACTAATCCGCACTTTTCCTGTTGACCTCTGATCTTTTAGGGGCGAGACTGCTGTTCGATCGTGAGCACTTTCGGTGAACGGCGTGCGAACGGCGGCCGGGCGCCGCTCGCCGCGCAGCGGCAGGCGGCGATCCTCGAGCGGGTGCGCGAGCGCGGCGGCGTGCGCGTCCGGGACCTCGTGCGCGACTTCGGCGTCTCCGACATGACGATCCGCCGCGACCTCGAGATCCTCGCCGAGCGCGGGCTGCTCGCGAAGGTGCACGGCGGCGCGACGTCGATCCTGCCGCATGCGATCGACGAGCCCGGATTCGAGGCGAAGTCGACGCAGCACGAGCCGGAGAAGGCCGCGATCGCGGCGTCCGCGGCGACGCTCGTGCGGTCGCGCTCCGCAATCGCTCTCTCGGCGGGAACGACCACGTGGCGCCTCGCGCAGCTGCTCGTCGACGTGGCCGAGCTCACCGTCGTCACGAATTCGATTCCGGTCGCAGACGTCTTCTACAAGTCCGGTCGCAGTGACCAGTCGATGATCCTGACCGGCGGCATGCGGACGCCGTCGGACGCACTCGTCGGTCCGTTCGCCGTCGCCGCGATCCGCTCGCTGAACGTCGACCAGGTGTTCCTCGGCGTGCACGGCGTCAGCGCGACGCGTGGGTTGACGACGCCGAACTTCATGGAGGCGGAGGTCGACAGCGCGCTCGTCGACGCCGCGCAGCAGCGAGTCGTGCTCGCCGACCACTCGAAGTGGGGCCTCGTCGGCCTGTCGACGATCTGCCCGCTTTCGGCGGTCGACGTCCTCATCACGGACGACAGGCTCTCGCAGGAGGCGCATTCGGTGTTGAACGCCGAGGTCGGCCGGCTCGTCGTCGTGTCGCCGTGACGACGAAGACGTCGACGCGGCTCGCGGACGGACGCGAGCTGATCTATTACGACGAGACGCCGACGCTGCGCGACGCACTCGACCGCCGCGAGCTCGCCGCGCACCCGATGCCGGTCGAGCTTCGGCACGACCCGCTCCGCGACGAGTGGGTCGTGATCGCGTCGCATCGCCAGGAGCGGCTGCATCTGCCGCCGGAGAGGGAGTGTCCGCTGTGTCCTTCGACCCCGGCACGCGCGACAGAGATCCCCGAAGAGGACTACGACGTCGTCGTCTTCGAGAACCGCTTTCCCTCGTTCGCGCAGAATGCGCTGCCCGTCGACCCGGCCGACGAGCTCGCGCGCCGGCCTGCGGCGGGGCGCTGCGAGGTGGTCTGCTTTACGTCGCGGCACGACGGATCGTTCGCGGAGCTGCCGGTCGCGCGCGCCCGCACCGTCGTCGACGTCTGGGCGGACCGCACGACGGAGCTCGCGAAGCTCGAGTCGGTCGAGGAGGTCTTCTGCTTCGAGAACCGCGGCGAGGAGATCGGCGTCACGCTGCACCACCCCCACGGCCAGGTATACGGGTATCCGTTCGTCACACCGCGCACGCGCCGCGCGCTCGACGTGGCGCGCCGCCACCGCGATGAGACTGGCCGCAACCTGTTCGCCGACGTGCTCGAGCGCGAGCGCGCCGCCGGCACGCGCGTCCTCCTTGCGGGCGAGCACTGGACGGCGTTCGTGCCGTCCTTCGCGCGTTGGCCGTTCGAGATCCACGTCTATCCGCATCGTCACGTCGCGGACCTTCCGGCGCTCGACGACGCCGAGCGCGACGAGCTCGCGCGCGTCTACCTCGACGTGCTCGGCCGCTTCGACCGTCTCTTCGGCCGCCCGTTGCCTTACATCGCCGGCTGGCACCAGGCGCCGGTTCGCGAGGGACGCGATCTCGCGTACCTCCACCTCGAGCTCTTCTCCGTCCGGCGCGCGCCCGACAAGCTCAAGTACCTCGCCGGCTCGGAGTCCGCGATGGGCGTCTGGATCAACGACGTCCCGCCGGAGGAAGCGGCCCGCTTGCTGCGCGCCGCCTAAACCAAGGCGAGATGCTCGCGGACGCGGTCGGCGACCGCCTCGAGCTCGATCGTCGCGCCGGTGACGTCCTTGAGGAAGGCGTCCGCGGGCCAGCGCTGGCCTTCGCCCCACAGCTCGCGCAGCAGGTTGCCCGCCTCGCGGCGCGCGAACCACGCGTTGCCGAACTCGCTGCGGAGGTGCGCGCGCATCTGCGCCTCGAACGCCCACGAGCGAAGGTAGGCCGTGACGTAGAAGCCCGAGTCGATGTCGCCGAGGTAGTCCGTCGGGCTCGGCTCGATCTTCAGCGCGTCGCCGAGCAACTCGACGTAGCGCGGGCGCATCGCGGTCACGTCCTCCGCGGTGTGGAACTCGAGCTCGTAGAGCAGCTTTGCCGAGTAGCGGCGCACGAAGAAGAGGAGGTTCGCCGCGCCCTCGGCCGCGAACTGCTCCGGCCGCGGAAAGTCGAGCCGCCGCGCCAGCCAGACTGGATCGTCGGTGAGGTGCTGCATGAGCATCGCCCAGCCCTCGGTGACCGCGTTGTCGCCGAGCCGCCGCTCCTCGACCTTCAGGTCGGCACGCGTGTTCGCGAAGTGCTCGACGTGACCGGCCTCGTGGAAGAGCGCACGCCAGTCGTCGGGGCCGCCCATCGGCTGGATGACGAGCATCACCTTGCCCGGCACCTCGATCGGCGCGCAGAACGCGCGCGGCGTCTTGTTCGGCCGCTCCTCGACGTCGATGTGGACGTTCTCCTGCTCGTAGATCTTGATGCCGAGGTCCTGCAGCGTCGCGTCGAGCGCGGGCAGCATCCGCTCGCCGGGGAACACGGGATCCCACGCGGTGGCGCGGAAGACGCGTGCGACGTCCCAGCGCTGCGCCTCGTCGAGGCCGACGCCGACGCGCGTGCGGAAGAGACGGTCGGCCGCGTCCTCGTAGAGCGCCTCGGTCGTCTCGAGAAACCTGCGGCACTGCTCGGCGAGCCCGTCGAGGTCGTAGCCGAACTCCTCGTACAGCCGCCGGTACGTCTGCGCGCCGAGACTCTGCGTCGACGCGTGCGTCTCGCGATGGCCGGCGAGCAAGATCGGGTTGATGTGCTCCTCGGTCAGCTCGTTCCGTACCCGCTCGATGCGCTGCCGGCGGTCGCGGTCCTCGCTGTTCGCGATCGTCGGCCGCAGCATCCGGAACGGGACTTCCTCGCCGTCGACCGTGGCGGTCAGCGTCGCCTCCTTCGTCGCCGCGTCCTGCTCGTAGCGCCGCGTCAGCGCGCCGAGGTAGCCCTCGCACGCGAAGCGCCATAGCTCGCTCGATCCGAAGCTGCCGTCGACGGCCTCGCGCATCCGCTGCGCCTGCTCGAGCGTCGTGATGTCCTCGAACTCGCTGTAGACGGACTCGAGGTCGAAGTCGACCTTCAGACCCGCGAAGTGGTCGTAGTACTCCTGGTCGAGGGCGGCGACGAAGCGGTCGATCCGCTCGCGGTACGCGTCGAGCTCCCGGTCGGTCGGCTTCGCCACGCGCCGTAGGATAGGTCGCGATGCAGGAGATCCGCATCCGGACCGAGCGGCGCACCCAGCTGCTCGACATCACGCGGGACGTCGAATCGGCCCTGAACGGCATCGGCGAGGCGTCCGCGGTGCTCGTCTTCGTCCCGCACACGACCGCCGGCGTCACGATCAACGAGCACGCGGACCCGGCCGTCGCGCGCGATCTCGAGGCCGCGCTCGAACGGATGGTCGGAGACGAATGGAGCTGGCAGCACGTCGAGGACGCGGACGGGCCGAACGCGCCGTCGCACGTCCGCGCGTCGCTGATGGGCCCGCAGGTGCTCGTGCCGCTCCGCGACGGCCACCTCGCGCTCGGGACGTGGCAGGGAATCTTTCTGTGCGAGCTGGACGGCCCGCGCCAGCGGAGCGTCTACGTGACGCCGCTCGCGTGACGGCTTAACGAGCGCTCAAAAGGCGCTCGGCTAGGGTCGCGCGCGGTGAAGCGCTGGGTCGTGACTGCGGGTGTGGCCGTTGCGTGCGTCGCGTCGGCCGCCGTCGTCCTCGACTCGCGGGCGTCGAGCGGCTCGAAGCCGCGGTCCACGCCCAGCTCGATCCACCTGATCAAGCACGTGATCGTGATCATGCAGGAGAACCGGTCCTTCGACTCCTACTTCGGCACGTACCCCGGGGCCGACGGCATTCCGAAGGACGTCTGCGTCCCCGACACGGTGCGCGGCGGCTGCGTCCGTCGGTACCACGACACGCGCGACCGCAACGCCGGCGGGCCGCACGGTGCTGTACAGGCGCGCCGCGACATTGCCGGCGGAGCGATGAACGGCTTCGTCGGCGAGGCGGAGGGCGGCCGTCGCACCTGCGTCGACCCGAACGATCCGGTCTGCTCGCAACCGGGCGCCGGCACGGACGTGATGGGCTACCACGACTGGCGTGAGATCCCGAACTACTGGGAGTACGCGCGCAACTTCGTGCTCCAGGACCACATGTTCGAGCCGAATGCGTCGTGGAGCCTGCCGCAACACCTCTTCATGGTCAGCGAGTGGTCGGCGCGCTGCGCGGTCACCGGCGACCCGTTCAGCTGCACGAACGCGCTGCAGGCGCCGGGCTCGCCGCCCGACTTTCGCGGCAACAAGGAGCACACGGCGCCGGACTACGCGTGGACCGATCTCACGTACCTCCTGTACGAGCATCACGTGAGCTGGCGCTACTACGTGCTCGCCGGCAACCAGCCCGACTGCGCGAACGACGCGATGGACTGTGTGGCGGTGAAGCAGAACGCGAAGACGCCGGGGATCTGGAATCCGCTGCCGTACTTCGACACCGTGCGCGAGGACGGCCAGCTCGCGAACATCGCGCCCCTCGACGATTTCTTCAAGGCGGCGCGGCAGGGGACGCTCCCCGCCGTTGCGTGGATCGCGCCGAGCCAATCGGTCAGCGAGCACCCGCCGGGGCTCGTGTCGAAGGGGCAGGCGTACGTGACGAAGCTCGTGAACGCGGTCATGCGCAGCCCGGACTGGGACTCGACCGCCATCTTCCTCGCCTGGGACGACTGGGGCGGCTTCTACGACCACGTCATCCCGCCCGTCGTCGACGAGAACGGCTACGGGCTGCGTGTGCCGGCACTGGTGATCAGCCCGTACGCGAAGCACGGTTACGTCGACCACCAGACGCTCAGCTTCGACGCGTACGCGAAGTTCATCGAGGACGACTTCCTCGAAGGGAGACGGCTGGACCCGCGCACCGACGGGCGGCCCGACCCGCGGCCGGACGTGCGCGAGAACGCGCCGATCCTCGGCGACCTCGTGAACGACTTCGACTTCAACCAGCCGGTGCGCGCGCCGCTCGTCCTCAACCCGAAGCCGCGGTTCCGCTAGTTAGCCTGCCGGGGTGGCCGCTCCGGTACAGCGCGATCAGGAGATCGAGCTCGACGTCGAGTCGCTTGCGTACGGCGGCAACGGCGTCGCGCGGCTGGACGGGTACGTCGTCTTCGTGCGGCGCGGCCTCCCCGGCGACCGCGTCCGGGCCCGCGTCACGAAGGTGAAGCGGAACCACGCCGAGGCGCTCGCGACCGAGGTGCTGTCACCGAGCGCCGCCCGCGTCGACTTCCCGTGCGCGCACTACCCCGCCTGCGGCGGCTGCCGCTTCCAGGACCTCGCGTACGACGTGCAGCTCGAGCAGAAGCAGCGTCAGGTCGCAGATTCGCTGAAGCGGCTGGGGCGGATCGCGGAGCCCCCGCTCGAGGAGATCGTCCCTGCCGAGTCCGTCTTCCACTACCGCAACAAGCTCGAGTACTCGTTCACGGCGACGCCGTCCGGTCCGGCGCTCGGCTTCCACAAGGCCGGCCGCTGGGACGAGGTGATCGAGGTCGAGAAGTGCTGGTTGACGAGCGACGTCGGCAACGCGATCCGCAACCGCGTGCGCGAGTGGGCCCGCGAAGAGCGGCTCGACGCGTACTCGCAGGTCGACGGCACCGGCTATCTACGCCACCTCGTCGTGCGCGAAGGCCGGAACACCGGCCAGGCGCTCGTCCTGCTCGTGACGGCGAAGGGGGAGCGGTTCGAGCGCGACCGCTTCGTCGAGGTCCTGCGCGAGTTTCCCGAGGTGCGTTCGATCCAGTGGGCCGTCAACGAGTCGCCGGCCGAGGTGACGAACCTTCAGTCGACGCTGCTCTGGGGCGAGGACGCGATCGAGGAGCAGCTGCTCGGACTGCGCTTCCGCGTGCGGCCGAACGCGTTCCTGCAGACGAACACGAAGATGGCCGAGCGGCTCTACGAGCTCGCGATCGAGCTCGCGGCCCTGACCGGCGGCGAGACGGTCTACGACCTCTACTGCGGGATCGGCTCGATCGGGCTGTCGATGGCCGCGCACGCGCTGACGGTGTGGGGCGTGGACGTCGAGGAGGAGTCGATCGCGTGCGCGCTCGAGAACGCCGATCTGAACGGGATCGCGAACGCCGCGTTCTTTGCCGGCGAGGTCGGCCGCTCGCTCGAGGACCTGCCTGCGCGACGAGTACGGCTACGAGCTCGTGCGCGTGCGTCCGGTCGACATGTTCCCGCACACGCCGCACGTCGAATGCGTCTCGCTGCTGGAGAAGCGATGACGTCGTTCCTCTGCAAGACGTGCGGAACGCAGTACCCGCCGGCCGACGAGCCGCCGGCCGAATGCGCGATCTGCTGCGACGAGCGGCAGTACGTCCCCGTCGAGGGCCAAGAGTGGGTGACGTACCAGGAGGTGTGCGACACGCACCATGCCGAGATCCGCGAGGAGCACGGCGTTGTGGGCATCGGCATCGAGCCGGGGTTCGCGATCGGACAACGGGCGCTGCTCGCCGAGTCGCCGTCGGGGAACGTCCTTTGGGATTGCGTGCCGCTGCTCGACGAGATGGCGGCGTTCGTCGAGTCGCGCGGTGGCCTGAAGGCGGTCGCGATCTCGCATCCGCACTTCTACTCGACCATGGTCGAGTGGGCGCACCGCTTCGACTGCCCGATCCTCCTTCACGAGGCGGAGCGCGAGTTCGTCATGCGGCCGGACGACGCGATCGACTTTTGGTCGGGCGACGTGCACGAGTTGTGGGACGACCTGCGCCTGCTCCGGCTCGGCGGGCACTTCGACGGCGCGCAGGTGCTGCACCGGCCGGGCGCGATCTTCACGGGCGACGTCGTCGCTGTGCGTCCGGGCTGGCGCTGGGTGAGCTTCATGCGCTCCTATCCGATGCTGATCCCGCTGCCCGTGCACGAGGTCGAGCGGATCGCGGCCGCCCTCGAACCGTGGGACTTCCAGCGGATCTACGGCGGTTGGTGGGACGACGTCGTCCGTGAGGATGCCGAGGAGATCGTCAGGCGCTCGGCGGAGCGGTACGTGCGCGCGCTCGCTTGACCTCGCGCCAGAGCAGGTCGCCGTTCGCGAGCAGGAACGCGAGCGAGAGCAGCGGCAACGCCGGCAGGCCGTCGCGGTGCCACGCGACTGCGATCGCGATCGTCGCGCCGAACGACGCCGTCATCAGCGCCCACGTGACGAGCGGCCGCAGGCGGAAGCGCACGCTCGCGGCGAGGAAGAGCGCGAAGAACACCATGTCGGGAATGCCGAGGTTCGCCGTTCCGTGCGAGCCCGGCACGGGATACGCGAACGAGAGGTTCGAGAACACGCCCTCGTGCTTGTGCACGATCACGTTCGTCGGCCCGCGCCACACCGAGTACGCGTCGACCCACGGGATCAGCAGTGCGACGAGCACGATCCACGAGACCTCCTCGAACAGCGTCAGGAACGCCCACGCGAGGAACGTCGCCGCGCCGAGCTTCGCGAACGACGCCGCCCCCTGCCAGTCGAGCACCTCGAAAACGACCGCGAGCGCGACGCAGACGAGGCCGGCGATCCACGTCCATGTCTGCGACCACAACGGCAGCACGAGCCAGACCGTCGCGAAGACGGCGGGAATCACGAGCAGCGCGATCACCGCGACGTCCCACCACGTCGACAGCGCGGGCAGCGACTCGTGCGCGGCGAAGTAGGCCGCGAGCACCGCGGCGAGCACCGCGAGCGCCGCGAGCCTCCTCGCGCCTAGTACGGCGGCAGCTCCGCCCACCACGGGCCGAGCGTCTTGAAGGCGTTCCAGAACTCCGTCTTCTTCGGCTGCTCGTCGAGCGAGGCGTCGATGTCGGGGACGACGAGCGCGTCGATCGTCGGCGTGAAGCGCTGCAGCTCGCCGAGGCGCGGCTCGATCGCGTCCGCCAGCGGAAAGTCGAGCTCGTTGAGGAAGCGCAATGTGTCGTCGCCCATCACGACTACGAGCTTCGGCTGCACGATGTGCAGCTCGCGCGTCAACATCGAGTGCGCCTGGTCGACCTTCTGGCCGGCGAACTTGAGGCAGTTCGTGCCGTAGATCGCCATCGGGTCGACGTTCAGCCGCTGCAGCGACTTCAGCACCGCCTGGCCGGCGCGGCCGAAGAACGCGACGCCCTCCTGCGCCTCGGAGGCCTGCGGCCCGTACTTGAGGAGCAGCACGTCCGCGAGCGGGTGGCCGGAGCCGACCACGGGAAAACCGGAGTCGCCTGCCGCCTGCGCGATCTCGTGGCCGAGGTCGTTGATCTCGGTGATCGCCTTCTGCAGGTAGCGCTCGTAGATCTCGTCGGTCACGGGAGACACGGGGCCTAAGCGGACTTCTCCTCTACCGAACCCGTTCCTTTGCCTGGGCCGCCCACTTCAGCGACTGCAGGTAGAGGAGGGACTTGGGACGGCGCAGGATCTCGGCGGTCCGCAGGCTGACGACGAACTCCTCCGGATCGGCGAAGGCGCGCATCCGCACGGCTCCCGTTCCGATCCCCTGCAGGACGTGCGCGTCTGAGCCGGCGCCCATCGTCAGGTTGTACTTCCGCGCGAAGCGGAGCGCCTCGTCGTTGTAGCCCTCGAAGAGCAGGCGCGCGTTGTAGACCTCGAACACGTCGATGTCGCCGAGGTGCCGGCGCAGCGTCGCGGGCTCGGGTATCGCGTGCATCCGGTCGAACGGATGCGGCATATACACGAGGCCGTCCTGCTCCTTGATCGCCGCGATCGTCTCCGCGAACGTCATCCCGCGCGGGATCTCCTCGCGCAGGAAGAGGCCGATCACCTCGCCCTGGCCGTCGGTCTTCACCTCTTCGCCCGGGATGACGATCAGGTCGCCACCGCGCGCGAGCTCGACCGCTTCCTGCGCGCCGGTGAAGACGTTGTGGTCAGTGACCGCGACGGCGCCGAGCCCTTCCGCTTCCGCCTGCTCGAGCAGCAGCGCGGGCGTCACCTGGCAGTCGTGCGACGCGTTCGTGTGCATGTGGAGATCGACGACGATCCACTCGCGGTTCGCGAGCGGGTCTGCATCGCGGCGCGTCGCGCGGCGCTGTGAACGGAGTCCCTCGTAGATGGACTCGAGCTCGCGCGCGACGGAGGCGAACGACTCGCCCATCGCGGCCGCACGCGCGTCGGCGGAGCGGCGCGCGAGGTAGGCGCCGTCCTCGGCAAGCCGTCCCATCTCCGCTGCCGCGAGCTGCGGCTGCTCGTGCGCGCGCGGTGGGCTCGCGAGCGCGGCGCCGGCGGCGGCCGCTTCGAGGCGCAGGCGCGGCACGCCGTCGGGCGCGGGTACGAAGACGGCGGCGTCGTTGAAGATCGCCGCGCGGGCGAGGCCGTCGCGCGCCGTGCGCACCTCCACGCGGCCGGCGAGCGCGCGCGGGACGTACGGGCGTGTGGACGGCGTTCGCGTGCGCAACAGCGTCAGCGTCCAGCCGTCGAGCGCGGCGACCTCGTGCAGCACCGCCCGCACGAGCCGCCGGTCGCTCGGGCCCAGCTCGACGACGATCCGCTGCTCCTTCGCCGTGGGCTCGAACAGCACCGTGTCGACTCCCTCCGACACGATCCGGTAGTCGCCCGGAAAACGCTCGCCCGCGGCGCGGGCCGTCTCCTCCGACGTCGCGAGCAGCGCGTCGATGCGCCCGACGAATCGCTCGCGCTGTGCCTTGCCGGGCGGGTATCCGAGCCGTTCCGGCGAGAGGAACGTCGCGACCGCGAGGCTCTTCGCGTGCCGCAGCGCGAGGTACGACAGGCTCGGCAGCGCGGGCTCGAAGCCGTGCACGACGTCGAACCGCCCCGACTCGAGCGCCAGCTCGAGATTCGTGCGGGCGCCGACCGGGACGCCTACGCGGCTGCGCCGCGAGATCGGAACCGCGGGCCCGAGCGCGATCAGCTGTCCGTCTCCGGCCGAACCCGCGCGCAGCGCCGCGCGCCCTGCGGCGAGGTCTGCGGCGCGGTTCGAGGAGGCGAGGATCGTCACGGCGTGCCCGAGCGCGCGCAGCTCCTGGGCGACGCCCGCCACGTGCTCGTTCACGTCGTGCGGCTGCGACCAGGCGAACGGCGTGACGAGGCAGATGCGAAGCGCCATCGTCCCCGAGGCTAGCCGAGGCTAGCCCCCGATGAGGTACGCGCGGACGAGCGCCTTCGGCGACAGCCGCGCGCAGGAAGCGGCCCAGGCGTCTGCGCCGTGGCCGCGCGTGCAGAACCAGCCGCGCGGCTTCGTCGCGTGCGCGACGAACGTGCGCAGCACCGTCCGGGCGGTGTCGCAGCGAACCGAGCCGGAGACGACCCGCACGCGATAGCCGAAATCGTTTCCGCCGAGGCGGACCGTGATCTGGCCGCACGCCTTCGCCGTCGCGGGCCGCGGGCCGGCGGCCGCCGGCGAGCTCAGGACGAGAACCGCGAGGAGGACGAGCAGGCCGCGCACACGTCGATCGTGACGCGTGCGCGGCCCGATCTCAAGCTAGGCGGCGACAGTCGCCTTTTTCTTCGTCCGCGCGTTCTGCTTGATGAACGCCTCGACAGCCTCGTACGCCTCGTCGTCGACGATCTGCTTCGGCGGCGACTTCATCAGGTACGAGCTGGGGCCTTCGAGCGCGCCCGAGATGCCGTTGTTCAGCGCGAGCTTCGCCATCCGCACGGCGTCGATGACGATGCCGGCCGAGTTCGGCGAGTCCCACACCTCGAGCTTCAGCTCGACATTGAGCGGCACGTCGCCGAACGCGGAGCCCTCCATCCGGATGTACGCCCACTTGCGGTCGGTAAGCCACGGGACGTAGTCCGACGGGCCAACGTGCACGTTCCCCTCGCCGAGGTCGTAGTCGAGCATCGACGTGACCGCGTTCGTCTTCGAGATCTTCTTCGACTCGAGCCGCTCGCGCTCGAGCATGTTGAGGAAGTCGGAGTTGCCGCCGACGTTCAGCTGCATCGTCTTGTCGAGATGCACCCCGCGCTCGCGAAAGAGCGACGTGAGGACGCGATGCGTGATCGTCGCGCCGACCTGCGACTTGATGTCGTCGCCGATGATCGGCACTCCGGCCTGCTCGAACCGGCGCTGCCAGTAGGGCTCGCGTGCGATGAAGACCGGCATGCAGTTCACCATCGCGACGCCCGCCTCGAGGATCTGCTCGACGTACCACTTCGTCGCCATCTCCGAGCCGACAGGCAGGTAGTTGACGACGACGTCGACGTTGCGCTCCTTGAGGATCCCGACGACGTCGTCGGTCTCGCCGGGCGCCTTCTCGACGACCTGCGAGAGGTACTTGCCGATGCCGTCGTGCGTCATGCCGCGGTTGACGGTGACGCCCGTCTTGTTCACCTCGGCGAACTTGATCGTGTCGTTCGGATGCGCCCAGATCGCGTCGGCGAGATCCTTGCCGACCTTGTCCTTCGTCACGTCGAACGCCGCGACGAACTCGATGTCGCGGATGTGGTAGCCGCCGAGGTTGACGTGCATGAGTCCCGGGACGAACTTGTCGTCGGGCGCGTCCTTGTAGTACTCGACTCCCTGCAGGAGGGAGTTCGCGCAGTTGCCGACGCCGATGATCGCGACGCGGACCTTGTCGGTCGACTTCGGCGCCTTGCCGTTCGTGGATGCCATGGGTTCCTTTCCCAGCCGTTCGCCGAGGGTCTCGACGATCAGGTCGTTGACGTTGCGCCTGCGCTGCGCCGCGCGCGCGGCGAGCTTGTCCTTCAGCTCCGCCGGCATGCGCAGCAGCACCGAGCCGCCTTCGCCCGGGGCCTTGCCGGCGCGCCCGCTCGGTTCGAACGGGACGGCGTAGCGGGAGGCGAGGATGCCCACCGCGACGTCGTTCAGGCTGCGGCCGGAGCGGCGGACCTCGTCCGTGAGCGCCCGCTTGAGGTCGCCGGGCATCCGGACGAGGACGTGCTTGCGTGAGGGTGCTAGCACAGGAGTGCTAGCACCCTATCACGCGGCTTTAGGTGTTGACGACGGAGACGCGTTCGGCGCAGATCGCCCACGCGCCAAACGAGTACGACCCGGGCAGGAAGCTGTGCTGCTTGGCCTGGACGTGCCAGCCGCCGCCGCCGGCCGTCGGCTCCGAGGCGAGGATGGAGAGGTCACCCCGGTTGGTGAACCCGCCGCCCATGACGACCTCGCCCGCGGGACACGTCGCCGTGACGTTGCCGCTCGAGTCGGCGCCGATCTCGGTCTCCGCGTAGACGAAGCGCGAGATCGTGTACGTGTCGGTGTCGGGGACCGTCCGGCCGGGCAGGCCCTGCTCGCCTTGCGGCCCCTGTTCGCCCTGCGGGCCCTGCTCGCCCTGCGGGCCGGTGTCGCCCGTGTCTCCCTTGTCGCCCTTGTCGCCTTTGTCTCCCTTCGGCCCTTGCAGGCCCTGCGGCCCGGTCTGGTTCCAGGAGATCGCGACCTCCGAGGTGCGACACGTCTCGCCTGCATCGATCACGCGCAACATGCCCTCGAGCTTCTGGTAGCAGCCGTTGATGACGCCGTTGGAGGCTGGGATCGTGGCCCATGCGACGCCGCCGGCGACCACGGTCGCGGCGAGAGCGCCCACGACCGCGCTGATCAGCGTGTTCTTCATCGTTCCCCCTCCTCTGAGGTAGCAGACGCCCCCTCGACGGCCTCGACGATTCGTTCGTACTGCAGTGCCGCGAGACGTCCGGCCGCGTCAACTGCAGCCGCCGACGGGGCGTCGAACATGTGGAGCACCGTCTCGTCCTCGGGCAGGAACGTTGTGCGGACGTAACGGACGTTCGTTCCGAGCTCGGCGGCGCGACGCGCGCGCTCGCGTGCGTCGTCGACCGCCGAGCCGCTTGTGTATGACTCGACGAGGTATCTCGGCATGCGTCGAGCGTCGCACCCTGACACTCGGCTCGTAACGTGGAAACCCCAGGTCTTTGCACGGATGGAAGCGTGGCGCCGCGGCCGCGGCGCCACGCTTCGTCGCTGTCAGGCGCAGCCGAGTGCGGCCTTGAGTTGTTCTGCCAGCGCGACGAGCTCATCGGCCTTGTCGGCCGCGATCTTCTTGCCGGACTGCGCCCGCACCTCGTCGATGAACGCGGTCAGCTTCCCGCAGGCTGCGCTCGTCTGCGCTGCCGACAGGTCGCTCGAGGCGCCCTGGATCTTGACGAGCAGGCTGTTGCTCACCCCGCGCTCGAGCCCGAGCGCACGGACTGCGGCCTCGAGGTCGGCGAGCTGCTGCTGCGGCGGGCGGCCGTCGAGCGGATCGCAGGCGTCGCCGATCCCGTCCCCGTCTTTGTCCGCCTGGCTCGGGTTCGCGATGGAGGGGCAGTTGTCCGACGGGTCGGGCACGCCGTCGCCGTCCGAGTCGACAGACAGCGGGACGGTGAACGTGCGCGCGTAAACGCGCTCGTCGAGCGACGTCGGGTCAAAGGCTTCCCAGACGACGCGCACGTCTCCGCTTTGCAGGAGTGCGACGTCGCCGAGGAACTCGTAGACCGTGGGTGTGTCCGTGACCTGGAACAGCGTGTTCGTGGCGATCACGTACACCCAGATGTCGGCGGCGTCGAAGAGCGTGGGCTGGCTCTGGAACGCGATGACCCCGCCGCTGATGCTCGGATTGAACTGGATGCCGGGCAGCTCCAGCTCCGTCTCGGGCCCGCCCGCGAGCGGCTGGAAGTAGATGTCCCGTCCGGTCGCGCTTCCGCTCCGGTCCGAGTCGTAGACGATCGCCGTGCCGTCGGTGTCGGCGTTCTGGGACGCGGACGCGACAGAGGAAACCGTCCACGAGCCGCCGCTCTTCAGCGCCTTGAGGACGTTGCAGCTCGTATACGTCGCGCAGCGCTCCCAGACGACAGCGTTCCCCGAAGGCGAGACGGCGACGTTCTGTTCGATCTCGGGTGCCGTGCCGACCGCTTGCAGCGTGTTCGCCGCGAGGTCGTACGCGAAGATGTCTCCGGCTCCGTTGCCGGTCGCGTAGTCGACGAAGGCGATCGTGCTTCCGCCGATGGCGGGGAAGTACCGCGAGGACGTTGCCTGCGGCGCGATTTCGGTCGCCGCTCCGGTCGTCGTGTCGAAGAGCATGATCGCGCTCTGGATGCCTATCTGTCGTGCGAAGACGATGCTGCTCCCGTCGACATCGGACAGAAAGTCGAGCGAGAAGACGTCGTTGGCCGTCCAGCTGCCGCCGGGGTGGTCGAACAGCGTCGCTCCCGAAGGGCAGTACTGCGGCGACGACGCGTTCAAGCAGTAGTTCTCTGCAAAGCCGATTGGCGTCGCGCCTGCCGCTGTCGGGTCGTCGGCGAAGACTTGCCACGAGGTGTCCGATGCGAACGTCGTCGTCGAGCCGCCGGCGGTGATCGAGCCGCCGAATATGACTCCTGCAGGATTCTGCTGGTACGTGCAGGTCGTGCATGCGCCGAAGCCGATCGCGTTTTGCGCGCGAATCGTGATCGTGTTCGAGCCGGAAGTGAGCTGAGGGAGGATGTCGAAGGACTTGAACGTCTGCTGAGAAGCAAGTCCAGCGGTGAAGTCCGACGTGCTGCCGTACGTGCCGACGATCGTGCCGTTGACGCGCACTTCCGCGAAGTTGTCGACGGCGAGCTGGAAGGTCGCCGCAGTGGGCGCGGCTGCCAGCGTGATCGTCTTCGTGAAGTAGAACTGCGCGAGCTGTGCCGGCGACGTCGACCCGGTGACACCCGGCGCCCAGATCCATGAGGCGCCCGGAAGCCGCGGCGGCGGGGGCGGGACGGTCGTCGAGACGCCCGTCGCGAAGTCGTAGTAGCGGACGTGATAGGCGAGGCCCGCCAGGTCCGTATACGAGACGAGTGGGCCGCTCACGTGCGGGTCGCCTTTGGGGCCCTGGCTGGTGTCGATCACCGTTGCGGTTCCTCCGGCTGCGCCTCCGTTCGTCGGGGTCACGGCCGATGCGGCCGACGCAAGCACGAGGCCCGCCAGCATCGACAGCGTTATGACGAGTTGCCTGCTCATGGGCTTCCTCCTAACAGCCGAGCCGCGCTTTGATGTCGCCCGCGAGTGCGATCAGGTTTGCTGCCTCGACGTCACCGATCTGCCCGCTCCCGCATGCGACGGTCGTGACCTCGATCCCGGCTCGCGCGGTTCCCGGTAGCGCGAACGCGGCCGTTGCGGCGACTGCAAAGACGACGAGGAGTCGTTTCATCGTTCCTCCTTGGGTCTGCCGGAGAGCGTCGCAGTGCGCCGAGCTTTTCGAAACGTGGAAACCCCCTGTGTTTGCTCAGCGTGGCTGCGCGAGCTTCCGGGCCAGCTCCGTCCGGGAGCGCACGTCCAGCTTGCGGTAGATCTGCGTCAGGGCCGCTTCGACGGTGCGCTCGGCGACGACGAGCGTGGCCGCGACCTCCTTGTTCTTCTTTCCTTCCGCGACGAGCGTCGCGATGCGGAGCTCGGTCGGTGTGAGCCCGCCGCCGCTCGGCGCGCGCCCGCCGATGCGTCCGAGCTCGAGGCGCGCTCGTTCGGCCCAGGAGCCGGCTTCGATCTCCTCGAAGATCGCCAAGGCCTCGTGCAGCGTCTCGCGTGCCGAGCGTCGCCGGCGCAGTCGCCGCTGCACCGACCCGAGTGCGAGCAACGTCCGCGCACGCTGGAGCGGCAGTCCCGGCGCGGCTTCGTGCGCCGCGGCCAGCGTGAGTGCCGCCTCCGCCTCGTCCGGCGGGAGGAGCTCGGCTTCTGCGCGAAGGACGAGCGGTTCCGCCCACGGCGCGGCGCCGCGTAAGGCGACCGCCGCGGCGAGTGCGTCCCGAGCCTGGTCGGCTCGTCGAGCACCGGCGGCCGCTTCGACCTCGTCGACGAGCGGGACGAGCGTTGCCGCATTGCGCATGCCGTTCGCCTCCGCGAGCTGCCTCGCGGCGCCGAGCTCGGTCGCGGCGCGATCGAACTCCGCGCATGACAGGTGCAGCGCACCCAAGGCGATGCGCGCGAGCCATAAGTGCCGGTCCCAGCCCTCTCGCTCGGCCTCGGCCACGACGTTCTCGAGTCGTTCGCGAGCCTCTTCGACCCGTCCGAAGTGCGCTTCGATCTCGGCGGCCAGCCGCGCCGCCGGCAGGCGCATGACCCCCGTCGTCTCCGCGAGGTCGACGACGATGTCGACGAGCGTCCGGGCTGTGCGCGCGTCGGCTGCAGCAAGGTGCATCGTCGCGAGACGATGAGCGGCCCACAGCTCCATCTCGACGTTTCCGTTCTCCACCGCGTCGTCGAGGACCCGTGACAGACGGCGCGTCGCCTCCTCGACGTCGAGCGCGAGCAGCGCGCACTCGCCGGCGACTGCCGACGGCGACCACGCCGAGCTCGGGAAATCGAGCGTCGACTCGAGCGTGAGCGCTTGCTCGACGTACGAGACGTACGACGCGTCGCCTGTGACCGCGGCCGTCAGCGCACGCGTCGACAGTGCGAACGCGATTCGCTCCGGGTCGCCGGAGGCTTCGGCCGCCGCGAGGGCCCCCCGCGCGTATTCGACCGCGGTGCCGGCTTCTCCGGCGTAGATCGTTGCGACCGCCATGCTCCGCTGGATGTCGGCCGCGAGCGCCGGATCCTCGGCCGCCTCGAGCGCCTCCTGCCACAGCCGCAGCGGCAGGTCTCTGCCTCCGGTCTCCGCGAGGACGGTTCCGAGACGCCAGCGAGCCTCCGCCGCGAGATCGCCTTCGGTGAGATCGGCGACGACCTGCTCGAGCAGCCGCAGTGCACGCTCGCTGTCGCCCGCCTCGAACAGCGCACCTGCTCCCGCGAGCAGCCGGCGCGCACGTGCTGCGAGCTCGCCGTCCGGCGTGAGGCGCGCGGCGTCCTGGAAGAGCTGTGCGGCGACGACGCGGTCGCCGCGGATCCTCGTCCGCCGGGCCGCCGCCTCGAGCTCCGAAGCGACGTCGGCCTCGGGCCGCTCGGTCGCGAGCGCCAGGTGACGTGCGCGCTCCTCGACGTCGTCGACGACGGAGGCCAATCGGCGGTGCACGTCCCGACGCTTCGCGGCGCCGGCCAAGCCGTACGCGCCGGCGGCGAACAGCGGATGGGCGAACCGGATCGTCTCCTCGCGGAGATCGACGACCTGGGCGGCGATCGCAGCGTCGAGCAGCGGCAGTGGATCGACGTCCGCGGCCGCCGCGAGCAGCGCCGGCGTCGGCCGTGACGCAGCGGCCGCGTACGCGAGCACGTCGAGGGTCTGCTCAGGCAGCGTTGCGAGACGGCTGGCGACGAGCCCGCGCAGCGTCGGCGGGACGGGCAGCGGCGCTCCCGGAGCGAGCGACGTTGCGCGTGCATCCGGCGCGCGTGCGAGCTCGAGCGCGAAGAACGGATTGCCGCCCGATGCCTCGGCGAGGCGGTGCAGCGTCGGCCGCGTGAACGCGACGCCAATCCGGCCGTGGAGAATCCTCCCCAGCGCGCCGACGCTCAGCGGACCGACTTCGATCGTGTGGAGGCGGCCGGAGCCGAGCCGGTCAAGACCGAGGGCGTCGGAGTGTCCCGAGCGGCGTGTGAGCAGCACGGCGATCGCCTCGTGTCCGAGTCTCCGCAGCACGTACGCGAGCACCTCTGCCGACGCCGGGTCCAGCCACTGCACGTCGTCGATCGCGACGAGCAACCGGTTGCGCGCCGCGAGAATGCGAAGCGCTTCGAGCACGGCGACGGCGATCGCGCCGGGCTCGAGCGGCCGCGCCGGAGGCTCGTCGCGCAGAAGCGTCACGGCGAGCGCTCTGCGCCGTGGGCCTTCGAGCTCGTCGACGAGTCCGTCGAATACTGGGTCGAGAAGGTCGCGCAGGGCCGTGAAGGAGAGTTGCGTCTCCAACTCCGCGGCGTGGGCGCTGACGATCGCGAAGTCGGCGGACCGCGCCGCGTCGACGCCCGCGCCCCAGAGTGTCGTCTTGCCGATCCCGGCCGCGCCTTCCAGCAGCACGACGGGACCGACGGCGCGCGGGGACTCGATGAGCGCCGTGATCGCTGCCAGCTCGCGATCCCGACCGATCGTCACGGTCGCTTGGTCTTACCGCAGCTTCAGCGTGCGCGCAACTGCGCGCGCACCGACCAGACCCGCTGGCCGACGGTGAACCACGCCGTCGCGGCGAGCAGGTAGATCGCCCACGGCAGGACACCCCACGGCGCGAGGACGAGCCCGGCGGTGATTACGACGACGCGCTCGGCGCGCGAGCCGATTCCGACGTCCCCGCGCAGCCCGAGCGCCTCGGCGCGGGCGCGGGTGTACGAGACGAGGAACGAGCCGGCGACCGCGGCGAAGTCGAACGCGACCGCGACGACGTCGCCGTCGTGCGCGAAGAGCAGCGCGATCGCGCCGAGCATGAACCCTTCGCTGACGCGGTCGGTGGTCGAGTCGAGGAACGCGCCGAACGGCGTTCCCTTGCCGCCCGCCCGAGCGAGCGCGCCGTCCAGGATGTCGAGGATCGAGCCGACGACGAAGACGACCGCGCCGAGCCAGTAGAAGAGAATCTCGTTGCGGTGCGCGAACGTGACGAGGACGGACGCGACCACGCAGAGCGTCACGCCCGATGCCGTCAGCGCGTTCGGCGTCACGCGCGTGCGCGCGAGGCCGCCGATCGACTGCGCGGCGAGCTGGCGCGCGCCGGCGGTGTACCGCTCCTTGAGGCTCACTACGCGGTACGCAGCAGGCGCGTGAGGCGGCGGCGGTGGACGATCGCGAGCGCGACCAGCGCGACCGCGACGCCCGCGACGACGTCGAGTCCGAAGTGGTTCGCGGTCGCCATGACGCTGAACCACACCCACAGCGGCCACACCAGCCACAGCGCCTTCCAGAGGCGATTCCGGCAGACGTACGCGAGCGTTATGCCGACGATCAGCGCGTCCGCGGCGTGCAGGCTCGGCATCGCCGCGTACGGATTCGCGGCCAGCTGGATCAGCCCGCTGCCATGGTTGACGCCACCGATCGACCCGAGCATGTCGTTGAACATGAAGCCGGGGAACATGCGCGGCGGCGCGGTGGGGACGGCGACGTAGCCGACGAGTCCGATGACGTTCGCAAGCAGGATCGTGTTGCGGAAACGCGCGAACGCGTCGTGCCGGCGCAGGTAGACCCACAGAAGCGCAAGGCCGACGACGGTGAACTCGGAGTTCCAGTACGTCCACGAGACCGCGAGTTCGAGGAGCTGCGACGACTCCGCGATGTTCTGCAGCGTGATCTCCCAGAGCTGGTGCGCGTAGGTCTGCTCCCCAATCACGAGGAGGCCGTTGTGGAACGCGCGCGCCGGATCGCGGTCGGCGACGCCGCGGGCGACCTGGTACGCGGCCAGGAAGCCGAACCAGATCCCGAGCTGCAGCCAGAGATGCGCCCAGCCGCGCGGGAGGTACCGCCTGCCGACGGCTGCGACGGCAGCGGTCATGTCGTCACGGGGGTCAACAGGCCGATTCTACGCCTAGCCGCCGATGTAGGACATCTCGACCTTGGGCAAATCGGCGGTCTTTGCGGACCGGAGCTCCGAGTAGCGGTCGCGCCGCTTGGCCCAGACCGAGGCGATCCCCGCGGCGAGCTCGGCGTCTTCGGCGCCGCTCCGCACGAGCGCCCGCAGGTCGTGGCCCTTGAGCGCGAAAAGACAGGTGAAGAGCTGGCCGTCCGCCGAGAGGCGGGCGCGCGTGCAGTCGCCGCAGAACGGCTGCGTGACCGACGCGATCACGCCGATCTCGCCGCCGCCGTCCGCGTAGCGCCAGCGGCGGGCGACCTCGCCACGGTATGCCGCGTCGACCGGCTCGAGCGGGAACTCCGCTCCGATCGTCTCGAGGATCTCCCGCGCGGAGACGACGTCGTCCAGCCGCCAGCCGTTCGTGTGGCCGACGTCCATGTACTCGATGAAGCGGAGCACGTGCGGCGTGCCGCGGAAGTGGCGCGCGAGCTCGAGGATGCCGTCGTCGTTGAGTCCGCGCTTGACGACTGCGTTCACCTTCACAGGCAACCCGGCCGCCGCGGCAGTGTCGATTCCCTCGAGCACGCCGGCGACGGGGAAGTCGACGTCGTTCATCGCGCGGAACGTCGCGTCGTCGAGCGAGTCGAGGCTGACCGTGACGCGCTTCAGGCCTGCGTCGGCGAGCGCCTGCGCCTTCTGCGGCAGCAGCGCGCCGTTCGTCGTCAGCGTCAGGTCGAGGTCGCCGATCCCCGCGAGCAGCTCGATCAGATGCTCGACGTCGCGGCGGACGAGCGGCTCGCCGCCCGTGATGCGCACCTTGCCGACGCCGTTCGCGACGAACGCCCGCGCGAGCCGCTCGATCTCCTCGAACGTCAGCAGCTGCGCGCGCGGCAGGAACTCGTAGTCGCGGCCGAAGACCTCCTTTGGCATGCAGTAGACGCAGCGGAAGTTGCACCGGTCGGTGATCGAGATGCGCAAGTCGTGCAGCGGCCGTCCGAGCGCGTCCACCCGCCCAGCGTACCCGCCGCGTTTCCACGCCGGCAGCGCGGGGATCACGGTCGCATGGAAGAGACAGAACGCGAGGAGCCGAAGAACCCGACGCGGGAACGGATGGACGAGGAGGGCACGGAGGACAAGCCCGCCGACGTCCCGTGGGAGACGAACGACTCCCCGCACCAGGGAGAAGAAGGCCAGAGCGAGGACGCCGCCTGAGCGGTTAGCGTCGGCGGGTGCCGGCGTTCATCGCGCTCGTCCTGGTCACGGCGGTTTGGGGCGTCACGTTCTCACACGGGGGAACCCATGGTTCCCCCGTGAGCCCCCTCCTTCTTCGTAGCGCTCCGGCGACCGGTGCTCGGCTCCCGCCGGGCAAAGCCCGGCTCCGCCGGCGAGGCGAAGTTGAGTAGAGACGGCCGCGGATACAGCGCGGCGGCTTTTGCTGCGCTCGTCCTGGTCACGGCGGTTTGGGGCGTCACGTTCGTCCAGATCAAGGACGCCCTCGAGACGTATCCGCTGTTCGCGTTCCTCGCGCTGCGGTTCGCGATCGCCGTCGCGACGCTTGCGGTTCCGGTAGCGCCGCGCCTGCGCACGCTCGGGCGCGACGGCGCGCTCGCGGGCGCGGCGCTCGGAGCGCTGCTCGCCACAGGCTACGGACTGCAGACCGCGGGATTGCAGCGGACGACCGTCTCCGCCGCCGGCTTCGTGACCGGGACGTACGTCGTGCTGACGCCCGTCTTCGCGCTGCTCTTCTTCCGGATTCGCGTCGGCATGAGCGTCTGGCTCGGCGTGGCGCTCGCGATCGTCGGGCTCTCGATGCTGAGTGGCGTCTCGGCAGGCTCCGTCTCCGGTGACGTGCTCGTGCTCGCCGCCGCCGCGTCGTACGCCGTCCAGATCGCGCTGATGGAACGCTTCGCGCCGCGCTACGACGCGCTCGCGTTCACGACGGCGGAGATGACCGCCGCGTTCGTCGGGTTCACGATCATCGCGGCCGTCGCGGGCCAGTTCGAGGTGCCGCGCGGAGCGACCGTCTGGGGCGCGCTCGTCGTCACCGGCGTCTTCGCGAGCGCGCTCGCCTACCTCGTGCAGGCATGGGCGCAGCAGCGCACGAGCGCGACGAGGACGGCGCTCGTCTTCGCGCTCGAGCCGGTCTTCGCGGGGATCTTCGGCTACGCACTCTCCGGCGACCGGCTCGGCGCGCTCGGCTGGGCCGGCTGCGCCGTCATCATGAGCGGCATCGCCGTCGCGGAGCCGGCGGCCGCGGGCACGCTCGCGCGCCTCGTGCGCGGGAGGAGGGAGGCCTGACCGCCGTCGCGTTCTCGCTCGCGTCGGCGGTGTTGTTCGGCGTGATGACGGTCGCCCTGCGCGCGGCGCTCTCGGTCGAGAACGACGCGACGCTCGGCACGTTCGCGACGGTTGCGCCCGCGTTCGCGCTCGCTGCGGCGATCGCGCTCGCGTCGGGGCCGCACGACGTCCTGAACGCCTGGCCGTACGCGCTCGTGGGCCTGCTCGCGCCCGCCGGCTCGCAGCTCCTGTTCACCTTCGCGGTGAAGACGGTCGGCGCGTCGCGTGCGTCCGTCGTCGTCGGCATGGCGCCGCTCGCCGCGGTCGCGATCGCGTTCACCGTGCTCGGGGAACCGGTGTCGGCGCCGCTCGTCCTCGGCGCAATCGCGATCACCCTCGGCGGCGTCGCGCTCGTCGGCGAGCGCCGGCCGGAGCACCTGCGCGCGATCGGACTGCTGCTCGCGGCCGGCTGCGTCGTCTTCTTCGCTATGCGTGACAACCTCGTCCGCCATCTCGCCGTCTCGAGCAGCGTCCCGCCGAGCGTCGCCGCCGCGACCTCCCTCTTCGTGGGGGCGACGGTCGCGCTCGTGTTCGCCCGCCGCCTCCCCTCGCCACGGACGTTGCGGGCGTTTCTTCCCGCCGGGATCTGCTTCGGCCTCTCGTACGTCTTCGTGTTCGAGGCGTACTACCGTGGCCGTGTGTCCGTCGTCTCGCCGCTCATCTCCACCGAGACGCTTTGGGGCGTCACGCTCTCGGCGCTCTTCCTGCGCCACAGCGAGCTCGTCGGGCGCAGGCTGCTCGCGGGCGCGGCGCTGATCGTGACCGGCGGCGTGCTGATCGGAGCGTTCCGTTGAGGCGGGAGCGCCGCGTGCCGACGCTGTTCGTCGCGCTCGTGCTCGGCCTCTTCGTCGCCGGCATCGCGTGGCGCGCGACGCACCCGCCGGCAGCGCGGGTGCGGACCGACCCGGAGCGACAGCTGCGCTCGCGGCAGGACGGCTACTACCTCTGCCTGCGCCACCCACCGCCGACGGCCGAGGCCGTCGCGGCGTACGTCACCCGCCGCCTGCCGCGGGACGACCGCTTCGCAGCGGCACGCGGCTGCCGCGAGGCGTTGCGCCGCTAGCGGCGGGTTGCGAGCACGAGCACGTTGACGAGCACGATCGCGATGCACACCGCGATCACGCCGGCCGCGCCGGCCGTGCCCCCGGCAATCGCGATGAGCGGGATCGCGATCCCGAAGGACCCGAGCACGAGCGGTGTCACCGCATGGTGCTCCGGCTGCCGATGCCGCGCGAGCTCGTTCGCACGCCGCTCGATCTCTGCCTCGACCTTGTCTGCGAACCGCTCGACGAGCTGCGGCTCGAGCTCGGCGCCGGCCTCTTGCCGGGCCGCGAGCGTCGCCTCCAGCTCCTTCTGCAGCTCGCTCATGCCCCGGACAATAGAAAAGGAAGGGGCCCGCCGCGAGCGACGGACCCCCTTTTCCCTTGGTTAGCCGAACGAGTTGACCGAGACGCCGGGCGTCTTGACGGCCGTCCCGCCCGCGTTGCGCGGGACGCCGACGGTGACGGTGTGGCTCGTCGAGCCGCCGAGGCCGTCGCTCGCCGTGAAGGCGATCGTGTAGACGCGGCCGTCGCCGCTGCCCCTCCGCTCCGCGCGGAGCGAGACCCGGCCGTTGCCGGACTCGTGCCGGGCGTCCGGCGAGGTGTCGCCGTCGCCCGCGCCGTTCAACGCCTCGTCCTGCGTCACGGAGTCGATGTGCACCGTGATCGCGTCACCGTCCGCGTCCGTACAGCCTCCGACCGTCACGAGGACGTAGCGGTGGTCCGCCGGCCAGAGCGGGTTCGGCGAGACCGTCGCTCCCGTGCACGACGGGGCGCGGTTGACGAGCACGGTGACCGACGCGGTCGCCGCGCCGCCGTCGTCGTCAGTCGCCGTCACGTCGATCGTGCGGGACGCGGGACCCGGCGCGTACGTGTGCGCCGCCGTGCACGTTCCCACGACGGTCGTCGTGACGCCGTCGTTCCAGTCGAACGTGCAGTCGTGCGTGTCGTTCGAGCCCGCGTCGCCGACCGTTCCCGTCACGGTGACGGTGAGGCCGGCCGCGCCGCCTGCGAGCGACAGCGTCGGCGCGACGTTCGCGAGCGTCAGCGGCTCCGACGCGGCGACGGGCGGGTTCACGCCGTCGTCCGCGGTGAGCGTCAGCGTCCACTCGCCGTCGTCCGTGCACGAGACGGTCGTAATTGCGGCGTGCGGCTCGGCGAAGGCGCAGGTCGCGCCTGCGTCGACGCCCGCGCCGGGAGCGACCGTCCAGCTGAGCGCCGGCGTCGTCAGATCGTCGCCCACGAGCGCGGCGATCACGACCGGCGTGCCTTCGTCGCCCGCCACGCCGCCGCCGCCGCCCGCGCCGAACTCGATCGTCGGCGGCGAGTCGACGACGAGCGAGACGCCGGCCGAGCCCGCGCCGCCGTCGTCGTCCGTCACCGTGGCGATCGCATTGAACGCGCCGGCGGACGTGTATGTGTGCGTCCCCTGACACGCGCCGCCGGCGATCGTGCCGACGCCGATGATCCGATCGCCCCAGTCGATCGCGCACGTGAACGTGTCGTTCGTGCCCGGATCGCCGAACGGCCACGCGATCGTCACCGGACCGCCGAGCGGCGTCGGGGCCGGCGGGGCCGGCGAGCCGACGCTCGGCGCGACGTTGTCGACGAGCAGGTGCTCGGTCGCGCTGACGGGCGGATTGACACCGTCGTCCGCGGTGAGCGTCAGCGCGTAGAGACCGTCGTCGTCACACGTGACCGACGTACTCAGCGCCGACGGATCGGCGAACGCACAATCGCCGGTTCCGCCGGACGAGGACCAGGTCGTCGCTCCGTCGCTGACCGACGCGCCGACCGCGAACGAGGAGCCCTCGGGCACCTCACCCGCCACGCCGGTGACCGGGTCGTCGCCGCCGCTGAGCGTGATCGTCGGCGGCGCCTTCACAATGACGTCGATGCAGTCGACTGCGCTGCCGCCGCCGCCGCCGTCCGAGGCGAACGCCTCACCGCAGAGCTGGTGCGAGCCGGGTGCGAGGCCGGAGATGGTGCGCGACCAGGAGACCGTGGCCGGGCCGCTCGCGGGCAGCACGGGACTCGTCGTCGCCGCGAGGGCGGGAGCGCCGTCGACGCGGAGGTTGATCGCGTTGAGGTGCGACGCGATCACGCCGGGAACGACGTCGGCGGCGTCCGCCGGATCGGTGAGGAGCGTGCACGTGCCGCCGGTCGCGTTCGAGATGTCCCTGAGCGAGCCGTACGAGCCGCCTGTGCACGTCGCATCGGGTCCGACCGCGAACGTGTCGATCTTGATGCCGGTGATTCCCGTCAGCGCGTCGGACACTCCGAGGTTCGAGGGGCTGCCGCGGGTCGACGCGCCGTCGGAGATGAAGGCGACGAGCTTGTTCGGCAACGTCGTATGGGTGGCGAGGTCGCGGACCGACTTGACCGCCGCCCAGAAGTTCGTGTTGCCGTAGACGTTCTTCGTCGTGAACATCGTGAACCCGTTGTCGATGCCCGGCGCCGGCCAACCGGCCGCCGCGGAGACGTACGGGTCGACGTACGCTGACTTGAGCACGACCTCGAGATCGCTCGTTCCGCCGAAGAACGCACTCGCGTCGTGCTGGGCCGGCGAGACGAACAGCTGAATGCCCGAGCTCTGATTGAGATCGAGCTGGACGGCATCGGTGAGCTGGCCCGCACCGGACGCGCCGCCGAAGGCGATCATCCCGATCTGGCCGACGGTGCCCGCGGCGATCGCCGCGGCGTTGAGCTCCTTGATCGCCCGCAGCTCGCAGTCGAGCGTCGTCTCGGCGCGCGTGTCGTAGACGTTCTGGTTCCCGCACGTGGTCGAGGTTCCCAAGGTCTGCGTGCTGCCGGAGACGTCGACGACGTAGATGAGCGCCGTATTGGGGAGCGGCGCCGCCTGCCCGATCTCGGCCGTCCCCTGCACGGTGAGTGGCGCTGCCGGGACGGTCGCCCCGTCGGCCGGGGTCGTGATCCCGATGCTGAGGCTGGTGCCGCCCGGAAGAACGCTGGACGGCCCGGCCGTGGAAGTGGTGGTCGTGGTCGCCGTGCGCGACGTCGCCGGTGTCGCGGTCGCGGCCGCGAAGCCGCCGATCGCGAGCAGCCCGATCAGACAGCCGAACAGCGCTCTCGACCGCCGGCGGCCAAAGCTCCGCAGTTTCATGCCCTCTCCCCTCTCGCAGGTGTCCGTGCCCCAGACTGCTTCTACAGCGCTTTGGCTGCGGGGTCAAGGCGGCGAAAAAGGATCTGCTATAACACCACTTAGATTTTCTCACTTCGGAGGAGGAAAAGACGACATGGCAAAGACCATCGGCATCGACCTCGGCACGACGAACTCCTGTGTCGCCGTGCTCGAAGGCGGCGAGCCGACCGTTATCCCGAACGCCGAGGGCGGCCGCACGACGCCGTCCGTCGTCGCATTCGCGAAGGACGGCCACCGGCTCGTCGGCGCGCCCGCGAAGCGGCAGCAGGTCACGAACCCCACCAACACGATCTCCTCGATCAAGCGGTTCATGGGGCGCAAGTTCGAGGAGGTCTCGGAGGAGATGAAGATCGTCCCGTACGAGGTCCTCCAGGGCCCGAGCGGCGACGTGCTCGTGAAGGCGGAGGGCAAGGAGTACGCGCCGCCGGAGATCAGCGCGATGATCCTGCAGAAGCTGAAGGCCGACGCGGAGGCGTTCCTCGGCGACACCGTCACGGACGCGGTCATCACCGTTCCCGCGTACTTCAACAACGCGCAGCGCGAGGCGACGAAGGACGCCGGCAAGATCGCCGGCCTCAACGTGCTGCGGATCATCAACGAGCCGACCGCGGCCTCGCTCGCGTACGGGCTCGACAAGGAAGGCGCCGACCAGACGATTCTCGTCTTCGACCTCGGCGGCGGCACGTTCGACGTGTCGGTGCTCGAGCTCGGCGAGGGCGTCTTCGAGGTGAAGTCGACCTCCGGGGACAACCACCTCGGCGGCGACAACTTCGACAAGGCGATCGTCGACTGGATGGTCGCGGAGTTCAAGCGCGACCAGGGCATCGACCTGTCGCAGGACCGCATGGCGCTGCAGCGTCTCTACGAGGCGGCCGAGAAGGCGAAGATCGAGCTGTCGTCGACGATGACGACGCAGATCAACCTGCCGTTCATCACCGCCACGCAGGAGGGTCCGAAGCACCTCGACCTGCAGCTGACCCGCGCGAAGCTCGAGGAGATCAACGCCGATCTGCTCGAGCGCACCGTCGGCCCGACGAAGCAGGCGCTCGCGGACGCAGGTCTCGACGCGTCGAAGATCGACCACGTCGTCCTCGTCGGCGGCATGACGCGCATGCCCGCGGTGCAGGCGAAGGTCAAGGAGCAGATCGGCAAGGATCCGCACAAGGGCGTCAATCCCGACGAGGTCGTCGCCGTCGGCGCGGCGATCCAGGCGGGCGTTCTGCGCGGCGAGGTCAAGGACATCCTCCTGCTCGACGTGACGCCGCTGTCGCTCGGCATCGAGACGAAGGGCGGCGTGTTCACGAAGCTGATCGAGCGCAACACGACCATCCCGACGAAGAAGTCGGAGGTCTTCTCGACCGCCGAGGACAACCAGCCGGAGGTGCAGGTGCACGTCCTGCAGGGCGAGTCGGAGATGGCGCTCTACAACAAGACGCTCGGCAAGTTCAACCTGACGGGAATCCCGCCGGCGCCGCGCGGCATGCCGCAGATCGAGGTCACGTTCGATATCGACGCGAACGGGATCATCCACGTCTCGGCGAAGGATCTCGGAACGGGCAACGAGCAGAAGATCCGCATCGAGGGCGGCTCGGGCCTCAAGGAGGACGACGTCCAGCGGATGATCAAGGAGGCGGAAGCGCACGCGGAGGAGGCGCACAAGCTGCGCGAGCTCGCCGACGCGCGCAACGCCGCCGAACAGCTCGCGTACCAGACCGAGCGCTCGCTCAAGGACCACCGCGACAAGCTCGAGGAGGCGGACGCCGCGACGATCGAGGGCCGCGTTATGGAGCTGCGCGGAGTCCTCGAGTCGTCGGACGTGAACGAGATCCGGCAGAAGACGCAGGCGCTGCAGGAGGCGTCGCAGAAGCTCGCCGAAGTCCTCTACGCACAGGCCACCGCGCAGGCGCAGTCGGCTCCGTCGGGCGACGGCGCCACGACCTCGGACGACGAGGTCGTCGAGGAGGCCGACTACGAGGTGATCGACGAGGAGGAGGGCGCGGCGAAGCCGTGACCGACGACGCACGCACCGAAGAAGTCGAGGAGCAGGTCGAGGAAGGCGAGAGCGAGCTTGAGGCCGTCGCGCGCGAGCGCGACGAGTACCTCGACTCGCTCCAGCGCCTCAAGGCGGAGTTCGACAACTACCGCAAGCGTGCGGCGCGCGAGCAGCTCGAGTTGACCTCGCGTGCGACGGAACGGCTCGTGCGAGAGCTCCTGCCGATCCTCGACGACCTCGAACGCGCGCTCGAGGCTTCTGCGGTTTTTTCTGAAAGCCGAGAACACGAGGCGAAGCTGGAGGACGGCTTGGTGCTCGTGCACCGCGCGCTCGACGAGGTGCTCCGCCGGGAGGGCGTCGCCGAGATCCAGACCGACGGCAAGTTCGATCCGCACGTCCACGACGCGCTGCTGACGCAGCCCGCCGAGGACGCCGAGCCCGGCTCGGTGCTGCAGGTCGTGCAGAAGGGCTACCTGCTCGGCGACAAGGTCGTGCGGCCGGCGAGGGTGATCGTCGCGGAATGAGCGCGACGCTGTACGAGACGCTGGGCGTTCCGAAGAACGCGTCGCCGGACGAGATCAAGAAGGCGTACCGCAAGCTCGCCCGCCAGTACCACCCGGACCGCAATCCGGGCGACGCGGCGGCCGAGGCGAAGTTCAAGGAAGTCCAGACGGCGTACGACGTGCTGGCCGATCCCGAGAAGCGCAAGCAGTACGACGCGGTCGGCAACGGCCGCTTCTTCGGCGGCGGTGCGCCGGGCGGCACGCCGTTCGACCTGCGCGACTTCGACATCGGCGACATCTTCGGCGGCATCTTCGGCGGCGGCCGGCAGCAGGCACGTCGTCCGCGTGCGCAGCGCGGCGCCGACATCGAGGCGGTCGTGAACGTCTCGTTCGAAGACTCGCTCAAGGGCGTCCAGACGCAGATCCCGGTCGAAGTCGACGCTGCGTGCCCGGAGTGCAACGGAACGGGAGCGCAGCCGGGCACCGCGCCGGTCATCTGTCCGGAGTGCAACGGCCGCGGCGTCACGGTCGAGTCGCAGGGACTCTTCGGACTCTCGCACCCGTGCCCCCGCTGCCGCGGCAACGGCACCGTGATCGAGCAGCCGTGCCCGCGCTGTCACGGCAGCGGCCGCGAGCGCCGCACGAAGCGTTACAGCGTCAAGATCCCCGCCGGCGTCAAGGACGGGACGCGCATCCGCCTGAAGGGGAAGGGCGAGCCCGGCGCCAACGGCGGTCCGGCCGGCGATCTGCACGTGATCACGCGCGTCGCCCCGTCGGACGTCTACCGCCGCCGCGGTGAGGCCGATCTCGAGGTGGAGGTGCCCGTGTCGTTTCCGACGGCCGCGCTCGGCGGGAGCGTCGAGGTGCCGACGCCCGACGGTCCCGTCTCGCTGAAGATCCCGGCCGGCTCGCACGACGGCAAGCTGCTGCGCATCAAGGGCCGCGGCGCGCCGAAGCTGAAGGGTGCGGGCAAGGGCGACGTCGTGGCACGCGTGCGCATCGACGTCCCGAAGAAGCTGAACAAGAAGCAGCGCGAGCTGCTCGAGGAGCTCCAGAAGGTGGGTGCGTGATGCGCGAGCACGACCGTCCGCGCTACATGATCTCCGTCGCCGCCGAGCTCGTCGGCATGCACCCGCAGACGCTGCGCATCTACGAGCAGAAGGGGCTCGTGCGTCCGAAGCGCACGCCCGGCAACACACGCCTTTACTCGGAAAGCGACGTCGAGCGGCTGCGCCTCATCCAGCAGCTGACGACGGAGCTGGGCTTGAACCTCGCCGGCGTCGAGCAGGTCCTCCGAATGCAGGACGAGCTTGCGCGGATGCGAACGCGGCTCGAGCGTCTCGAGCGCGAAATGCGCGAGGCGATCAGCGAGGTGCACCGCCAGTACCGCCGCGACCTCGTGCTCTATCGGCCGCCGACCGGACTGCAGAGGAGCCGCTGATGGACTTCAACAAGCTGACGATCAAGGCGCAGGAAGCGGTCGCGGCCGCGCAGGCGGACGCGCTCCGCCGAGGCAATCCCGAGCTCTACCCGGAGCATCTCCTGCTCGCGCTGCTCGACCAGCCGCTGTTCGCGGACTGGCAGGGCCTGCGCGCGGAGGCGGAGTCGCAGCTCGCGCAACGGCCCGCGATCCAGGGCGCGCAGCAGCAGCCGCAGGTCTCGACGGCGCTCGCGCAGGTCCTCGACCGCGCCGACAAGGAACGCGCGCAGCTCGAGGACGACTACGTCTCGACCGAGCACCTCTTCCTCGCGCTCGACGTTGTCCCGCGCGACGAGGCGCTCGCGTGGATCAAGAAGGTGCGCGGCGGCCAGCGCGTCACGTCGCAAGATCCGGAGGGCTCGTACCAGGCGCTCGAGAAGTTCGGCCGCGACCTCACGGACGCCGCCGAGAGCGGCAAGCTCGACCCCGTCATCGGGCGCGACGAGGAGATCCGGCGCGTCATCCAGGTGCTGTCGCGGCGCACGAAGAACAACCCGGTGCTGATCGGCGAGCCCGGCGTGGGGAAGACGGCGATCGTCGAAGGGCTCGCGCAGCGGATCGTCGCGGGCGACGTCCCCGAGGGCTTGAAGGGCAAGCGCGTGTGGGCGCTCGACATCGGCGCGCTGCTCGCGGGCTCGAAGTACCGCGGCGAGTTCGAAGAGCGGCTGAAGGCGGTGCTCGCGGAGATCCGCAGCGCCGAGGGCCAGATCGTCCTCTTCATCGACGAGCTGCACACGATCGTCGGCGCGGGCGCCGCGGAAGGCGCAATCGACGCGGGCAACATGCTGAAGCCGTTGCTCGCGCGCGGCGAGCTGCGCTGCGTCGGCGCGACGACGCTCGACGAGTACCGCAAGCGGATCGAGAAGGACGCGGCGCTCGAGCGGCGGTTCCAGCCGATCTTCGTGGGCGAGCCGACGGTCGCGGACACCATTGCGATCCTGCGCGGCTTGAAGGAAAAGTACGAGTCGCACCACGGCGTGCGCATCCGCGACGCGGCGCTCGTTGCAGCGGCCGTCCTCTCCGATCGCTACATCTCCGACAGGCAGCTGCCCGACAAGGCGATCGACCTCGTCGACGAAGCCGCCTCACGCCTGCGGATGGAGATCGACTCCTCTCCCGTCGAGCTCGACGAGGCGAACCGGCGTGCGATACAGCTCGAGATCGAGCTCGCCGCGATGGGCAAGGAGTCGCCCGAGACGCGCGAGCCGGTCGAGCGCGAGCTCGCGGAGGCGCGCGAGGCGCGCGACGCGCTCGCGGCGCGGTGGCAGAAGGAGAAGGAGGCGCTCGACCGCGTCAAGCAGATCACGCAGCGGATCGACGAGCTGCGGATGGAGGCGGAGCGCGAGGAACGCGCGGGCAACCTGCAGCGGGTCGCCGAGATCCGCTACGGCGAGCTTCCCGCGCTCGAGAAGGAGCTGGCCGAGCGCGAGTCGGCCTCGGGCGACGGCGCGGTGCCGATGGTGAAGGAGGAGGTCGACGAGGACGATGTCGCGGCGGTCGTCGCGCGCTGGACCGGCGTTCCGGTCGAGCGGCTGCTCGAGGGCGAGACGGAGAAGCTCGTCCACATGGAGCAGCGGCTGCACCAGCGTGTCGTCGGGCAGGACGAGGCGGTCGGGGCGGTCGCGAACGCATTGCGGCGCGCGCGCACCGGCCTGCAGGACCCGAACCGGCCGATCGGCTCGTTCGTCTTCCTCGGCCCGACGGGCGTCGGCAAGACGGAGCTTGCGCGGGCGCTGGCGGAGTTCATGTTCGACGACGAGCGCGCGATGGTGCGGCTCGACATGTCGGAGTACCAGGAGCGGCACACGGTGGCGCGGCTGATCGGCGCGCCGCCCGGGTACATCGGCTACGAAGAGGGCGGGCAGCTCACGGAGGCGGTGCGGCGGCGGCCGTACTCGGTGCTCCTCCTCGACGAGATCGAGAAGGCGCACACCGAGGTGTTCGACGTGCTGCTGCAGATCCTCGACGACGGCCGGCTGACCGACGGCCAGGGCCGCACGGTCGACTTCCGGAACACCGTGATCATCATGACGTCGAACATCCGCTCAGCCGACGCGCTGCGCGAGTTCTTCCGGCCGGAGTTCCTGAACCGGATCGACGAGATCGTCGAGTTCAAGCCGCTGTCGCGCGACCAGCTCTCCGACATCGTCGAGCTGCAGCTGGCGCGACTGCGCGAGCGGCTCGCCGACCGCGGCCTCTCGCTCGAGCTGACGGATGCGGCGAAGGAAGTTCTCGCGGAGGCGGGGTGGGATCCGACCTACGGCGCCCGCCCGCTGAAGCGCGCGATCCAGCGACTGATCGAGAACCCGCTCGCGCTGCGGCTGCTCGAGGGCGACTTCGGCGAGGGCGACACCGTCCGCGTGGACGCCCAGGACGGCGAGCTCGCGTTCGAGCGAGCCGAGACGGCGGCGCCGGCCGCCGTCTGACTTTCGGCACAGAGGCGGCACTAACTTCGGCGGGTGGCTGCCGCCTGCCGCGGCCGGAACGGCCGTGGCCGGCCCGGCGGACCCGGAGCGGATCGCCCGCCGTACAGAAACAGCCACGCCCACCGGCGTCTGACTTCCGTCACATTCCAGTGACAGTTCGTCCCTTTGGTGTCTGACACCAGGACTGGCCGTTACGGCCAGCGGGGCGGCCGGTTCGCCGACGGCTCGCGTTCGGCCCAATCGGCGCGGCCGGGAGCGAAGACGTCGATCACGACAGCGCCGTCGGGGCCGGTGACGACCTCGTGCGGCAGGTTCGCGGGAATCGACCAGGTGCCGCCCGGCCCGAGCTCGCGCGACTCGTCGCCGATGCGAAACGTCAACGAGCCGCTGAGCACCATCCCGAGCTGCTCGTTCTCGTGCGCGTGCTCGGGGACGACGGCGTTCGGGTCGAGCTCGACGACGCCGAGCGTCAGCCGGTCGCCGTGCACCGCGCGGACCGCGACGCCGGTCCAGATGTCCTGCGCTGCGAGCTCGTGGAGCTCCGCGAAGCCGCTCATGCCCCCACGTCCGGCAGAAAGTCCGCGCCCGCCTGCTCGGGCGGCGCGCCGTAGACGAACAGGACGAGCTCCTCGTTCGACTCGTTGCGGACCTGCAGCGGCGTCATCGGCTCGACCGCGACGACGCTCGCCGGACCGAGGAAGTCGACGCGTTCGGGCGGGTCGCCGAGCAGCATCGTCAGCGTGCCGCTGATCACGACGAAGACCTCCTCCTGCGCGTGATCCTGATGACGCCGTCCCCGTGCGCCGGGTGGATAGCGCCAGACGCGGGCGCGCGACTGCTTCAGCTGCGCCGCGTCGGTGATGAACGCCATCGAGCGACCGTCGTCACGCTGCACGAACTCGACGTCTTCGACGCGAACCGCGTGGTAGCCCACGCGGCGACCTTATCGCAGGGCCAACGTGCGGTCGTGGACGACCGGCAGGATCGAGTCGAGGCGCGTGATCTCGAACATCCGCCGAACCGGCTCGGCGGCGTCGTCGCCGAGCACGATCGCGAAGCGGACACCCGCCTCCCTTGCGCGCTTCCGCGTCGCCAGCAGCACGGAGACGGTCGACGAGTCGAGGAAGGTCGCGTCCGTGAGATCGACGACGAGCGCCAGACCCTTCTCGATCAACGCAGCAAGCCGGCGCCGTAGCTCGGTCGCGCCGTAGAGCTCGTGCTCACCCTCCAGCGAAACCACGACGACACCCGCCCTGCGCGTGTGCGTGTGGATCCGTCCCATGTGGGTCTCTAATTCGTGAACGCCCGAGGCGCGGCAAGGGATACGGTGGGCCGCATGCCGAGGCCGCTGCCACAGCCGTTGCCGCCCGAGGCGCGCACCGTGGGACAGGTCGTCGCCGAGGCGATTCGGCTCTACGGCAGGCGTTTCTGGCCGGCGCTCGCGCTCGGCCTGCCGCTCCTCGTCTTCGACCAGCTCGCGCTCGGACACTCCGCCGGCGGGCGGGCGGCCGTCTTCGCCGCGGCCGCGCCCTGCTTCGCGACCGCCTACGCCGCCGCGAGCGTGCTCGCCACCGGCGCCCGGCCGTCGCCGCGGAGCTTCGCGGTCGCCGTCGCGCTGGGGACGGCGGTGCTCGCGCCCGTCGCGTTGCTCATCTCCTGGTTCGCGCTCCTCGCCGTCGCGTATCTCGCGCTCGTCGGGCTCGTCGTGCCGGTCGCGATCGTCGAGACGCGAGGGCCGCTCGACGCGTTCCGGCGCGCGGGGGAGCTCGGCCGAGCCGACTACATCCACGCGCTGGGCTCGCTCGCCGCGCTCGTCATCGTCTTCTTCGTCGCGCGGATCGGGCTCGTCGCGCTGCTGCAGGCGCAGGCGGAGAACACGGTCCGCATCGCCGTCGCGCTCGCCGACCTCGTCCTCTCGCCGCTCCTCTTCCTCGGCGCGGCGCTCCTCTACTTCGACCAGGCCGCTCGCGTCGTACACTCGGGCTCCCGAACGAGAAGGAGGAGCGATGCCGACGTACATCCTGCTGTCGACGCTGACGGTTCAGGGCGTGCAGACCCTGAAGTCCAACCCTGAGCGGCTTCGCGCGGTCAACCACGACGTCGAGGAGCTCGGCTGCAAGGTGTTGCACCAGTGGGCGACGCTCGGCGCGTTCGACTTCGTGAACGTCGTCGAGGCTCCCGACGAGGCGACGATCGCCAAGGTCTCCGTGTCGCTCGGCGCGCGCGGCTCGACGAAGATCCAGACACTGCCCGCGCTGCCGATCGACACGTTCCTGACCGCGATCGAGAGCTAGGCCCGGGTTTCTTTCCGGAGGGCGATGTGAGACCCTGCGCTCATCATGGAGTGCAGGCACTTCGCCGCTCTCCTTGCCGCGGTAGCGGCGGCCCTCGCCGGGCCGGCCACGGCAGCGGCCGTCACCTGCAGCTTCAACGGAACGACGAGGATCCTGTCGGTCACGATCGACGACCAGAACGGAACAACAGCTTTCGGTGCGATCATCAGGGCCCGGACTTCGGGCGACATCGCCGTCGATCCGGTGACCTTCACCCCGCACTTGACGACCTTCGGCGGTCAGATTCCGTGCGCGGGACCTCCGGCGACGGTGAACAACACGGACGCAATCGACGTCACCGGCGGCACGGGCGAACAGCCCCTCGTTCTCGGCGCCGGCCTCGCGCCGGGCAACACTACTGAAGCGACCGGGACGTCCGAGATCGAGGTCTATGTCAACCTCGGCGCGCATGCCGCGAATCCGCAGTACGGCGGCGACGCGGTCCGGCTGCCCGACAGCACCCTGACGACCATCGGCTCGCTCGCGAGCACCCTCACCGCAGCCAACGACGACGGCGACAACGACGCGGACGTGTTCATGGCCAACGTCGAGCTGGTCGCCGTCGACGGTACGTCGGGCGACGACGTGATCCGCGGCGACGGCGGCGCCGGCACCGGCGGGCCGGCGAACGTCCCGATCCTTGCGGATCTCCTCGGCGGCAAAGACACCTTCGTCGGCGGGGACGCCAACGACATCGCGTACGGAGACGACGGGAAGGACGTCCTCGAAGGCGGCCTCGGCAACGACTGGCTCGACGGCGGGTATGGCAGCGACTACATCCTCGGCGAGGCGGACGACGATCACATCGACGGCGGTGACGGAAACGACAACGTCAACGGCGGTCCCGACAAGGACCGGGTTTCCGGTGACGACGGGCGTCCGAACTACAGGTGCGTGAAGACGGGGCCGTCGACGTTGACGTGCTCGCCGATCCTGCCGAACACCGGTAACGACCTCGTCACCGGCGGGCCCGGCGAGGACACTCTGTCCGGCAACGACGGCAACGACACGCTCGACGGCGGCGCCGACGGCGATTTCATGTTCGGCGATGAAGGGAACGATCTTCTGAGGAGCGGCCCCGGCGACGACGCGCTGTTCGGCGGCAACGGGGTCGACACGGCCGATTTCTCCACCGCGCCGAACGGCATCGTCGCGACGTTCCCGAACGGGAGCGCAACCGGCGACGGCACCGACGCGATGAACGCGGTCGAGAACGCTTACGGCTCGGCGTTCGACGACCGCTTCACGGGAGGGGTGGAGGCGAACCGCTTCGACGGCCGCGACGGCGGGGACGTGCTGATCGGGGGCGGCGGCCCGGACCGCCTCGACGGAGGCGCAGGCAGCGATCGGCTCGCGGGCGGCGGCGGCAACGATGCGCTCTTCGGCGGCTACGGCGAGGACGTCGTCGACTACACCGCAGCGCCGGGGCCGGTGAACGTGAACCTCGCCACGGGAATCGCGACCGGAGAGGGCTCCGACACGATCCAGCTCGCGTCAGTGGAAGAAGTCGACGGCTCGGCATTCGACGACACGATCACCGGCGACGCGGGCGGCAACTTCCTCTTCGGCAACGGCGGTGACGACACCATCTCCGCGGGGGACGGCGACGACGCGGCCCTCGGCGGCGCCGGCAAGGACACGCTGCGCGGCGACGCAGGCCCCGACGCGCTGCAGGGCGACGCCGGCGACGACACGCTCTTCGGCGGCGCCGACAACGACCGGCTCGCGGGCGGCGCCGGCAACGACGCGCTCGCGGGCGACGACGGGGTCGACATGGTGGACTACTCCGCCTCGCCGTCGGCCGTCGTCGTCGCGCTCTATGCGGGCTGGGCGACCGGCGAGGGCAGCGACACGCTCGCGACGATCGAAGACGTCAACGGGTCGAGCTACGCCGACACGCTCATGGGCGACGGCGGGCCGAACGAGATCTTCGGCAGCGCCGGCATGGACGGGATTGCCGGGTTCGACGCCAACGACTACCTCGACGGCGGCACGGACGACGACATCCTCAACGGCGGCCCCGACGACGACACGCTCGTCGGTGGCGACGGCTTCGACTTCGTGAACTACGAGACGGCGCCGGGCGCCGTCTACGTCAACCTGCCCGGAGGCGCGGCGAGCGGCGACGGCACGGACACCCTCGGCGGGGTCGAGGGCGCTCTCGGCTCGAACTACAACGATACGTTGTTGGGTGACGGCAACGACAACGACCTGATCGGTTACGACGGGATCGACTCGGTTGCAGGCGGCGGTGGCGACGACTACCTGACCGGCGACGCCGGCGACGACACACTGTCCGGTAACGACGGGAATGACTCGCTCGACGGCGGCGCGGGCGCCGACTCCCTCACCGGCGGCGCCGGCGGCGACACGCTTGACGGCGGCAACGAGGACGACGGCCTCGACGGCGGCGCGGGCAACGACACGCTGCTCGGACGCGACGGCAGCGACGTCCTCGCCGGCGGCGGCGAGGACGACATGCTGACGGGCGGCGCGGGCGGCGACACGCTGCAGGGCGGCGACGGCAACGATTTGCTCGCGGGCGGTGACGGAATCGACACGCTGATGGCCGGAGCAGGCAACGACGCGCTGGACGGTGGCGACGATTCCGACTTCCTCTTCGCAGGCGCAGGCGACGACGCGATCACCGGCGGTGCCGGCGAGGACGTCGCGAACTTCTCGAGCGCGACCGGCGGCGTCACCGTCGACCTCGCGGCCGGGACGGCGACCGGGGAGGGCTCCGACGGTCTGGCGACGGTCGAGGACGTCGTCGGCTCGCCCTCCGACGACTTCCTGATCGGCGACGGGGGTGCCAACCTCCTGAACGGCGGCAACGGCTCCGACCGGCTGAGCGGCGGCGGCGCCGACGACCAGCTGCTCGGCGGCGCCGACACCGACACGGTCGTCTACGGAAACGCGCCGAGCGCCGTCGTCGTCGACCTCGCTCACCACGTCGGCCTCGGTGAGGGAACGGACGCGATCTTCGACGTCGAGAACGCCGTCGGCTCCGCGTACGACGACGAGCTACGCGGTGACGGCGGCGCCAACGTCCTCAACGGCCGCGGCGGCAACGACGATCTGGGCGGCCGCGGCGCCAACGACACGCTCGACGGCGGCCCCGACGAGGATACGGCCGACTACGGCGACGCACCGGGCGCGGTCGTCGTCAACCTCGCCGCCCACGTCGCGACGGGCGACGGAACCGATGCGCTCACGGATGTGGAGGACGCGACCGGCTCGAGTTTCGACGACCTCCTGATCGGTGACGGCGGGCCGAACCGGCTGCTCGGGACAGGAGGAGCGGACACGCTCAGCGGCGGCCCCGGCGACGACCGGCTCGACGGCGGCGGAGACGTCGACACCCTCGACTACTCCGCGACGCCTCTGCCGCTCGTGCTCGACCTCGTCGCCGGAACGGCGCTCAGCGACGGGTCGGACACGCTCGCGAACGACGAGAACGTGATCGGGACCGCGCAGCCCGACGTGATCTCCGGCGACGCGGTGCCGAACCGCATCGAGGGCGGCGCTGAGGCGGACATCCTGAACGGACGCGAAGGCGACGACTTCTTCCTGCCCGGCACCGGATCCGACGTCGTCTACGGCGAGATCGGCAGCGACACGGTGTCGTACGAGCCGGCGCCCGACCCGGTCGCGGTCGACCTCGGCGCCGGGACGCAGCTCGGCGGACACGGCAACGACCTCCTGCACTCGATCGAGAATGTGATCGGGACGCACTACTCGGACACGCTCACCGGCTCGAGCAGTCCAAACCTGCTCACCGGCCTCGACGGCGACGACGATCTGTTCGGGCTCGCGGGGGACGACTACCTCGACGGCGGCCCCGGCAACGACGACCTCGACGGCGGCGCCGACACGGACACGTGCGTCCAGGGCCCAGGCGTCGGGACGATCGTCGACTGCGAGAAGTAGACCTTCCGTCCGCCGGCAACCAGGCGGCGCCGGCGAATAACTGCGACCCGTACCCCCGGCGGCGGATTCGCCGCCCGGTCCAACGCGCACAATGAGGGTGTGGAGCGAGACGTAGCGGTCGTCCTCTCGGGCGGCGGGATCAACGGCGTGCTGATGGAGCTCGGCTTCCTGAAGCGGCTGCGCGAGAGCGAGTTCTGGCCGCGGATCGGCTGGATGATCGGCACGTCGGCAGGCGCGCTCGCCGGCACGCTTGCGGCGCTCGACAAGCTCGACGAGCTCGAGGAGTTCCTGCTCGAGCTGGAGGCCGACGACACGTTCCGGCCGAACCGGCTCTGGCAGCTGCCGCTGCTCGGACTGCACGAGTACGCGCTGCCCGACACGATCGCCGCGAAGTTCGGCGACCTTGTCGCCGTCGCCGAGCAGCTGCAGCGCGCCGACGTCGAGCTGATCGTCGTCGCGACCGACGCGACGCCCGTCGTCGACGAGCTCGACGTGCGGGACTACGAGCTCGTCTACTCGTCGCGCGACACCGAGCCGGCCGTGCTCGCGCAGGCGGTGCTCGCCTCCGCCGCGATCAGCGCGCTCGTGCTGCCGCTCGTCGTCGGCGACCGGATCGCGACGGACGGCGCGTGGGTGCGGAACTTCCCGCTCGCGCACGCGTACGCGCAGCCGGGCGTGGGGCAGATCGTCGCGTTCCGGTACGTGCCGCGCTACCCGCGCATCGGGACGGAGGGCGTGGCGCGGCTGCGCCGCCGGCTGCGGCGGTTCGGGCGCGTGCCGCCGATCCGGGCGTTCATCGAGGAGCTGCGGCTCGCGGAAGAGCGCGACGAGCGCGGGCTCCCGGCGCATCTGCCGGAGATGATCATGCGGCTGACGCGCGCGGCGATCGTCCGCAACACAGTCGTCGAAGAGCGGTTCGCGGAGGAGCGCGAGCAGTCGATCGAGGAGCTCGCGGCGCTGCGGGAGGACGTGCTCTCGCTCGTCCGCAAGCACGTGCGTGCGTCGCGGCGCACGCGGCTCGAGCGCGCGATCGGCGATCGCTTCGCGCTCGCACAGCTGCCGTTCGGACACGAGCGGCCGATTCCGCGGATCACCGTGCGCGCGTCCGTCGCCGACGTGAGCCTCGAGCCCGGATTCCGCGACCAGAAGGCGTGGACGGCCGACGCGAAGCGCGCGCTGATCGCGCGCGGCTACGAGCTCGCGGACGCCGAGCTCGGCGCTGCGAGCGACACGGCGATCGCCGCCGCGAGCTGAGCGTTCGCTGCGACGAGCGCGCGGTTCGCGGCGAGCGTGCGGCCGCCGCTCCGCTCGTGCAGGAAGGAGAGGACGAACGGCGTCACCGCCTGGCCGGCGATCCCGCGCGCCGACGCCTCCGCGAGTGCCTGCTCGATCAAGGGCTCGACGTCGTCGAGGCTGTCGTCCGGGGGTCGCGCGAGCAGGAGCCCGCCGCCGCCGAGCTCCCAGTGCCCGCGTGCGATCGCGGCGACTTCGTCGGCGCTCTCGACCCGCGCCGAGACGGGCGGCCCGCCGCGCGCGGCGTAGAAGAGCGGCAGCTCGTCCGTCCGCCAGCCGAGCACCGGCACGCCGAGCGACTCGAGCAGCTCCGTCGTCGCGGGGACGTCGAGCAGCGACTTGATGCCCGCCGACACGACGAGCGCCGGCGTCTGCGCGAGCTGCCCGAGATCCGCGGAGACGTCGGGCTGCTCCTGCCAGCCGCGGTGCACGCCGCCGAGGCCGCCGGTCGCCATGACGCGGATTCCGGCCGCACGGCAGACGGCGAGCGTGCCGCCGACCGTCGTCGCGCCGGCCGCGCCCTGCACGGCCGCCGTCGCGAGATCGCGCGGCCCCACCTTGCGCGCGCCGGCGTCGAAGCGGCGCAGCTCCGCCTCCGTGAGACCGACGCGGATCTCGCCGTCGAGGACGCCGATCGTCGCCGGCACAGCGCCGGCCTCGCGGATGCGCCGCTCCGACTCGAGCCCCACCTCGACGCCTTCCCCGGGCGGGAAGCCGTGCGCGACGAGCGTCGTCTCGAGCGCGACGACCGCGCGAGCGTTCCGCACCTCCTCCGAGACGATCACTACGTCTCCTCCATCGTGACGAACTCGACGTCCCCGAATCGCTCGAAGCTGCGCACGTGCCGGCCGGTCTCGCGAAAGCCGGCGCGCTCGTACACGCGGATCGCGCGCTCGTTGAAGGCGGCGACGTGCAGGCGCATGCGTTCGGGCGCGTAGCGCGCGCGGCCGAACTCGAGCCCGGCGCGGAAGAACTCGAGCCCGAGTCCGCGGCCGGTGAGGTCGGGCCGCAGCCCGAGCCCGAAGTCGAGCCCGTGCTCGGTCTCCTCGAAGCAGTAGAAGCCGATCAGCGCGCCGTCGTCGTCGCGCGCGGCGAAGTAGCGCTCGGGATTCGTGACCGGATCGACGTCGCCGTCGTAGAAGTCGTACGGCGGCTCGTAGCGCCAGGCGCCCAGCTCCTCGAACAGCCGCTCGTCGGCGGGCTCGATCCTCACTCCCGCTCCGGCGCCGGCTACGCCGCTCACGGCATCGCTCCGACCTGCGCGACGCAGCGAGCCGCGGTTGCGAGTGCGAGCTCGACACCGCTGACGAGAAAGCCGGCCGCGAGCGCGTCACCGGCACCCGTCGTGTCGACGACCTCGGCGGGATGCGCGTCGTCGTCGACGCCGTTCACGCGAACACCGCGCGCGCCGCGCTTCACGACGATCGTCGGCGCCTCGAACGAGCCGAGCGCCTGCCATTCGCGCTCGTTGCCGAAGACGACATCCGGGCCGACGCGCTCCAGGCCCGCGCGGAGCGTGTCGCCGAAGCGCTCGACGTGCGTCCATGACGAGAGGTCGACGCTGACGAGCGCGCCATGCGTGTGCGCGAGCATCGCCGCGCGCTCGGCCGCGGACGCGATCGGCTCCCGCATCAGCGAATAGCCGGAGAGGTGCAGCGCGTCGCACTCGAGCCATGCCTCGTCGAGGTCGTCGGGGGAGAGGTCGGGCGCCGACCCGCGGTCCGACGCCATCGTCCTGCTTCCGTCCGGCTGCACGAGCGAGACGACGACGCCCGTGCGCGCGCCGGCCGGCCCGCGGAGCTCGACGGCGCGCTCGGCGAGGCCGCGGCGCACGAACGCGCCCGCGTCGTCCCCCGCCCGCACGGCGAGCAGGCGCGCCTCCGCGCCGAGCGTCGCGGCCCACGCTGCCACGTTCGCGGCCTGACCGCCGGGCGCGAGCGACGTCGTCGCGGTCGCGTCGTCGCCGGGGGCGAGCCGCGAGTCGAGGCGCACGATCACGTCGAGGAGCAGGTCGCCGAGGGTGCAGACGCGCATCGTAGGATTGTGTCGTGGACGGCGAGGGGAAGCGGGAACGGCTGCGCTCGTTTCTGATCGGCGGCGCCGTCGGCGCGTCGGCGGTCCTGGCCGCGGCGCGCAGCCGGCGTCCCCGCCGCCGCACGCGCGAGACGCCCGCGGGACTCGCCGCGTTCGAGGACGCGCCGTGCTACCGCGAGACGCTCGAGCGCGAGCAGCGCCGCGACCTAGCGCCGTGACGCGGCGTCGAGGCCGCGCAGTCCGAGCGCGCGCTCGACGGTCAGCAGGTTGATGTCGGAGTCGCCGATGTAGAGCGACTCGCCGACGAACTGTACGGCCTGCGTCTCGAGCAGGAACTCGCGAATCGAACGCGTGGGGCGCTTGCTGCGAACGACGAGGAACGGGCCGAACACGCGTGTGTCGAACCGTGTGGATGGCTGCGGGCGGCGCAGCGGGATCGTCAGCTTCGGCGCGTTGTTGTTCGTGTCGCTCGCGTCGAGCACCCAGATGCCCCGGCCGAGCGGCTTGGGCGCGCGGTAGAGCGTCTGCAGCGCGAGCCGCGTGTCGGCGCGTGGAACGACGAGCCGCGAGAACACATGGTTCTGCTCCCACGCGAAGAGGTAGATCGGGTCATAGCCGAACAGCACGTCGTCGGAGCGCGCCGTCGACGCGAGCCACGCGGACGCGGCGTTGCGCGCGTCGACACGTGCCTGCGGCTCGCCGGTGTAGAGCGGGCGCGTCTTGTGCAATCCCCACGCGGCCTCGCCGGCGCAGAGCGCCGCGAGCGTGACGGCGGCGAGGGTCAACCCGAAGCGGCGCCGCGCCAGCTCGACGAGCGCGTAGGCGACGAGCATCGCGAAGAACGGCAGCGCGAAGATGAGGTGCCGCGACTCCGGCGACGCGATCCCGCTGCCGACGCGCGTCAGCATGAAGAAGACGAACGGCGTCACGATCACGCAAAGCGTCAGCAGCGCCGCGTCCCGGTGCCTCCGGGCGAGCAGCACGAAGCCAGCGAGCGCGACGAGCAGGAGAGCGTCGCGGACGAGCTCCCAGCCGACCGTGAAGTCGCCGGCGACGCCCATGAAGTAACGGAGGATCGCGAGAGGCCCGCCGAGCCGTACGCCGCCGCCGCCGACGCCGACGTCGAACCGGTTCGCGAGCACGGTGTCGCTGCGCCAGAGCGGAATCGCGAGCACCGCGACCGCGGCGAACGGGAGCACGGCTTCGCGGAACCGTCGCGCGTAGAGCACGTACAGCCCCTGCGACCCGAGCACGAGCGCGCCGTACTGGTGCGTCGCGACGCAGGCGAGGATCGCGAGCGCCCAGAGCGTCCAGCCGCGCGCGTCGCGCCGCCGGATCGCGGAGAGCAGCGCGAGGTACGACAGCGTCGCAGTGAAGAGGAAGAGCGAGTACATCCGTGCGTAGACGCCGTGGAAGAGGAGGATCCAGCTCGACGCGACGATCGCCGTCGCGACGAGGGCCACGCGGCGGTCGCTGAGGCGTGCGACAAGCAGCGCGACGAGCGGCACGCTCGCCGTCGCGAAGATCGCCGACACCGTGCGCAGCGCGACGAGCCCGCCGCCGGTATGCGCGATCGTCCACGCGAAGAAGAAATGCAGCGGCGCGCCGCCGCGCTCGCCTAGCACCGTGCGCACCAGCTCGGCGACCGGCGCGCGTCCCGTGAAGAGCGCGAGCGTCTCGTCCTCGTGCGGCGGCCACGCGGTCAGCCGCAGCACGAAGAAGAGGCCGACGGCTGCCGTCAGCGCGGCGACACCGGCGCGCCAGACCGTCTCCGCGGACACGGCGACGGCGACGCGCGCTCTCGCGACGGTCGCGTTCACGTTGGGATTATCCGGACCTGGAGCCGACAGGGCACGCTGCTAGCCTTGAGCGACCGTGCCCACGTACGAATACCGTTGTCCCGAGGGGCATCTGTTCGAGCTCTTCAAGTCGATCAACGCGCCCGCACCGGACGCCTGTCCGGTCTGCGGCAAGGGCCCCCTCGAGGTCGTCCTGCACCCCGTCGCGGTGCACTTCAAGGGCTCCGGTTTCTATTCGACCGACTACGGCCGCGGCTCGCGCCGCAAGGGCGAGGGCGACGCGGGCTCCGGGGACGGCAAGGTGGACAAGCCGGAGAAGTCCGACAAGACGGACAAGCCGGAGAAGAAGGCCGCCGAGGCCTAGCGCTCAGCGCGCGAACGATCCCGTCACGCACCCGGCGCCGTACGGCCCTTCGCCGATCCGCGGCGGCAGCGGTGCCGTCTTGCCGAGCATCGCGAGGATGACGCGTTCCTTGTCGTCGCCCTCCGCGACGATGACCGACTGCCCGTCCGGCAGCGTCTCGGTGACGCCGCCGAGCCGGCAGTGGAGTGGATGGGCGCGCTTGTAGACCCAGCCGATCTCCATCAGCTCGAACGCGGAGAGGTCGGTCGCGAGCGGCTTCGCGAAGTCGCCGCCGACGAAGGGCAGCTTCGCGAGCGTCGAGAGGCTCGTCAGCTTCCGCAGCGTCGCCTGCAGGACGTCCTGCTGCCGCGCGGTGCGCGTGACGTCGCTGTCGGCGGCGTTGAGCGCGTTCTTGCGGACGCGCGAGTAGATGAGCGCGCGCTTGCCGTTCATGTGCTGCGGTCCCTTCGCGAAGCGCCAGCCCTGCCAGCGCTCGCAGCGCGACGCGGTCGGGTACGGGCAGTCGAACTTCGAGATGATCCGTTCCGGCACGTTGACCGTGATGCCGCCGACCGCGTCGATCACGTCCTTGAACCGCGCGAAGTCGACCATGATCACGTGGTTGATCGACAGTCCGGTGTAGCTCGAGATCGTCTTGATCGCGAGCGGCACGCCGCCGTTCTGCATCGCGGAGTTCACCTTCGTGTCGCCGATGCCCGGAATCGGCACGCGCAGGTCGCGCGGGATCGAGAGGTAGTTCACGCGATGGCGTGACGGATCGAGCCGGATGATCATGATCGAGTCCGAGTGCTGGTCGGTCTCGTGTCCCGTCTGCTGCGCGTGGTCGGAGCCGAGCAGGAGGATGTTCGTCGGCGAGGAGACGATCAGCGAGTCCTGCTGCGACAGCGCCTCGACCGCGCCCGCCGGCAGTCGCTTGTTCGCGTCGGCGACGCCGCTGCGCACCGAGAGGTAGCCGCCCACCGTCCAGACGAGCAGCACGACGACGATCAGGCACAGCGTGACGAGGATCCGGCGCCGCCAGTTGGGCCGTTCCTCCGGGCGGGTCGGACCGGGGCCGCGGTAGCGCGACGACGAGCCGTCGTCCGGCCGGTCGCGCACGCGGGCACGGGCCGGCCGCGTCTGCAGCGGCACCTTCCCTTTCGTGCGGCCGCCGCGGTAGACGCGGTACGGCTTCTGGTCCTCGGGCATGCGGCGGGTTAGGTTATCGGCGCGTGGCGAGTCCTCGGGTGATCGGCGTGGATCTGGGCGGGACGAAGACCCTCGCGGGACTCGTCGACCGGTCGGGCGAGGTCGAGCGGCACCGCGAGACGCCGACGCCGCTCGAGTCGCAGGCCGCCGTGCTGGCTGGGCTCGACGCCGCAGTCGAGGAGCTGCTGGACGACGACGTCGTCGCGCTCGGCTTCGGCATCCCGTCGCAGATCGACCAGCGCACGGGGCGGGTGCAGGGCTCGGTCAACATCCCGCTCGGCGAGCTCGACTTCCGCGCGCGCATGTCGGAGCGCTTCGGGCTTCCCGTCGCGATCGACAACGACGGGAACGCCGCTGCGCTCGCCGAGTACGTCGCGGGCGCCGGACGCGGCGCGGACAACATGCTCATGTTCACGCTCGGCACGGGCTGCGGCGGCGGCGCCGTCCTCGACGGCAAGCTGTACCGCGGCTGGGCGGAGTTCGGGCACATCGTGATCGAGGTCGACGGCCTCCCGTGCCAGGGCTTCTGTCACGGGCGCGGCCATCTCGAGCCGTACGTGACCGGCGTTGCAGCGACGCGGATCGCGCAGGAGCTGTTCGGCCCGGCTGCGGACTCGCATCGCCTCGTCCGGCTCGCGAACGAAGGCGACGAGCAGGCGCGAGAGGCGCTGGCGGGAATCGGACACCGGCTCGGCGCGGGGATCGCTTCCCTCTGCAACGTCTTCGGCGCCGACTTCGTGGTCGTCGGCGGCGGCTTCGGCGTCGCGGGCTTCGACTGGATCGTTCCCGCCGCGCTCGAGACGGCGAAGCGCGACGCGCTCGACGCGGCGGGCGAGACGTTGCAGGTCGTGCGCGCCGAGCTCGGCACGATGGCGGGGCTGATCGGCGCGGGACTGCTCGCGTTCGAGGCCGCCTAAGTGCCGCTCGCGGTATGCGCGACGCCGATCGGGAATCTCGAGGACGTCACGCTGCGCGTCCTGCGCGAGCTGCGCGAGGCCGACGTCGTCCTCTGCGAGGACACGCGCCACACGCGCGTCCTGCTCGACCGGCACGACGTTCGCGCGAAACTCCTCAGCTACCACGAGCACAACGAGGCGAAGCGCATCGCGGAGCTCCTGCCGCGACTGCAGGCAGGCGAACGCATGGCGCTCGTCTCCGACGCGGGGCTGCCGGGGATCTCGGATCCGGGCGCGCGCCTGATCGCGGCGGCGCTCGACGCAGGCGTGCCGGTGAGCGTCCTGCCGGGCGCGTCGGCGGTCGAGACGGCCCTCGTCGCGAGCGGCCTCGTCGGCGAGCGGTACCAGTTCGTCGGCTTCCTGCCGCGCGGCGAGAAGGCGCTCGCGGCGCTCTGGGAGGAGCTCTCGCGCTGGCCCTGGCCGGTCGTCGCGTTCGAGTCGCCGCAGCGGCTGCCGCGAACGCTTCGTTCGCTTGCCTCGGCGCTGCCGGATCGTCCGGCCGCCGTGTGCCGCGAGCTGACGAAGCGCTTCGAGGAGGTCGCGCGCGGCACGGCGGCCGAGCTCGCGGAGCGCTTCGCGGAGGCGCCGAAGGGCGAGATCGTGCTCGTGCTCGGCGCGGGGGAGGCGGCGCGCGACGAGGCGCCGGTCGAGGCGGTCGCGGAGCTCGTCGGCGCCGGTGTCCCGCGGAGACAGGCCGCGGAGCTCGTGGCGCGCCTGACGGGTGCGTCGCGGAACGAGCTCTACCGTTCCTCGCTGTAGCCAGTCTTGACAACGTCCGACCGGGTCGCTACGCTGCCCCGGCTCGTTCTCAATTCTGACAACAGTGGAGGTGACCCATGCGGCGGCTCGTCTTCGGCCTCCTCCTTTGGTGCCTCGTCCTTCCGGGACATGCGGCGGCGTGGACGTGGCCGGTCGAAGGCGCCGTGCTGCGTCCGTTCTCGTTCGATCTAACGCACCCGTACGCGGCCGGGCAGCACCGCGGCATCGACCTCGGCGCCGAGGCGGGCGCGCCGGTCCTCGTGCCGGCGGCCGGAGTCGTCTCGTTCGCGGGCACGACGCCCGGCAACGGGCTGACGCTGAGCGTCAGGACGGCCGACGGCTACACCGTCTCGCTCACCCATCTGGGCACGCTCGGCGTGCACGCCGGCACGGCGGTCGCGGAAGGCTCGACGGTCGCGACGGTCGGGCCGACCGGGACGCTCGCGTACGACGTTCCCTACCTCTACCTCCTGCGCCCGCGCCCGATCCCGCGCCCGCGCCTGCGCCCGGGCCCGCACCGGCGCCCGCGCCCCCGGCCGCCGGCGACCCGGCGCCCGGGCCGGTCGCCGAGCCGGGGCCGCCGGTGACGCCGGACGAGCCGCCTGCGCCCGCGCCCGAGCCGGCGCCGTCGTCGCTGCCGCGCGGCCGCTGGCCGTCCGCGCCCGTCGTCGTCACGGGCGGCGCGGAGGCGCCCGCGCCGCTCCACGGCGTCTGGACGTCCGCCGCGTCGGCGCCGGCCGCACACGCGCCGCGGCCGGCACGGCCGCTCGATCACCGGCGCCCGGTGGCGCCCGCGGCGCCGTCGCTCGCCCCGAGCGGGCGGGCGGAACGGCCGCTGCCGACGACGACGGCGACGACGGAACGGCGCCGTTCGCCCGCCGACGCGGGCGCCGTGCTCGCGCTCGCGGCCGCGCTCGTCGCCGGCGCGTGCTGCGCGCTGCGTGGACGGGGCGGTTTGCGCCCGCCGCTTACCATTGAAGAAGGAGATGCGCTTCTACATCACGACACCGATCTACTACGTCAACTCGACGCCGCACATCGGCCACGCGTACACGACGATCGCGGCCGACATCCTGACGCGGCATCACCGGCAGCGCGGCGACGAGACGTTCTTCCTGACGGGGGTGGACGAGCATGCGGACAAGGTCGCGCGCGTAGCCGCCGAGCAGGGGCTCGCTCCGAAGGAGTACGCCGACCGGATCGTCGTCGCCTGGCAGGAGCTGCCGCGGCGACTGAACGCTACGAACGACTTCTTCATCAGGACGAGCGATGAGGGGCACGGTCGCTTCGTGCAGGAGTTCCTCCAGCGCATCAAGGAGAACGGCCGTGAGGACATCTACGCCGACGTCTACGCCGGCTGGTACTGCGTCGGCTGCGAGGAGTTCAAGACCCCCGAGGAGCTCGTGGACGGGAAGTGCCCGATCCACGGCGTCCCGGCCGAATGGCTCGAGGAGAAGAACTGGTTCTTCCGCCTCTCCGCCTACCAGGAGCGGCTGCTCGAGCTGTACGACTCGCGGCCCGACTTCGTGCTGCCGCAGTTCCGCTCCAACGAGGCGCGCAGCTTCATCGAGGGCGGCCTGCGCGACTTCTCGATCAGCCGGGCGACGCAGACGTGGGGGGTCCCGATCCCGTGGGATCCCGACCAGGTCGCCTACGTCTGGGCGGACGCGCTCGTCAACTACCTGAGTGCGCTCAGCTACGCGAAGCCGGGCGAGGACCTGACGCGGTTCTGGCCCGCCACCCACTTCCTCGCGAAGGACATCCTCCGCTTCCACTGCGTCTACTGGCCGGCGCTGCTGCTCGCCGCCGGCTACGAGCCGCCCAAGCAGCTGTTCGTGCACGGCTACCTGAACATCGACGAGAAGAAGATCTCGAAGTCGCTCGGCAACATCATCGACCCGCTCGACCTGATCGACACCTACGGCGCGGACGCCGTCCGCTTCTGGTGCGCGCGCGCAGTCCAGTTCGGCCAGGACGGCAACGTGACGCTCGACTCGTTCCACGAGCGCTACGAGCGCGAGCTCGGCAACGACCTCGGCAACCTCGTCTCGCGCACGACCGCGATGGTCGACCGCTACCGCAGTGGCACGCTGACCGAATCCGACGCGCAACCGCCGTGGGACGCCGACGCCCTGCGCGGGGAGCTCGTCGCGCGCCTCGACCGCTTCGACGTCACGAACGCGCTCGACGCGATCTGGCAGGCAGTCCGCCGCCTGAACCAGTACGTCGAGGAGACGGCGCCGTGGCAGCTCGCGAAGGACGACGCGCGTGCCGGCGTAGGCTCGACGGAGCCGGATGGCGGAGGTGCAGGCTCTGCCGGCGCCGGAGCAGAAAAATCGGCTGAGCTCGACGGCGTCCTCTACCACCTCGTCGACGGGTTGACGGCGATCGCGGTCGCCGTCTCGCCGTACCTGCCCGAGAGCGCGCCGCGCATCCTCGCGGCGCTCGGCCAGGACGCGGACGACCTCTCGCTCGAGCGCGTGCGGCCGAGGTCGGCGCGCGCCGCGACGGGGATCGGGCCCGCGGCGCCGCTCTTCCCGCGCGTCGAGCTGCCGACCGCTGCGTCATGACAGCCCAAGAAAATGCTCCGCATTTTCTTGGGGCCCCGAATTGATCGACACGCATGCGCACCTCGACGCGTGCGCCGATCCCGCCGACGTCGTCGTGGAGCGCGCGCGGGCAGCCGGCGTCACGCGTGTCGTCACGATCGGGACGCACGCGGCCGAGTGGGGCGAGGCGCTCTCGATCGCCGAGCGCAACGACGGCGTCCACGCGGCGCTCGGCATCCACCCGCACGAAGCGGCCGACGGCGACGTCGCGGCGCTTCGCGACGCGCTCGCGCATTCGCGTGCGGTCGCGGTCGGCGAGACCGGGCTCGACTACTTCCGGGACTACGCGCCGCGCGACGCGCAACGCCGCGTGTTCGACGCGCAGCTCGAGCTCGCGGCGGAGCTCGGGAAGCCCGTCGTCATCCACACGCGCGCCGCCGACGAGGACACGCTCGCCGCGCTCTCCGGCTTCGGCGGGACGGTCGTGCTGCACTGCTTCTCGTCGCCGCCGCTGCTCGAGCCCGCCCTCGAGCACGGCTGGTACGTCTCGTTCGCGGGCAACGTGACGTACAAGAACGCGCACGACCTCCGCGCGGCGGCGTTCGCGGTCCCGGGCGAGCGGCTGCTGGCGGAGACGGACTCGCCGTACCTGACACCGGTGCCGCTGCGCGGCCGTCCGAACGAGCCCGCGAACGTCGTGCACACCGTCGCCGTGCTCGCGCGTGCGCGCAACGAGGATCCCGAAGCGCTCGCCACGCAGCTCGACGCGAACGCGACCCGCTGCTTCTCGCTGTGACGATCCGCGCGAAGAAGCAGCTCGGCCAGCACTTCCTCGTCGACGAGAACATCCTCGGCGTGATCGGACGGCTCGCCGGGCTCGAGCCGGACGACGTCGTGCTCGAGATCGGCCCCGGGCTCGGCATCCTGACGCGCTACCTCGCCGACCGCGTCGCGCTCGTGCATGCGGTCGAGGTCGACCGCTCGCTCGCCGAGCATCTACCCGCGCGGGAAAACGTGCTCGTGCACTGGGGCGACGCGCTCGCACTCGATCTCGCCGACCTCGAGCCGCCGCCGCGCAAGCTCGTCTCCAACCTGCCGTACAACGTCGCGACGCCGATCGTCGTCGAGAGCCTCGACGGCCTGCCGTCGATCGAGGAGTGGTGTGTGATGGTGCAGCGCGAGGTCGCCGACCGCTTCTTCGCCGTGCCGAGCACGAAGGCGTACGGCGCCGTGTCGGTGCTACTCCAGCTCGCGACGGAGCGGACCGGCTTCCACGCCGTCTCGCGCGAGGTCTTTCGCCCGCGGCCGAACGTCGACTCGGCGCTCGTCGCTTTTCGCCGGACGGGGATCCTCGACGCGACCGTGAAGCGCGTCGTCGAGGCAGCGTTCGCGCACAGGCGCAAGACGCTGCCGAACTCCGTCGCGCTCGCCGGGTTCGCGTCGCGCGAGCGTGCGGAGGACGCGCTGCGCGCGATCGGGCGCGAGCCGGCGATACGCGCGGAAGCGCTCGCGCCGCGCGAGTTCGTCGCGTTCGCGGAGGCGCTCGCGTGAGGCGGGCGTCCGCGAGCGCGAAGATCAACCTCGCGCTCGTCGTCGGCCCGGTGCGCGCCGACGGCCTGCACGAGGTCGCGACGGTCCTTCAGCGTGTCGATCTCAGCGACCGCATCGAGCTCGAACCCGCGGACGAGAACCGGGTCAGCGGCTTCGACGGTGACACGCTCGTTGCCCGGGCGCTCGACCTCGCCTCGGAGGAAACGGGCGAGCATTGGCGCGCGCGGATCGAGAAGCGGATCCCGGTGGCCGCGGGGCTCGGCGGCGGCAGCTCGGACGCCGCGACGGCGCTCGCGCTCGCCGGCGGCAAGCGGCTTACACGGGAACGCCTGCACGAGCTCGCAGCGCAGCTCGGCAGCGACGCGCCCTTCTTCCTCGCCGACGGGCCGCAGCTCGCGACCGGGGCCGGAACCGACCTCGAGGCGCTCGAGCTGCCGCAGGACTACTGGATCGTGCTCGTACTCCCGCACGGCGTCCGAAAGCCGTCGACTGCAGCCGTCTACGAGAGCTTCGCGGCCGCGGACGGATTCGAGCAGCGGCGGACCGCGCTCACGGACGCGCTCGCGGCGGTTCGCCGGCCGAGCGACCTCGCCGCGCTGCCGCCGAACGACCTCGCGCGCTCGCCCGCCGCCGACAAGCTGCGCGACGCGGGCGCGTTCCGCGCGGACGTCAGCGGGGCGGGCCCGACCGTCTACGGGCTGTTCGTGCGCGAGCGCGACGCGCGCGACGCGGCGGACCGTCGGGTTACGCGCTGGACCACGACAGCACACGGGCGGGCCGGTGGCTGCGCACACGGCGACTGCGCGTCGCGCTGTGGATTGCGGTCGTCGAAGCGGTCATCGCCGCGCTCTCGCACGACGTGTCGCGCTGGACGATCATCGTCCTCGCGCTGGTCTTCGTCCCGGTCTACCTGACCTGGGGACAGCGGCAGCGCGACACCGTGCGGCAGGTGTCGTGGATCGCAGCCGCGTCGCAGGCGCTCGCAGTCGTCGCCGTGATCCTCGCGTTCGTGGCGGGGCTCTTCGTGCTCGTGCTCGCCGGCGTGTTCGCCGCGATCGCGCTGTTCTTGATCCTCTCCGACCGGCGATAGACTCTCCTTCTGCCGACTGTGGGGCGTAGCCAAGCGGTAAGGCAGCGGGTTTTGGTCCCGCGATCCCAGGTTCGAATCCTGGCGCCCCAGCCATCCCCACGCGCATGAACTCGAATCTCGCAGCCGTCGTCATGGCGGGCGGCCTCGGCACGCGCATGCGCTCCCGGACGCCGAAGCACCTGCATCCGCTGCTCGGCCGGCGGATGGTCGACTGGGTCGTCGAGGCTGCGCGCGCGGCCGGCGCCGAGCCGATCGTCGTCGTCGCCTCGCCCGACGCGCGCGACGCGTACGACGGCGTCGGCGTCGCGGTGCAGGACGAGCCGCTCGGGACCGGCGACGCGGTGGGTCGCGCGCGCGAGCAGCTCGCGGAAGCGAGCGGCGACGTGCTCGTGCTGAACGGCGACGTCCCGCTGCTCTCGCCGGACGTCGTGCGTGCGCTCGTCGCCACGCATCGCGAGGAAGGCGCGGCCGCGACGGTGCTGTCGTTCGAGCCGCCGGACCCGCGCCGGTACGGTCGCGTCGTCCGCGACGGCCGCGGCAGCCTCGCGCGGATCGTCGAGGCGGCGGACGCGACGCCGGACGAGCTCGAGCTGCGCGAGGTGAACTCCGGCATCTACGTCTTCCGCGCCGGGTCGCTGTGGCCTCTGCTGGACCGCCTGCAGCCGCACAACGTGCAGGGCGAGCTGTACGTCACCGACACGCTCGGTCTGCTCGTCGACGACGGCGAGCGCGTCGCCGTCCACGTCGCGCCCGATCCGCTCGAGGCCGAGGGCGTGAATACGCGCGTCGAGCTCGCCGAGGCGGCGGCGGCGTTGCGCGACCGCATCAACGAGCAGCACATGCTCGCGGGTGTGACGATCGTCGACCCGCAGTCGACGTGGATCGACGCCGACGTCGAGATCGAGCCCGACGTGACCATCCAGCCGTTCACCGTGATCCGCGGCGAGGTGAAGATCGCGGCGGGCGCCGAGCTCGGGCCGTTCGCCTACATCCGAGCCGGAACCCGCCTTGGGGAGGGCGCCAAGATCGGGACGTTCGTCGAGGTCAAGAACTCGATCGTCGGCGCGGGCGCGAAGATTCCGCACATCTCCTACGTGGGCGACGCCGAGATCGGCGAGAATACGAACATCGCAGCGGGCAACATCACCGCGAACTTCCCGCACGAGCCCGGTAAGCCGAAGGGCCGGACGCGGATCGGGCGCAACGTCAGGACCGGTGTCGACAATACGTTCGTTGCTCCGGTCTCTGTTGGAGACGATGCTTGGCTTGCGCCTGGGGCGGTCATCACCGAGGATGTCCCGCCCGGATCGCTCGCCGGCTTTGCGCCGCGACAAACGACCAAGGAAGGCTGGGTCTACGAGAAGCGTGGAAAGCGGAACGACTGAACTCACCCTCCCCGGCCTCGAGGGGACGCAGCCCGTGAGCGAGCCACGCCCGGGCCACTGGATCGAGCGCGGTCCGTGGAAGCGGCTGATGGTCTTCGCCGGCCGCTCCCACCCTGAGCTGACGCGGAAGATCGCCGAGCACCTCGGGGTCGAGCCGGGCTCGGTGACGCTGAAGACGTTCGCGAACGACGAGACGTACTGCCGCTACGACGAGTCGATCCGCGGTGCCGACGTCTTCATCGTCCAGACCGGCTGCCCGCCGGTGGACAAGAACCTGATGGAGCTGCTGCTGCTGATCCAGGCGGCGAAGCTCGCGTCCGCGAAGCGGATCACGGCCGTCATCCCGTGGTTCCCGTACTCGCGGCAGGACCGCAAGGCGAAGCCACGCGAGCCGATCTCCGCGCGCCTCGTCGCCGACATGCTCCAGCTCGCCGGCGTCGACCGCGTGCTGACGATGGACCTGCATGCCGGACAGATCCAGGGCTTCTTCTCGATTCCCGTCGACCACATGACGGCGCTGCAGCTCTTCGCGACCCACTTCCGCGACCTCGGCCTGACCGGCGACGGCGTCGTCTCCGTCGCGCCCGACGCCGGCCGCGCGAAGCACGCCGTGCGCTTCGGCGAGATGATCGAGGCGAGCTTCGCGATCATGCACAAGACGCGGCCGGAGCAGGAGCGCGCCGACGTGACCGAGGTGACCGGCCGCGTCCGGGACAAGGTTGCGATCGTCGGCGACGACGCCGTGATGACCGGCGGCACGCTGATCGCCGGCGCGAAGGCGCTCAAGGAGCACGGCGCCACCGAGGTCAACGTCTACGTCACCCACGCGCTCTTCTCCGACGAGGCGCTCGAGGCGATCGGCAAGTCGGACATCAACCGCATCGTCGTCACCGACACCGTGCCGGTGGACGTGCGCAAGCAGCCCGACAACATGACCGTCCTCAGCATCTCCGGCCTGCTCGCCGAGGCGATCATGAACGTCTTCGCCGACGAGTCCGTGAGCGGCATCTTCGGCGGCGAGAACCAGCTCTTTTAAGTCGTATCCCGCCGTTTCTCCGCCGGAGAGGCCGGGGAGAACGATGTCGTGGTGCCAAGAAATCTGCTGCTGCTCATCTGGGTGGGTGTCGGGGTGGCGATCGCGGCCACGCACGACTACTTCTCGAACGTCCACGGCTGGAGGGGAGTCCTCTCGGCGATCCTCGCGATCATCCTCTGGCCCCTCGTTCTGCTCCACGTCAACCTCCACATCCACCGCTAGCTACACTGGCCGCCGGTCATGGCCGGTGAACGCGTCAAGCTCGAGGTGCGCAAGCGCGACCGCGTGGGATCGCGCGATTCCAAGCGCCTGCGCCGCGACGGGCTGATTCCGGGCGTCCTCTACGGACGCGGGAAGGACTCGTACGCGATCTGCGTGCCCGAGCGCGAGCTCCGGCGCGTGCTGACCGGCGACGCCGGCATGCATGCGATCCTCGACGTCGTGCTCGACGGCCAGCAGACGACGCACCCCTCGATCCTCAAGGAGTACCAGCACGATCCGATTCGCGGGAAGCTCGTGCACGTCGATCTGCAGGAGGTGCCGCTCGACGAGCCGATCCATGCGACCGTCACCGTCATGTTCGTCGGCGCCGAGGACGCGCCCGGCGTGCGCGAGGGCGGCGCGCTGTCACAGGTCGCGCGCGAGGTCAACGTCGAGGCCCTGCCGATGGAGGTTCCCGAGCACGTCGACCTCGACGTGAGCGGAATGGCGATCGGCGACACGCTCCGCGTCTCCGACCTCCCGCGGCAGGCCGGAGTCACCCTCCTCGACGACCCCGACACCGTGGTCGCGACGCTGACGGTCCCGACGCGCTTCGAGGAGCCCGAGATCGAGGTCGAGGAAGGCGAAGAGGGCGAGCTGCCCGAGGGCGAGGTTCCCGCCGAGGGCGAGGCCGCGCCTGCGGCCGAGGGCGAGGCGGACAGCGGCGAGTCCGGCGAGCCCGGCACGACCGAGGGCTAAGTGGCGTTCTTCAGGCGCCGGGGCGAGAGCGCCTCGTCGCTCGACCTGCTCGTCGCGGGACTCGGCAACCCCGGGCGCGAGTACGCGCGCAACCGCCACAACGTCGGCTGGCTCGTCGTGGACGAGCTCGTACGCCGGCACGGCGGCTCGTGGCGCTCGAAGTTCAGCGGCCGGCTCGTAGAAGTGCGGCTCGGAGACGCCCGCATCGCGCTGCTGAAGCCGGAGACGTACATGAACCTCTCCGGGCAGGCCGTCGCCGCCGCGCGACGCTTCTTCAAGCTCGAGCCCGGCTCGATCCTCGTGGTGCACGACGAGATCGACCTCGAACCGGGCCGCCTGCAGGTCCGCCTCGGCGGCGGGCTCGCGGGCCACAACGGACTGCGCTCGGTCGCGCAGCAGCTCGGCACGACGGAGTTCCTGCGGCTGCGCGTCGGCGTCGGACGTCCGGGCCGCGGCGACCGCCGCGATCCCGCCGACTACGTCCTCTCCGACTTCGAGCCGCACGAGGACGTCGACGCGCTCGTCGCCCGCGCCGCGGACGCGGTCGACGCGGTGGTCGAGCGCGGGCTCGAGCAGGCGCAGGCAGCGTTCAACTGATGCGCTGGGTGTGGCTCGCGACGACGGTCGTCGCCGCCTGCCTGGCGCCGCAGGCGCAGGCGGCCTCGAACCCGTCATTCAAGGTGACGGTGACGTCGACGTTCGTCCGCCACCACGTCGTGCACGTCGCGCGGACGCCGCTGCCGAACGGCTGCTCGCTCCGCACCGACTCCGACGCCACGCAGAAGGTCGTCGCCAAGACGGCGCAGCCGGTCGTCGTGACGCTGAGAGAGCTCCAGCACGGAGTCGACCGCTTCGCGGGTCTCGGGGCGCGCGAGACGCGCCGCGGCAGCTACCGCTACGGCTACAACGACGGCTGTCCCTACCTCCAGACGAACCCCGCGGAGATCTCGGACACGAGCGGCTGCGGCACGCGCTCGTCGTACATCCTCTCGGAGAAGGTCAAGCTCGGGTTCCTCCGCGGGACGAACCACTTCCGCTTCGCCTACGAGCGAACAGGCCCCGACGCGTTCGTGGGCAAATGTCTCGTCGAGGTCTTCGTCGGCGAGAACGAGTACCGCCCGGGCGCCGAGTCCGTCTCGATGCCGCCGCAGCAGTGGCTGAAGAAACCGCAGCGGCGGTGGTGGACGACGCTCGCGGCGGCGAAGCTCCGCTCCGGCAAACGAGTGGTCGTGCGCTGGAAGGACTCCGCGACCTTCTCGACGCCGCCGTTCGGCGATCCGGCGGGCTACACCGAGTTCGTCGACAACGACACGTACACCGTCTCGTGGACGGTCACGCTGACGCCGGTCACGCGCACGTCTCGGTAGATTGACCCCCCGCGAGGCGCCCGCCTCGTCACGCGTCATGGTCCGAAACGTCGAACATCGCCCGGTGCTCTTCGCGCTCGTGCGCGAGCTCCTCCGCAGCGAACGTCTGCAGGAGCTCGCCGAGGCAATGCCGACGCGCGCCCGCGTGTCGGAGCCGGCGCTGCCGCTCTGTGTTTCCGCCCTCCACCAACACCTCGAACGCGCTTTGACCGTCCTCGTCCCCGAGGACGCCGACGCGCGCGACCTCGCCGAGGCCGCGGGCTGGTTCCTCGGCTCCGAGCGCGTCGCGCTGCTGCCGAGCCGCGGCGTCCGCTGGGATTCGGGGCTCGCGCCGCCGCCGCACCTCGTCGGCGAGCGGGCGCGGGCGCTCGACGTGCTCGAGCGCGGCGGCCTCGTCGTCGTCTCGGCCGCCGCGGCCGCCGAGGGGATGCCTCCGGATTCCGTGCGCCCGCAGCCGATCCGCGTCGCGGCAGGCGAGTCGCCGGGAATCGAGGCGCTGACGGAGGCGCTCGCGCTCGCCGGCTACGCGCGGATCGAGCGAGTCGAGGAGCGCGGCCAATTCGCCGTGCGGGGCGGGTTGATCGACGTCTTCCCGGCGACGGGCCGCGAGCCGCTGCGGATCGAGTTCTTCGGCGACGAGATCGAGCAGGTGCGGACGTTCTCCGCGTTCACGCAGCGCGCGCTCGACGACGTCGCCGCGGCGACCGTCTTTCCGGCGGCCGAGCGCCGCCTCGACCTCGTCGAGCCGACGCTCCTCGACGACGAGGAGCTGATCCCGGCCGCGCCCGACGACCTCGTGCCGGTGCTGCCCGCGGGTCCGGACGTCGTGTGGGAGCCGGACGAGGTGCGCGCGGTCTGGGAGGAGGAGGGGCTCGACCCGTTGCCACTCGACGGCGTCACCGAGCTCGACCAGCTGCCGTCCGGCCAGCCGTTCGCGTTCGAGGCGCAGCGCCCGGCGCTCGCCGCGCGCGGGCTGAGCGAGGCCGAGAACGAGCTGAACGCGTTCGCGCGCTCGGGCCACCGCGTCGTCGTCGCGTTCCCGCTTCGCGGCGAGGCGCTGCGCACGGAGAACCTGCTCCGCCGCGTCGACGCGCCGCTGCTCGAGGAGGGGCAGGTGCTGACGGAGGAATCGCAGATCCGGTTCGCGATCTCGCCGGCGCGGCGCGGCTTCGTCTGGCGCGACCTCAACCTCGTCCTCCTGCCCGACTCCCAGGTCTTCCGCCGCCGCACAGCTCGTCCGGAGGCAATACGAATCGGTCGGGCGCTGCAGTCGTTCGCGGACCTGCGGACCGGCGACTACGTCGTGCACGAGGACCACGGCGTCGGCAAGTTGCTCGGCTTCGAGACGAAGACGGTCGCCGCTGTCACGCGCGATTACCTCCTGCTCGCCTTCCGCGGCGACGATCGCCTCTACGTCCCGCACGAGCAGATCGGCAAGGTCTCCCGCTACATCGGCGCCGACGCGAGCGCGCCCGCACTCTCGAAGCTCGGCGGCAAGGCCTGGCAGAACCTCAAGACGCGGGCTCGCGACTCGGTGCGGGAGCTCGCCGGCGAGCTGCTCGCGCTCTACGCGAAGCGGCAGCAGGCGCCCGGCGTCTCCTACGAGCTGGAGAACGAGTGGCTGCAGCGGCTCGAGACGGACTTCCCGTACCGCGAGACGCCCGACCAGGAGCGAGCGATCGAGGAGGTGAAGGAGGACCTCGAGGCGCCGCGCCCGATGGACCGGCTCGTCTGCGGCGACGTCGGCTTCGGCAAGACCGAGGTCGCGGTCCGCGCCGCGTTCGCGGTCGCTGTCAACGGCAAGCAGGTGATGATGCTCGCGCCGACGACGATCCTCGCCGAGCAGCACTACAACACCTTCCGCAACCGCTACCGCGACTTTCCCGTGCGCGTCGAGATGGTGTCGCGCTTCCGCAAGCCGGCCGAGGCGAAGCAGGTGACGCGGGACTTCGCCGAAGGGAAGGTCGAGGTCCTGATCGGAACGCACCGCGTCCTCTCTCGCGACGTGATCCCGAAGGAGCTCGGACTCGTGATCCTCGACGAGGAGCAGCGGTTCGGTGTCGCGCAGAAGGAGTTGCTCCGCTCGCTGCGGCTCGAGGTCGACGTGCTCGCGCTGTCCGCGACGCCGATCCCGCGCACGCTGCACATGTCGCTGTCGGGGCTGCGCGACATCTCGATCATCGAGACGCCGCCGCAGGGACGACGGCCGATCCGCACGAACGTCGGCGAGTACGACGAAGAGGCCGTCAAGCAGGCGCTGACGCGCGAGCACGAGCGCGGCGGCCAGTCGTTCTACCTCCACAACCGCGTCGAGACGATCGAGGACGCGGCGTCGAAGCTGCAGCAGCTCTGTCCGGAGCTCCGCTTCCTCGTTGCGCACGGGCAGATGCGGGAGCGCGAGCTGGAGGAGAAGATGCACGCGTTCCTGCGCGGTGATGCGGACGTGCTCGTCTCGACGACGATCATCGAGTCGGGCATCGACATTCCGCAGGCGAACACGCTGATCGTCGAGCGCGCCGACACGCTCGGGCTCGCGCAGCTGTACCAGATCCGCGGGCGCGTCGGCCGCTCCGACGTCACCGCGCACGCGTACCTCTTCTACCCGAACGCGTCGGAGCTGACGCCCGAGGCGCGTGCGCGCCTGTCGACGCTCGCCGACCACACCGAGCTCGGCTCCGGCTTCGCGATCGCGATGCGCGACCTCGAGATCCGCGGCGCCGGCAACCTGCTCGGCGACGAGCAGTCGGGCCACGTCGCGGCGCTCGGCTTCGAGCTCTACGTCGAGCTGCTCGCCGAGGCGGTCGCGGAGCTGTCGGGTCAGCGCCGTGTCGCCGTGCGGCCCGTCCGCGTCGATGCGCGCGTCGACGCCTACGTGCCGGCCTCCTACATCGGCTCCGAGGCGTTGAAGATCGACCTCCACCGGCGGCTCGCGCTTGCGGAGACCGAGGACGAGCTGCGCGAGCTGCACGCGTCGATCGAGGACCGGTACGGCGAGGTGCCGGAGCCCGTCGAGCACCTCTTCGCGATCCAGGAGGCGAAGCTGAAGCTCGCGACGCTTGGCGCGGACTTTCTCGTCTACCGCGGCGGCCGCGCGACCGTCGGCCCGCTCGTGCTCGGCTCCGGTGAGCTCCGCACGCTCCGCTCGCGACTGGACACCGCTGTCTACTCGACGGGCAACCGGGAGGTCAGCCTGAGAGCGCCCACGTTCGGCGGGGCGGTCGAATTGGTTGATGCTATCCTGGCCGCGCGTCAGGCAGCATGACCTCCCGGCTGCGACGCTTTCTTCGAATGCGTTACCTCAAGATCACAGTCCTCATCGGTTTGCTTGTCGCGGTCCTCGCCGGCTGCGGTAGCAGCGGCAAGGTGCCGTCGGGAGCCGTGGCCAAGGTCGGGAAGGACACGGTCACGCAGTCGCAGTTCGACGCGCTGCTCGACCAGGCGAAGCGGAGCTACAAGGTCCAGAAGCGGCCGTTCCCGAAGCCCGGCACGACGGAGTACCAGACGCTGAAGAACCAGGCGGTGCAGTACCTCGTGCAGCGCTCCGAGTTCTCGCAGGAGGCCGGCAAGCTCGGCGTCACGATCAGCGACAAAGAGGTCGACGACCGGCTCGCGCAGATCAAGAAGCAGTACTTCGGCGGGAACGAGTCGAAGTACCAGAAGCAGCTGAAGGCGCAGGGCCTTTCCGAGACGCAGATCCGCGACGACGTCAAGGCGCAGCTGATCTCCGAGAAGATCTTCAAGAAGGTGACGGAGAGCGCCAAGGTCACGGACGCCGACGTCAAGAAGTACTACGACCAGCATCGGAGCCAGTACGGAGTCCCCGAGCAGCGCGTGATCGCGCACATCCTCGTCAAGAAGAAGGAGCTCGCGGACAAGCTGTACACGGAGATCCAGAACGGTGCGAACTTCGCCAAGCTGGCAAAGAAGTACTCGCAGGACCCGGGCTCGAAGAACCTCGGCGGCAAGCTGACGGTCTCGAAGGGCCAGACGGTCGCGCCGTTCGACCAGACCGCGTTCCTCATGCGTACCGGCCAGGTCTCGCATCCGGTGAAGACGGAGTTCGGCTACCACATCATCAAGGCGCTCGGCCCGATCAAGGAAGCGAAGACGACGCCGTTCAGCCAGGTGAAGGAATCGATCCGCCAGCAGCTCCTGCAGCAGAAGAAGAACGACCTGATGACGAAGTGGGTCGACAAGGTGAAGAAGGACTTCGCCGGCGACATCCACTACCGGGTGGGCTACGCACCGCCGGCGACGACGTCGACCGCGGCCACGACGACCACGTAGTTGCCGCTCGCCGACGCGCTGCTCGAGCTCCAGGAGCTGACCGAGCGGCTTCGGCGCGATTGTCCCTGGGACCGCGAGCAGACCGCGCGGACGATCGTGCCGCACACCGTCGAGGAGGCGTACGAGGTCGCCGACGCGGCGATCGCGCGCGACGACGCGAAGCTGCTCGACGAGCTCGGCGACCTGCTGTTCCAGGTGTACTTCCTCGCGTTGCTCTTGCGCGAGCGTGGCGCAGGGGACCTGGAGCAGGCGGCGCGGCTGATCCACGAGAAGCTCGTTCGCCGCCACCCGCACGTCTTCGGCGAGGTCGAGGCCGAGACGGCCGGCCGCGTTCGATCGAACTGGGAGCGGATCAAGCGCGACGAGGAGGGCCGCGTCGGGATCTTCCACGACGTGCCCGAAGCGCTGCCGTCGCTCCTCTACGCGCGCAAGGTGCAGCGACGCGCTGCGGCGATCGGCTTCGAGTACGCCGACGTCGACGGTGCGCTCGCCGATCTCGACGACGAGGTGCGCGAGCTGAAGGAGGCGATCGAGGAGGCGGGCGGCGAGCCGTCGCCCGAGACAGAGCCGGCCGCGCACGTGCTCGAGGAGGTGGGCGACGTGCTGTTCGCGGCGGTCAACGTCGCGCGTCGCGTCAACGTCGATCCAGAGCTCGCGCTGCGCGCGATGGCGAAGCGCTTCGTCGACCGCGTCGAGCGCGCGGAAGAACGAGCCGCGGCCGACGGCAAGACGTTCGCCGAGCTGCCGCTCGGGGAGCAGGACCGCTACTTCGACGACGCCAAGGAGGAGTTCCGTTGACCCGCATCGCGTCCGTGCACGCCCGCCAGATCCTCGACTCGCGCGGGAATCCGACCGTCGAGGTGGACGCGCGGCTCGAGTCCGGCGCGTTCGGCCGCGCGGCGGTCCCCTCCGGTGCGTCGACCGGCCGGTTCGAGGCCGTCGAGCTGCGCGACGGCGGTTCGGAGTACGGCGGCAAGGCCGTCATGCACGCGGTCGCGAACGTCAACGGCGAGATCGCCGACGCGGTCCGCGGTCTCGACGCGAACGACCAGGCAGCACTCGACCGCACGCTCGTGGACCTCGACGGAACGCCGAACAAGGGACGGCTCGGCGCGAACGCGATCCTCGGCGTCTCGCTCGCCGTCGCCAAGGCTGCCGCCGCGGAGGCGGGCGTCCCCCTCTACCGCCTGCTCGGCGGCGACGAGGCGCGCACGCTGCCGGTGCCGATGCTGAACGTCGTCAACGGCGGCGCGCATGCGCAAAACTCGATCGACCTGCAGGAGTTCATGCTCGTCCCGGTGGGCGCGGCGAGCTTCGCCGACGCGCTGCGCGTCGGCTCCGAGACCTTCCACGCGCTGAAGGCGGTCCTGCACGAGCGCGGGCTCGCGACTGCTGTCGGCGACGAGGGCGGCTTCGCGCCCGACCTCGGCTCGAGCGAGGAGGCGATCGGCGCGATCCTCGAGGCGGCCGAGCGCGCCGGCCACCGCGACGCCGTCGCGATCGCGCTCGATCCCGCTGCGAGCGAGTTCTTCGACGACGGCGCGTACCGCTTCGAGGGGAGCGAGACGGACGGTGCCGGCATCGCGGACTTCTACGCCGGTCTCGTGGAGCAGTTCCCGATCGTCTCGATCGAGGACGGCGTTGCGGAGGACGACTGGGACGCCTGGCGTGGACTGACCGAACGGCTCGGCGACCGCGTGCAGCTCGTCGGCGACGACGTGTTCGTGACGAATCCCGAGCGCCTGCAGCGCGGGATCGACGAGCACGTCGCGAACGCGATCCTCGTCAAGGTGAACCAGATCGGGACGCTGACCGAGACGCTGGAGACGATCGAGCTCGCTCGCCGGAACGGCTACGCGGTCGTCATCTCGCACCGCAGCGGCGAGACGGAGGACACGACGATCGCCGATCTCGCCGTCGCGACGAACGCCGGTCAGATCAAGACGGGCGCGCCGTCGCGCACCGATCGCGTCGCGAAGTACAACCAGTTGCTGCGGATCGAGGAGGAGCTCGGCGACCGCGCGGTGTTCCCGGGCCGGGACGCCTTCCCGCGCGCTAGCTAACCTCAGCGCATGGCCATGGCGGTCAACCGCCGCACGAAGATCGTCGCCACCATCGGGCCCGCGTCGGACAGCGTCGAGATGCTGCACGCGCTCGTCGCCGCGGGTGTCGACGGGATGCGGCTCAACTTCTCGCACGGGACGCATGAGGACCACGCGCAGCGCGCCGAGCTGATCCGCAGGGTGCAGGTCGAGGTCGGGCGGCCGCTCTCGATCATCGCCGACCTGCAGGGACCGAAGCTGCGCGTCGGCGAGCTGCCGGCGCCGATCGAGCTCGTGACCGGCGACGACGTGACGCTGATCGGCGGCGAGCAGGCGGTGGACGGCGCGCTCCCCGTCAGCCCTGCGGTGATCGGGGACGTCCTGCGCCCCGGGCACCACGTGCTGATCGACGACGGCCTGATCCGTCTGAAGGTCAACGAGGTCGAGCACGGACGCGTGCGCTGCGCGGTGCTCGTCGGCGGGCCGGTCTCGGCGCACAAGGGCGTCAATCTGCCGGGCGTCCCGCTGCCGATCCCCTCGCTGACGCGCAAGGACATCGACGACCTCGACTTCGCGCTCGACCTCGGCGTCGACTACGTCGCGCTCTCGTTCGTCCGCTCCGCGGCGGACGTGCGCGACCTCCGGAAGCTGATCGACGAGGCGGGAGCGACGGCGCTCGTGATCGCGAAGATCGAGAAGCGCGAAGGCGTCGAGGCGCTCGACGACATCCTCGTCGCGACCGACGGCGTCATGGTCGCGCGCGGCGACCTCGGTGTCGAGATCGGCCCGGCGGCGGTGCCGCTCCTGCAGAAGCGGATCATCCTCAAGGCGCTCGAGCGCGGCAAGCCCGTGATCACGGCGACGCAGATGCTCGAGTCGATGCTCCACCAGCCGGAGCCGACGCGCGCCGAGGCGAGCGACGTCGCGAACGCGATCCTCGACGGCACGTCGGCGGTGATGCTCTCCGGCGAGACGGCGGTCGGCGCCTTTCCGATCGAGGCCGTGCGGACGATGGACACGATCGCGCGCGAGATCGAGCCGGCGCTCGGCTACCGCCACGAGCTGCCGGAGGCGTCGGACTCGCCCAGCGTCGGCAACGCGATGTCGAACGCGGCCTGCGACCTCGCGGAGGCGCTCGGCGCCGAGGCGATCCTCGTGCCGACGTTCAGCGGCCGCACCGCCTCGATGGTCGCGCGGCTGCGTCCGCGGCGGCCGATTATCGGTCTCACGCACCACCAGCACTCGCTCCAGCAGATGGCGATCGAGTGGGGTGTGACGCCGCTTCCGATCGCGCAGTCGGGAGACGTCGAGCAGCTCTGGTCGTCGTCGCTCGAGGCCGCGAAGGTCGCCGGGCTCGTCCACAGCGGCGAGCGCGTCGTCATCACCGCCGGCACCGCGGTCAACATTCCCGGCTCGACGAACGTCATCAAAGTCGACCGCGTGCCGTAGGAAGACGCCCGTGCGCCGCGAAGGTGCTCCGGCGCCATGGCCCGCCGATCGAAGCGACCCCCGAAGTCCCGCCTGCTCCTGCGCTGGGCAGGCGTCGCCGCGCTCTGCGTCGTCGCCTTCCTCTACTACAAGCCGGCGCGCACGTACTTCGGGACGAGGCACGCACTCGAGGCGCGCGTGGCGGAGGTCCGGCAGCTGCGGCAGCAGCACGAGCGGCTGCAGCGGCTCGTGGCGGCGTCCTCGAGCGACGCGGCGCTCGCGCGCGAGGCGCGGCGCCTGGGGATGATCCGTCCCGGCGAGCAGCTGTTCATCGTCAAGGGAATCCCGCGCTGGCTCAGGCAGCACCGGGGTACGCTCGGGAGCGATGGATGAGCGCGCTGTGGTCGAGCGGCAGCTGGGGCGGCCGCCGCGCGCCTTTCTCCGCGTTGCTGTTCGCTGCCCTTTCGGCAATCCGGCGGTCACCGAGCAGGGTCCGTACGACGAGCGCGGCACGCCGTTTCCGACCACCTACTGGCTGACCTGCCCCTTCCTCGTCGCGGCCGTGTCCCGGCTGGAGGCAGGCGGCGGAGTCGAGCGCTGGACGCGCGCAGCCGAGCAAGACGACAAGCTGGCGGCGAGCCTGCGCGCCGCGCAGGCGGAGCAGCGGCGGCTGCGACCCGAGCTCGACGCCGGCATCGGCGGCTCCACGCGCGGCGGCAGCCTCAAGTGCCTCCACGCCCACGCGGCCTTTGCGCTCGCGCGGCCGGGCTACGAGCTCGGCGACCGGATCCTCGCGGAGCTTCCCGCGCTGTGGCCGCAGGACGGCTGCTGCACGCCGCGCTAATGTCCGCGCCCGTGTCCGTGGACTCGACCCGCGTCGACTGGGAGCGCGCGTTCCGCGAGCTCGAGTCGCAGAAGCACGAGCCGCGCCGCTACCGCAACCTGCTCGGCGCGGTCGACGCGGTGACGCAGGAGCTGCGCGCCCGTGTCGGCCAGACGTTCACGCTCGAGCAGCTGCTCGCGGCATATGCGAGCGTCGAGCGCTGGGGACGCGACGCCGTCGCGGAGCGCTCGCCGTACGAGGGCTGGCCGCGCGACCTGGCACTCGTCGAGGATGCGGCCTTCCACCTCTACGCGCGCGGCGCGCTCGACTTCGAGCCGTGAGCGATCGCGCGGAGCGCGCGCGGCGGCGCCGGCGCAGGCGGCTCGTGCGGCGCCTGCTCGCGCTCGCGGTGCTCGCGCTCGTGTTCGCGCTCGGGGTGGCGCTCGGCGAGGCGCTCCACGACAACCCGCGTCCCGGCGGCACCCAGACGATCATCACGACTTTCAAGCCGTAACCGTGCGCATTGGTTTCACGTAATGAAAGCTTTGGGTAGTTTCCGAGCGCAATGGCGTACCGCGATCCCCCGGACCGCCGCGCGCCAGGGATGGAGCCGGACTGGCTGACCCTGGGCCAGGCGGCCAAGTATCTCGGCGTCGCGCAGAGCACGATCCGCAAGTGGTCGGATCAGGGACGCGTTCCCGCCTTCTACACCCCGGGAGGCCATCGGCGGTACCGCCGCGGCGACCTCGACAGGTTCCTCGAGAGCTCCGGACCGGGCGGCCGCGAGCAGTCGGGGCCGACGGTGCTGATCGTCGACGACGACGAGCGGGCCCGCGAGTACGTCCGGCTCAACCTCGAGCTCGAGGGCTACTCCGTCCTCGAAGCCGGCAGCGCAGACGAGGGGCTGGCCGTGCTCGAGGGCGGTCAGCAACCGCAACTGATCCTGCTCGACGTGATGATGCCGGGCGTCGACGGCTGGGAGATGCTGCAGCGGGTCCAGGAGCGGCACGGGTCGATCCCCGTGATCATGTTCAGCGGTCAGGTCGACGAGGGCTCGGCGGCCGACGCGGAGCAGCGGGGCGCGAAGGGGTTCGTCGGCAAGCCCTTCGACCCGCAACAGCTGATCGAACGCACGAAACAACTCCTTCCGGTCTGATCTCGCTCGACCACCGGCTGGAGCACTGGGTCGTCGCGCATCGCGGCGAGCCGTTCGACACGATCTTCGTCGCGCTGTCGCGGATCGGCAGCGTCGGCTTCGTGTGGCTCGTGCTCGCCGTCCTGGCGGTCTGGCTTTGGCGGAAGCCGGTCGTCTTGCCGCTCGTGCTGATCGCGTGGCTCGCGGCCGAGGTGACCGCGCGGCTCCTCAAGGAAGTGGTGACCCGCGAGCGGCCGCACGACCATCCGCTCGTCGCGATGCTCCACACGCCGTCGTTCCCGTCGGGGCACGCCACGACCGGTTTCGCGTGCGCGGCGACGATGGCGCGGTTCGCGCCCTTGCGCCGCGCCGCCGTCGTGCTCTACGCGCTCGCCGTGCTGATCGCGTATTCCCGCGTCTACGTCGGCGTCCACTACCCGCTCGACGTGCTCGGCGGCGCCGTGCTCGGTTTATTGATAGCTACAGCGCTGCGTTTGTCCCTCGCCCGCTTCGCTTTCCGCTCGGGGCTCGCGCGCTCGCATCGGCTGGACGGCCGGGGATCGCTGCTCCGGCGGCGCGGATCGAGCGGCGCGGCGAAGCCGCGCCGCCGGCAGCGGTAGCTGGCGCGCTCAGTGATCGCTACAGCTCTTCTGATGCCTCCAGTAGGCCGGCGGCGATCACGGCAAGCGCCGCGAGCAGGCTGATCCAGATCCCGACGCCGCGACCGTCGGCGGGGAGGAAGCGCTCCGGGATCGAGATCAGCCGGATGAGGACGAGCACCGTCGCGAGCGCGCCGAGCGCGATCACGACGAGGCTCTCCGGCACGGTCGCCGGGAGCTCGACGCCCGCGTGCCGCAGGCCGACGAGCACGAGGACGGCCGCGCCGACGAAGAAGACGAGCTGGCCCAGGAGCCCGGTGTGCCAGCCGATGACGCTGATCGTCAGGCCGTCGCCGGAGCCGACGTACCAGCCCATCAACGTCGAGAGCAGCAGGACGAGGCCGGAGAGCCAGGTGAGGCGTTCGCCGAGCGCGGCGAACCGGAGCGGCGGGCCGGGCCGCTGCTCGGACGGGTATGGGAGATTTGTTTGCACGCTGTAAAGTATGGGCACAGTGGAGGCGGGAAGTCAGGGGAGTGTGCGCGAGGGGGTTGAAATGCTGGACGTCGAACCGGCCGGGACGCGCGAGGCGTCCGGCGACTACGTCGTGTTTGCCCTGACCGGGGAGCAGGTCAAGGGCGAGTACCACTGCGCCGAGTGCGGCTACGGCGTGACGGTCTACCGCCTGCTGCCGCGTTGCCCGATGTGCGGCAACGAGACGTGGGAGCAGAGCGCGTGGTCGCCCTTCGCGCGCGCCCGCAGCATCCTGCAGTAGCCGCTACAGCCCAAACAGCCGCTGGATCTCGTTCCAGACGGTCAGGCTGAGCACGACGAAGACGAAGACGAGCAGTGCGAGCGTGAACGCGAAGCGGACGCCTGCATAGCGTTGCCGTCGCGTCCGCTCGATGCGCACGCGCCGCCTGATGCGGTGGAAGCGGTACGCGTGGCGGATCGCCTCGGTCGTGTCGATCGGCGGCTCGTCGGAGTCGACCTGCGGGCTCTCGGGGATCGACTCCGGGCGCGCCATTGGCGCGAAGTCTAGTCCGGGAGGAATACTGCGCCGATCGGATGGTCGTCCAGGCTGCCGGAGAACGTGTGCATGCGCTCGCGGCGCTCCAGGCGCTCGCCGACGCGGCGCGCGCCGCTGCCGGCGATCCCGGCGCGGCGCTCGACGCTTATGCGGATGCGCTGGCGCGCGCCTGCGGCGCGGACGCCGCGATCGTCCGGACGATCGACGGCGCGAGCCTCGTGGCCCGCGCGGTCGCCGCGTCCTCGCCCGCGATCGCCGCGCAGCTCGAGGGATCCCGCATCCCGGCCGAGCAGCTCGACGATCCCGAAGCGCCTCCCGCACCGCCGTTCGCGCACGCCGCCACGCTGCGGATCCCCGTCGAGATCGACGGCGCGCTCGCCGGCGCGGTCGAGATCATGCGCAGCGGCCCGCCGTTCGACGACGAGGAGCGGTTGCTCGCGCAGGTGATCGCGCACGGAGTCACGCTTGCGCTGCGCGCGCGCGAGGCGGCGCGACGAGGCAGCGCGCGGTCCGACGACCCACTCGTGCTCGCGGGCGAGGCGCTCGCCGCCGGCGTCGACGAGGAGCGGGCGCCCGCCGAGATCGCGCGGCTCGCCGCGGAGGCGTCGGAAGCGCTCGCGGCCCTCGTCTGGCAGGGCCGCGACGACCTCCTGCTGACCGGCTCGTACGGCGAGTCGCCGGTCGCCGAGGCGGCCGCGCTCTCGGCCGCGCGCGTCGCGCTCGACTCGCGTGAGTTCGCCACGAGCGAGCGGATCGGGGGCGCCGTCGTCGTCTGCGTCCGTCTGGGAGAGCCCGGCGTGCTGCAGCTCGTCTTCGCCGACGAGCCGTCGGGCGGGGCGCTCGCGGGAATCGCGACCTTCGCGTTGCGCGCCGCGTCGGCGCTGCGCAACGCGGCGCACGCCCGCGACGCGGCACTCGAGCTCGCGGGAGCGCGCGCGCTGCTCGCCGTGCTCGGGCAGGCGACTGCGGACCTGTCGCTGGAGCACACGCTCGCGACCGCGATCGAGCGGACGGCGGAGCTGCTCGGCATCGACCGTGTCGCCGTCTACCTCCGTGACGACGGGCGGCTCGGCGCGGCGGCAGGGCGCTCCCTCGTCGGGCCGCACGAGGTCGTCGCCGACGAGTTGCTCGGCCAGCTGCTCGGCCCGTACCGCGGGCGGAGCATCGTGGCCTTCGACGTGGCCCGCGACCCGGCGCTCGCCGGCGTGCAGGTCGCCGCCGAGGAGGCCGGCATCGCCTCGGCGCTCGCGCTGCCGCTCGTCGCCGGGAGCGGGGACGTGATCGGGCTGCTCGCGCTCTATCCGGAGCCCGGTCGCGCGGCGACGGAGCACGAGCAGGCGCTCCTCGCCGCGCTGGCCGCGCTGCTCGGCGTCGCCGTCCAGAACGCCCGCCTGCACGAGCAGGCGGTCGAGCTCGGGACGGAGCTCGAGGCCGCGCTCACGACCGAGCGGCAGACCGGGCGGCGCGTGCGTGCTTTGTACGAGGTCTCGGAGTCGTTCGCGCAGAGCCTGTCGCTCGACGCGGTTCTCGACTCGCTCGCGACGAGCATGGTCGAGCTGCTCGGAGTCGACGCCGCAGTGATCCGGATGCCCGACGAGCGCCGCGAGCTGCTGCTGTGCGTCGCGCTGCACGTCGCCGACGCGCGTCTCGAGCCGGCGGCGCGGCAGGTCCTGACGCAGCCGCAGCCGTTCGCTGCGCTGCCGCTGCGGCGGCTGTTCCGCACGCGCCGGCCGCTCGTGCTGACGCCCGCGCGCGCGACGGAGCTCGGCGGCGCGCATGCGCTGCTCGTGCCCTTCCTCGAGAAGGGCTCGACCGCGGCGGTGCTCCCGATCGCGACGACGGGCGAGGTGGTCGCGACGCTGACGCTCGTCTCGTTCGATCCCGGAAGTCCGATCGACCACGAGAAGCTTCAGACGGCGCTTTCGATCGCCGCACAGGCGGCGCTGGCGATCGACAACGGCCGGCTTTACCAGCAGCAGAAGGAGTTCGCCGACACGATGCAGCGCTCGCTGCTGCCGCTGTCGCATCCGTCGCTGCCCGGGCTCGAGATCGGCGACGTCTACGAATCGTCGGCACGCGTCGACGTCGGCGGCGACGTCTACGACTTCATGGAGCTCGGCGACGCCAAGGTCGCCGTCGTGCTCGGCGACGTCACCGGCCACGGGATCGAGGCGACCGCCGACATGGCGATGGCGAAGTTCGTCTTCCGCTCGCTGGCGCGCGAGCATCCCGAGCCGGGCGGGTTCCTGGCCGCGGCGAACGACGTCATCGTCGGCGAGATCGCGGCCGGGAAGTTCATCACGATGGCGTACCTGACGGTCGACGCGACCACCGGCGACGTCGTTGCCGCGAGCGCCGGCCATCCGGCGCCGCTGCTCGTCGCGCGGGACGGGACCGTCAAAACGCTCGAGGTCGGCGGGCTGGCGCTCGGCGTCGAGCCGGGGCAGGAGTACGAGGAGGCGACGGCGCGGCTCGAGCCCGGTGGGGCCGTCGTGGTCTTCACCGACGGCGTCATCGAGGCGCGCAGCGAGGGCGAGCTCTACGGGATCGAGCGGCTCGCAAGCGTGCTTTCGGAGACCTATGGGCTGCCGCCCGCGGCGATCGCTCAGAGCGTGATCCGCGACTGCCGCGCCTATGCCGGCGGCGAGCTCGCCGACGACTGCGCCGTCGTCGTGATCAAGCGCGGCGCGTGAGCGTCTCGCTCCTGCGCGGCGACGGGCCGCCGCTGCGCATCGGCCACCGCGGCGCCGCCGCGCTCGCGCCCGAGAACACGCTCGAGTCGTTCCGCGCCGCACTCGAGGTCGGCGTCGACGGGATCGAGTTCGACGTGGTCGGCGACGCGATCGGCCACGACGTCCACACGACGGGAGGGCTTTCGCTGGACGACGCGCTGCGCTTCTTCGCTGCGACCGACGTCATCGTCCAGGTCGACCTGAAGACGAGCGGTGCCGAGCGCGAGCTCGTCGAGGCCCTCGGTGCGCACGATCTCGTCGAGCGGACGGTCGTCAGCTCGTTCGACGCCGTCAGCCTGCGGACGCTCGCAGGGGTCGAGCCGAGGCTCGCGCGCTCGTTCACGTTCCCCGAGGATCGGTACGGCGTCTCGCGAAAGCGCTTGCTCGCGCCGGCGGTGCGCGGGGGCCTCGTGACGCTTCGTCGCCTGCTGCCGCGGCGGGTCGGCGCGCTGCTCGAGCGCGCACAGGCGTCTGCGCTGACGCTCCAGCACACGCTCGTCACGCGTGCGACGGTCGAGGCGTGCCACGCGCGCGGCGCCGCGCTGTGGGCGTGGACGGTGAACGACGCCGAAGCGGCCGCTCGGCTTGCCGAGCTCGGAGCCGACGCTATCATCAGCGACGATCCGCGGATCCTCCGCGACCTCTCCCGTTCGTGAAACGCCTTCTCGGTATCTCCGTGCTCGTCGCTTGCGCTGCCGCAGGCCTCCTCTCGGCGTTCGCATTCGCCGACGACGGGCCGCCCGGCGCCACGACGGCGACGACCGCGACGACGCCCACGGTGCTCGCGGAGGGCGTCGTCGTCGGCGGCGTTCCGGTCGGCGGCCTGACGCCGGGCGCGGCGATCGACGCCGTGCGCTCCGCCTTCGCGACGCCGCTTCACGTCCGCCTCGGCCGCCGCCTCGTGCGCGTCGATCCGGAGCTCCTCGCGGCGCCGAACGTCAAGGCCGCCGTCGCGCGCGCCGAGGCCGCACAGCCGAACACGCGTGTGGGCCTCGTCGTCGTCGTGAGGAAGCTGCGGGTGCACGAGGAGGTCGCGCGGCTCGCGAAGCGCTTCGACCGGGCAGCCCGCGACGCACGGCTCCTGCTGCGCCACCTGCGCCCGTTCGTCATCGAGCAACGGCCGGGACGGTCGTTGCTGCGTGGCACGGCCGAACGGATGCTCACGAACGCGCTCCGGAAGAACCGCCGCGACGAGGTCGTCCTGCCGGGGAAGCCGGTGCGGCCGAAGGTCACGCAGGCTGCGTTCGACCACGTGATCGTGATCCGCCGCGGCTCGAACCGCCTCTTCCTCTACCGCCGCACGCAGTACGTCCGCAGCTTCCCCGTCGCGACGGGGCAGAGCGTCTACCCGAGCCCGCTCGGCCGCTGGGAGATCGTCGTCAAGTGGAGGAACCCGTGGTGGTACCCGCCGCCGAACGCGCCGTGGGCGGTCGGCGAAAAGCCGGCGCCGCCGGGTCCGGGCAACCCGCTCGGCACGCGCTGGATGGGTCTCTCCGCGCCGGGCGTCGGCATCCACGGCACGAACAACGAGAGCTCGATCGGCTATTCGGTCTCGCACGGCTGCATCCGCATGCACGTCCCCGACTCGGAATGGTTGTTCGAGCACGTGGAGATCGGCACGCCGGTCTTCATCGTCTCGGCGTGAAGCCCGTTCGCCTCGCTGCTCAGGCGCTCTCGGTCGCGCTCGTCGCCGGCCTGCTGGCGCTGCTCGTCTGGAAGGTCGCGCATCAAGTCGGCACCGACACGATCGCCTCCGAAGTGCAGAAGGGCAAGCGGCCGCAGGCACCGTCGTTCACGTTGCCGCTGCTGGCCGGCGGCAGCCTCTCCTCGTCGTCGCTGCTCGGCAAGGCGCAGGTCGTGAACTTCTGGGCGTCGTGGTGCGTGCCGTGCCGTGGCGAGTCGAAGCTGCTGGAGCAGGCGTCGAAGCGCTACGCGGGCCGCGTCGCCTTCCTCGGCGTCGACCACCAGGACTTCGCGGGAGACGCTCGCGACTTCGTCCGCAAGTACGGCCTGTCGTATCCGACCGTCCTCGACAAGGGCGACGGTCTCTACACGAAGTACGGCCTGACGGGCGTGCCCGAGACGTTCTGCGCGACGAGCTCGGGCGCGGTCGTCGCGCACGTGCCGGGTGCCGTAACGACGGATACCCTCGAGCAGTGCATCCAGGACGCGCTCTCCTCGTAGCGGTCGCGCTGCTCCTCGCCTTCGCGGCTCCCGCCGCCGCGAGCGACCGGCATCCGACGCAGGGCGAGCTCGAGGGCGAGGTGATCTGCCCGACCTGCCACACGACGCTCGACCAGTCGTCGTCGCCGCCCGCCCGGCGCATGAAGGCGTTCATCGCGCGGCGCATCGCCGCCGGCGACACGCGGACGGAGATCGAGGACAAGCTGATCGCGTCCTTCGGCCCGTCGGTGATCGCGCGACCGGCGACGCACGGCTTCGATCTGCTCGCATGGCTGCTGCCGCTGGCCGGGCTGCTCGGCGGTGCGGCCGTGGTCGGCGTCGCCGCCTGGCGCTGGAGCCGCTCTCGCGAACCAGTGCCGGCCGCCGCCTCGCCGCCGCTCGACGCCGATCTCGAGCGACGCGTGGACGAGGAGCTGGCGCGATTCGAATGATCGGGCGCGTCCCGATCGCCTTCTTCGCCGGCTTCGCGTCGTTCGTCGCGCCTTGCGTGCTGCCGCTCGTGCCGGGGTACCTCTCGACGATCGGCGTGCGCGAGTCGCCGCGCCGGGCGCTGCCGTTCGTCGGCGGCTTCACCGTCGTCTTCGTCCTGCTCGGGATCGCAGTGTCAGCGCTCGCCGGCACGGTCGACGAGCGCGTCTTCCAAGAGGTCGCCGGCTTCGTGCTCGTCGTGTTCGGGCTCGCGTTCGCGCACCTGCTGCCGCTGCCCGAGCGTCCCGTCGCGCCGGGTCTGCTGACGCTCGCCCGAGAGCGCGGGTCGCGCGTGCTGCTCGGAGCGGCGTTCGCGACGTGCGCGGCGCCGTGCGTCAGTCCGATCCTCGCGTCGACGCTCGTCCTGGCCGCCGACGGCGGCACGATCCCGGAGGCGGCGCTGCTCCTCTTCGCGTACTCGCTCGGGCTTGCGATCCCGTTCGTGCTCGCGGGCGTCGTCTTCTCGCCGGCGATGGGATCGTTCCGTTGGCTGCGCGACCGCTTCCACTACTTCGAGGTTGGCGGCGGACTCGTGCTCGTCGCACTCGGGCTGCTCTTGTTCTTCGACCGCATCTGGTGGCTGCGGTCGGTCGCGAACCACATCCTCTAGACCCTCGGCTCCGGCAGGTCGAGCGAGCCCGCCGCGACCCGTATGCGCGCGTCCTCGACCTGCACCAGCACCGCGGCCACGTCGACGCCGCGATGAGCCGGCACGAACCGCGCGAGCCGCCGCGCGGCTTTGTCGAGCTGGCGCCCGCAGCCGTAACGATTCCCGCGACGCGCCTGGTACCACGCGACGGCGACGTGCACGAGTCCCTGGTAGAAGTCCGCCTCCGACGCGTCGGCGTCGCGCCACGCAAGCTCGAGCTCCTCGTGCGCCGCGAAGAACTCGCCGCGGCGGATCAGCTCCAGCCCGTTGTCGAAGTGCACGCGGCACTCGACAGTAGCAACGTCGAGCTTTACCCTGTGCGCGTGGCGACGATCCTGCTGGCCGGGGTCGACCTGTTCTTCCGGGGGAAGCTGGAAGCGGCCTTGCCGGGGCACCATTTCGTGACGGTCGACTCGGTCGAGCTGCCGGATCTCGTCATCTGCGACATCGCGCGCATCGACCCCGACGACGTCGTCGACACGTATCCCGACTGTCCGATCCTCGGCTACACGAACCACACGGACACCTCCGGGCTCCGCCGCGCGAACGCCGCCGGCTTCGACCACGTCGTCGCGAAGTCGGCGCTCGAGGAGCGCGCGCGTGAGCTCGTCGAGCAGCTTGACCCCTCGCTAGAGTAAGTCGTCGCATGACCTACGTCATCGCCGAGCCGTGCATCGACATCAAGGATCGCTCCTGCGTGGACGTCTGCCCCGTGGACTGCATCCACGAGGCCGACCGGATCCTCGTCATCGATCCGGAGGAGTGCATCGACTGCGGTGCATGCGAACCGGAGTGCCCCGTCGAGGCGATCTTCCCCGAGGACGCGCTCCCCGAGAAGTGGGAGCCGTTCACGAAGATCAACGCCGCGTACCTCGAGGGTTTCGACGTCGTCAACAAGCTCACCGACGAATACGCGACCGAGCACAACGTTCAAAACGAACCGCTGGCCTGAGCGTTCGCGTTGGGTTTTCCACTTGGCAAACGCGCGAATTCAGCGCGGCGAACGCGTCGTCCGACAACATCTTTACGCTCAGAGCGCGTTTCGCATGCGCAAGAGATGCACACATTCCTTGCAGGAACATGCGCGCAGGCGTAAAACCGCACTGCACAAACGCAGTTGTCTGTGCAACCAAACAGGAGGATGCACATGCCTCAGGAAAGTTGGGGCGCGCAGTCGCCTCAAGACGAACCCGAGTCGACGACAGAGCCGATGAGCGAAGAGTCGACACCGGGTGAGCCCCCGGCGGCCCCGGCGATCCCCGCGATGGCGCGGCGGTCGGCGGCGAAGCGTTCGACGGCCAAGCGGCGGACCGCAAAGCGGTCGACCGCGAAGCGCACCACCGCGAAGCGCTCGACCGCGAAGCGGTCGACCGCGAAGCGCACCACCGCGAAGCGGTCGACGGCCAAGCGCTCGACGGCCAAGCGCTCGACGGCCAAGCGCAGCACGGCCAAGCGCTCGACGGCCAAGCGCAGCACGGCGAAGCGCTCGACCGCCAAGCGGGGCACCGCCAAGCGCTCGACCGCCAAGCGCAGCACGGCGAAGCGCTCGACCGCGAAGCGGGGCACCGCGAAGCGCTCGACCGCCAAGCGGCGCACCGCAAAGCGCTCGACCGCGAAGCGTTCGACGGCCAAGCGCAGCACGGCAAAGCGCAGCACGGCCAAGCGCTCGACGGCGAAGCGCAGCACCGCGAAGCGCAGCACGGCGAAGCGCTCGACCGCGAAGCGCAGCACGGCGAAGCGCTCGACGGCCAAGCGCCGCAGCACGCGCCGCTAGCGTTTCGCGCACGAGAAGGCGTGGGAATTCCCCCCGAGCCATCAACCAGGGGGGAATTCCTCATGCCGCAGAGAGCGTGGAGCAACAAACGTGAACGCCAGTACGAGCACATCGTCGAGAGCGAGAAAGAGCAGGGGCGCTCGACGAAGCGCGCGAAGGAGATCGCCGCCCGGACCGTCAACAAGGAGCGGGCGCGATCCGGTGAGGCGAAGAGCTCGTCGCGCCTCTCGCGCACCGACCTCTCATCGGGCCGCCGCGGCGGCCAGCGCTCCGGCACCGCCCGCCCGAAGGGGCGCACCAAGGAGCAGCTTTACAACGAGGCGAGGAGGAGGAACATCGCCGGCCGCTCGCGCATGAACAAGGCGCAGCTGCAGCGCGCCGTCGACCGCCGCAAGTAGCCGGGTATCCTGGGCTCGATGGAGCCCCGGACGCTGGACCACGTCGCCTTCTGGGTGAGCGAGCGTGACGCGATCGCCGACTACTGCGTGCGCCACCTCGGCATGCACGTCGTCGACCGCCAGGACGACTTCACGCTCGTCGGCTCGGACGCGCGCCACGGGAAGCTGACGCTGTTCGACGCGCAGGGGCCGCGCGAACGCGGTGCGTTCGAGCACGTCGCGCTTCGCGTCGCGTCGCTCGACGGCCGCGCCGAGCAGCACGAGCTGCCGGACGGGATCACGGTGCGCGTCGTCGAGGCTCCGACCGAGGTCGACTGGGATCTCGACCACGTCGCGCTCCGCAGCCGCGATCCGGAAGCGACGGCGCGGGCCTATCTCGCGTACGGGTTCAATCCCGCGGAGCCGAAGGACGGCGTGCCGCGTGTCGAGGTCGGCGGCGCGTACGTCGAGTTCCACCGCGGTGATCCAGGCGGGCCTGAGCGGCCGCTCCTCAACCACATCGCGGTCCTCGTCGACTCGGCGGAGCAGCACCGGCAGGACGCGGAGGACGCGGGTATCGAGGTCGAGCGCTTCGTCGACGCGGCCAACACGCTCGCCGTCTTCCTCTTCGGGCCGGACCGCGTGCGGATCGAGTACGTCGAGCACAAACCGACCTTCTCGCTCACGTAGATGCTCCACATCGCCGGCGCCGGGATGGCCGGCCTCTGCGCGGCCGCGCGTGCGCGCGAGCTCGGCCTCGACGTCGCCGTCTTCGAGAAGGGCAACCGGCCCGGCGGCTCGATGCTGCTCTCGTCGTGCGTCGTGTGGCGGTACCTCGACGCCGACGCGTTCCACGAGGAGTGCCCGCACGGCGACCGCGCGCTGCAGGCACAGGTGGTGGAGCGCCTCGACGACGGGCTCGTCTGGTTGCGCGGCCTCGGCGCGGAGGTCGTCTGGGAGGAGACGGGCAATCCACGCACGGTCGGGATGCGCTTCGACCCGCGCTCGCTCACAGACGCGCTCGTTCGGGCCGCGGGCGAGGTCCGTCTCGAGGAGTCGCCGCCGGACGGCGCGGAGCCGCTGCTGCTCGCGACGGGCGGCTTCCAGGGCGACCGCGAGCTCGTGCGCGAGCACGTCGCGCCCGCAGGCGAGCTCATGCTGCGCGCGAACCGCTGGTCGAGCGGCGACGGCATGCGAATCGCGGTCGACCGTGGTGCGGCCCTTTCGGCCGGGATGGGCGAGTTCTACGGCCGCGCGATGCCGGCGCCGCCGGCTGCGATCCCCGAGGACCGATTCGTCGACCTCGCGCAGCTCTACGGCCGCTACGCGCTCGTGCTCGACGACGGCGGCCGCGAGTTCGCGCCGGAGCAGATCTCGTGGTCGGAGACGGATCTCGTGCAGGCGATCGCGCGCCGGCCGAACGCGCAGGCGTGGTACGTCGTCGACGAGGACACGCTCGCGGTCGAGTTGCGCGGCCGCACGGTTCGCGAGATGGTCGAGGCCGCGCGCGGCGCGGGCGCCGACGTCCTGCTCCCGAACGAGCTCGGGATCGACCTGCCCGGGAGCTACCGCTACGCCGTCCACGTCGTGGCCGGGATCACGCACACGATCGGCGGCGCGCGGATCGACGAGCGGGCGCGCGTCCTCGCCGCCGACGGCAGCGTCGTCGAGGGCCTCTACGCGGCGGGAGCGGACGCGGGCGGCATCGCGGCGGGCGGCTACGCGAGCGGGCTCGCGTCGGCGCTCGTCTTCGGCCGCCTCGCGGCCGAGACGGCCGCGTCGGTCTGAGCCGTGTCTGGCGGCAGCCACCCAGCGGAGTTAGCGCCGATTCCGTGCCGAGAACGAGGACGTCTGTCCACAGTCGCCGTTCGTTCTAACCCTGGAGGTAGGCGCAGGTGCGCGGGTCGTTCGGCAGCGGCGACTGCGCCACCTTGACGACGCGCCACGTCTTGCCGTCGTGCTCCACCGTTTCGCCGACCTGCGGTGCGTCGCCCTGCTCCTCGCGGAGCTCGTAGCCGGTCGGCGTCCACACGAAGGCGAGATACGTCTCGTCGGCCATGCGCGGCGGCAATCCTACTCCGAGGCTGCCGCGCTCGCGGGCAGCTCGAGGACGATGCGCGTGCCGTTCTCCTGCTCGACGGTCACACGCCCGCTGAGCGTGCGCGCGCGTTCCGTCAGGACGTCGAAGAACTCGCGCCGCCGCTCTTCCGAGCCGTCGTCGGCGATCGTCGTCAGGAAGCGTCCGTCCGGCTCGCGGTCGACGACGACGGAGATGCGCGACGGCGGTCCGCGCCGCACCGCGCCGTTCAGGGACTCGCGGATGATCTGGTAGAGCGCCGCCTGCACCTTCTCGCCGAGCGCCTCCGCCGCGGCGACGTCGACGTCGATCTGGATCTGCCGCTGGATCCCGACCTGGTCGGCGAGCGCCGCGACGGCCGCGCTGATGCCGCGGTCGCGCAGCACGACCGGCTCGAGGTTGAACGACAGGTCGCGCAGCGAGCGGATCGCGTCACGATGCCGCTCGAGCGCATCGGTCAGCACCTGCCGCGCGTCTTCGAGCTTGCCGTCGTCGATCGCGTGCCCGACGGCGTCGAGCATGAGCGCGATCCCGGCCAGCGCCTGCACCGGCCCGTCGTGGAGGAAGAGCGCGATCCGCCGCCGCTCGTCCTGCTCCGCCGTGATCAGCCGCTCGGCGAGCCGTTCGACCTCGCTCGCGGGATCCTCGGTCACGTCGTCGGTCAATCGATGATCGCGTCGCGCAGCGCGATCGCGACGGCGTGGGTGCGCGTGTCCGCCTCGAGCTTGGCGAGGATGTGCCGCACGTGGCTCTTGACGGTCTCCTGGCTGATGAAGAGCCGCTGCGCGACGTCCGCGTTCGACATCCCGTCCGCGAGCAGCTGCAGGATCTCGCGCTCGCGCGCCGTCAGCATGTCCTCGCGGTCCTTGCCGCTCAGGAACGCCGGCATCAGCGCGGGGTCGATGAAGCTCTCGCCGCCGGCGACCTTCTCGATCGCGCGGACGAGCGTGTCGTGCGGCGCCTCTTTGAGGATGTAGCCCTTCGCGCCCGACTCGAGGCCGCGCGCGAGCAGCGAGCGCTCGCTGTACGCCGTGAAGATCAGCACCGCGACCTCGGGGATCTTCTGCGTCAGCTCCTTCGTCGCGTCGAGCCCGTCCATGCCGGGCATGCGGACGTCCATGACGACGACGTCGGGCCGGCGACGCTCGGCGAGGTCGATCGCGGCCTTACCGTCGGCCGCCTCGCCGACGACACGAATGTGCGGCGCGCGCGAGAGGGACAGACGCAGGCCTTCGCGCACGACCTCGTGGTCGTCGACGATCAGACAGGTGATCTCACTGGTCACGCCGCGGTGATCGTATCCCGGTGAGGCGTCCTACCCCTAGACAGCGAATGCGAGCTGCTCGGGCTCGGCAGGTGGCCGGAGGCGCACGCGCCGCCGGTCGCGGACGCCGTGCTCCCGCGCGAGGCGTGCGACCTCGGCGCGAACGGGGGCGACCTCGTCCTTCGGCAGGTAGGCGCGGCCGTTCGCGTAGAGCCGCTCGTAGCGCTCGAGCTCCTCGGGCCAGTCCTCCGCGAGATGGGCGAGGAAGTGCTCGCGCGTGCCGGGCTTGAGATAGACGAGGTTCGCCCAGATCCCCGTCGCTCCGGCGTCGTGCGCCGCGCGCACGACCTCCGCGAGCTGCTCGGGACGGTCCGAGATGCCGGGCAGGATCGGCGCCATCCCGACGCGGGCGTCGATGCCCGCGTCGACGAGCTCGCGGATCGCGCGCAGTCGCTGTCGCGGGTGCGCCGTCGACGGCTCCGTCTTCCGCCAGACGTCCTCGTCGAGGGTCGGGATCGAGAACGTGACGGCGACCTTGGCGCGGCGCGCGGCCTCCTGCAGGACGTCGAGGTCGCGCACGATCATCGGCCCGCGCGTGATGATCGAGAACGGATTCGCCGCGGCGGCGAGCACCTCGATGCACGCGCGCGTCAGGCGGTAGCGGCCCTCGGCCGGCTGGTACGGATCGGTCGCGGCGCCGATCGCGACGTGCGCGCGCTCCCACGACGGCCGCGTCAGCTCGCGCGCGAGCACTTCCGCGACGTTGACCTTGACGCGGATCGAGCGCCCGTAGCGCTCGTCGGACGGCCGGTCGGCGCGGCGCTCGAAGGCGCGGACGTAACAGAACGTGCAGCGGTGCGCGCAGCCCATGTACGGGTTGAGCGACCAGTCGAAGCCCATCCCGCTGACGCGGTTCAGCGCGCTCCGGCACGGTTCCTCGCGGTACTCGACCGCCATCGGGGGAGTGTACCGAACGTGCGTTCGCCTAGCGGTCGAAGATCTCGGCCGCCGCCCGGTGGAATCCCGAGGGCAGCCCATCGGCCTCGAACGCGGCCGCGATCTCCTCCATCTCGCCGACCCAGCGCCAGCCCTTGCGCTCGGCCGAGCGCTCCGCGGCGGCGAGCCGCTCCGGCAGCTCCGGCTGCGAGTCCCGCCATTCGCCCGTGAGCACGTCCTCGACGCCCTCGGCGCGCGCGAAGTCGCGGATCGCGAGCAGGAGCGCCGCGCCGCCTTTCGTCCAGGCCGCATAGGCGCACTTGACGGCCGACGCGTCGCCTGGACGCTGCGACACGACGCGGGCGTCGACGAGCGTCCCCTCGAAAAGCGACCGGACCCGGTCGGCCTCCACGCCGGAGAGGTAGAGGCGGGTCGGCGTCGAGACCGGCGGCGAGCCGACGACGCCGCCGTCCACGAACCGCGTGAACGACGCGCCGATGCTCCGCGCGGTCGCGGGCGAGACCGCGTTCGCGTCGACGTAGATGCCGTCGTAGCCGGCGAGCGCCCGCGCGACCTCGCGCGCCGCGTGCGGTGGGCACAGCGACAGCACGAGCTCGCTGTCGCGTGCGAGCGCGGCGACGGTGCCGACGTCGCGCAGTCCCGCCTGCTCGGCGCGAGCGGCGGTGTCGGCGCTCCGTCCCTCCGACGCCCACAGCACGTCGATCCCACGCGACCGCAATACTCCTCCGACTGCTCCACCCATCTCTCCCGGATGGAGCAGCCCCACCACGCCGATGTCCACCGTCGAAGTATCAGGCACCGACCGCGTCCAGCGGATCACGCTGCCGCTGCCAACGGGGCCGCGGCACGTCCACTGCTACGTCGTCGACGGGACGCTCTTCGACACAGGGCTCGGGCTCGAGCCGCCTCGCTGGGAGGAGCTCGCCGTCGAGCGGATCGCGATCACGCACATGCACCCGGACCACGTCGGCGGCGCGTCCGACGCGGCGGCCTCGACCGGCGCGCCGGTCTACCAGGGCGCGCTCGACTACGCGCAGTGCGAGCGCGTGTGGGGCTCGCGCGACTGGCCGGAGCGGATCGCCGAGTGGTTCACGTCGCACGGCGTTCCCGCGCCGATCGTGCAGCAGCTGATCGAGCAGGGACACGCGTTCGCGCCGTTCGTCCGCTTCGCGCACGATCCTGAGCTGCTCTACGAGGGGAGCGAGCTCGACGGCTGGCGCGTCGTCGAGCTGCCCGGGCACGCGGACGGACACCTCGGCTTCCTGCGCGACGGCGTCCTCGTCGGCGGCGACCACCTGCTGCGGCCGATCACGCCGGCCGTCGGCCTCTATCCCGAGAGCAAGCCGGATCCGCTCGGCGACTACCTCGCGTCGCTCGCGCGGACGATCGAGCTCGCGCCGCGAATCGTGTACCCCGGTCACGGCGAGCCGATCGAGGACGCGCCGGCGCGCGCGGCCGAGGTGATCGAGCACCACCGGCAGCGGCTCGACGTGATCCACGCCGCGCTCGGCGACGAGGCGCGCACCGGGTACGACGTGTCGCTCGCCGTCTTCCCCGCCGACCGTGGACCGACGCACCGCCGTTTCGCCGTCGCGGAGACGCTCTCGCATCTCGAGCGCCTCGTCGTCGAGGGACGGGCCGCGCGCGCCAGGGACGGCGTTCCGGTTACCTATACTGCCCGGTGATCGCTTTGGACGATCCGCTCAGTACCCACGCCCCGGAGAGCGGGGCGTGACTCTTTTTCTGCAGCTCCTCGCGGTTCTGCTGATCGTTCTCGGGAACGGGTTCTTCGTCGCGGCCGAGTACGCCCTCGTGACCGCGAAGCGGACGACCCTCCTTCGCCTCGCTCACGAAGGAAGCCGCCGCGCGCGGATCGCGTTGCGGATCATGGACAGCCCGATCCGCTTCATCGGGACCGTCCAGCTCGGCATCACCGCGTTCTCGATCCTCCTCGGTGTCGTCGGCGAGCCGTTCATCGCCGGATGGATCGACGAGCCGCTGCTCTCCCATGGTCTCGCATTCGTCTTCGCGTACGTCGCCGTCACGTATCTGCACGTCACGCTGGGCGAGCTCGTTCCGAAGGCGTTCGCCCTCCACTCCCGTGAGCGGACGGCCCTCTGGGTGGCGTTGCCCATCGAGGCCGTGTATCTCGCGAGCTACCCGATCGTGTGGTTCTTCCAGGAATCGGCGAACGCCTTCACGCGCCTCTTCGGGATCGAGCCCGCACCCGCGGGTGTCGTCGCCCACACAGAGGAGGAGATCCGCATGTACGTCGCCGAGGCCGAGGAGACGGGCGAGATCGAGCAGGAGGAGCGCGAGATGCTCTACAAGGTCTTCGACTTCGCCGACAAGGAGGTCGACGAGGTGATGGTGCCGCGGCCCGAGGTCGTCGCACTCTCGATCGACCTGCCGCCGGAGGAGGCGCTGCAGGCGGTCCTCGACTCGCCGTACACGCGCTACCCCGTCTACCGCGGCTCGCTCGACGAGATGGTCGGCGTCCTGCATGTGCGCGACCTCATCGAGGCGATGCACGAGCGCGGCATCGCGGAGGTGCGGCTCGAGGAGTTGATCCGTCCCGCGTACATGGTCCCGGAGACAAAAGACCTCGCCGCGCTGCTGACGGAGTTCCGAAAGCAGAACCAGCACATGGCGATCGTCCTCGACGAGTACGGAAACATGGTCGGGATCGTCACGCTCGAGGACGTGCTCGAGGAGATCGTCGGCGAGATCGAGGACGAGTTCGACCTGCCGGACGAGTCCGTCGAGCGGCTCGACGCCGACACGATCCGCATCGACGGCACCTTCCCGATCGACGACTTCAACGAGCAGTTCGGCGTCGAGCTGCCGCAGGAGGACTACCACACGATCGGCGGCTTCGTCTTCGGCCAGCTCGGGCGCGCGCCGGAGCGCGGCGACGAGGTCGAGCACGACGGCCTGCGCTTCGGCGTCGACGAGGTCGAGGGCACGCGCATCCAGAAGCTGACGGTCACCTTCCCGCCGCCGGGCGAGCCCGCGGCCGCCGCAGCGGACGGTTAAGCCGTGCTCGGCCTTGCCGTTGCCGCAGTCGCGCTCTCGGGCACGGTCGGGCCTGGGTTCACGATCGGACTCCGGCACGCCGGGAAACCCGTCGCACACCTCGCTCCCGGCCGCTACGCGATCACCGTCTCCGACCGCTCGCCGATCCACGACTTCCATCTACGCGGCCCCGGTGTGGACGTCGTGATCACCGGCGTCGAGTTCACCGGCACGAAACGCGTCGTCGTGACGCTGCGGCGCGGGACCTATCTCTACGTCTGCGACCCACACGCGTCGTTCATGCGCAAGCGCTTCACGGTCTCCTGACGGCGGGCTCCGGCTCGAGCGGCGCGTGTCGTCTCGGCCAGGCGCCCGCGCGGCCGAACAGCACGACGAGCGACGGGACGAGCAGCGAGCGCACGACGAAGGTGTCGATGAGGATTCCGGCCGACATCGTGAACGCGAGCTCGCGCATCGGCCGGATCGGGACCATCGCGACGAGCGCGAAGCTGGCGGCGAGGGTGAAGCCCGCGACGGCGATCGTCCCCGATGCGCGCGGCACCGCGTAGGCGACCGCTTCGCGCAGGGGCCGCCGCTTCGCCTCCTGCCACACCCGGCCGACGACGAACAGGTTGTAGTCGGAGCCGAGCGAGAGGAGCAGCACCGACGCGGCGAACGGAACGTAGTACGTCAGGTCCTGGTGGCCGAAGACCCGCTCGAAGACGATCGTCGTCAGTCCGAGCGTCGCCGCCAGGCCGAGCGTGCTCGCTGCGAGCAGGTAGAGCGGCGCGACGAGACCCCGGAGGAAGATCGCGAGCAGGAGGAGGTTCGCGAGCAGCACGGCGCCCGCGATACGCGCGATGTCGCCGTTGACCGCGTCGATCGTCTCCGCGGCGATCACGGTGTCGCCTGCGTAGTCGGCGCGAACGCCGCGCAGTCCGGCTTGCTCGAGCAGCGACGGCATCGCGTCCCGCAGGTGCCGGAAGATCGCGATCCCGTTCGCGCCGAGCGGCTCCTGCTTGAAGATCACCGCGAGCCGCGCCGCGTTCCCCTGCTTGTTCACGAAGATGGGCGGCGTCTCCTTGAGCTGCTGCAGTTGCACGGGGCCGACGACGCCCGCGATCCCGGACTGGTGCTCGATCAGTCGTTCGAGGCGCACGACCTGGAGCGGCCGCGTTCTCATCCCGTCGCCCTCGAGGAGGACGAGCGTCGGCGCGACGATGCCGCGGTTGAAGCCACGCGACGCCGCGAGCTCCGCACGCCGCAGCTCCGAGTCCGCCGGCTGGCCGCGGATCAGCGTGAAGCCGAGCGCCGTGTCGCGCAGGCCGAGCGCCGCGACGCCGAGCGCCGCGACCGCGACCGCCGCGAGGGCGAGCGCCGCCGGGCGCGTCGCCCGCAGGCGCGCGAGTCGTCCGAGCGTCTCGTCGTCGTCCGGCGGCGCATCGTCGAGGCGCAGACGAGGCCAGAACGCGAGCCGTCCGAGGATCGCGAGGACGGCGGGAACGAACGTCATCGTGACGGCGAGGCAGATCAGCACCGTCAGCGCGACTCCCGGCCCGAACGCGCGGAAGACGGGCAACTTCCCGGCGACGAGCGTCGCGCCGCCGGCCGCGACGATCAACCCGGCCGTCAGGATGATCGTCGAGTAGAGGCGAATCGTCTCGCGGGCTGCATCCAGCGTCTCGTCGCCTCCCTCGAGCCGCCGTCGCATCCCGGTGAGGTAGAAGACGGAGTAGTCGGTACAGAGTCCGAGCAGCAGCGCGATCATCACCGGCTCGACCTCGTTCGGCACCTCGACTCCGCGCTTCAGCGCCACCCACGCGAGCACGTGCGTCGCGACGACGTAGGTGATGCCCGCGGCCGCGATAGTGATCAGCGGCGGCGCGAGCGCGCGGTAGACGACGAGCAGGATGAGCGCGATCAGGAGCACGGTGGCGATCGTGAGCTCGGGGAGCGTCGCTTCGATCGAGTCGAACTCCGCTTCGCGCGCGGGCAGCGCGCCGGTGACGCCGATCAACGCGTCGCCGCGCCCCGCGATGCGGTTCGCGTACGTGTGCGCGAGCGCGAGCCGGGCGTTTACCGAGACGTCCGGCTTGAAGTAGAGGAACGTGATCGCGGTGGTGTCACGCTCGCGCGACGATGGGAAGATCCCGCGCGCGTTCGTGATCGGCAGCGCGAACGCAATGTGGCTCAGCAGCGGCACCCGGCCCTTGTCGACTGCCACGGCGCGGTCGTAGACGCGCTTCTCCTCGCCGCGGCGGAAGCCTGTGCCGCGGCGCTGCACGACGGCGATGCGGCTGAGCAGCGTCGAGTCGAAGAGCTCGTACTCCCGTCCCTCGACGGTGATCGCGTGCGCGTCGTGCGGGACGAGTCCGCCGAGCGGGCTGGCTGCCGCGCCGGCGATCGACGGCAGCCGCTGCGTGCAGAGGACCGCCACCGCGATCCAGGCGGGGATGATGAGGAAACGCAGCCGCAGAACGGTCGAGGCGAACGCGCGGTTCACCTGGGCAGTGCCGTCCCGAACCGGATGAGGCCGTACACGAGCAGGATCGGCAGGATCGCGATCGCCGAGATCGCGAACCACAGCCAGTTCGCGACGCTCGCGACGCTGCGGCGGCTCTCCCTGCCGCTGAAGCGGGCGCTCCTGGCCGCGCGGCGCGCGTTGTCGGCCGCGTCGCCGATGTCGCCGCCGACGAGCGGCACGCCGCGGAGCGCGTCGAGCTGGTCGGCCGTGGCGTCCAGCGACTTGCCGGCCACGACGACCGTCGCGCTCAGCTTGCGGAGTCCGAGCACCTCGTTGTGCACGACGTAGCCGAGCACGAGCCAGAGCGCGACCCACACGACGACGATCGCGTCGATGAAGACGGCGGTCGTACGGTTGAGCTTCGGCGTCGCGGGCACTCCGCCCCGGTACCCGCGCCGGTGGCCGGTTATTCGAGCGGGAGCGCCTCGAAGCCGCCGTCGGCGATGCGCCAGGCGGCCAGCTCGTCCCGGGCGAGCGATCAGCACGTCTTGACCCCGTCACGCCAGCGGACGAGAATCGCCGCAGGAGGTGCTTGCCATGAAGCGCGTGTCCATGTTCGCGGCCGTGGTCGCGGCGCTCGTCTTCGTTCCCCTCGGCGCAGCCGATCGTCCGCCGGGAACCGGGGAGCATTGCGCAGAGCAGCTCACGGCGCTCGAGCAGCGAATGGGTGTCGATCACCCGCAGGTCCTCGACGCAGTAGCGCCGGCACTCGCACGCTGCGTGATCTACGGGTAGCGCGTTACGTCTCTGCGAGATCGAGGGCGGCCCAACGTCCGTCCTCGATCGTGTAAGCGCGAAGCTCGTCGAGCGCGAGCCCGTAGATCACGTAGGGCTTGCCAGCCCACAGCCCAACGTTCTCGAGGTCGGTGCGCGAGGGTCGCGGCTCCGTGTCCGGATGCGAATGGAAGACGGCGAGGCCGTAGCCCTCGTCCTCGAGGAACCACGTCTCCGGATCGACATCGAGCTCGAAGCGGTACGGCGAAGCCGCTGCGTTACGTCCGCGCACGTACCGCACAGCGCGTTGCCCTCGCAGCACGATCAGCCCGCACGCCTCGGTCGGCGCCTCGTCGCGGGCGTGCGCGGCCAGCTCTGCACGGATCTCGGGCGGGATCACCACCAGACGTTCCGCTCCATCGCGCGCTCGACGTCCGGCGCGGTCCAGAAGTCCGCGGAGAGGTACTTCCAGCCGCCGTCGGCGAGCACGCAGACGACGACTCCCCCGTCGAGCTCCTCGGCGAGCTTGCGCGCGACGTGGATGACGGCGCCCGCGGAGACGCCCGCGAAGAGGCCTTCCTCGTCGAGCAGCGCGCGTACGCCGGCGACCGACTCCGCGTTCGAGACAAGCAGCTTGCGGTCGAGCTTCGAGACGTCGAGGATCGGCGGCACGTAGCCGTCCTCGAGCGAGCGCAGGCCGATCACGCCCTCGCCCGGCAGCGGCTCCGCCGCCGCGACGACCACGTCGGGCCACCGCTCGCGCAGCCGCGCGCCCGCGCCCATGAGCGTGCCGCCCGTGCCGAGTCCCGCGACGAGCACGTCGACGCGTTCGAGCGCCTCTGCGATTTCCTTCCCGGTCCCCTCGTAGTGGGCGCGCGGGTTCGCCTCGTTCGCGTACTGGAACGGCATGTAGAGGCCCGGATCCGTCGCCGCGAGCTCCTGCGCGAGCCGGACGGCTCCGTTCGATCCTTCCTCGCCGGGCGAGGAGACGATCTCCGCGCCGTAGAGCTGCAGCAGCCGCTTGCGCTCCTCGGTCGCGTTCTCCGGCAGCACGCACGTGAGCGAGTAGCCCATCACCTTCGAGACGAAGGCGAGCGCGATCCCCGTGTTGCCGCTCGTCGGCTCGATGATCCGCGCGCCGGGCGGGAGCTGCGCCGCAGCGAGCATCGCCTTCGCGATGCGGTCCTTGATCGAACCGGTCGGGTTCTGCCCCTCGAGCTTCGCGTAGATACGGACCGACGGCTTCGGCGACAGCCTCCGCAGCTCGACGAGCGGGGTGTTGCCGACGAGGTCGAGGACGGAGCGCGCCGGCGCGTTACGCACGACGTTCCCAGATGTAGACCGTGGGGCAGAGCTTCCCGAGCAGCTGGTAGATGCCCCAGAGAAGCCCGCCCCTGGCGGCCGCGACGGCAGCCTCGCCGTAGCGCTCGGAGAAGTCGCCGCGCGCGAGGCGCGCGAGCTGCAGGAGGTCCTGCGACGGCTTCCACGTCGTGTCCTCGATCATTCGCTCCCGCCATTCCGATCCGAGCTGCTCGCGCGAGCGAAGCACGAGCCTCGCCGCCTGTGCCGCCGTCTCGATCTCCGTCGCGTCGAACGACGCGATCGCCGCCGCGTCGACGAGCTCCGCCCGCTCGCGCGGCTCGAGCCGCTCGGTCGCGAGCGTGACGTAGGCGATCAGCGCGCCGCCCGGTCGCAGAACGCGCGCGCACTCTGCGAGGCCGCGCCCGACGTCGACGTGCACGAGCACGTCGCGGCACCAGATCCAGTCCACCGACGCGTCGGCGAACGGCAGCGACTCGATCGCCCCCTCGACGACCTCGATCTCGCCGTCGAGCCCGGCCTCCGCGACTGCCTGCCTCGCCAGTTCGCAGTGGAGCGGCATCGGGTCGAGCGCGACCGCGCGCAATCCGTGGTCGCGCACGAGCCTGATCGTGTGGCGCGCGTCCCGCGCGCCGACGTCGACGACGAGCTCGCCGGCCCGAGGGCTGAGCGCGGCGAACGCGTCGAAGAGGAAGTCCAGGCCCCGAGGCTCGAGGCTGCGGTTCAATGCGTCTCCCAGCTCGGAATCGCCGGCCCAGAGCTCGTAGAGCTCCCGAACCGTCGGCATCAGCCGCCGGCCATAGCCGGCAGCAGGATGACGGTCGAGCTGTCGGCGACGCGCGTCTCGAGCCCCTCGCGCGTGCGGACGTCCTCGCTGTCGACGTAGACGTTCACGAACCGCGCCAGCTCGCCGTCAGCGAGGATGCGCGCACCGAGCGCAGGGAACTTCACCGCGAGATCGTCGAGCAGATCGCGCACGGTCTCGCCGTCCGCGAGCACCTCGCGCTCGCCGCCGGTCTCCTCTCTAAGCGTCGGCGGAATCCTGACGATGCTCACGCGTGCGCCCTCCCGGCGCAGAACTCGACGTAGTCGATGTAGTCGGTGATCGTCGGGTTGTCGCCGCACACCGGGCAGCTCCGGTCGCGCCGCAACGCGACCTCGTCGAACGTCGCCGTCAGCGCGTCGAAGAGGAGCAGCCGGCCGACCAGCGGCTTCCCGATCCCGAGCACGAGCTTCAGCGCCTCGTTCGCCTGCAGCGATCCGATCACGCCCGGCAGCACGCCGAGCACACCGCCCTCCGCGCACGACGGCGCGAGCTCCGGCGGCGGCGGCTGCGGGAAAAGGCATCGGTAGCACGGGCCCTCATGCGGCTTGAAGACGGTCGCCTGGCCCTCGAAGCGGTAGATCGAGCCGTGGACGACGGGAACGTCGTGCCACACCGACGCGTCGTTCACGAGGTATCGCGTGGGGAAGTTGTCGGCGCCGTCCACGATCACATCCCAGTCCTGACCGATGATCCGGTCGGCGTTCTCCGACGTCAGCCGCTCCTCGAAGGCGACGACGTTCACGTCCGGATTGAGCGCCCGGACCGCGTCGGTCGCGGATTCGACCTTCGGCTCGCCGAGCCGCGCCGTCGAGTGGACGATCTGCCGCTGGAGGTTCGACTCGTCGACGACGTCGGCGTCGACGATCCCGAGTGTGCCGACGCCCGCGGCGGCGAGGTAGAGCGAGGCGGGCGAGCCGAGGCCGCCGGCGCCGATCAGCAGCACGCGCGCTTTCAGCAGCTTTGTCTGGCCGGCCTCGCCGACCTCGGGGATCAACAGGTGGCGCGAATAGCGGTGCAGCTGCTCGGGGCCGAGCGACGACTCGCTCACGACCGCGTTCCCCTCTTCGATCCAGGCGACGATTCCGCCTTCGAGGTTGCGGACGTCCTCGTAACCGAGCTTCTCGAGCACCTGCGCGGCCAAGGCGGAACGGCGGCCCGTCCGGCAGTAGACGACGACCGGCGCGCTCTTGTCGGGCAGCACCTGCTCGACCTCCGACTCGACGCGGCCCTGGGGAAGGTGCAGCGCACCGGAGATGTGCTCGATGTCCCACTCGTTCTGCTCGCGGACGTCGAGGAAGACGCTCCCGTTGTCGAAGCCGTAGTCGGTCATTGACGCCACAAACGGTAGCCGTCGCGCGATGATTCCCGAATCAGCGCGCGAAAGGGGAGGGGGATTCGGGGGAACCGAGAGGTTCCCCCTGCGTTGTGCCGCGGGTTCCCCGCGGCGCAACGGAGAGAACGGGCTAGGTTCTTCCCGTGTCCCCGCGGGCCCGGGTCTTTGCGATCGTCGGCGCCTGCGCAGCCGGCGCGGCCGCGGCGGTCGTCGCGATCACCGCCGCGACCCACCACTCGCCGACTCGGCCGCTCGAACCCCGCGCCGGCAAGCCGCCGTACGCAGCCGACTGGACTGCGCCCCCGGCGCTCCGTCGCGACGTGCGCGCGGCGGTCGGCTCGGTGCCCCGGCTCCGGGTGCTCGCGCGCGAGCACCCGGGCTCCGCGTTCGTGCGCCTGAACCTCGGGCTGGCGCTCTTCTGGGCGCGCGTCGACGCGGGCGCGCTCGAGGAATGGCGCGCCGCGAAGCGCGTGCAGCCGGATACGCCGTCGGCCGTCCGCGCGGGCGACCTCCTGCACCCGGACTCGCCGCACGGCCTGCCGAACTTCCAGCCGAGCTTCGCCCGGCCGTCAACACGCGCCGACCGGCTGCTCGTGCAGGGCGTGCGCCTCCAGCACGTGGGCCGGCCGCGCTCGGCGGAGCGGGCGTTCGTCGCCGCCGCGCGGGTCGCGCCGGAGGATCCCGACACGCAGGTGGCTGCGGCGGTCGGCCTCTACGACAAGGACGATCCGACGCCGGCGTTCGCGAACCTCGGCCCGCTCGTGCGCCGCTTTCCGCACGCGCAGACGGTCCGCTTCCACCTCGGCCTGCTCTCGATCTGGATCGGCAGCTTCCTGCAGGCGCGCAGGGAGTTCGAGCTCGTCGTCGCCCAGAACCCGAAGACGGAATTTGCGAGGGAAGCAAAGCTGCTGCTCGCACGTCTCGGGAAAGGTGGGACCGGATGACTTGCAAATGAGCCGATCGGCCTATGGCCGTTGTCCGGTTCCCCTGCAACACTGCCGCATCGCAGCGCGCTCGTCCACATCGTCACGAGGGTAGGGGGAAGCTTGAGCAGAAGCGCCGCACGGAGGCGGGTCGACGATGTCCTCGACACCGACGAAGCGCGGGGGCTGATCGAATCCGCCCGTGAGAGCGGCTCGGTCACAGCGGAGGAGATCGCGCTCGCGTTGGACGATCTCGAGCTCGAGGCAGGCCAGCTCGCCGACTTCTACCATTCGCTCGAAGAGCAGCAAATCGAGATCGTCGCGGCCGCCGACCTCGAGGACGAGGTCGAGGCGCGCGCCGTCGAGGCGTCGACCGATTCGCTGCAGCTCTTCCTCAAGGACATCGGCAAGGTCGATCTGCTCACGGCCGCGCAGGAGGTCGAGCTGGCGAAGAGGATCGAGCGCGGCGAGCATGTCGCGAAGCAGGAGATGATCGAGGCGAACCTCAGGCTCGTCGTCTCGATCGCGAAGCGCTACCGCAACCAGGGTCTGCCGTTCCTCGATCTCATCCAGGAAGGGACGATCGGGCTCGTCCGCGCGGCCGAGAAGTTCGACCATCGCAGAGGCTTCAAGTTCTCGACGTACGCGACGTGGTGGATCCGCCAAGCGGTCGCGCGCGCACTCGCCGACAAGGCGCGGACGATCCGCATGCCTGTCCACGTCGTCGAGAAGCTCAACAAGATCGTCCGCTCGGAGCGGAAGCTGCGCGCCGAGCTCGGCCGCGAGCCGAACTCGGCGGAGATCGCACGCGACCTCGATCTGACGATCGACGAGGTCGACCAGATCCGCCGCAGCGCGCAGACGCCGGTCTCGCTCGAGAAGCCCGTCGGCGACGAGGAGGAGTCGGAGTTCGGCCACTTCATCACCGACGAGACCGCGCCGCTCCCCGACGAAGCGGCCGAGACGTCGATGCGGCGCGAGACGCTCGAGAAGATCCTCTCGAAGCTCTCCTCGCGCGAGCGTCGCGTGCTCGAGCTGCGCTACGGCCTCGACGGACAGCATCCGCGCACGCTCGACGAGGTGGGGCGCACGTTCAACGTCACGCGCGAGCGCATCCGGCAGATCGAGAACCAGAGCCTCAAGAAGCTGCGCGCACTCGCCGACGCGCAGATCCTGCGCGACGTCGCCTAAACCGCGGCGTCTGCACCGGCCAGGGCCTGGTGTCTGACACCAGGACACGGCCGTAACAGGCTGTTGGGCTCGGCTCCACGCGCGGGAACGCTGAGTCCTGTCACAGAGTCGTTACTCGAACTGGTTGGTGTCTGACACCACGGGGCCGGACGTTAGAGTCAGCGCCCGATGGAGCAAGCGTGGCTCGACGAGCTGTCCGCGTTCCTGCGCATTCCGAGCGTCAGCGCCGACCCGGCGCATGCCGCAGACGTGCGCGCCGCGGGGGAGTGGGTTCGCGACTACGTCCGCGCCGCCGGCGGCGACGCCGAGCTCGTCGAGACCGACGCGCAGCCGCTCGCCGTCGGCGAGCTTCGCGCCTCGAACGGCGCGGAGACTGCGCCGACGATCCTCGTCTACGGCCACTTCGACGTGCAGCCGCCCGCGCCGCTCGAGCTCTGGGAGAGCGAGCCGTTCGAGGCGACCGTCCGCGACGAGTGGCTCTACGCACGCGGCGTCGCCGACGACAAGGGCCAGCTCTGGACGCTGCTCAAGGCCGCGTCGCTGCTCAGCGCCGACGGCGCGCTGCCCGTCAACGTGCGCTTCGCGTGTGACGGCGAGGAGGAGATCGGCGGCCACTCGATCGTCGACTTCCTCGAGCGGGACGAGCGCGGCGCGAACGCGTGCATCATCTTCGACTCCGCGATGGAGCGGCGCGACGTCCCGGCGATCTGCACCGGCACGCGCGGGGTCATGTCGTTCAGCCTCGAGGTGCGTACGAACCAGCGCGACCTCCACTCGGGCGTCTACGGAAACGCGGCGCTCAACGCGACGCACGCATTGCTGCAGGCGCTCTCCGGCGTGCTGCCGCGCGACGGCCGGCTGCCGGAGGCGATGCGTGTGGGGATCCAGCCGCCGACCGAGGAGGAGCGGGCGAGCTGGAGCGAGCTCACGCCCGGGCGCGAGGTGCTCGAGGCCGCGGGCGCGGTTCCGTACGACGCGCACGCGGCGGAGGAGTTCTATCTCCGCACGACCGCTGAGCCCGCGATCGACGTGAACGGGATCCTCGGTGGCAAGCCGGGGCTGCGCAACACGACGATCCCGGCCGCAGCACAGGCGAACTTCTCCGTCCGCCTCGCGCCGGGGCAGGACGTCGAGCCGGTGGCCGCCGCGGTCGACCGGCTGATCCGCGAGGCCGCGCCCGAGGGCGCCGAGGTCGTGCTCACCCTCGACGCGGCCGCGCGGCCCGGACTCGTCTCGCCGGACGAGCCGGCGGTGCAGATCGCCGCCGACGCCTTCGAGCGCGTCTTCGGTCGCCGACCGCTGCTCGCGCGAACCGGCGGCACGCTGCCGATCGTTCCCGCGCTCGCCGACCAGGGGATCCCGACGATCCTGACCGGAATCGCGCTGCCCGAGTCGAACATCCACTCGCCGAACGAGCGCGTGCTGCTCGACTACCTGCCCCGCGGAGTCGAGGTGGCGCGCGAGCTCTTCACGGGTCTGGCGGCACTAGAGCCTTAACAAACGTGTTCTACGCTCCCGCCGTGAGGCTCCGCGGCGTGGAGGTCTACGACAGGCCCTTCGGCCGCGTGCAGGCGGAGCGTCTCCTCTGGCGTGCCGCATTCGGGCCGCGCCGCGGCGACGCGGACTCCTTCGCATCGATGGGACTCCAGGGCGCCGTGAACGCGCTGTTGCAGCCGCCGGCCTTCGCCGCCGACGGACCGGAGCCGTCGTCGCGCGGCCTGCCGCTCGCACCGCAGGACGCCGCCGGCAACGACCACCTCTGGTGGCTCGACCGGATGGTGCGCGGCAACCAGCCGCTCGTCGAGCGGATGACGCTCGTGTGGCACGACTGGTTCGCGACTTCGAACGCGACGGTCGCCAGCCAGAAGCTGATGCTCGCGCAGAACGACCTGTTCCGCTCGACTTGGAACGGCGCGTTCTCCGACCTCCTGCTCAACGTCACGCAGGATCCGGCGATGCTGCTCTGGCTGAACGGCAACCGCAACCGCTCCGGCAAGCCGAACGAGAACTACGCCCGCGAGATGATGGAGCTGTTCACGCTCGGCGCGGACAACGGCTACACCGAGCAGGACGTCCGCGAGCAAGCGCGGGCGCTGACGGGCTTCCGCAACGACAACAGCCGTGTGACGGGGCCGACGAACTTCCGCTACGACCCGCGCCTGCACGACAACGGCGTCAAGACCGTCTTCGGACAGGCGGGGAACTTCGGCTGGCAGGACGCGTGCAACCTCGCGCTGCGGCACGCCGCGCATCCGGCGTTCTTCGTGCGCAAGCTGTGGGGCTACTTCATCCCGCTCGCCGAGCTGGACGCCAAGACGCAGGCGGCGCTGGAGCAGCAGTACACGTCCGGCGGCTACCGGGTCGGGTCGGTGCTGCAGTCGATCCTGCTCCATCCGGCGCTGTATCAAGGCCCGAGGCTCGTGAAGCCGCCCGTCGTCTACACCGCCGGCGTCCTCCGCATGACCGGCCGGCCCATCGACACGATCAACTGGGTCTCGCTCGACGACTCGGCCGGCCAGCGCCTCTTCTATCCGCCGAACGTCGCGGGCTGGGACGACGAGCGCTGGCTCGACACGCAGACGTTCCGCGCGCGCTGGGCGATCGCGAGCGGCGCGGTCGGCAAGTTCGTGCTCGACGCGGGCAAGGCGCCGGCTGGGGAGATCATCGCCTCGGCGATCCTGGACCGCGCGCTCGGCTACTGGGACACGCCTCAGCTCACGGCGCCGACGCTGAGCGTGCTGACCGACTTCGCGCAGCGTGCGCTCGACGACGCGCTGCCGAAGGACAAGCAGCGCCAGGCGGTCTTCGTCGAGAACGCGCTTCGGCTGCTGATCGCCGTCTCTCCCGACTACCAGACCTGCTGATGAGCGACTCCTGCCACTGCAACGACTTCTCCCGCACGCAGCTGCTGCACGCGGCGATCGCGGAGGCCGGCCGCGGGCTCCCGGGCATCGAGCCGGGCATGCCGCTGCCTGCGGGTACGGGACTGACGCGGCGGACGTTCGTCGCGCGCAGCGCCGGGATGCTGCTCGGCGTCTACGGCGCGTCGAGGCTGCCGCTGCACGCCTTCGAGGAGGGAATCGCGAGCGCGGCGGCCGCGTCGCCGAACGCGCCCGTGCTCGTCTCCGTCTTCCTCTCCGGCGGTGCCGACACGCTCTCCGTCCTCTTCCCGGCCGGCGATCCGCTCTACGCGCAGTTCCGTCCCAACCTGAAGCTCGACCCGAACGGCGCGACCGCGTTCGCCGAGGACGCACGGCTCTTCTGGCATCCGTCGCTCGCGTCGCTGTCGACGCTGTACGCGGAGGGGAAGGTCAGCGTGGTCCCGTCGATCGGCTACGACCATCCGAACCAGTCGCACTTCACGTCGCGACACTTCTGGGAGGTCGGCGCGCTGGACGAGCTCCTGAACACGGGCTGGATGGGCCGTTTCCTCGACGTCGTCGGCACGCCCGACAACCCGCTCCAGGGGCTCGCGCTCGACAACCGGCTTTCGCCCGCGCTCGCGACCTCGAAGCTGCCCGTCGCGGCGATCGACGCGACCGACCGCTACACGTTCGACACGCCCGGGACGAACAAAGCCGTCTCCGCGCGGATGCTCGAGACGATCGGCGCGCTCGCGATCCCCGTCGGGTCGAACGAGCCGGCGCTGAGGCAGGCGTCCGACGCGATCAAGCGCTCGGCGGACCTGCGTGCGCAGCTCGTCTCGTTCAACACGCAGGGGACGTTTGCGGTGCCGGCGTCCTATCCGAACGCGACGTCGGCGTTCACGAAGCGGCTCGCGGGACTGGCGGCGATGCTCCAGGCCGGGCTGCCGCTGAAGTGCGTCTCGATCACCGCGCCGGGCGCCTACGACACGCATTCGACGCAGGCGCAGACGCTCGCGACCGGGCTGCAGACGACGGCCGACACGCTGCTCGCGTTCCAGCGTGACCTCGAGCGGCGCGGCATCGCCGACCGCGTGCTCACGCTCGTCTGGTCGGAGTTCGGCCGCCGCGCGCGCGAGAACGGCTCCGCAGGCACCGACCACGGCGCCGCCGGCACCGCGTTCGTAATCGGGACGCGCGCGAGCGGCAGGATGATCGGTGAGTACGCAGGCCTGCAGAGCGGTCTCGACGGCGACGGCAACCTCGTGCCGACCGTCGACTTCCGCGGTCTCTATTCGTCGCTGGTCGAGCAGTGGTTCGGAGTCGACGCGACGCAGGTCATCCCGGACGCGCGGAAGGCCGCGCGCGTCCAGCTGATCAGGTGACGCGCGTCGTCGCAGCGATCGCATGTGCATGCGCACTCGCCGCACCCGCCGCCGCGGCCGCGCCGCCCGCACGGCTGCTCGTCACCGCGCAGGAGTTCCGGCTCAACCTCTCACGCGCCTCGATCAAGTCCGGCCGCGCGATCGTCCAGCTCCAGAACCTCGGCGAGGACGCGCACGACCTGAACCTGAAGCGCCGCGGCGGCACGCGGACCTACCGGATCCGGACCGTGCAGCCCGGTGACGTCGGCGAGCTCGACGCGAAGCTGGCGGCCGGCCGCTACACGCTCTGGTGCTCGCTCGCGAACCACGCCGCGCTCGGCATGCGCACGACGCTCGTCGTGCGGCGGTAGCTCAGGCGCGGAACGGCTGCGGGGTCGCGTCGAGCTTCGGGATCGAGAAGCGCGCGATCGTCCCGAACTGCGGCGCCGGCTTGCACGCCTGCGCGACGCCCGCGTCACACGCGACCGAGAGGAAGATGAACGCGTCCTCGAGCGTGAAGCCCCACTCGTCCACGAGCAGGCGCGCCGCTTCCTCCGAGACGAGATCGAGCGCCGCAGGGAACTCGTCCGCGGTCGCGTGAGCCATCCACCGGTCGGCGAGCTCCGTTACCGGCCAGCGCGCCTGCTTGCCCCTCAGGAGATCGAAGCGAACGGTCACTTCGCCGGCGATCTCGACGCCGGTGAAGCAGATCTCCCCGTCGCCCATCGACGCGTGCATGTCGCCGACCGCGAACATCCCGCCGGGTTGCCGCACCGGGAAGTAGATCCGCGCGCCCGGGCCGTGGAGATGGTTGTCGAGGTTGCCGCCGTGCTGCCCTGCGAGCCCGTTCGGCAGCGTGTCGCCGCCGGTCGCTACGCCGACGACGCCGACCATCGGGCGGGCGGGGAACCGCACGCGCTCGTTCATCTCGATCACGCCGTCCCGCACCTTGAACAGCCGGGTCAGCGGCGCCTCGACCTTGTCGATCAGCGGGCCGAAGCCCGGAATCAGCGTGGCGACGCCCCATTCGATCGGCGAGACGTCGAGAATCTCGACGACGACCGAGTCGCCCGGCTCGGCGCCGTGCACCGCGACCGGCCCGGTCGCGGCATTGACGCGCTGGAAGTCGATCGACGTGACGAGGTCGTCTTCGCCGCGGATCTGGCCGTCGAAGCAGTCGCGGGTCTCGAACGTGACGACGGCCCCGGGCTCGACCTCGAGCACGGGCTCGAGGTCGGGCCCGAACGCCCAGATGACGTCCTCGCGCGAGACGCGGTGTTCGGTTGCGATCGCCATCAGACCGGCGTCGGCACGGCCGTCGCCTCGGGCGGCTCCTCGCCGGGCGCTTCCGCGACGAAGAGGAGGTTCGCGTCCATCCGGTCGCGCCGCTGCGTCGCCATGTACGCGGTCACGAGGACCGACACGCCGAGCAGCACGATCGCGCCCCAGTTCCCGTAGCGCAGCGGGTAGGGCGCCAGCGGGTGGAACTGGTACCAGAGAACCGGCACGAACGCCGCGACGCCGAGCGCGGGGACGATCCCGTGCAGCCACAGATGGAACTCCTGCGCGCGCTCGCGCCGGTAGAAGACGTACGCGGAGACGCAGAGCATCATGTAGACGAGGATCACGAGGCTCGTCAGCGCGAACGAGAGGACGCCGAACGCGTTCAGAGGTCCCCACTTCCAGCCGAGCAGAAGCGCGACCAGGATTCCAAGCGCGGTCTGCGCCTCGATCGCGCGGTGCGGCGTCTTGTGCACCGGATGGGTCTCGCCGAACATCGCCGGCAACACTCGGTTGCGTCCCATCGTGTAGATGACGCGGCTCGCGGCGTTGACCCCTGCGTTTGAGTTAGCGAGCGCCGAGTTGATGATCGCGAGGAAGATCAACACCCAGCCGCCACCCCAGAAGACCGTCGCGAGGTGGCGCCACGGGTTCGCCTGGGCGAGCGTGTCCGCGGTGAAGTTGTTGAACCCGGTGCCGATCACCCACGCGTACGAGCAGAAGACGTAGAAGAGGCCGATGCCAAGACAGGAGAGGACGACGGCGCGCGGCACGTTGCGTCGCGGGTTCTCCGCCTCCTCGCCGAGCGGCGCCGACGCCTCGAAGCCGATGAAGGCGAGGATCCCGAACACTGCGCCCTTGAAGATGCCGTTGAAGGTCCCGGTTTCCGCGTGCGTCGGGTTGAACGGACCGAGCAACCACTTGTTCGAGAGCAGCATCCACGCCGCGAGCGCGACGAACACCGCGATCTCGAAGACGCCCAGGACGACGCCTGCGCCGGTCGAGAGACGGACGTCCCGGTAGGTGAGGAAGAAGACGATGCCTGCGGCGAGCAGGACCCAGATCCACCACTGGCCCGTGTAGTTCCAGCCGACGTCGTTGCGCATGACGTCCGTTGTCGCCCACGCGAAGATGAGGAAGAGCAGCGGCGCGACGAGCGGCTCGAAACAGAGGAAGATCAGTCCGACCAGGTAGCCGGGCACGGTCCCGAGCGAGCGCGTGACGTACGCATAGAGTCCGCCCGCTGACGGCATCTGTTTCGCGAGCTGCCCGATCGAGCTCGCGACGAGCATGCACGCGACGAGCGCGAACAGGACCGCGAGCGGCAGCGCCGGCCCTGCGAACTGGACCGAGAACAGGATCGAGAACGCGATCGCCGCACCGGGTGCCATGTGCGTGATCGACTGGAACAGCACCTGCGGGAGCCCGATCGCGCCGGAGCGAAGCCGGTCGTGTCCCTGCACGCTTCCTGCCTCCATGAGGGCCTCCTGGGAGTCGAGTGGCGGCAGCCTACAACTCCGTGCGCGCGGTTACAAAGGGCTTAGAGCTCTTGGTCCCAGGGCGGCGGGTTGTGCACCCAGCGGCCGCCGAGCATCGTCGCGACGACCTCGCCGCCCTCCAGATCCTCGACCGGGTCGGTCGTCAACACGACGAGATCCGCGAGGTAGCCGGGGAGGAGCTTGCCGCGACGCCGCTCGTCGCCGGCGAGCCAGGCCGGCGCGACGCAGGTCGCATGGAGCGCCTGCTCGACCGTGACGGCCTGCTCGGGATGCCACCCCGGACGGCCGTCGATCGTGCGCAGGACGCCCGCACGGATTCCCGCGAGCGGATCGAGCTCCTCGATCGGCGCGTCGCTGCCGTTCGCGACGACGGCGCCTGACTCGAGCAGCGACCGGAATACGTAGGCGCGGTCGGTCTTGTCGCTCCAGTAGCGGTCGGCGAGGTCGCGGTCGGACGGCGCGTGCGAGAACTGCACCGACGCCGCGACGCCGAGCTGCGCGAAGCGGGGAAGATCTTCGGGCGCGAGGCATTGCGCGTGCTCGATCCGCGGCCGCAGACCCTTCGGCGCCCACTCGTCGCGCGCCGCCTCGAACGCGTCGAGCGCGTCACGGTTCGCGCGGTCGCCGATCGCGTGCACGGCGACGGGCCAGCCGATCCGCGCGCCGCGGCGCACGATCTGCTCGAGCTCTTCGCGCGAGGTGATCTCGACGCCGGACCCGTCGAGCATGCGCGCGGTCTGCGAGCCGAGCGTCCCGTCCATGAACGCCTTCAGGTAGCCGGCGCGCAGCAGGTCGTCGCCGAGGCCGGCGCGGAAGTTCATTCCCTCGAGCTCGTCGAGGAACTCGTGCGGGAGCGATTGCCAGACGCGCAGGTTGAGGACGCTCTCCTCCTTCAGCCGTTGGAAGAGCCGCAGGTCGCCGAGCCAGCCGTCCTTGTCGTGGACGGACGTCACGCCGCGCGAGCTCGCGAGCTTGACGCCCGCGCGCATCGCCTCGAGCCGCTCCTCGTCGCCGATCCGGTCGAAGACGTGCGTGCGGCGGAACTCCCACGCCGACTCCTCGCGCAGCACGCCGGTCGGCTCGCCGTGGTCGTCGGTCTCGACGACTCCGCCGGGCACGAGCAGGTTTCCGTCGGCCGCTGCGAGCGCGGCGGAGTTGAGCCAGAGCGAATGGCCGTCCTTCGCCATCAACGCGGCGGGGCGGTCGCCCGTGACGGCGTCGAGGTCTTGCCGCGTCGGCTCGACGAGCGGCTCCCACTCGCCGTTCCGCCAGCCGGTGCCGCGGAGCCAGCGTCCGGCTGGCGTGCGCGCGGCCGCGTCGGCGACGCGCGCGACCGCCTCCTCGAGCGAGCGCGCACCCTCGAGCCGCACCTGGTCCTGCGCGAGCGACCACTGGAGGAAGTGCACGTGCGCGTCGGTGAAGCCGGGGAGGACGCAGCGGCCGCCGAGATCGACGACCTCGGGCGTCGGCTCCGCCGTCTCGTGCACGCCGACGCCGCCGGCGATCCGGTCGCCCGCGATCGCGAGCGAGCGCGCCAGCGGCAACGACGTATCGAGCGTCCGAATCACCCCGTTTTCGAGAATCACCGGCCAAGACTAGGCGAATAGCGGAATCTCGATTAGGATCGTCGCGCTCGACAATCTCGATTCCCGGGGGAGGAGGAGTAGATGAAGAGACTCGTTGCGGTAGCCGTGGTGGTGGTTGCCGCGTTCAGCATCGTCGGCACCGCGCCTGCGCAGACAGGCAACGCGACGATCGACGGCAACACGCATCCGAACGTCGGCGCCTTGCTCCGCATGCGTGCAGACGGAAGCCTGACGATCACCTGCAGCGGCACGCTCATCGCGCCGCGGGTGTTCCTCACGGCGGGGCATTGCGCGGCCGCCCTGTACTCGCGCGGACAGCACCAGGCCTACGTCACGTTCGACCCGTTCTTCGGCACCGACGCGACGCGCGGCTACCAGATCTTCAGCACGCCGTACCACGGAGCGGTGATCAACAACCCCGACTGGCGCGCGCCGTACCAGAACGACACCGCGATCGTCTACCTCGACGCGCCCGTGAGTGGGATCACGCCGGCGAAGATCGCACCGCTGCATTTCCTGGACGACCTCGGGAAGGACACGCTGCGGACGACGGACTTCACCAACGTCGGCTACGGCACGTCCGAGCAGGTCGTCGTGCCGACGGTCGGCCCGACCTTCCCGTTCGACGGGATTCGCAAGTGGACGATCTCGGGCTTCTTCGCGCTCGACCCGGAGTTCGTCCATCTGAGCCAGAACCAGACGCTCGGCGACTCCGGCACCGGCTACGGCGACTCAGGCGGTCCGACGTTCGTCGACACGCCGACCGGCCCGGTGATCATCTCGGTCGTCTCGACCGGCGACGTCCCGTGCTACTCGACGAGCGTGAACGAGCGCGTCGACATCGCCAACGCGCAGAACTTCCTCGCGCCCTACCTGAGCTAATTGATCGCGGCACGGGCGGGGGAATAGGCTCCCGCCCGTGCCCATGTTCCTCGAGGGTTGGCTGCTGATGACGCTCGTCGCGATGGTCCCGGCGACGGTGCCTGCCGCACGTCTCGTTGCGGTAACGCGGGGCGCGTTGCACGCCTTTCTCTTCCTGACCGCCTACGTCGGCGCCTGGCTCGCCGGCGGAGCCGCCGCTTACGTCGCGCTCTCACCGCTCGCGCCCGCGGTGCGCTGGGCCGGCGCCGGTGTCGCGCTTGCGGCGACAGCCGTCTACGAGGTCTCGCCGCTCAAGGACGCGTGCCTCCGCCGCTGTCGCTCGCCGCTGCGCGTGCTGTTCCAGTCGTCGTTCGCCGGCGGTCTGCGCTATGCCGTCGATTGCGGCGGCTGCTGCGTGTTCCTGATGGCGCTGATGGTCGCCCTCGGGCTGATGAGCTTCGTGTGGCTGCTCGTCCTCGCGCTCGTCGTGCTCGTGCAGAAGGTTGCACCGTGGGGCGGGCGGTCGCCGCGCGTCCTCGCGCTCGTCCTGGCGACGGCGGCGGTGGCGACGTGGCTCTGACGGGCTGGCGCATCGCCGGCAGGTACCTCGAGGCGTGCAACTGCGACGCGATCTGTCCCTGTCGCAGGATCGACGGGCAGGCCGGCGGGCGCTCGACGCACGGCGTCTGCTTCGGCGCGCTCGCGTGGCGGGTCGACAAAGGCGATTTTCCGGACAGCCGGGCGGTCATGACGTTCAGCTACGCGGACGACGAGCCCGGCTCGCCGTGGACGCTCGTGCTCTACGTCGACGGACCCGACGAGCTCGCGGACATCCTGCTCGGCCGGCTGGGCGGTAAGCACGTGCTCACGCTTCCGTGGTCTCGTGCATCGTCCCCGGGCACGAGCGACCGGGGACCGAGCTCTACGCGGACGACCTCGTCGTCGCCGACGAGGCGTTCGCGTTCGAGCTGCATGGCACCTGCGCGTTCACGCGCGACTTCGACTACTCGGGCTGATACCTGCGGCGAGTCAGTACACCACCACCGTGAGCTTCAGCACATAGTCCTCACCGATCGTCTTCATGTGGCTCGACATGGACATGTAGTCCTCGCCGGGCTTCGTGGTGAACTTGTACGTGCCGGCCTTCGTGAACGCGAAGGTCGTCGAGGCGCCCATCTTGTGCATCGCGGCGCTCGCCGGAAGCTTGAGCGTGGGTCCCGAGACCTGCACGAGCTTGTGCGGCATGATGTCGATGTCGATCACGGTGAGCTTCGTGCCCTTCGCGAGCGAGATCGACTGGGACGCCTTGTAGGCGCCGCCGTTGAACGACCAGGTGTGGCAGCCGCGGACCTGATGGCGGATCGTGATCGTCGCGCTGCTGCCGGAGAGGGCGGGCGCGGCGACGACGAGCGCCAGCAGCGCTGCGGTCGTGAATGTGACGAGGCGGTTCATCGGACTCCTTTCGGTTGTCCGAAGCGTGCGCCTCGTGGCGGTCCGCTCAATCGGGTGCGGCGCTGAGCGCCGATGCGTAGTTTCCACCCGTCTAGACTCAGTGATGTGCTGCACGACCCCCTGACCGACGAGCAGCGCGAGATCCGCGACCTCGTGCGCGAGCTGGCGCGCGACCGGATCGCACCGCGCGCGGCCGAGATCGACAAGAGCGCCGAGTTCCCGTGGGACGTCGTCGACCTCTTCCGGGCGAACGACGTCTTCGGGATCCTCTTCGACGAGGAGTACGGCGGTATCGGCGCGTCGTCGCTGATGACGCTCGTCGCGATCGAGGAGGTCTCGAAGGTGTGTGCGACGAGCGGGGTGATCATCGCCGTGCAGGAGCTCGGCTCGCTCGGGCTGAAGCTCGCCGGGACGGAGGAGCAGAAGCAACGCTTCCTGCCGAAGCTCGCGTCGGGCGAGTGGCTGGCCGCGTACGCGCTCACGGAGCCCGGCTCCGGCTCCGACTCGGCGGCGATGCGCACGACCGCGACGCGCGACGGTGACGACTACGTCCTGAACGGCGGCAAGCGCTTCATCACGAATGCGGGCGTCGCGCACGTCTACACGGTTTTCGCGAAGACCGACCCGTCCGCGGGCCACGTGGGCATCTCCGCGTTCGTCGTCGAGGCGGACGCGCCGGGCTTCGAGGTGGGGCGGATCGAGCCGAAGATGGGGATCAAGGGCTCCACGACGGGTGAGGTCTTCTTCAACGACTGCCGCGTGCCGGCGGCAAACCTCTTGGGCGAGGAGGGCGAGGGGTTCCGGATCGCGATGCGCATCCTCGACCGCTCGCGCCCCGGCATCGGCGCGCAGGGGCTCGGGCTCGCGCAGGGTGCGACCGACTACGCGCTCGAGTACGCGCGCTCGCGCGAGACGATGGGCAAGCCGATCGCGCAGCACCAGCTGATCGCCGGGATGCTCGCCGACATGGAGACGAAGTGCGAGGCGGCCCGGGGCCTCCTCTACAAGTGCGGGCAGATGATCGACGAGGGCATCGACGGCGGCGAGCTGACGAAGATCTCCGCGATGGCGAAGCTCTACTGCACCGACGTCGCGATGGAGGTGACGACCGACGCCGTGCAGATCCTCGGCGGTTACGGCTACATCTCCGAGTACCCGGTCGAGCGGATGATGCGCGACGCGAAGATCACCCAGATCTACGAGGGAACGAACCAGATTCAGCGGCTCGTGATCGCGCGGGAGATGCTGAAGGAGAACCGCGCCTTCCTGCTCGCCGGTGTCGGTTAGCGAACCCGCGCAGAGCTTCGACCGCGCCGCCGCCGAGTACGAGCGCGGACGCCCGGGCTGGCCGGCGACGGTCCTCGACGTCCTGTCGCTCGCGACCGACGCGACGGTGCTCGATCTCGGCGCGGGGACCGGCAAGCTCACGCGCCTGCTCGCGGCGCGCTACGCGCGCGTCGTCGCCGTCGAGCCGCTCGCAGAGTTGCGCGCGATCCTCGCGCAGCGCGTGCCGGCCGCCGACGTGCGCGACGGCGTTGCCGAACGCATTCCGCTCGGCGACGCGGAGGTCGACGGCGTCTTCGCCGCGCAATCCTTCCACTGGTTCGCGAACGACACGGCGGTGCGCGAGATCGCCCGCGTGCTTCGTCCGGGCGGCGTGATCGCGATTCTCTGGAACGAGGCCGCGCCGCCGTCGCCGCTGCCTCCGGTGTACCGACGGCGGCTGGACGAGTTGCAGTCGGCGACGCCGCCCCCGGTCGTCGATCCGGACATCCTGCAGCGTTCCGGCTGCTTCGGGGTCGAGACGGAGACGTTCGTCGAGCACGAGCAGGTCTCGACCCGCGGCGACGCGCTCGCGTTCGCGGCGTCGGTGAGCTGGATCGCGAGTCGCGCCGACCACGAGCAGGTCCTCGCCGAGCTCGCCGAGCTGCTGCCGCACGGCGAGTACCGTTTTCCCATGCGGGCGAACATCGCGTGGGCGATCCGCCTTTGAGACCTCTGCGCCTGAGCTTCGGGCGCGTCGCCGAGACGTATCATCGCGTGCGCCCGCCGCATTCGGCGGCGCTGCTCGACCGCGCGCAGCGCGCTCTCGAGCTGCCGTCGAACGCGCGCGTGCTCGATCTTGCGGCCGGCACCGGGCGGTTGACTCATGAGCTCAGACAGCGTTTCGCGTCCGTCGTCGCGGTCGAACCCGACGACGACATGCGCGCCCTGATCGAGGAGGGCGAAGTGCTCGCCGGCAGCGCGGAGGCGATTCCGCTCGCTGACGCAAACATCGACGCAGCTTTCGTCAGCGAGGCGTTTCACTGGTTCGACGCAGAGGACGCGATCCGCGAGCTCGCGCGCGTCCTCCGCCCTCGCGGTGGACTCGCGTTGATCGGCACGTATTGGTGGGAGACCGAGCCGCCGCTCCCCGAGGCGGCGAACGAGCTTCTCCGCTTTCCGTACGAGCGCTTCCGAGACCAGCGCAACCCGCCCTGGGACGACGCGTTCGTCGACTCGCCGTTCGAGCCGCTACGCGTCGAGCGCTTCGGTGATGAGATCACCGTCGACGCCGATCTGCTGCTTGAGCTCTATTCGACGACGAGCTCGCTCGCCGCGCTGTCGGACGACGAGCGTGGGACGCTGTTCGCAGACGTCCGCCCCCAACTCAGGGGTCCGTACCGCCTGCCGATCCGTCACCAGCTGACCTGGACGCGCCTCGCCTGAAGACCGCAGTCGTCGTGGGCTCCGGGCCGAATGGGCTAGTAGCCCGGGGCCGAACCCGTTGGCGTGGTCGTCGTGCCCGTATTGCCGCCGCCGCCGTAGCCGTGCTTGCAACCGGCGAGGACGAACACGAGTGCGAGCGCGAGAATGACGAGGGCGATCGTCTTCACCGCCGGTCCTACGGGACGACGACCGGCCCGGTTTGCACGACCTCGAAGTCCGATCCCTTCACGCGACCGAGCGTGTGGAGATCGTCGTTGTCCCACTTCGCGCTCGGTGCGCCGCTGATGTACCAGCTGGAGCCGTTGTCGGCGACGAGCATCCCGTACCGCTTCAACGCGACGAGGACGGCGCGGGCCTGCGGCGGGAAGCCGGCGACGTCGAAGCTCGCCTTGAGTCGCACGCGCAGTCCCATCGGCGGCAGATTGGGGTCGGTGAGGCTCGACGCGTAGTGCCGGGCGGGCGCGACGTAGGCGCGGCGCGTGCGCTGGACGGTGAAGCGCAGCGCATGGTCGATCCGGCCGCGCGCGACCTCGTCGTAGCGCGCGAGGCCCGGGAAGATCGGCAGTCCTGCCGCGTCCGCGGACGTCCAGCCGGCGGGACGAAGCCGGTTCGAGCGGAGGCTCCAGATCGCGCCCGAACCGGCGTGCCACCCCGTTGCGGTGTGCGCGAGCGCGAATAGCTCGTAGAGCTTGCACGCGTCCCGGTCGATCAGCAGCGCGTGCCGGTCGCTGCCGCTCTCGACGTGCACGTGCGCCGGGATCGGGTACGGGCCGCGATCGCTCTCGTCCGCGTAGTCGAACGTGACCTTCGACCGCGGCGTCCACTTCGTCACCACGTCGTAGGGAATGCCGATGCGGCCGCCCTCCCAGAGCCCGGAGCCGAAATCGGGGTGCAGGCCGGTCTCGGCGCCGATCGAGGCGATGACGGTGTCGGAGTTCGCGGCGACCGGCAGCCGGTCGACGCGCTGGTTCCACGCGTTCGTCTTCGGGAAGATCGGACAGCGCGGCGCGTTCGGCAGGCGAAGGGCCTGCGCCGACGACCCGGACAGCGCGAGCAGCGCCCCGAGCAGGAGGAGGCGCTTCACGCGAGCTCCACCGTCGGATAGCGCGCACGAAGCTCGTCGACGTAGGCGGCGAGGCGGTCGGCGAGCCGTGGATCCGCGAACTCGAGCACGTTCTCGGCGTTCGACTCGCCGGAATGCGAGAGGTTGAAGCTCCCGACGAAGACGGTGTCGTCGCAGACGGTCACTTTCGCGTGCATGTAGTCGTGCACCGAGCCGGGCGCGTACGGGGTCGAAAGCTTGCCGGCGAACGGCGCCTCTGTCAGGAGAGAACGCAGTGCGTTCGGCTTCCACGTCATCGTCGCCGCGGCCCATTGTGCGAAAACCTCGTTCACCTGCGTGAGGTCGACGACGCCGGCGAGGTCGATCTTTCCCTCGCTCGCGGCGTCGGCGAGCGCGCCGAGGATCGGGCCGGACGTGATCACCGGCGACGCGATGCGCACGCGCCGCCGCGCGGCCGCGACGCAGCGCGCGATCCGGCGCGCGAGCTTCTCGCCGCGCTTCGGCGCGAACCACACGCGGATGCCGTCGCGCGGCTCCGTGGCGACCTTGCCGGAACGCCGCACCGACTTGGTCTGCCAGAGCTGCACGAAATTCTGTGCGTAGAGGTCGGCAACCGCCGCGGAGTCGACGACGGCGATCACGTTCTCCTCGCGCGACCACGAGTCGTCGGTCCAGTTCGTCGAGCCTGTCCAGACCGAGGCACCGTCGCGGACGACGTACTTGTGGTGCATCAGATCCGGCCACCCGGCGACGCCGAGCGTCTCGAACGGGAGCGCCTCGATCTCTTCCGGCCGGGTCTTCGGCGGCGGCGGCGCCGGCTCGTCCGGCGGGCGCCGGTCGACGTTGTAGAGGAGCCGCACGGTGACGCCGCGTGTCATCGCGGCACGCAGCGTCCCGAGCACGAGCTGCTCCGTGTCGTCCTCGAGGTTGACGTCGTAGATCGCGAGGTCGAGCGTCCGCTCCGCGCGCTCGAGGAACGACGCGAGCAGCCGCGCGATCTCCTGTGGCCGCTGGCCCCCGTCGGTGAGCGTCCGGAGCTGGATCAGCCGCTTGCGCGCAGCCGCGCCTTGTACTCGCGCTTCGCGGCCTGGTAGCGCTCGAGCGCCTCGCGCGAGTCGACGTCGCCGAGCGTCGGATGGTTCGGGACGAGTCCCTGAGCGGCCGGAACGTCGAATCGCTTCGCGAGCACGGAGCCGAGCGCCTTGATCTTCATCTCGCCGAAGCCGGGCAGCGAGCCGATCCGCGCGCGCAGATCTGCGTCGTCCTTCGCGTCGGTCCAGACGCGCGCGGCGTCGCCGCCGTACTCGCTCACGATCGTCGCGCAGAGCTCCTGAACGCGCCTCGCCATGTTGCCGGGGAAGCGGTGTATCGCGGGCTTCTCGCGGAACGCCGCCTCGAGCGCGCCCGGGTCCATGCCGGCGATCGCGGCGGCATCGAGGCCGCCGAGGCGTTGCTGGAGCTTCCGTGGACCGGTGAATGCCGTCGGCACCGTGACCTGCTGGTCGAGCGCGAAGCCGATCAGCAGTGCGAGCGGGTTCTTCGCGATCAACTCGTTCGCGGCATCGTCGTCCGTGAAGTACAGGGCCTCGGGCACGTCGCAAATCCTACTGCCGCGATTCGGCACGGGCAGCGACGGGAAGACGAAGCTCATGACGGATCCTGTGAGAGAAACGGCGCGAGGCCGCGCCGACGACACGCCCGCACGCGCGCTGGCGGGCGTAACGATCACGATCGCGGTCGTCGCCGGCCTGCTGATCGTCGCGCTGCTCATCCTCTGGTACGCGCTCAAATAGCCCGACCGGCGGGCGCTAGTCTGCGTCGGTGGAGTTCTTCAGCGCGCGAACCAGCGCCTGGTTCGAGCAGGCCTTCGACGCGCCGACCCCGGCGCAGGCGCTCGGCTGGCCCGCGATCGCGTCGGGCGAGCACACGCTCATCCAGGCGCCGACGGGCTCGGGCAAGACGCTCGCAGCCTTCCTCTTCGGCGTCGACCGGCTGACCGAGGAGGGCGCCGGCAAGGGATTGCGCCTGCTCTACGTCTCGCCGCTCAAGGCGCTCAACTACGACGTCGAGCGGAACCTGCGCGGGCCGCTCGCGGGGATCGAGTCGGATCTGCGCGTCGCAGTCCGCACCGGTGACACGCCGCAGCGCGAGCGCCAGGCGATGCTGCGCGAGCACCCGGACATCCTGATCACGACGCCCGAGTCGCTCTACCTGCTGCTCACGTCGAACGCGCGAGAGATGCTGCGTAGCGTCCGCACGCTCATCCTCGACGAGGTGCACGCCGTCGCCGGCACGAAACGTGGGGCGCATCTCGCGCTGAGCTGCGAGCGGCTCGACCGGCTCGTCGGCGAGGGAGTCCAGCGGATCGGCCTCTCGGCGACGCAGCGGCCGCTCGAGGAGATCGGGCGCTTCGTCTCCGGCGCGAGGCCGATCCGGCTCGTCGATGCAGGCATCGCGAAGGAGCTCGACCTGAAGGTCATCGTCCCCGTCGAGGACATGCGCGAGCTGCCGTCGACCGGCGTGCTGTCGTATCCGGCGCCCGCCGACGGGCAGGAGATGGACGCGGGCACCGAGCGCAACTCGCAGTCGATCTGGCCGTCCATCTATCCGGAGATCCTGCGGCTCGTGCGCGAGCACCGCTCGACGATCGTGTTCGTCAACAACCGGCGGCTCGCGGAGCGGCTCGCGCTGCGGCTGAACGAGCTTGCGGGCGAAGAGATCGCTCGCGCGCACCACGGCTCGATCGCGCGCGAGCAGCGGATGGAGATCGAGGAGCTGCTGAAGCGCGGTGCCATCCCGTGCCTCGTCGCGACGTCGTCGCTCGAGCTCGGCATCGACATGGGCGCCGTCGACCTCGTGATCCAGGTCGAATCGCCGAAGTCGGTCGCACGGGGCCTGCAGCGCGTCGGTCGCGCGGGCCACACGCTCGGCGAGGTCTCGCGCGGCCGGATCTTCCCGAAGTTCCGCGCCGATTTGCTCGAGTCGGCCGTCGTCGTCGAACGGATGCAAGCGGGGCTGATCGAGGAGACGGTCATCCCGCGCAATCCGCTCGACGTGCTCGCGCAGCAGATCGTCGCGATCTCCGCGGAGGACGAGATCTCGGTCGACGAGCTGCACACGCTCGTCACCGGCGCCTATCCCTTCGCGACGCTGTCGCGCGTCCAGCTCGAGAACGTGCTCGACATGCTCGCCGGCCGTTATCCGTCCGACGAGTTCGCCGAGCTCAAGCCGCGGATCGTCTGGGACCGTACCGCTGGCGTGATCCGCGGGCGGCCCGGCGTCGCGCGGCTTGCGGTCACGAACGCCGGCACGATCCCCGACCGCGGTCTCTACGGCGTCCATCTCGTCGACGGCGGCGGCCGCGTCGGCGAGCTCGACGAGGAGATGGTCTACGAGGCACGCGCCGGCCAGACGTTCCTGCTCGGCGCCTCGACGTGGCGGATCGAGGAGATCACGCGCGACCGCGTCCTCGTCTCGCCCGCACCGGGCGTGCCCGGAGCGGTCCCGTTCTGGAAGGGAGAGGGCGTCGGAAGACCGTACGAACTCGGCACAGCTATTGGTGAGTTCTCGCGCAAGATCGCGAGTGGGCCTAGCCCAGCTAGCTTGGCTAGCTTGGCCCAGCTAGGCCTCGACGAGCGCGCCGCGCAGAACTTGGTGCAGTTCTTGCACGAACAGCAGGCGGCCACAGGCGCGGTTCCATCGGACAAGACCGTCGTCGTCGAGCGCTTCCGGGACGAGATCGGCGACTGGCGCGTCTGCATCCTCACGCCGTTCGGGGCGCGCGTGCACGCGCCCTGGGCCATGGCCCTCGCGGCCCGGCTTCGCGACTCGCTCGGCCTCGAGGTCCAGTCGATCTGGTCCGACGACGGCATCGCGCTCCATCTCCCCGACGCGGACACGCCGCCGCCGACGGAGGACCTGCTGATCCAGCCCGACGAGCTCGAGGATCTCGTCGTGCAGGAGGTCGGTCAGAGCGCGCTGTTCGGCGCGCGCTTCCGCGAGAACGCAGCGCGGGCGCTCCTGATCCCGCGCCGCAGCCCGGGACAGCGCACGCCGCTGTGGCAGCAGCGGCTGCGCGCACAGTCGCTGTTGCAGGTCGCTCGCCGCTACGGCTCGTTCCCGATCGTGCTCGAGACCTATCGCGAGTGCCTGCAGGACGTGTTCGACCTCCCCGCGCTGAAGAAGCTGTTGCACGGACTGCACACGCGCGAGCTAGACCTCGTCGACGTCGAGACGCCGTCCGCCTCGCCGTACGCCGCGGCGCTGCTCTTCGACTACATCGCGACCTACATGTACGAGGACGACACGCCGCCGGCGGAGCGGCGCGCGCAGGCGCTGTCGCTCGACCGCGACCTTTTGCGCGAGTTGCTCGGGCAGGAGGAGCTGCGCGACCTCCTCGATCCCGACGCCATCGCAGAGGTGGAACGCCAGCTTCGTCGGGAGCCGCGCAACGCGGACGAGCTGCACGATCTGCTGCGGCTGCGCGGCGACCTTCGTCCCGGCGAGTTCGACGAAGCGCACGCCGCGGTGCTCGAGACGGAACGGCGTGCGTTCCGCGCACGCGTCGGCGCCGAGGAACGGCTTTTTGCCGCCGAGGACGCGGGCCGCTACCGCGATGCGCTCGGCGTCATGCCGCCGGGCGGCTTGCCGGACGTCTTCCTCGAGTCGGGTGAGGAGCCGCTGACGTCGCTCGTCCTCCGCTACGCGCGCGGCCGCGGCCCGTTCACGACCGCCGACGCGAACGAACACTTCGCGCGCGACGTCGAAGACGTGCTCGCGACCCTCGAAAGACAAGAGAAGCTCGTGCGCGGAGAGCTGCGTCCGGGCGGGACGGAACGCGAGTGGTGCGACCCGGACGTGCTGCGCCGGCTGCGGCGCGCGTCGCTCGCCGCGCTGCGGCGCGAGGTGGAGCCCGTCGAGCAGTACGCGCTCGGGCGCTTCCTGCCTGCGTGGCACGGCATCGACCGTCGCGCCACGTTGCGCGAGGCGCTCGTGCCGCTGCAGGGACTCTCGCTGCCGGTGTCGCTCTGGGAGTCGGAGGTGCTGCCGCGGCGCGTGCCGAACTACCAGCCCGCGCAGCTCGACCAACTCTGTGCGTCGGGCGAGGTTGTCTGGGTCGGCGCCGGCCTCGACCGCGTCGCGATTTTCTTTCGCGAGGACGCGTCCGCGCTTGGCAAGCCCGCGGGCGCGCCGCCGCCGGAGGGCGCGGCGCACGACAAGATCCGCGACGCGCTCGGCCGCAGCGCGGAGTTCTGGTTCGACCTGCTCGACGCGACCGAGCTCGACGCGGAGACCGCGCTGCCCGCGCTCTGGGACCTCGTGTGGGCAGGCGAGGTGACGAACGACGCGTGGACACCGCTGCGCGCCGGCCGCCGCTACGCGACGCAGCAGCCGCGCCTGCGGCCCCGCCGCTTCTCCCGCCAGCGCAGCGCCGCGATCACGTCGACACAGGGACGCTGGTCGCTCACGTCACGGCTCTTCCCCGGCCGGCTCGAGCGGCGCGCGCTCGCCGAGCTGCTGCTCGAGCGCCAGGGGATCGTCACGCGCGACGGCGTGCGCGGCGAGGGAATCGCCGGCGGCTACGGCGCCGTCTACGGCGAGCTGCGCGACCTCGAGACGCTCGGCGTCTGCCGCCGCGGCTACTTCGTCGAGGGACTCGGCGGCGCGCAGTTCGCGCTGCCCGGCGCCGTCGAGCGGCTACGCGAGTTGCGCAGACGCGAAGACGAGGAAGCGGAAGCGCTCGTCCTTGCCGCGGCCGATCCCGCGCAGCCGTACGGCGCAGCGTTGCCGTGGCCGCGGCGTGCAGGCGCGCGCGCCGCGCGCGTGGCCGGCGCGCAGGTCGTCCTGCTGGGCGGCGAGGCGGTGCTCTTCGTGGAACGCGGCGGCCGTTCGCTCGTGCCGCTGCGCGAGCCCGACGAGGTCTGGTTGCGTCCCGCACTCGCGGCGCTCGTTCAGCACGTCAAGCGCGGCGGCGCGAAACGACTTGCGGTCGAGCGCTTCGACGGCGAGCCGATCACGGAGAGCGACGCGCTGTCGCTCCTCGTCGACGCAGGCTTCCTCGCCGGCCCGCGCCGCGCCGTCCTCCGGCCCTGATTCTTAGTGCCGGTCGGGCCGCAGGTTCGCCTGCGAGCGCTGCAGCTCGCTGCGCGTCAGCGCTCGCTCAGGCAGCGGACGCGCGTTCTCTGCGCGGAACGCGTCGAGCATCAGCGCGACGTTGCGGCGCCACGCGTTCGGCGCGACGCCGTGCGTCGCCTCGAGGATGCGGCTGTTCGACCAGAGCACGAACTCGATGTCCTCGGGGGTGACGTCCGAACGGAGAACGCCCGCGTCCTGCGCGCGCTCGATCAGCTTCGCGACGATCGTCCGGCCGCGCCGACGCGCGTCCTCCAGGATCTTCGAGTCGGGGAAGCGCGTGCAGAGGAGGTCCTTGAGGCCGACGTCCGCGGCCTGCCGCTCGCAGAGCGTCACGACGAACGTCTCGAAAGCCTCCCAAGGATCCTCGATCTGCAAGGTGTCCTCGCCGGCTTGCACGAATGACGCGATGTGGTCCTCGAACACGGCCGTGATCAGCGCGTCGCGGGTCGGGAAGCGACGGTAAAGCGTCGCAATCCCGACCCCGGCGCGACGAGCGATCTCTTCGAGCGACGCGTCGAGACCGTGCTCGCGGTACTCCTCGCGTGCCGCGGCGAGGATGCGTTCGCGGTTTCGCTGCGCGTCCTGTCGAAGAGCCGTCGTCATCGATTTACGCCGCCTCGAGGGCGGGAACCTCCTCCGGCACGGATTCTGCCACCTCGACCTGCTGGTCGATCTGTGCGACGTCGCTGCGGCGGATCAAGGACACGACGAGCGCCAGCGCCGCGATCGACAGACCGCCCGCGACGAGGTACGCACGCGTGTAGCCGTCGACGAGCGCCTGCGCGTGACCGATGCCGTTCGAGATCGCGCCGCTCGTGCGTCCCGCCGCGAGCGAGGCGAGGATCGCAAGGCCGAGCGCGCCGCCGACCTGCTGCGACGTGTTGAAGAGCCCGGATGCGAGCCCCGCTTCGTCGTCCACGACCCCCGTCGTCCCGATCAGGATCAGCGGCCCGAACGTGAAGCCCAGCCCGAACGCCATCACGAGGATCGCGGGGAAGAGGTTCGCGAGATAGCTCCCTTCCGCAGGCAGCGCGCTGAGCCAGAACAACCCGGCGGAGACGACGGTCAGCCCGAAGTAGAGGAGCCTGCGAACGCCGAGACGCGGCAGCAACGACTGCGACAGCACCGACGAGATCGCGATCGTCACCGGGAACGGCAGCAACGACAAGCCGGCGCGAAGCGGGCTGTCGCCGTGGATGTCCTGCAGGTAGAGCGAGATGAAGTAGAAGGTCGAGAAGAGACCGGATGCGACGAGCAGCATCGCGACGTTCGCGACCGTCAGCGAGCGCTTGCGGAAGATCGCCAGGTCGACGAGCGGCGCGCGCGAGCGCAGCTCGACGAAGACGAACGCGACGAGCAGCGCGAGCGCGGCGGCTGCGATACCGAGCGTGCGCCCGGAGGTCCAGCCGTACTGCTGCGCCTTCACGATGTCGTAGACGAGCAGGAGCAGACCGCCGGTGACGAGGCTCGCACCTGCGATGTCCGTTCCCGCCGGACGATGCTCCGCGCGGGAGTCCGGTACGAAGCGCAGCGCGAGGATCGCCGCCGCGATGCCGACCGGAAGGTTGATGTAGAAGACCCACCGCCACGACAGCAGGTCGGTGAGCACGCCGCCGAGGATCAGCCCCGACGCGCCGCCCGCGGTCGCGATCGCGGCGAACACCGCCAGCGCACGCGCGCGCTCGCGGCCTTCGCTGAACGTCGTCGTCAGGATCGACAGAACCGCCGGCGTGACGAGCGCGGCGCCGAAGCCCTGCGCGGCGCGGCCGACGATCAGCATCGTCGACGAGGTCGCCAGCCCATTCATGAGCGACGCAGCGGTGAAGAGGACCAGCCCGGCGACGAACAGCCGGCGCCGTCCGAAGAGGTCGCCGGCGCGGCCGCCGAGCAGTAGAAAGCCGCCGAAGAGCAGCGTGTACGCGTTGATCACCCACTGCAGATCGGCGCTGCCGAAGTGGAGGGTGGATTGGATCGACGGCAGCGCGACGTTCGTGATCGTGGCATCGAGCACGACCATGAACTGCGCCAGGGCGACGATCGAGAGGACGAACCAGCGATTGCCCGAGTGCATTCGGTCTCCTTTTCCGAAGTGGAGCTTTGCCTCCAGTTAGAGCGGAAAACGGAGACGGGCCTCCGGTTATTCCCGGGGCGGCGCGAAAGGTGCGCCGCCCCGGGAGGAAGCGCTTACGCGACCGGCGCCTCCCAGTCGTCCATTGCGGTGATGCCGCCGTCGACCCACGTCCACTCGATCTTCTGGTACGTGAACGCGATCTCCTCGTACTTCCCGACCTGCTTGACGTCGGAGATGCTTGCGTTCGTCAGCTTCACCGTCATGAAGGCGGTGCCGCCACGGAAGTACGAGAACACGACAGAGGTCAGGTTCTCGTTGGTGACGAGCGCGTTGTAAAGGAGCGGCGTGGATTTGTCGAGCTCCTTCGTGATCACGAACGGCTTGTGCTGCCGCTTGCCAGTGGGCAGGCCGCTCGCCGCGTCGCGCGGCGAGACGATCTCGTGCGAGACGGCGATCACGTCGATCTTGCCGTTGCGACCGTCGCCGGCGAACGCACCCTGCCTCTGGCCCGTGACGGCCATCGACGCGTCGATCGCGTCCGGCGTGCCGGACGACGTACCGGGCGCCCCTGCCGGCCCTTGCGCGCCGTCGCGGCCGTCGCGTCCGGTGGTCCCTTGCGGACCGGCCGGTCCGATCTGGCCGACCTGATTCCACTCGAGCGCGCTTTCGCCGTTCTTACAGGCGTCGGCGACCGCGACGATCCGCACGCTGCCGTCCGCCTTCGCGACGCACGCCCGAATCGAGTTCTCGGCGGTACCGCGTGCCCACGCGTACGTCGATGCCGTCGCGACGACGACGAGCGTGAGCGCCGCAACCGCGAGTACGACCTTCCGTTTCATGTTGTCCTCCCTCGAACGACCCTGTCTCTTTCGACACTAATGCATGCTTCGGGAAATGCCAGAGGGAGATGCGATCGCGCGTGCCGCACGCCGTCTGCAGGTCCTCGTCGGCGAGCGCGTCGA
>WNFV01000013.1_pt1 | contig 206683 bp, 194 predicted proteins | sample 5400101 | NCBI WGS metagenome assembly WNFV01 (sample SAMN13153361, study PRJNA577476) | soil metagenome | isolation source: 115 cm soil or saprolite under grassland replicate 1 | place: USA:California | collected 2016-06-15 | reverse complement strand
GACGACGCCGCGCCGCTGCACTCGCTCACAGCGACTCCGGTTCGCTCGCTGCGCGGCGCACGGAGGCGCCGTCCTCCTCCGTCGCTACGCTCCTCCACCCGGACGACGCCGCGCCGCTGCACTCGCTCACAGCGGCCCGCGGCCGGCGCGCAGGACGAGCAGGGCGAGCTGGGTGCCGTCGGCGCCGAGCGCGGTGCGGAACCGGTCGAGGATCTCCCGCTCGCGGGAGAGCACCAGCCGGGTGCCGCCCGAGGCGATCCGGGTCGAGCCGACCTCCTGGGAGATCGCCGCCCGCTCCTGCCACAGCCGGATCAGGGTGGCGTCGATCTCGTCGATCCGGGCGCGGAGCGCCGCGATCCGGGTTTGCGGGTCATCGACCGGTGTGGTCGTGGCCTCGGACGGTGAGTCGCTCAACATCGTGCCGCTCATTTTAGTGCTCCTTCGGGTCGATCGGGCCCGTTCGCCCGGAGCACGCAAGCGCCCCGGGCTCCTGAGCCCGGGGCGCTTCGCAGGTCTGGTGGATCAGGCGCGACCTACGGCTGCCGGACTCCCGGAGCCGTAGTAGAAAAATCGCACCTGGCGGATCACGTGGACGAGTATGCCACCCCGGTGCCGGGCCGCGTCAAGAGCGGGCGGGGTCGGCTCGCCGACCGGTCCGGCGCAGCCAGAGCAGGCCGAGGACGGGCAGGACGAGCGGCACGAAGGCGTACCCGATGCCGTACAGCGACCAGACCGTCGCCCGGGGGAAGGCCGCCGGGTCGACCAGGCTGGCCGTGCCGACCGCCAGCACCCCGATCAGCTCGATCGAGCAGCACACCAGCGCGAGGCGCCGGTACGAGCGGGCGAGCGCCACGGTCGCGACGACGTAGATGACGGCGGAGAGCGCGGACAGGAGGTACGCGAGGGGCGCCTGGGAGAACTTCGTCGCGAGCTGGACCCCGGCCCGCCCGGTCGCGGAGAGCGCGAAGAGCCCGTAGAGCGCGACGAGGACCCGCCCGGGCCCGGATCCGGTCGGCCGGTCAGGCACCGCCGCCCCCGACCTGGAGGATCCGCAGGACCAGGACGGGAACGATGACAGCCGCCACGGTGACGATCAGGGCACCCCAGCGGGTCGGCTCCAGCCGCGCCAGGACCAAGGCGAGCGGCATGACCAGGAACAGCGCGGCGAGGTACCCGACGAACGTGACGAAGCTGTCCGGGCGCCAGGCCGCCGACAGGTTTGCGATCGCGGCGATGATCTCGGCGAGCACCAGGGCCTGGACGATCGCCATCCCCCACCGGTGAGAGGCGTCGATGGGCCGGTCGCGCAGCGTCGCGACCAGGCTCCAGGCGGCGAGTGCCAGCGCGGCGACGGCGACCGCGATACCGAAGGACCCGGGCGGCGGCATGCCGGACACTCTACTGACGCGCCATCCCGCGTCGCCGGTCTTGTCGGTCGGTCGGCATAGACTCGGTCTCGCGATGCCTGCCCTTTCGAAAGTTCCCGCCGTCCGGTCCGCTGACGCCCCGAAACGCCGCAGTGATCCGGAGAAGTTGTTGGCCGGGCTCAACGAGCCCCAACGCGCCGCGGTGACCCATGCCGGGTCACCGTTGCTCATCGTGGCCGGTGCCGGCTCGGGCAAGACCCGGGTGCTGACCCACCGGATCGCCTACCTGCTGGCCGCGCGGGACGTGCACCCCGGCGAGGTTATCGCGATCACGTTCACCAACAAGGCCGCCGGCGAGATGAAGGAGCGGGTCGCCGCGCTGGTAGGTAACCGGGCCCGGCTGATGTGGGTATCCACGTTCCACTCGGCGTGCGTGCGCATCCTGCGCGCCGAGCACGAGCATGCCGGGCTGAAGTCCACCTTCTCCATCTACGACGCCGACGACTCGCGGCGGCTGATGCAGATGGTCGCCCGCGAGCTCGACCTGGACCCCAAGCGCTATCCGGCGCGTTCGCTGGCCGCGCAGGTGTCAAACCTGAAGAACGAGCTGATCGACCCGGAGTCGTTCGCGGCCAAGGTGCGCGGACCGGCCGAGCGCGCGCTCGCCGAGGCCTACACCCGTTACCAGCGCCGGCTGGGTGAGGCGCAGGCGCTGGACTTCGACGACCTCATCATGACCACCGTCCATCTGTTGCAGGCGTTCCCGGCGGTGGCGGAGAAGTACCGGCGCCGTTTCCGGCACGTGCTGGTGGATGAGTACCAGGACACCAACCAGGCTCAGTACACCTTGGTGAAGGAGCTGGTGGGGGACACCGGGGAGCTGTGCGTGGTCGGCGACGCCGACCAGTCCATCTACGCGTTCCGGGGTGCGACCATCCGCAACATCCTGGAGTTCGAGCGGGACTTCCCCGACGCCCGCACCATCCTGCTGGAGCAGAACTACCGCTCCACCCAGACCATCCTGTCCGCGGCCAACGCGGTCATCGACCGCAACACCGAGCGCAAGCCCAAGCGGCTGTGGAGTGACGCCGGGGCGGGTGAGCTGATCGTCGGCTACGTCGCCGACACCGAGCACGCCGAGGCCGACTGGGTGGCCCGCGAGATCGACCGGCTCTGCGATGCCGGCCAGGCCCGGCCGGGCGAGGTGGCCGTGTTCTACCGCACCAACGCACAGTCCCGGGTGTTCGAGGAGGTGTTCATCCGGACCGGCCTGCCCTACAAGGTGGTCGGCGGGGTGCGCTTCTACGAGCGCAAGGAGGTCCGCGACGCGCTGGCCTACCTGCGCGCGGTGGCCAACCCCGACGACACGGTCAACCTCCGTCGCATCCTCAACACCCCCAAGCGCGGCATCGGTGACCGGGCCGAGGCGTGCGTGGAGGCATTGTCCACAAGGGATCGCGTCAGCTTCAGCGCGGCGCTGCGCCGGGCCGGCGAGGCCCCGGGCATCGCGCCCCGGTCGGCCGGCGCGATCGCCGACTTCGTGGCGCTGATGGACGGGCTGCGCGAGCTGGCCGAGTCGGCGCTGCCGGAGGAGGTACTGGAGGCGGCCTTGCAGCGCTCGGGCTACCTCATCGAGCTGGAGGACAGCCTCGACCCGCAGGACGCCGGACGGGTGGAAAACCTGCAGGAGCTGGTCAGCGTCGCCCGGGAGTACAGCGAACGCACGCTGACCGCCGCCGCGCTCGCCGGTGAGGAGGTCACCCCCGACCTGCCGGGCTTCCTGGAGCAGGTGGCGCTCGTCGCCGACGCCGACCAGGTACCGTCCGACGACCCCGAGCACCAGGGCGTCGTCACGCTGATGACCCTGCACACCGCCAAGGGCCTGGAGTTCCCGGTGGTGTTCCTGGCCGGCCTGGAGGACGGGGTGTTCCCGCATCTGCGTTCGCTGGGCGACAACCGGGAGCTGGAGGAGGAGCGGCGGCTGGCCTATGTGGGCATCACCCGGGCCCGGCAGCGCCTCTACATCTCCCGGGCGGTGACCCGGGGCGCCTGGGGGCAGCCGCAGTACAACCCGGCGTCGCGGTTCCTGGAGGAGCTGCCCGAGGACCTGTTGCACTGGGAGCGCACCCAGACCGCCTACACGTCATGGTCGGGCAGCGGTGGCGGGGTCGGTGGGCGCGCGGGCGGCTCGACGTTCGCCGGCAACTCACCGAAGGCGGCCCGGCTGGCCGAACGGTTGGGCGTGGGGGCGGCCGGCCTGACCACCGCGAGCGAGCTGGCGAAGGCCAACGTGCCGGCGCTGTCTCCCGGTGACCGGATCAACCACCAGCGCTGGGGGGTGGGCCGGGTGGTGGCCGTCGAGGGAGCGGGCGCCCGGGCACAGGCGCAGATCGACTTCGGCGACCAGACCATGTGGATCGTGCTGCGACACGCGCCGATCGAGAAGCTCTAAGTGAGCGAAGCGGCGCCATACGAGCGCCGCGAAGCGAGCGAACCGGGAAGCCGTGAGTGAGCGGTGCGGTGCGGCGTCGCGTGATCGAGGGGACGCACCGACGGAGTCGGGGTGCGGCGCTGAGGGAAGGTGGCGCCATAAGAGCGCCGCGAAGCGAGCGAACCGGGAAGCTCAGCTGTCGACGGCCTGCGTGCCCTTGGCGAGGTCGACGCCCTTGGCGATCATGAAGGCCACCGGGTCGACCGAATTGCCGTCGCGCTGGACCTCGTAGTAGAGCTTGCTGCCGCCGTAGGCGTAGCCGGTGCTGCCGACGAGCCCGATGAGCTGGCCGGCCTCGACCTGCTGGCCTTCCTTGACGAGCAGCCGCGAGGCGTGGCCGTAGACGATGCGGGTGCCGTTGCCGGCGTCGATGACGATGGTGTATCCGAGCCCGCCGGAGTACCGGGCGAGGACCACCTTGCCGCTGTGCGCGGCGACGAACGAGGCGCCTTCCACGGCGCTGAGGTCGATGCCGGGGTGCGCGGACGCCCCGTGGGCGCCGGCGGCCGGTGCGACCGTGTAGTTGTGCAGCGGCAGCAGCCACAGGCCGGTGTCGACCTGGTCGAGGGCGGTCGGGGCGCCGGCCCGGTCGGCGGCGCGGTTGGCCCGGTCGGTGGCGGCCTGGCGGTCGGCGAGATCGGCGGCGGTGAACGCGCCGCTGGCCTGGGTGGTGGCCGGTCCGGAGTCGGGGGTCGTGCCGGGGAACGCAGCCGCCGTGCCCATCGCCACCACACCGGCACCCAGGAACGCGCCGGTGACCACCGCGGCGTAGCGGGTACGGGGGGGAGCGGGTGCCCTACGGCGCCCACGATATCGGCCGCGATCTTCCCGAGAAGACACGGAACACCCTCCGAGATCTGAGTTGACCAGACGACGAACCAGTGCCGGACGAAGTTGGGGGTGGGGCCCGGCGGCCCGCTGCCTGCGTCACCACTCTTCACCGCCGGTGGGCGGTAGCCAAGGGGCAACAGGGGACACCGTAGCTAATCCGTTATCAGCCTTACAAGCCGCGCCCCGATTTTCCTGATGTCAACCCGGCCGACACGCCGGGTTCGTTACCTTTGGGGGAGCAACTCGTTAGCGGGTAACGCTTTCCGTCACCATTCATTTACTTATGGTTGTCGAATTTCTGTAGGGTGGCGTACCTGTCACGCACCGGCACGGGTTACCGTTCGTTCAGGGAATCGGAGTGAAGGGGTAGGCCCATGGCCGCACGAATCCGGGTGATCGTGGCGAAGCCCGGGCTGGACGGCCACGACCGGGGCGCGAAGGTGGTGGCCCGGGCCCTGCGTGACGCGGGGATGGAGGTCATCTACACCGGTCTGCACCAGACGCCTGAGCAGATCGTGGAGACGGCGATCCAGGAGGACGCCGACGCCGTGGGACTGTCCGTCCTGTCCGGGGCCCACATGACGCTGTTCCGCCGGGTGGTGGAGCTGCTGCGCGAGCGCGGTGCCGAGGACATCGTGGTGTTCGGCGGCGGCATCATCCCCGAGGCGGACATCCCGGAGCTGACCCAGCTGGGTGTGGCGAAGGTCTTCACGCCGGGCGCGTCGACCCAGTCCATTGTGGAGTGGGTGCGCGCGAATGTGGTGAGCGCCGTCACATCGGCGGAACCGCAATAGGCGAGTGGCGGACGCATCCCCCACCCGCCCGGCCACTCGGGGCACGGTGCCCCGCCGCCACCGCCGGGGTGACGTGGCCACACATGGCGTACCCGCCTGAATGCCCCCGCTGAACCGGCGATTAGGCTGCGCCGCAGGGATGCGCGATGCGAGACGGAAGGGTTTGCTCGGTGGACCTGTACGAGTACCAGGGGCGGGAGCTGTTCGCCCGGCACGGGCTGCCGGTGCTGGACGGCGGGGTCGCCACCATGCCGGAAGAGGCCCGGGCGATCGCCGAGCGGCTGGGTGGACGGGTGGTCGTCAAGGCGCAGGTGAAGGTCGGTGGCCGGGGCAAGGCCGGCGGGGTGAAGCTCGCCGACGGGGTCGACGAGGCGCAGGCCCGGGCCCAGGACATCCTCGGCATGGACATCAAGGGCCACACCGTGCACAAGGTGATGGTGACCACGACCGCCGACATCGACGAGGAGTACTACTTCTCTTATCTGCTCGACCGGGCCAACCGGACCTTCCTGTGCATCGCGAGCGTGGCCGGCGGCATGGAGATCGAGCAGGTCGCGGAGGAGGCCCCGGAGAAGGTGGTCAAGGAGCCGATCGACGCCATCATCGGGGTCGACGAGGCCAAGGCCCGCGACATCGTGACCCGGGCCGGGTTCCCGGTGGAGGTGGCCGACCAGGTCACCGCGATCGCGGTCAAGCTCTGGCAGGCGTTCGTCGCCGAGGACGCCACGCTGGTGGAGGTCAACCCGCTGGCCCGCGTCGTCGAGCGCCGCCCTGCTGGTCCGGCCCAAGTGCCAGCCCACGACGAGGGCAAGGTGCTGCTGCTCGACGCGAAGGTCACCTTCGACGACAACGCCACGTTCCGGCACCCCGACCACGAGGCATGGGCGGACCGGTCGGCGGTGGACCCGTTGGAGCAGCGGGCCAAGGAGCGCGACCTCAACTACGTCAAGCTCGACGGCGAGGTGGGCATCATCGGCAACGGCGCCGGCCTGGTCATGTCCACCCTCGACGTGGTCGCCTACGCCGGCGAGAAGCACGGGGTACGCCCGGCCAACTTCCTCGACATCGGCGGCGGCGCGAGCGCCGAGGTGATGGCCAACGGGCTGGAGATCGTGCTGTCCGACCCTTCGGTCAAGAGCGTGTTCGTCAACGTGTTCGGCGGCATCACCGCGTGCGACGCGGTGGCCAACGGCATCCTGCACGCCTTCGCGCTGCTCGCCCAGCGTGGCGAGGCGGTGGACAAGCCGCTGGTGGTACGGCTGGACGGCAACAACGCCGACGAGGGCCGGCGGATCCTCGACAGCGCGAACAACCCGCTGGTGGAGCGGGTCGACACGATGGACGGCGCCGCGGCGCGCGCGGCCGAGCTGGCAGCAGGGGTGTGAGATGGCGATCTGGCTGACCAAGGACTCCCGGGTCATCGTGCAGGGCGTGACCGGCTCGGAGGGGTCCCGGCACACCCGGCGGATGCTGCGCGCTGGCACCAACATCGTGGGCGGGACCAACCCGCGCAAGGCCGGGCAGCGGATGGACTTCGACGGGGTCCAGGTACCGGTGTTCGCCGGCGTCGCCGAGGCGATGAAGGAGACCGGCGCCGACGTGTCGGTCATCTTCGTGCCGCCGGCGTTCGCCAAGGCCGCGATGACCGAGGCGATCGACGCGCAGATCCCGCTCGCCGTGGTCATCACCGAGGGCATCCCGGTGCACGACACCACCTCGGCCTGGGCCTACAACACGGCGCACGGCAGCCGTACCCGCATCGTCGGGCCGAACTGCCCGGGCGTCGCCTCGCCCGGCCAGTCCAACGCCGGCATCATCCCGGCCGACATCACCGGCGCCGGCCGGGTCGGCCTGGTCAGCAAGTCCGGCACGCTGACCTACCAGATGATGTACGAGCTGCGCGACATCGGCTTCGCCACGTGCGTGGGCATCGGTGGCGACCCGGTCATCGGGACCACCCACATCGATGCGCTGGCCGCGTTCCAGGCCGACCCGGAGACCGACGCGATCGTGATGATCGGCGAGATCGGCGGTGACGCGGAGGAGCGGGCGGCCGAGTTCATCAAGGCCAGCGTGACCAAGCCGGTGATCGGATACATCGCCGGGTTCACCGCGCCGCCGGGCAAGACCATGGGGCACGCGGGGGCCATCATCTCCGGCTCCTCAGGCACCGCCGAGGCCAAGAAGGTCGCCCTGGAAGCAGCCGGCGTCCGGGTCGGCAAGACGCCGAGCGAGACGGCGCGGCTGATGCGCGAGGTGGTCACGGCACGCTGACCCGGGTTCGTGCGGTCGCCGGCCCGCGTCTGAGACAGTCGTACCGATGGCTGGCACCCCGACTACCGAGCGGGCCGTCCGGACCGCGAAGGCGCCCGGGCGGCGGCGCGCGCCGCTGGCGCTCGCCGCCATCGTGACGACGACCTGGGCGGCGCTCGTGTCGTACGTCCCGGTGGTCGCCGCGGTCGCGCTCTTCGCCGGCCGGCCGCAGCTGTCCATCGGTACCGGTGGCTGGCTGCTCGCCCACGGGGTGCCGCTGTCGACGAGCGCGGGACGGTTCGGGCTCATCCCGCTCGGGCTGTCGGTGCTGGCCGCGTGGCGGGTCGGGCGGGCCGGCGTGCACACCAGCCGGGCGATCGGCGCGCGCACCCCGGGCCGGGTGGCACTGGCGGTCGGGGCGGTCGCCGTGATCTACGGCGGGCTCGGTGCGCTGGCCGCCGTGGTGACCCGGGGCCTGGTGGCACCGGCCCGGGCCGGCCTCACCCTGGCCGGCTTCGCGGTCGTGTGCGCCGGGCTCGGCGCGCTGTCGGAGAGCCGGCTGTTGCGCCGGGCGGCCCGACGGCTGCCGCCGGTGCTGCGCGACGGGCTCCGTACCGGTACCGTCGCGGCTCTTCTCGTGCTGGGCGCCGGAGCGGGCGTGGCCGGCGTCGCCCTGGCGGTGTCCGGTGGCCAGGCCGCCGCGACCCTGGCCAGCTACCACACCGGGGTGGCCGGACAGGTCGGCGTGACGCTGCTCTGCCTGGCCTTCGCCCCCAACCTCGCCACCTGGTCGGCCGCCTACCTGGTCGGTCCCGGCTTCGCCTTCGGCACCGGGACCACGGTGAGCGCGGCCAGTGTCAAGCTCGGCGCGCTGCCGGCGGTGCCGGTCCTCGCCGGCCTGCCCGACTCGGCCGTGTCCGGGCTCGGGCCGCTGCTGCTCGGCCTTCCGATGGCCGGTGGCATGGCGGCCGGCTGGCTGCTGGTCCGGCGGCGGTTGCGGCGGGCCCGGGAGCAGGACGCGCCGGTACCCGGCTGGGGCCCGCTGGTCAGCGCGGCGGTGCTGGCCGGGCCGGTGGCCGGGGCGCTGCTCGGGCTGGCGAGCTGGGCCTCGGGTGGTCCGTTGGGCTCCGGCCGGCTCGCCGTCACCGGGCCGGCCGGGTGGCCGGTCGCCTGGGTGGGCGCGCTGGTGATCGCGCTGGGCGCGCTGCTCGCCGCGGCCGGGACCCGAGTCCTGGCCGGCCGCCGTCAGCTGTAGCTGGGCGCCGCCACGTTGAACGCGAGTACCGCGACGAGCCAGGCCAGGCCGAGCAGCCCGGCGATCCCGCCGCAGGAGATGCCGGCGATCGCCATGCCCTTGTTGTCGGCCTCCCCGCGGTTGGCCTTGTTGAGGCCGATGATGCCCAGCACCACCGCGGCGATGCCGAGCGCGATACCGATGTAGAAGCAGCACAACAGCGGGATGGAGACGATCCCGAAGATCATCGAGAGCAGCCCGAACGTGTTGCCCTGGTTGGAGCCCATCATCGGCAGCGGTGCCATCGGCGGCACCGAGTATCCGCCGACCGGGTACTGCGGCATCGGAGGCGGGGCCTGCGGCTCGGGGTAGAGGGAGTACTCGGCGGGTTGGGCCGGCGGGGAGAGCGGGTCCGACGGGTACGGGCTGCCCGACTGGGGCTCGTACGGGGGGCCGGACTGCGGGGCGAAGGGGTCGGAGTAGGGCGGGACGTTGCCGTAGCCGGGCGGGTACTGCTGGTACGGGTCCTGGCCGGGTCCGGGGCTGCCAGGCTGCATCACGTGCTCCTCGTCGTCAGGGCGGGGACGCGGACGCCAGCCCACGCCCCCACCCGTCTCGGGTCACGGCGTGGTGGTCGGCGTGGTCGCGAAGAGGCCGAAGCCGCCGATCGCCATCACAATGCAGCATACGATCCAGAGGGCGTACCAGCTCAGCCCGATGATCAAGGCGAGCTTCGACCACTTACGGGACTCGTCGGCTGCCTGCTGCGCACCTGCGTAGTCACCCGCCTGCAGTGCCGGGTTCACCTTGGACGCATTGATGATCGCCGGAATCGCCAGCGGCCAGAAAAGGAAGATCGCGACAATCGACATGGTCATGTTGTTGTCGATCTGAGGAGGCTGACCCTGCGGCGGATACTGCGGCGGGTAACCCATGTGAGCTCCTGTGTTCAAATGGTGCCGGGACAGAACGAACGGCAGCGTACCTGGTGACGACCACTGTTGCGGGTACCACACGGGCAAAGTGCCGATCGACCGAACGGTCAGGGGCCGGCCGGGTGGCCGCGGCCCGCCCGGTAGGGTGCGGGGGTGACCGCTCGGCTCGTGGTGCTGGTCTCCGGCTCCGGTACCAACCTCCAGGCGCTGCTCGACGCGTGCGCCGACCCCGGGTACGGGGCGGAGGTGGTGGTCGTGGGCGCCGACCGGGACGGCATCGAAGGGCTGACCCGGGCCGTCAAGGCGGACCTGCCGACATTCGTGCATCGGGTATCCGACTATCCCGACCGGGGCGCCTGGGACCGCGCGCTGACCGCGTCGGTCGCCGAGTACCGGCCGGATCTCGTGATCTCGGCGGGGTTCCTCAAGCTCGTCGGGGCGGCGTTCCTCGGCGCGTTCGGCGACCGGTACCTCAACACGCACAACTCGCTGCTGCCGGCGTTCCCGGGTATCCACGGGCCGCGGGACGCCCTCGCATACGGGGTCAAGGTGGCCGGGGCCACGCTGTTCTTCGTCGACGCGGGCGTGGACACCGGGCCGATCGTGGCGCAGGTGGCGGTACCCGTCCTCGACGACGACACCGAGGCGAGCCTCACCGAGCGCATCAAGGCGGCCGAGCGGCGCCAGCTCGTCGAATACGTGGGACGGCTGCTCCGCGAGGGCTGGACCATCAGCGGAAGAAAGGTGACGATCCCGTGACCGAGGCTGGCCGCCGGCCGATCCGGCGCGCGTTGCTCAGCGTCTACGACAAGACCGGGCTGGACGAGCTGGTCCGGGCGCTCGGCGCGGCCGGTGTCGCCCTGGTGTCGACGGGTGGCACCGCGGACCGGATCGCCGCGCTCGGCGTGCCGGTGACCCGGGTCGAGGAGCTGACCGGCTTCCCGGAGTGCCTCGACGGGCGGGTCAAGACGCTGCACCCCGTCGTGCATGCGGCGATCCTGGCGGATCTGCGGATTCGAGAGCATGCGGCTCAGTTGGACGAGCTCGGGATCGCGCCGTTCGACCTGCTGGTCTCGAACCTGTACCCGTTCGGCGAGACGGTCGCCTCCGGCGCGGACTTCGACGCGTGCGTGGAGCAGATCGACATCGGCGGGCCGACGATGGTCCGGGCGGCGGCGAAGAACCATGCCAGCGTCGCGGTCGTGACCGACCCCTCCGCGTACCCCCTGATTCTGGACGCGTTGCGCGCGGGCGGCACGACGCCGGCGCAGCGGCGGGCTCTCGCGGCCCGGGCGTTCGCGGACATCGCCGCGTACGACGTGGCGGTCGCCGACTGGTTCGCGGTGCACGAGAGCCTCGACGCCGGCGCGTTCTGGCCCGAGTTCGGCGGGCTGGCGCTACGCCTGGAGCGCACGCTGCGCTACGGCGAGAACCCGCACCAGCAGGCGGCGCTCTACACCGACCCGGCCCGGCCGGCCGGGCTGGCCCAGGCGACCCAGCTACACGGCAAGGAGATGTCCTACAACAACTACGTCGACGCCGACGCGGCCTGGCGGGCGGCCAACGACTTCACCGAGCCGTGCGTGGCCATCATCAAGCACGCCAACCCGTGCGGCATCGCCCTGGGCGCCGACGTCGCCGAGGCGCACCGCAAGGCGCACGCGTGCGACCCGGTGTCCGCGTTCGGCGGGGTGGTCGCGGTCAACCGGCCGGTCACCGTGGAGCTGGCCAAGCAGATCAGCGAGATCTTCACCGAAGTCGTGGTCGCACCGTCCTATGTGGATGGCGCGGTGGAGGTGCTGTCCGGCAAGAAGAACGTCCGGATCCTCGTCGCTCCACAGTGGACACCCGAGCGGGTGGAGGTGCGCTGGGTGTCCGGCGGCATGCTGTCGCAGACCGCGGACCGGATCGACGCGCCGGGCGACGCGCCCGCGGCGTGGACGCTGGCGGCCGGGCCGTCCGCGGACGCGACCACGCTGCGGGACCTGGAGTTCGCGTGGCGGGCGGTGCGCTCGGTCAAGTCCAACGCGATCCTGCTCGCCGCCGACCGGGCCACCGTCGGGGTGGGTATGGGGCAGGTCAACCGGGTCGACCCGGCACGCCTGGCCGTGGCGCGGGCCGGCGACCGGGCGGCGGGCGCGGTGGCCGCGTCGGACGCGTACTTCCCGTTCGCCGACGGGCCGGGGGTGCTGATCGAGGCGGGGGTACGGGCGATCGTCCAGCCCGGCGGCTCGATCCGCGACGAGGAGACGATCGCCGCCGCCCGGGCGGCCGGAGTCACGCTCTACCTGACCGGTACGCGGCACTTCTACCACTGAGGTCTCTCGCCGGCCGCCCGCGCCCCGTAGGTTGGTGCGCGGCTTCCGCCTGCCCCCGACGCTCAGCGACCGGGGCGGGCGTCGTTGTCCGTGTAGTCGATCTCGGCGGTCGTCTCGAACGGGCCGAGCAGGATGCGGCGCACGAACGGCCTGCCCTCGGCCGTCCGGGCGGCGGATACGTCGAACGTGAACTGTTGGGGTACCGACAGCCGCTTGCCGCCGATCGTGACCGGGCGGCGGACCTGGTAGATCGGGGACCACGGACAGCGGTAGTGGTAGCTGCCCGGCGCCCCGCCGGGGACCCGGGCGATGGCACCGGCGTCGAGCGCGGCCTGGATCTGCGCGTGGATGGCCAGGGTACGGGCCGGGTCGGGATCGGCCCGCCACAGCTCGCCGATGGCCTGCCGCGCCTTCCGGTCGGCCTGCCAGTCCGCTCGGGTATCCGGGTCGGTCAGGCACCACGGGTCGAACCGGGGGCCGCCCGGCAGGGCCTCCAGGTCGACCCGCACCGGGCCGGGCTGCGTCCGGTACCGGTCGACCAGCCGCGGCATCGCGGCGAGCTGGCCGAGGTGGAACCAGAGCGTGACCGCCCGCTTGAGATGCGTCTCGATCAGCTTGTACAGCCGCTCCCCGGCCGGGTTGGCGCCCAGCGCCTGGGCGTACTCGGCGGCGGCACCGGCCTCGGCGGCGAGCTGGCGCAGCCGGTTGGTCGCCTGCCGGGCGGCGTCGGTGGTGCTGGTGCGCTCCAGGTCGAACAGCGCGAGTTCGGCGTGGTCGCGGATGCCGGGCAGGGCGATGAGCATCGCCTGCCAGTGGATCGGGGTGTCCAGCTCGGCCCCGACCCACGCGGGCAGCGCGGCCGGGATCCGCAGGGCGGCGGTCAGGTCGTAGTCGGGGTTGCTCGCGGCCTGCCGCGCCTGGCTGAGCCAGCCCGCCGCCGCGCAGAACCACGACCAGGCCTGCTCGAATGTCGCCGCCGGAACATAGCCGACGGTACCGGTGTCGACCGTGTAGTCGGCGTCCAGCAGCCCGGCGCCCATGCTCTGCAGGACGAACGCGTTCCACGTCGCGACCAGGTGCCCACTGACCGCGGGCGGGGCATGCCACAGGTCCAGGCCGTCGGCCACCAACCGGGCTCGCTCCTGCTCGGCGCGGGCCAGCTCCTCGAACACCCCGGCCCCGGCGGCGCGCAGGGCCTCCAGCTCGGCGGCGCTGCACTCGCCCCGTAACTTCGCGCGCATCCGGGTGGCGATGGTCGGATTCAGCGGATCGCCCACCCGCACCTCCCCGTCGGTCGCTGCCGCCTGATCGTAGGTCAGCCCGGCCAGGGTTCGCCGGCCGTCGACGGGCGCAGCTCGGGATAGTGGCACGCGCTGGGGTGCCCGGCGACCGCGCGCGCCGCCAGCGGCGGCTCCTCGGCCGCGCACCGGTCGGTCGCCTTCCAGCAGCGGGTCCGGAACCGGCACCCGGACGGCGGGTCGGTCGGGGAGGGTACGTCACCGGTGAGCCGGATGACCGCGCGCCGCCCGCGCTGGGCGGGGTCGGGTACCGGTACCGCCGACAGCAGCGCCTGGGTGTACGGGTGGGTCGGGCGGGTGTACACCTCGTCCGCGGTACCGGTCTCGACCACCTTGCCGAGGTACATCACCGCCACCCGGTGGGCCAGCCGCCGGACCACTGCCAGGTCGTGCGCGATGAACACGTAGGAGAGCCCGAACTCGTTCTGCAGGTCGGCCAGCAGCCGCACGATCTGGGCCTGGATCGACACGTCGAGCGCGGAGACCGGCTCGTCGCAGATCACCACCTTCGGCCGCAGCGCGAGGGCCCGGGCGATGCCCACGCGCTGGCGCTGCCCTCCGGAGAACTGGTGCGGGTACCGGCCGGCATGCTCGGGCCGCAGCCCGACCAGCTCCAGCAGCTCCTGTACCCGGCGGCGGCGGTCGCCGCGCGGCGCTACCTCGCGGTGGATCTCGAACGGCTCGCCCACGATGTCGCCCACGGTCATCCGGGGATTGAGCGAGGTGTACGGATCCTGCAGCACCATCTGCACGTCGCGGCGCAGCCGGCGCAGCTCGGTGCCGGTAAGCCGGAAGATGTCCCGGCCCTCGACGGTGACCCGGCCGGAGGTCGGCGTCTCCAGCCGCATGAGCAGCTTGGCCAGCGTGGACTTGCCACAGCCGGACTCCCCGACGACGCCCAGGGTCTCGCCCGGGGCCAGCTCGAACGACACGCCGTCCACGGCCCGCACGGTGCGGCGCCGGGACGCGTAGTGCTTCACCACGTGGTCAGCGCGCAGCAGAGTCAACCAGCACCTCCCGCGCGAAGTGGCAGGCCGAGCGGCGGCCGCCGCCGAGGTCCACAATGGACGGTTCCGAGGTGCGGCACACGTCGCGGGCATACCGGCACCGGGGCGCGAACGCGCAGCCGGGCGGCGGGTCGGCGAGGTCAGGCGGGGCGCCCTCGATGGGCACCCCGTCGACGGCGGCCGTGGACAGCAGCGCCGCCGGGTACGGGTGGGCCGGCGCCCGGAAGAGCGAGCCGACGTCGGCGTGCTCGACGATGCGGCCGGCGTACATGACCGCGATCCGGTCCGCGACCTCGGCAACCACGCCCAGGTCGTGGGTGATGAGCAGCAGCGCCATCCGGCGTTCCCGGCGCAGCTCGGCGAGCAGGTCGAGCAGCTGCGCCTGGACCGTCACGTCGAGCGCGGTGGTGGGCTCGTCGGCGATGAGCACCGCCGGGTCCAGCGCCAGCGCCATGGCGATCGTCACCCGCTGGCGCATGCCGCCGGAGAACTGGTGCGGGTAGTCGTGGACCCGGTCGCGCGCGGCGGGGATCCGGACCTGGTCCATCAGCTCCACCGCCCCGGCGAGCGCGGCACGGCGGGACAGCCCCTCGCGTACCCGCAGCGTCTCGGCGATCTGGTACCCGACGGTGAAGACCGGGTTGAGCGCGGACAGCGCGTCCTGGAAGACCATGGCGATCTCCCGCCCGCGGACCCGCCGCCGCTCCCGCTCCGGCATCTGCTGCAGATCGGCGCCCCGCAGCCGGACCGCGCCGCCGACCCGGGCCGGCGGGTCCAACAGGCCCATCACCGCCTGCGCGGTGACCGACTTGCCGCAGCCCGACTCTCCGAGCAGGGCGAGGGTCTCGCCCGCGTCGAGGTGGAACGACACTCCACTAAGGACGGTCGTCGCCCCGAACGCGACGCGCAGGTCGGTGACTTCGAGCAGCGGACTCACGCTCATCGCGACCTCGGGTCGAACGCCTCGCGCACGGCGTCGCCGAGCATGATGAACGCCAGTACCGTCACCGCCAGGAACGTGCTCGGCCAGATCAGCGGCCACCACGCCTGGCGCAGCCGGGGCTGGGCCGAGAAGATGTCCCCGCCCCACGAGATGGCCGGCGGGCGCAGCCCGATGCCGAGATAGGACAGGGTCGCTTCGCTGGCAATGAAGGTACCGAGGGTGATGGTGAGCACGACGACCGCCGGGGCGACCGCGTTGGGCACGATGTGGCGCAACAGGATCCGCCCGTGTCCCGCCCCGAGCATCCGGGCCGCCTGGACGTAGTCCTGCTGCCGAGCGGCCAGGACCGACGAGCGCACCACGCGGGCGGCCGTGGTCCAGCCGAGCGCGCCGAGCGTGCCGATGACCGGCCAGATGCCCTGCGCCGATCCGGCCGTGGCCCGGTGCAGCAGCACGATCGCCGCCAGCAGCAACGGGATGCCGAGCACGACGTCGGTCACCCGGGACAGCAGCGCGTCCAGCCAGCCGCCGAAGTACCCGGCGGTCAGCCCGACGGCCGCCGCGATGAGCCCGGCGAGCAGGGTGGCGAACACCCCGACGAGGATCGACGAGCGGGCGCCGTGCACGGTACGGGCGAACACGTCACAGCCCTGGAAGTCATACCCGAACCAGGCGGTACCGCTCGGCACGGCCATGCTCCGGTCGAGCGTACAGTCGGTGGGGTCGACGGAGGTGAACGCCGACGGCAGCGCGGCCATCGCGAGGATCAGCGCGAGGATCCCCACCGCGATCCAGAAGACCGGCCGGCGGCGCAGCGCGCGCCAAGCCGCGTCATCCCGCATAGCGGATCCGCGGGTCGAGCAACGCGTAGAGCAGGTCGACAAGGAGGTTGACAATCAGGAACACCACGACGAGCAGGCTGACGATCGTCACCACGGTCGGGCCGTCGTCGGTGCGCACCGCACGGGCGAGGGCGAACCCGACGCCCGGCACGTTGAAGATGTTCTCGATGACCACCGCGCCGGCCATCAGGCTGCCCAGCTCCACCCCGAGGAACGTGACCACCGGGATCAGCGAGTTGCGCAGCACGTGGACGCCGACCACGCGGGTACGGGACAGGCCCTTGGCGCGGGCGGTCCGCGCGTAGTCGGCGCGCAGGTTCTCCGCGACGGCGGTGCGGGTCAGCCGTACCGTCGTGGCCAGCGACAGCGCGCCGAGCAGCAGCGCGGGCAGCACGAGCGAGGACAGGGTGCCCTGGTTGGCCACCGGGAACAGCCGCAGCTTCAGGCCGAGCACGTACTGGCCGAGGAAGCCGAGCACGACGACCGGCATCCCGATGACGATGAGCGTCAGCGGCAGCGTGGCCGCGTCGAACCAGCCACCCCGGCGGACCCCGGCGAGCAGGCCCGCGCCGACCCCGACCACGACGACGAAGACCATCGCGATGCCGGTCAGCTTCAGCGTGTACGGCCAGGCGTCGGCGAGCACGTCGGCGATCGGGCGCAGCGTCAGGGTGTCGCCCAGCTTGCCCCGGACCAGGTGGCTGACGTAGTCGCCGTAGCGGTACCAGAAGCCGGCGAAGCCGGTGCGGTCCAGGTGGAAGTGCTCGGTGAGGTAGGCCCGCTGGGCGGCGCTGACCGGCTTGTCGCCGGCCAGCGCCTGGATCGGGTCGCCCTGCGCGCCGAACATCATCGCGTAGACGACCAGGGTGGTACCGAAGAACGCGACGACCATCTGCAGCAGCCGCCGCAGGAGGAAGCGCACCATCCCGGCTCAGGCCGCCAACGCCGCGATCTCGGTCAGGTTGACGTCCCCGAAGAGGTCGAGCGAGACGTTGCTGACGTTGGTGGAGAACACGAAGTTGTTCTGCCCGAAGCGCAGCGGGATCACCGGCATGTCCCGCACGAGCAGGTCCTCGGCCTTCTGGTACAGCTTGATCGACGCGTCGACCTTGGCCTGCTGCGCGCCGTCCGCGACGAGCCGGTCGAACTCCGGGTTGCTGTACCCGTAGTAGTTCGACCCGCCGCGCGAGCTGTAGAGCGGGGTGAGGTAGTTCTCCATCGACGGGTAGTCCATCACCCAGCCGAGCCGGAACATGCCCACACCGGGGGTCCGGGCCCGCACCTTGGGGATCAGGTCGGCCAGCTTCACCTCGGGCTGCGCCGTGCACTTGACGGCGAGGTTGCGGGCGAGCTGGTTGCACACCGCCTCGACCCACTCCTTGTGGCCGCCGTCGGCGTTGTAGGTGATCTGCAGCTTGCCCGGTCCGCCGGCCTGGTGGTAGAGGTCCTTCGCCGCGGCCGGGTTGTAGGTGCACGCCTCCCCACAGGTGTTGGGGCGGTAGCCGGGTACGACGGGGGAGACGAACGAGCGCGCGGCGGTCTGCGACTTCGCGAAGATCTGGTTCACCATCTGATCCCGGTCGATGGCCATCGAGATCGCCTTGCGCACGTTGACGTTGGCGTAGTCGCTGTCGTACGTGGGAAACGCCAGGAACTGGAACGCCGAGGACGGGCTGTGCTTGTACCGGGCGCCGAAGTCGGCGGTCGCCGTGGCGAGGTTGGGCGTGGGTACCGACGGCAGCACGTCCAGCGTGTTGGTGAGCACGTCGGAGTACGCGGTCGTCGGGTCCTGGTAGATCTTGAAGTCGACCTTGGCCGCCCTGGGCCGGTTGCCCGGGAACCCGTCGAAGCGCTCCACCTGGATCGCCTGGTCGTGCGCCCACGGGCCGCGCATCTTGAACGGCCCGTCCCCGACGATCTGGTCCTCGAACCCGCGGGCGATGTGACCGGTCGCGTCGAACGCGGCGGTCGGCAGCGGCAGGAACGCCGTGTAGCCGAGGGCGGAGGGGAAGTCGCCGTACGGCGCCGACAGGGTCACCTGGAACGACAGGTTGTCGAGTTTACGCAGGCCGGTGAGGGTCTTCGCCGACGGGGGCGTCTTGCCCTCGGGGTTCATCGCGTCGTACCCGGCGATCCGCGAGAAGTACTGGCTGGCGTTCTGCCCGTTCGGCCCGTACGCACCGAAGTTCCACGCGCGCAGGTAGCTGTCGGCGTTCACCGGCTCGCCGTTGTGGAACCGGTACCCGTCCTTGAGCTGGATCGTCCACACCTTGGCGTCACTGCTCGTGATGGAGCTGGCCTGTTCCGGTACCGGCTTGCCGTCCTTGTCGAAGACGACCAGCGGGGTGAACAGCGCGGCCAGTACCTGACCGCCGCTGTAGTCGGTGGTGTTGGCCGGGATCAGATGCTGCGGTTCGACAATCCCGATGCTGACCACGCCCGTCCCGCCCCCGCCGGATACCGAACCCGGACTATCGCCACAGGCGCTCAGGCCCATGGCGATGGCGAGCGCGAGCACGGTCCGGGTGGTGACCCTGCGGACCCGCATTGCGCCTCCTCGTATTCGCGCGCCGGGGGGCTGAGGGTGGGCCGCCGTACGCGTGCCCGGCCAAGGTAGGTCGAACCTCCCCGGACAGCCAAACCGCAGGTCAACTATTCGCCTATAACCGACGAATCTCACAACGGGCGGGGGGGTAACGGCGGACGCGGCCCGTGTGGCGGGGTGCGGCGGCCGGCCCCCACCCCAGGTGCCGGCCCCGGGCGGACCGCCCACCTGAGTCCGCGTTATGGTGCGACTCGTCGCACTGGAGTCCGCGTTATGGTGCGACTCGTCGCAATGGTCTCTCCGGGAGGCGCATCCCATGGGCAAGAAGGTCACCGTCGTCGGCGCCGGGTTCTACGGCTCGACCACCGCACAGCGCCTGGCCGAGTACGACGTCTTCGAGACCGTCGTGCTGACCGACGTCATCGAGGGCAGGCCCGCCGGGCTGGCTCTGGACCTCAACCAGTCCCGCCCCGTCGAGGGCTTCGAGACCCGCGTCGTGGGTGTCACCACCGGGCCCAACGGCGAGGGGTACGAGGCGATCGAGGGCTCCGACGTGGTGATCGTCACCGCCGGGCTGCCGCGTAAGCCGGGCATGAGCCGCATGGACCTGCTGGGGGTCAACGCGAAGATTGTTCGCGAGGTGGCGGAGAACGTCGCCAAGTTCGCGCCCAACGCCGTGGTCATCGTGGTCTCCAACCCGCTGGACGAGATGACCGCGCTGGCCCAGCTCGCCTCCGGCTTCCCGCGCCACCGGGTGATGGGACAGGCGGGGGTACTGGACACTGCGCGCTTCACCCACTTCGTGGCCGAGGAGCTGAGGGTACCGGTGAAGTCGGTGAAGACCCTCACGCTCGGCTCGCACGGGGACACCATGGTGCCGGTGCCGTCGCAGTGCACGGTCGACGGCGCGCCGCTCTCCGACCGGCTGCCCGCCGAGAAGATCGAGGAGCTGGTCACCCGTACCCGCAACGGTGGCGCCGAGGTGGTCGGCCTGCTCAAGACCGGCTCGGCCTACTACGCCCCGTCGGCCGCCGCCGCCCGGATGGCCAAGGCCGTGGCGGAGGACTCCGGTGACGTGTGGCCGGTGTGCGCGTGGGTCGACGGCGAGTACGGCATCTCCGGCGTCTACCTCGGCGTGCTCGCCGAGCTGGGCGCGACCGGGGTGCGCCGGATCGTGGAGACCCCGCTGACCGACAGCGAGCTGGCCGCGCTGCGCGAGGCGGCCGAGGCGGTCCGGGCCAAGCAGGCGGACGTCGTCGACCTTTAGGATTCGGCCTCGATCAGATGGAACGGCGTGCTCGGATGCGCGGTGGCCAGGGTGCCGCCGCGCATCTCGCGCAGCAGGCCGAGCCGGGACTCCCGGGCCCGGTCCTGGTCGTCGTCGAACCCGTACCCGATCGCCGGATCCCGGAGCTGGACCGCGTGCACCAGCAGGTCCCCAGTCATCGCGAGCACCTCGTCACCCCCGCGCAGCACCGCGCACTGGTGGCCCGGCGTGTGCCCCGGGGTGGGTACTAGGGTCAGGCCCGGTACCACCGTCTGCTGACCGTCGACGAGCTGGAGCCGGCCGGCCGCGCGTAGCGGCTCGATGACCTGCTCCCGGGTCGCCGGGCCGATCCGGTCCGGGTCGGCCAGCTCGGCGCGCTGCAGGAGGTAGCGCGCGTGCGGGAAGTACGGGCCGTCCGCCGTCGCGGCCCAGCCGATGTGGTCGGTGTGCAGGTGGCTGAGCACCACGGCGGTGATCCGGTCGGGGGTGATCCCGGCGGCGGCCAGCTCGTCGGGCAGCCGCCCGGGTACCGGCGCCCAGGTGGCCGACGGGGCGCCGGCCGGCCCGATGCCCGCGTCGACGAGCACCGTGCTCCCGTCCGGGAACTCGATCGCGTAGCAGTGGAAGTGCAGGATCCAGGTGCCGTCGGGAGCGACCGCGCCCGGGTCGAGCCGGTCCACCTCCGCCCAGTCGGCCACGCCGGTGAGGATCTCGGTGCGCGGCCGGAAGTGCGGCCCGACCCCGTCGCACAGGGCGTGCACCGTCACCCCGCCCAGCCGCCGTACCCCGTGCGCCATGCGGAGATCGTGTCACACAGGGCCCCGGACGCTGGTGAGCGCCCGGGGCCCCGCCCCCGATCCGCCAGGGCTGCCTTTGCCGTGCTCGCCTCCGCCACAACCCGGCTCCGGCTGCGTTCCCGGCCTGAGCTGCCTTTGCCGTGCTCGCCTCCGCCACAACCCGGCTCCGGCTGCGTTCCCGGCCTGAGCTGCCTTTGCCGTGCCCGCCTCCGCCACAACCCGGCTCCGGCTGCGTTCCCGGCGGCTCACCCCTTGACGCCCCCGCTGGCGGCCGGGAGCTCCACCTGACCCGAGCGCAGCGCGCGCATCAGCGTGGCGGCCAGCCCGTCGAGGCTCGACCCGCCGGTGACGAGTACCTCCGGCATGATGTCGAGCTGCCCCTCGGCGACCGCGTTGGCCACGGCGACGAGCGCGGTCGGCACGTCGCCGATGGCGTCGCGCTGGGCCGCGAAGCCGGCCGCCCGGGCCAGCCCCAGCGCCTCGGTCGCCTTCGCCTCGGCGAGCCCGATCGCCTGTACCTTGTCCGCCTCCGCCTGACCGGTCAGCCGGACGTAGGCCGCCTCGCCGCCGGCCTCGGCCTCACGCGCCCGGGCCCGGTTGCCGTTGATCTCCACGGAGACCTGGGCGGCGGCCAGCTCGGCCTGCATGTTGGCGGTACCCCGGGCCTTCTCCATCTGCACCCGGACGGTCTCCGCGCGCTGCTGCTCCTCGTAGGTGGCCCGCTGCTGGTTGGCGATCTCCCGGTGGGTGAGCACCTCGACGAGCTCCGGCGGGAAGATCACGTCCTGGATGTAGACGCCTCTCGTCTCCACCTCGTACCCGGCCAGGTACCGCGTCGTCGCGAGCAGCGCCGCCTGCTGTACCTCCTCGCGGGTCTCGATGAATCGGATGGCCTCCAGGTTCTGCAGGGTGTTGCGGAAGTGGTTGCCGACCGCCGACTGGAGCACCTCGTTGACCAGGTTGAGCATGGTGCCGACCATCGAGATGACCCGGGGCGCGCGGGTGTCCGACACGTGGATCTGCACCTGCAGGTCGATGGTGAAGACGAAGCCCTCCCGGCTCTTGCCGACGATCGGTTCCAGGCGGCTGTCCAGGTTGTGCGCGGTGGACGCGGCGTTGGCCCAGTTGAGCGTGAGGATGAACGTCGGTACCAGCTCGGCCGCGTAGATCCGCGGGTTGATCGCGTACTTGCCGGTGCGCAGCGGCTCCTGCCAGATGCCGCGGTGCCCGGGGCGCACGATGCTGCCGAACTTGAACTCGATGCCCGACGTGTCCAGCGTGGGCAGGCCGACGAAGCCCTTGATGACGGCGACCTCGCCCTGGTTGACCACGAGCATCGGGACCAGCTCCACCCGGATGAGGAACGGGTTGAGCAGGTACGCGCCGTACAGCAGCGGGTCGTGTTGCAGGCCGATCCGCCCGCCCGCGTCCAGGAACGCCTGGAAGTCCTGGTAGTTGTTGTGCAGCCGGTTCTTGGACCCGAGCAGCACGTCGATGAGCTGGGCGTCGGTGGTGTCCGGGTCGCCCTCCATCTTGGCGATGTCGGCGAACCCGCCCAGCCGGCTGGCGATGTCGCCGGAGGGCAGCGGTTCGCCCTCCAGCGCGGTGACCACCCCGACGACGTCCCGGTTGGCCGTGGGCGTGATGACCACGACGGCCAACTGCTCCTGGGTCAACCCGAAGGACTCCGGCGTCAACTCGCCGTGGTCGTACTCGACGGCCAGTTCGGGCGAGACCGGCAGCCCGTAGACCTCCCGGGCGGTGATCACCAGGAACGCCACCGGGTGGATCGGGACCAGCGAGCCCGGTGGCAGGACCGGCCGCTGCACGCCCTTCTCGCCGCCGTGCCGCAGGAACGCGGGCAGGTCGGTGAAGTTGGCGAACTCGGGCCGGTAGCGCGCGCTCTTCGCGCCGATCGGCAGCGGGCGCCCGAGCTGGGCGATCACCACGCCGATCTCCCCGGCCGGTACCTGCACCCACGGAAACTTGGTGACCGTGTAGATCGGCCAGGGCTTGAACCGCATCCCGGGCATCAGCAGGTCGGCCTGGTAGCCGGCCTCGCCCGCGAACGCGATCGGGTTGTCCTCGCCGAGCTTGCGCCGCCCGAGGCGCTTGGTCACCAGCCCGACCTCGGTCGGACCGATGCGGTGCAGCGACAGCGGGAGGACGACCAGCACCAGCAGGACGGCGGCCAGTGGCACCGCGACAACCGCCACTACCGCCCAGAGGACCCCGTTCATCGGTGCTGTCTCCCTCGTAGAGAAGTCTGGAAGAGCTTATCTAGACGGCTAGCTCGGCGCAACTGGTCTTTCGAAGGGTAGGCTGTGCGCGTGCGCGGCCGGCTGTACCCGAGCGACTCGGACTGGTGCGAGTGGCGCCAGGACCCGCCGCTCGCCGGGGCGGTGTTCGTCCGCGTCGTGCCCGGCGGCGGCGGGCGGCTGGTGCTCGCCGGGCTCCGCGTCGACGGGACACCCAGCGCCGAGCTGCTGCGCTCGATCCCGGTCGGCCGGATCGAGGCGGCCGCCAACGCCCAGCTCGCGGTCGTCGACGACGCGGTGGTCGCGGCCCCGCTCCAGCGGCGCCCGCCGGTCCGCCCGGGTCGACCGGTCGACGGTTCTCCGGGCGGCTGGGAGGTCACCGACCCCGCCGGCGCGCTGTCCCGAAACGCGGGGGCGGCACGCCGGCCGGCGCGCTCGGCGACCGTGGGCGGCGGGGCCGGCGCTTCCGGCGCCTCCGGCGGTGCCGGCGCCGACGGGCGGCGCGGCCGGCCGGACTCCTTCTACCGCGACGTCGCCCGCGCCTACCTCGACTTGGCCCAGTCCTCCACCCGCCCGGCCGGCGAGCTGGCCGAGACCAACGGGGTACCGGTCACCACCGCGCACCGGTGGATCAAGGAGGCCCGCCGGCGCGGGTTCCTGCCGCCCGGCCGTCCGGGCACGGCGGGCTGACGCGGGCGACCGGCGTCCGCGCGACCGCGCCCGTGCCGCGTGACGGCGACCGTGCCCACCTGACGGCGCCCGCGTCCGCGTGACGGCGCCCGCGTCTGCGTGACCGGCGGGCGCGCGGTGTCCGGCGCCGGCGGTTCGACCCGGCCGCTACCCTGGGCCGGTGCCGATCGATGCGGACCTGCGGACCCGGATCCGCGCGCTGGTGGCGGACTACCTGGACGGACAGCCGCTGCCCACCGACCTCACCACCGAGCCGGTCGCGATCCGGGCCGGGACGGCCGTGGTTTACCTGCGGCTGGTGGATGCCGAGCCGCCGGTCGTACGGGTGTTCTCGCCGCTGCTACGTCACCTCCCGCGGTCGGCGGAGCTGCTCGACGAGCTCAACGACCTCAACGCACGGCTGAGCTTCGTCCGGCTGTTCTGGCGCGACGAGACCGTGTTCACGGCGACCGAGCTGCTCGCCGAGACGCTCACCGCCCCCGAGTTCGGCCACGCGTGCGACTGCGTCGCCGACACCGCCGACTACTACGACGTGCGACTGCACGCCCGCTTCGGTGGCGATATCGCCTTCGCCGAGCGCCGCCCCGGCTGAGGTACCCCCGGGCAGGGCAGGCAACAGCATTGCCCCGGGAAGGTCGCGATGATGCGACGCGGCGACCACAGACCAGGTGCTCGGCGGCGTGAGCGATCGAGCCGCGCTGCCGCTACCCCGACCATTGACGCGCCTCGCCGGAGGCGTACAGTACGCTCGTACTGTTTGCGCGTCTGTTTCCGAGGGGAGGCCAGGGCCGTGGCCAAGATCAAGGTAACCAATCCGGTCGTTGAGCTCGACGGCGACGAGATGACCCGGATCATCTGGAAGCAGATCCGCGACCAGCTCGTCCTGCCCTACCTCGACGTCGAGCTGGCCTACTTCGACCTGTCCATCCAGCATCGGGACGCCACGGAGGACCAGGTCACGGTCGATGCCGCCAACGCCATCAAGCGGCACGGCGTCGGGGTCAAGTGCGCGACGATCACGCCGGACGAGGTCCGGGTGGCCGAGTTCGGGCTGAAGAAGATGTGGCGCTCGCCCAACGGCACGATCCGCAACATTCTCGGCGGTGTGGTGTTCCGCGAGCCGATCATCATGGCCAACGTGCCCCGGCTGGTACCCGGCTGGACCAAGCCGATCGTCATCGGCCGCCATGCGCACGGCGACCAGTACAAGGCGACCGACTTCGTGGTACCCGGGCCGGGTACGGTGACCATCACGTTCACGCCCGATGACGGCGGCGCGCCGATGGAGTTCGAGGTCGCCAAGTTCCCCGGCGCCGGCATCGCGATGGGCATGTACAACTTCGACGAGTCGATCCGCGACTTCGCGCGGGCGTCGTTCCGGTACGGGCTGGACCGCCACTACCCGGTGTACCTGTCCACCAAGAACACCATCCTCAAGGCCTACGACGGCCGGTTCAAGGACCTGTTCGCCGAGGTGTTCGAGGCCGAGTTCAAGGCCGACTTCGACGCCGCCGGGCTGACCTATGAGCACCGGCTCATCGACGACATGGTGGCCGCCGCGCTCAAGTGGGAGGGCGGGTTCGTGTGGGCCGCCAAGAACTATGACGGCGACGTGCAGTCCGACACCGTGGCGCAGGGGTTCGGCTCGCTGGGCCTGATGACCTCGGTACTGATGACTCCGGATGGCAAGACCGTCGAGGCCGAGGCCGCGCACGGCACGGTCACCCGGCACTACCGCGCGTGGCAGCGCGGCGAGAAGACCTCGACCAACCCGATCGCCTCGATCTTCGCGTGGACGCGGGGGCTGGCCCACCGCGGCAAGCTCGACGGCACGCCGGAGGTCACCGGGTTCGCCGGGACGCTGGAGCGGGTCTGCGTGGAGACCGTCGAGGGCGGCCAGATGACCAAGGACCTGGCACTGCTCATCGGCCGGGACGCGCCGTGGCTGACCACCGACGAGTTCATGAACGCCCTGGACCAGAACCTCGCGAAGACGCTACGGGCCTGACCCCGACCGAGGCGGTGTCCGCCACGGGTCTCGCCGGTACCGAGCAGGGCCCGCGCGGCGTACATCACGCTGAATGGACAGCGGTCGCGCGGGACTACCGCGCGCCGGCCCTGCCGATGAGGTACCTGAGCATGGCCACCTCCGTGATCAGGCGTCGAAGACGACCTTACCGGAGGCGTCGACCGTGGCGCTTCCGCGCACATTGATCTCGGCCATCAGGCTCTCGTTGCTCTGCAGGCGGACGTACGTGGCCCGGGCGTGGCCCTTCGTGACCGTGCTCACGGCGGCGGTACCGCGGCCCGACAGGTCCTCATCCGGCCGCACCTTGAGCTGCGGGTAATCCACGATCGTCCAGTGCACATTCGTCGCGATCGCCACCACCCCGGGCGCCTGGAACGGGCAGCCGGTCGGGTACAGGTCGGTCTTCGTGGCACACTCGTCGATCCGTACCCGGACCTGCCGGGTGATCTCGTCAAGCACGGCCGGCTTGACGGTCAGGTACGCCGCGGTCAGCTCGGCCACCGCCGGCTCCTGCTCGTCGGCGTCGCCGGTGACCGGGACGGTGACGGGGGACGCGTCGAACAGCGGGTCGTCGGCCGCCATCGTGACCGTGTAGACGCCCGGCAGCGCCGGCTGCGGCCCGGTCGTCCCGAGGCTCCACGAACGGGAGTCCCGTGCGGCCCGGATCGTGGCCACCCTCGCCTGGGCCACCCGTGCCTGAGCGACGACCTTGCTCACCACGTCGACGTGACCGTAACCACCGGAATGGATCCGCCAGCGCCGGAACCAGCCCGAGCCGGTGCGGGTGACCTGGATCGAGCCGGTGACCGAGCGGTCCCCGAGCCGGTACCGCACGCCGACCCAGGCCCGGTTCTTGTCGGGCCGGCGGGTGTCCCGGTCGGTCCGGCCGCTGTACGACACGCCGGTGACCGCCAGGTCGATCGGCGCGGTGTACCCCTGGGCGAGCACCGCCGCCCGGCACAGCGGCGCGCCGGAGCACCCGGCCAGGGTCCCCGCCTTGTCCAGGTCGTGCCCGGCGAGCGCGGCGAAGAGCGCCTTCACCGGATCGTCCGGGGCGTACAGCTTGTCCTGGGCGACCGACAAGGTGCCGTACCCGCAGAGCACGAGCAGCACGACGGCACCGAGGATGGCGAGCCGGCGGTGCAGCCGGCGGCGCTCCGCCCGCAGCCGGGCGATCTCCGGCGTCGCGGCGGTCGCCGCGCCGGCCGGCGTGGCACCGGCCTCGGGTGGCACGCCCGCCGGCGTGGCGCCGGCCTCGGGTGGCGCGTGCGCTGGCGAGGCCGCGGCCCCCGGCAACGGCTGGCCGCAGTCGCGGCAGAACCGGGCCCCGGCGCGGTTCGCGCCGCCGCACTCCAGACATGCCGTGCTCATGCCGGCTCCTCGCTGCGCTGCGGGGCCGGCATGAGGCACCACGCACTGAGCCCATGATTCGCTCGCTGACGCTCACTCATAGGCCCGCCGGAGCGGGAGCGGGCGCCGGGCCGGGGGTGAAGCCGGCCAGGCGCTGGTACGCCTCGATGAACCCGGCCGGGCGGGTCTCGACGAGCAGCGGGGTGTCGGACCGGTAGAACAGCCAGGCGTGGAACGGCGGCAGGTGCTGCAGCGCCTCCGGCGGGAGGATCGGCATGTTCAGCCCGCCGTCGGAGGCGCGGGACAGGCCGGTGTGCCCGTCGCCGGTGAGCCCGGCCGGGGCCGCGAACACCGGGGGTGCCGGGGCGCCCGCGCTGTAGTACGCGATCTGGCTGTCCCGGATCACCCCGGCCCACCCGGAGATCTCCGTCAGGTCGTCGGAGTTGCTCATGCCGCCGTAGAAGAGCTTCGCGGCGGTCGTGGTGACCAGCGCCTCGACCTCGTCCCTGCTGTACCGCCAGCGCAGCTGGGCGAGGCTGTGCGCCGCCCAGACCGTCACGACGCCCCGGACGCCCGCGTCCGGGATCAGCCCCGGCAGCGTGCGGATCGACGGGATGTACCCGAAGTCGTCGTACACGAGCAGCAGGGGCGGGTCGAGGCGGCCGCCGGTGGCGGCGGCGAGCTGGCCGGCCCGGCGGGTCAGGGACTCGGTCAGGCAGTGCACGGTCGGCGCGAGCGGGTCGCGGTAGTGGCTGGGCGCGAGCACGTACAGCGTGGACGAACTGGTCAGGAACCGGTCGAAGTCCAGGTCGTCGCCGTCGGTGGCGGCGGCCGCCCGGGGGTCGGCCGCGATGTCCAGGCTGGCCCGGGCCAGCGCGTAGAACCGCCCGAGGTCGCGGCGGCCGAGGTGGCCCAGCGCCTCCACGTCGTCGGCCCAGGACACGGCGGCGTCGGGGTGCGTGCGCAGGATCCGGATCGGTTCGGCCGGGTCCTGGGCGCGCAGCCACTGGCGTACCTGCCCGAGCCGGGCACCGGCCAGCGCCGCGGCGTGCAGGTACGCCCGCAGGATCACGATCATCCCGTGGCGCCAGTACCGTTCCTGGTCCAGCCCTTGGCTGACCATGACCGTCATGGCCAGCACGCGGTAGTAGCACTCGCGCGGATCCGCGCACCCTTCCAGCGGGGACCAGCGCACGCCGGACACGTCGCGCTGGGTACCGAGCGGGTCGTAGACGTACACGTCCCCGCCACCGGCAGCGGCGATGCGGCGCCGGTGGTCCCCGGTGAACCGCAGGACGTCGGCGCCGGTGGATACGCACACCACCGGGCCGGCCCACGACAGCACGCTCGGGATGATCACGCCGGAGGTCTTGCCGTAGCGGGGCGGGCCGACGATGCCCAGCGAGTCGGACTCCAGCGACCAGCACCGGCGCAGGTTGTTGAGCAGGTTGACGCCGAGGTAGAGCTGCTTGCGCGGCACCACATCGAGCGGCGGAAGCTCGGGAAAGCCCACCATCACCATGGCGTCACTCCTGATCGACGCTGCTGTACGGGGCCCAGCCCGGCATCAGCTGGGAGAGCGCATGGTGGTCGGGCAGCACGTACCGCCGGCCGGGCCGCTCCAGCCGTTCCAGCCGCAGCTCGTTGCGCGGATGCGCGGCGAGGACGGCCTCGTCCCACCCGGCGCGCTCGCGGTCGAAGCTGCGCCGCAGCCGGGTGAGCACCATGTGCAGGCCGTCGCCGTAGCCGGCCGCCTTGGCGATGGCGTCGGCCTGGTACTCCATGCTGCGCATCGCCCCGGCCTGCACCGGCGCGACCAGGTACCGGGCGGTGACGATGACCGACCAGCCCAGCAGCCACGCGATCAGCCGGACCACCTTGACGGTCACGTTGACGCTCTGCACCACCACGCGGCCGGGCAGGCCACCGGCCTCGGTCTCCTTGACCCCGATGGTGAGCCCGGTCAGCCGCGCGAAGATCTGGTACAGGATCACCAGCGGCAGGGCCACGCCGGCGGAGAACGTGCGGGTGACCACGTGCCCCTCGCTCCAGTGCGCGAGCTCGTGGGCGATCACCCCGGAGATCGCGTACCGGTCGTAGCTGAACTCGTCCAGCAGCCCCCGGTAGATCACGATGTGCCGCAGCCGCGCCTCGGCGCTCACCTCGCGCCGGTCGTTGACCATCACCCGGGGCAGCGTCGGCAGCCCCATCCGCGCCCCGCACTCGTACACGATGGGCATCAGCCAGGCGGCCTCCCGGCGGCTGAGCCGGCGGGCGCCGGAGATCTGCAGCCAGAGCGGCTCGGTCCAGGCGACCACGCCGGTGTAGAGGAACCCGACGAACAGGGCCGTCACCACCTGGCCGAGCGCGACCGCCAGCGGCCACATCGGGTCGCCCGCGTAGAGCGCCTCCCACGGGTAGGCGAAGGCCATCCAGGCCAGCGTGAGCCCGCCGTTGAGCGCGCCGAGCAGGCCGCCGATGATCCCGCCGATCTGCGCCCCCGCGGTCGGCAGGAGGTCCTGCGCCTTCACCGGCAACGGGAAGATCCAGGTGAAGAACGTGTCGATGCGGCCGAGCACGGTCGGCCCGGCGAAGGTACCGGAGACGGTCCCGGCCATCGCCCCGAACACCGCGCCGACGCCGGCCATCATCACCACGAACGGCACGTTGAACCACGCGGCGAACAGGCCGGCCAGCGTGCCGCGCAGGTTGCGGAGCAGGATCCCGCCGAGCCAGGTGCCGGCGCCGGGGCCACGCGGCACCCGCCCGGCGTGCGGGTACCGGACGGTGATCCCGGGCGGCGGGGGTGGCGGTGGCGGCAGGGACGCGGCGGCCGGTACCCCCATGGGTGGGGCGACCACGAGCGCGGTCGTCGCCGGCGTTGATGCGGAGCCGGGTGGGCCTACCGGGGCGCCGCAGCGCGGGCAGGTGGCGGCTCCGGCAGGCAAGCGGAGCCCGCATTGATCACAGAACAACCACTTCCTCCCCCGTGGCCGCCCTTCGTGGGCAAGGTCACTCTAGAGGGCTCGGGGCGTCAGCGGAGGTCCCAGTCCACGCCGTCCGGGGTGTCCCGCACCTCAACACCGGCCGCGACCAGGCGGTCACGCACCCGGTCGGAGGTGGCGAAGTCCCGCGCGGCGCGGGCCTGCGCGCGCAGCTCCAGCAGCGCGTCGACGAAAGGACCCACGACGGTACGCGGATCCGCCGCCCCCGATTCGGCCAGCTCACCGAGCCGGAGCACCATCCGGCGCAGGATCGTCCGGGCGTACTCGCCCTCGTCGGAGGTCAGCGTGTCGGCGGACCAGTCGACGAGCACCTGCTCCAGGTCGAGCAGGGCGGCCACGCAACGGTCCACGTCGCGCGCGGCGTAGGCGGCGGCGAACACCTCTTCCAGCCGTTCGGCGTCGGCGCGCAGCGAGCCGGTGGACGCGGCGGGCTCGGGCTCCGCCGCCCCGACCGGCGGAGCCGGCGCGGACGTGGCCGGCGCGATCCCGGCCAGGGTGTCGAACGACACCGTCGACCCGGTCGGGTGGACCACGCTGTGGCCGTGGCGCCGGACGGTCAGCCCGCCCCGGCCGGTCACGGTCACCTGGCGCGCGTCGAGGTCGAACTCCGCGCCGGTGTGCTCGTCGACGCCGATGATCAGCGAGTCCTCCGGCAGCTCACGCTCCATGATGGACAGTCGCCGCTCGCCGAGGTAGCAGAACCGCGTGTCGTGGTGCCCGCCCTCGGCGTTGTCGTAGTGCGGGATCAGCACCGCGGGCAGGCCGGTGGCGCGGCGGACCAGGTCGAGGCCGGGTACCCAGGCCGGGTCGACGCCGGCCTTGTAGATCTCGTAGACCGGTACCGCGTGCGAGCCCAGCGTGAGCGCGGCGGCGCTGGCGAAGAGGACCACCGCACCCCGCTCCAGCGCGGCGGCCAGCGCCTCCGGTACGGGCGTGTCTCGCCACTGCTTGAGCGCGTAGGTCGGGCTGCCCGGACCGGCGAAGATCCAGCCGGCCTCGTCGAGCCGGGCCAGCGCCCGGTCCCGGGCCAGGCCCGGCGGCGGCGGGGTGCGCCACGACAGCGGGGACACCGTGCGCCCGACGCTCGCCGCGAAGTAGACGACCGCCCGGGTGGAGATGTCGTCGGCGTTCTCCTGGAAGCCGTAGGGGGTGTCGAGCAGCACCGCCGGCGCGTCGCCGACCCGCTCGAAGATGGCCCGGTGCGGTTTGACCATGGTCGGCGCGGTCTCGCCGCTGCCCATGATGACCAGCAGGCCGGCCATCAGCCCACCACCCGGCTCGCCAGGTCGAGCAGGTCCGCGGCCACCTCCCGGGGGCGCTGGGCGTGCAGGTCGTGGTCGGAGTCGGGGTACTCCCGGATGGTCGCGTTGGGCAGCGCCGCGGCGGCCTGGCGGACCCGCGACCGCCGGGCGACCGCCTGCTCCGGATCGCGCGGCAGCGCGGGCATGAGCAGGACCGGCACGGTCACCGAGGTGTAGTACCGGTTGGGCGGGTCGTCCCACATGCTGCGCACGATGCGCATGTGCTTGTCGATCGGCAGCCGGCGCGACAGCGTGCCGTCCGGCCAGACGCGCATGTTGCCCAGCGTCGCCTCGATCGCCTCGGCCGGCCAGTCCGGATGCCCCCGGCGCAGATAGCCCTTGAGCTCCTCGGCCGGCAGCCCGTCGATCGCCGGGGGCCGCAGCGCCGCCTCGGCCGCCTGCCACGACGGGAACTCGTGGGCCGGGTCGTACCAGCCGCCGTCCACCAGCCCCACCGCCGCCACCACGTCGGGGTGCTTGGCGGCGAGCGTCACCACCACGCTGCCGCCCCATGACTGCCCGACCGCCACCAGGCCGGTCAGCCCGAGCGCGGCGAGGTCGTCGGCCGCGGTCGCGGTGTCGTAGCCGTCGGGCGGGGCGTCGCTGTCGCCGTGCGATCGCAGGTCGACCGCGTGCACCGGGTGGCCGGCGGCGGACAGCTCGGCGGCCACCCCGTCCCACAGGCGCGCGTTGGAGGACAGGCCATGGACGAGCAGGAACGGCCGCTTGTCGCCCGGCCACTGCCGGACGTGGAGGTAGACCCCGGCGGCGACACGGACCCGGGCATCGGTGGGTGCCATGCGCCCAACCGTAGCGGAAACCACCGACGGTGCCGGCCGGTCAGATGGCCTGTCCGCGTCGATGTATGTTCGTCACGGCGACCGTACACGGCGCGCCTGCTCGCCAACACGGCCGCAGAGCGGTATGGCGCCAGTCCCCGATCGCCGGTACGATCGCCGGTATGACCGCCAAGGTGACCCTGTCCTTCTCGGACGAGACGATCGCCGATGCCCGGCGCTGGGCCGAGCGCGACGGCGTCTCCCTCTCCGCCTGGATCGACCAGGCCGCACGCGAGCGCACGCTGCGCCAGATCTTCGCCGCCCACGCCGAGGCGGTTCGCCGGGCCGGGTTGGTCGACGAGGACGACGCGCTGGCCGACGAACGCGAGATCGCGATGGTGGACGCGGAGATCTACGGATCGGAGCGGCGTGCGGCGCGGTGAGATCTGGCTCATCGAAGGAGCCCGGGAGCGGCTCGGCCTGATCATCAGTTCGGACGTCTACAACGGCACCGACGTACCCGTCGTCCTCGTCGCCGAGGTCGTCGCGAAGGAGCGGCTGCGCGACTCGCCGCTCGCGGTGCCGTGCGGCGAGGAGTACACGATCATGCCCGACCGGCTGTCGGCGCCGATGAAGCGCTGGTTCAAGGAGCGGGTCGACGTGGCGGACACCGACACCATGCGGCGGGTCTCCCGCGCCCTTCGGATCCTGCAGGATCTCTAGGGCGGGAGGACCCGCCGCACGTGCTGCCTCAGATGTGGCTGCGGATCGCGCTGATCAGCTCTCCGTTGGTGGTGTCACCGGACAGCTCCCAGAAGAACGCGCCGCCCAGGCCCTGGCTCTTGGCGTAGCCCATCTTGCTGGCGATGGTCGTCGGGGTGTCGTAGCTCCACCACTGGTTGCCCCGGAAGCAGAACGCGGTACCGGCGATCACCCCGTTGGACGGGCACTTGCCCTTGAGCACCTTGTAGTCCTCGACGCCCTGCTCGTAGGTGCCCGGTGCCGGGCCGGTGGCGGTACCGCCGGGTTGCTTCTGGGTCACCCCGGACCAGCCGCGGCCGTAGAAGCCGATGCCGAGCAGCAGCTTGCTCGACGGGATGCCCTTGCTCTTCAGCTTGGCGATGGCCGCGTCGGCGTTGAAGCCCTGGATCGGGATGCCCGGGTAGGACCGCAGCGGCGAGTGCGGCGCGGTCGGGCCGGTCGGGGCCCAGGCGCCGAAGAAGTCGTAGGTCATCACGTTGAACCAGTTGACCGAGGCGGCCGCACCGGCGTAGTCGGCCTTGTCGATCTTTCCGCCCGCCGAGGCGTCGGCGGTGATCGCGGCGGTGACGAGCATGCTGCCGAACCGGGCGCGCAGCGCGGCGAGCAGCTTCTTGAACGCGCCGGGACCGCTCGCGTCACAGCTCAGGCCGCACGCGTTGGGGTACTCCCAGTCGATGTCGATGCCGTCGAACACGTCCGCCCAGCGCCGGTCCTTGACCAGGTTGAAGCAGCTGTTGGCGAACGCGGTGGGGTTGGCCGCCGCCTGCGTGAAGCCGCTCGACCAGGTCCAGCCGCCGAACGAGAAGATGATCTTCAGGCCCGGGTGCATCTTCTTCAGCTTGCGTAGCTGGTTGAAGTTGCCCCGCAGCGCGCCGGCGTCCCAGGTGTCCGCCTTGCCGTCGACGCTGCTCGCCGCGTCGTAGAACTTGTCGAAGTCGGCATAGGTGTCACCGAGCTGGCACTGCCCGTTGACGACGTTGCCGAACGCGTAGTTGACGTGCGTCAGCTTCGACGCCGAGCCGCTGGTCTGCACGTTCTTCACGTGATAGTTGCGGGCGTAGACGCCCCATTCGGTGTAGTACCCGATCACCTTGCCGCCCGCGCCCGGTGCGGCCGGCGCCGCGGTAGTGGTACCGGCCGACGCCGACGTGGCGCCGACCGCGATTCCGCCCGCGACGAGGAGTGCCGAGGCAGCCGCGGCCAACCTTCCCCAATGTCTCATCTTCGCCTTCGCATCGTCAGCCGATAGATGAGTAACGATAAAGAAAGTTTAAAGATCAGGCAAGGAAGGCTTCCGCCGGCCGGTCAGCGGTCGGCCCGGAAGATCGGACGTGGCGAACCAAGATCAGGTGCTGCGGCGCGGTTCGAGCCAGCCCTCCTCGCCCAGGTGGTTGAGCACGATCTTCACGGCCTCGTCGGGGCTCGTGTCCGAGGTGTCGACCACGAGGTCGGCGTCGGTGGGCTCCTCGTAGGGGTCATCGATGCCGGTCATTCCCTTGAGCTGCCCGGCGCGCGCCTTCGCGTACCACCCCTTGCGGTCGCGCGCCTCGCACACCGCCAGCGGCGTGGCCACCCAGACCAGCACGAACCCGGCGCCCGCCGCGCGGGCCAACTCCCGCGCCTGGGCCCGGGCCGCCGCGTACGGCGCGATCGGGCAGCAGATCGCGAGGCCGCCGTGCCGGCCCAGCTCGGCGGCGACCCAGCCGATGCGGCGGATGTTGAGGTCGCGGTCGGTCTTGGAGAAGGTGAGCCCCTTGGACAGCTCGCGGCGTACCACGTCGCCGTCGAGCACGGTAGGCGTGCGCTCGCCGCTCTCCAGCAGCACGTCGGCGACCCCGTGCGCGATCGTCGACTTGCCCGACCCGGACAGCCCGGTGAAGAACAGCACCAGCCCGCGCTGGCGCCGGGGCGGCCGGTCGCGGGCCAGCTCCCGGGCCACGGCCGGCGGCGTGTGCCACTCGGGCAGCGGGTGCCCCCGGTCGAGCAGCTCGTCGATCTCGGCGGGGGACAGCGGCAGGCGCCGGTAGCGCGGCGGGATGTCGTCCTTGCCGCGCCACTGGCCGTCGCGGCTGTCGTAGGCCAGCTCGCGCGGGATGAGCACCCGCGGGCCGCCGCCGGAGAGCATCGCGTCACCGGTGGACAGCAGGTGGGTCACGCCGTAGGCGTCGGCGACCCGGGCCCGCAGCAGCGCGTCGCGGATCTCGTCGCCGTGCGGGGCGAGCGGGACGGTGACGATGGTCGCCGGCGGCATCCGGTCGCGGGCGGCCAGGACCGAGCGGACCAGGGCCTCGCAGGACAGCCCGTCCGGTCCGGCCCCGGCCGTTGGTATCAAGATCAATAAATGCCCTTGAAGGGTACGCGCGGCGAGCGCGATCTGCGCCAACTGCGGGCGGTGCAGCGGGCGGTCGGCGATGACGCCGAGCACCCGGCCCGGCGGCAGCAGCGCGTTGACCTCCGCCGGGGTGCGCCGCAGCCGGCGGAACGCCCCGTGCCCGCCGTCACCGATCCGGCGCACCGGTCCGCCGATGCCGTGCCACCCCGCGCGGGTCTGCCACACTTCGCGCGCGTCGATCGCGGCGACCGGCGCGCCCTCGGGATCGGTGAGCACCAGCACCCGGCCCAGCGGGTTGTCCGGCTCCAGCTCGGCGACGGTCTCGTCGGGCACCTCGAGCGTCACCGGTACCGGCCAGGCGGTGCCGTCGGCCAGGCGGCCCCGGCGGGCGAGGCTGGCCAGGTCGGCGCGGCCGAGGAAGCCGGCCAGCGGCGCGTAGGCGCCGGTGAGCAGCAGTTCGAGGTCGGCCAGCTCGTAAGGCCGGGGCGCGAATACCGGTGCCTCCCGCAGCACCTCGTCCGGCAGGACCCAATCGCTCATCCGGCTGCTCCGCTCCGCTCCACGGCCGCATGCGGCACGGATGCGCTGAGCCAGCCGATTCGCTCGCTCCGGCGAGCATTCCGGCTCGCGGTGCCCCGCCTGGCGACCCGGAACGCTCGCTCGCTCATGTCGGCCATGATGCCAGGGTGCCCGCGTGCTGTCTCAGCCGGTGTTGCGCATGCCCGCCGCGATGCCGTTGACGGTGGTGAGGAGCGCGCGTTCGAGCGTCGGGTCGGTGGCGTCGCGCCGGGCGGCGCCCGGTACCGCGCGGGCCGCCCGGTACTGGCCGAGCAGCGCGACCTGCAGATGGTGCAGCGGTTCGAGGTAGGTGTCGCGGACCGCGAAGGTCCGGCGCAGCACCGGTTGCCGCTCCAGCGGCGCCGCCTCCCCGGTGATCGCGAGGACCTGCTCGCAGGTGCGGGCGTACTCGGCCTTGATGGCGTCGAACACATGCCACAGGTCCGGCGGTACCAGCGTCTCCACGTACCGCGCCGCGATGCCCAGGTCGGTCTTGGCGAGGGTCATCTCCACATTGGACAGGAAGGTCTGGAAGAACTGCCAGCGCTTGTGCATGTCGGCCAGCTCCTCGCCGAGCCCGGCCGCCCGCGCGGCGGCCAACCCGGAGCCCACACCGAACCAGCCCGGTACGATCTGGCGGCTCTGCGTCCAGCCGAACACCCACGGGATGGCCCGCAGCCCGCTGAGCCCGGCGCCGGAGTCGGGCCGCTTGGCCGGCCGGGACCCGATGTTGAGCGAGCCGAGCAGCTCGGTCGGGGTGGCCGCCCAGTAGTAGGCCGGCAGGTCGGGATCCTCGACCAGCTCCCGGTAGGCGCGGAACGCGGCCGATGACACCACCTCCATCGCGGCGTCCCAGCGCGCCAGGTCCTCCATCGGCTGGCGAGGCGTGGTGTGCAGCAGCGTCGCCTGGAGCACCGCGGCGACGGTCAGCTCCAGGTTCTCCCGGGCCAGCACCGGCAGCGTGTACTTGTCGGAGATGACCTCACCCTGCTCGGTCACCTTGATGGCGCCGTCGAGCGTCCCGTAGGGCTGGGCCAGGATCGACTCGTGGGTCGGGCCGCCGCCGCGGCCGACGGTACCGCCGCGTCCGTGGAAGAGCCGCAGCTGTACCCCGTGCCGCGCGGCCACGTCCCGCAGCGCGCGCTGGGCCCGGTGGATCGACCACTGCGAGGTGGTGATGCCGGCCTCCTTGTTGGAGTCGGAGTAGCCGAGCATGACCTCCTGCAGGTCGCCCCGGGCCCGCACCAGCGCGCGGTAGCCGGGCAGCGACAGGAGCTGGTCGAGCAGCTCGCCGCCGGCGTCCAGCTCGGCCGGCGTCTCCAGCAGGGGTACGAAGCCGATCCGCGCGTGTCCACTGTGGACGTCCACGAGTCCGGCCTCGCGGGCCAGGATCACCGCGGCGAGCACGTCGTCGACGCCGAGCGTCATCGAGATGACGTACGACTCGATGACCTCGGGCCCGAACCGCTGGTGCGCCTCGCCGATGGTCTGGAACACCGCGAAGGTCTTGCGCGCCGCCTCGGTAAGCGCGGGGTCCACATGGGACAGTGGGCGGCGGCTGGTCAGCTCCCGCTCCAGCAACGCCCGCCGTTGCGCGCGGGACAGCCCGCGGTAGTCGGACACCTCGCCGGCCCGCTCGAAGAGCTGGGCCAGCACGACATGGTGGGCCTCGGCGTGCTCCCGGACGTCCATGGTGGCGAGGTGCAGGCCGAACGCGGCGACGGTCCGGATCGCGCGGTCCAGCCGGCCGGTCGCGGTGAGCTGGCCGGCGTTGCGGGCCAGCGAGGCGCGGATGAGGTCGAGGTCGGCGATCAGCTCGGCCGAGCCGTGGTAGTCCCGGCCGGGGACGTGCGCGGTGCCCTGGGCCAGCCGCGCCCGGGTATTGGCCAGCTTGAGCTTGATGCAGCGGGCCTTGAGCCGGTACGGCTCCTCGGCGTTGACCCGCCGGAACCGCCGGGCCAGCTCGGGCAGCCGGTCCAGGTCGGCGGCCAGGCTCGCGGACAGGTCCAGGGAGACCCCGCGCATCCGGCGGGACACCGAGACCTCGCTGATCAGCTCGTCGAGTACCGCCTCGGCCACGCGGATCCCGTGCTCGTGCTGGATGGTCAGCACGTCGCGGGTCACCGCCGGGGTCACGTACGGGTTTCCGTCGCGGTCGCCGCCGATCCAGGTACCGAAGGTCAGGGGGCGGGCCGCCGGCGGCGTGTCCACCCCGAGGCCGCGCAGGGCGTCCGCCAGGTCGGTGAGCACCTGGGGCGCCGCGTCGGCGTACAGGTCGGTGAGGTAGTAGACGGCGTTGCGCGCCTCGTCGGTGGGGTCCGGCCGGTCCAGCCGCAGCTCGTCGGTCTGCCACAACAGGTCGATCAGCTCGGCGAGGCGCCGGTTGGTCGGGCCCGGCCCGGTCGCGCCGTACAGCGCCGCCTGCGCCGCCTCGGCGTCCAGCTCGTCGGCGACCGCGCGCAGCTTGGACAGGATCGAGCGGCGGGCCGCCTCGGTGGGGTGCGCGGTGAACACCGGGCGGATCGCGAGGCGGCCGGCGGCGGCGGCGATCTCGTCGGCCGGTACCCCGCGCTCGGCGATCAGCCGGGTGGCCCCGTCCAGCCACCCGCCCCGCTCGGCGCGCTTGCGGCGCAGCTCCCGGGCCCGGTGCACCTGCTCGATGATGTTGGCCAGGTGGAAGTAGGTGGAGAACGCGCGGGCCAGCTTGGTACCGGTCACGACGTCCACTTCGGACAGTCGGGCGGCGGCCGCGGCCGGATCGGCGCGCACCTGCGCGCGGATCTCCTCGACCAGCGCCAGCAACGCCTGTCCCTCCTGGCGGACCAGGGTCTTGCCGAGCAGAATGCCCACGCGGCGGATGTCGGCACGCAGCGGCGCGTCCTGGTCGTGCTGTTCGGGCTGCTCAGCCACCATGCCCTCCTTGGCGAACGGCGCGGAGGACGGCTCTGTCCGGGCGTCCCGATGCTATCTGCCGAGGCGGGGCGCGCGTTCGAGGACCAGGCCGGCGAGCGTGACCGCCGCCGTCCGCGCCTCGTCCTCGGTGAACTTGTTGATCTTCGGGTCGAGGTTGATGACCAGGATCAGCCGCCCCCGGCGCAGCGCGAGCCCGTACGCGCCGGTCATCACCGGGTCCGCCCCGAAGATGCTCTCGTCCGCGCCGGCCACCGGATCGGTCCTGGCCCGCTGGAACCGCCCGAACAGCGTGAAGTACAGCGCCCGGGCGCCCGCCGGCCCGGGGTACAGGCCGAGGCTCAGCGTGTCGTTGAGCCCGTAGTCGCAGGTCACCCCGATGCGCTGCTGCTCCGGCTGGAAGTCCGACACCTCGGGGGTGCCGGTCGTCATGTGGACCTTCTGGAAGTCGTCGGGGGTAAGGATGGCGCACATTCTCCCATCGAGCACCCCGTTCTCGCCCTGCGGCCAGCCGCCCGCCGGGGTGCCGCCGGTACCGGACGAGCGCGCCGGCTCGGGCTTCCCGCCACCGCCACCCCCGCCGCACGCGGCCGGGCCGAGCAGGAGCGCGCCGGACAGCACGAAGACGATCACGCGTCGCATCAGTTCACCACCGCGTATGCGCGGACCGGGAAGCTCACCATGCCGGCGATCCGGGGCGGTACCGCGTGGAACCGGAACCCACCCGGGGGCAGCTCACCCAGCCGGGTCAGGTGCTCGATGATCGGGATGCCCGCCGCGAGCAGGCCGGTGTGGGCCGGGCGCTCACCGGTGGCCGTACCGTCGATGTTCACCGAGTCGATGCCGACCAGCGCCACATCTCGGTGGACCAGCCAGGTCACCGCGTCCTCGGTGAGATGGGGGTGCCCGCCCGCGCCGTAGGCCCGGGTGCCGAAGTGCCGGTCCCACCCGGTGTGCACGAGGACCGCGCGCCCCGCGACGTCGTACGGCACGAAATGGCCGCGGTCGATCGCGGTCGTGCCCTCGGGTATCCGGACCACGAGCCCGGGCAGGTCGGCCAGGCGGTCCAGCGCAAGCGCGGACAGGTCGTCGGCGCCCTCGTAGCGGTGCGCCGGGGAGTCGAGGTAGGTACCGGTGTTGCCGACCAGGGAGATCCGGCCGATCTCGAACGTGACGCCCGGTGCGTACTTCGCGGCCGGCGCCGCGCGCGTCAGGTGTGGGGTGATCTCCGGGCCGGGCAGTCCCGGCAAGGTCACCATGCCGGCGCGGACCCGGCTCCGGCGCACCGCGACGTCCAAGCCTCTACCGCGCTGACGCCTCCGCCACAACCCGGCTCCGGCGCACCGCGACGTCCAAGCCTCTACCGCGCTGACGCCTCCGCCACAACCCGGCTCCGGCGCACCGCGACCTGCCGGCGCGGGCGGTAGGCTGGGGCCTGCCAACCCCCCATCCCGGCGGATGGGGGGCAAAACCGCATGCCCGAAGGGGACAGCCATGAAACTCGCCGGCCTGCTCGCCGCCGCCCTCGACGACCCGGCGCTGGCGGCCGCCAAGCGGCTGGCCGAAGGCGGTGGCCCCGACGCCGACCGGCTCGACCTGACCGCCCCGACCGCGCTGCGCCCGTTCGTGGTGGGCGCGGTCGCGGGTGCCGGCCGGCCGGTGCTCGCGATCACCGCGACCAGCCGCGAGGCCGAGGACCTGGCCGCGGCGCTGGGCTGCCTGCTGCCGCCCGGGGAGATCGCGGTCTATCCGTCCTGGGAGACGCTGCCGCACGAGCGGCTCTCGCCGCGCTCGGACACGGTGGGGCGGCGCCTCGCGGTGCTGCGCCGGCTGGCGCACCCGGAAGGCCGGCCGCTGCGTGTCGTCGTCGCGCCCGTGCGCTCGGTCCTCCAGCCGCAGCTCAAGGGGCTGGGGGACCTGGAGCCGGTCGAGCTGGTCCAGGGCGGTGCGGCCGATCTGGAGGACGTCGTCCGGCAGCTCGCCGACATGGCCTACACCCGGGTCGATCTGGTGGAGAAGCGCGGCGAGTTCGCGGTCCGCGGTGGCATCCTCGACGTGTTCCCGCCGACCGAGGAGCACCCGCTGCGGGTGGAGTTCTGGGGCGACGAGATCGAGGAGATCCGCTCGTTCGCGGTGGCCGACCAGCGCACCATCGCACCGGTCGAGCGGCTGTGGGCGCCGCCGTGCCGGGAGCTGCTGCTGACGCCCGCGGTACGGGAGCGGGCCGCCGCCCTCGCCGAAGCACATCCGGCGTTGCGGGAGATGCTCGACAAGCTCGCCGCGGGCATCCCGGTCGAGGGCATGGAGTCGCTGGCCCCCGCGCTCGTCCCGGGCGACCTCGAACTCGTGCTCCATACCCTGCCCGCGCAGACCGTGGTGCTGCTGTGCGACCCCGAGCGCATCCGCACGCGCGCGCACGACCTCGTCCGTACCAGTGCGGAGTTTCTCGAAGCGAGCTGGGCCGCGGCGGCGGTTGGCGGAAAGGCGCCGATCGACCTGGGCGCCGCCGCCTTCCGCACGCTGGCCGACGTGCGGACCGCCGCCCTGGCCCGCGGGCAGGCGTGGTGGTCGGTGTCGCCGTTCGGCACGGTGGAGGCGCCCGCCCCGGCCCGGGAACCGGAGCCGTGGGAGGACCCGATCCCGGAGGCGAGCGTCACGCCCGACGAGGGCCGGGCGCTGGCGCTGTCGGCGCAGCCGGTACCGCTCTACCACGGCGACACCGGCCGGGTGCTCGACGACCTCAAGCGGTGGACCGGCGACGGCTGGCGGGTCGTCCTGGTGTTCGCCGGACACGGGCCGGCGCAGCGGTCCGTGGAGGTGTTGCGCGACGCCGGTTTCGGCGTGTCCCTTGTGGACAGTCTGGCCGAGGCGCCGCCGCCCGGTGAGCCGGTCGTGACGACGGGCGGGCTGGAGTTCGGCTTCGTCGACGAGGCGTCGCGGCTGGCGCTGGTCACCGGTACCGACATCTCCGGCGGGCGGGGAGCGTCCACAAAGGACATGCGCAAGCTGCCGAGCCGGCGGCGCAACACGATCGACCCGCTGGAGCTGCGCGCGGGCGACTTCGTGGTGCACGAGCAGCACGGCATCGGCAAGTACGTGGAGCTGGTGCAGCGCACCGTCAATGGCGCCGAGCGGGAGTACCTGGTCATCGAGTACGCGCCGAGCAAGCGCGGCCAGCCCGGCGACCGGTTGTTCGTGCCGACCGACCAGCTCGACCAGCTCTCCCGGTACGTCGGCGGGGAGACGCCGACCCTGCACAAGCTCGGCGGCTCGGACTGGGCCAAGTCCAAGGCGCGGGCGCGCAAGGCGGTCCGGGAGATCGCCGCCCAGCTCATCCAGCTCTACGCCGCGCGGCAGAACTCGAAGGGGTACGCGTTCGGCCCGGACACCCCGTGGCAGCGGGAGCTGGAGGACGCGTTCCCCTACACCGAGACCCCCGACCAGCTCTCCGCGATCGAAGAGGTCAAGGCCGACATGGAGAAGCCGGTGCCGATGGACCGGCTGATCTGCGGCGACGTCGGGTACGGCAAGACCGAGATCGCGGTGCGGGCGGCGTTCAAGGCGGTGCAGGACGGCAAGCAGGTCGCCGTGCTCGTGCCGACCACCCTGCTCACGCAGCAGCACTACAACACGTTCTCCGAGCGGATGAGCCAGTTCCCGGTGGAGATCCGGCAGCTGTCCCGGTTCCAGACCCCGCGGGAGGCGGAGCAGACTTTGATCAAGGCCGCCGACGGGACCGCCGACGTCCTCATCGGCACCCACCGGCTGCTCCAGCCGTCGACCAGGTTCCACAGCCTCGGCATGGTGATCGTCGACGAGGAGCAGCGCTTCGGCGTGGAGCACAAGGAGTACCTCAAGACGCTGCGCACCCACGTCGACGTGCTCACGATGTCGGCCACCCCGATCCCGCGCACGCTGGAGATGGCGATCACCGGCATCCGGGAGATGTCCACGATCGCCACCCCGCCGGAGGAGCGCCACCCGGTGCTGACCTTCGTCGGGGCGTACGACGACCGGCAGGTGGCCGCCGCGATCCACCGCGAGCTGCTGCGCGACGGGCAGGTCTTCTACCTGCACAACCGGGTGGAGTCCATCGAGAAGGCGGCCCGCCGGCTGCGCGAGCTGGTACCCGAGGCCCGGGTCGCCGTCGCGCACGGGCAGATGGGTGAGGACGCCCTGGAGCACGTGATGATCGGCTTCTGGGAGAAGGAGTACGACGTCCTCGTCTGCACCACCATCGTCGAGTCCGGCATCGACATCCCCAACGCCAACACGCTCGTCGTCGAGCGCGCCGACCTGCTCGGCCTGGCGCAGCTGCACCAGATCCGGGGCCGGGTGGGCCGGGGCCGGGAACGCGCCTACGCCTACTTCCTGTACCCGCCCGACCGGCCGCTCACCGAGCACGCCCATGAGCGCCTGGCCACCATCGCGCAGCACACCGAGCTGGGCGCCGGTATGTACGTGGCGATGAAGGACCTGGAGATCCGGGGCGCCGGCAACCTGCTGGGCGGGGAGCAGTCCGGGCACATCGAGGGCGTCGGGTTCGACCTGTACGTGCGGATGGTCGGCGAGGCCGTGCAGCAGTTCAAGGGCGAGCGCCCCGAAGAGGAGCCCGAGGTCAAGATCGATCTGCCGGTCGACGCGCACCTGCCCACCGACTACATCGGCGTGGAGCGGCTGCGCCTGGAGATGTACCGCAAGCTCGCCTCGGCCCGGTCGGCGACCGAGCTGGACGAGGCGGTGGCGGAGATGCGCGACCGGTACGGCGAGCCGTCCGCGCCGGTGGCCAACCTCGTGGCGGTGGCCCGGTTCCGGCTGCTCGCCAAGGACCGGGGCATCACCGACGTCTCGCTGCAGGGCCGGCACATCCGGTTCTCGCCGCTGCCGCTGCCGGACTCCAAGCAGCTGCGGCTCAAGCGGTTCTACCCCGACGCGGTGTACAAGCCGGCGACCGAGCAGGTCTCGGTACCCCGTCCGATGACCAAGCGTGTCGGCGGGGAACCGGTACGTGACACGGCCCTGCTCGACTGGTGCGCCGAGTTGATCAACACGGTCAAGCCCGGGGACGCGGCGCCCCCCGAACGGCGGTCCGGCCCGCTAGCCTGACGCGGTCAACGTCGACAGATCACGGGGAGGTCGGCACCACCATGGCGACAGCCACCTTTGACAACCTCGGCCCGGACGCCGGTGAGCTCGCGTTCGACGCGATCGACCAGGCGATGGAGGACGCGGCGCCGGCGCCGGCGGGCTTCATCCCGTTCGCGCTCGTCCAGAGCGACGACGGGTCGCGGACCATGCTGCGCTTCATCGACGACGACGGCACCAGCCCGACCGTCGCGGGCGGGGTCGCGGTCGGCCGGCAGGCGCTGCAGTCGGTCGACGAGTCCACCCAATGCGTCGCATTGGCGTGGGACGGCTACCTCACTTACGGCGAGGACCGGACCGAAGCGGTGTTCGTCGAGGGGTACGAGCTGGGCCGGCCGGCCGGGGTGCTGCTCGCCCAGCGGTACGAGCGGCGCGCCGGCAGCCTCAGCCGCATCGGCAACCCGCTGCTGTGCGAGGAGCCCGAACCCCTGGTCCCCCGCGAGACGCCCGGCGTCGGGCGCTGAACGGGGGCGTGAGACAGTGGCGGACGGTTGATACCGACTCGTCCGGAGGTACCCATGCCGCGCCGCCTGCTCGCCGTCGCCATCTCCGGCGCGCTGGCTCTCACCGGCCTCGCGGCCTGTCGTGACCTGCCCACCGTCGCCGCCTACGTGGGCAGCGCCCAGCTCACCAACGCCGAGGTCGAGTCGATGGTGAAGGAGTTCCCGCAGGAGGTGCGGGACCAGGCCACCGGCACGATCCGCCGGATCGTCGTGACCAACTTCGTCGCGAGCCAGACCGCCCGGCTCCTCGCCAAGGAGCACAACCTCACGGTGCCACCGGCCGACGTCGCGCCGTACGAGGCCGCCGCGCGCCGGGCCGGGATCCGGGTCGACGGGCCCTTCATCCGGCTCCAGGCGGAGGCGGACGCCGCGCTGGCGTCGATCGCGAAGGTGGGTACCCCGCAGCCGCCCACCGACGCCGACAAGCGGGAGATCTTCGCCAGCCTCGTGGACCAGGACGTCGTGCGGGCCGACGAGTACGAGGCGGTCAAGAACCAGATCGACTCGCCCCAGTTGCGGGCGGCGCTGGGCCTGCGACCGGTGATGAAGGACGCGCTGCACCGGTACGGGGTGAGCGTGAATCCCCGGTACCAGCCGTTGAGCCTGCCCGTGCAGTTCTCCATCGGGCAGGTCACCACGCAGGTCGCCGTCTCGCTCGAACCGCCGACGGCGATGACCGTGCGAGGCTGAGACCCCGGTGTCCGCGCGGATCGTCCTGCTGGTGACCTCGCCCCGGCTGCCCGTCGGGCTGCTCACCGCCGAGGCGTGGGACCTGGTCCGCGGTACCCCCGTGTTCGCCGCCGCGGAGAGCGGGCAGACCGCGGCCCTGCGCGCGGCGGGGGTTTCGGTGACCATCAGCGAGCGCCCGCTGGACGACCTGCTGGCCGCGGGCGACGCGGTCTGGCTGGTCGGCCCGTCCGGTGATCCGGAGCTGACCCGGGAGCTGGGCCTGCGGCTGGCCCGCGAGCCCAGCCTGGCCGTGATGGAGCTGCGGTACGGCTCGTGGGACCCGCCCGGGGCCCGGCTGCTGGACGCGGTGACCGTGATGGACCGGCTGGTGTCGCCGGGCGGCGACCCGTGGAAGCGCGCGCAGACCCACCAGAGCCTGGCCCGGTTCCTGCTCGAGGAGGCGTACGAGGCCTACGATGCGATCGAGGCGGAGGACTACGCCGCGCTGCGCGAGGAGCTGGGCGACGTGTTGCTCCAGGTGGTCCTGCACGCCCGCCTGGCCCAGCAGCTGCCCGACGAGCGGGCGTGGAACGTCGACGACGTGGCCGGCGACCTGGTGGACAAGCTGATCCGGCGCAACCCGCACGTGTTCGCCGACGCCGAGGTCCACGAGGTGGACGAGATCGTCGAGCAGTGGGAAGAGATCAAGAAGGCGGAGAAGGGGCGCGACTCGGTGCTCGACGGGGTCGCCCGGTCCCAGCCCGCGCTCGCGCTGGCCGCGCAGGTCCTGGCCCGGGTCCGGCGGGCCGGCCTGTCCGTCCCGCTGCCTGCTGGCGAGGGGCCGGGCGAGCGGTTGCTGCGCGCGGTCGCCGAGGGTGGTGACGACGCCGAGGGCGCGTTGCGGCGCGCGGTACTCGCCTATGCCGAGAGGGTACGGGCGGCGGAGCGCTCCGCGTAGCCGGCACTCACCAGGGCGGCGGCGACGATCACGGTACCCGCCAGCGCCAGCGTGCCGGGCACCCGCCCGTCGAGCGCGGCGGTCGCCGCGAGCGTGGCCACCGGCAGCAGCCCCGCGAACATGCCGGCCCGCTCGACCCCGAGCCGGCGCAGCCCGGTGTACCACAACAGGAACGCGCCCACCGTGAGCGGCAGCGCCAGGTAGAGCAACCCCAGGGTCTCGCCGGTCGCCGGTACCCGCCAGTGCCGCCACTCGCCGGTGAGCGTCGCCGCGCCCAGCAGCAGCGGTACCGCCAGCGCGCATGCCCACGCGGAGATCCGCACCGGTCCGAGCGCCGGCAGCAGCGGCGCGGCCAGGAGCGAGAAGAGCGCCTCCCCGGCCAGCGCGCCCAGTGCCCAGGCGATCCCGGCCGGGGTGGCGTGCCCGCCCCCTTCCACCAGCGCGACGCCGAGCACGATGACGGCCGCGAGGCCGACCAGCCGCGCGGCCGGGCGGCGTCCCGCGAGCGCCGGCCCGAGCAGCGCCAGCACCAGGGGAGAGGCGCCGACGACGGTACCCACCAGGGGCGCGTCGGCGTGCCGGAGCGCGCCGAGGACGCAGATGTTGAACCCGACCAGGCCGGTGGTGGCGAGCGCGACGAGACGGACCACCGCCCGGCGGCCGGGCCGTGGTCCGCGCCGCACTAGCGCGCCGAGCACGGCCGCGGCGAGCGCGTACCGCAGGGCCTGGCCGGTCAGCACCGGGTACCCGAGGATCAGGCGGCTCACCGGGAACGAGGCGCCGAGGAGGGTCATGGCGAGCGCGGCGGGGATCACGTGGCGACGGTACGGAGCCTGGTGGTCTACTCAGTAGTGCCAATCGAAGCTCGGTTTGGAGTACCAATGTTCGCGCTCGACCCGTCCGGCCCGCCCCGGCACGGCCAGCTCGCCACCGCGCTGCGCGACGCCGTGGCGACCGGCCGGCTCGGCCCGGGCACCCGGCTGCCGCCCAGCCGGGACCTGGCCCGCGAGCTCGGGGTGTCCCGGGGCCTCGTGGTCGCCGTCTATGAACAGCTGCTCGCCGAGGGTCGGCTGGTCGCGCGGCGGGGTGCCGGCACGTTCGTGGCCCCGGGGGCCGCGGGGGTGGCGCCGGCGCCGGTTCCCGAGCCGCCGCCCACCCCCACTCCGCTGCGCCCCGGCATCCCGGACCTCGGCCGGTTCCCGCGCTGGGCCTGGCGCCGGGCGTACGAGCGGGCCCTGCGCACCGCCAGCGACGCCGACCTGGACTACGGCGACCCGTCCGGCCCGCCCCGGCTGCGCGCCGAGCTGGCCGGCTATCTCGCACGGGTCCGGGCCGCGCAGGTGGCGCCCGGGCACCTCGTGGTCACCAGCGGTGCCGCGCAGGCCCTGGCCCTGCTCGCCGGTACCGCCCCGGGCCGGGTGGTCGCCGTGGAGGATCCGGGCAGCGCACCGATCCGCGATCACCTGGCGGCCGGCGGGCTGCGCCCGGTGCCGGTACCCGTCGACGCCGACGGCCTCGACGTCACCGCCCTGGAGCGGACCCCGGCCCGGGTCGTGGTGGTGACGCCGGCCCACCAGTTCCCGACCGGCGTGGTGCTCTCCGCCGCCCGCCGCACCGCGCTGCTCGCCTGGGCGCACCGGGTCGGTGGGCTGGTCGTCGAGGACGACTACGACGCCGAGTTCCGCTACGACCGCGAGCCGGTCGGCTGCCTGCAGGGTCGCGACCCCGACGTGGTGGCCCTGGTCGGCACGGTGAGCAAGGCGCTCGCGCCGGGGCTGCGGCTAGGCTGGCTCGCCGCGCCGCCGGCCCGCGCGGCCGCGCTGCACCGCGCCAAGTCGGCCGCCGACCACGGCGGGCCGGTCCTGGAGCAGCTCGCGTTCGCGGAGCTGCTGGCGAGCGGCGGGTACGACCGACACCTGCGCACGGTCCGCCGGCTCTACCGGTCCCGGCGGGACGCGGGGCTGGCCGCGCTGGCCGAGTACCTGCCCGGGGCCCGGGTCACCGGGGTCGCGGCGGGCATGCACCTCGTGGTGACCCTACCGTCCACAGTGGACGATGTAGCGCTGGCCGAGCGGGCGCGCGCCGCCGGGCTGGGCGCGCTGGCGCTGTCCGGCACGCGGGTGCGGGCGGGCGGCCCGCCGGGCCTGGTGCTCGGGTACGCGGCCTGCTCGGCGGACCGCTTCCGCGCCGCGGTCCGGGAGGTGAGCGCGCTGATGGATGCGTCGGCGCGCCCGCCGGGCATCGGGTAGCTTCGCCGGTATGCCACCGGAGTTCGCGCCGCTCGCCGAGCGCATCGTCGACGCCCTCCTGGAGTCCAGCCCGGACACCGCCCGGTTCGCCGGGGACCACCGGTACGACGACCGGCTGCCCGACTACTCGCCCGGCGCGGTTGCCGGTGACGTGGCCATGCTGCACGGCGCCTCCGTCGCGCTGTCCCAGGTGGACGACGACGAGCTGGACCCGCAGGACCGGGTGGACCACGCGGTGCTGCTGGCCCGGGTGGAACAGGCGCTGTTCGAGCTGACCGAGATCCGCGAGCACGAGTGGAACCCGCTGGAGCACAACCCCGGACCGCTGCTCTACGCGCTGATCGCCCGCCCGTTCGCGCCGGCCGCCCAGCGGCTGGAGAGCCTGGCCGGCCGGCTCGACGCGGTACCCGACGCGCTGGCCACCGCGCGGGCGGTGCTCACCGACTGCCCGCGGATCCACCTGGAGACGGCGGTCGGGCAGTTCGCCGGCGCTGCCGGGCTGGTCCGCGACCAGGTACCCGAGCTGCTCGCCGAGGCGCCGGAGCTGGCCGGCCGGGTGGAGCCCGCCGCCGCCCGGGCCGCCGCCGCGCTGGACGAGTTCGGCGACTGGCTGCGCAAGCGGCTGGCCGCCGACGAGGCCGGTCGCGATCCCCGGCTGGGCCGGCCGCTGTGGGAGGCGCGGCTGTGGCACACCCTCGACACCGAGCTGCCCGCCGCGGAGGTAATGGCCCGCGCCTGGGCCACCCTCGATGCCGTGAACGAGGAGCTGCGCGCCGAGGCGGCGCACTTCGTCGGTGGTACGGCCGACGACGGGACGGTACGGGCGGCGCTGGCCCGGCTCGGCGACGACCATCCCGACAACACGACCATCGTCGAGCTGGCCCGCGAGACGCTGCGGGAGACCACCGACTTCGTCACCGACCACGAGCTGGTGTCCCTTGTGGACGATCCGTGCGTGGTGCAGGAGATGCCGGAGTTCGCGCGCGGGGTCGCGGTGGCCTACTGCCAGCCGCCCGGCCCGCTGGAGACCGCCGAGCTGCCGACCTTCTACAGCATCGCGCCGGCCCCGGCCGACTGGCCGGCCGAACGGGTCGAGTCGTTCTACCGCGAATACAACAACTACCTGGTGCGCAACCTCACCGTGCACGAGGCGATGCCCGGCCACTTCCTGCAGATGGCCCACTCGCGCCGGTTCCGGGGCAGCACCCGGGCCCGCGCGCTGGGCTTCTCCGGCCCGTTCGTCGAGGGCTGGGCGGTCTACGCCGAGGAGCTGATGGTCCGGTACGGCTTTGGCGGGCCGCAGGTCCGGCTGCAGCAGCTCAAGATGCAGCTGCGCATGACGCTCAACGCGATCATCGACCAGCTCGTGCATTGCGAAGGGCTCGGCGAGACCGAGGCCATGGAGCTGATGACCGGGCGCGGGTTCCAGGAGGAGGGCGAGGCGGCCGGCAAGTGGCGCCGGGCGCTGCTCACCTCGACCCAGCTGTCCACCTACTTCGTCGGGTACCTGGAGGTGTCCGCGATCGGACAGGCCCGCCCGCCCGACACGTCTGTGCAGGCGTGGCACGACGCGATGCTCGTGCACGGCTCGCCACCACCCCGGCATCTGCGCACGCTGCTGGCGCTCTGAGCTTGACAGCTCGGGCAGACTGGGGGCCCGGGGAGGTTGGCGATGACGCGGTGGCGCGGTCCGCTCGGCGCTGTGGCTTCGGTCGCGGTGGTCGGTGCGCTGCTCGCCGCCGGAATCGGCAAGGGGTATCCGGCCGAGCGCGCCAACCTGCTGTCCGGCGCGGCCTGGCTGCCCTCGGCGCAGGTCGGCCAGCTCACCCTGCTCGACGGCGCCTCGGTCGAGGTGGCCGCGCAGGTCCGGGTCGCGCCGTCCGGCACCGGTCTCGACGTGGTGCAGCAGGGCGCCACCGCCTACGCGCTGGACCGGGCCGCGGGCGCGATCCGCCGCGTCGACGGCGCGACGTTCGAGGTGAGCCCGCCCGCCACGCCGGTACCCGGAGCCGGCGCCCAGTTGGCCGCGTTCGCCGCGCCCCACACCGTCTACGCCGTCGACACCGGGCACGGCGTGCTCACCACCGCCGACGCCCGTACCCTCGCCGTGCGCACCGGCCCCGTCCCGCTCGCGGCGCAGATCGTGCCGGAGGCCGCCACGCTCGACGCGGCCGGTCGGCTATGGCTGGTCGACACCGCCACCGGCGACCTGATCTGGATCGAGCACGGCCGGCGGCACAGCCGCCGGGGCGCCACCACGCCGGGGGCGGGGCTGCTCGCGCTCGCCGACGGTACCCCCGTCCTCGTCGACACGGTCCGGCGCACAGCGGCGGCGCTGGACCCGGCGACCGGCGCGGTCCGGCACACCACCGAGCTGGACCTGCGCCCGGGTGACCGGGTGCGGGTGAGCGGCTCGCCGCACGCCCTGCGCGTCTACGTGGTGGCCGCGCGCGGCCTAGTGTCCATCTGCGAGCTGACCGAGCCGACCTGCCGGGCGGCGGTACCCCTGGTGGCCGACCAGGTCGACCCCGGCCCGGCGGTGGAGGCCGGCGGCCGGGTCTTCGTGCCCGACTACCGCAGCGGCCAGGTCTGGATCATCGACCTGGGCCGGCCCCGGGTGGTGTCGCAGCCGCGCGTGCTGTCCCCGCCGGCCCCGTTCCAGCTGATCGCCCGCGACGGCGTGGTGTTCTTCAACGACCCGCAGAGCGAGCGCGCCGGGGTGATCCGGCTCGACGGCGGGGTACGGCCGGTCGCCAAGTACGACCCGAAGAGCCCGGACAAGGGCCTGACCAAGCAGTCGGGGCCGGAGACGCCCCGGTCGTCGCCGCCACCACCGCCGGGCCCGCCGCCACCGCCGGGCCCGCCGCCGCCTGGTCAGCCCCCGCCCGGTCAGCCCCCGCCGCCGAGCCAGCCGGGACCGCCGCCGCCGGGCGGGTCCGGTGCCCCGCCGGCGCTGGCGATCATCGTCTCGACCGACCGTCCGGCCGTGCACGAGCCGGTCAACCTGCGCGTGACCGCGGCCCGGGCCCCGGCGCCGATCTCGGCGCACTGGACCTTCGGCGACGGTACGCAGGCCGACGGGCTCACGACGAGCCACGCCTGGGCGGTCGCGCAGACGTTCCAGGTCAGCGTCGAGGCTACGTTTCCGGGGCAGCGCACGGCGGTCGCGTCGCTGCCGATCCAGGTGCTGCCGGCGTCGGCGGTCCCGCTGACCGTGCAGGTGACGGGCACCGGCACGGTGTCCAGCCAGCCGGCCGGCATCGCCTGCCCGCCGAGCTGCACGGCCGGTTTCCCGGCCGGCACGTCGGTGACCCTCACCGCGACGCCCGCCACGGACCAGGGGTTCGGGTTCAACGCCTGGGGCGGCGCCTGCTCCGGCAGCGGCGGCTGCACCGTGACGATGGCCACGAACAGGAGCGTCAGCGCCGGGTTCCGCGACCTCGCGGCGCCGGAGGACTGCTTCTCGTACGACCCGACCCGGATGCACATGGTCGACCTCGGGCCGGGCGGCGGCGGCTGGGAGCTGCGCTCCCCCTTCGCCCCGCCGGACGTGCTCATCGCCCGGGTGGACACCATCCAGGACGTGCAGAACGCCCGCCTGGTCGCCGAGGGCTTCACCACCAAGTGCCAGATCACCGGCGCCGGCGGGACGATGCACTACTGGAAGGGCGGCGCGGGCAGGGCCGGTGCGGTCAGCCCGGAGAGCTGCTTCTCGTACAACCCGGCCAGGCTGCGCATCGTCGAGGAGAGCCCGGGCCACTGGCGGGTGACCGACGGGACGGTCACGTTCGGCGGGTTCTTCGACTCCCTGGCCAAGGCGGCCCGGGGACTGCGGGTGGCCCAGCAATGGCGCCAGGAGTGCATCATCGGCTCGCGCCAGTTCCTGCTGTACTGGCGCTGAGCCCAAGGTTCACCTGCCGGCAACCAGTGCGCCATCCGGCCGGCTCCCCGGAGACGGGCGCTCTCACTTGACTCTTGGTCGGCCAACCAGGAGGAGTGATCGCAGATGTCAACCACAAGGCGGCGTACCGTCGCGGCCGGCCTCGCGTTAGGCGTCGCCGGCGCGACCGTGGTGCTGACCGGCGCAGCGGCCGGCGCGGACCGGGACCGGCCGCACTGGACCTCGGTACCGGCGGTCGGCGTCACCCGCGGGGTCGCCGCGCCGAACGTGCTCTCGCCCGGCTTCGTGCAGCACATCGTGGCCCAGGGCGCGACGCGGCTGGAGAACCCGACCGCCGACGTGCCCTACTACGGTTACAACGGCAACGGCACGCTGGTACCGGACCCGACGCTCACCCAGTCGCCCGGGCACCCTGTCGAGGCGAGCAAGACCGAGCCGGACAAGAACACCTACCTGAGGCTGCCCGGGCTGCGCGGTGCCGACCCGAACTACGGGTACGGCACGCATTTCCTGTACCAGGGTCACGAGGGCGGTACCGCCGGTTACCTCACCCGGGTCAACCTCGACGCCGACGCGGCGCACCGGGTAACCCTGCTGGCGACCAAGCTGGTCGACGGCACGCCGATCCCCACGATCGACGGTTCCACCTGGGACCCGTGGGCCCGGCGGCTGCTGTTCACGGCGGAACTGGGCAGCAACGGTGCGGTGCTCCAGGCCACCCCGGACGTCAACGCGACCAGCGCCGCCAACGCCGGCTTCGGCGGCTGGGGCGGCGCGTACCGGCTGACCCAGGACCGGCCCGGCGCCGACGAGGGCCGGCTGAGCCTGCTCTTCGCCGGCGACCAGGCGCACACCGGGTTCGACAACGCGGCGTTCTTCGACCGCGACCACGTCGCGTTCGTCGAGGACGCCGGCGACACGGTGCACGCCCAGCGCGGCGCGTTCGACTCCGGGTACCTGCTCGACGTCGAGAAGGACTACGGCAAGGGCGGCGAGCCGGTGCGGTTCCTGGCCGAGGGGCGCGACGCGTCGGCCACGATCGACAGCATGCTCGCCGCGCTGGGCAACGGGTTCCAGAACGACGGCGACAACGAGATCACCGGGATCTACGTGTCCGACGGGGACCCCGGTACCGACGCCATCCTGGGCGCGAAGGTGCCGCGGCTGTTCCATGACGGGTGGCGGCTGTTCTGGACCCAGCAGCACGGCGACAACATCACCTGGCAGGTGGTACCGGAGGACTGAGCCGCAACGATCCGCAAGTAGGCCCGCGGCCGGGCGGCGCGGGCCTACTTCGGGCGCTGGTCGACGATGCGCGCCCCAGCCGGCAGGTCGAACGCGTCGGGCGCGACCGTCTGCTCGAACCGGTCCAGCCGGATGTCGATGTTGGCGGTGGCGACCAGCCCGGTGAAGCTGCCCAGCAGCCCCTCGGTCGTGACGCAGACCTCGAAGTCCGACGCGGCCGCGTGCTGGACCCCCCGTACCTGCACGCACGTCGCGTTCTCCCCGGCGATCGTGGTGTCCCGGGTGGTCACCACGGCCTCGGGGTCCACGGCCGCGGCGGTCAACAGCGCGATCACCGTGGTCGACACGACCAGGCCCCGGTCGGCGACCTCGGCGATCAGGGCGGTCGCCGGGTCGGATCCCGGGGACGGCGGCGGGGTCAGCGTGCACGTCGTGCCGCCCACCTCGGTGCGGCAGTCGGCGAGGTACTGCGGGGTCAGCGTGAGCTTGCCGCCGTCGTAGCGATACGCGGCGCGGCCGGGGTCTTGCGCCTGGCTGACGGTGGCGGTGACGCCCTGCGGTAGCCGGTACACGGCGGTGTAGGTGAGCTCGTCGGCGCGGATGAGCCGACTGGCCAGGTCGCTGACCAACTGCGCACGACCGCCGCCGCCCTGGGTGGTGTTGACGGCGACGCAGCCGGACAGGCCGACGGCGGTGAGCGTGAGCACCGCGATCGCGGCAAGACGCATGGACTCCAGCCTCACCGGGCCCGGATCGGCGCGCAATCCCGTTTCCATACTGTTACCCCCTCCGTTTCGGGAGTCCGGTGCCGCCGGGCGACCGGGCCTCGATAGGCTCGGGTCGAGTTCGCCCACCTCATCAATGGCAAGGAGTGCGACTACCGATGGCCACCATCGAGGCAATCGTCGCCCGCGAGATCCTGGACTCGCGCGGCAACCCGACAGTCGAGGTCGAGATCGGGCTGGACGACGGTACGATCGCGCGCGCCGCCGTCCCCTCCGGTGCCTCCACCGGTGCCTTCGAGGCACTGGAGCTGCGCGACGGCGACCCGGACCGGTTCTTGGGCAAGGGTGTGGCGAAGGCGGTCAATTTCGTCGAGGAGCGGATCTTCCCGGAGATCCTCGGCTTCGACGCGACCGTCCAGCGCGAGATCGACCAGAAGATGCTCGACCTCGACGGCACCCCGGACAAGTCCGAGCTGGGCGCGAACGCGATCCTCGGGGTGTCCCTCGCGGTCGCCCGGGCGGCGGCCGAGTCCACCGGCCTGAGCCTCTTCCGTTACCTCGGCGGGCCGAACGCGCACCTGCTGCCGGTGCCGATGTTGAACATCCTCAACGGTGGCGCGCACGCGGACTCCAATGTGGACATTCAGGAGTTCATGATCGCGCCGATCGGCGCGCCCACCTATCGCGAGGCGCTGCGCTCCGGGGCGGAGGTGTACCACCAGCTCAAGAGCGTACTGAAGAAGAAGGGTCTGGCCACCGGCCTGGGCGACGAGGGCGGCTTCGCACCCAACCTGCCGCACAACTCCGCCGCCCTCGACCTGATCGCCGAGGCGGTGTCGGCCGCCGGTTACACGCTGGGCAGCGACGTCGCGCTCGCGCTCGACGTGGCGGCGACCGAGTTCTACGCCGACGGGGCATACACGTTCGAGGGCACCCCGAAGCCGGCCGACGAGCTGATCGAGTACTACACCAAGCTGGTCGAGCAGTACCCGATCGTGTCGATCGAGGACCCCCTCGCCGAGGACGACTGGGCCGGCTGGACCGCGCTCACCGCGCGCCTGGGCGAGCGGATCCAGATCGTCGGCGACGACCTGTTCGTCACCAACCCGGAGCGCATCGCCCGGGGCATTGCCGAGAAGGCGGCCAACGCGCTGCTGGTGAAGGTCAACCAGATCGGCTCGCTGACCGAGACGCTCGACGCGGTGGACCTGGCGCACCGGGCCGGGTTCCGGTGCATGATGAGCCACCGGTCCGGGGAGACCGAGGACACCACGATCGCCGACCTGGCCGTGGCCACCGGCACCGGGCAGATCAAGACCGGCGCGCCGGCCCGCTCGGAGCGGGTGGCCAAGTACAACCAGCTCCTGCGCATCGAAGACGAGCTCGGCGATGCCGCGCGGTACGCGGGTGCGGGGGCCTTCCCGAGGTACCGTTCCCGGTAGCGGCCATCCGGGGAGGGGTGACGTGCCGGACCAACGACGGGACAGGGGCCATCCGAGCCGTCGGCCGCGCTCCGGCCGTACCGCCCATAGTGGACGGACCGGCGCGGACCTGAAGCGGACCCGCGCCGCGCCCGACCCCACCCGGTCGGCCGCCCGCCCGGCCAGCGCGCGGCGGGCCGCGGCCAAGCGCACCCGCGCGCCGCAGCCCGGCGGCCGGTTCACCGGGCGGGCCGCCACGCTGATCCTGGTCCTGGTCGCGCTCCTGCTCGCCTACGCCTACCCGATGCGCATCTACCTGACCCAGCAGGCCCAGATCGCCGCGCTGGAGTCCAGCCAGGACGCGCAGCGGGCGCGGATCCAGGAGAAGCAGACCCAGGTCGCCAAGTGGGACGACAAGGACTACATCATCGCCATGGCGCACAAGCGGCTGCAGATGGTGCTGCCGGGTGACCGGGCCTACGTGACCGGGCCCGGGCCGAGCACGCCGGACCCGGCCGCCGACCCCAACGCCGGGCAGGCGATCAACACCGGGCCGTGGTACGGCAAGCTGTGGTCGAGCGTGCAGGCGGCGGACAAGCCCGGTACCGCGCCGTGATCGATCCCGCTGACCTCGCCGCGGTCGCGGCGCAGCTCGGCCGCACCCCCAGGGGTACCCGGGCGGTGGCGCACCGCTGCGGCTGCGGCCTGCCCGACGCGGTGGAGACCACGCCCCGGCTGCCCGACGGTAGCCCGTTTCCGACGCTGTTCTACCTGACCTGCCCCCGGGCCGTGGCGATCTGCAGCCGGTTGGAGTCCGAGGGCCTGATGCGGGAGATGAACGCGCGGCTGGCCGCCGATCCCGTGCTCGCCGACCGGTACCGCGCGGCGCACGAGGACTACCTCGCGCGGCGGGCGAAGATCGGCGAGGTACCGGAGATCGCCGGCGTGTCCGCCGGTGGCATGCCGACGCGGGTCAAGTGCCTGCACGTCCACCTCGCGCATGCGATGGCCGCCGGTCCCGGCGTCAACCCGCTCGGCGATGAGGTGCGCGAACGAGCTGAGCCCTGGTGGACCGGCGGCCCCTGCATACCGGCCGCCTCGGAGCGGTCGGCGGATGGTGCGAGTACTGCCCGTCAATGTGACGGCCAGTTCCTGCCAGGGCAACTGACTGTCGCAGCTTCGACACGCGATACCCTCGCCGGATGGAGGTCACCATCCGCCGGGCACGCACCGGCGACGTGCGCGGGATCCGGCGCCTGATCGACCTGTACGCGCCCGACCGGCGGCTGCTGTCCAAGGCAACCGTTGCGCTCTACGAGGACGTGCAGGAGTTCTGGGTCGCCGTCGACGGTGCGGCTGTTGTGGGCTGCGGCGCGCTGCACGTGATGTGGGAGGACCTCGCCGAGGTGCGCACGGTCGCGGTCGATCCCCGGTACCGCGGCCACAAGATCGGGTACCGGATCGTCGAGGCGCTGCTTTCCGTCGCCCGGGAGATCGGGGTGGCGAAGGTGTTCTGCCTGACCTTCGAGACCGGGTTCTTCGGCGCGGTCGGGTTCGTGCCGATCGACGGCGCGCCGGTGCCCCACAAGGTCTACGAGGAGCTGCTGCGCTCGTACGACGAGGGCGTGGCGGAGTTCCTCGACCTCGAACGGGTCAAGCCCAATACCCTCGGCAACACCCGGATGCTGCTGCGCCTGGACGAGCCGGGGTCGTGAGCGATGCGGCGCCGCGGAGCGAACCAGGAGGCACGGTGAGTCGGGTGGCGGCGATCGACTGCGGGACCAACTCGATCCGGCTGCTGGTCGCCGACCTGCCGCCCGACGGCGGTCCGCTGACCGACGTGACCCGGCGCATGGAGATCGTGCGGCTCGGCCAGGGCGTCGACCGCACCGGGGTGCTCGCCCCCGAGGCGATCGAGCGGACCCGGGTGGCGCTCGCCGACTACGCGGCGCAGATCGCGCGCCTGGGCGCCGAACGGGTCCGCATGGTGGCCACCTCCGCGTCCCGCGACGCCCGCAACGCCGAGGACTTCCGCGCGATGGTCCTCGCCACGCTGGGCCGGCCACCCGAGGTGGTCACCGGTGACGAGGAGGCCCGGCTGTCGTTCACCGGTGCGGTCCGGGGCCTGCCGCCGGCGCGGTACCTGGTGGTCGACATCGGCGGCGGCTCGACCGAGTTCGTGGTGGGGGCAACGGGTGTGGACCACGCGGTGAGCGTGGACGTGGGCTGCGTCCGGATCACCGAGCGGCACCTGCACCACGACCCGCCGACGGCGGACGAGGTCGCCGCGGCGACCGCCGATATCGAGGCGGCGGTCGACGGTGCGCTCGCGGTGGTCGGTGGGGCGTCCGGCGCCCCAGTGGTCGGGCTGGCCGGGTCGGTTACGACCGTGACGGCGATCGCCCTGGACCTGCCCCGGTACCAGCCGGAGCGGATCCACCACGCGCGCGTCCCGCGCGATGACGTCGCTCGGGCGACGGCCCGCCTGCTCGGCATGACGCGCGCGCAGCGGCTCGCGATCCCGGTGATGCATCCCGGGCGGGCCGACGTGATCGGGGCGGGGGCGCTGATCCTGCGGATCATCCTGGACCGGGCGGGCGGGGCAGCCGTGATCGCGAGCGAGCACGACATCCTCGACGGGATCGCCTGGTCCCTGGCGTGAGATCTTGGACGCTGGTACCCCTTGGAGGGGGTCCAGGCGTCCAAGATCCGCCAGTGCCGGAGCCCTGGGGGTGCCCGCGCTCAGCCGGTGCGGCGGACCTCGGCCCGGGTCTGCTCCTTGGGCTCGGACTCGTCGCGCGAGTACCACCACGCGTACTGCAGGTGTCCGGTGCCCGGCATGTTCAGCACGATGCGCGCCGGGAACGGCCCGTCGTAGGCGGTGAACGAGCCGGGCGTGGTCTCCACGAACCGGACCACCCCGGGCAGCTCCAGGCAGGCCACGTGCAGCTCCAACCGGCCACCCTCGCCGGTGGCCAGCACCGTGTGCTCGACGTGCTGGAGTCCGTTGCGGTCGCTGGAGGCTTCGTAGTCCAGCGTCACCGCCCGGCCGCGGAGCACCGTCGTCACCGCGATCCGTGCGACGAACGGGCCGCTCTCCGGGCCGTCGCCGCGGCCACGGTACATGCCTGGGGCGGCGGCCAGCCGGGTGAGCACATCAGTCACGCCGCACACGGTAGCGAAGGGCTCCTATCCGGATCGTGGGTGGTAGGACTTGCACGCACCGGTTAACGTGCGCCTTTCGCCTCATACTCGCGAGGAGCCGACGATGACCGATCCCCGGTACCCCGGATCCGGGCAGCCCTACGGTGGCGGGTATCCGTCGGGCGCCGGTCAGTCCGGGGGCTCCGATCCGTACGGTGCGCCGAACCCGTACGGTGCGCCGAACCCGTATGGTGCGCCGAGCCCGTACGGCTCGCCCGACCCGTACAGCGGCCAGCCGTACCAGTCGCCCGGCCAGTACGGCGGCAGCCCTGGCCAGTACGGCGGCAGCCCTGGCCAGTACGGCGGCAGCCCTGGCCAGTACGGCAGCCCATACAGCAGCCCACCGAGCCCGTACAGCAGCCCGCCGGACCCGTACAACAGCCCGTACAACCCATACGGGAGCCCGAGCCCGTACGGCACGCCACCCAAGAAGGGCAGTGGCGGCAAGGTCGCCGCGATCATCATCGGCGCCCTGGTCCTGATCGGCGCCCTGTCCGCCGGTGGCTTCTACTACCTGCAGAGCAAGAACAAGAACAACACCGCCACGCCGGCCACCTCGACCGCCAGTACCCACGATGGCAGCTCGAAAAGCCCACGTACGACGGCGACGACGCCCAGCGTCAAGACCACCGACCCGACCAACGCCCGGGTCGGCGACTGCCTCGCCGGTCAGACCATGGACAGCTCGACGGCCGAGGAGGTCAGCGACATCAAGATCGTTCCGTGTACCGCGGCCGACGCGAAGTACAAGGTCGTCGGCATCGTCGCCGGCAAGACCGAGGCGCAGTTCAAGGTCGACGATCACCTCTGCGACGCGTACCCGAGCGCCGTGTCGGTGCTGTGGCAGGGGCGGACCGGCGGCGTCGGCTCGGTACTGTGCCTGGCCGCCGTCAAGAAGTAGGACATCGTCCCTCACGGTCTCACCTAGAGTTAACGGGCCGGCGTGCGTGAGCACGGCGGGCAGGCGAGGGGGGCGCCGGACCCAAGCGGTCCAAGCGGTGGACCGGTGCGCCCCTCGAACGGAAGCGGTGCAGGTAGGACCGGTACCGCAACTTCATGACAAACGGTCGGACGGGGTAGCGCCGGGCGATTTCAGCGGCTAGGGTGCGCTTCGTTCGCCAATCCCCGGAAGGAACTCACAGTGACGGATCCGGCCAGCCCCGGTCAGCCGTACGGTGGCTACAACCCGTACAACCAGCAAGGTGGGGGCAACCCGTACAACCCGCAAGGCAGCGGCAACCCGTACGACCCGCAGGGTGGTGAGGCACCGGCTCCGCCGCCGTACGGTCAGCCGACCCCGCCGCCCGCCAAGAAGGGTGGCGCCGGCAAGGTGATCGGGACGCTGGTGGGCGTCGGGGCGCTCCTGCTGGTGCTGTGTGGTGTGGGCGCCTACGTCTTCTTCAACAAGGTCAAGAGTGACACGGTCAACGCCAAGGTCGGCGACTGCATCAAGAGCGAGCAGATGACCAGCACGACGGCCAAGGAAGTCAAGAACACCAAGATCGTTAAGTGCGACTCGCCCGACGCCACCTACAAGGTGATCGGCATCGTCAGCGGGAAGACCGAAGTGCAGTTCAACATCGACGATGAGATCTGCAAGCAGTACCCGGATGCGGAGTCCGCGCTCTGGCAGGGACAGTCGGGCAAGGCGGGCTCGGTGCTCTGTCTCGCGCCGAACAAGAAGTAACCACACTCGTCGTACGGCGGGCGGTGCCGGTGCCCCGGCGCCGCCCGTCGGCCGTGCCTGCCGAGATTTCCGCCACGCCGGAGGCGCTTTCCTCGATGTGACGGGGATGATTGGCTACGCCGAAGCCGTCAGCCGATGATCTCTGAGTGATAGGAGGCCGCTGGATGGGGGACCTGGTGCGGTACCCGAGCAACGGTCGGTCCAGCGAGGGTTACCTGGCGGTGCCGCGGGGCGGCCCGGGGCCGGGCGTGCTCGTCATCCAGGGCCGGTGGGGGTTGGTGCCGCACATCCGGGAGATCGCCGATCGGCTCGCCGACGCCGGTTTCGTGGCGTTCGCCCCCGACCTGTACCACGGCGCTCACACCAGCGACCCGGAGGAGGCGGGCAAGCTGCTCACCGCTCTCGCGATGGACGAGGCGGCGCAGGACATCAGCGGGGCGGCCGACCTCCTGGCCGACCGGCCGGAGGTGCGGGGCCGGATCGGGGCCGTCGGCTTCGGCCCCGGCGGCAGCCTGGCGCTGTGGTCGGGGACCCTGTCCGGCAAGATCGCCGCCACCGTCGCGTTCTACCCGGCCCTGCCCTGGGAGCGGATGAGCCCGCAGTGGTCCCACTACGCCGGCAAGGCCACCGTGATCCACTGTGACGAAGCCGACGGTGGGTCGGCCGCGCCGGGCGTGCAGGCGGCCCAGGCCGCGATCGAGGCGGCGGGCGGGGAGGTCCGGCTCTACGACTACCCCGGCACCCACTACGCCTTCTTCAACGACGATCGGCCCGAGGCGTACGACGCGTGGGCCGCCGGCACCGCCTGGGCCCGTACCCTCGAACTGTTCCGGACCCGGCTGGCGTGACCGCCGAGCGCGCCGCCAGCGCGGCCGACCTGCCCACCCTCGACCGCCGGATCGCCGAGTGCCGCGCCTGTCCGCGGCTGGTCGCGTGGCGGGAGAGCGTCGGGGCGACCCGGCGGGCCGCGTTCCGCGACCAGGAGTACTGGGCCCGGCCGGTGCCCGGCTTCGGACCGCCGGACGCCCGTCTGGCCATCCTCGGGCTGGCGCCGGCCGCGCACGGCGGCAACCGGACCGGCCGGATCTTCACCGGCGACCGTTCGGGTGACGTGCTGTTCGCGGCCCTGCACCGGGCCGGGCTGGCCAACCAGCCGACCAGCGTGGCCCGCGACGACGGCCTGGTCCTGTGGCACACCCGGATCTTCGCGGCGGTGCGCTGCGCCCCGCCGGACAACAAGCCCACCCCGGCCGAGCGCGACACCTGCGCGCCGTGGCTGCACCGGGAGGTGGCGCTGATCCGACCGACGCTACGCGTCGTGCTCGCGCTCGGCGCCTTCGCCTGGGCGGCGTGGTGGCCGACGTTACTCACCGTGTACGGGTACCGCCCGCCCAGCCCTCGACCGGCCTTCGGGCACGGGGCCCTTGCCCAGGTCGGCACCGGCGTCCCGGCTCTCCTAGGCTGTTACCACGTCAGCCAGCAGAACACCTTTACCGGACGGCTGACGCCGACGATGCTGGACGACGTGCTCGGCCGGGCCAAGGAGCTGGCCGGACTCGCCTGAGGACGGGACTTGCCAATGAGTGGCCTGCGCCGCTTGGGCCCGCTGGTGGCGGTGGGCCTGCTGTTGGCCGCCGCGGCGGTCAGCGCGACGCTGGCCAGCCCGCAGGTCCGCCCGCGGAGGTACGGGGTCGACAACCCGCCGCCCCTCGGCGACCACCCCAGCTTCGACCAGCGGTACCCGACGGCGCCGCCGCAGGACGCGACGGGCCTGGCCGAGCCGAGTCGCACCACGCAGCTGCCCGGCTGGCTGCTCTTCACCGCGCAACTGATCTGCGTGCTGCTCGTGACGGCGGCGGTCGGCCTGCTCGTGTGGTACCTGCTGCGCAACGGGCTGCGGCTGCGCCACCGCCGGCACGAGCCGAAGCCGGCCGCCGAACCGGCACCGGACCGGTCCGAGGTCATCGCCGCCGTCGACGCCGGCCTGTCCGACCTCGACGACCTCGACACCGATCCGCGCCGGGCGGTGATCGCCTGCTGGGTCCGGCTGGAACAGGCGGCGGCCGCCGCCGGTACCCCGCGGCACGTCGGTGACACCCCGACCGAGCTGGTCACCCGGCTCCTCGCCGGCCACGCGGTCAGCGCCGCCGTGCTGTACTCGCTCGCCGAGGTGTACCGGCTGGCCCGGTACGCCACGCACACCGTCGACACGACGACGCGCGACCAGGCCCGTGCCGCCCTCGGCCAGCTTCGCGCCGAGCTGTCCCGGGAACGGGAACCGGTCTCGTGAGCGCCGGCCGGCACCGCGGAGCGAACCGGGGGGCACAGTGAGCACCTCGCTGGACGACCTGCTGGGCTACGAGGCGGAGGAGCCGGAGCCGCCCGGCCGGTCGCCGGATACCGCCTGGTGGTGGCTTGCCAAGGCGGTGATCTGGTCGGTCGTGCTCACGCTGCCGGTGTGGGCCTTCTTCCGGATCGCCGGCTTCGAGGTGCCGTACCCGTTGATCGCCATGGTGCTGCTGGCCGCCCGGGTCCTGCGCGCGCTGCTGCGCTGGGTCAACCCGCGGCCGCTGCCGGCCACCCTGATCCGGCCCTCAACCGAGCTGGTCAGCGAGGATCTCGCCGAAGCCCCGGAGCGCGACGGCCTGCAGCTCGCCGTGGCCCGGTGGGACAACCGGCTGTCGTGGATCCGGCTGCAGAGCGACAAGGGGCAGTTCGCGCGGACGATCCAGCCGCGGCTGGTCGAGATCATCGACGAGCGGCTGCGGCTGCGCCACGGGCTGGTCCGCACGCGCGATCCGGTCCGGGCCCGTGCCGTGCTCGGTGAACCGCTGTGGACCTTCGTCACGACGCCGGTACCGAAGAACCTCCCGCCGCGCGACCTCGCCGGCCTGATCACACTGATGGAGCGGATATGACCAGCGAACGGGTTGGCACGCGGCTGGAGTCTCTGCCGGTCTACGAGGTCGGCCGGCTCGGGCATGCGGTGCTCGACCAGGTCGGCACCGTCCTCGTCGGCAAGCGGCACGCGCTGGAGCTGGTCCTCGGCGGGATCCTCGCCGGCGGGCACGTGCTCCTGGAGGACCTGCCGGGCCTGGGCAAGACGCTGACCGCGCGCAGCTTCGCCCAGGCGCTGGGCATCGAGTTCCGCCGGCTGCAGTTCACCCCGGACCTGCTGCCCGCCGACGTGACCGGCTCGTTCCTGTACGACCAGCGCAACCACGACTTCACCTTCCGGCCCGGCCCGGTCTTCACCAACCTGCTGCTCGCCGACGAGATCAACCGGACCCCGCCGAAGACCCAGGCCGCGCTGCTGGAGGCGATGCAGGAGAAGCAGGTCTCGGTCGAGGGCACCACCTACCGGCTGACCGCCCCGTTCCACGTCCTCGCGACCGCCAACCCGATCGAGTACGAGGGCACCTATCCGCTGCCCGAGGCGCAGCTCGACCGGTTCCTGCTGCGGGTCTCGTTCGGCTACCCCGACCGCGAGGAGGAGTGGGGCGTGCTGCGCCGCCGGGTCGCCCGCCGGCAGGAGGAGTCGTTCCTGGATCCCGTCGTCGACGCCGGCACGCTGGTGTCGATGCAGCGGGCGCTGGAGGACGTCATGGTTGAGGACTCGATCGGCCGGTACATCGTCGAGCTGACCGCGGCCACCCGCGAGCACCACCAGGTCCTGGTCGGGGCGTCGCCGCGCGGTTCCCTCGCGCTGCTGCTGCTCTCCCGGGCCCGGGCGGCGCTGGCCGGGCGGGACTACGTGATCCCGGAGGACGTCAAGGAGGTGGCGATCCCGGCGCTGTCCCACCGGATCACGCTCAAGCCGGAGATGTGGCTGCGCCAGACGCACACGTCGGCGATCGTGGCCGAGGTGCTGGCGCACACGCCGGCCCCCGCGAGCGGCGCGTTGCCGTCCTACGGCGACGGTGCGCCCCGCGGCGCGCCGACCGCCGGGCACCCGGCGCCGGCGCCCCGCAGCGTGGCCGAGCCCTACCGGTACACCGCGCCGCCGCCGCGGGTGTGAGCGATGGTCCAGCTACGCCCTGCGGTACCGCCGGACGGTGGTGGGCCCCGGCATCTCAAGGACGCGCTGCGCCGCTGGTCGCCGACCCGCGCCTTCGGCCGGGTCGTCCTGATCGTCGGGATAATGCTGGGCAGCGCGATGCTGCGGGGCCGCGCCGACCTGGTGGTCCTGGCGGCGCCGTTCGCGCTCGGCGCGGCACTGGGCATCTGGCGGCGCCCGACGCGGGTACCTCAGGTGGCGGTCACGATGGGCGCCGAGTTCACCGGCGAAGGTGGCCGGGTACCGGCCGGGCTCAGCGTCGGCAACCCGGGCGAGGTGCCGTACGACCTGGTCATCCTACGCACCGCGATCTCGCCCTGGCTGGTCGTGCCGCACGGTGACCGGCCCTACGTGACGACCGTGCCGCCCGGCGCGGCGGCCGACCTGGAGCTCGCCGTGCGCGCGGTGCGCTGGGGCCGCCCGGCGCTGGGACCGGCGGTGGCCCACGCGGTCGCCGCGGACGGGCTGCTGGTCAGCGACCCCGGCGTCGGCCGGGCCCGGCGCATCAAGGTCTACCCGGTCACCGACCCGTTCGAGGCCGACGACTCGATGCCCCGGGCGGCCGGTCTGGTCGGGGTGCACCACTCGCGCCGGCCGGGCGAGGGTGGGGAGCTGGCCGGGGTACGCCGGTTCGCGCCCGGCGACCGGCTGCGCCGCATCGACTGGCGTACCTCGTTGCGGACCCGGGAGCTGCACGTGGCCGCCACGCTGTCCGACCGCGACGCCGAGGTCGTCCTGGTGCTCGACGTGCTGCACGAGGCGGGCCGGTCCGGCGGGATCCACGGCGCCCGGTCGGTGCTGGACACCACGGTCCGCGCGGCGGCCGGGATCGCCGAGCACTACCTGCACCGCGGTGACCGGGTGGCGCTGCTGGAGTACGGCTTCCGGGCGCGCCGGCTGCGGGCGGCCAGCGGGCGCCGCCAGTACCACACCGTGTTGGAGTGGCTGCTCGGCGTCAACGCGGCGGCCGGCGGGTTCGAACCCTCCCCGGACGCGTTCGGCCCGCACACCGTCTCGGCCAACGCCCTCGTCGTGGTGCTCACCCCGCTGCTGGACCTGCGGGCGGCGGCGATGGTGGCCCGGTTCGCGCGGGCCGGCCGGTTCGTGGTCGGGGTGGACACCCTCCCCGCCGACGTGCCGCTGCCCGGGGCGATCCACGGCGACTGGACCGCGGCGGCCGGCCGGCTGTGGTCGCTGGAGCGCACCAACACGCTGGGACAGCTGCGCGAGCACGGGGTACCGGTCGTCGCCTGGGCCGGCCCGGGCAGCCTGGACGAGGTGCTGCGGCAGGTGTCGCGGATGGCCTCGGCGCCCAAGGCGATCGGGCGATGATCGGCGTGCCGTCCGTGACCGGCCTGGTGGACCGGGCCCAGGCCCGCGTCGACGAGTGGGCCCAACGGATCCGGCGGACCACCCCCGGCCCGCTGCTGGTGCGGGTCGCGCTGTTCGCCGTCGCGCTGCTCGGGCAGGTCCTGGCATGGCCGTGGGAGGTCGTCCTGAGCGCGACGTTCCTGGCGTTCTTGGTCGTGGCGGTGCTGACCGCGCTGTTCCCGCGCAGCCCGATGCCGACCCTGTACCTCCTGCTCGCCTACGCCGGTTGGCTGGTCTCGGTGCTGATGCTCGCCCGTACCCCGAACTTCGTCGGGCTGGTGCTGCTCGCCAGTGCCCTCTACCTGACGCACAACCTGGCCGCGCTCGCCGCGGTGCTGCCCTACGACGCGGTGGTCGCCCCCGGCGTGCTGCTGCGCTGGCTCGGGCGCGCCGGGGTGGTCCTCGGCCTCACCGCGGTACTGGCGCTGTTCGCCGTGGTGACCCCGCAGTACCTCGGCGAGCACACCTACCTCGGGGCGTCCCTGCTCGGTCTGGCGGTGATGACGCTCACCGTCGCCTACCTGGCCCGGCTGGTCCGGCGCCGCTGACCGTGTCACCGCTCACCGCGCGGCGACCAGCGCGCGCGTTCCTCCGGCGGGTCATCGATGATGGAACCCGTGACTCCTCAGCGGATCCTCGTCGTGGGCGCCGGGCACGTCGGGCTGTACGTGGCCCTGCGCCTGTCCAAGAAGCTGAAGATCAAGAAGGGCGAGGCCGAGGTCATCGTGGTGGATCCCCACCCGCACATGACCTACCAGCCGTTCCTGCCCGAGGTCTCGGCCGGCAACATCTCACCCCGCCATTCGGTGGTACCGCTGCGCCGCGAGCTGCGCCGCTGCCGCCTCCTCGCCGGCGAGGTGATCCACGTCGAGCACGCCCGCCGGACCGCGACCGTCCAGCCGATCATCGGCCCGGCCCGCGAGGTCGGGTACGACCAGATCGTCCTGGCGCCCGGCAGCGTCTCGCGCACCCTGCCGATCCCCGGCCTGCGCGAGCAGGCGATCGGGTTCAAGAGCATCGGTGAGGCCATCTACCTGCGCAACAAGGTGCTGGAGCGGCTCGACGTGGCGGCCACCACGACCGACGCGGCCACCCGCGCCGCCGCGCTGACGTTCGTGTTCATCGGCGGCGGGTACGCGGGGATCGAGGCGCTGGCCGAGCTGGAGGACATGGCGCGCGACGCGCTGCGGTACTACCCGGAGCTCAAGGCCGACGAGATGCACTGGGTCCTGGTCGAGGCGACCATGCGCATCCTGCCCGAAGTGGACCCCGACATGGGCGCCTACACCGTCAAGGAGCTGCTGCGCCGGCGCCTGGACATCCGCCTCGGTACCCGGCTGGAGTCCTGTGTGGACGGCGTGGTGAAGCTGTCGGACGGGGACCAGTTCGCGGCCGACACGATCGTGTGGACCGCCGGGGTCAAGCCGCACCCCATGCTGCGCGAGACCGACCTGCCGCTCGACGACAAGGGGCGGGTCACCTGCCTGCCGACCCTGCAGGTGGTCGACGCGGCCGGCGCGGTGGTACCCGACGCGTGGGCGGCGGGGGACAGCGCGGCCGTGCCGGACCTCACCCGGCCGGGGCAGCTGACCGGGCCGAGCGCGCAGCACGCGGTACGGCAGGCGGTACGCCTCGCCGACAACATGGTCGCCGTCATGCGCGGCGGCACCCCGACGGAGTACCGGCACAAGTACGCCGGCTCGGTGGCGAGCCTCGGCCTGCACAAGGGCGTCGCCCAGGTGTACGGGATCAAGATCAAGGGCTTCCCGGCGTGGTTCATGCACCGCACGTACCACCTGACGCGCATCCCCAGCCTCAACCGCAAGGTCCGGGTGGTCATCGACTGGACCCTGGCGCTGTTCCTCAGGCGCGAGGTGGTCGCCCTCGGCGAGTTGCATGAGCCCCGGGAGAGTTTTACCGAGGTCACCCCGCCCGTTCCGCACTGACCATTGCAACGAATGGCCAATGCGTGCCCTCACCAGGACAGTTACCGTGGCCACAGCGCCCGGGTGGTGGAACGGCAGACACAGCCGCCTTAAAAGCGGCGGCCGCAAGGCATGCGGGTTCGACTCCCGCCCCGGGCACCTGCGCCGGGATCTCGGAACTGACCCGCCGCCGTGCGGCGGCCGACGTATGACGCTCACCCCCGCCCACGTCCTGCGGGCGTCGGATGTTGGACACCGGCGCTACCCTGAAAGTCACGTGATCTGCCGAAGGGACGTGCTGACAGTGGCGGTAAGAAGTTCCAACCCGGTACTGGGCCGGTTGGGTGAGGCGGCGCGGGCGGAGCGGTCGACCGGCCTGAGTGTGCCGGAGTACGGCTACGGCGTCCCGCCGGGCTACGGGGCGCCGACGGTCGCCGGCCGGATGATGACGATCGATGACGTCGTCACCCGTGCCGTCATGCTGGTGCTGCTCACCACCGCGGTCGCCGCGGTGTCGTGGTTCTCGTTGCGGGTAGGGCCGGTGGTATACCTCGCGGCCATCGGGTCGTCGATCGCCGGCCTTGTCCTGGGCCTGGTGATCACCTTCGCCCGGGTGACCAACCCGCTGGTCATCTCCGCCTACGCGGTTCTGCAGGGTGTGATCCTCGGTGTGGTCAGCCGGGCGTTCGAGCAGTTCTACCCGGGCATCGTTCTGCAGGCGGTGGTCGGCACGGTCGGGGTGTTCGCCGGGATGGCAATGCTCTACAAGACCCGCGTGCTGCGGGCCACCCCGAAGTTCACCCGCTGGGTGATCGGGGCGCTCATCGGCGTCGTCGCGCTCAGCCTGCTCAACTTCGTCTTCGCGATCTTCGGCGGCAACCTGGGCCTGATCTACTACGGCCCGGGGGAGAAGGGCGGGATGATCCCGATCATCTTCTCCCTGGTCTGCATCGCGATCGGCGCGCTGACCTTCATCATCGACTTCGATCAGGTCGAGCAGGGCGTGCGGCATGGGCTGCCCGAGCGCTACGCGTGGTACTGCTCGTTCGGCCTGCTGGTCGGCCTGATCTTCCTTTACTGGCAGATCCTGCGCCTGCTCGGCTACCTGCGTAACTGATGACGGTCGAGGATGACCAGCTGGTCCGCGCGGTGGACCGGCTGGTCAACCAGATCGGACACTGGACCCCGGCCCGCTGGGCGGTCCCCGGCGCGGCCGGCGGTCCGACCCGGGCCGAGATCGTCCACGCGCTGGCCCAGCGGCTGGCCGACCTGGAGGCCGACGTCACGGGCCGGCCCGGTCTGCCGGTACCCCGCCTGGCCAACGATCTCGTCCTGCCCGACCAGGTCCGGGTGATGACGCTGGACCTGGTGCGGGTCCGGCCGGGTCCGGCCGTGCTCGCCGCCGCACTCGACGCCGTGACCGCCACGCGGCACCGGCTCTGAGGTGATACCCGATGCGCCTGGGCACCGGCCCGTCCTGGCAGATCTCCGTCGACCGCGGAAACCAGGCGTACGACTGGGCGCTGTGGATCTGCGCCGCCGAACGCATCGACGCCCCTGCCGGCGGCCTGGTACCCGGACCGCTGGACATCGACCCGCTGCCGGAGCCGTCCGTGGGCAGCGGCGCCGACCTGGTCGAGGGCTGGTTGGGCTGGTGGCACGCGGTCGCCGGGCTGCCCCGGTGGCCGGCTCGCGGCGTAGCCCGGCCTCAGCGTCGTAGCCCCGTCAGCTCAGCCGCTCCACCACCATCGCCATGCCCTGACCGCCGCCGACGCACATCGTCTCCAGGCCCACGGTCTTGTCGTGCCAGTCCAGCGCGTTGAGCAACGTACCGGTGATCCGCGCGCCGGTCATCCCGAACGGGTGCCCGACCGCGATCGCCCCGCCCATCACGTTGAGCTTGTCCAGCGGGATGCCCAGCTCCCGGTACGACGGGATGACCTGCGCCGCGAAGGCCTCGTTGATCTCCACGAGGTCGATGTCGTCGATGGTCATGCCGGCCCGGCGCAGCGCCTGGCGGGACGCCTCGACCGGACCCAGCCCCATGATCTCGGGGGAGAGCGCGGTGACCCCGGTCGACACGATCCGGGCGAGCGGGGTGATGCCCAGCTCGCGCGCCTTCACGTCGCTCATCACGATGACCGCCGCCGCACCGTCGTTGAGCGGGCAGCAGTTGCCGGCGGTGATCCGGCCGTCGGGACGGAACACCGGCTTGAGGCCGGCCACGCCCTCCATGGTCACCCCGGGCCGCGGCCCGTCGTCGAGGCCCGCCACGGTGCCGGCGGGCGTGGTGACCGGGGTGATCTCCCGCGCCCAGAAGCCGTCGGCGATCGCCTTCTCCGCGAGGTTCTGGCTGCGCACCCCGAACTCGTCCATCTCCTCGCGGGTGACGTTGTAGACCTGCGCGAGGTTCTCCGCGGTCTGGCCCATGGCCAGGTAGATGTCGGGCAGCTCGCCGTCCTCGCGCGGGTCGTGCCACGTCTCGGCGCCGCCGGCCGCACGGGCGCCGGAGCGGGCCCGGGCGCCGTCGAACACCGGGTTCTGCCAGTCGCCGCCCACCAGGGCCTGCGCCTCCGGTGGCAGGCCGTCCGAGTTGCCCCGGGAGTACCGCGACACGCACTCCACCCCGGCCGAGATGAAGACGTCACCCTCACCGGCCTTGATCGCGTGGAAGGCCATCCGGGTGGTCTGCAACGACGACGAGCAGTACCGGGTCAGCGTGGCCCCGGGCAGAAAGTCGTAGCCGAGCAGGATGGCGACCACCCGCGCCAGGTTGAAGCCCTGCTCGCCGCCGGGCAGGCCGCAGCCCAGGTACAGGTCGTCGATCTCGTGCGGGTCCAGCGCGGGTACCTTGTCCAGCGCGGTGCGGATGATGGTGGCGGCGAGGTCGTCGGGGCGCAGGTCGGTGAGGGAGCCCTTGACGGCGCGGCCGATGGGGGACCTGGCGGTGGCGACGATGACAGCTTCAGGCATGCCGTCAGTGTGAGACCACTCCGGCCGCCTCGGCTACTGCCGGGTACAAAGCGTGAGCCCAGACACGGTACCCGTCGGCCGACGGATGCAGCCCGTCGTGACAGAGCGTACCGGCGTCGGCACGGAACACCGGCCCGGCCCGTTCGGCGAGGTCCACCGATACCCCGCCGGCCTCCCGTACCGCCTGGGCCTGCGCGCGGGCGACCTGGCGACCGAGCAGCCCGACGAGCTGGCGCAGCGGCGGCGCGAACGCCCGTACCGCGCCCAGGTCAGGACACGTCCCCACGACTACCGCGACCCCCGCGTCGCGCAGTCGCCGGACCGCCCCGCCCAGGTAGGCGGCCGCCTCGGCCGGGCGGCGCAGCCCCATCGCGTCGTTCGTGCCGACCAGGATCACCGCCACCTCCGGCCGCGGGCCGAGCAACGCCCGGGCGACCTGGGTGGCGAGGTCGGCTCCGCGCGAGCCGGCGACCGCGACGCTGGACAGCTCGATCCGCCGGCCGCCCGTCGCCGGACCGCCGGCCAGCAGCTCGGCGAGGTGCCCACCGACCGTGTCGGCGACCCGTTCGACCCCGACGCCCAGGGCCGAGGAGTCGCCGAGCAGCACCAGGCGCAGCGCGGGCGCGGCCGGATCACCGATCGAGGTGCGCATGGCCAGCCGCATGTCCGGCTTGGCGTACCGCCGGGTCTTCGCCGCCACCGCCTCGGCCGCGATCATCGCCGCGCCGCCGAAGGTACCGGCGACCAGCGCGACCGCCCCGGCCCGCCCGATCCGCCGCGCCACACTCACGACTCCTCCAAGCTCGCTCCGCGAGGCGCCCGGGAGGCGCCGCCTGGCAACCATTCCGGGTCGCGGGCTTCGCGCTGCGACCCGGAACGGTCGTCCCTCGGCGCCACACCCCGACTCCGTCGGTGTGTCGCCTCAGTCCGGCCGACGCCGGGCCTCGCCTCGCTCACGTCATCACCCCACCTTCGACACCGGCCGGGTCGACCGGATCGCGCGGGCGCTCGACGCCGGCATGCGACCGGTGTCGCAGGTCGGCCCACCGGCCGGCCGGTCCGCGCTCCTGGCCGGCCACCTCGGCACCGCTGACCTCGGTGCCGGCCTGGTCGGCGGCCTCGATCGCCGCCTCTGCCAACGAACGTACCCCGTCGCCGGGCACCGGAACCGGCCCGGTTTCGCTCGGGCCACCCGCGGCGGTGATGACGGTCGCGAGCATGGCGGTCGCGGCGGCCCGGTAACCGGCCGCCGACGGGTGGAACCGGTCGGCAGCGAACATGGTCTCGGGCGACGCCGCGAACTCCGGCCCGAGCAGGTCGCCGAGGGACACCGTGCAGCCGCCCGCCTCGACCACCGCGACAGTCTGCGCGAAGGCCATGTCGCGGCTCCACTGCCGGGCCAGCCAGCGCAGCGGCGGCTGGATCGGCCGGATGGTACCGAGGTCGGGGCAGGTACCGACGACGACCGCCGCACCCGCCGCGCGCAGCAGCCGGACCGTCTCGGCCAGGTCCCGCACGGCCACGGAGGTGCGCACCCGGTGGGTCACGTCGTTCGCGCCGACCAGGATGACCGCGAGGTCGGGACCCCACTCCAGCGCCAGCTCGCGCTGCGGTACCAGGCCGGCCGAGGTGGCCCCGACGACGGCGAAGCTGCGCAGGTGCACCGGCCGGAGCAGGTGCTCGGCGAGCCCCGAAGCCAGTACGGCCCCAGGCGTATCCCGGGGCCGCTCGACGCCGTAACCGGCCGCCGAGGAGTCGCCAAGCATCGCCAGCCGCACCGGCTCCCCGGAGTACTCGGTGCCGTACCGGCCGTCGCAGCGCGGCGGCGGCGCCTCGGCGGCCGGGATGGTCCGCCGGGCCAGGCGCGCCTGCCCGAGCAGCAGGACCGCACCCATCACCCCGGCCAACCCCAACCCGCCGCCGCCGTACGCGGCGGCGGAGGCCACTCGCCTTACCCTGCTCATGCCGCCCCCTCGCTGCGCTCGGGCCCGTCATGAGGCACCAGGGCACTGGGCCAGCCGATTCGCTCGCTGCGCTCGCTCATGCCGCCCCCTCGCTGCGCTCGGGTCCGTCGTGAGGCACCAGGGCACTGGGCCAGCCGATTCGCTCGCTGCGCTCGCTCATGCCGCCCCCATGGATGTCCTGTGGACCCTCCAACGTAGCTCGGGATGTCAGCCGAACCGGTCGGGTCCCGCACGGGTGATCTCCATGCGGAGCAGCACCCGCCGGTCGCGGACCATGGCTGCCCGGTAGTCGTCCCAGTCCGGATGCTCCCCAGAAATCCGCCGGTAGTACTCGACCAGCGGTTCCATCGCCTCGGGCAGGCTGACGACGGTGACCATACCGTCGATCTGAGCCCACCTTCCCCCGAAGAAGCTGTCGGGAAACAAACACAGGTACGCGCGCGGGTCGCGGCGCAGGTTACGCACCTTGTACGCGGTATCCCGGGTACTGATCACCAGATACCCGTCCTCGTCCACGCCGGCCGTCACCGGGCTGAGCTGCGGGGTGCCGTCCGGCCGCCACGTCGCCAGCACCGCCCGGTGCTGGGTGCGCACGAGCGCCCGGGCCTCTTCGAGATCCATGCGTCAATTCTTGCGCGGCGGGGCACTATGAAAAGACCGATCGCCGATGGAGGGGTCATGGCTCGACTGGGACGCAAGGCGGCGCTCACCGCGCTGTGGACGGCGCTGACCGCCTCCCGCCGGGGCGGTCCGACGCTCGGCAAGCGCCTGGCCGCGGTACCGCGGATGATCGGCGCGATCATCTCCGGGCGCTACGACGGCAAGGCCCGGCTGGCGGCCATGACCCTGGCCGGGGCGTACATCGTCTCGCCGATCGACGTGGTGCCCGAGGGCCTGCTGCTGGCCGTCGGCCTGATCGACGACGCCGCCGTGGCGGTCTGGCTGGCCGGCGCGGTGCTGTCGGAGACCGAGCGGTTCCTTGAGTGGGAGCGCGAACGGACCCGGGTCATCCCGGGTAGCGCCCGGCCCGGGCCCGGCGGGCGCCGGCCGCAGTCCCCGGCGGGGCCGTCGCACCCCGGCGCCCGCCCGCCGCTTGCCGGCCGAAAGGGCAGGTCGGCTCGTTAAGCTGACCTCGTGCGCTACTACGACAACGTCGTCGAGTTGATCGGCAACACCCCACTGGTCCGGCTGCGCAACGTCGCCGCCGGCATCCCGGCCACCGTGCTCGCCAAGGTCGAGTACTTCAACCCCGGCGGCAGCGTCAAGGACCGCATCGCGCTGCGGATGGTCGAGGAGGCCGAGAAGTCCGGGCAACTCCAGCCGGGCGGCACCATCGTCGAACCGACCTCGGGCAACACCGGCGTAGGCCTGGCACTGGTCGCGCAGCTGCGCGGGTACCACTGCGTTTTCATCTGCCCGGACAAGGTCTCCGAGGACAAGCGCAACGTGCTGCGGGCCTACGGCGCCGAGGTGGTGGTCTGCCCCACCGCGGTCGCCCCCGAGGACCCGCGCTCCTACTACAGCGTCTCCGACCGGCTGGCCCGGGAGATCCCGGGCGGGTGGAAGCCGGACCAGTACGCCAACCCCAACAACCCGCTGTCCCATTACGAGTCGACCGGCCCGGAGATCTGGCAGCAGACCGACGGCCGGATCACCCACTTCGTCGCCGGCGTCGGCACCGGCGGGACCATCTCCGGGGTGGGCCGCTACCTGCGCCAGGTCTCGTCCGGCGGGGTGCGGATCATCGGCGCCGACCCGGAGGGCTCGGTCTACTCCGGCGGCTCCGGCCGGCCCTACCTGGTCGAGGGGGTCGGCGAGGACTTCTGGCCGCAGACCTACGACCGGGAGATCTGCGACGAGATCATCGAGGTCTCCGACAAGGAGTCGTTCGCGATGACCCGGCGGCTGGCCCGCGAGGAAGGGCTGCTGGTGGGCGGCTCATGCGGGATGGCCGTGGTCGCCGCGCTGCGGGTGGCGCGCGCCGCCGGATCCGACGACGTCGTCGTGGTCCTGCTCCCCGACGGCGGCCGGGGGTACCTGTCGAAGATCTTCAACGACGAGTGGATGGCCCGGTACGGCTTCCTGGCCGTGTCCGGTGCCGAGGCCACGGTCGAGGAGGTGCTGGAGGGCAAGGGGCTACGGCTGCCCGAGCTGGTCCACGTGCACCCGACCGAGACGGTGCGCGAGGCGATCGACCTGATGCGCGAGTACGGCGTCTCGCAACTGCCCGTCCTCAAGGCGGAGCCGCCCGTGGTCACCGGCGAGGTGGCCGGTTCGATCGGCGAGAAGGAGCTGCTCGACGCCCTGTTCAGCGGGCAGGCCCACCTGCACGACATGATCGAACGGCACATGGGGCCGCCGCTGCCGATGATCGGCGGTGGGCAGCCGGTGTCCGAGGCGGTGCAGTTGCTGGAGAAGTCCGACGCGGCGCTGGTGCTGGTCGACGGCAAGCCCCGCGGGGTGCTGACCCGGCAGGACCTGCTGGCCCACCTAGGCGGCCGTTAGCGCGATGCCTCCAACTCCGCCGGGGTCGCCACCACGTCGACGTACGCGCCCCGGCGCAGCACCGTGATCGGCAGCCGGGTGCCGATGGCCGGGCCGAGCATGAGGCGCTGCAACGTCTGTACGCCCTCGACCGGCTTTCCGCCGGCGGAGATGATGATGTCGCCGAGGTAGATCCCGGCCACCCCGGCCGGGCTGCCCGGGACCACCTCGACCACGCGCAGGCCGAGCCGCTGTCCGGTCCGTTCGGCCAGCGGCGGCGGCAGGGGTACCGGAACGCTGGCGACGCCCAGGTACGCCCGGCGCACCCGCCCGGTGGAGAGCAGTTCCGAGACGATGTACCGGGTCGGCGCGTTGACCGGCACGGCCAGGCCCAGCCCGTACCCGGCCACCGCCGTGTTGATCCCCACGACCTCGCCGGCCGAGTTGGCCAGCGCCCCGCCCGAGTTGCCCGGGTTGAGCGCGGCGTCGGTCTGGATCACGTTGTCGATCAGCCGGATGAGCCGCCCCTCCCGGGTCGGGATGGACCGGCCCAGCCCGCTGACCACGCCCGCCGTCACCGAACCGGCCAACCCCATCGGGTTGCCCACCGCCACCACGAGCTGCCCGATCTTCAGCTGGTCGGCGTCGCCGAGGGTGGCCGGCGGCGCGCTGGCCCCGTGCACGCGCAGGACGGCCAGGTCGGCCAGCGGGTCGGTACCGACGACGTCGAAGCGCGACTCGGTGCCGTCGCCGAACTCGGCCCGCCCACCGTCCGCGCCGGCGACGACGTGCGAGTTGGTGAGCAGGAACCCGTCGTCGGTGAACACCACGCCGGAGCCCGCGCCGCCGCCCCGCGGAGTACGCACGGTCAGCGCCGCCACCGAGGGCAGGACGCGTGCGGCGACGCTCGTGACCACCTGGCTGTACGCGTCGAGAGCATCCATGCCGGGCGCAACATGGGCCGATGCGGCGGCATGCCCGGCTTCGCCCTCGGCGTAACCGCCCCTTTTCGTGACGGTCGCACAAACTGTCCGGTGGCCTGCCGAGCCGGTTGCCTAGCTTTGGGCCCCGAGGGTGAACCCACGAACATCGCACCAGCGGTGACACCCGCGGCGCCCCGCCAGCGCCGCCCCGTCCCGCCCCCACCCGCTCGCCGACTCGGCAGTCCGGCTTGCCTCCGCCGTTCCTGCCGGGCGCCTCCGGCCAGGCGCGCCCACCGGTCGAGCGGGTACGGAGGGTGAGGGCACGTGACCCGTCCGGTTCCCCCGCAACATCGGTTACGTGCCCTCGCCCAATCTGCTGGGAAAACGGGTTTCTCGCCAGCGCGGGGGAGCGGGAGACTCGCGCCGTGACCCTGACCGCCGCCGCCACCGCCGGGTGTCCCCAGTGTCATGTCCCGCTCATCTCCGAGCGGGAGGCGCAGCCGTGGTGCCCCTGGTGCAGCACCTTTCGAACGCCGATTTCGGACGTATGGTGGAAAATCTATCACGAAGATCAACAGATGCCGTGCGGGAAGGCAGCCCGGCTTACACGGTGGCCAGGGTGTGTGCCTGTGAGTGCGGTGACCTCGTCAACGCGCCGCGCAAGTTCGTCAACCAGGAGCACTACAACGTCTGGATGCGACGGCGGCCATACTGGGGCCGCAATCAATCCCGGCGTGCCTAAGCTGCAGTTCGCCGGCCAAGGGTCCGAGTAGGTCTGGGAGCCGCAGGAAGTTGCCAGGAGCGGTACCGCCTTAGACTGGGCCACGTGGCGAGTTCAGTGCGGAGCGTGTTCCAGTTCGATGTTGCCCTTTCCTTCGCAGGAGAGGATCGCGCCTACGTCCACGAGGTGGCGGCTCTGCTTCGGCAAGCCGGTATTCATGTTTTCTACGACGAGTTCCTGGCTGCTGACCTCTGGGGGAGCGACCTGTATACCCTCCTTGACGATGTCTACCGTAAGAAGGCGCGGTTCGTGGTTGCCTTTGTTTCTAAGTACTATGTGAACAAACCGTGGACTCGGCATGAGCGTCAGAGTGCCCAGGCGAGAGCGCTTTTGGCGCCTGCCCCGTATTTCTTACCGGTACGACTTGACGACAGCGAGCTGCCTGGACTGCGGCCGACTATTGCCTACGTCGATGCTCGTCGTACATCAGCTACTCAACTCGTAGCGCTGATCCAGCAGAAGCTTGACGGCACACCTGGAGTCACGGCACCAGTGTCTGTCTTTGTCAGCGTCCCGCGAACATTTGAGCAGCAGCGTAATCTATTGGCACAGCGTCCGCCGGGCTGGGAGTACCTTCTCCACGCGGGCGTATTGCTGCAACGTAAGGACGCGTTGGAGCCTAAGTGGTATAGCCACGAGATTGGCTACACTGGCCGTACGAGTCGACGCCTCGACGGCGACCTCGATGCCTCCACCTTTTACGCCGAAGCGTTTACCGCTCTTATTGGCCTCGAATCGGACGGCAACAAGCTATTCGATCCCCGCGTAAAACAACTTGCATTCGGTCTTCCTGATGAGCCGGGTGATCCTGCGCGGATTGAACACCTTGCCACCTGCCTTATGGACGTCTACGAGGAACTCCTTAATTGGGCTGCAAGTATTCGGGGTCTGCGCGCACCCGATCATTGGACACATCTCTTTGAGCTGACTGGGCAGCTGGCGAATAGACCTTTGGAGGATATTCGTCAATTCGTCGATCGGTTCGTGGCTGAAGCGAAGCGCATTCAGGAACGAATCGCACGAGGCGAACGAGTTAGGATTGAGCCCACGCTGAAGCTCGAAGCAGACGACAAGGCTGTCGCGGAATACCAAAAGGAGGCAAGACGAGTCCAGCGAAGGTTGGACGGTGACGGGTGACGCGCCGGCCGCTATAGAAGCACTAATGCGCGGTAACAAGACGAGGCCGTTATGATGTTGAGGTTAATAAGGCGGGTAACCCATGGCCTCGGTAATGACGCTAAACACGTCTGCGAGGCGGGGCGATCGGCCGACCATAGCGATGACGCCAGGGTCCTGCCTATGAGTCGTTGCCGTTGGTAGCCTTGGGTTAGTAACGTCAGTTCGTGATACCGCTGCACGCTGCGCGAATACGGTCGGCGAAGTCTTCCAAATCTGTGTCTTCAAACTTCCCCTCCGTCGGCCAAATACGGCCGAAGCCATCTCGGCGCCACCGTGGAACGACGTGTAAATGGAGGTGAAAGACAGTCTGCTCGGCGGTCTTACCCGCCGACGTAATCAGATTCATGCCCTCGGGATTCAACGCTGTGCCAATCGCACGGCCTACCCGGATCACTGCAGCCATCAAAGCGGTATCCATCGGGGCCTCCACCTCCCACAGATCGGTTACGTGGCTTCGGGGAATGACAAGCGTGTGCCCGGGGGTGGCGGGATTTAAGGGGAAGAATGCCACCCAGTCTTTGTCCTCGCACACAATCTCCGCTGACCGGTTCCTACCTCGGCCAATCGCGCAGAAGTCGCAGCCATCCAGGAAGACGCCTAGTGCCCCCATTACTTGCCAGCCGCCTTCGCAGCCTTCTCGATCCAGGCACCCATGTTGTTGTAACCATCATCCTTGTTCCAGAGGTGGAACTCGTATCCTGCCGGGATCTTCCCGCAGCGCTCGGTAGTGTTGCCAGCCAAGTCCTTAATCTTGCTCACATCTATGCCTAGCAAGCCGTTACCCCGCGCCTTGCTCTTCTCGATCTCATACTTCACCCACCTACTACTGCAGGTAGCGTCACCGACAAGTACGACTGTGACTGATGTGCCAACCATCTGGGCATCAATCCACGCCTGAATTGCCGCGTCGCCTTTCTTCTTTAGATTTTCGAAATCCGCAGCGTCGATGAAACCAGCTGCTTCCTTCCCCTGTGTCACCCAGCTGTTGCGGACAATCATTGCCCGGGAGACATCTTTTTTGTACTTGAAGCTAAAGAACACTCTTCGCGCCATTACTTTCTCCTTATTAGAATTACACCGACCACGTCGACTACAAGAATTGCGCCATAGAAGAGATAGAGATGTGGACGCACGAACGCCTCGAACCACCTACTTACCGCGTGCGTCTTGTCGATCACCATAGAGAAGTCGATATCAGCTTCGCTCTTGGCTGCAACCTTCTTATGAAGGTCTACGAAACCTCGCTCAAGCCAAAGGTAGTACGCATCGAGGGCCCAGAACATTAGCGTCGATACGAGAGCGATGGCGAGTAGGGCAGACTTGGTGTTAACCGCCGCAAACGCGGCCAGACCGGCTGCGATTGTGACGGCCCAGCCTTTAAAGAGAGTTGAGTTTGTCGCCATCCGGCCAATTGCGGACTGGATGAATTCCAGATGTTTTAGCTTGGCTTCCATGCTTCCCACTTCAGGATGCTACGCGAGTAGTCTCTTCAGATTTTCCCAGCTCCAAGCGTACGTGCGCCCTGCACCGGGAACTGCCCAGTCCGCTGATCCATCCTTATAGCCGACGACCTGGAATCGAGTCTTGTTAAATTCCTGTGCCATTGCGACTTCTTTGAGAACGCCGGGAGCATCGATGGTCTTCGAGCCGAGCATGACTATGAAGACGTCGGATCGGCTGATTGCCGCGCGAGCCTTCGCCTCCCAGTCCTTCTCGGGGGCGGCTTCCTTCAGCGAATAATCGCTTACCTCGAAGGGCGAGTCACCCAGCTTCGCCTGCCCAATGATGAAGTCTCGGAGCACCTTGTCATTATCGAAGTCGAAGCTTACAAATACTTTCTTCTTAGCCATCAGTTTCCCTCCTGGCAACATTACAATCCACCAAATAATAAGCTCGGCGTATGTCCGTGGCCGGAGGGCGCGCCCAAGGTAAGGCGTTTTCTAATGGTCAATTGGCGCAGACCTGGACAAACCGTTCGCAGAAGCATCCAACATCGCAACGGGCCGTTAAGGATTGAGGACATCGGCGTCGTACAAGATCTTCTCGCAGGCGGACGCCCGGTTAGAACGAGCTCCATTGCTGCGCCCGATCGCCTGCCCTCAGGCCGCGAAGCCGGTGGTGCAGCTCCTCGGCCACCTCTGACCGGTCGACCGCAAGCCGCAGTGGAGCCCCAAGCGTTTGCAGGTCGCGGATATCGCGCAGGGTGGCGTACCCGGGCCAGGTCCGTACATCCCAGCCGTAGACGCCGGCGAACTCATCGAGGTCGGCTTCGGAGCGGCCGTAGCGGGTGCCCTGGTAGGTGATGACGAGATCCAGCTCGCGGCACCCGATGCTGACCGAGTCCCAGTCGCCAAGCACCACGGCGTCGCCGTCCCAGAGCATGTTGCCGATCCGGGCGTCCCCGTGGATGAGCCCCTGTCCGAGAGCTGAGTTGAGGCGGTCGTACGCGCGCAGTAGCTCAGCCGCCCGATCCGACAGGAAGCGATACTCGACATCGCTCAAAACCATGGGGCCGTAGGTCGTCAGCTCCTCACGGAACGAGTCGAGCGGCCGGTAAGTCGGCAGCGGGCACGGGGGCAGATCGAAGGTATGGAGGTCGCGCAGCAGCCGGGCCAGCTCGCGAGGCGGCGGCAGTCCACGGCCGGTTTGGTCGTAGTACCGCCAGAAGGTGACGACCTGGCCGCCAATCTCGACGGGCTGCTCAACGTCGAGCGGCACTGTAGCCGGGAAGCCCTTGGTGCACAGCCACCTGGTGACGTGGACGCTGGTCCGCGCCTGCGCGGTCCGTCTCGCGCCGGCGATGCGCGCCACGGCGCCGGCATGCGGCAGGTGGTAGACGGCGTTGACGTGGTAGCGCAGGAGTACCGCGTCTCGCGCATCCAGGCCGACTCGGTTGCAGGCGGCGGCCAGGACCTGGAGCTGGTCATCGGTCATGTGGCGGTGAGCGCCGGGGTGTCGGCCAGGAACCCGTCGATTTGACCGCTTAGCTGAGCAGCTTCCGGCGCGTGGCGCAGGGGCTCGTTACCAAGTTGGGCCTGCGCACGCCGCAACGGCCGGTGCAGGCCCGCGATGCGCCGCTCCGGTGGCAACGCCAGCACGTCCCGGAGCGCCTCGCCGGCCGCGGCTAGGTCCTGCTGAAGCTTCGGCTTGAGCAGCTGGGCTTGGGCGAGGTACACCCGCGACAGCGCGAGGTCGCCGTACGAGCACTGCTCGTCGGGACCGTTCTCGTAGGCCGCGATGGCTTGCTGCGCATACACTTCCGCCGCGATGCCGTCGGACACCAATGCGGCGGTGCTCGCCGCGTAGTAGTGCTGCTTGGCGGGCGGAAAGACGAGGATGCCGCCCATGGCGTCGAGGTCATCGGGCTCGGTCGTGGCGTCGCGCGCCGCCTCGGTGGCGGTCAACGCCAGCTTCGCCGCCGGGCCGTTGCGCTGCATGGCGTACCCCCTGGCCTTGAGTGCGGCGAGCCGTACCCTGCCAGTGCCCGAAGCGGCCAGCGATTCGCCCTGGCTCGCGAACTCGACCGCCTTGTCCGGGAGGCGAAGGCAGTAGGCGATGAGCGAGCGAGTACCCAGCACCCAGGCCAGTAGTCCGTTGTGCCCAGCCTCGCTCGCCAGACGCGAAGCCACCCGCGCCTGGTGAGCGGCCGAGCGGCGGTCACCCAGGTCGATCGAAGCGTGGGCCAACATCCCGCAGGCGAGCCCGGCCACAAAGAGCAGGCCGCGCGTGTCGAGCGTGCGCCGCTGCTGGCCGAGTAGGCCGTAGGCCCGATCGCGCACCGACACCAGCTCATCAAAGATGCCGTCAAGCGGCTCGTGGACGTACTCGGCCGCCAGTCGGGCCAGATCCTCCGCGAACTCCTCGGCAGTCTGTGGGCTGAGGCAGCGTGACTCCCACTGTGCGAGGAAGGCCTGCGACTCGTGAGCGGCGAGGGCGACTCGGGCACGGATGCCGCGCTCGGTGTCGTCGTAGGGGCGCGGGGCGGGCTGATGCGTTGTCCGGCGGGCCAGCTCTTGGCGGCGCTGGCGCACCATGGCCTCGACTTCGCCAAAGGCCGCGACGAGGCCGCCGCCGGTGTTGAGCAGCGTGTCGCACTGCTGCCAGAAGTCCCGGCTGCCCTTCTGCCGTCCGGTCTCGACGTTGGCCAGTGAGCTGCGGCTGTAGTGCACCAGCGGCGCAAACTCCTCCTGCCCGTAGTCGGCAGCCTGCCGGTATGCCGCGAGGCGTCGACCCAACGTCCGACGCCCCTCGATGATCGTATTCTCGTCGATCACGACCGGCCCTCCATCCAGGTGAGGCCATTGTCGGTGCCTTGTCAGGGGATTGTCGCAGACCCGGAACGGATCTTGGCAACGTCGTCCGTCCCCTGATCTTCTCCGGACATGGCATCGGGACGGGTGCTGGCAAGGGCGTTGGAAACCGTGCCCGGATAGGCAGTGCTCCCGGTCTCGCGAGGCACGGTGGCGTTAACCCCGCCCGTCTCGGTGTCCCTCACATCGACCGAGGGAGGCGAGCGGCCGTGGCCACCGCCGCGAGCAGTAACCAAGAGCACGGCTTCATGGAGCAGGCCGAGGACTATCCGGTCGACCTTGCCACTGTCCACCTCGACCAGGACATCGCGCAGAAGGCGGTCATCGTCCATGTGGCTCAGGACTGGCCGGGCGGTCGGCTCTGCCGCAACTGCGGGGAGCACTGGCCGTGCCGGCTGGCGCGCTGGGGTGTCAACGTCTTGCTCGCAGGTGAGTGGAGCCATGAGGACATCACAACCCTGATCGAGCACGCCAAGGCTGGTGAGGTGCCGTGGGCGTGACGGTGTACCGCTCCGAGAGCGTGCAGGCGGAGATCCAGGCGCAACGAAGCCGACTTGACGCTCACCTCGCTAGTCCCGACAACGGTCTGTGCTTGGTCTGTCTCAGGTCCGCCCCGTGCGACGACGCGAACGAAGCGGCGGTGTTCCTGGCTGAGCGCGGGCTGTTGGTACCTCAACCGAAGCCGGGTCGATCGCCGCTCCTGACCCACGTCTGGCGGCTGCGGTTCGGCCTGGCGCGGGGTCGGTAGCGTGCCGTTACCCTTTGACCCGGCACGCCCACCGGCCGAGCCGCCCCGCGGATGTCGAGACCCCGAGAAGTGGCAACGAGGGTACCGCCTGCACCAGCAGCACACGCCCGATCTGTACGGCGTGTGCAAGCTGTGCCGGCAGAGGGCGCCGTGCTTCTTGTACCAGCTCGCCCTGCGCTCCCTGATAGACGCCTGCATGGGCGAGCAGCGACACCAATCACTACCGGGGCCACCGCGGATCGTGGCGACTGCGGTTTGCCGCTGGTGCGGGCGACCGGTCGGGCTGCATAGCCTGTGGGGCTGGCTGCACATCAAAGGGCGGTCTTGCTATGCCGGGAACCTCGGCAAGGGGCACCGCCGCTGTGCGTGGCGGAGCCTGAATAGGTACGGAGAAGGGCCACCGACACGCTCGCGCGCGTTGGTGGCCCTGCCCGGAAAACGGTCTAGTGGTTTCGGGTTAAGCGAAAGTTGTTGATCGTGATTCGGGTTACTTGTTGCTGCTCTGGGCATTCACCCAGGCGAGCATCAGCTCACGGCCGTCTCGCTTGATGAGTCGGGCGGCTACCGCATCCTGGACGAGGTCGGCCAGATGGTTGTGCGGTGTCTCGCTGTCTTCGGGAAGGCCGTCGTCGGCGTTGTAGTCGAGCGCGTTGTCTGGGTCCTCGGGGTCAAACTCCTCGTAGTTGATGTGGAAGAAGTCGACCAGGACGGCGCCGACCTCGGCGTCCGTATACATCTCCATCTGCTTACCGACGAGCCCTCGGATGGTCCACTTCACGCTGTTGACCAGTCTGAGCAGTTCGCGGCGGGCATCTTCAGAGATGCCGGCCTCGTGAGTGGTTGACCGTGGTGCGGCTTCGTGTGCGGTGTGGTACGGAGTGCGGACGTCGTCGAATCCGCCGGCCGGGCTGCGGTCGCGGATGGTGAGCTCGCGGGGGTATCAGGCGCCGGCCGTGGTACTGACCGGGACGGACAGCGCCCGGCTGGATGCCGAGCTGCACCGGGAGTACGAGCGGGCCCGGCGCGGCCTGGCCGCCGGCTGAGCGGCGGCCAGGCGGGGGTACCGGGGTCAGCAGCCCGGGGTGAACTTCGCGGCCTCCACGCCAGCCATCAGGAACGCGCCCACCCCGTAGTTCGTGGTGGCGGTCGGGCTGATCGGTTGGTGCTGCGACGGGTGCGAGGACGGGCCCTGCACGTAGCCCACGACCCCGTTGGAGCGCAGTGCCTTGGTGCGCAGCCAGGTCCACCCCTTCTGCACCACCGGCAGGTATGTCGCCTTGTCGACGTAGCCGAGCTGGATGCCACGTGCGATCCCGTAGGTGAAGAACGACGTACCGCTCGACTCCGGCGCGGGGAACGCGGACGGGTGGTCCACGTCGGCCGTCCAGTACCCGCCGGACTGCTGCGTGGCCTTCAACTTCGCGAACATCGCGCCGAGCAGGCTGATGTAGTGCGCCCGGTTGGCGTCGCCGGCGGGCAGGGCCGCGACCGTGTCGGTCAGCGCGATGACGATCCAGCCGTTGCCCCGGGACCAGTGCTGGGTGGTACCGACCCAGCGGGAGTCCCGCCACCACAGCGACGCCTTCCGGTCGTAGATGTGGCTCTCGGTGTAGGCGAACATCTTCGCCATCGCGTCCAGCCAGGCCTGGTTCTTCATCGGTACCCCGAGCCGCGCGAACGCCGACATCCCGCCGAGCCGGACGGCGTCCACGTAGTTGAGGTCGCTCACCTTGCCGCCGCGTACCCGGGCGGTCTGCTTGTTCAGGTAGGACACCGTGTTCGCGATGTCCTTGGCCGGGCGCGCCGGGTCCAGCTCGTACAGGTCGATGTACTCCTGGCTGGCCTCCGGCCCGTCGTAGTTGGGCGCGTTGGTCGGCAGCTTCCAGCCGTTCTTGTTCGCCCACCCGGTGGCGTACCGCAGGTACTTGCTGTCGCCGGTGTGCCGGTACGCCTCGATGTCGCCCTTGATGAACAGCGCGTTGAACCAGGTGGCGTCGCCGAAGCTGCCGTGCCCCGCGATCCAGTGATCGGCCGCGCGCCGGATCGGTTCGGTGTCTGGACACCCGGCCGGGGCCGCCTGCCCGGCGAGCGTGGCCGTGGCACCCGACGTGCCCGCCTGCGCGTGGGACGCGACGACCGCGATCCCGGGTACCAGACCGGCGGCGAGGACCACCGCCGCCACCGTCACGAGCCTGTGTCTTCTCACCGCGTACTCCTCCTTGTGCCGGCGGGGTTCCCGTGAGCCCCGGAGGCAGGGCCGGCCTGCCGGCCAGTGACGGGCGGCTCAAGGTCTCGCAGTCGCGGTGTAAGAGTCACCAAACGTATCCAGATCAGTCAATGCAGCTTTCCGCCGGGACGAACTTGCCTGCCCGCTGCGGTTGCACGTGACGTCACGTCACGCTCTACCGTCGGGGCGTGACGGACGATGGCGGGCGAAGCGGCGGTGGAGCGTCGGCGAGCTGGCGCGGGCGACCGGGCTGACGGTGCGGACGCTGCACTACTACGACCCGGTCGGGCTGGTGCGGCCGACCGAGCGCACCCGGTCGGGTCACCGCCGCTACACCGAGGCGGACCTGCGGCGGCTGTACCGGGTACGGGCGCTTCGCCAGGTGGGCCTGCGGCTCGACGAGATCGCCGCGGTGCTGCACCGCTCGCCGGAGGACTTGACGGCCCTGCGCGATCTCCTGGCTGGCCAGCTGGCCGAGCTGGACGTCCAGTCCCGCCGGATCGGCGAACTCCAGCAGCAGGTACGCGGACTGCTCCAGCGGTTGGTCGGCTCACGAATGCCGGATCCGGAGCAGTTCATGGCGGTGCTGGAGACCATGGCGTTGCTGGATGCCTATCTGAGCCGGGAACAGCGCGACCTGCTCGCCCAGCGCCGGGACGAGCTGGGTACGGACACGGTCGCGGCACTGCGGTCCGAATGGCTGGACCTCGTGCGCGGACTGCGCTGGCATCAGTTGAACGGAACACCGCCGGACGATCCGCGGGTACAGGTGCTGGCGGCGCGGTGGGACGCGGTCGGCAACGCCTTCGGTACCGGCGACGACCACGTGTTGCCGCACCTGTCCGCGGACGACGAGCAGCGGCTCCTCGCCGGCGTCGACGAGCTGTCCGTCGTGGGTAGCCGGGTCGCGGTCGAGCGGTCGGTCAACCTCGCCGCCCCGGACGGGGCCGGACTGCGCCGGGCACGAGAGGTCGGCCAGCGCGCCGGGATCCCCTTGGATCAGCTCATCCACGCCGACCCCCGGCCGGATCCGGCGGCCTGGTTGAACGCACATGGGTGGACAGTCACCGACGAACCGGTCCACGCCGTCGCGGACAGGTACCGGCGCAACCTCGCCGACCCGTACCTGGTCAGCAGGGTCGGCACTGCCGGTACCGGTGCGGGGGCGCCGACGGCCTGGTACACCGTCGCGTCGAAGGTCAGCGCAGGAAGGTGAACAGCCGTTCGCCGGTGGCCAGGGACATCGGGGGCCCGTCGTACCGCACCACGCCGACGGCCGGCCAGCTACCGGTATCCAGTGTGGCGTAGTCGAGTTCGGTGAAGCCGGCGGCGGCGAAGCGGGCCCGGACCGTGTCGTTCAGGTCCTCACCGGCTCGTGCCCGCGTCCAGAGCAGGGTCGCCGCCGGCCGGCACAGCGCCGGCGCGGTGGCGATGGTCCGGGCCAGGTCGGCGTCGCTGATGTTGCCGAGGACGCCGACCAGGAGAACCACGTCGGCCGGCACCGCGCCGAGATAGGTGTCCGTGACCCCGGCGTCCGCGGTGCGGACCTCGATGCGCGCGGCCGAGCCGGCCGCGGCCCGCCGGGCGCGGTCCGCGATCGCCGGATGAAGCTCCACCAGGACCGCGCTGACCCGCTCAGCGTCGGCCCGGTGCGCCAGCACCTCCAGCAGGTCGCGACCGTCGCCCGAGCAGCAACTCAGGACGCGGATCGGCCCGGGATACCGGTCCAGTACCCGCCCGAGGTAGCCCTGCACCGTGCGCAGCCGCCAGGACAGGTCGGAGTCGGGATCGTCGTACTGCCGATGCCATTCCTCGTAGTCGCGCAACCCGCTCATCCCCCGAACCTACGACGAGCCCGTTCCTCGCATGCGACGCCGTCAGGTCAAACGCTCCACTCCGGACTACGCAACAGCCCTGGCAGCCGTGGCGAAACTGCCGCCCGAGCGGCACAGCCTGTCCCTGCGCCTGCTTATGCGGGAGATCGAACGGACCCCGGCCGCCACCAACGGCAGGCCCTAACATGCGCAAAGCCCTGGACGAGAAAGTCCAGGGCTTCGGCTCACGCGGTCCGAGCCACTCCGACCGGGCAGGTCAGGCCGTTGGGGCCGTGGTTGCAGTAGCCGTACGGGTTCTTGGCGTCGGACAGGTACTGCTGGTGGTAGTCCTCGGCGTAGTAGAACCGGTCGAGCGGGCGGATCTCGGTGGTGATGGCACCGTACCCGGCCGCCCGGGCCACCGGCTCGAACGCCTCCCGGGCGGCGAGGGCCTCGGCGAGCTGCTCCTCGGTCGTGGTGTAGATGGCCGACCGGTACTGGGTGCCGACGTCGTTGCCCTGGCGCATGCCCTGGGTCGGGTCGTGGTTCTCCCAGAACACCTTGAGCAGGTCGGCGTAGGTGACCCGGGCCGGGTCGTAGACGACCTGCACCACCTCGGCGTGCCCGGTGTACTCCGAGCAGACCTCTTGGTAGGTGGGGTTCGGGGTGGTGCCACCGGCGTACCCAACCGCCGTGGAGATCACCCCGGGGATCTTCCAGAACATCTTCTCGGCACCCCAGAAGCAGCCCATGCCGAACACGGCGATCTGGGCGCCGGCCGGCCAGGGGCCGGTCAGCGGGGCGTCCAGAACGGTGTGCCGGCCGGCCACCGGCATCGGCTCGGACCGGCCGGGCAGGGCCTGGTCGCCGGCCACGGGCCGGACGAGCTTGGTGCGACGCAGGATCACTTTCGCGGACTCCTTTCAGCGTCTGGTACAAGGGTCCGCCGGCCGGCGCCATTCCGCCCGCCACCCTTACAGACCGGTGACGGCGAGATCTTGGACGCCGGCCCGCGGCCCGCCGGGCTCAGAGCGCAGCCGCGATCCGGGCCGCGTACCCGGTGGCCTCCTCGTCGGAGGCGTACTTGCCGCGCGGCCAGAAGAACCCGCGCAGCCCGTCCTTGCGCCGGCGCGGTACCACGTGGCAGTGCAGATGCGGCACGCTCTGGCTGATCACGTTGTTCATCGCGACGAAGCTGCCGTCGGCGTCGAGGCCTTTCTGGACCGCGTCGGTGATCCGCTGCACGAATCCGAAATACCCGGCAAGCGATGATGCCGGTAGATCCAGCAGCGTGACCAGGTGCGGACGCGGTATCACCAGCACATGGCCGGGAAACACCGGCCGGGTGTCGAGGAACGCGACGCCGGCCGGTTCCGCGGCCACGGTGAACGCGGATACCGAGCCCGCGACGATGCCACAGAACACACATTCCGCCACGGAGGAGAAGACTAGCCTCATGACCATGACCTACGGCTTCGACACCCTCGCCATCCATGCCGGCCAGGACCCGGATCCGCGCACGGGTGCGGTGGTCCCGCCGATCTACCAGACCTCCACATACGCGCAGCATGCCGTCGGGGAGCCGCGGCTGGGGTACGAGTACAGCCGTACCGACAACCCGACCCGTGACGCGCTGCAGCAGTGCCTGGCGGCGCTGGAGGGCGGTCGGCGAGGGCTGGTATTCGCGAGCGGGATGGCGGCCGAGGACACCCTGTTGCGCACCGTCTGCCGGCCGGGTGACCACGTGGTGATCCCCAACGACGCGTACGGCGGCACCTTTCGCCTCTTCGCCAAGGTGGCGCACAAGTGGGGGCTGGACTTCGACGTCGCCGATCTGTCCAATGTGGACGAGACCCGAAGCAGGGTGCGCGACACGACCCGGGTCATCTGGGTCGAGACGCCCACCAACCCGCTGCTCAACATCGCCGACATCGCGGCGCTGGCCCAGCTCGCCCACGACCGGGGCGCCCGGCTCGTGGTGGACAACACGTTCGCCAGCCCGTACCTGCAACAGCCGCTCGCGCTCGGCGCGGACGTGGTGGTGCATTCGACGACCAAGTACCTCGGTGGGCACTCCGACGTCGTGGGCGGCGCGCTGGTCACCGCCGACGAGGGGCTGGCCGACGAGCTGAAGTTCCACCAGAACGCGATGGGCGCCGTCGGTGGCCCGTTCGACGCGTGGCTGACGCTGCGCGGTACCCGTACCCTCGGGGTCCGGATGGACCGGCACTGCGACAACGCCGAGCGCGTCGTCGAGCTGTTGACCCGCCATCCGAAGGTCCGTCAGGTCTACTACCCGGGGCTGCCCGACCACCCGGGGCACGACGTGGCGGCCAAGCAGATGCGCCGCTTCGGCGGCATGGTGAGCTTCCGGACCGGTGACCCGGAGTCGGCCATCGCAGCGTGCAACCGGGCGAAGCTGTTCACTCTCGGCGAATCGCTCGGCGGCGTGGAGTCGCTGATCGAACATCCTGGCCGGATGACCCACGCGAGCGTGTCCGGATCGGCGCTGGAGGTGCCCGCCGACCTGGTCCGGTTGTCGGTCGGCATCGAGACGGTGGATGATCTCCTGGCGGACCTGGAGTCCGCGCTGTCCTGACCCTCGTTGGACCAGCGACACAGGAGGTTGTCATGGTGGACGAGTCGGCTACCTGGGTGGGTGCCACGGCGCGGGACATCGCGCGGGCGGTGCGCCGGGGCGACACGTCGGCGACGCAGGTCGTGGCCGACCATCTGGACTACATACAGGCGTACGACGAAACGGTCAACGCGTTCCGGGTGATCCGGGCGGCGGCGGCGATCACCGAGGCGGAGGCCGTCGACGAGCAGGAGGACCTGGCCAACCTGCCGCTGGCCGGGGTACCCATCGCCGTCAAGGAGAACACCCCGGTCGCCGGGGTGCCGACCTGGTACGGGTCGGCGGCGGCCCGCGCCGGGACCGCCGAGGCCGACCACGAGGTGGTCCGGCGGCTGCGCGGGGCGGGCGCGGTCGTGGTCGGCACCACCCGGATGCCCGAGCTGGGGCTGTGGGCGCTGACCGACGACGAGACCGCGATCACCCGCAACCCGTGGCGGACCGACCGCACCCCGGGTGGCTCCTCGGGCGGCGCGGCCGCCGCCGTGGCCGCCGGGCTGGTACCCATCGCCCACGGCAACGACGGCCTCGGTTCGGTCCGGATCCCGGCCGCGTGCTGCGGACTGGTCGGGATCAAGCCGGGCCGGGGGGTGGTGCCGGCGCAGATGCCGGTCGAGGACTGGTTCGGCATGACCGAGCACGGCATCCTGGCCACCACCGTCGCCGACGCGCACGTCGGGCTCTCGGTCCTGGCCGGCTGGACCTCCGCGCGGCTGGCGGAGCCCGGCCGGCTGCGGCTGGCCGTCTCCGCCCGCTCTCCACTTGTGGGGGTACGGGTGGACAAGCCCAACCGGGACGCCGTGCGCAACGCGGCCCGGCTGCTCGTCGCGGCCGGGCATGACACCGTGACCGCAAACCCCGCCTACCCCACCGTCACGGGCTTGCGCATCGTGGCCACCTGGTTGGCCGCCGCGTGCCGCGACCTGGAGGAGTCCGGCGTCGACCAGGCCGCGCTACAACCGCGCACCCGCCGGCACGCTGCGCTGGGCGAGCGGATCTGGCGTCGCGGCCTGGTCCGCGAGAAGGACCGTGTGGCCTGGCGGGCGGCGTGCGAGAAATGGTTCTCCGACGGTGGGTACGACGTGCTGCTCACGCCGGCCCTCGCGGGCAGCCCGCCGCCGGCCGTGGACTGGCATGCCCGGGCCTGGCGCGGCAGCTTCCTCACCTCCCTACGGTTTGCGCCCTTCGCGGGGGCGTGGAACTTCGCCGGCTTCCCGGGGATGGTGGTGCCGATGGGGGTACGGCCGGACGGCTTGCCCGTCGCCGTGCAGCTCATCGGGCCGCCCGGGTCGGAGCTCACCCTGCTCGGCCTGGCCGGCCAGCTCGAGCAGGCCTCCCCGTGGCTGCGGCACGCTCCCGGCTGGCCCAAGGTCGGTGCGACCATCAGCGGATGAACCTCGTCACGCTCGCCGACGTCGAGGCAGCCCGCAAGCTGCTCAACGGGGTCGTGCGGCAGACCCCGTTGGAGCCGTCCCGCCCGCTGACCGACAGGCTCGGCGGGCCGGCCTGGCTCAAGTGTGAGAACCTCCAGCGCGCCGGCTCGTTCAAGGTACGCGGCGCCTACGTGCGCATCGCCCGGCTCTCCGCGCAGGAGCGGGCCCGCGGGGTGGTCGCCGCCAGTGCGGGCAACCACGCCCAGGGCGTCGCCCTGGCGGCCGGGCTGCTCGGCACCTCAGCGACCGTCTTCATGCCCTTCGGCGCCGCGCTGCCGAAGCTGGCCGCCACCAAGGGGTACGGCGCCGACGTGCGCTCGGCCGGGTCGACGGTCGACGAGGCGCTGGTCGCGGCGCAGGAGTACGCCGAGTCGACCGGGGCGGTCCTGATCCACCCGTTCGACCATCCGGACATCATCGCCGGCCAGGGCACCTGCGGGCTGGAGATCCTGGAGCAGTGCCCGGACGTGCGCACCATCCTCGTCGGTGTCGGTGGCGGCGGGCTGATCTCCGGCATCGCGGTGGCCGCCAAGGCGCTGCGGCCGGACCTGCGGGTGGTCGGGGTGCAGGCGGAGGAGGCGGCGGCCTACCCGGCCTCGCTCCTGGCCGGGCGTCCGGTGCCGGTGGCGCAGCTGACCACGATCGCCGACGGCATCGCGATCGGCTGCCCGGGCGACCTGCCCTTCGCGCACGTGCGCGAGCTGGTCGACGAGGTCGTCACGGTCACCGACGAGGACATCTCCCGGGCGCTGCTGATGCTGCTGGAGCGGGGCAAGCTCGTGGTCGAGCCGGCCGGCGCGGTTGGCGTGGCCGCGCTGCTGGCCGGCCTGGTCACCGTGCCCACGCCGGCCGTGGCGGTGCTCACCGGTGGCAACGTCGACCCGCTGCTCCTGCTCAAGGTGATCGAGCACGGGCTGGCCGCGGCCGGCCGGTACCTGCGGCTGACCATCCGGTGCGGCGACCGGCCGGGGCAGCTCGCCCAGCTGTTGACCCTCATCGGGGAGCGGGGCGCCAACGTCGTCGACGTGGCGCACCGCCGGCACGACCCCGAGCTCAACCTCGGCGAGGTGGAGATCGACCTGTCGGTGGAGACCCGGGGCGAGGACCACGCCGACGAGCTGATCGACGCGCTGCGCGCCGCCGGCAACCGGGTGACCGAGTGGATCAACCGGTGAACGGCGCGAACTTGACGACCGTGACCTTGATGTCCTTGCCGCTCGGTGCGGTGTAGGTCACCGTGTCCTCGGCCCGGGCGCCGAGGATCGCCGTGCCGAGGGCGGACTCCGGGCTGTAGACCGTCAGGTCGGTCGTGGAAGCGATCTCCCGCGAGCCGAGCAGGAAGGTCTCGGTGTCGTCCTTGTCGTCGTCGAAGTAGATGGTCACCACCGAGCCGGTGACCACCGAGTCGCCGGTCGGCGCCTCGCCCACGTGGGCGGTGCGCAGCAGCTCGGTGAGGTAGCGGATGCGCCCCTCCTGCTTGCCCTGCTCCTCGCGGGCGGCGTGGTAGCCGCCGTTCTCCCGCAGGTCGCCCTCTTCCCGTCGCGCGTTGATCTCCGCGGCGATCACCGGCCGGTTCGCGATGAGCTCGTCGAGTTCGGCCCTCAGCCGGTCGTACGCGTCCTGGGACAGCCAGGTCCCCTCGCGATCGGTGGTGGACACGATGGGATCTCCTCCAGGTGGGAAGTCGGGAAACTACCAAGTTATCAAAGCCGGTGTGAACGCCGCATTGCTGAAGCAACCGGCTAGGCGCGCCGGCACCCCAGCACGTCGACCGCGTCCGGGCGGGCCCGGGTGGGCAGCGGGAACCGGACGGTGACCGTCGTGCCGGTGCCCACCGGTACCTCCGCGTACCCGACCTCGCCGCCCGAGCGGTCCTTGGCCGTGACCCGGCACACGGCGGGGGCCGGGTCGTGCTTGCGGACGGTGAGCGTCACCGTGATCGACGAGTCGGTCACCTCGTCGGCGGCGGTCACCTGGGCCCGGTAGGGCGGGTCGCCGTACCGGCCGTACAGCCGCCCGGTCACGGCGAACGCGCCGAGCGCGAGCAGGACCAGCAGGGCGACGGGTACCCAGCGCCGCAGCCGGCCGGGCCCGCGGCGCCGCCCGTACCGGCCCGGCGGGAACACCGGCGCCTCGGGAGTGTTGGTCACGGTCAGTGGTCCTCGCAAGAAAAGCTGTCGTACCGGTACGCAAGAATGGGCGGGTTCCATCATGGCAGGCGAGCGCAGGGAGCTTGGTGTGGGCGAGCAGTTGCGGCTGATGGCCGTGCACGCACATCCCGACGACGAGTCGAGCAAGGGCGCCGCGACCATGGCCAGATACGTCGCCCAGGGTGTCGACGTGCTGGTCGTGACGTGCACCGGCGGCGAGCGGGGCAGCGTGCTCAACCCCAAGCTCGACCGGCCGGAGATCTGGGAGCAGATCAGCGAGTTGCGCCGCCTGGAGATGGAGCGGGCCCGGGAGATCCTCGGGGTGCGCCAGGATTGGCTCGGCTTCGTCGACTCCGGCCTGCCCGAGGGCGACCCGCTGCCGCCCCTGCCGGACGGCTGCTTCGCCCTGCAGGACGTCGAGCAGGCGGCCGAGCGGCTGGTCCGGGTGATGCGCGAGTTCCGGCCGCACGTGGTGCTGACCTACGACGAGGAGGGTGGCTACCCGCACCCCGACCACCTCATGACCCACAAGGTGTCGGTGGTCGCGTTCGACGCCGCCGGCGACCCGGAACGCTACCCCGACGCGGGGGAGCCCTGGCAGCCGCTGAAGCTCTACTACCACATATGGGCCCGGGCCCGGTGGGTCACGCTGCACGAGGGCATCCTCGCGGCCGGGCTGGAGTCGCCGTTCACCGAGTTCATCGACCGGATCGCGCAGTGGCCGAGCAAGGACCACCGGATCACCACGCGGGTGGAGTGCGGCGAGTGGTTCGAGACCCGCGACGACGCCCTGCGGGCCCACGCCACCCAGGTCGACCCGGACGGGTTCTGGTTCAAGGCGCCGCTGGACATCCAGCGGCAGGTCTGGCCCACCGAGGACTACGAGCTGGTGCGCTCCTTCGTGGACAGCCCCACGCCCGAGGACGACCTGTTCGCCGGCGTCGCCGAGAAGGTGTGCGCGTAGGCTTTGGGACGGCGGGGAGGAGGTACCCCCAATGGTGTGGGCGGAGAACAACTTCGGCGACACGGTGTCCGACGGCATGGCCGGGCCGATGGGCCTGCTTATCATCCTGCTGCTGGGGATCGCGACCGTGCTGCTGATCCGCAACATGAACAGCCGGCTGCGCCGGTTGCCCGAGCGCTTCCCCCATCAGGACGACCCCGATGGCCGGGCACCCGGGACGAGCGGCCGGCCGGCCGATCCCTCGGTCGACGGTTAATCGTCCGGCGGCTTCAATTATCTAGACTTCGCGACATCTATAGGGCATTCGGCTGCCCGCAGTACTGACGCGCCCCCCTCGGGTGGCATAGCCTTCGCGCGGGGGCGTGATGCGCCCTCTCCGTGCATGGAAGGGCGGTGCCGCGATGCCAGTGATGGTCAGCCACCGCCCCGCGAGGGCCACGGACCGGCGATGACGGTCCTGCGCCGCGCCGCGCGGGTACTGGGCCTGGCGGGGACGAGCCGCCGGCTCAAGATCCTCTATGCAACCGTGCTCCCCGCCGCGGTACTGGTGGCCGTCGGCGGCATGGGGTGGTACGCGCCGCTGCCGGTGAGCCCGGCGGACGCCGGCCGGCTCGCCGTAGCGGGCGGCGCGGTGATCCTGGCCGGGCTCGCCCGGGTCCGGGTCCGGATCGGGGCCGCGCAGATCTCGCTGGGCTGGGGCGAGGCTGCCCTGATCATCGTGATCTACCTGCTCCCGCTGGGCTGGGTACCGGCCACGATGCTCGCCGGTGCCGCCGTCGCGCAGGTCATCCTGCGGATCGCCGGCGAGGTGCGTACCCCGCTCAACATGGCCTACAACGCGGCCAACCTCGCCATCGCCGCGGCCGTGGCGGCGGCGGTCGCCGTCCCGCTCCTCCCGGCCTCGCGTGACCTGGGTGACCCGCGCATCCCGCTCGCGCTGATCCTCGCCGCGATCGTCTACACCGCGGTCAACCTGGTGCTCTTCGCGGCCGTGGTCAGCCTCCACGCCGGGGCCGCGTTCGCCGAGGTCGTCCGGCGGTCCCTCGGTGGCAAGCTCTTCATGATCGTGGGCAACATCGCGGTCGGCCTGCTGGTCGTGGTGACCAGCCGGGAGGATCCGCGCTGGCTGCTGGTCCTGCCCCCGGTGCTGTGGCTGCTGCGCCAGTCGTACGGAAACCGGCTGCGCGCCGACGACGAGCGGCGCGGCTGGCAGGAGTTCTCCCGGGCGACCGAGGCGCTCAACCGGCTGGAGGAGCGCGGCGTCGCCGAGGCCGGCGTGCACGGCGCGGCCCGGCTCTTCCCGGCCGCGACGATCGAGGTGCAGGTCCTGCGCCCCGACGGGACGCGCAGCTACCGGGGCGCGGGCGAGGCGGCCGTGACCGCCGGCCCGGCCTCCGACGCGCCGCCCGGTCCGCACGCCGTGCTGCGCCCGTTGCAGGTGGGCGGCGCCGACGTGGGGGAGCTGCGGCTGCACTTCCCGGTGCCGGTACAGCTGACGCCGCGGGAGCAGATGCAGCTCTCCGCGTTCGCCGACGCGCTGGCCGCGGCGCTGCACGACGCCGCGTCGCACCGCGAGCTGCAGGCGCTGTCCGCGCGCAGCCTGCACGCCGCCTCCCACGACGGGCTCACCGGCATCGCCAACCGCGACGCGCTGCTGGCCAAGGGCAACGGCGCCCTGCGGGTGCTCGACCGGCACACCCCGGTCGCCCTGCTGTTGCTGGACGTCGACCACTTCAAGGAGGTCAACGACACCCTGGGCCACGCCGCCGGCGATGAGCTGCTGCGCATCCTGGCCCGCCGGATGCGCGACTACGGCCGTCGCGACGAGCTGGTCGCGCGGCTCTCCGGCGACGAGTTCGGGCTGCTCGTCACGTCGCTGGACGGGCCGGCCGCCGCGGACGAGGAGGCGCCCGGGCTGGGCCAGGCGCTGCGCCGGGCCCGGGAGCTGGCCGACGTGATCGCCTCGCCGACCGAGGTCGCCGGGGTCCAGCTCGCGGTCGAGGGGTCGATCGGGGTGGTGGTCGCGCCGGCCGGCAGCGTGGACATGACCGAGCTGCTGCGTCGGGGGTACATCGCCATGTACCGGGCCAAGCGCGGCGGCGGCGCGGTCGGCTGCTACGACGGTACCGGCGACGACGGCAGCACCGACCGGCTCGCCCTGCTCGCCGAGCTGCGCGAGGCGGTCAACGCCACCAACCAGCTCGTGCTCGCCCTGCAGCCGGCGATCGACCTGGGTACCGGCGCGCCGACCGGCGTCGAGGCGCTGATCCGGTGGCGGCATCCGCGCCGGGGTGAGCTGCCGCCGAAGGAGTTCATCGCGGTCCTGGAGAACAGCGACCTGGTCGGCACGTTCACCCGGTACGTGATCGACCGGGCGCTCGCGGTGGCGGCCGAGTGGGCCGCGCACGACGTGCCGGTACCGGTCTCGGTCAACCTCTCCCCGCGCAGCCTGCTCGATGCCGACCTGCCCGCCCAGCTCGCCGAGCTGCTCGCCAAGCACGGGGTACCGGCGAACCGGCTGGTGCTGGAGATCACCGAGACCGTCGTGGTCCCCGAGCACGACGCGATCAGCGCGGTCCTCGACGGGCTGCAGCACCTCGGGGTCCAGCTCGCCGTCGACGACTTCGGCACCGGGTACTCCTCGCTGAAGTTCCTCACCCGCGTGCACGTCGACGAGGTCAAGGTCGACCGCACGTTCGTCGCGCGCATGGTGGAGTCGCCGGAGGTCTGCGCGATCATCAAGACCACCGTCGACCTGGCCGCCCGGCTGGGCATCCGCGTGGTGGCCGAGGGCGTGGAGACCGCCGAGCAGCGCGCCGCACTGGCCAGGCTGGGATGCACCGCGGCGCAGGGGTACCACTTCTTCGCGCCGATGCCGGCGGAGAAGATCACCGGCGTGCTGGTCAACCTGGCGCGCGCCGCCGGCGGCCGGGTGATTCCGCTCCGGGGCGAGGGTGCGTCATAGGGTTGGCCCTATGGCCAACCGACTCGCCGACGCCCGTTCGCCCTACCTCGAGCAGCACAAGGACAACCCGGTCGACTGGTGGCCGTGGTCGCCGGAGGCCTTCGCCGAGGCCCGGCGGCGCGACGTGCCGCTACTCATCTCCGTCGGGTACGCCGCCTGCCACTGGTGCCACGTCATGGCGCACGAGTCGTTCGAGGACGCCGAGGTGGCCAAGCTGCTCAACGAGTACTTCGTGCCGATCAAGGTGGACCGCGAGGAGCGGCCCGACGTCGACGCCGTGTACATGACCGCCACCCAGGCGATGACCGGCCAGGGCGGCTGGCCGATGACGGTGTTCGCCACCCCGGACGGGCAGCCGTTCTTCTGCGGTACCTACTTCCCCCGGCCCAACTTCGTCCGGCTGCTGCACGCGGTGGACGCCGCCTGGCGCGAGCAGCGCGAGGCGGTGGTCCGCCAGGGCCAGCAGGTGGTCACCGCGATTGCGCAGGTGCACGGCGCGGGCCCCACGACGCCGATGGGCGCGGAGGTACTCGACGCCGCCGCGGCCCAGCTCTCCGACGAGTTCGACGAGACGCACGGCGGGTTCGGCGGGGCGCCGAAGTTTCCGCCGCACCTGAACCTGCTCTTCCTCCTGCGTCACCACCGGCGCACCGGCAATGACCAGGCGATGCCGGGAACGCAGCCGGAGCCGGGGTTTGGCGGAGGCGAGCACGGCGGACGGGCGATGCTGGGAACGCAGCCGGAGCCGGGGTTTGGCGGAGGCGAGCACGGCGGACGGGCGATGCCGGGAACGCAGCCGGAGCCGGGGTTTGGCGGAGGCGAGCACGGCGGACGGGCGATGCCGGGAACGCAGCCGGAGCCGGGGTTTGGCGGAGGCGAGCACGGCGGACGGGCGATGGAGATCGTGCGCCATACGTGCGAGCGGATGGCCCGGGGCGGGATCTACGACCAGGTCGCCGGCGGCTTCGCCCGGTACAGCGTCGACGGGCACTGGACGGTGCCGCACTTCGAGAAGATGCTCTACGACAACGCCCTGCTCCTCCGCGTCTACACGTACCTGTGGCGGCTGACCGGCGACCGGCTCGCCGTGCGGGTCGCGGGCGAGACGGCGGCGTTCCTGCTGGCCGACCTCGCCACCGCCGAGGGCGGGTTCGCCTCCGCGCTGGACGCCGACACCGACGGCGTCGAGGGGCTGACCTACGTGTGGACCCCGGGACAGCTGCGGGAGGTGCTGGGCGACGAGGACGGCGGGTTTGCGGCCGATCTGTTGGGCGTGACCCCGACGGGCACGTTCGAGCACGGTACCTCGGTCCTGCGGATGACCCGGGACGTCGACGAGGCCGGCGAGGAGGTCCGGGCCCGCGCCGGACGGGTCCGGGCCGCGCTGCGGGTGGCGCGGGACCGGCGGCCCCAGCCCGGACGGGACGACAAGGTGGTCGCCGCGTGGAACGGCCTGGCGATCACCGCGCTGGTCGAGGCGGCGCGGGTCCTGCCGGACTCCGCCCGGCTGGCCGAGGCGGCGGTCCGGGCCGGCACGCTGCTGGCCGACGTGCACCTGGTCGACGAGCGGCTGCGCCGGGTGTCGCGCGACGGCGTGGTGGGCAAGGCGCCCGGGGTACTGGACGACCACGGGTGCGTGGCCGAGGCGTTCTGCGCGCTGCACCAGCTCACCGGCGACGGGAAATGGCTGACGCTGGCCGGGCGCCTGCTCGACACCGCGCTGATCCGCTTCTCGGACGGGCGGGGCGGGTTCTACGACACGGCCGACGACGCGGAGGCCCTGGTGACCCGGCCGGCCGACCCGACCGACAACGCCACCCCGTCGGGGCTGTCCGCGCTGGCCGCCGCGCTGACCGCGTACACCGCGCTGACCGGCGAGGTGCGCTACCGGGAGGCGGCCGAGGCAGCCCTGGCGACCGTGGCGCCGGTCGCGGCCCGGCACGCGCGGTTCACCGGGTATGCGTGCGCGGTCGGGGAGGCGCACCTGTCCGGGCCGCTGGAGATCGCGGTGGTCGGGACGGGGCCGCTGGTCGAGGCCGCCTGGCGGCTGGCTCCGCCCGGTGCGGTGATCGTCTCGGGACAGCCGGACCAGCCCGGGGTACCCCTGCTGGCGAACCGGCCGATGGTCGGCGGCGCACCGACCGCGTACGTCTGCCGGGGTTTCTTTTGCGAGCGTCCGGTGACCGACCCCGCCGACCTGACCGTGCTCCTGGCCGGTTAGCCCTGAGCGAACGCCCTCCCTGTTGCCGCTGCAATCGTGTAAGCATGTAATCAATGCAGCACATGCAACGGGAGGAACGCATGAAGCACTTCGCTGGGCCGTGGGCCCGGGGTGGACGGAGCGAGCCGCCGCCGGCCGAGGACGCGCCGGCCTGGATCCTGGGCGCCCTGCCGGACGACTGGTTCATCGAGCGCCCCGACATCACCATCGACCGTGACGAGATCCTGATCGTCGGCCGGCTGCCCGAGCCCGGGCTCGGCGAGGACGCGACGGCCGCCGAGCGGGCCAGCGGGGAGGCCGGCCGGATCGCCAGCTTCCGCGAGTCCACCCGGGACCGCCGGATCGGCATCGCCAAGCAGGCCGAGCACCGGTACCGGCGGAAGGTGTCGTGGGGCGCCCGGGCCGGCGGCACGACCGAGCTGTTCACCACGTTCGGGGCGCCGGTGATGACCCGGTTGCGCCAGCCGGAGCGGCAGGTGCTGGACACGCTCATCGACGCCGGGGTGGCCCGGTCCCGCTCGGAGGCGCTGGCCTGGTGCGTCCGCCTGGTCGGGGAGCACGCCGACCAGTGGCTCGGTCAGCTCCGCGAGGCCATGGGCGCGGTCGACGAGCTGCGGCGGCAGGGGCCGACGCTGTAGCGGAGGGCGGCCGGCGACGCTTGCGCGGCGCTGGCCGCGCCGCCGCGCCGCCGCGCCGCCGCGCCGCGCGTTGGGATCTTGGACGCTGGTTCCCCTTGCGGGGGTGCCAGCGTCCAAGATCTATCGAGCGCCGCATAGGATCGCGGCGAGATGGATACCCGTACCGGTCTGCCCCTGGTCGGCATGGTGGGCGGCGGGCAGCTGGCCCGGATGACGCACCAGGCGGCGATCTCCCTCGGCCAGTCGCTGCGGATCCTCGCCACCGTGCCCGACGACGGCGCCGCCCTGGTCGCGGCCGACGTGCACATCGGCCACCCCACCGACCTCGACGCGCTGCGCGCTTTCGCCAAGGGCTGCGACGTGGTGACGTTCGACCACGAGCACGTCCCGTCCGAGCACATCGAGGCGCTGGTCGCCGACGGGGTGGTGGTCGCGCCGAGCGCCGCCGCGCTGCGGTACGCGCAGGACAAGCGGGCGATGCGGGAACGGTTGGGCGCGCTGGGCGTGCCGATCCCGCGCTGGGCACCGGGTGCGACCGCGGCCGACTTCGGCGACGAGGCCGGCTGGCCGATCGTGGCCAAGGCGGTGCGGGGCGGGTACGACGGCCGGGGCGTGTGGGTCGTGGACCGGGCGGACCCGCTGCCCGACACGGAGCTGATCGTCGAGGAGCGGGTACCGCTGCGCCGCGAGCTGTCCGCCCTCGTGGCGCGGTCGCCGTTCGGGCAGGTCGCCGCGTACCCGGTGGTGGAGACCGTGCAACGCGACGGGATCTGCGTGGAGGTGCTCGCCCCCGCGCCCGGCCTGGACCCCGAGCGCGCCGTCGAGGCGCAGCGCCTGGCCATCCGCCTGGCCACCGAGCTGGGCGTGGTCGGGCTGCTCGCGGTCGAGCTGTTCGAGACCGATGCCGGGCTGCTCGTCAACGAGCTGGCGATGCGCCCGCACAACTCCGGCCACTGGACCATCGAGGGCGCCCGTACCTCGCAGTTCGAGCAGCACCTGCGGGCGGTACTGGACTACCCGATGGGCGACACCGGGCTCACCGCGCCGGCCGTGGCGATGGCCAACGTGCTGGGCGGCGAGCTGGGCGGGATGTCGATCGACGAACGGCTGCACCATCTGTTCGCCACCGACCCGGGGGTGAAGGTGCACTTCTACGGCAAGCAGGTCCGGCCCGGCCGCAAGATCGCTCATGTGACGGCGCTGGGCGATGACATGGCGGCCGTCCGGGACCGGGCCCGGCGCGCCGCGCGCTGGCTGCGGGAGGGCCGATGAGCACGGTTGGGCTGATCATGGGCAGCGACTCGGACTGGCCGGTCATGTCGGCCGCCGCCGAGGCGCTGGCCGAGTTCGGGGTGCCGTACGAGGTCGGGGTGGTGTCGGCGCACCGAACCCCGCAGAAGATGCTCGCCTACGCCGAGCAGGCGGCCGACCGGGGGCTACGCGTGATCATCGCGGGTGCCGGGGGCGCCGCGCACCTGCCCGGCATGGTGGCGTCGGCGACGACGCTACCGGTGATCGGGGTACCGGTACCGCTGAAGTACCTCGACGGGCTGGACTCGCTGCTGTCGATCGTGCAGATGCCGGCGGGCGTGCCGGTCGCCACGGTGTCGATCGGCGGCGCCCGCAACGCCGGGCTCCTCGCGGTGCGCATCCTCGGCGCGAGCGATTCCGGGCTGCGCGCCCGCCTCGCCGCGTACCAGCAGGAGCTGAAGGACCTCGTCGCGGAGAAGGACAGAGCACTAACGCAGGCGGCCGAACGCTCCGCGTAGCCGCATGAGGTCGCGGCGCCGCTTCTCGAAGTTGGCGCCCAGCCCCACCAGCGCCGCACCGACCAGCGCCATCACCGTCCAGAGCAGGGCGGCGGTGGACAGGACGGCCAGCTCGTGCAGGGTTGCGATGATCAGCGCCCCGGCGCCGATCACGACGGGAGCCTGTTCCCGCCGCGCGGCTCCCCAGACGACGGTGGCGGCGGCCGCGACGATCAGCAGCGCACGGCGGGTCGGCGTCTGCCCGGTCGACAACACGATCGCGAGGCTGGGCAGGAAACCGGCCAGCAGCGCCACCCCGTACGCCGTCCAGCTCGACAGCTCCGGATGCCGCCGCACCTCCACGTACCCGGTGATGAGCGCGACCACCGCGACCGCGAGCGTGTACGCCTCCGGTACCCCGACGCCGCCCAGGCGCATGAGCAGCCACCAGGCGACGACCTCGTGGATGGCGCCGAGCCAGATCAGCGTGCTGCGGTACAGCCGGGGGCGGCCGGGTTTGGTCGCCGCGACCCCGAGCACCGCGCCCCACGCGCAGGTGAACACGGCCAGGTGCGGCAGCGACCGAGCGGCGAGCAGGAGGCCGAGGACGGCGCCCGCGTAGGCGCTGGCCTCCACGGTGATGGTCTCGCTCACCGCGTCGGGGCGGCGCAGGTGCGGCAGCAGCGCGGCGACGATGAGCTGGGAGCCGGCGACGGCGCCGACGAGGAACGCCGACACGTAGGTCGGCAGGCCGGCGAGCGAGCCGATGACCAGTGCGAGCAGGTTGCCGGCCGACGCGGAGACCAGCCAGCCGGTGATCCGGGCCGGCTGGCTGACCCCGAACAGCGCGGCGACCAGCCCGGCCAGGGCGGTGGCGGCGAGCGCGGTGAGGGTCGCCGGCCGGGCGGCGAGGCTGCCGGCGAGCCCGGCGCCGCCGGCGGCGACGCAGATCACCACGACGATCCGGCGCGCGGCGCGCAGCGGTTCAGCGGCGAGAGTGTCCGGGGGCTCGGGGCTCAGCGCGACGCCGAGGCCGCACAGCACGGCGACCGCCACCGCCCCGAACGGGCCGGCCGGCCACGGGCTGCGCAGCGCGTACGGCGTGATGAGCAGCGTGATCGCGATCCCCGGGATGACCACGGCGACGATCCGGGCCTGCACCGCGCCGGCCCGCCCGCCGAAGCCGAAGGCGCCGAGGGACGCGGCCAGGGTGAGCACGAGCGCGGCGAGGACCTGGCTGCTGTCGCCGACCCAGGACGCCAGGGGTCCGAGGGACGCCAGCGAGTCGCGCGGCGGCCCCTGCCAGACGTTGTCGACCCAGCGGTACGGGCCGATGAGCGCGGCGATGACGGACGGTGCCAGTTCCAGCGCGGCCAGTGCCGTGGCGGGACCGGCCGCGAGCAGGAGCACGTACCCCTGCCGACGGGGCAGCCGCCGGGCGCGCAGGGTGTGCACGAGGGTGGGCCGGGGCCGCGGCGCCCGCAGCCCGGCACCGGCGCGGGTCGCGTGCCGGGCGGCGATGGCCGCGCGCAGCAGCTCCGCGACGACGGCGAGCAGGGCGGCGGCCGCCGCGTAGACCGCGACGGGCAGCCGGGTGGCGAGGGTGGCGATCGCGATCGCGGTACCCCCGACCGCCACGCCCGCCGTCGCGAACGGCAGGAACGGCTCGTCGTCGCAGGTGACCGCGACGACGGCGAGGGCGAGGCAGAGCCCGGCCAGGCCGGCCGTGAGCACCATCGACAGCGGCTGATGCAGCGCGGCCGAGCCGCACGCGGCGGCACCGGTGAGGGTCAGCATGGCCCCCGCCAGGCCGGCCCCGCCGATCTGCACGAGGTGCTCGGCCTCGAACACACGATGGGTACGGATGGCCGTCGCGGCCACGGTGGCGTAGATCACCGCGGACATGAGCAGGGTCGTGGCGGTGACGTCGGGCCGGACCAGGCTGGCCCCGACGGTGTCGGCGAACAGTATCGTCGCCACCCCTGCCCGGGCCCAGGCAATGGTCGGGTCCGGCGAGCGCGCGGCGGCGATGCCGGTGACCGTCGACACCAGCCCGCTCACCGCGATCGGCGACCACCAGGGCAGCGCGAACGCGGCCGGTACCGCCAGCGCGGCGAGCCCGACCAGGACCACGCCGACCGCCTGCGACGCCGGTGGGGGCAGGGCCACCAGCGCGGCGATCGCGAGCAGCACCAGCGCCACCGGGATCTGCCGCCCGGGCCCGCCGGGGACGTGCGCGTTCCAGATGGCGAGGTCGGCGTGCCAGATCCGGTGGTTGGCGCGCAACGCGTTGATGCCGCCGATGACCGCCGCGATCCCGGCCACCCCGGCGAGGATGCCGCCGACGAGCGTGCTGCCGAAGGTCGGGCCGCGCCGCAGACCGACCGGCAGGGCCCGGACCCCGAGCGCCACGGCGAGGACCACCCCGGCCGCGGTCGCCAGCGGGTACTGCGGGACGAGCAGCGCGGCGACCCGGGCGACGGCGGCGATCGCCGCCGTGGTGACCCCCATGGCCGCGAGGTCGGAGCCGTCGAGCCGGGCGGTGGGCTGGCGGCTGGCGTCCAGCCATGGCGCCAGGACCAGCAGGACGGCACCGGCGAGCAGCAGCGCGGCGACCCCGAGGTCGGCCAGCGCCACGTGCCGGGTGTTGAACGCGACCAGCGCGACGGTCACCGCACCCAGGGTGGCGCCCAGCGTCGGCAGGGGGGTGGTCGCCGAGCGGGCCACCCGGGCGAGCGCGGCCGCGCCGAGGGTACCGGCGACGGCCAGGAAGCCCGCCGCCAGGATCGGGCCGGGGACCTTGCTGTCGGGGGCGAGCGCGGCCGTGGCGAAGGCCACCGCGCCGGGCAGCGCGAACGCCGCGCCCCCGAGCGCCGCCTCGGCCACCAGGTCACTCGGGCCGCCCCCGGCGGTGATGGCCAGCCAGGGCGCCGCCCCGATCACCACGCCGGCCACCGCGATCCCGGTCAGCGTGATCGCGGCGGCACCGGGCCGGGCCAGGGCGATCGCGGTCGCGTAGAAGCCGAGCAGGGCGGCCGCGCCGATCCGCAGCCAGGCCGCCCGCTCGGTGCGCGCGGCCAGCCCGTACCCGCCGATCGCCACCGCGCCGGCCACGAGCACCAGCGGCGCGGCCGCGAACGGCAGCCGCAGCGTCGCCGGGATCAGCAGCAGGGTGACGGTGAGCCCGACCACCGCGCCGTCCGCGCGGATGCCGGGCGGCAGCATCAGCACGATCGCGACGGTCACGATGAACGCGGCGAGGGCGAGCTGCCACGAGTCCGGGCCGGCGGCCACCGCGACCCGGTGCTGGTACTGGGTGAGGTCGGCCTTCCAGACCGGGGCCGCGGCGCGCAGGGTCGCGACGATGCCGTCCATGCCGCGGGCCAGGACGATCACCCCGACGGTACCGGCGGCCAGCGCGCCCGCCACCTGCGGCCCGAGCCGCGCGACGGCCGGCACGTAGCGCAGCGCGACCGCCGCGAGCAGGATGGCCAGCGCGGTGGCGACCAACCCCCGGCCGGGTACCGCCACGGCCGTGAACCGCCCGGCCGCACCGATGATCGCGAGCGTGAAGAGCCCGGCGCCCACGTCGGCGAACGGCCACCGGCGCAGGATCAGCCCGCCGTCGAAGCCGACGGTACCGGCGAGGACCAGCGCGGCGGCGCCGGCCAGCGCGGCCGGTACCGTGTGCGCCTGGGCGAGCGCGACCGTGGCGCAGACCACCGAGGCGAGCACCGCGGCCCCGTGCAGTGCCCAGGCGGCGTCCTCCAGGTAGGCGGTGCCGTTGGGTCGGCTGCGCAGCACCATCGCCATCACGAGGTCCAGCAGCCCCACCGCCGCCAGCGCCCCCGACCAGGCGACCGCGTCGTGCAGCAGCGGCCCGGCCAGCAGCGGGACGACCGGCTGCAACAGCAGCATCGTGGCGAACCGGGGCGCCTTGAGATGGGTGAGGTTGCGGTACCAGGCCGAGACGCCCGCGGTGGCCAGGAAGATCAGGCCGGCCCAGGTGGTCCGGGGCAGCCCCATGTGCGTGAACCAGGCCGAGCGCACCGCGAACGCGTCCAGCAGCACGTAGAGCAGGCCGACCGAGGCGATGGTCTCCGCGGTGGACGTCAGCGACCGGCGCGCCACCGGGATCGCCCCGGCGAGGATAGCCACCGCGAGCACCGTGAACACCGCCACCCGGCCGCTGCCGGCGAGGGTACGCAGCAGGTAGGCGGTACCGGTGACGGCGACCAGCAGGGCGCCGAGCCAGAGCAGCACGTTCTGCATGGACCGGCTGGACACCTCAGGCCCGTGCGCGTGCGGGGCGGCCCCGGGGACCGGCGGGCCACCGTTGCCGGACAGCGGTACCGCCTTGGCGGTCTTCGTCGCCTTCATCCGGGGCGGCGCGATCGTGGGCTGCCGCTGGCCGGATACTAGATCGCGGGCGCCGCCGAACCCGACCGGCGGCGGCGTGCGGACCCGGAACAGCCGGGTGCCCTGCGCGGCCTGCTGCTGCTCGTTGGCCTGCAACAGCAGGGACCGGGTGGCGATCGCGCCCTGGATCCGCTTCATCAGCACCGCCCGGGCCTCGACCATGTCCCGGTTGCGGAACTGCATCTTGGTGATCACCTTGCTGAGCTCGGCGATCTCCTGCTCCACGGTGCGACCGCATTCGGCGCAGCCGGTCACCGTGTCAGCGCGGGCACCACAGTTGGAGCAGGGGTATGTCCCCACGGCTGCCCTCCTGTCGGGTTATGCAGCAAAGCATGCCGAGTAAGGAGGGTCTGTGGCTAGACCCGAAGATCGGGCGGGTGCCCGATCAGGTGAGCACCGGCCGCCCCATGCCGCGGTACTCCCAACCGGCGCGCACCCAGACGGGCTGGTCGAGGCAGTTCCGTGCGTCGATGACGCGACGCCCGGCCGCCAGCTCGGCCAGCCCCACCGGGTCGGCGTTGCGGAACTCCTCCCACTCCGTGAGCACGCACACCAGGTCCGCCCCGGTCACCGCGTCGATCAGCGTCTTGGCGTAGCCGACCTCGGGCAGCTCCCGCTCGGCGAGGGTCATGCCCTCGGGGTCGTAGACGACGACGGTGGCGCCGGTGCGGTGCAGCTTGCGCGCCACCGCCAGGGCCGGCGAGTCACGGACGTCGTCGGAGTTGGGCTTGAACGTGGCGCCCAGCACCGCGATCTTCCGGCCGCTCAGGTCCGGGCCGGCCGGGCCGTTGGGGCGCTCCAGCAGCTCGGCGGCGAGCTGGACCACGCGCTGGCGGCGGCGCTGGTTGATCAGGTCGACCTCGTGCAGGAACCGCAGCGCCTCGCCGACCCCCAGCTCCTGGGCCCGGGCCTGGAACGCGCGGATGTCCTTGGGCAGGCAGGCGCCGCCGAAGCCGAGCCCGGCGCGCAGGAACTTGTTGCCGATGCGGGGGTCGTACCCGATCGCCCGGGCCAGTTGGGTGACGTCGGCGCCGCTGGCCTCGCAGACCTCGGCCATCGCGTTGATGAACGAGATCTTCGTGGCGAGGAACGCGTTGGCGGCGACCTTGACCAGCTCGGCGGTGGCGAAGTCGGTGACCACGACCGGTACTTCGCGGTCCTCGTTCTGTGCGAGGTCGAACACGCCCTTGTGCGCGGAGTACAGCATCGCCTGTGCCCAGTCACTCTTCACGCCGAAGATGACCCGGTTGGGGCGCAGCACGTCCTCGACGGCGAAGCCCTCCTGGAGGAACTCGGGGCTCCACGCCACCTCGACCTCGGTGCCGGGCTGGCTGAACCGGTGCACCAGGTCCTCGACCCATTCGGCGGTGCCGACCGGTACGGTCGACTTGCCCACGATGAGCGCTTTGCGGGCCAGCCGCTGCGCCAGCGAGGTGACGGCGCTCTCCACATAGGACAGGTCGGCGGCCAGCCCGTCCGGCCGCTGCGGGGTGCCGACGCAGATGAAGTGCACGTCGCCGAACTCGGCCACCTCGTCGTAGGAGGTGGTGAAGCGCAGCCGTCCGGTGCTCAGGTTCTTGCGCAGCAGCTCGTCCAGGCCGGGCTCGTGGAACGGCACCTCGCCGGCGGAGAGCTTGGCGATCTTCGCGGCGTCCGGGTCGAGGCCGAGCACCTCGTAGCCCATCTCGGCGAAGCAGACCGCGTACGTCGCACCAAGGTAGCCGGTACCCAGGAAGGTCAGCCGGGGGCGCTGGGCGCCGGAGGGCGGGCTGACCGGCAGGGTGGGCTGCAAGGCCTGGTTTGTCGGGTACGCAATGGTCACGCCGGTTCTCCGCTCCTGTACGGGCGACACGACACGCGGTGGTAACGCCGTCGGGGCGAGGATAGTCGCTGATGCTCCGGTCGGCTCGCCCGACGTACCTTACATGAGCCCGTGTCCATAGACCCTGGACGCTGGTACCCCCCTCCAGAGGTGCGAGCGTCCGAGATCTCGATATGACGGAGTGGGCGCGGACCGACTCAGAACCGCCGGGTCCGGTCCGGGTCGTCCGGCGGCTCCGGCTCGACCGGATTCGTCGGTACGGTCGGCGGCTCGGCCGGCCCGTACGTGCGCGACGGCGCCGCCGGGAACGAGGGCGAGCTGGGCGGCGCCGGGGGTCCGCTCGACGGTGGCCCGCTGGACGGCGCGGTCGGCCCGCCCGACGGTGCGCCGCTGGTCGCCGGGGGTCCGCTCGACGGCGCAGGCGGGCTGCTCCACGGCGTCGCCGCGCCGGACCGCGGCGGGGCCGGTGGCAGGTTCGGGGAGCCGCCGGGCGGGGTCGGCATCGGGGGCGGCGAGTAGCTCGGCGGCCCGCTCGACGGGGGCGGCCCGCTCGACGGGGACGGGCTGGCCGGCGGTTTCGGCGGCATCGGTGGCGGCGCCGGCATCGGCGGTGGCCCGTAGGTCGGGCTGGGCGGCCTCGGCATCGGTGGCGGAGGCGGCGGGGCTGGCGGCATCGGCGGCGGGCCGAAGCCGGACGGCGGGCCGGCCGGTGAGCCGCTCGACGGCGGTGCGTAGCCGGGCGGCGGTGGGTAGCCGGGCGGCGGTGGGTAGCCGGGCGGCGGCGGGTTGTAGCTGGGCGGTGGCGCGTTGTAGCTGTGCGCTCCACCGGAGGGCGTGGTGAAGCTGGACGGGGGCGGGTACAGCGGCCGGGTCGCGGAACTCTCGTCGTCGGGTGCGGCATGCGCCGGTGAACCCGAGGTGGGCGAGCCGGACGTCGGTACCGGTGCGCCGGAGACCGGCGGCTCGTACGGGCCGGCCGACGGAGCGCCGGGGTAGAGCGGCGCGCCGGAGGTGGGGTAGGCCGGGGCGCCCGGGTAGGGCGGGTAGCCCGGTGGCGCGGCTCCGAAGGGCGCCGCAGCGGCCGGCTGTGCCGTGCGCCGCCAGCGGTGCGGGCTCAGCACCGTCGCGAGCAGCGGTACGGCGAGCAGCGTGGGGATCCCGTACGCGCCCGGGATGACCAGCATGCCGTGCGCGTCGAGCAGGGTCGCGTCGCGGAGGGCGTCGTCGAAGCTCTTGGTGGCGACCGCCGCCCATCCCTGGAACCCGAGGTAGGCCAGCCCCGCCAGCAGCGGGCCCAGCGGGGAGAACCGGGGCAGGACCAGCAGCGCGTATAGCCCGCCGGCGAGAAGCAGCAGGACCAGCCCAACGGCCAGCCCGCCGTACTCGTGCCGGCTGCTGGACCCGACCTGCTTGGACATGGCCTCGAAGGTCCGGATGCCCCCGATGCCGACGAGCACGTAGACAGCAGCGGCCAGGATGAGGGATAAGGCGATCGAGCCGACGTGGCGCATGGTGCCTCCCGGATCGTGCGGTCGCGCAGAAACCTATCCTGTCAGGTCAAGCACGCGGCTCAGGCGGACAACGGCTACCGGGACTGTTCCTCCCGCGTGGTCTCTCCGGGAGGGGTACGCCACGGCGAGCCGAACTGGCCGGGCACGACCCGCTCGGTGGAGTTCTCGTCACCGAAGGGGCTGCCGCCGAGCGGCGTGGTCCCCGGCGTGGTCGGGGTCCAGAAGTCCTTGGTGGGCTCTCCGGTACCCGCCTCGCCGGGTTCGGTCGTCTCGCCCAGCTCCGGCTCGCCGGCCACGACCGGCCAGCGCCGCCACCGGCCCACGCTGGCCACGCCGACGAGCAGCAGCGTGCCCAGGACCAGCGAGGCGCCGCTGGCGATCGGCGCGGACGCCGGTGCCTGGTGGCCGAACAGCGAGATGTTGTCCTTGAACAGCTTGTACAGGTCCTTGCCGTCGACGAGCGCGCCGACGTAGGTGGCCACGTAGACCAGCCCGGTCAGCACCGCGCCCAGCGGGGAGTACCGCAGCGTGCCGAGCAGGCCGAGCAGCAGGCCGGCGCCGGCGAGGAACAGCAGCGGCCAGACGAAGTTGCGGGCGGACCAGGTACCCGTGCCGACCGCCTTCTGGAAGGCGGGCATCGACTGGGTCTGGCCGAACGCGATCAACAACCACGCCGCGGGCGCGATCACCACCGCGGCGACAACAGTCCACAGGTGTCGCATACCGCGCACCGTACCGTGTCCGGATCGTTTGAACACCCCGTCGCAGCCAAAGTGTTGGCATGACGAGGGTCGATACCGCGACTACGGCAGGATAGGGGGCGGAACGGCGTCATGGGAGGTCAGGAGATGAGCGTCGGAGACGTGCTCTGGCGGCCGCGGCAGGGCCAGCGGTCCCGGGTCGGAGACTTCCTGGCGTGGCTCGGGCGGGAGCGCGGGCACACCTTCCCGGGGTACCCCGAGCTGTGGGAGTGGTCGACGACCGACCTCGCCGGGTTCTGGGGGGCCGTCTGGGACTACTTCGGCGTCATCGCCTATGAGTCACCCACCGACGTCCTGCCCGATGCCCGGATGCCGGGGGCCCGCTGGTTCCCCGGCGCCCGGCTCAACTACGCCGAGCACGTCCTGCGCGCCCCCGGGCTGGCCGACGACGACCCGGTGGTGCTCGGGTACGGGCAGACCCGCGTGCCGGTCACGTTGACCGTGGCCCAGCTTCGGGAGCAGGTCCGGCGGGCACGGGCCGGGTTGGTGCGGCTCGGCGTCGGGCCGGGGGACCGGGTGGCCGCGTACGCGCCCAACATCCCCGAGACGTTTGTGCTCATGCTGGCCGCGGCGAGCCTCGGCGCGGTGTTCTCGTCGTGCGCGCCGGAGTTCGGTACCCGCTCGGTCGTCGACCGCTGGCGGCAGATCGCACCGAAGGTACTCGTCGCGGTCGACGGGTACGTCTACGGCACCCGGCGGGTGGACCGCCGGCCCGAGGTCGCGGCCGTCCACAGTGCACTGTCCTCTGTGGAGCACGTGGTCATGCTGTCCTATCTGGACGGTACGGGCGACGACGGGTGGTCGGCGCTGACCGCCGAGACCGACGAGCCGCTCACCTTCACGCCGGTGCCGTTCGACCACCCGCTCTACGTGCTCTACTCCTCGGGTACCACCGGGTTGCCCAAGCCGATCGTGCACGGTCACGGCGGGATCCTCGTCGAGCACCTCAAGATGCTGGCGCTGCACCAGGACCTCGGCCCGGGTGACCGGTTCTTCTGGTACACCACGACCGGCTGGATGATGTGGAACTACCTGGTCTCCGGTCCGCTGGTCGGGGCCGCCGTGGTGCTCTACGACGGCGCGCCCGACCCGACCGGCCTGTGGCGCCTGGCGCAGGAGGCCGGCGTGACCTACTTCGGCACGTCCGCGCCGTTCCTGCTGACCTGCCGCAAGGCGGGCGTGGTGCCGAAGGAGGCCGCCGACCTGTCCGCCCTGCGCGCCGTCGGCTCGACCGGGGCGCCGCTGCCGCCCGAGGGGTTCCGCTGGGTGTACCGGGCGGTCGGCTCCGACCTGATGCTCGCGTCGCTGTCCGGGGGCACCGACATGTGCACCGGCTTCGTCGGCGGCTCGCCGCTGCTGCCGGTGTACGAGGGGGAGATCGCCTGCCGGTGCCTGGGCGCGCGGGTGGAGGCGTTCAACGAGCGGGGCGAGCCGGTCGTCGGGCAGCTCGGCGAGCTGGTCATCACCGCGCCGATGCCGAGCATGCCGGTCGGCTTCTGGGGCGACGAGTCCGGCGAGCGCTACCGCGAGGCCTACTTCGACGTGTACCCGGGGGTCTGGCGCCACGGCGACTGGATCACCATCACCGAGCGGGGTACCTGCGTCATCACCGGCCGCTCCGACGCCACGCTCAACCGGGGCGGGGTCCGGCTGGGCACCGCCGAGTTCTACTCGGTCGTCGAGGGGCTGCCCGAGGTGGTCGACTCGGTGGTGGTGCACCTGGAGGATCACGAGGGTGGGACCGGCGAGCTGCTGCTCTTCGTCGTGCTGGCGGACGGGCTGGAGCTGGACGACGCGCTGCGCGCGCGGATCGCCGGGGAGCTGCGCAGCGCCCTGTCGCCCCGGCACATCCCCGACGAGATCTACCAGGTCCGGGCGGTGCCGCGCACGCTGTCGGCGAAGAAGCTGGAGGTACCGGTGAAGAAGATCCTCACCGGTACCCCGGTCGACGCCGCCGCCGCGACCGGGGCGCTGGCCAACCCGGAGTCGCTGGACGCGTTCGCGAAGCTCGCCGCTAGCCGGCGAGGTTCCGGGTGACCCGCTCGGCGCCCACCCGCTCCCAGATCTCCTCGGGGTTCAAGTGTCCACAGAGGACGATCGAGGCGCCGACGGCGAGCGGGGCGAGCAGCCAGTTCATCGGGTCGGGGTAGCGAGCGGCGTCGATCAGGACCCGGTCGCCGGGCTCGATCACCAGGTCGGCGGCCCGCTCGGTGGCCGTGTCGAGCAGGTCCTGCTGGGACTCCAGCGGCACCACCGGGGTGAACCGGTCGCCGAAGCCGCGCACCTCGACGGTGAAGTCGAGGTAACCCTCCGGCACGTGGCGCAGGGGCAGGCCGAGCCCCTGCAGGCCGACCAGGTACCGCAGCGGTTGGGTCAGCTCCCCGGCCCGGTCCGGCGTGGCGAACCCGACCTGCGCCGGCCCCGGTGTCGTGACCACCTCGATGCCGGCCGACCAGCAGCCGAGCAGGACCGCCGCGCTCTGCCAGTGCGGCGGCAGCAGCACCACCGCGCGGTCGCCCGGGTCCAGCCCGGCACCCTCGACGAGCAGGTTGGCCGTCTTGGCCACCCAGTTGGCGAGGGTGGCACCGGACAGCTCGGTGCGCTCGCCGTTTCCGTCGTCGTACCAGGTCAGCAGGGGTCGGGTCGGATCCGCGGCAACAATGGCGCCCAGCCGCGCCCCAACCGTCGTCATGTCGCACATCTATCACATGCCGGGCCGCGCCGTCTCGACAGGCTTTCATGAAGCCAGGGCGCTCGATGGCTTCGCGGCCCAGAACGACTACCGCGCACCGGATGCGCTGAACCGGGATGCGGGTCCAGGCGACGGATCTCATCCCGGCGCACGACTGGGCACCGTACGCCGCGGCGGCCGCGGCGCGGCTGTTCACGGCGCACCCGTTTGCGACCGGGTTCCGGTGGGTGACGTCGACGTGCCGTTGGATGATCCGGTGTGGGTCCTCGACACTACGCCTGGTGAGCACGCGGTCGACCTCGCCGTCCGTGCCGGTTACGGAGCGCTCCGGACGCGCCGGCTCCGGTACCTGGTGAATGAGAGCTGAACGGCCGGTCAGCGGTCCGTACCTTTTGGTAGGTGTCTTAACTGATCAACCGTGACGGACGGCCTCTCGTTGCCGGACCGGTCGCGTTGCGGTCACTGCATCGGGGCGGGTCCGGCGTAGGCTTGCTGAGGAAATGGCAGTCGTGACGGAAGGCGGTCCCGGTGACCGGCGGTCGAGCACCCCGCGTGCTACTCGACGCAACCAGTGTTCCCGCAGACCGGGGAGGCGTCGGCCGATATGTCGACGGCCTGCTCGGCGGGCTGGACAAGACCGAGGTCGACCTGATCGTCGTGTGCCAGCGCACCGATACCGAGCGTTACTCACGGTTGCTGGAGGGCGCGACGGTGATCCCCGCACCCTCGGCCGTGACCCACCGGCCGGCCCGGCTCGCCTGGGAGCAGACCGGGCTGCCGCTGCTGGCCCAGCAGGTCGGCGCGCAGGTCCTGCACTCGCCGTTCTACACCTGCCCGTTGCGCGCGGCGTGCCCGGTCACGGTCACCGTCCATGACGCCACGTTCTTCACCGAGCCGGAGCACTACGACAAATCCAAGCGCACGTTCTTCCGCAGCGCGATCAAGACCTCGCTGCGCCGGGCCGCCCGGGTGATCGTGCCGAGCAAAGCCACCCGCGACGAGCTGATCCGGCTGCTCGACGCCGACCCGACCCGCATCGACGTGGCCTACCACGGGGTGGACCACGAGGCGTTCCACGTGCCGAGCGAGAGCGAGAAGGCCCGGGTGCGCGCCCGGCTCGGCCTGGGCGACACGCCCTACGTGGCGTTCCTGGGTGCCAAGGAGCCCCGCAAGAACGTGCCCAACCTGATCCGCGGGTGGGTCATCGCCACGATCGACCGGGACCGGGCCCCCGCCCTCGTGATCGCGGGCGGCTCCGGGCACGACGACGAGATCGACCAGGCGGTGACCGACGTACCGGCCCGGCTGCGCCTGCTGCGCCCCGGCTACCTGCGCTACGCCGACCTGCCCGGCTACCTCGGCGGCGCGCTGGTGGCCGCCTACCCGTCGCACGGGGAGGGGTTCGGCCTGCCGGTCCTGGAGGCCATGGCGTGCGGCGCGCCGGTGCTCACCACCCCCCGGCTCTCGCTGCCCGAGGTGGGCGGCGACGCGGTCGCCTATACCGGGGAGTACCCCGAGGAGATCGGCCACGACCTGGCTGGCCTGCTCGACGATGAGGCCCGCCGCGCCACACTGGCCAAGGCCGGGGTGGAACGTGCGAAGGAGTTCAGTTGGAGCTCGAGCGCGGAGGTCCACCTCACCGCGTGGACCCGGGCGATCGGCTGAGCGGCCTCCCCGGGCGAGCGCGGCGCGTGACCGATCTGCATGATGGGCGAATGCTTTACGCGGTCATCCCCGCCGGAGGCAGCGGTACCCGCCTCTGGCCGTTGTCCCGGGCGGGCAACCCGAAGTTCCTGCACCCGCTGACCGGCAGCGCGTTGACGCTGTTGCAGGCCACGGTCGAGCGGCTGGCCCCGCTGGCCCCGCCCGAGCAGACCTACGTGGTCACCGGGGTCGCACACGCCGCGTCCGTGGCGCGCCAGCTCCCCGAGCTGCCGGCCGACAACGTGCTGGTCGAGCCGTCACCGCGCGACTCGTGCGCGGCGATCGGGCTGGCCGCGGCGATCATCGCGCGGCGGGACCCGCAGGCCGTGATGGGCTCGTTCGCCGCCGATCACCTGGTCAGCCACCCGGAGCGGTTCGTCGAGGTGGTCCGCCAGGCGATCGAGGGGGCCCGGCAGGGGCACCTGATGACCGTGGGCATCACGCCCACGCACGCGGAGACGGGGTACGGCTACCTGCAGTGCGGGCCGGAGCTCGACGGCGGCCCGATCCGCCGGGTCGACCAGTTCACCGAGAAGCCGACCTACGAGGTGGCCAGCTCCTACCTGCAGTCCGGCCACTACCTGTGGAACGCGAGCATGTTCGTCTGGCAGGTCGACGTGTTCCTGCGCGAGCTGGCCCGCCAGCAGCCCGAGCTGCATGCCGGCCTCACCGCCATCGCCGCCGCCTGGGACACCCCGGCCCAGGAGGAGGTACTCGGCCAGCTCTGGCCGACCCTGCCCAAGATCTCGGTGGACTACGCGGTGATGGAGGGCGCGGCCGCCGCCGGGCTGGTCGCCACCGTGCCGGGCGCGTTCGGCTGGAACGACGTCGGCGACTTCCACACCCTCGGCGAGGTCCTGCCCGGCGACGCGGCCAACAACGTGGTCGTGGACCCCGGCGACGGCGCCGACAAGCCCAACGTGCTGCTCGTGGACTCGGCCGGGGTGGTGGTCGTGCCGCACTCCGGGCGGCTGGTCAGCGTGCTGGGCATGCGGGACATCGTCGTGGTGGACACCGACGACGCGGTGCTGGTCTGCCCCCGGGAGCGGGCGCAGGACGTCAAGGCGCTCGTCGAGGAGCTCAAGGGCCGGGGCGACCTGCGGCTGGTCTGAGCCGGGCCGGTTTACCGCCGGGGCCGGGCCGCATGCGGCGCCAGAGCCAGCGGGCGCCGCTGACCGGTACCCGGAAGGCGTAGCCGAGCAGCATCAGGCCGAGGATCGCCAGCACCGTGGCCTCGGCGAGATCGGGCACGTCGCCGGGCCAATAGGCGCCCATCGGCAGGAAGATCAACAGGGTCCCGGCGGCCAGCGACAACGGCCCGGTCAGCCGCGCGAGGACGTGGTTGGGCCGCAGTGGCCCGCGTAGCACGGCCCGGCGGATCCGGCCCAGCGCCGCGCCGTACCCGACGATCAGCCCGCTGCCGACGACCGCGCGGACCAGCCAGCCGACCCCGCCGGTGGAGAGCGTGACCAGCACCGCCGCCGGTACCGTCGCCGCCCGCAGCAGCCCCCACGTCAACAGCGCGGTGGCCTGCTGCAACGGCGCGTCGGGCGGCTCCGGCACGGCATCGGTGCCACCGGTCCGGGGCTGCGCGGCCGCGTCCACGCCGAGCACCGCCGCCATGCTCGCCAGCAGCGTCACGCCGACCACCCCGAGCGAGGGCCACCGGCTCGTGTCCGGCGCGGCGGGGTCGAGGTCCAGGTCGGCGACGCCGATCCCGAGCGCCACCAGCACGCCGATCCCGGCGGCGCCCAGCCGGACGTACAGCCGCGGCGTCGCCAGCCGGGCCCGCAGGAGCAGCCGGGCGGAGTCGGGTACCCGCCGCCAGAACCGCGCCACCGCCAGCAGGTAGCCGCCGGCGGTGGCCAGCGCGAGCAGCCAGGCCGCCGGGTACCAGCTGAACACCAGCGTCACCAGCAGCACCCACGAGGTCAGCACCGCCCATCCGGCGATCCCGAGCAGCGCCCGTTCCATCCCGCCGCCCCCGGCGGTCGGCTCGGCCGCCGCCGCCCCGGTGAAGTGGCCGACCGCGTCGACCAGCCGACCGGCGGCGAGCGCGAGGTGCCCCAGCCCGCGCTGCGCCCCGGCATGTCCGGGGCAGAGCCGCAGCGCGCGACGGTATGCCTGTTTCGCCCCCATCCGGTTGCCCGCGCTGTGCCGCAGCAGCGCCTGGACGTAGTGGGTGTGCGGCTCCTCCGGCGCGAGCGTGACCGCGCGGCCCACCGCGGCCATCCCGGCCCGGCGCCGGCCCAGCGCGCACTGGGCGACGCCGGTCAGCAGGTGGCCGCGCCAGCCGTGCGGGTGCAGCCGGATCGCGCCCGCGGCGACGTCGACCGCCTCCGTGTACCGGTGCAGGTGGATCAGCGCCGAGGCGAGCAGCACGTGGCCCTGGTAGGACTCGGCGTCCACGGCCAGCGCGGCCCGGGCGGCCTCGAGCATCGGGCCGTACTCGTCGGCCGCCTCGTAGCAGCGCGCGATCAACCGCAGGCCGCGGGCGTCCTCGGGGTGGCCGGCGAGGTAGCCGGCCGCGTACTCCCGCGCGAGCGCCGGTCGCCCGATCTCCAGCAAGGCCTCTGCCGTCGCCAGCCCCACATCCTGGCCCATGGGCCGCGACGTTAGTCGATCTGCCGCGACCTGGCGATCCCGGATTCAGCCAGGCAGACCCACCGCCAGCAGGCCGAGAGGGACGGCACCGGTGGGCAACGGAACCAGGGCCGGCAGCCGGTCCGGCTCGGCGTCCCGCCAGGCGGTGACGAGGCCCTCGGCGGCGAGGGCGGCCCGCAGCCGGAGCACGTCGGCCCCGGCCCGGAACGCGGCGTGCGGGATCGGCTCGGCGGCGACCAGGACCAGCTCGCCGCCAGCCGGGCCGGCCAGCTCGTCGCGCACCTTGTCGCGGGTACCGGCGTCGAGGAGGGTCAGGAACGGGGACGCGACCAGGTCGAGGGCCCGGCTGACGGCCGCGGCGTCGACCGGCGCCGCGGCGATGTCCACATCGGACGGTACCGCCACCGCCCGCTGTCCGGCCGCGCGCGCCTCCGCCACCCCTGTGCCGAAGAGGTCGTGCGCCGCGTGGCGCACCAGCGCCGCCGCGCCCGGCCCGTCGGGGGTACCGGTCACCGCGAGACCGCGCACCACCGCCACCGGTACCTGATCGGCCTTGTTCTTGACCAGTTCGGCGGCGGCGCACAGCTCGTCGGCGACGGCGATCTGGGTGACGCTGAGCTCGTTGCCGTACGCGTCGGTGGAGCCCCGGTAGTCGCGCACCGGATCGAGGCCCGCCACGCCGAGCGCCGCGTCGATCTGGCCTACCCGCCACGGCCGGCCCATGGTGTCCGAGACGAGCACGGCCACATCGCGCCCGAACCGGTCGCGCAATGCCGCCCGCAGCGCCCGGGCCGAGGCGTCCGGGTCCCGGGGGAGCAGGACCAGGTGTCCACGGTCCACATTGGACGCGTCGATCCCCGCGCCGGCCATGACGAAGCCGTGATGGGTCTGGGCGATCTGGACCGGGCCCCGCCGGGCGACGATCCGCACGCTCTCCCGGGCGAGGACCGCCTCCCGCGCGGCCTCCCGCTCGGGACCGGCGACCGGGACGGGCACCAGCCGGCCCTCCGCCTTCGAGACGATCTTGCTGGTCACGATGAGCACATCGCCGTCGGCGAGCCACGGCGCCGCCGTCGTGATCAGCGCGGCGAGGTCGTCGCCCGGCCGCACGTCGCCGATGCCGGTCACCGGCAGGATCTCGAGCCTCACTGTCCCCCCTGGTTCGCTGCCTCCAGAGCTGCCCGTACCATCGCCAGGGTCGCGGTCTCGTCGCGCATCCACAGCGGAACCGCCCGAACCCGTACCCCGTCCAGCCGCACGTCCGCGTCCGCGGTGTCCACCAGCCAGGCGTCCAGGATCCCGCCGGCCGGGCGGGCGCCGTACATCCCGCCGACCCCGGCGGCCGTGCACGGGACGTCCAGCGCGGCGAGGCACTTGTCGGCCATGCCGCGCACCGGTGCCCCACCGATCACCGGCGAGACCCCGACGACCGGCGCGCCGCCCTGGACCAGCGCCTCGCGGATCGGCGTGACGGCCAGAATCGGGGCGATCGACACCACCGGGTTGCTCGGCGCCACCAGGACCACGTCGGCCTCGGCGAGCGCGTCGAGCACCCCGTCGGCCGGCTTGGCCGCCTCGGCGCCGACGAACACGAAGCGCTGTGCGGGCAGCTCGGCCCGGTACCGGATCCACCACTCCTGGAAGTGCATCGCCCGGTCGCCGGTAACCACATGGGTCTCCACGCGGTCGTCGGTGGCGGGCAGCAACCGGACCCCCGGCTGCCACCGGGCGCACAGCGCCTCGGTCACCGCCGACAGCGGGTACCCGGCGTTGAGCATCCGGGTGCGCACGAGGTGGGTGGCCAGATCCCTGTCGCCGAGCCCGAACCAGGTGGGCTCGGCCCCGTATGCGGCCAGCTCCTCCTTCACCGCCCAGGTCTCCCCGACCCGGCCCCAGCCGCGGTCCCGGTCGGCGCCGCCGCCGAGGGTGTACATGACGCTGTCCAGGTCGGGACAGATCCGCAGGCCATGCAGGGTCACGTCGTCGCCGACGTTGACGATGGCGGTGACCTGGGCGCCGGTCGCCCGTACCCCCGCCAGGAAGCGCGCCCCGCCGATCCCGCCGGCCAGCACGACGATTCGCATGGCGCCATCCTGCCCCAGCCCAGGGCGACATCAGGGGTCCGGTCCCACCCACAAGTGGAGCATCGGCGCTAGGCTGCCCGGAGCACCCGGCAGAGGTTCCGGGTAAACCCGTACCTAGGGGGAGTTGTGACCACACAGCCGCCGATCCCTTCGGCGCCCTTGGCCAGCCCGGCCACCGAGCAGAAGGACCCCGTCAGTATCACCGCCCCCCTGCGCGAGTGGGCTGCCCTGCTGGCGGTCGTGGCCGTCCTGGCGTTCCTGTTCGTCAACCTGATCGGGCTGCTGTTCGGCAACATCGTCCTCGCCGGGCTCCTCGGCGGGCAGGCCAGCTTCAGCGAGCGGGCCAACGCGTACTTCGACGGCTTCGTCGGCCCGGCCACCGTCTTCCTGCCCGTGGTGGGCGTGCTGCTCGCCAACCACGTCAAGCCGGCGGTACCCAAGGCCAAGCTGATCACCCTGCTGGCGCTGATCGGCTACGGCGTGGCCGCCCTGCTCGGGCTGATCACCATGTTCACGGCGTTCGTCGACACCGTTGGCAAGGACGTGCCCGGTGCCGTGGTCACCTCGTTTGTGACCCTGCTCACCCGGCTGGTCTGGCTGGCGCTGCTCGGCTTCGCCGGATTCGTGGTGCTGCGGGTCTACCTCGGGGCCTACCTGACCCCGAAGCCGCAGCAGGCGCCGGGCGGGTACCCGGGCTACCCGGGGTACGCCGGCTACCCGCAACAGGGCTACCCGCAGCAGGGCTACCCCCAGCAGGGCGGCTACCAGCAACAGCCCGGTTACCCGCAGGCGCAGCAGGCCGGCTACCCGACCCAGGCCTACCAGCAGCCGGCGACCGGCTACGCGACCGGGTACCAGTCGCCGTCCGGCACGCAGGCGCCGGCCAGCCAGCCCAGCTCGGGGCCGCCGGTCAGCGCGCCGTACCCGGCCTACTCGGCCAACCCGCCCAGCTCGTCCCCGCCGGCCGACTCGACCTCGCCCGCGTACCCCACCTCGGGGCAGCCGGCGTGGGGTACGCCCGGCGAGGGTGGCAGCCTGCCCTCTCCGCCCGCTCCGACGTCGGGCGCGCCGGAGGCGGGACAGCACGCCGCCGGCGGGCGGTCCGAGGAGGGCAACGACCGGACCCAGGCCCTGCCGCCCCGGCCCTCGGCCGGCCAGCCGGGCGAGGATCCGACCCAGCGCTGGGGCTGACCCCGCGCGGCCGTCGGAGCGGCCCCGCCCCGTGCCGGGCGGGGCCGCTCCGACGCCGGGCGCTGCCGGCGGCCGGGTGGGCGGCCGGAAGCGGCCCGACCGGGGACGGCATAGGCTGCACGGGTGCCTGAACCGACCGACACCAGCCTGCGCCGAGCGCTGCGCCGGGCGGCCGACGGCCGCAGCCTCGACGTCACCGAGGCGGCGGTGCTGCTCGCCGCCCGGGGTACCGGGCTCGACGACCTGCTCGCGACGGCCGCGGCGGTGCGCGACGCGGGGCTCGTCGACGCCGGCCGGCCGAGCGTCGTCACGTACTCGAAGAAGGTCTTCATCCCGCTGACCCGGCTGTGCCGGGACCGCTGCCACTACTGCACGTTCGTCACGGTGCCGCATCGCCTGCCGGCCGCCTACCTGGACCGCGACGAGGTGCTCGACATCGCCCGGGCCGGTGCGGCGCAGGGCTGCAAGGAGGCGCTCTTCACGCTCGGCGACCGGCCCGAGGACCGGTGGCCGCAGGCGCGGGCGTGGCTCGCCGAGCGGGGCTACGAGTCCACTGTGGACTACCTCCGGGCGTGCGCGGTGACGGTACTGGAGGAGACCGGGCTCCTGCCGCACCTCAACCCGGGCGTGCTGTCCTGGGCGGAGCTGCAACGGCTCAAGCCGGTCGCGCCGAGCATGGGCATGATGCTCGAGACAAGCGCCACGCGGCTGTGGTCGACGCCGGGCCAGGCGCACTACGGATCACCGGACAAGGAACCGGCGGTGCGGCTGCGGGTACTGGAGGACGCCGGGCGGGTCGCGGTGCCGTTCACCACCGGCATCCTCATCGGCATCGGCGAGACGCTCGACGAGCGGGCCGACTCGCTGTTCGCGATCCGGCGCACCGCCCGGGAGTACGGGCACGTGCAGGAGGTCATCGTCCAGAACTTCCGCGCCAAGCCGGACACCGCCATGCGCGCGATGCCCGACGCCGAGGTGCACGACCTGGCCGCCACGATCGCGGTGGCCCGGCTCGTGCTCGGCCCGAAGGCCCGCATCCAGGCCCCGCCCAACCTGATCGGCGGCGAGTACGACCTGATGCTGCGCGCCGGGATCGACGACTGGGGCGGGGTGTCGCCGGTGACCCCGGACCACGTGAACCCGGAGCGGCCCTGGCCGCACCTTGACGAGCTGGCCGCGCGCACCGCGGCGGCCGGGTTCGTCCTGCGCGAGCGGCTGACCATCTACCCGGAGTACGTGCGGCGCGGCGACCCGTGGCTCGATCCCCGGCTGGCCGCGCACGTGGCGGCACTGGCCGACCCGGACACCGGCCTGGCGGTGGAGAGCGCGCGGCCGCGCGGGCTGCCCTGGCAGGAGCCCGACGACGTGCCGGGTGGCCGGATCGACCTGCACGCGACCATCGACACCGAGGGGCGCACGGCCGACCGGCGCTCCGATTTCGACTCGGTGTACGGCGACTGGTCCGCGGTGGCGGCGCAGGCGCGGCGTACGGGCGCGGCCACCGGGCCGCGGCTGGACTCGGCGGTGCTGACCGGGCTGCGGCTGGCCGCCACCGATCCGGCCGCGGTGCTGCTCCCGGCGCACGAGAGCGCGGCGCTGGCCCTGCTGGAGTGCGACGGTACGGCGTTGGACGAGCTGGTCCGGCTCGCCGACGACCTGCGCCGGGACACCGTCGGCGAGGACGTCACCTACGTGGTGAACCGCAACATCAACTTCACCAATGTCTGCTACGTCGGCTGCCGGTTCTGCGCGTTCGCCCAGCGCGAACGGGACGCCGACGCGTACCGGCTCTCCGTCGAGCAGGTCGCCGACCGGGCCGAGGAGGCCTGGCGGGACGGCGCGACCGAGGTGTGCATGCAGGGCGGCATCGACCCGAAGCTGCCCGCCACGGCCTACGCCGACCTGGTCCGCGCGGTCAAGGCGCGGGTACCCGGCATGCACGTGCACGCGTTCTCGCCTATGGAGATCGTGACCGCCTCCGCCAAGGCGGGCGTGCCGATCCGGGACTGGCTGGTCGAGCTGAAGGACGCCGGGCTCGATACGATCCCGGGCACCGCCGCCGAGATCCTCGACGACGAGGTGCGCTGGGTGCTGACCAAGGGCAAGCTGCCCGCCGCCACCTGGGTCGAGGTGGTGACCACGGCGCACGAGCTGGGCATCCGGTCCAGTGCCACGATGATGTACGGCCACGTCGACCATCCCCGCCACTGGCTCGGGCATTTCCGGGTACTGGCCCGGGTACAGGACCGTACGGGCGGCTTCACCGAGTTCGTCGGTTTGCCGTTCGTGCACCAGAACGCGCCCATCTACCTGGCCGGCATCGCCCGCGCCGGCGCCACCTGGCGGGAGAACCGGGCGGTGCACGCGATGGCGCGGATCCTGCTGCACGGCCGGATCCCCAACATCCAGTGCTCCTGGGTCAAACTGGGCGACGCGGGTACCGTCGCGATGCTCCAGGGCGGGGCCAACGACCTGGGCGGCACGTTGATGGAGGAGACCATCTCGCGGATGGCCGGCTCCGAGCACGGCTCCGCCCGTACCGTCGGGCAGTTGACGGCGATCGCCGCGGCGGCCGGGCGGCCGGCCCGCGAGCGCACCACGACCTACGTCCTCCGTTGATTTCTTCGCGACGCTCCGACGAACAGGCCCATTTATCAGGTTCCGCTTGACGGGTCACGCATTACACGCGTGTAATTTCAGTGGGGTTGTTCAACAGGGGCGGGCAAATCGTCACTGATTGGACTTAACGGCGAAGGCTCGTCCTTCGCGTGGGGGGTTATGCCGGCACCGCGGCCGGTGAAAGGAGGCACGCTGATGGACGGCCGAGTCGCCGGGGCCGATCTGCTGGGCAACGCTCCGGAGTGGCAAGAGCGGGCGCTGTGCTCGCAGACGGACCCGGAGGCGTTCTTCCCGGAGAAGGGCGGGTCGACCCGGGAGGCCAAGCGGATCTGCTCGCGCTGCGAGGTGCGGGCCGAGTGTCTGGAGTACGCGCTGGGGCACGACGAGCGCTTCGGGATCTGGGGCGGCCTGTCCGAGCGGGAGCGGCGCAAGCTCAAGCGCCGCGCCGCCTAGCACGGTCGGCGCGGGGCCGGCGGCGTCTGGGCTGAGGAGCGAAGCGACGAGGGAAGACGTCGTCTCAAGGGGGCCACGGGCCCCGCGCGAGCGGAGCGAGCGCCAAGAACGGTCGGCCCGGGGCCGGCGGCGTCTGGGCTGAGGAGCGAAGCGACGAGGGAAGACGTCGTCTCAAGGGGGCCACGGGCCCGCGCGAGCGGAGCGAGCGCCAAGAACTCAGTCGAGTTCCTCGGGATCGACCCCGAGGAGGTTGGCGACCTGCTCGATGATCACATCGTGGATCAGGTCCGCGAGGTCCTCCCGGTCGAAGGCGCGGAACTCCAGCGGACGGCGGTACAGAACGATCCGGGGCGGTACGTTGTGCCGTCCCGGCCCGCCGGGCAGCAGCCGCGCCAGCGGTACCTCGCCGTCCTCCAGCACATCCGAGTCGTACACGTTGAGGTCCGGCGGGACCTCCTCGACCGCGAACTCGACGCCGGCCAGCTCCTTGGCGTAGCGGCGTTCCAGCGCCTCCACCGCGTCGAGGACCAGGTCGTCGAAGAGCTCCGCCTTGGTGCGCGAGGCCGGCAGGTTGGCCGGGACGAGCCGGCCGCGCAGGCCCCGGCCGTGCCGGTCGCGCCAGCGCCGCCGGCCCGGTCCACCAGGCAGGCTGCGGCGGGGCTCGGGACTGGTCACCGGGACAGCGTAGCTCCGTCCGGGCCGGTGCCCATCGGCCGTACATCGCCACCCGGCGTGTCGCACGGGCAACCGGACGAACAGGCGGCCCGCGGACGATACCGTGCGGGCCGTGAGGTCACCACGGCGTTGTACCCGCAACGGTTGCCCGAAGCCGGCTGTCGCCACGCTGACCTATGTCTACGCCGACTCCACGGCGGTGATCGGCCCGCTCGCGGCCTTCCCCGAGCCGCACACGTACGACCTGTGCGAGCAGCACGCCCGCAGCCTGACCGCGCCGCGCGGCTGGGACCTGGTGCGCCACGACGGCGACTACGTAGCGCCACCGCCGAGCAGCGACGATCTGGTGGCCCTCGCCGAGGCGGTACGGGAGGCGGCCCGGCCCGTTACCCGGCGTGACGCCGGCTCGGGCCCGAGCGACACCGGCGTGGGCCGGCGCGGACACCTGCGGGTGATCCCGCCGTCGTCGTGACCGGGCCTCCTGGCGGTGCCGCGGAGCGAACCAGGAGGCGTCGTGACCTATCCGGCGACCGGTGGCTCGGCCAACCGTGCGGTCGCCTCGTGGATCAGTTCCTGCAGCGGCTCGGCCAGGTGCGGCTCCCGGGCCAGCGCGTCGGCCAGCCGGGCCCGCCACAGCCCGGCCTCGGCCTGCGGCGCATCCACCCGCTCGGTCCACCACAGCCGGTTGAACGAGTCGGAGAGCGCCTGCTGGTAGGGCGGCCCGAACAGCGCACCCAGTCGATGGTTGAGCCAGCCGTAGAGCCGGTCGGACTCCAGCGCCCGCACGATCACCCGAGCCCCCTCCCACGCCAGCCTGGGGTGGTGCAGCAGCCGCTCAGTCATGTTTCACATCGTCGACCGTCGACATGTCCCGGGCAACCGGCCGGCCGGACGAAAACCTGCCGGCCCGGCGGGATCGATCACGGTGAGGCGGTTACGCTCGGCGCACGGGAGCCCGTCCGAGTGGAGGAGATCCACGGTGTCCGACCTGTGCCGCTTCGTCAAGGCATACGACGTCCGGGGTACTGTGCCAGACCAGCTCAACGCACAGGTCGCCCGCGCGTTCGGCGCCGCCTTCGTACGGGTGCTGCGGCGGGAGGCGCCGGTACCCACGATCGTCATCGCGCACGACATGCGACCGTCCTCACCCGAGCTGGCCGAGTCGTTCGCCGCCGGTGTCAACTCCGAGGGCACCGACGTGGTCCTCGCCGGGCTCGCCTCCACCGACATGCTCTACTTCGCGGCCGGCTACCTCGACCAGCCGGGCGTGATGTTCACGGCCAGCCACAACCCGGCCAGGTACAACGGCATCAAGCTGTGCCGGGCCGGGGCGAAGCCGATCGGGCTGGAGACCGGGCTGGCCGAGATCCGCGACGAGGCCCAAGTGCTGATCGACGGCGCGTCGGTCTTCGGCGACGGCACCGGCCGGGTCGAGCCCCGCGACCTGCTCATCGACTACGCCGAGTACCTGCGCAGGCTGGTCGACCTGTCCGGCATCCGCCCGCTGAAGGTGGTCGTCGACGCGGGTAACGGGATGGCCGGCTACACGGTGCCGGCGGTCCTCGGCGACGCCAAGCTTGACCCGCTGCCGCTCGACATCGTCCCGCTCTACTTCGAGCTGGACGGCACCTTCCCCAACCACGAGGCCAACCCGCTGGAGCCGAAGAACATCATCGACCTGCAGGCCGCCGTGCGGAAGCACGACGCCGACCTCGGCCTGGCCTTCGACGGCGACGCCGACCGGTGCTTCGTGGTCGACGAGAACGGCGCGCCGGTCTCACCCAGCGCGATCACCGCGCTGGTCGCCTCCCGCGAGCTGGCCAAGCACCCGGGCGCCACGATCATCCACAACCTGATCACCTCCACCGCGGTACCCGAGATCGTGCGCGAACGCGGCGGCGAGCCGCTGCGCTCCCGGGTCGGGCACTCGTTCATCAAGGCGGAGATGGCGCGCACCGGCGCGGTCTTCGGCGGCGAGCACTCCGCGCACTACTACTTCAAGGACTTCTGGGGCGCCGACACCGGCATGCTCGCCGCGATGCACGTGCTCGCGGCGCTCGGCGAGGCGGACGAGCCGCTGTCGCAGCGCAGCGCGGAGTACGAGCGGTACGCCTCCTCGGGTGAGATCAACTCGACGGTGACCGACCAGCCGGCCAAGCTGGTCGAGGTCGAGCGGCGGTTCGGCCTGGGCAATAAGGTCGACCATCTCGACGGGCTGACCGTACGCTTCCCGGACGGTGCGTGGATCAATCTGCGCCCGTCCAACACCGAACCGCTGCTGCGCCTCAACGTCGAGGCACCCAGCCCGGACCGGATGGCGCAGCTGCGCGACGAGGTCCTGTCCGCGGTCCGCTCGTAGATACGGAGGCGTCGTGTCCCTCGACCCGCAACTGCTGGAGATCCTGGCCTGCCCGGACACCCACCACGCCCCGCTGACCTACGACGCGACGGCGCAGACCTTGACGTGTACCGAGTGCGGACGGGTCTTCGAGATCCGCGACGGCCTGCCGGTCCTGCTGCTCGAGGAGGCCCGGATGCCGGAGGGGGATCGATGATCGACGGTACCGCCGGCGTCCGCGGCCACCGCGACATCGACCAGTCGTTGCTCGACAACTCGGCCGCGCTGGAGGGCTTCGACCCGGGACAGATGCTGCGGCACACGGCCTCGGCCGGCGCCCAGGTCCGCGAGTCCGCGGCGCTGGCCGCGGAGGCCAACCTGACCAGCATCGCCGACGAGGGACGGCCACGCGCGGTCGTGGTCGCCGGGCAGGGTACCGCCGCCCGGACCGGAGACATCCTCGCCACGGTCGCCGGCCCGCGCTGCCCGGTGCCCGTCCTGGCGCACCGCAGCCCCGGCGTACCCGGCTGGGTCGGCGCCGCCGACGTCGTGATCGCGGTGTCCGCGTCCGGGCGCAGCCCCGAGGCGCTCAGCGCCGCCGAGGCGGCCGCGCGCCGCGGGGCCCGGCTGGTCGCGATCGGCCCGCCCGACACCGCCCTCGAGTCGGTCGCCGAAGGGGCCCGGGCGCCGTTCATCCCGGTGCCGCGCCGGGCGCCGGCGCGCACGACGCTGTGGGGGCTCACCATCCCGGTGCTGCTCGCCGCCCGTACCCTCGGCCTGGTCAAGGTGACCGAGGCGGACATCGCGGAGACCGCGGCCCGGCTCGACGCGGACGCCGAACGCTGCCGCCCGACCGCCGAGTCCTTCGTCAACCCCGCCAAGTCCCTCGCCCTGGACCTCGCCGGCTCGATCCCGATCGTCTGGGGCTCCTCGGCGCTGGCCACGGTCGCGGCCCGGCGGTTCGCCGACACGCTGTCGGCCAACGCCCGATACCCGGTCGTGGCGGGCTCGCTGGCCGAGGCCGCGCGCGGCCGGGTCGGCCTGCTCGACGGCGTGTACGGCGCGCTGTCCGAGGCCGAGCGGGACATCTTCGCCGACCCGTCCGAGCAGGTGGAGAACGACGCCACCCGGCTGCGCCTGGTGCTGCTGCGCGACGGCGGGCTGACCGAGGACGACGGCAGCGAGGCCGAGCCGCTCGCCGTCGAGGAGCGGCGGGCCCAGGCGGTGCAGGAGATCGCCGAGCGGCGCGGGGTCCGGGTCAGCGTGCTCACCGCCGAGGGCGGCTCGTCGCTGGAGCGGCTCGCCTCGCTCGTCGCGGTACCCGACTTCGCCTCGCTGTACCTCGCCATGGCGCACGGCCTGGACCCCATGGCGGTACCGGCCGTCTCCGAGGTCAAGGAGCACCTGACACCGTGAGCGGAGCGAACCGGGAGATTCAGTGAGCGGAGCGAACCGGGAGATTCAGTGAGCGCAGCGAACCGGGAGACTCAGTGAGTTCACGCGGTGGGACCAAGGCTGTCGTCGCGGCGCTCGGGGCCAACTTGGGGATCGCCGCGACCAAGTTCGGGGCGTTCGCGCTGACCGCGTCCTCCTCGATGCTCGCCGAGGCGATCCACTCGGTGGCCGACTCGGCCAACCAGGTGCTGCTGCTGGTCGGCGGGAAGCGGGCCGAGCGTGGGGCGACGTCGAAGCATCCGTTCGGGTACGGGCGGGAGCGCTACATCTACGCGTTCGTGGTCTCGGTGGTGCTCTTCGCGGTCGGTGGGGTGTTCGCGGTCTACGAGGGCATTCACAAGCTCACCCACCCCGAGCCGATCACGTCGTGGAAGTGGGCACCGATCGCCGTCCTGCTGGTCGCGATCGTGCTGGAGTCGTTCTCGTTCCGCACCGCGATCCGGGAGACCAACCAGATCCGGGGCGACGCCACGTGGACCGCGTTCATCCGGCACGCCCGCGCGCCCGAGCTGCCGGTCATCCTGCTGGAGGACTTCGCCGCGCTGGTCGGCCTGATCCTTGCGTTCTTCGGGGTCGGGCTGACCCTGCTGACCGGCGACGGGACGTGGGACGGCGTCGGTACCCTCGCGATCGGCGCGCTGCTGGTGGTCGTGGCGGCCGTGCTGGCGGTGGAGACCAAGAGCCTGCTGCTCGGCGAGGCCGCCACGGCCGACCAGGTGACGGCGATCGAGCGGGCCATCGACAGCCAGGACGGAATCTGCCGGCTCATCCACATGCGCACCCTGCACCTGGGCCCGGACGAGCTGCTGGTGGCGGCGAAGATCGCGGTACCGGGCGAGGAGCGCGCCGAGCGGGTGGCCGCCGCGATCGACGCGGCGGAGGCGCGGATCCGCTCGGCGGTACCCATCGCCCGCGTCATCTACCTCGAACCCGACCTGGACCGGGGAGCCTGAGCGTGGAGCGGCTGCACGGCCGGGTGCGCGCCTACGCGTGGGGTTCGCGGCGGGCGATCGCGGCGATCCAGGGCCGGCCGGTCCCCAGCGACGGACCCGAGGCGGAGCTGTGGCTCGGCGCGCACGACGGTGCCCCGTCGTCGCTCGCGTCCGGTCCCCTGCCGGACGCGCTCGCCGCCGACCCGGACGGGCTGCTCGGTCCGGAGGTGGCGGCCGAGTTCGGGGTCCGCCTGCCGTACCTGTTCAAGCTGCTCGCCGCAGATGCGCCGCTGTCGATCCAGGCGCACCCCGACGCCGCGCGGGCGGTCGAGGCGTTCGCCGCCGGGCACCCCAGCTACTGCGACGCGTACCACAAGCCGGAGCTGCTCGTCGCGGTCGAGGAGTTCGACGCGCTGTGCGGGTTCCGCGATCCGTCGGCGTCGGCGGCCCGGCTGGAGGCGCTCGGGGTCGACGGGCTCAAGCCCGTGGTGGAGGCGCTGCGCGGCGGGCCCGACGACGCCGCCTGCCTGCGCGGCGCGGTCGAGCTGCTGCTCTGCGCGCCGGCCGCCGACCCGGCCGAGCTGGTCCGCGCCGTGGCCGCCGCCGACCCGTTCGCCGCCACGCTCGCCGCGCACCATCCGGGCGACCTGGGCGTAGTGGTCGCGCTGCTGCTCAACCGGGTACGGCTCGCGGCCGGCGACGCGGTGTGGATGCCGGCGGGCAACCTGCACGCGTACGTGCGCGGGGTCGGCATGGAGATCATGGCGGCCAGCGACAACGTGCTGCGCGGCGGCCTGACGCCCAAGCGCGTGGATGTGCCGGAGCTGCTGCGCGTGCTGCGCTTCGAGGTGCTGCGCGACCCGGTGGTCCGGCCGGTACCCGTCTCGCCCGGGGTGGTGACCTGGCCGGCTCCGGTACGGGAGTTCGCGCTGTACCGGGCGACCGTGGCGGGCGGCCCGGTGACGCTGCCGGCGGACGGGCCCCGCATCCTGTTCTGCCTGCGGGGCCGCGTGGAGGTGGACGGGCTCGTGCTGGGCAGCGGCGAGGCCGCCTTCGTCGGCGCCGGCGAGCCGCCGGTCACCGTGATCGGTGCGGGCGTCCTCTTCCAGGCCGACACCGCGACGGGTCGCGCCGCCCGATAGTCAGATCTTGGACGCTCGTACCCCCTGGAAGGGGTGCCAGCGTCCAAGATCTCCGATTCAGACCTGCCCCGGGCCGCCCCGCGAGCGTCCTGCCCGAGACACGGCCCGGAACCGGCGCCGCGTATGGTCGAGGGGCGCGATTTCCCGTAGAACCCGTATTACGACAGGGGTTGTTCATGACCAGTACGCTGCCGCGCCCGGATGCCGCCGGGACTCGCCCGACGACCGTCGCCGAGGGGGACTTCAAGGTCGCGGACCTCTCGCTGGCCGCTTTCGGTCGCAAGGAGATCCAGCTCGCCGAGCACGAGATGCCCGGGCTGATGGCGATCCGGGCGGAGTACGCGGCCAGCCAGCCTCTGCGCGGCGCCCGGATCACCGGTTCGCTGCACATGACCGTGCAGACCGCGGTGCTGATCGAGACGCTCGTGGCGCTCGGGGCGCAGGTCCGCTGGGCCTCGTGCAACATCTTCTCCACCCAGGACCACGCCGCGGCGGCGGTCGCGGTCGGCCCCACCGGTACCCCTGAGGCGCCGGCCGGCGTGCCGGTCTACGCCTGGAAGGGCGAGTCCCTGCCGGAGTACTGGTGGTGCACCGAGCAGGTGCTGCTCTGGCCCGACGGCGGCGGGCCGAACATGATCCTCGACGACGGCGGGGACGCGACTCTGCTCGTCCACAAGGGCGCCCAGTTCGAGGCGGCCGGCGCGGTGCCGTCCACCGCCGAGGACGACTCCGAGGAGTACGCGGTCATCCTCGACGTGCTGCGCCGCTCGCTGGCCGAGGACGGTCAGCGGTGGACCCGGATCTCCGCCGAGATCAAGGGCGTGACCGAGGAGACCACGACGGGTGTGCATCGGCTGTACGAGATGCAGCAGCACGGCACCTTGCTCTTCTCCGCGATCAACGTCAACGACTCGGTGACCAAGAGCAAGTTCGACAACAGGTACGGCTGCCGGCACTCGTTGATCGACGGCATCAACCGGGCCACCGACGTGCTGATCGGCGGCAAGGTCGCGGTCGTCTGCGGGTACGGCGACGTGGGCAAGGGCTGCACGGAGTCGCTGCGCGGCCAGGGCGCCCGGGTGATCGTCACCGAGGTCGACCCGATCTGCGCTCTGCAGGCGGCGATGGACGGTTACCAGGTCGCAACGATCGACGACGTCGTGGAGACCGCCGACATCTTCATCACGGCGACCGGCTGCAAGGACGTGATCACCGCCGAGCACATGTCGCGGATGAAGCACCAGGCGATCGTCGGCAACATCGGCCACTTCGACAACGAGATCGACATGGCCGGCCTGGCTAAGCTGCCGGGCGTCCGCAAGGTCAACGTCAAACCGCAGGTCGACGAGTGGGTGTTCGCCGCTGAGGGCCAAGTGCAACCGCACGCGATCATCGTGCTGTCCGAGGGTCGCCTGCTCAACCTGGGCAACGCGACCGGGCACCCCAGCTTTGTGATGTCCAACTCGTTCACCAACCAGGTGATCGCCCAGATCGAGCTGTTCACCAAGACCGAGCAGTACCCGCTCGGCGTCTACACCCTGCCTAAGCACCTGGACGAGAAGGTGGCCCGGCTGCACCTGGACGCGCTGGGCGTCAAGCTCACCCAGCTCTCCAAGGACCAGGCGGACTACCTGGGGATACCGGTCGAGGGTCCGTACAAGTCCCCCCACTACCGGTACTGATCGCTCGTAGGTTAGGGTGGCCTAAGAAAGGCCACCCTAACCTAACGGGAGTGCTCGTGTCGGAAGCGATCCTCGCCAGCTACCTCATCGGTCTGCGGGAGGGGCTGGAAGGCGCCCTCGTGGTGAGCATCCTCGTCGCCTACCTGGTCAGGTCGGGGCGGCGGGCGCGAGTGCCGCAGGTGTGGGCCGGGGCCGCCGCGGCCCTGACGCTGTCGGTCGGGTTCGGCGCCGGGCTCACCTATACAGGCGTGGCGCTCGGCTCTCGTCAGGAGCTGTTCGAGGCCATCACCTCGATCGTCGCGGTCGGCTTCGTGACCTGGATGATCTTCTGGATGCGCCGCACCGCCCGCCGCCTCAAGGGCGAGCTGACCAGCCGCCTCGAGGAGGCGTTGAAGCTGGGCGGCTTCGCCGTCGTCGCGCTAGCCTTCCTCACGGTCGCCCGTGAGGGCCTGGAGACCGCGCTGCTGTTCTTCGCCGCGGTCCAGGGCGCCACCACCCAGGCCGGACCGCTGCTCGGGATCTGCACCGGCGTGCTGACCGCCGTCGTCCTCGCGTACCTGCTCTACCGGGCCGCCGTCCGGATCAACCTCGGCCGGTTCTTCACCTGGACCGGGGTGCTGCTCGTGCTCGTGGCCGCCGGGATCTTCAAGTACGGCATCCATGACCTGCAGGAGGCCGGCCTGCCCGGGCTGAACGTGGCGGCGTTCGACATCTCCGGGTGGTACGACCCGGGCGCGTGGTACGCCGCGCTGCTGGGCGGCATGTTCAACGTCACCCCCCGGCCCAGCGTGGCCGAGACGATCGGCTGGGCGGCGTACGCCGTCGTCGTGCTGACCCTCTTCCTCCGGCCCTCGCGCGGCCCCCGGCCGGCCCCGACCACGCCGGCCGCCGGCCAGCTTCCCGCCCGCGTCTGACGAAAGGAACCCCCCTCGATGCGCTCGCGCGCCGTGGCGATGCTCTGCGTCCTGGTACTGGTTGTCACCGGCTGCGGAGGCAAGAAAGGCGGTGGCGGCCCGCAGACCACCGAGCTGGAGGTGACCGCGTCGGACACCGCGTGCACGGTCGCCAAGACCACGCTGCCGGCCGGCCGGCACACGTTCGCGGTGACCAACAAGGGCACCAAGGTCACCGAGTTCTACGTCTACGGCGCCGGGGACCGCGTGGTGGGCGAGGTGGAGAACGTGAGCCCGGGGCTGCGCCGCACGCTCGTGGTCGACCTCACCGCCGGGCAGTACCAGGCCGCCTGCAAGCCCGGCATGGTCGGCGACGGCATCCGCACCACGCTGACCGTCACCGGTACCGCGCCGAGCCAGGCCACGTCGGAGAAGCTGGCCGCCGCCGTGCAGAGCTACCGGCAGTACGTGCAGGGGCAGGCCGACTCGCTGGTGACCCAGACGGCCGCGTTCGTCGCGGCGATCAAGGCCGGCGACATCGACAAGGCCAAGTCGCTGTACCCGGTCGTCCGCACCCCGTACGAGCGGATCGAGCCGGTCGCGGAGAGCTTCGGCGACCTGGACCCGAAGATCGACGCCCGCGAGGACGACGTCGAAGCCGGTACCCCGTGGACCGGGTTCCACCGGCTGGAGAAGGACCTGTGGGCCGGGGTCCGGCCCGACCCCGCCGTCGCCGACCAGCTCACCAAGGACGTGGCCGCGCTCAAGGAGCAGGTCGGCAAGGTCGAACTGACCCCGCTGGAACTCGCCAACGGGGCCAAGGAGCTGCTCGACGAGGTGGCCGGGAGCAAGCTCACCGGCGAGGAGGACCGGTACTCGCACACCGACCTGTGGGACTTCCAGGCCAACGTCGAGGGCAGCAAGGCGGCCGTCGCGGCGCTGCGCCCTTACGTCGACGAGCGCGACTCCACCCTGGGCAGGACGCTGGACGAGCGGTTCGCCATGGTACAGGCGGAGCTGTCCAAGTACCGGTCGGGCGACGGCTTCGTCGGCTACCAGACGTTGAGCAAGGACCAGGTCAAGGCGCTCTCCGACGCGCTCAACGGGCTCGGCGAGCCGGTCAGCAAGGTCGCCGCGGTGGTGGCGAAATGACCCGCCGGCGGGACCTGCTGGCGGTCGGCGGGGCCAGCCTCGTCGGCGCAGCCGGGCTGGGCGCGGCGGCCGCGGTGGCACCGGCCGAGTTCCCGGCGGCCGGGTCGCCGGGCGCCGCCGGACCGGCCGGCGACGGTGTCGTGCCGTTCCACGGGGCACACCAGGCCGGCGTCGTCACCCCCGCCCAGGACCGGCTGCACTTCGTCGCGTTCGACGTGCTCACCAAGGACCGGGCCGAGCTGGCCGAGCTGTTCCGCCGGTGGACCCAGGCGGCCGCCCGGATGACGGCCGGCCTGGACGCGGGCCCGGTCGGTGCGGTCGCCGGACCCCCGGAGGCGCCCCCGGACGACACCGGCGAGGCGATCGGCCTGCCGCCGGCCCGCCTCACGCTGACCTTCGGCGTGGGTACCAGCCTCTTCCGCGACGCCACCGGGCGGGACCGTTTCGGCATCGCCGACCGGCGCCCACCGGCCTTCGCCGACCTGCCGACCTTCCCGCGCGACGCCCTGCAGCCGGAGATCTCCGGCGGGGACCTGTGCGTGCAGGCCTGCTCGGACGATCCGCAGGTCGCCGTGCACGCGGTGCGCAACCTGGCCCGGATCGGCATGGGTACCGTCGCGGTGCGCTGGTCGCAGCTCGGCTTCGGGCGCACCTCGTCGACCTCGCGCACCCAGGACACGCCCCGGAACCTGTTCGGCTTCAAGGACGGCACCCGCAACCTCAAAGCCGAGGACCACGCGCTGCTGGAGCAGCACGTGTGGGTGGCGCCCGGGGACGGGCCGGACTGGCTGGCCGGTGGCTCCTACCTGGTCATCCGCAAGATCCGGATGCTCACCGAGAGCTGGGACCGCACGCCGCTCGGCGAGCAGGAGGCGATCATCGGGCGGGCCAAGGGCAGCGGCGCGCCGGTCGGGCGCACCGGCGAGTTCGACCCGGTCGACTTCGCCACGCGCGGCCCTGACGGGGAGCCGCTGCTCGCCATGGACGCCCACGTCCGGCTGGCCCATCCGGACACCAACGGCGGCGTCCGGCTGTTGCGACGCGGGTACAACTACGTGGACGGATCGGACGGGTTGGGCCGATTGGCGGCGGGGCTGTTCTTCATGGCGTACCAGCGGGACCCCCGCAGGCAGTTCGTGCCGGTCCAGGCCCGGCTGGCCCGCCAGGACAGGCTGAACGAGTACATCCGCCACATATCCAGTGGGCTGTTCGCCTGTCTACCGGGTGCACATGACGCCACTGATTTTCTGGGCAGTAGGCTCCTCGGGTAGCGGCTCTTTGTCCGTGGCCGGGCCGGATACTCCGATCTTCCGGACGGTTCGGATGAGCCTACGATGGCCACCTGAGCAGGTAAGGCACGGCCAGGGGGACGGGCGGCATCGGCCGGTCGGCTAGTTACCGATGGTGCGCGAGGATCGGCATTGTGACTGTGACGTAGCTGTTATCGGACCGTTGTGTAACGGCATGTTCGTTCGCCAGTCCGTACAGCTACGGTCTTTCCAGGCCGACCATCGATCGGTTGAATCGCAGGAGGACCCGATACCCATGGGTGGAACCACCCCGATGTGGGCCGACGGGCAGATGCCGTCCGCCGATCTGGATCCGGGGCCGCTGAAGGTCGAGGACGCCAAGCCCGCGGTGGCCAAGGCCATCGTCGGCCGCTCGCCCGGCCAGCTCGCGATGATGCGGCTGCGCCGCGACCACACGGCGGTGATCTCGTTCTGGGTCCTGGTCTTCTTCATCGGGGTGGCGGTCTTCGCGCCGGTCATCGAGTGGATCTACGGGTACGACGCCAACAAGACCAACTCGGGACTCCTCGACGAGACCGGGGCCCCGCTGGGTTACCTGGGCGGCATCACGTACAGCGCGGACAACGCCTCCCACCACATCCACATCTTCGGCGTGGAGCCCGGCCTGGGTCGTGACCTGTTCATGCAGATCGTGCTGGGGCTGCGCACCTCTCTGATCATCGCGGTCGTGTCGACCGTGCTGGCCACCGTGATCGGCACGGTGCTCGGCATCATCGCCGGCTACTTCGGCGGCTGGGTCGACGCGGTGATGAGCTGGTTCATCGACTACATGCTGGCGTTCCCGTTCTTCCTGTTCTGCCTGGCCGTGATCCCGGTGATCAACACCCGGCTGGCCGACCAGTACGGCGAGGTCACGGCGACCAAGCGGGTGGTCACGATCATCTCGGTCTTCTCGCTGTTCGGCTGGATGTACACCGCCCGGCTGGTCCGGGGTCAGGTGCTCTCGCTGCGCGAGCGCGAGTACGTCGACGCGGCGCGGGCCGCCGGGGCCCGGTCCGGACACGTGATGTTCCGCCAGCTCCTGCCCAACCTGTGGGCGCCGATCCTGGTGACCTTCTCGCTGGGCATCCCGGCGACCATCACCGCCGAGGCGGCGCTGGCCTTCCTGAACATCGGCGTCATCGAACCGACGCCGGACCTGGGCCGGGTCATCTCCGCCAGCCAGAACTGGCTGGCGGTGGACCCGACCAACCTGGTCATCCCGGGCTTGGTGATCTTCATAATCGTGCTCGCCTTCAACCTGTTCGGCGATGCCCTCCGCGACGCTTTGGACCCGAGGTCGTCCAAGTAGTGCTCACGCGAGTTTGAGTTGTCCCGTTTTGGGGTCGGTCCGTACGGACTGATTTCCACGAGCGGGCTTGAGGAAGGAGACAACCGTGCGATACCGGGTTCGGGCGCTGGTGGTCAGTGCCCTGGCCATCAGTCTCGCAGCCACCGGCTGCCAGAAGACCACTGGTGGCGGCGGCGGTGGTGGTGGTCAAGGCCCGCAGAAGCAGGCGGCCATCATCATCGACAAGGATGGCAAGGTCGGTAAGACGCCGGCGCCGGACGTCCCGGGTGCCAAGAAGGGCGGCACCCTGTACTGGCTCGAGGACGGCGCGCCCGAGCACTTGAACCCGCAGAACGCCTACGTCACCGACGCCCAGTCGATCCTGTCGCTGGTGCAGCGCACGCTGACCTACTACATCGAGGACCCGCAGGGCGGTCCGCTCAAGCTGGTCGGCGACCTGGCGACCAACGCCGGTGAGAGCAGCGACGGCGACAAGAAGTGGACCTACCACCTGCGCGACGGCGTCAAGTTCGACGACGGCGCACCGATCACGTCGAAGGACATCGCCTACGGCGTCAGCCGCTCCTTCGGCAAGGACGGCGATAACGGCCCTCAGTACGCGCAGCTCGCCCTCGACCCGGACAAGACCTACAAGTTCGCCGCCGGCACGACGGCCCCGGGCATCAGCACCCCGGACGACAAGACCATCGTCTTCACGTTCAAGGACCCGCACCCGGAGATGCCGTACATCGCCGCGCTGAACACCACGACGCCAGTGCCGGCCGCCAAGGACACCCACGACGCCTACGACCGCGCCTGGGTCTCCACCGGCCCGTACACGCAGGACGGCGCCTACGACGGGTCGACCAAGCTGACCCTGAAGAAGAACCCGAACTGGGACCCGAACACCGACGCGATCCGGCACCAGTACGCCGACGCCTGGGTCTTCGACTTCTCGCCCAGCCGCAACGACCAGACCAAGCGGCTGATCGCCGACCAGGGCGCGGACCAGTTCGCGGTGGGTACCGCCAACGTGGCGCAGGCCGACATCTCGACCGTGCAGAACGACCAGGCCCTGTCGAAGCGGGTCATCAGCGGCGCGACCCCGTTCGTCGACTACGTCAACATCAACAACACGCGAGTGACGGACCTCAAGGTCCGGCAGGCGCTCAACTACGCCTTCGACCGCGGCGCGATGATCACCGCTGTCGGCGGCAGTGCGGTGGCCGCCCCGGCGACCGCCATCATGGCGCCGGTCGCGCCCGGGTACAAGAAGTACGACGCCTACCCGAGCGCGGACGGCCACGGTGACGTGGCCAAGGCCAAGGAGCTGCTGGGCGGGCAGACCCCGAAGCTGACCTACTGCTTCGCCAACACCCAGACGCAGCAGCAGTACGCGGTGGTCATCCAGCAGGCGATGGCCCGCGCGGGCATCCAGGTCGTCTTCAACCCCATCGACCGGTCGGCGTACTACACGACCATCGGTGACAAGACGACGACCTGCGACATGATGCGGTACGGCTGGGGCCAGGACTACCCGGACGCCTACACCACGCTGGACGTCCTGTACAACGGCCAGAAGATCGTGGCCAAGGGCAACCAGAACACCTGCTACTTCAACCAGCCGGACATCAACAAGAAGCTGGACGACCTGGCGAAGGAGCCGGACCGGGCGGCGGCCGCGGACAAGTACGGCGCGCTGGACGAGGAGATCATGACCAAGTACGCGGCCACGATCCCCAACTTCCAGACGCGTGCCTACATCCTGCACGGCAGCAAGGTCGGCGGCACGTTCGTCAGCCCGCTGTTCGCCAACCCCAACCTGGTCGACGCCTACGCGATGTCCTGATCCGTAGCTCCGTCGATGAGACACACGCACCACCCCGTGGGCGGCCGGCTTCCCGCCGGCCGCCCACGGGACCACCCGGAAGGCCAGGCCCTGCCATGTTGCGGTTCTTCATCCGGCGCGTACTGCTCGCCGTGCTGACGCTGTTCGCCATCTCGGTGACCACGTTCCTGCTGTTCTTCGCGGTACCGTCCAACCCGGCGGCCACGATGTGCGGCAACCGGATCTGCCCGCAGGACACCCAGGAAAAGATCAGCAAGGCGCTGGGCCTGGACCGGCCGCTCGTCGCCCAGTACGGCGACTACATGAAGGGCATCTTCGCCGGTCGTACGGTCGGCACCGGCGACGACAAGATCGATTGCCCGGCGCCGTGCCTGGGCGTCTCCTTCCGCACCGGCCAGGCCGTCCTCGACATCGTCAAGCAGGGCCTGCCCATCTCGGTCAGCATCGTGCTCGGGGCCGCGGTCGTCTGGCTCGGCATCGGCGTCACCCTCGGCACCGCTGCCGCGCTGAGACGCGGCAGCCCGCTGGACAAGTTCTCCATCGGGTTCGCGCTCGGCGGTGCGTCGACCCAGATCTACGTACTCGGCCTGGTCCTGATGGCCGTCTTCGTCTACGGCCTGCGCTGGCTCCCCCGGCCGAGCTATACCAGCCCGCTCGACAACCCCTTCGCGTGGGCCTACGGGCTCATCCTGCCGTGGTTCACCCTCGGCATCATCAACTCGGCGATCTACGCGCGGCTCTCCCGGGCCCAGATGCTGGAGACGCTGTCCGAGGACTTCGTCCGCACCGCCCGCGCCAAGGGCGTCCCGCCGCGCACCGTCAACTTCCGGCACGCGCTGCGGGCCGCCATCACGCCGATCGTGACGATCGCCGGCCTGGACCTCGGGGTCAACCTGGGCGGCGTGGTGATCACCGAGACCACGTTCAGCCTCCGGGGCATGGGCAAGATCGCGGTCGACGCGATCGGAAATCTCAACCTACCGGTGGTGATGGCGACGGTCCTGATCGCCGCCTCGTTCCTGGTGGTCTCCACCGTTATTGTCGATATGCTGTACGCCTTCATCGACCCCCGGGTGAAGCTCGGCTGACAAGGACCACCCATGACGATTGACCTCACCACCCCCACCGGTACCCGCCGCTCCGGCCCGTACCTGCAGGTGAAGGACCTACGGGTGCGGTTCGCCACGGAGGACGGTGTGGTGAAGGCCGTCGACGGGGTCTCCTTCGACCTGGAGCGCGGCAAGACGCTCGGAATCGTCGGCGAGTCCGGCTCCGGTAAGAGCGTCACCAGCCTGTCGATCATGGGCCTGCACAACCGCAAGCGCACCGCGACGGGCGGCGAGATCTGGGTCGGCGGCAAGGAAGTGCTCCGGATGCCGGACGACAAGATCCGCCGGATGCGCGGCCAGGAAATGGCGATGATCTTCCAGGATCCGCTGTCCTCGCTGCACCCGTACTACACGATCGGGCGCCAGATCGTGGAGGCGTACCGGATCCACCACCACGTGAGCAAGGCGGCCGCCCGGATCCGCGCGATCGAGATGCTCGACCGGGTGGGCATCCCGCAGCCGCAACGCCGCTTCGCCCAGTACCCGCACGAGTTCTCCGGCGGCATGCGCCAGCGCGCGATGATCGCGATGGCCCTGATCAACGACCCCGACCTGCTCATCGCCGACGAGCCGACCACCGCGCTGGACGTCACCGTCCAGGCGCAGATCCTCGACCTGCTGGAGGACCTGCAGAAGGAGTTCAACTCGGCGATCATCCTGATCACCCACGACCTCGGGGTGGTCGCCCAGGTGGCCGACGACGTCCTGGTCATGTACGGCGGGCGGGCCGTGGAGTACGGCACCGCCGAGCAGGTGCTGCGGGCGGCGCAGATGCCCTACACGTGGGGGCTGCTGTCCAGCATCCCGTCGGTGCACGGGGACTCCGAGGCCGACCTGGTGCCGATCAAGGGCAACCCACCCAGCCTGATCAACCTGCCGCCGGGCTGCCCGTTCCACCCGCGCTGCCGGTACGCGATGCTGAACGGCGGGCCGTGCGACCTGGAGGTACCCGAGCTTCTACCGGTCCAGCGCGAGCGCGGTCACCTGGTGGCGTGCCACCTGCCCGACCAGTTCCGCAAGGAGACCTACGTGCAGGAGATCGCGGAGACCGGGGTGGCGGTCGTGAGTGAGGAGCTGGCGTGACCGACATCCAGAACGCGCCGTCCGATACCGCGCTCGCCGAGCGCCGGCCCGCCCGCGAACCGCTGCTGCGGGTGGAGGGCCTCATCAAACACTTCCCGGTCCGGGGCAAGTTCTTCCAGTCGGCCGGCGCGGTCCGCGCCGTCGACGGCGTCGACTTCACCGTGGCTCCCGGCGAGACGCTCGGTCTTGTCGGCGAGTCCGGCTGCGGCAAGACCACCACCGGCCGGGCGATCGTCCGGCTACTCGAACCGACCGGCGGGAAGATCGTCTTCGAGGGCCGGGACATCACCCACCTCCGGGGCCGCACGCTGCGCCCGATCCGCCAGGACCTCCAGATCATCTTCCAGGACCCGTACTCCTCGCTGAACCCGCGCCACACGGTCGCCCGGATCGTCTCGATGCCGCTCGCGGTCAACCGGATCAACCCGCCCGGCGGCATGCGCAAGCGGGTCCAGGAGCTGCTGGAGATCGTCGGGCTCAACCCCGAGCACTACAACCGCTTCCCGCACGAGTTCTCCGGCGGGCAGCGCCAGCGCATCGGGGTGGCCCGCGCCCTGGCGCTGCGGCCGAAGATGATCGTCGCCGACGAGCCGGTCTCCGCGCTGGACGTGTCGATCCAGGCGCAGATCGTCAACCTGCTGCGCGGGCTGCAGCGCGAGTTCGACCTGGCCTTCCTGTTCATCGCGCACGACCTCGCGGTGGTGCGGCACTTCTCCCAGCGGATCGCCGTCATGTACCTCGGCAAGATCGTGGAGATGGGTGACCGGCAGCAGATCTACGACACGCCGGCGCACCCGTACACGCGGGCGCTGCTGTCGGCCGTGCCAGACATCGAGACGCTGGGTACGGCCCGGGAACGGATCCGGCTCGTGGGCGACGTGCCGACCCCGCTGAACCCGCCGTCGGGCTGCCGCTTCCGCACCCGGTGCTGGAAGGCGCAGGACATCTGCGCGACCAAGGAGCCGACGCTGGACATCATCGGCCCGGCAGGACAGCCGGTGGCGTGCCACTTCCCGGAGTCGGGCCCGCTGCGGTAGCCGGGTAGGCGGCGTCGACCGGATACGCCGGGCGGACCGGCGGCGCCGGTGCCGGCATGCCCGGCACGAAGACCGGCAGCGGCATCGGCCGCGCCACGCCGTGCACCTCCTGGGCCAACTCGGGCCACACTGTCGCGGTGGCGGCGCGCGCCCGGGCGAGGCGCCGGACCGCGCGCCGGTTGCGCTCGGCGAGCACCGCCGCGAGGTAGGCCCAGCCGGGGGTACCGGGTGGTGCCGGCGGAGTCGTGGCCGCCGCCACCTCGCTGGCCAGCCCGAACCCGAGCCGGGACCGGGCCGGCTCCCGGATCTCCCGGTTCCGCGCGAGGTAGTGCCGCACCGCGAGCGCCAGGTCGTCGTCGAGGCCGGTCAGGTCCAGGGTCCGCGCCCAGGCGGCCAGGCGGGGCGGCATCGCCGGTACCCAGCCCCAGCTCGCGGGCGTGCGCTCGTGGATGACGATGGTGCCGGCCATGAGGTCGCCCAACCGCTTGCCCTGCGGGTTGACCAGCATCGTCCACAGGCTGACCACCCAGGTCACCGGGGCGAGCAGCACCCCCGGCCACTCCAGCGTGGTGCGGACCAGCGCCCGCGTCAACGCGTGCCGGAACCGGATCGGCCCCCCGTCGTCGCGGACCACCCGGAGCCCCATCGCCAGCTTGCCGAGCGTGCGGCCGCCGGTGAGGGTCTCCAGCACGGCCGGGTACCCGATGAAGACCAGGATGAAGATGATCGTGATGGCGGCCACCAGGAGCGCGGTGTCGGTGAGCCCGAACCGCAGACCGCCCAACAGGACCAGCGCGGCCGCCATGTAGAGCACGAAGGTCAGCCCGATCTGGGCCAGGATGTCGACCAGCAGCGCGAGGGTACGGGAGCCGAGCCGGGCGATGCGGATGTCGAACTCGACCGCCTCGCCGCTGACCAACCGGTCGGTGGCGGGGGTGCCGGCGTCGGGTGTCACCGGCCTAGTGAAGCACAGCTACGCTGGCGCGATGGACCTCGACGCCTACGTGGCCGAGTACTCCGGCCAGTGGCGCCGACTGGAGGAGCTGGCCCGCCGCCGCCGGCTCAGCGCCGAGGAGACCGACGAGCTGATCGCGCTGTACCAGCGCGCCGGTACCCACCTGTCGGTGATCCGCAGCCGCTCGCCCGACCCGGCGCTGGTGGCCCGGTTGTCCCGCATCGTGCTCGGCGCCCGCGCGGCCATCACCGGCGGTACCGCCTTCTCCTGGCGTACCGTCGGCCAGTTCTTCACCGCCACCTTCCCGCTCGCCGTCTACGAGGCGTGGGCCTGGTGGGTCACGGTCGCGGTGGCCAACGTCGCGCTCGCCGGGCTGATGATGTCCTACGTCGCCGACCACCCCGACGTGCAGTCGGCGTTCCTGAGCGACGAGAAGATCCAGGCGATCGTCAACGGGGGGTTCGCCGACTACTACTCGGAGAACCAGGCGCAGAACTTCGCCCTGGAGGTCTGGACGCACAACGCGCTGCTGACCGGCCAGTGCCTGGTCTCCGGCATCCTGATCCTGCCGGTGCTGTACCTGCTCGCGGCCAATCTGGCCAACCTGGGCGTGGTCGGCGGCGTCATGATCGGCAACGGCCGGTCCGACGTGTTCTTCGGCCTGATCCTGCCGCACGGCCTGCTGGAGCTGACCGCGGTGTTCATCGCCGCCGGGGTCGGGCTGCGGATCGGCTGGGCCTGGATCGCGCCCGGTCCGGGCCGCACCCGGGGCCGCGCGCTGGCCCAGGCCGCCCGCTCCGGGATGCTGGTCGCGCTCGGGCTGGCACTCGTGCTGCTGGTGAGCGGGCTGATCGAGGCGTTCGTGACGCCGTCCCCGCTGCCGACGTTCCTGCGGGTCGCGATCGGCGTGCTGGTGTGGGTCGGCTTCCTCGGGTACGTGGTGGTGCTGGGTCGGCAGGCGAAGGCCGAGGCCGTGCGCACCGACCTCGACGCCGAGCTGATCGAGGACGTACGCCCGGCCGGGTAGCCCGGATCAGAGCCGACCGGCGGCTTTCATGCGCAGGTACATGTCGGCTACCTCGGAGGCGAACACGTCGGCGGGGGCGTCGACGACCTCCACCTCGTGCCGGGTCAGGGCGGCGCGCAGCCGGTCGCGTTCGGCGAGGGTACGGTGGGCGGCCGCGGCCGCGTACACCCCGGCGGCGTCGCCGCGCCGGGCGGCGAGCTCGGTGACGGCGGGATCGCGCACGGCCGCCACGACCACCCGGTGCCGGGCGGTGAGCTGGGTCAGCACCGGGAGCAGGCCTTCGCCCAGCGCGCCGGCCTCCAGCGCGGTGAAGAGCACCACCAGGGCGCGCTTGCGCTCCCGGCGCAGCACCTCCCCGGCGACCAGGCCGAAGTCGGTCTCGACCAGGGCCGGCTGGAGCGAGGCCATCGCGTTGACCAGCCGGGGGAGCAGGGTGCGGCTGGTGCCGCCCTCGACCGTGGCGCGTACCTCGGTGTCGATCGCGAGCAGGTCGACCCGGTCGCCGGCCCGGTTGGCCAGGGTGGCGAGCAGCAGCGCGGCGTCGATCCCGGCGTCGAGCCGTGGCTCGTCCAGCGTGCGCTCGCCCGGCGCTTCGTCGGCGGTGCTCGCCTCCGCCAAACCCCGGCTCCGGCTGTGCTCCGCGAGTGCCTCGTCGGTGGTGTCCGCCACCGCGACGTCCTGGGTGGCGGAAGCAGGCAGCACGGTCGTCACCCGGGCGGCCGAGGTGCGGCCGGTGTCGAGGACGCACAGCACGCGGCGGTCCCGCTCCGGGCGCCAGGTGCGGACAATGACGTCGGAGCGCCGGGCGCTGGCCCGCCAGTCGATCGAGCGCACGTCGTCACCGATGACGTACTCGCGCAGGGTGTCGAACTCGGTGCCCTGCCCCCGCCCCCGGGTCACGAGCATTCCGTCGATCACCCGGAGCCGGGCGAGCTTCTCCGGCAGGAACCGCCGGGCGGCGAAGCGCGGCAGCACCCGCAGCCGCCACGGCGGGGTCGCGGCGTCCGCCCGGCGCCCGCCGCGCTGCCGGTACGCGAAGCGCAGCGGCCCGTACGAGCGCACGGTGACCCGCACCGCGGGCCGGTCGCCGCGCCGGGTCGGGCGCAACCTGGTGACCAGGCGCGCGGTCTCGTCGGGGTCCAGCTCCACATGGTGGGCGTAGGGGGACGCGCCGGCGGACGGTACCCACGCGTCCCGGATCTCCGCGTGCAGCCGCCGTACCCCCGTGTTGGTGACGATGAGCGCGACCTCGGCGGTGTCGTCGAGCCGCACCTGGGTCGCGCCTTCGCGGCGCAGCCGCACGTCGCGCACCGGGCTGGCCAGCGCGGCGTCCAGCGCGGCGAGCAGCAGCACCGTGACGGCCAGGATCAGCGCGAGCAACTGCGCCGCGGGCAGCAGCGGGACCACGACCGCGCCGGCCGCGAGTGCCGCTGCGGGCCGCCAGGTGATCATCGCGGGGTCGGTACGGTCGCCAGCACCGAGTCCAGGACGTTGTCCACGGTCACCCCCTCGAGCTGGGCCTCCGGCCGCAGCCGGACCCGGTGCCGCAGCGTCGGCCGGGCCAGCGCCTTGACGTCGTCGGGCGTCACGTAGTCGCGGCCGAGCAGCCAGGCCCAGGCCTTCGCGGTGGCCATCAGCGCGGTGGCGCCCCGGGGCGAGGCGCCCAGCTCCAGCGAGGGCGAGCTGCGGGTGGCCCGGCAGAGGTCGACGATGTAGCCCATCACCTGGTCGGCGACCCGGACCCCGCGCACCGCGAGCCGGCCGGCGGCCAGGTCGGCCGCGCCAGCGACCGGGCGTACCCCGGCCGCCGCCAGGTCGCGCGGGTCGAAACCGGCGTGGTGCGCGCGCAGCACGCCCAGCTCCTCGTCGCGGCTGGGCAGCGGGACGGACAGCTTGAGCAGGAACCGGTCCAGCTGCGCCTCAGGCAGCGGGTAGGTGCCCTCGTACTCGATCGGGTTCTGGGTGGCCGCGACCACGAACGGGTCGGGCAGCGGGCGGGCCTCGCCCTCCACCGAGACCTGGCGCTCCTCCATGGCTTCCAGCAGCGCCGACTGGGTCTTCGGCGGGGTCCGGTTGATCTCGTCGGCGAGCAGGAGGTTGGTGAAGACCGGCCCCTCCCGGAACTGGAACGCGGCGGTGCGCGTGTCGAAGATCAGCGAACCGGTGACGTCGCCGGGCATCAGGTCGGGGGTGAACTGCAGCCGCTTGCTCGACAGGTCCAGCGCCCGGCTGATGGTGCGCACGAGCAGGGTCTTGGCCACCCCCGGTACCCCCTCCAGCAGCACATGCCCCCGGCACAGCAGGGCGATGACCAGGCCGCTGACGATCGCGTCCTGGCCGACCACGACCTTGGCGACCTCGGCGCGCAGCCGGGCGAGCGCCTCGCGGGCCTGGGTGCTGTCGACGCCGTCGGACACGGCGATCGCTTCGGTCATCGTGGTGCTCCCTTGGTGACGTCGATGGACGTGTGCAGCAGGTGGTCCAGGTGGGCGGCGAGCGCGACCAGCTCGGGATCGTCGGCGGGGCGGGCCTCGTACAGGATCGCGTCGACCTGCTCGGGCGGCCAGCCGGTGCGGGCGGCCACCGCGGCCACCACGGTGGCGCGCGGTGCGTCCGGCGCGAGGTCCAGGGCCGAGCGCAGCCGGGCCACGGCGCTGGTGCGCAGCGCGTCGAGGGCGGCCGCGCGGGCCTTGGCGCGGCGGTACAGGCGGCCGCGGCCCTCGACCGTCTCCGCCGCCCGCACGGCCACCGGCAGCGGTTCGCTGACCGGCGGCCCGAGCCGCCGCGCCTGGGACAGCGCGTAGCCCAGCCCGGCCAGGGCGAGCAGCCCGAGCCCGATCCAGGCCCACGGCGGCAGCAGCTTCCAGTACGGCGGCGGGGGTGGCTCGGCGGGCCGTGGCCCGTCGCCCCCGCCGCCCCCGGGCTGCGGATCGCCCTGCTGCGGGCCGTTGCGGTCGGCGATCGGGAAGTCCGGGTCGGGCGAGCCGCCGGTACCCAGGGACGGCGGTGCGCCGGCGCCCGGATCGGGGGAGCGGTCCACGAGGCCCGGGCCCGGTTCGCCGCGGTGCAGGTCGAGCCAGATCACGCGCTTGTGGGTGGCGAGCAGGCCGGTGGCGAGGGCCGCGTTGCCGGACTCGGCGAACCGATCGTTGCGGAAGGGGTCGCTCGCCCCGACCAGAACCACCTCGGCGGCGGCATACCTCGTGCCGACCAGCGCACCGTCGTAGCAGCGGGCGGTCTCCTCGAACACCATGCCGTAGGACACGTGGAAGACCCCGGCCGGCCCGGCGGCGGCCGCCTCGGGCAGCGCGCAGCCGGGAGCCACCGTCTTGGTGGCCCAGCGGGTCTTGGCCCCCTCGACGGGGATCCGTCCCTGGTCGAGCGTGAGCAGGCTCGGCTGGACCAGGACCACCCGGGTGCTGGCCGGCAGCAGCTTGAGCATTCGCAGGTGGTACCGGTGGACCAGGCCCGGCGCGGGCACGAACAGGGTGGCGTCGCCCTGGTAGGCGGCCACCAGTGCGTCGGAGGTCCTGGTGACCCGGTCGACCGTCACGCCCCGCTCGCCGAGCCGGGCGGCCAGCCGGTCCGCGCCGATGCCGGCCCGGCTGGTCGGGTTCAGGAACGCCGGATCGGTGACGTCCGGCTCCTGCAGGGCGTGGACGACCGCGGTGCCGAGGAACACCACGAGCACCACGGCGAACGGGATCACCAGGCGCAGCCAACGCCGGCTGCGCGGGCGGCCCGGGGTGGCGGTCCGGGCCAGCGGGGTGGTGCCGGCCGGCGGGGCCGTGCCGGGCTCGGTGGGCGGGCGCAGGGTCGCGGTCATCGCGCCGCCACGGGCGTCAGGGCGGCGTGGACGTGCACGGCGTACTCGCGCATCCGGGCATCGTGCTCCGCGCCGGCCGGGCGCTGCCCGTACCAGATGTCGGAGAACAGCCGGCTGGCCGCGTCGAGCGGGATCCGTACCGGAGGCCGGGCGCGCGCCGCGGCCCCGGCCAGCTCGGTGATCGTCCAGCCCGGCCGGTTCTCCACCACCCCGGCGTCGACCAGCTCGCGCACGATGGCGCGCAGCCGTTCCCGTACCGCCTCCGCGAAGCGCCCCTCGGCCGCCAGCCGGTCGGCCAGCGACAGGAACGCCTCGCTCGACAGCTCGGGCAGCCCCTCGGTCTCGTGTGGTACCAGCTCCGGCGTGGCCTCCTCCTCATCCGTGGCGCGCTTGCGGCGCCGCCACGGCCAGCGCAGCTTCGGCCAGCGCAACCTGGGCCAGCGCCAGCGCCGCTTGGGCCGGTCGCTCCCGGCCCGGCGCCACCAGTGCCGGGGCAGCCACCTCGGCCAGAAGTACCACCCGGCCGCGACCAGGGCGGCGGCCAGCAGGAGCAGCAGCGCGGCGACGCCCAGTCCCACCGCGTCGTCGACGCGGGCGACGAACTCGTCCCACCACCGCCCCACCGCGCTACCCCGCGAGGATCCGGCCGGGTGGGACGCCGCGCCGCAGGGCCCGGCCGAGCGCGAGGTCCAGGCCCTCCACCCGCATCCGGTTCTCCAGGTGCAGGACCGCGTCGAGGCAGCCGAGAACGGCGTAGGCGACGGTGTTGACGATCACCCAGCCGGCCATGGAGGCGAGGGTGGCCCAGGTCTCGCCGGGCAGGTGGACGATGAGCCGCAGGGCCGCCATGCCCCCCACGGCCAGCGCCAGGCGGATCGAGTACCACGCCAGGTAGCCGAGCAGCCGGATGCCGCCCGGCCGCAGCCGGCCGCGGGCGACCATCACGAACGACCGGCCCAGCGCCGGCGCCGGGCCGAGCCGGTCGATGATCAGCGCGGGGGCGGCGAGGCCGGTGAAGAGGAACCAGAAGAACCAAGGGACGAGCCCGGCCGCCGCGGTCAGCGCCCCACCGGCGGCGGCGAGCGCGGCCAAGCCGGCCAGGGCCGCGGGCCGGCTGCCGCGCCCGGCCAGCCAGCGCGGCGCCGGATCACCCCCCACCAGAGCCGGTACCGCCGCCCGCCCGGCCAGCCCGCCGAGCACGGCGATGATCGCCATCTCGGTACCCAGCCCGGTGGCCAGCAGGATCCAGAACACGCCCAGGTCGGTGTAGAGGTGGTCGAGGTCGAAGTAGTTGGCCGGGCGCACGCCGGCGGCGACCCGCAGCGGGTACAACGCGGCCTGTTCGAGCACCGCCAGGACGGCCGCCGCGCCGAGCAGCCCGGTCGCGTTGCGCCGCAACAGTTCCAGGGCGACGTCGAGCAGCTCGGCCAGGGTGAGCGGGCGCAGCGGGATCACCTCGCCTGGCACGTCCGCTCCCCTCGACCAGACCGCGTGGTGGTACGCGGCGGGCCCATCGTGACACGTCGGCGCACCCCGCGGGGAACCCCGTCCCCTGCCCGGTATGCCGGGATCACCCGCGGCCGGCGCGGGTGGGTTCCCGGTTCGGCCACCGGAGATGGAATATTGGTCGCATGAGAGCCCGGGTGCTGGTGGTCGACGACGACCCCGCCCTCGCTGAGATGCTCGGCATCGTGCTGCGCAGCGAGGGGTTCCTTCCGTCCTTCGTGGCCGACGGCGAACGCGCGCTGGGTGCCTTCCGGGACGCCCGACCCGACATCGTGCTGCTCGACCTGATGCTGCCCGGCATGAGCGGGATCGACATCTGCCGGGCCATCCGCGCCGAGTCCGGCATCCCGATCGTCATGCTGACCGCCAAGAGCGACACCGTCGACGTGGTCCTCGGCCTGGAGTCCGGCGCCGACGACTACGTGGTCAAGCCGTTCAAGCCCAAGGAGCTGGTCGCCCGGATGCGGGCCCGGCTGCGCCGGGGTGAGGACGTCACCCCGGAGCTGCTGTCCATCGGCCCGTCCGGCAACCAGATCACCATCGATGTGCCGGCCCACACGGTCAGCCGCGACGGCGACGAGGTCAAGCTGACGCCGCTGGAGTTCGACCTGCTCGTCGCGCTGGCCCGCAAGCCCCGCCAGGTGTTCACCCGCGAGGTGCTGCTGGAGCAGGTCTGGGGGTACCGGCACGCGGCCGACACGCGGCTGGTCAACGTGCACGTGCAGCGGCTGCGCGCCAAGATCGAACCGGACCCGGAGCGTCCGGAGATCATCCTCACCGTCCGCGGGGTCGGCTACAAGGCCGGCACCGGATAGGTCCTCGTGCCACCCGCCACCTGGTACGCCCGGCTGCGCCGCCATCCGGCCGCGCAGGCGGTGCACCGCACCGTCGTGCACCGCCTCGCCGTGGTCTGGGGTGTGGTGCGCCGGGCCTGGCGGCGGTCCCTGCAGCTGCGCATGGTCGCGATCACCCTGCTCGCCTCCGGGGTCCTCGTCGGCGCGTTCGGCACGCTGGTCGCCTCGGAGATCACCACCGGCGTGGTCAACGCGAAGGTCAAGGTGGCGCTGCGCCAGGTGGAGGACTCAGCCCGGCGGGCGGCGCCCCAGCTCGGCGGCGTCACCGACGCGGCCGACACCAGCCTGCCCGGCCTGGTCCCGCTGGTGGGCCAGACGTTGCAGCCGACCGTGACGTCCCCGGACAGCCAGGTGATCCTGGCGATCCTGCCGGAGACCCCGCGGATCCCGAACACCGCGAGGTACGTGGCGCCGTTCCTGGACCGGGTACCGGACCTCATTCCCTCCGCGCTGCGCCAGCGCATCGCCGAGGGCAAGGTGGCGCACCAGTTCATCATCGCCGACGTCGACGGCAACGGCGCCCGGCAGTACCTGGTGGTCGGTAGCCCGATCCCGCTGCCCTACGGCAAGTTCGGGCTGTACTACCTCTTCCCGCTCACCGGCGAGCGGGAGGCGGCCGACCTGGTGCGCAACACGGTCATCGCCACCGGCGTGGCGCTGGTGCTGCTGCTCGGGTTGCTCGCCGCGCTGACCACCCGGCTGGTGGTCCGGCCGGTCCGGCTCGCCGCCCGGACCGCCCAGCGGCTGTCGGCCGGGCTGTTGGACCAGCGGATGGAAGTGCACGGCGAGGACGACCTCGCCCTGCTCGCCGCCTCGTTCAACCAGATGGCGCAGAACCTGCAGCGGCAGATCATCCGGCTGGAGGAGATGTCGCGGCTGCAGCGGCGGTTCACCTCGGACGTGTCGCACGAGCTGCGTACCCCGCTGACCACGGTACGGATGGCCGCCGACATGATCTTCAACGCGCGCGCCGGCTTCGACCCGGCGGTGGCGCGCAGCGCCGAGCTGTTGCAGGCCGAGCTCAACCGGTTCGAGGACCTGCTCACCGACCTGCTGGAGATCAGCCGGTTCGACGCCGGGTTCGCCGTCCTCGACGCCGAGCCCACCGATCTGGTACCACTCGTCAGCTACGTCGCCGAGCGGCTCGCCGCGCTCGCCAAGCGCGCCGGGCTCACGCTCGACGTGCGGGTACCGGACCGGCCGGTGATCGCCGAGGTCGACCCGCGCCGGGTGGAACGGATCCTGCGCAACCTCATCGGCAACGCGATCGAGCACGCCGAGCACCGCCCGGTCGAGGTGCGCCTGGCCGCCGACGAGGACGCGATCGCGGTAACTGTGCGCGACCACGGCATCGGCCTGCACGCCGGCGACGAGAAGCAGGTGTTCAGCCGGTTCTGGCGGGGCGACCCGTCCCGGGCGCGGCAGACCGGCGGTACCGGCCTGGGCCTGTCGATCAGCCTCGAGGACGCCCGGCTGCACGGTGGCTGGCTGGAGGCGTGGGGGGAACCGGGCCGTGGCGCGCAGTTCCGGTTGACCCTGCCGGTACGCGCCGGGGACCGGCTGGTCGCCTCCCCGCTGCCGCTCGCCCCGGTCGACGCCGACGCCGCTCCGGTCGACGCGCCCGAGCTGGCCCGGTCGGCCCGGTCGGGGGACGGCCATGGCTGAGCGGTACCTCGACCGGCGGCAGGTGCTGCGGGCGGCGCTGCTCGCGGCGGCCGGCGTCGTGGTACCGGCGGCGTGCGGGGTACCCAGCGGCGGCGGACCGATCGTCGACGGCGCCGGCCCGAGCTACGACCCGGTCATCGGGGCGAAGGGCCGCCCGCCCGAGCCGGGCAACGCGACGTCCGCGACGAACCTCGTCGAGCTGTTCCTCTACGCGGCCTCCGGACCGCTGGAGTCGATCGAGCAGTTCAACGCGGCCCGCGACCGGGCCCGCCGGTTCCTGACCAAGGCGGCCGCCGACGCCTGGCGCAGCAGCGTGACCGACGAGTTCGTCACGGTGGTCCGCGTCGCCGGGCTCACCCCGTCGATCAGCGGCGTGGACACGATCGTGTCCGGAACCCTGCAACCGGTCGGCTCATTGCTCGGCAAGCGCGGCGAGGTGGATCGGTACACCGGCGACCAGCGACCGGCGCGGGTGGACTTCACCGTCACGCCCGGCCCGGACGGGCCGCGCATCAGCGACCTGCCCGACGGGTTGCCGCCCGGCCTGCTGCTGGCCAGCGACGCGCTGGACAACAAGTACTTCACGCCGCAGGTGATCTACTTCTGGGACAACGCCAAGCGCGGGCTCGTGCCCGACCTGCGCTACGTGCCGAACACCGACCTCGTGGACAGCGCCCGGCTGGCGGCCGTGGTCAACTGGCTGCTCGCCGAGCCGTCCGAGCTGATCTCCCCGGTCGCGCTCCGGGCGGCCGGCATCTTCCCCACCGGTACCACCCTGCTCGGGCCCTACGTGGTGATCCAGGGGGACCGGGTGGTCATCAACTTCTCCTCGGCCCTGCAGGGCCTGCCGCCCCCGGCCCTGGCCGAGGTGCTGGCGCAGCTGCGCTGGTCGTTGCAGCCGCTGCACCGGCTGACCAGCGGCCCGGTGGAGCTGCAGATCGCCTCCCGGCCGCAGCAGCTGGGCAACGCCGGCGACCTGTACAGGTCGGTCAACCCGGCCGACGAGGTGACCCGCGCCGCCGAGCCGCAGCCGTTCTACGTGGTGGGCAACGCGGTGGACGCGCTCGACGGTCAGCTGCCGGCGGTGCTGGCCAAGCCCGAGTACAACCGGTCCGTCGAGCGGGCCGCGCTCAGCCGGGACAAGCGGGCCGCCGCGCTGCTGACCGTCGACCACCGCCTGCTGCTCGGCCGGGTCGACGAGACCGGTACGGTCTCCTACCTCGCGGTCGACCAGCGTGGCACGGCCTGGAGCCGGCCGGCGTGGCTGCCTTCCGGCCAGCGCCTGCTGGTGGTCGTCGACGGCCGGTTGCTCGCGGTCACCGCCGCCGGCGCGGTGTCGCGGGTACTGGTCCCCGACGCCGGTGCCGTGACCGCGTTCGCGGTGGCCCCGGACGGGTACCGCATCGCCCTGATCGACGGCGGCCGGGTCCGGGTCGGCGCGCTGAGCGACGAGCGTGGCCAGCCCGTGGTGAGCCCCAACCTCCGCCTGCTCGACACCGGTCTGCTCGAACCGAGCGCGGTCGCGTGGAGCCGACTGGACCGGCTGGTGGTGGCCGGACGCAGCGAGACCGACCAGTGGGTACTGGCCGAGATCACCATCGACGGCGCCGTGCTCACCCTGTGGAACACCAGCTTCGCCAACCGCATCGCCTCCGTGGTGGCCTACCCGAAGCTGCCGTCCCAGCCGCCCGGGCCCGGACTGGTGATGGTGGAGACCGGCGACCGCAAGGCCTACCGAGTGTTCCCCAACCCGTCCTCCGCGACGTCGCAGCCGCTGACCGCGCGGGACACCGGGCCGTCCGCATCGGCGTCGCCGGGGAAGCCGAGGCCCGACCCGACCGCACCCTTCTACCCGGACTAGGCGGGAGGCGCATGGGACTGCTGGGACACGCGTGGACCGGGCTGGCCGACCTGGTCCTCCCGGGCACCTGCGCGGGCTGCGGTACCGGCGCGCCCGGCTCACTCTGCCCGGCCTGCCTGGGCGTCCTCGACGGGCTGCGGCCGCATCCGGTACGACCCACGCCGGCCCCGTCGGGACTGCCCGTCTGCGTGGCGTTCGGCCGTTACGACGGGGTCCTGCGCGAGGTGCTGCTGGCCTACAAGGAGCGGGGCCGGCACGTGCTGGCCCGGCCGTTGGGGGACTGGCTCGCGGCGGCGGTCGTCGCCGGGGTACGCCAGGTGGGGTACCCGCCCGGCACGCCGGTCCTGTTGGTGCCGGTACCGGACACCGCGGTGGCCGCCCGGGAGCGGTACGGCGACCACATGCGCCGGCTGGCCCGGCGCGCGGTGGTGCGGCTCAACGCGACCGGCTGGCCGGCCGGCATCGCCGCGCCCGTCCTGACCCGGCCGCGCGCCGACTCGGCGAGGCTGGACGCGGCGGCCCGCGCGGCGCAGGCGGCCCGCGCGTTCGTCCCCCGGCCGCGCGAGCTGGTCCGAATGGCGGCGGCGGTCCGGCGGGGCGCGGTGGTGGTGCCGGTCGACGACATCCTCACCACCGGCGGCACGCTGGCCGCGATCGCCGCCCGGCTGCGCACCGGCGGGCTGCCGGTACCGGTGGCCGCCGTGCTCGCGGCGACCCGGCGCCGGTCAGGGCCACGTACGGCAGCAGGGTGAATTTTTTGTCCGGTACGACCGCGACTGCCGAGGCTGGGCGATTTCCGGCAAAGCGTTCTTGGGAACGAGGGGTGACGAGTGGCCGAACAAGGGTTAGCGTCGTAGCTCACAGCACTGCACAGGCGGCTGTGCCGGGACCGAGAGGAGCTATCGAAGGAGATCGGTCTCAGGGACCGATACCACTCATCGATCAACCCGCAGGACGACCGTGGGGGAGGTCACGCGTGGACATCGTCGTCAAGGGCCGAAACGTCGAAGTGCCCGATCACTACCGCGTACACGTCAGCGAGAAGCTCCACAAAATCGAGCGCTACGACCAGAAGCTCATCCGAGTCGACGTAGAGCTGTTCCACGAACGCAACCCGCGTCAATCCGATCACTGCCAGCGCGTCGAGATCACCTGCGCCTCACGAGGACCAGTGGTCCGGGCCGAGGCCTGCTCGGGCGACTTCTACAGCGCCCTCGACGTCGCCATCGCCAAGCTCGACGGCCGGTTGCGCCGGATGGCTGACCGCCGCCGCGTCCACCGCGGCCGTCGCGCCCCGGTCTCCGTCGCCGCCGCCACCTCAGGGCTGGCGACGCTGAACCACCCCAACGGCTTCGCGCCACCGGCCGCCGAGTCGGTGCTCGACCACCTCGCCGAGCTGCCCGTCGAGGAGTTCGACGACCAGCCGTGGCACATCGTCCGGGAGAAGGAGCACAGCGGCGAGCCGATGACGATCGACGACGCGCTGTTCCAGATGGAGCTGATCGGACACGACTTCTACCTGTTCATGGACAAGGAGTCCGGCCGACCCAGCGTGGTGTACCGGCGCCGCGGCTACGACTACGGGGTCATCGCGCTCGCCGTATGAGCGGATCACTGCGATGATCCGTACGTGCCTGAGACGGTAGTTGGCCTACCGCCGGCCGGTTCCGCACCGGCCGGCGGCTCTCGTGTCCTGATCCGTTCCGATCTCGTCATCCTGAGCGGCGCGGCGGTCTTCGTCGCGCTGTCCGGCATCACCCACTACAGCCACGCCAACGCGGTCGTCGCGTTCGTCTGCTCGGCCGTCGCGGTGGCGCTGCTGGCCTCGCTCGTGGGCCGCAGCGTGGAGCAGCTCGGCGACCGGTTCGGCGCCGGCGCGACCGGGGTGCTGCAGAGCGCGCTGGGCAACCTGCCCGAGCTGTTCATCGCGTTCTTCGCGTTGCGCGCCGGACTGCTCACCGTCGTGCAGTCGGCGCTGATCGGCTCGATGCTGGCCAACCTGCTGCTGGTCATGGGCGCGGCGTTCCTGGTCGGCGGGCTGAAGCACGGTACCCAGAAGTTCGCCAAGTCCCGCGCGCGGGACACCTGTGTGCTGCTCGCCCTCGCCACCGCCGCGCTGGTGCTGCCGAGCATGGCGCAGTACACCCACAGCCCGGCCGAGCCGCACGTGCGCTCGCTGTCCGACGCGGTCGCGGTGGTCCTGCTGCTGCTGTTCGTGCTCTCCCTGCCCGCCGCGCTGCGCCGGCACGACGGCGACCCGGCCGCGGGCGCGGCGACCGCCGCCGGCGCCCGGCAGGCCGCCGCCGAGGAGGCCGGACCGGGGCACGAGGCGCCCCGCTGGCCGCTGTGGCTCGCGATCGGGCTGCTCGCCCTCACCAGCGTCGCCGCCGCCCTGGTCTCCGACTGGTTCGTCACCGCGCTCGAGCCGACCATCCACACCCTGCACGTGTCCGAGGCGTTCGCGGGCCTGGTGATCGTGGCCATCGCGGGCAACGCGATCGAGAACGTGGTCGGCATCCAGCTCGCCTGGCGCAACCAGGCCGACTACGCGCTCTCCGTGGTCGTCAACAGTCCGTTGCAGATCGCCCTGGTACTGGCGCCCGCGCTGGTCCTGCTCAGCCTTTTCACGGCCACGACGTTCACACTGGTGTTCGCGCCGATGCTGGTCGCGGCGGTGGTGGTGACGGTACTGATCGTGTCCCTGATCGTGTTCGACGGCGAGTCCAACTGGCTGGAGGGCGCCACGCTCATCGGGCTGTACGCGATCATCGCCGCCGCCTTCTGGTGGGGCTAGCCGGGCAGCAGCGCGTAGAGCACGTCGTCGATGCGGGTACCGGCCGGGCCGGGCAGCCGGGCGCGCTGGTACCCCTCGCGCTGGAACCCGGCCCGCTCCAGTACCCGTTGCGAGGCCACGTTGTCCGGGGTGGTACCGGCGATCAGCCGTGCCACCCCGACCTGCGTGAACGCCCACCCGGCGAGCAGCCGTACCGCCCGGGTCGCGTAGCCCCGGCCGCGCCACGCCGGCAGCAGGTCGTACCCGGTCATCGCCTGCCCCGTCGGCGGCTCGAAGTGGAACAGCCCGATGTCCCCCGCGAAGGCCCCGCTCGCCGCGTCCCGGATGGTCAGCCGCGCGACCCTGCCGGCCAGCCAGTCGGCCGCCGCCTCGGCGCACATCCGGGCCACGTCCCGATGATCCGGCCCGACCGTCGCGGCGGCGACCTCGGGATGCGCCTCCAGCGCCAGCACGTCGGCGGTGTCGTCCGGGTGCAACGGGCGCAGCTCGACCATGCCGTCGGTGAGCCGCCCGCCGGGCAGGTCGGGCAGCACCCGGGGCGCCGGCCCGGGCGGATCGGTGGCCAGGCGCGCGAACGCGATCAGGTCGTGCCGCCGCCCGTCGCGCCCCAGCTCGACGCCGCGCCGCCGGCCCTCCCGCCGGTACCCGGCGGCGAGCGCGACCCGCTGGCTGGCGGGGTTGTCCGGCCGGGCCAGGATCTCCAGCCGGCCCAACCCGTTGCGGAAGGCCCAGCCGGTCAACACGGCGGTGGCCCGCGCAGCGAGTCGGCGCCCGCGCGCCTGCGCGGCGATCCAGTATCCGACCTCACCGGTCCGGTCCAGCGACGACAAGTGGTACAGCCGGCACCCGCCGGCGAGCGTGCCGTCCTCCACCACGACCAGCTCGCGTCGGTCCGGTGCCGACCGCGCCGCCGCGATCCAGTCACCTGCGCCGTCCGGGTCGGGCAGCGCCGGGACGTACCGCTGGATCAGCGGGTCGGCCCACGCCGCGGCGAGGTCGGCGGCGTCCTGGGCGCGGGGCGGGCGCAGGAGCAGGCCGTCACCCTCCACGGGTTCGTAGGGCAGCCAGTCCACCGCACCTCCCGGCATGCTGGAATGGTGACCGCGCAGTTTACCGCTGAGACGCCGGCCGGGGAGTTCGTCCGGCAACCCAACCGGTTCACCGACCGGATCACGCGTGACTCCACCGCACCGCCGGGTGGCGGACCCGACGCGCGGGGCCGCTGGCCGGTCGAGCCCGGGCGGTACCGGCTGATCTGGTCCCGTGCCTGCCCGTGGGCGCACCGGGCGGTCATCGTGCGCGGCCTGCTCGGGCTGGAGCACGCGATCTCCCTCGGTACCGTCGACCCGGTCCGCGACGAGCGGGGCTGGCGGTTCACGCTCGACCCGGACGGCCGGGATCCGGTGCTCGGCATCGCGTACCTCGCCGAGGCGTACCGCGCCACCGACCCGTCCTATGCCGGGCGGGTCACCGTGCCGGCGATCGTCGACACCCGCTCCGGCCGCGTCGTGACCAACGATTTCCCGCAGATCACCCTGGACTTCTCCACCGAGTGGACGGACCTGCACCGGCCCGGCGCCCCCGACCTGTACCCCGCCGACCTGCGCACCGAGCTCGACGCGCTGATGCGTGACATCCACACCGACGTCAACAACGGCGTCTACCGGGCCGGCTTCGCCACCGGCCAGGCGGCGTACGAGGCGGCGTACGACGCGCTCTTCGCCCGGCTGGACGCGCTTTCGGCGCGGCTGTCCGACGGCCGGCCGCACCTCATGGGCGACCGGTTGACCGAGGCCGACGTGCGGCTCTTCACGACCCTGGTCCGCTTCGACGCGGTGTACCACGGGCACTTCAAGTGCAACCGCAACAAGCTGGTCGAGCTGCCCCACCTATGGGCGTACGCGCGCCGGCTCTTCCGGAGCCCCGGCTTCGGGGAGACGGTCGACTTCGACCACATCAAGCGGCACTACTACACGACGCACGACCGGATCAACCCGACCCGCATCATCCCGAAGGGGCCGGACCCGCGCGTCTGGTGGACCTGACGCCCGGGCGCGCGGCCCAGGCCCGGCCTGCTGGCGGCCGGGCTACGCCAGGTCCGCGGGCAGCAGCGAGCCGACCCAGGCGTCGCGCCGCTCGCCGCGCTGCACGCAGACGCCCCGCCCGACGCTCTCCATCGCGAAGCCGACTTTCTCCGCCACCCGGCGCGAGGCGTCGTTGCCGAGATAGGCGTACCAGGCGATGCGCTCCAGGCCGAGCGCCGCGAACCCCCACGCGCAGATAGCCCGCACGGCCGCCGGCGCGTACCCCCGCCCGCGCGCCCACGGTGCGACCAGGTACCCGATTTCGCCGACGCCGTCGTCGTCCGCGTGCACCCGCAGGTCGACCCCGCCCACGTACCGGTCGTCGGCGTCGGTGATCGCGAACCCGGCACCGGTGCCCCGGGCCCACTGGCCGGGCAGGTGGTCGAGCACGTAGAACTCGGCGTCGCTGGGCTGGTACGGCGCCGGGACCGTGGTCCACCGGGCCGACTCGGCGTCCTGGCAGGCCCGGGTGACCGCGTCGAGGTCGCGCTCGGCCGGCGCGCGCAGCCGGCCCGGTACCCCGTCGAGCGGCAGTACAGGCGGCGGCGCCCCGAAGACGCCGGCCCGCCGGACGAACCGGGACCCGGGCGCGTACTGCGCCGGGATCGTCGCGGTCACCTCGCCCGGCAGCAGCGAGCCGACCCACGACTCGCGCCGCCCGCGCGGGTGTGGCTGGGCCATCCGCTGCTCGCCCCGGATCTGGAACCCGGCCCGGAGCGCGACTAACCGGGACGCCTGGTTGCCGATCTCCGCCGACCAGGTGAGCCGGTCCAGCCGGAGCGTGGTGAACGCCCACGTCGCCACGGCCCGGGTGGCGGCCAGCGCGACGCCCCGGCCCCGGGCCCACGGCGCCGTCCAGTACCCCAGCTCGGCGGAGTTGCGGGCCGAGTTGATCGAGCCCAGCCCGTTGGACCCGAGCAACTCGCCGCTGGCCTGGTGGAACACGCCCAACGGAGCGGCGCTGCGGGTGGCCCAGGCGGCCGAGGTGAACTCGCCGACGAACCGCTCGGCGTCGGCCCGTTCGTACGGCGACGGCACCAGCGTCCACCGTTGGATCCCCGGGTCCTGGCAGGCCTCGTACACCGCCCGCGCGTCGTCCGGCCGCCAGGGGCGGATGAGCAGGTCCCCGGTGAGGATCTCGACAGGCTCCACCCCACCATCCTCGCCGAGCCCCCGCCGGCCCGCGATCGGGTTATGCGGGGGTTTCGTCACGATCGCGCCCGGGAGTGCCCTGCGGCTGACGGATGACTGTCTTCTCCGCCTACGATGGTTCGGCAGACTGTCTAGGGAGCGCTACTCGTGTCGATCTTTGAAAAGATCCTCCGTGCCGGTGAGGGTCGCCTGCTGCGCCGGCTGTCGGCGATCGCGGCCACCGTGAACTCGATCGAGGACAACTACACCGAGTTGAGCGACGCCGAACTGCGCGAGCTGACCGACCAGTACAAACAGCGGTACGCCGACGGCGAGACCCTCGACGACCTGCTGCCCGAGGCGTTCGCGACGGCGCGGGAGGCGGCCAAGCGGGTCCTCGGCCAGCGCCACTTCGACGTGCAGGTGATGGGCGGCGCGGCGCTGCACTTCGGCAACATCGCTGAGATGAAGACCGGTGAGGGCAAGACCCTGACCTGCGTCCTGCCGGCCTACCTCAACGCGCTGTCCGGCAAGGGCGTCCACGTGGTCACGGTCAACGACTACCTGGCCCAGCGCGACGCGGAGTGGATGGGGCGGATCCACCGGTTCCTCGGCCTGACCGTCGGGGTGATCCTGCCCAACCAGCCCGGCGCGGAGCACAAGACCGCCTACGAGTGCGACATCACCTACGGCACCAACAACGAGTTCGGCTTCGACTACCTGCGCGACAACATGGCCTGGTCGGCGGCCGACCTGGTGCAGCGCGGGCACCACTTCGCGGTCGTCGACGAGGTCGACTCGATCCTCATCGACGAGGCGCGGACCCCGCTGATCATCTCCGGCCCGGCCGAGCAGTCAGCCCGCTGGTACACCGAGTTCGCCCGGGTCGTCGACAAGATGGTGCGGGGCAAGGAGGGCGAGGGCGACTACGAGGTCGACGAGTCCAAGCGCACGGTCGCCATCAGCGAGCGGGGCGTGGCCAAGGTCGAAGACCGGCTGGGCATCGAGAACCTGTACGAGTCGGTCAACACCCCGCTGGTCGGCTACCTCAACAACGCCATCAAGGCCAAGGAGCTCTACAAGCGCGACAAGGACTACATCGTCTCCGACGGCGAGGTCCTGATCGTCGACGAGTTCACCGGCCGCATCCTCCACGGCCGGCGCTACAACGAGGGCATGCACCAGGCCATCGAGGCCAAGGAGAGCGTGGAGATCAAGCAGGAGAACCAGACCCTCGCGACGATCACCCTGCAGAACTACTTCCGGTTGTACGAGAAGCTGTCCGGCATGACCGGTACCGCCCAGACCGAGGCGGCCGAGTTCAACAAGGTCTACAACGTCGGCGTGGTACCGATCCCGACCCACCGGCCGATGATCCGCGGCGACCGGTCCGACGTCATCTACAAGACCGAGAAGGCCAAGTTCAGCGCGGTCGTGGAGGACATCGCCGAGCGGCACGGGCAGGGCCAGCCGATCCTCGTCGGCACCGTGTCGGTGGAGAACTCCGAGATCCTGTCGCAGATGCTGCGCCGCCGGGGCATCCCGCACTCGGTGCTCAACGCGAAGTTCCACGCCAAGGAGGCGGAGATCGTCGCCCAGGCCGGGCGCAAGGGCGGGGTCACGGTCGCGACCAACATGGCCGGCCGGGGTACCGACATCCTGCTCGGTGGCAACCCGGAGTTCCTCGCCGCCGCCGAGCTGCGCCAGCGCGGCCTGGAACCGGAGACCGACGAGTACGACGCCGCGTGGGACGACGCGCTGGCCAAGTGGGAGAAGCTGTGCGACGAGGAGGCCGAGGAGGTCATCGACGCCGGCGGGCTCTACGTGCTCGGCACCGAGCGGCACGAGTCCCGGCGCATCGACAACCAGCTCCGCGGCCGGTCGGGCCGGCAGGGTGACCCCGGCGAGTCGCGCTTCTACCTGTCGTTGCAGGACGAGCTGATGCGCCGCTTCCGGGCCGGTGCGGTCGAGGCGGTGATGGACCGCTTCAACATCCCCGAGGACGTACCCATCGAGTCCAAGATGGTCAGCCGCCAGATCAAGAGCGCGCAGACCCAGATCGAGGCGCAGAACGCGGAGATCCGCAAGAACGTCCTCAAGTACGACGAGGTGCTCAACAAGCAGCGCCAGGTGATCTACGCCGAGCGCAAGCGGGTGCTCAACGGCGAAGACCTGCACGAGCAGGTCCAGCACATGATCGACGATGTGGTCGGCGCCTACGTCGAGGGCGCGACCGCCGAGGGGTACGCCGAGGACTGGGACCTCGACCAGCTCTGGTCCAGCCTCAAGCAGCTCTACTCGATCGGGATCACGGTCGAGGACCTGATCGAGGAGTCGGGTGTGGAGCGCGAGCAGCTCGACGCCGAGTTCCTCAAGGTCCGGTTGATCGAGGACGCGCACGAGGCCTACGAGCGCCGCGAGGACGAGCTGGGCTCCGAGCCGATGCGGGAGCTGGAGCGGCAGGTGCTGCTCGCGGTCATCGACCGCAAGTGGCGCGAGCACCTCTACGAGATGGACTACCTGCAGGAAGGCGTCGGGCTGCGGGCCTACGCCCAGCGCGACCCGCTGGTGGAGTACCAGCGCGAGGGCTTCGACATGTTCACCCAGATGCTAGAAGGCATCAAGGAGGAGGCGGTCGGGTTCCTGTTCAACCTGGAGGTCCAGGTGGAGGAGGGGCCGGCCCCGGGGGTGGCACCGGCCGACTCGGTACCGCTGCCCGTCGCCGAGGCGCCGATGGAGATCAAGGCCAAGGGCCTGGGCGGGTCGCGCAGCGCGCCCCGGGCCTTGCAGTACTCCGCCCCGACCATCGACGGCGCCGCCGGGGCCGGTGGCTCGATGCAGATCGAGCAGGCGCCCGCGCTCGGCCTGGGTACCACCGAGGACAAGCCCCGCCGCTCCGGCCCGGCCTCGCCCACGGCGGCCGGCGCGCGGCGCCCCTCGCCCGGCCAGTCGGTCGGCAGCGGGCCGTCCCGCAACGCGCCCTGCCCGTGCGGGTCGGGCAAGAAGTACAAGCGCTGCCACGGCGCCCCCGGCGCGGCGTAACGTCCGCAGCGAAGCGAGACGCGGCGGCCGGTGGGAGAGATCCCGCCGGCCGCCGCGCGTTACAGCACGTGGAGATGGGTGCACAACCACGTGCCGGTGTGCCGTTCCAGCCGCAGGGTCATCGCCCGTACCTCGTCCCCGCGGGCGAGGACCGCGGCGGCCTCGACCGCGCCGTCGTGCACCTCGCAGATCCGTAGCTGCCGCAGCCGGACCCGGTCCCCGTGCACGCGGGCCAGCCCCGAGCCTGGCCGTGTGACGGACGGGCCGCCGAGCCGGGCGAGCTGCCCGGCCACCTCCTCGAAGCGCGCCGGGTCAGTCCAGGCGCGCAGGTGCCAGATCGGCCGGAACCCGCCCAGCACCTCCAGGCTGACGTCCAGGTAGCGGCGAACCGCCCGGTGCGCCTCGCCGGCCCGCTGGCGTGCGCCCGGACCGTCGGCGGCCGGCGTGTTCGGAGTCCCGGAGGGGCCGGGCCGACCGGGATCCGCACCGCCGTCGAAGGGCGGGTCCACCGTGGGCGCCGGCCGGATCCGTACCGGGGTGCCGGTCGCGAACCGGGAGGTGCCGCGGCGGGCGGGACGGACGAGCGTGACGGTCATCGGCGCCTCCCCAGGCCTGATCTTGCGTTTGCTTTCGTTTGCCTGCGATTAGTTGTAACGGACTTCGCCAGAAGTCGTCAAGACTCTTTCGTTTGCTTTCGTTTGCCTAAAGCCGACAGTGGCCGCCGGCCTGGTCGGCCGGCGGCCATGTCACCGGATGGCGGCTACTTGGCAGGCTCCGCAGCGTCCGGGTCGTCGTCGCGGATGGCCAGCGGGTTCTCCCGCACCCACTCCGCGGTCTCCTGGTACTTACGCTCGATGTACTCTTCGAGCTTCGCCCGCTCGATCCGCCACTGGCCGCGCCCGCCGACCTTGATCGCGGGCAGCTCGCCGCTGCGGACCATGTGGTAGACCTGCGACATGGAGACCGAGAGCTCCTCGGCCACGTCGGACATCTGCAGGAACCGGGCGGGCATTGCTTCAGTTTGCCATCGATTGCCTGCCAGCCGCTCGTCAGACCTTTGGCCGGAGGGCGCCGCGCCGTCCCGGATGGGCTTTCCATCCGGCCTCCGGCGGTGTACTACAGCACCGTGACCGAGAAAATGCGCGTGTATCTGCCCGGGACAATGCACGTGCTCGCCGCCCTCCGGCGGGGCGGTGAGCTGGGCCCGACTGCGCCGGACGGGCGGCCGGTCGAGGCGCACGCGGTCACGCCCGCGCTGCGCGAGTGGTACGCCGAGGGTGACGAGGAGGAGCTGGAGTACGTCGCGTTCACCCGGGCGGCCCAGGCGGCACTGCGCTTGATCCGGCACGATCCGGACGCGCCCCGGCGCCGGGTGGTGGTCTCGGTCGACATCCCGACCGGCGCGCTGGCCGCGGTCGACAGCGAACTGGGCTCCAGCACCGTGCGGCTGGCCGGGCCGGTGCCGCTGTCCGCCGTCGCGGCGATCCACGTGGACACGGCCGAGGCGGAGCCCGATGTCGACGCGGCGGCCCAGGTGGTCGAGGAGGCGCTGGCCGGCGACCCCGACGCCCAGTTCACCGTGGACAGCGCCGAGGACCACGAGCTGGCCTGGTACGACGTCTCCGAGCTGGACGAGCTGGTCAGCTGACCTTCGCCCGCCTGGTCCGCGCCCGGTCCGCGGGCTCGGCCGGGCGCAGCGTGCGGCCCAGGCACAGCAGCGCCACCAGCCCTCCGACGAACAGCAGGATCAGCGCGTGGTTGAGCCGGGAGTTACCGACGTAGTCGCGCACCGCCTGGTCGGCGGCGCTGAGTCGGCCGACCGCGCGGAACACCTGGTGCCCGCCGACCAGCGTCACCGCCTCGGCGAGCAGCAGCAGGACGCCGGGGAACGCGCCGGCGGCGAGGTAGACCGGGAACGGCCGGCGGCCGCCGGACCGGCGCAGGTAACCGAATGCGACCAGACCCGCCGCGCCACCGCCGAGCAGCGACGTGGTCAGCGCGAGCCGGGAGGCGGCGGCGAGCTGCGAGGCCGGCGAGCTGCCGGCGCCGAACAGGTGCACGAGCTGGCTCTCGAAGATCCGCAGGACGAACGCCACGACGAACGCGGCGAGCGTGGCGCACACCCCGGCCGCCACCAGCTCGGTGGGCGGGACGAGAGCGAGCGCGCCGCCGAGGGCACCCGCGATGAGGACCGAGACCGCGAGCACGACGATGGACGAGCGGGTGCCGTAGCCGACCAGGATCAGACCGCCCCCGACGGCGCCGACCAGCGCCCCGGCCAGCGGACCCACCACCCAGCGCGGCCAGCCCCGCGGCGCGAGCCAGCCCAGGGCCGCCAGTCCGGCAGCGGCGCCGGCCAGCATGCTGGCCGCGACGACCACGGGTAGCGCGCCGGCCATCTGGATCAGGGCGCCCACCGGGTCGCCGGTGCCGGTGATGTCGGCGTGCGCAGACCAGAGCATGCCGGCGAGCCAGATCAGGCTCAGGGCGAGCAGGACCGCCCTCCCGCGCACGCGCGCGTCACCGGCTCGACTCATGGCGGGCCCCCTCCCCGTTCCGTTGCCCCAGGGTACGCGCCGCGCGAGCGTGTAAGGATTGGACAGTCCCCCTCGCCGCCGTTTGTCGAAGGAGTCCGCCATGGATGCCGTGACCGTCGTACCGGAACCGCGTAACGAGCCGGTCCGCCGCTACGGGCCGGGCAGTCCCGAGCGGGCGAGCCTGGAGCGCCGGCTCGGGGAGCTGGCCGGCGAGCAGATCGAGTTGACCATGACGATCGACGGCGTCCAGCGGATGGGCGGCGGCGACCCGATCGAGGTGGTGCAGCCGCATCGGCGCCGGCACGTGCTCGGCATCGCCCACAACGCGACCAACTCCGACGCGGACGCGGCGGTGACGGCCGCCAAGCGGGCCGCGGCCGGTTGGCGGGACCTGCCGTTCGAGGAGCGGGCGGCGATCTTCCTGCGGGCCGCGGACCTGCTGGCCGGACCGTGGCGGGACACGCTCAACGGGGCGACGATGCTCGGGCAGTCCAAGTCGGTCCAGCAGGCCGAGATCGACTCGGGCTGCGAGCTGATCGACTTCCTGCGCTACAACGTGTACTTCGCCCACAAGCTGCTGGGCGAGCAGCTGGTGTCCGCGCCCGGCGGGTGGAACCGGTTCGACCACCGGCCGCTGGAGGGGTTCGTCTACGCGATCACCCCGTTCAACTTCACCGCGATCGCGGGCAACCTGCCGACCTCGGTCGCGCTGGTGGGCAACACCGTGGTGTGGAAGCCGTCGCCGACCCAGCAGTTCGCGGCGCACCACATCATGCGGCTGCTGGAGGCGGCCGGGCTGCCGCCCGGCGTGATCAACCTGGTCACCGGGGACGGCATCGCGGTCTCCGAGGTCGCGCTGACCGACCCGGACCTGGCCGGGATCCACTTCACCGGCTCGACCGCGACGTTCCAGCTGCTGTGGCGCACGGTCGGGGAGAACATCGGCCGGTACCGGTCCTACCCGCGCCTGGTCGGCGAGACCGGCGGGAAGGACTTCGTGATCGCGCACTCCTCGGCCGACGCCGACGCGCTGCACACCGCGCTGGTCCGGGGCGCGTTCGAGTACCAGGGCCAGAAGTGCTCGGCGGCCTCCCGCGCGTACGTGCCCCGGTCGATCTGGGACGGCGGGCTGCGCGACCGCCTGGCCGCCACGGCCGAGTCGCTGTCCTACGGCGACATCACCGACCTGTCCAACTTCGGCGGCGCCGTGATCGACGCGCGCTCCTTCGGTCGCCTCGCCGCGGCCCTGGACCGGATCAAGAACGCGCCGGCCTGCACCGTGCTCGCCGGGGGTACCGCCGACGACCGCGAGGGCTTCTTCGTCCGCCCGACGGTGGTGGAGTGCACCGACCCGACGCACGAGGTGTTCACGACCGAGTACTTCGGGCCGATCCTCGCCGTCCACGTGTTCGACGACGATCGGTTCGAGGATGCCGTCCGGCAGGCCGACTCGGCCGCTCCGTACGCGCTGACCGGGTCGATCTTCGCGACCGATCGGGCAATCGTCGACTGGGCCTCCCGGGCCTTGCGGTTCACCGCCGGCAACTTCTACATCAACGACAAGCCCACCGGGGCGATCGTCGGGCAGCAGCCGTTCGGCGGCGCGCGCGCCTCGGGCACCAACGACAAGGCGGGGTCCTGGCACAACCTGGTGCGCTGGATGTCCCCGCGGACGATCAAGGAGACCTTCGTACCCGAGACCGACCACCGGTACCCGCACATGGGTTGACAAGACCGTTAGAGTCCCGGGACATGAAGAACAAGCTGGTAGCGGGCCTGCTGGGCCTCGTCATCGGGATCATCCTGATCATCATGGGGCTGACCCGCAACGGCGCGCCGACCTGTGACAACCAGGAGATGCACCCGGGGGACCTGTGCATCGTCAACGGCAAGGCGGTCAGCTACGAGGCGCGCGAGGCGGATGCCCAGCGGACCGGCAAGATCCAGCTTGGGTTCGGCGGCGTCCTCATCCTCGCCGGTGGGGTCTCGCTCGCGCTCGCGCTGCGTGACCGGCGACGCGCGGCGGCGGTGCCTCCGCCCACCCCGCTGTGACCGGTAGGGTGTCGCGCATGAGTGAGCAGTACAACGACCCCAGTGCAAACACGGCGCAGTTTCAGGCGTTCGCGCAGCGTGTTGAGCCCGAGCCGAAACGGCGCTCGCCACTGCCGTTGGTGCTGGGCGTCGTGGCGGCGCTCGTGCTGATCGGTGCGGTCATCGGAATCATCGCGGCGAGCTAGCTTTCGGCGAGATCTTGGACGCTGGTACCCCCTGGCGGAGGTGCCGGCGTCCAAGATCTACTCGTCTTCGTCGTCGAGGCGGGCGAGCCAGGTGGCGAAGCGCTCGATCGCGGTCTCGAACTCGGGGTTCAGGTCGACGAAGTCGCGCAGCCGCTCGGCCAGCCACTCCAGGCTGACCGACTCGTCGCCGCGCCGCTGCGCAAGCTCCTCGATGCCACGGTCGGTGAAGTACATCGGTCAGCCTCGCGGGAGCGCGGCCTCGATGAGCGCACCCTGCTCGGCGTCGTGCAGCTTGTGCGAGCCGACCGCCGGAGCGGCCGCGGCCGGGCGGGAGATCCGGCGCAGCGACACCCCGTCGAGGTGCTCCAGCAGGTTGAGCGCCATGAACGACCAGGCGCCCTGGTTGGCCGGCTCCTCCTGGATCCAGGCGTAATCGGTCGCGTTGCCGTACCCGCGCAGGACCGCGCGGATCTCCTCGATCGGCAGCGGGTAGAGCTGCTCGACGCGCACGATCGCGGTGTCGGTGATCTGCCGCTCGGCGCGGGCCTGGACGAGGTCGTAGTAGAGCTTGCCCGAGCACAGCAGCACCCGCCGGACGGCCGAGGGGTCGACGGTGTCGTTGATCACCGGCTGGAACCCGCCGTTGGTGAAGTCGTCGACCGCCGACACGCACAGCTTGTGCCGCAGCAGGGACTTCGGGGTGTAGACCACCAGCGGCTTCTTCTTCGGCGACAGCGCCTGACGGCGCAGCAGGTGGAAGTGGTTGGCCGGCGTGGTCGGTACCGCCACCCGCATGTTGTCCTCGGCGCACATTTGCAGGTACCGCTCGATGCGCCCGGAGGTGTGGTCCGGCCCCTGGCCCTCGTGCCCGTGCGGGAGCAGCAGCGCCAGCGCGTTCTGCTGGCCCCACTTGACCTCGCCCGACGAGATGAACTCGTCGACCACCGCCTGCGCGCCGTTGGCGAAGTCGCCGAACTGCGCCTCCCACAGGACCAGCGCGTCCAGGTTCTCCACCGAGTACCCGTACTCGAAGCCCATCGCGGCGACCTCGGACAGCAACGAGTCGTGCACGAAGAACCGGGCGTCGTCGGCCTTGACCGCGAACAGCGGGAGGTAGTCGCGACCGGTACGGGCGTCGACCACGCTCGCGTGCCGCTGAACGAACGTGCCCCGGCGGGAGTCCTGACCGGCCAGCCGCACGGTCACGCCCTCGGACAGCAGCGAGCCGAACGCGATGATCTCGCCGAAGCCCCAGTCGATGCGGCCCTCGACGGACATCTTGGCGCGCCGCTCCAGGAGCTGCATGACCCGCTTGTGCGGGGTGAACCCGGGCGGCAGGTTGACGTGGGCGTCGCCGATCCGCTTGATCAGATCGGCGCTGATCGCGGTCGCCACGTCCGGCTCCGGCTGCGGCTGGCGCTGCCGGACCGGGCGGACCGTCGTCGAGGCCTCCCGGGTGGCCTTGAACACCGTCTCCAACTGCTGCTGGAAGTCGCGCAGCGACTCCTCGGCCCCGTCGACGGAGATGTCGCCGCGACCGATCAGCTCCTCGGTGTAGAGCTTCCGCACCGAGCGCTTGTTGTCAATGATCTGGTACATCAGCGGGTTGGTCATCGACGGGTCGTCGCCCTCGTTGTGCCCGCGGCGCCGGTAGCAGACCAGGTCGATCACGACGTCCTTGTTGAACGTCTGGCGGTACTCGAAGGCCAGCCGGGCCACCCGGACCACGGCCTCCGGGTCGTCGCCGTTGACGTGGAAGATCGGCGCCTGGATCATCCGCGCGACGTCGGTGGAGTACAGCGACGACCGGCTGTACTCCGGCGCGGTCGTGAAGCCCACCTGGTTGTTGACCACCACGTGCACGGTGCCACCGGTGCGGTAGCCGCGCAGCTGCGACAGGTTGAGCGTCTCGGCGACCACGCCCTGGCCGGCGAACGCCGCGTCGCCGTGGACCGCGAGTGCGAGAACGGTGTAGCCCTCCAGCTTGAGGTCGATGCGGTCCTGTTTGGCCCGGACGATGCCCTCCATGACCGGGTCGACCGCCTCCAGATGCGATGGGTTGGCGACGACCGACACGCTGATCCCGTGCTCGCCGTCGGGCGTGGTGTACTTGCCGACCTGGCCGAGGTGGTACTTCACGTCGCCGGAGCCCTGGGCCGTCTTCGGGTCCAGGTGCCCCTCGAACTCGGAGAAGATCTTCTCGTACGGCTTGCCGACGATGTTGGCCAGCACGTTGAGCCGGCCCCGGTGGGCCATCCCGATGACCACCTCGTCCAGCCCTTCGCGGGCCGACTGGGCGAGCACCTCGTCGAGCAGCGGGATCAGGCTCTCGCCGCCTTCGAGGGAGAACCGGCGCTGCCCGACGAACTTGGTCTGCAGGAAGGTCTCGAACGCCTCGGCGGCGTTGAGCCGGTTCAGGATGTGCTTCTGCTCCTCGGGGGTCGGCTTGGCGTACTTGACCTCGATCCGCTCCTGGATCCAGCGCCGCTCCTCGGGGTCCATGATGTGCATGTACTCGATGCCGACCCGGCGGCAGTACGAGTCGCGCACCACCCCGAGCACCTCGCGCAGCCGCATCTTCGCCCGGCCGGCGAAGCCGCCGACCGGGAAGGTGCGGTCCAGGTCCCACAGGGTCAACCCGTGCTGGAGCACGTCGAGGTCGGGGTGGCGGCGGATGCGGAACTCCAGCGGGTCGGTGTCGGCCATCAGGTGGCCGCGGACCCGGTAGGCGTGGATGAGTTCGAGGATGCGGGCCGGCTTGCTGATCTGGCCCTCGGAGGTCTGCGCGGTGTCGCGGACCCAGCGCACCGGCTCGTACGGGACGCGCAGCGCGGTGAAGATGTCGTCGTAGAACCGGTGCGCGCCGAGCAGCAGTTCGTGCACCACCTTGAGGAACTCGCCGGACTGCGCGCCCTGGATGATGCGGTGGTCGTACGTCGAGGTGAGCGTGATGATCTTACTGACCGCGGCGTCCGCGATGGCCTCGTCGGACATGCCGGAGAACTCGGCCGGGTACTCCATCGCGCCGACGCCCACGATCGCGCCCTGGTTGGCGAGCAGCCGCGGCATCGAGTGGACGGTACCGATGCCGCCCGGGTTGGTCAGCGTGATCGTGGTGCCGGCATAGTCGTCCATGGTCAGCTCGCCCCGCCGGGCCCGGCGCACGATGTCCTCGTACGCCTGCCAGAACTGGCGGAAGTCCATGCCCTCGCACGACTTGATGCTGGGCACCACCAGGCTGCGCGAGCCGTCCGGCTTGGCCAGGTCGATCGCGATGCCGAGGTTGACGTGCGCCGGTTGGACCAGGGTCGGCTTGCCGTCGATCTGGGCGAAGGAGTTGTTCATCTCCGGGTGCACGCCGAGCGCCTTGACCAGCGCGTACCCGATGAGGTGGGTGAAGCTGACCTTGCCGCCGCGGCCCCGGGCCAGGTGGTTGTTGATCACGATGCGGTTGTCGGCGAGCAGCTTGGCCGGTACCGCCCGCACGCTCGTCGCCGTCGGCACGGACAACGAGTCGTCCATGTTGCTGACGATCCGGGCCGCGACGCCGCGCAGGACCGTGGTCTTCGCCCCGGCCGGCGCCGCCGTCACCGGCGCGGTCTTGGTGGCGGCGGGCTTCCCATCGCCGGGCGTCGCCGGCGTGGTGGGCGCCGGTGCGGGAGCCGGCGCCGGTGCGGTGGTGGTGGTCGTCCCGTTGGCCGAGGGCCGGGCGGGCGCGGCGGCGGCCGGAGCGGCCGCGGCGGTGTCGAGCGCCGGCTTGTAGTCGGCGAAGAAGTCGTGCCACGCGGGGTCCACGCTGGCCGGATCGGCCAGGTAGCGCTGGTACATGTCTTCGACGATCCACTCGTTCGGACCGAAGTCGGCCAACGGGTTGTCCGGCGAGGTCTGCTGGGTCGACACTTCCGCTCTCGTCTCCACGGGTCGTGCCTGAGCGCGTCAGGCTACGCGGTCAAGCATCTGTCACGTCCACCGGCGGCGTCCGGTGTCCCGTCTCACAGGATATGCGTCTCGCCGGGCCGACGATCGGGCGCCGGTCAGATCCACATCCGACCGGCGCCCGATTGACATGCGTCTAGCTGATATCCCGCCGGCGCATGATCACGATGCCGACGAGGCCGGTGAGGACGGCGTACCCGACCAGTACCGCCCCGCCTACCCACTGCGGAGGAGCGTGTTCGAACGCCCGTCCCGGCGTGATCATGATGAACGAGGCGATCGACGGCGCGATCACCTGGGCGGTGATGACCCAGTCGCGGTTGATCAGGTTGTGCAGCAACTGGAAGAGCAGCGCGACGGCCGCGGTACCCAGCAGGTACAGGGCCATGCCGGTGACCACGGCGCCGATCTGGCTGCGGATGAGCGTGCCCAGGCCCATGCCGAAGATCGCCCAGATGGCGAACGCGAGCAGGTTGAGCAGGACCGACTGCACGACGGTCCACTGGGTGAGGCTGACCGTGACGTGCTGGCTGCTGAGGTAGATCGGCGTGGCGATCAGGTTCAGGACGGTGGAGACCAGCCAGAAGAGCCCGGCGAAGAGCGCCGCCGCGACGGTCTTGGCCAGGATCACCGTCGTGCGGTGCGGGCTGGTCATGAACGTGGTCGTGGCGGTCTGGTGGAAGAACTCGTTGGTCACCACGAGGATGCCGATGATCATCGTGAGCAGCAGCCCGAAGAACTGCCCCGAGGTCATCATGTCTGCGGCGATCTTCGCAAGGCCGGCCGCCGTGCGCGCGCTGGTCGCCTGGTCCTGCGCCTCCTGCGCCTGCCCCTCGCCCATCTGGTCGACCGGCGGTTGGAGCTCGTAGTGGTGCCCTATCGCGTTGAACGTGAACGCCAGGGCCGTGAACCCCACGATCCCGATCGCCAGCAGCCACCACGCCTTGGTGGTGCGGATCTTCGCGATCTCGGCCCGGATCAGCCGGAAAAGGTTGGGTCCGGACTGGCTCGCCCGCGCCAGCGTCGGGCTCTCCAGAAGGCTCATCGGATCGCCGCCTTTCCCTTGGTGAGCTCTAGGAAGACCTCTTCCAGGTCGGGCCGCTCGGCGACCAGCTCGTGCAGCTCCACGCCGGCCCGCAGGGCCGCCGCGCCCACCGCCGGCGCCTCGACCCCGGCCACGAACAGCGCGCCGTCGGCGCCCGGGGTCACCGCGACGTGGTCGACCGACAGGGCCTTGGTCAGCTCCTCCGGCTGCGGCGTACGCACCCGCACCCGGCCCGCGTGCGACATCGAGTCGACGACCTCGGCGACGGTGCCCTGCCGGACGAGCTGGCCGGCCGCGATGATGACGACGTCGTCGGCGAGCAGCTCCATCTCCGACAGCAGGTGGCTGGAGACGAGGATGGTGCGCCCGTCGTTGGCGAGCGTCTTGAGCAGCCCGCGCATCCACCGGATGCCCTCCGGGTCCAGACCGTTGGCCGGCTCGTCGAGGATCAGCACGTGCGGGTCGCCGATCAGCGCGGCGGCGATCCCGAGGCGCTGGCGCATGCCCAACGAGTACCCCTTGAACTTGCGCTTCGCGGCGGGCGTGAGCCCGACGATCTCCAGCACCTCGTCGGCCCGTGCCAGCGGGATGCCGGCCGCCATGCAGATGATGCGCAGATGGTTGCGTCCCGTGCGGCCCTTGTGCGCGCTGCTCGCCTCCAGCACCGCGCCGACGTGGCGGATCGGGTTGCGCAGGTCGGCATAGCGCTGGCCGCCGATCGTGGCGGTGCCGGCGGTCGGCCGGACCAGGTTCAGGATCATCCGCAATGTGGTCGTCTTGCCGGCCCCGTTGGGCCCCAGGAAACCGGTTACCCGGCCGGGCTCGACGGTGAACGACAGATGGTCCACCGCCCTGACCCGCCGATAGTGTTTGGTCAGTCCGGAGACGACGATCTGTCCGTCGGACATGTATCTCCTCCCGTTTGTCGCAGCCCAGCTTGCCAGATCACGGCAACCGGCGATGGCCCCGTCGCCGCCTATGGTGCGGGAGCGGTCCTGAGAAAAGCGTCGGGTTGCCGACGGTGGGCCTGATCCCTCTACTGTGGACGGTTCGCGGTGCGGATGACGTTCTTGAGCCCCGACCATGTGTCGTCCACGGCGCAAACCTTCACGTCCACCCGGCCGTTGGCGAGGGCGTGCGCGCGGATGATGTTTTCGTCCAGGTCGGTCGGTACCCCCGAGGCCCGCTTGGGCCACGCGATCCACAGCGCCCCCGCGGGCGTGGTCAACGCGTGCAGCCGGGCCCAGCGCCGGCGCAGCCGCGCCTGGTCCGGGCAGAAGCACAGGATCACGTCGTACGGGCCCGGGCCGGCCCGTCGGGCCACCGTCACGCCGGGCGGCAGGTCGTCCAGCCCGAACCCGTCCGGCGCGCCGTCCAGGAGCACCGCGCTCTCGGGGGCGATGCCGAGCTTGCGCGCCAAGGGGGTACCCGAGTATCCGGCCATTCACCTATATTCCATGCCCGCCACCGGTCCGCGTCACGGAACCGGCAGGTCGCCGTCCTACACAGAGAACATGACCGAGCTAACTGGCACTCGCTGCGCTCGTGCGGGTCAAGCCCGATCCTCGCGGGAGGAGCGGGCTGCGCCCGCGCCGTTGTCGCCTCGGCCGCCCTGTGGTCGCCGTGTTCCCCGAGGGGACGACCTCGTGTGGGGCGGGCGCGAGCGGCTTCCGGCCGGCCTTCTTCCAGGCCGCGGTGGACGCGGGTGCCCCGGTGGTACCGGTCGCGCTGCGCTTCGAGGTGGCCGGCGAGCCGACCGCGCAGCCGGCGTTCATCGGTGACGACACGCTGCTCGACTCCCTACGGCGGGTACTGGCGCTGGGCGGGCTGCGCGTCGAGGCACGGGTCGGCGCGCCGATCCACCCCGGGCCCGCCGCGTCCCGCCGGAGCCTGGCGCGGATCGCCGGAGCCGGCATCGTCATATCGCGATGTATCGTGTTAGCCTGAAACCGGCGAGACGCACCGGGCTCGACGGTGAAGGGCGGACGCATGACCTCCTGGGAGATCACCGAGCCGGGCAAGCTCGATCTGGACGGCGACGTGACCCACGTGGACGTGTCCCTGTTCGGCGGCCGGCTCAACGTGGTCGGCACGGACGGTCCGCCGCGCGTCGAGATCACCGCGACCAGCGCGCTCCGGCCGGTCGACCCGGACTTCGAGGAGCCGGCATGACCGCGGTGTTCAGCCACGGTCGACTGCGGCTGTACCTGCTCAAGCTGCTCGCCGAGGGGCCGAAGCACGGGTACGAGCTGATCCGCCTGCTGGAGAACCGGTTCCTCGGGCTCTACGCGCCATCGGCCGGCACGATCTATCCACGCCTGCAACGGCTGGAGGCCGAAGGCCTGGTGACCCACGCGGCGGCCGGCGGCCGGAAGGTCTACGGCATCACCGACGCGGGCCGGAGCGAGCTGGCCCAGCGGGCCGGCGAGCTGGCCGACCTGGAGCGCGAGATCCACGCCTCGGTGGCCGACCTCACCACCCTCGCCAGCGAGATCGAGCAGCAGGTCAGCGGCTCCCTTCGGGACCTCAAGCGGGAGCTGCGCGAGGCGGCCCGGGAAACCCGCGCGTCCGCGCCGCGCGGCCGGGCGTGGGGGCCGCCCCGTACGGGTGCCGGGTCCGACGCGCGGGCCGCCGAGCTGGAGCGGGCGGTCGGGGAGCTGGCGGCGCAGGTACGGCGGCTGGTGCGCCACACGGGCGTCACCGAAGCCGAGCTGGGCGCCGCCACCGCCGTGGTCACCAGCGCAATCACCGAGGTACGCCGGCTGCTCGGTGGTTGAGCCCGCCCACTCCCAGGCAATTCCCAGGCACACTTCAGTCATGGCACAGGTACGGAGCCGACGATGAAACATATGGGGGTACCTGACGGCGGGGCACAATCCGGGGGTGCCACGCTGTCCGGTGCGGCGCAGGGTGAGGCGAGACTGCTCGTGGTGGAGGACGATCCGAACATCCTCGAGCTGCTCTCCGCCTCCCTGCGCTTCGCCGGTTTCGCGGTGGCCACCGCGACCAACGGTGCCCAGGCGGTGCAGTTGGCCCGCGAGGAGCGCCCGGATCTCGTGGTGCTCGACGTGATGCTGCCCGACCTGGACGGCTTCGAGGTCATCCGGAAGCTGCGCGACACCGGTACCCGTACCCCCGTGGTGTTCCTGACCGCCCGGGACGCGACCGACGACAAGATCCGCGGCCTGACCCTCGGCGGCGACGACTACGTCACCAAGCCGTTCAGCCTCGAGGAGCTGACCGCGCGGATCCGCGCGGTGCTGCGGCGCACCAGCGGCCAGCCGGGTCCGGCCCGGCTCACCTTCGCCGACCTGGAGCTGGACGAGGAGGCGCACGAGGTCTGGCGGGGCGGCACCCGGGTGTCGCTGTCGCCCACCGAGTTCAAGCTGCTGCGCTACCTCATGGCCAACGCGGGCCGGGTACTGTCCAAGGGCCAGATCCTCGACCACGTGTGGAGCTACGACTTCCGCGGCGACGACAGCATCGTCGAGTCCTACATCTCCTACCTGCGCCGCAAGGTCGACTCGGTTGAGCCCCGGCTGATCCATACCCTGCGCGGCGTCGGGTACGTGCTGCGCCTGCCGGCGTAGCGCCCGTGCTCGGGCTGGTCGACCGGGTACCGCTGCGGGTCAAGCTGGTCGCGGCGATCCTCATCCTGGTCATCGCCGGGCTCATGGCCATCGGCCTGGTCAGCGTGGTGGCGTTGCGCGGCTACCTGACCGAAGGGGTGGACCGGCAGCTCGCCTCGGCGGCGGAGAACGCCAATGCCCAGGTGACCAACGAGATCAGCGGTACCGTCGTGCTGCCCGTCGACTACATCAACACCACCACTCCCAACGGCATCGGCCCGCCGCCCCGGCACGCCCCCGGGCTCAGCGAGGACGACCTGCCGCCCCTGCTCACCGGCCTGGATCAGATCAACGCGAAGGCCGGGCACCCGTACACCGTGGTCTCCACCAACCACCGCAAGCACTGGCGGATGCTGGTCGCCGTCCTCGGCAACGGAGCCGTCCTGCACCTCGGGGTCAATCTGTCCACAGTGGAGACTCCGGTGAGCCGGCTGGTCTTCGTGGAGCTGCTGTTCGGCGGCGGTGCGCTGATCCTGCTGGCGATGATCGGGGTGGCGATGGTGCGGGCGAGCCTGCGGCCGTTGCGCGAGATCGAGCGTACCGCCGCGGCGATCGCCCAGGGCGATCTCAGCCGGCGGGTACCCGACGAGGGCGGCGACGACGAACCGCGTACCGAGGTGGGCCGGCTGGGCCGGGCGTTGAACACGATGCTCGGCCAGATCGAGGCCGCGTTCACCGCACGCGCCCAGTCGGAGGCCCGGTCGCGCCGCTCGGAGGAGCGGATGCGCCAGTTCGTCGCGGACGCGTCGCACGAGCTGCGCACCCCGTTGACGACCATCCGGGGCTTCGCCGAGCTGTACCGCCAGGTCGCCGGGCAGGACCCCGAGCAGGCCGAGAAGCTGGTCCGGCGGATCGAGGAGGAGGCCGCCCGGATGGGCCTGCTCGTCGAGGACCTGCTGTTGCTCGCCCGGCTGGACGAGGAGCGGCCGCTGGCCCCGGTGGAGCTGGACCTGCGGGTGATCACCGGCGACGCGGTGAGCGCGGCCCGGGTGGTGGCCCCGGACCGGGAGATCACCCTGGAGAACCCGGCGGGGCCGGTGACCGTGCGCGCCGACGAGTCCCGGATCCGGCAGGTGATCGGCAACCTGATGACCAACGCGCTCACCCACACCCCGGCCGGTACGCCGGTGTGGCTGCGGCTGCGCGAGGAGGACGGGCACGCGGTCGTCGAGGTGGCCGACCGGGGCCCGGGCCTGCGCCCCGAGCAGGCGGAACGGGTCTTCGAGCGGTTCTACCGCGTCGATGCCGCGCGGACCCGGCGCGAGGGCAGCAGCGGCAGCGGGCTGGGCCTGGCGATCGTGGCGGCCCTGGTCAGCGCGCACGGGGGCATGGTCGACGTGGATACCGCGCCGGGTCAGGGGGCCACCTTCCGGGTCCTCCTTCCGATTCACAGCTAACTTCCAGGGCGGGTCCAGTATCGGATCAGTCTGCCGAGGCACTGTGGGTCCATGAGCGAGAACGACGTGCACAACCACCCGCAGACCGAAGGCCCGTCGCAGCCGGCCGAGCTCACGGCACGGCAGCCGGCGTGGGCGCCGAGCGGTGCGCCGGCCGCGGCACGGGCCGGCGCGACGCACCGGCCGCCCGCGCCGCCGATCTGGTACGGCCCGCCGTCGTCGGGTGGGCCCGTACCGCCACCGGTGCCGCCGCCGTCGGGTCCGCCCGCGCCGGGGTACGGGTACCAGCCGCCACCCGGATCGCACCGGACCGGCGGGCGGATGGCCGCCACGGGCCTGCTCGCGGTGCTGCTGGCCGGGGGCGGTGGCGTCGCCGGCGGGCTCGTGGTGCACGCGGTCGACGGCCGCGACGCCGGCCCGGCCGCGGCGACGGCGACCGCGCCGACCTCGGTGAAGGTGATGGACCGCTCCTCGCTCGCGGACATCGCCGCGGCGGTCAAGCCCAGCGTGGTGGCCATCCGTACGGCGACCGGCGAGGGCTCGGGCGTGATCTTCAGCGCCGACGGCAACATCGTCACCAACAACCACGTGGTGGCCGACGCGCGCGGCGGCACCGTACAGGTCAACTTCTTCGACGGGAAGACGGCCACCGCCCGGATCGTGGGCACCGACCCGCGGACCGACCTCGCGGTCGTCAAGGTCAGCGGGATCAGCGGGCTGACCGCCGCGAAGTTCGGCGACAGCGCGGCGCTGCGCGTCGGCGACACGGTACTGGCGATCGGCAGCCCGCTCGGCCTGGAGGGCTCGGTCACCTCCGGGATCGTGAGCGCGCTGGACCGTACCATTTCCGAAGGCGGCGACCAGCGGAGCCAGGCCGAGCCGCAGACCACCGACATCGCCGGGGCCATCCAGACCGACGCGGCGATCAACCCGGGCAACTCCGGCGGCGCGCTGGTCGACCTCAACGCCCAGGTGATCGGCATCAACACCGCGATCGCCACGTCCGGGCAGAGTGAGGGCAACATCGGCGTCGGCTTCGCGATCCCCGGCAACCTCGTCAAGGCGGTCGCGCAGAGCCTGATCAACGGCACCAAGGTGACCCACCCGTACCTCGGCGTGAAGGTGACCACCGCGGACGCCAACGGCGGCGCGACGGTGAGCAGCGTGGCCAGTGGCAGCCCGGCCGAGAAGGCCGGCCTCGCCGGCGGCGACGTCATCACCAAGGCCGGCGACCGCGTCATCCACACCAGCGAGGACCTGGTCAACGCGGTGCAGTCGAGCAAGACCGGCGACCAGCTACAGCTCACCGTGGTCCGCGGGGGCGCCACCCGGACCGTGACGGTGACGATCGGCGACGCCTCCTGAGGCTTCCTCCCCGCGATGGTGCCCCGCGCTCCCCGCGCGGGCACCATCGGGTCCGCCTGGCGTCAGTCGACCCAGCCGAAGCTGCGGTCGACGGCCTTGCGCCACAGGTGATAGGCGCGGTCCCGGTCGGCGGCGGGCATGGCCGGTTCCCAGCGCGCGTCCGCCTCCCACTTGGCGCGCAGCGTGTCCAGGTCGGGCCAGAACCCGACGGCCAGGCCGGCGGCGTACGCGGCGCCCAGGCAGGTGGTCTCCGCGACGGTGGGGCGCACGACGGGTACGTCGAGCACGTCCGCCTGGAACCGCATCAGCAGATCGCTCGCGGTCATCCCACCATCGACGTTGAGCTTGGCCAGTTGCACGCCGGACTCCGCGGCCATCGCGTCGACCACGTCCTTGACCTGCCAGGCGGTCGCCTCCAGGGCGGCGCGCGCCAGGTGTGCCTTGGTCACGTACCCGGTCAGCCCCGCGATGACCCCGCGCGCGTCGGGCCGCCAATAGGGCGCGAAGAGCCCGGAGAACGCCGGGACGAAGTAGCAGCCGCCGTTGTCCTCCACCTGCGCGGCGAGTTCGTTGATCTCCGGCGCGCTGCGGATGATGCCCAGGTTGTCGCGCAGCCACTGGACCAGCGCGCCGGTGACCGCGATCGAGCCCTCCAGCGCGTACACCGGCTTCTCCTCGCCGATGCGGTACCCGACGGTGGTCAGGAGGCCACGCTCGCTGGGTACCGGCTTCTCGCCGGTGTTGAGCAGCAGGAACGAACCGGTGCCGTAGGTGCACTTGGCCTGCCCCGGGTCGAAGCAGGTCTGCCCGAACAGCGCGGCGGACTGGTCGCCCAGGGCGCTGGCCACCGGTACCCCGCCGAGGTCGCCCCGCGCCTCGCCGTAGACGTGGGCCGACGGGAGGATCTCCGGCAGCATCGCCCGGGGGATCCCGAACGCGTCGAGCAGGCCCGCGTCCCAGTCCAATGTGGACAGCGCCATGAGCATGGTCCGGCTGGCGTTGGTCACGTCGGTCGCGTGCCGGCCGGTGAGCCGCCAGATCAGCCAGGTGTCGACGGTACCGAAGAGCACCTCACCCTGTTCGGCCCGGGCCCGCAGGTCGGGCCGCTCGTCGAGCAGCCAGCGGATCTTCGGCCCGGCGAAGTAGGTGGCCAGCGGTAGCCCGCACGTTGCCCGGAACCGGTCGACGCCGGCACCGTCGGCGGCGCCGGCCAGTTCCCGGATCACGCGGTCGGTCCGGGTGTCCTGCCACACGATGGCGTGGTGGACCGGTTCGCCGGTCACGGCGTCCCACAGCAGGGTGGTCTCCCGCTGGTTGGTGATGCCGATCGCGGCCAGGTCGGCGCGGGAGATGCCGGCCTGGTCCAGCGCGCCCCGGCTGACCGTCTGGACGTTGTGCCAGATCTCGGTGGCGTCGTGCTCGACCCAACCGGGCCGGGGATAGATCTGCCGGTGTTCGCGCTGGTCGAGCGCGACGATCCGGCCGTCGGCGTCGAAGACGATGCACCGGGTCGAGGTGGTGCCCTGGTCGATCGCGGCGATGTATGCGGACGTCACCCGGACAGTCTGCCAGCCGGCGCTACCGGCCGGTCACGTCCCCGCCCCGATAACCGCGCAGCCGGCGAGGACAAGATCACCCGGGTCTGTCGACCCCATTGAAGTGACCGACGGTCGGTATTAACCGCAGCGATCTGGTGACCGGCGTGGGCTGAGAATGCGCCGCCTACGGCAGCGCGCTACGTCGCCGGGTCGCGGCCCATGCCTGTCTATGTAGGGACCATCTCGCCGGTCTCGACGCCCCCAGCCGGCGTCGGCGCCCCGGGCCTCGTCGGCGACCGGGCCGCCCGCGGAGTTGGGGGAGTAGACAGGCTGGGCGCCCTTGTGGTGGTAGGCCATCGCGCCGTCGAAGGTGTACGAGGAAGTCGGCGTCCTCGGCCACCTGCGCAGCGGCCTCGGCCGCGGTGAAGGTCTCGATGCCCTGGTCGGTCTTGAAGTGGTACCTGACCCAGAAGCGCTCGCCGGCCGCGTTGACCTACAGGTACGTGTGCGAGCCGAAGCCGTCCATGTGCCGCCACGTGCGCGGGGGGTACCCCGGTCGGTGAACAGGAAGGTCACCTGGTGCGCGGACTCCGGGTTGAGCGTCCAGAAGTCCCACTGCATGTCGTTGTCCCGCAGCCCGGTGTCCGGCTGGCGCTTCTGCGAGCGGATGAAGTGCGGGAACTTCATGGGGTCGCGGATGAAGAAGATCGGCGTGTTGCCAACGAGGTCGTAGTTGCCCTCGGTGGTGTAGAACTTCAGCGCGAAGCCCCGCGGGTCGCGTACCGCCGCCCTTGGCGTGGACGTTGCGCTCGGGTACCCGTTCCCGGTTGAAGTGCGCCATCTGCTGAACGAAGTGGTGATCGTGCAGAAGGATCGGACCGTCTGCGCCGAGAGTGAGCGAGAAGGCGTCGCTCGGCGCGGGCGCGCCGGCGTCGGTCGTGGAGACGGCGGCTGGTCGGGCATCACATTCTTCCTTCCTGGTCGGCCGTTGCTCTCGCCGTACCCTATCTGGAATGGTTCCAGAAAAACCGCGGGTACAGCCGAACGGCCGGAGTCGTCAACCCGACACGGGATGGCCCTTGTCGTTGATCGGCCATACCCTGCAGACCCGAACCAGGCCGGGGGTGCGGATTGACGGTCGTAGAGACCAGGGTGAGTGTGTGGGAGGCGCTGGCCGGGCGCGCTCCCGGTACGCCGTTGGCTCCGGCCGACCCCGGCCTATGGGCGGCGGTCGCGGAGCGGCTCAACCCGGCCCGGGCCCGGCCCCGGCTGCGCTCCGGCGTCGAGACCGCCCGGCTGGTGAGCGTCCGCGGTACCGAGTACGTGATGCTGCGCTCACCCGACCGTACCCTCGCCTGTTACCTGCGCCTGACCCCCGACGAGCTGGCGCTGGCCGACCTGATGGACGGCACCAGGACGGTGGCCCGGCTGGTCGCGGAGTTCGCCCGCATCACCGGCCGGCTCGCGCCCGACCAGGTGACCCGGATCGTCGCCGACCTCGCCGCCAACCGGATGCTCGAAGAGCTGCCGGTCGACGCGTTCCGGCCGCTGGCCCGGGTGCACCGGCGGCCGTGGCCGGTCCGGCTCGGGCGCGGGCTGCTCGCCACGGCGCGCGGCCAGCGGCTGTTCGTCGCCCGGATCGACCCGGTCATCACGTTCTTATACAAAGCGGGCGGCCGGCTGCTGTTCACCCGCGTCATGGGGGTTCTGCTGGGTCTGGTGGCGCTGGCCGGACTGGCGGCGTTCGTCTGGACCTGGACGTTGGGCAGCGAGTCGGTGTTCCTCACCGAGGGCTCGTACGCGACGGGGGCGCTGGTCCTGCTCGGGCTCAACGTCATGGCGCTGGCCTGCCACGAGCTGGGGCACGCGCTGGCGACCAAGCACGCCGGGCGGCGGGTACCGGCCGCCGGGTTCCTGGTCTACTTCGGCATCCCGTCGGTGTTCGTCGACACCACCGACGTGTGGATGGCCGGGCGGCGCGCGCGGCTGCTGGCCACCGCCGCCGGGCCGGCCACCGGGCTGGTCCTGGCCGGCACCGCGCAGCTCGTCGGCCTAGCCGTCCCGCCGCTCGCGCCGTGGACGTTCAAGCTGTCCTTCGCGTGGTACCTCAACGTCGCGTTCAACCTCAACCCGTTCCTCGCGCTCGACGGGTACTACCTGCTGATGGACTGGCTGGAGGTGCCCAACCTCCGGGCCCGGGCCATCGCCTGGCTGGCCGCCCGGGCGCGGCGGCGGCCGCAGAGCTTCGGCGAGCTGGACCGCGAGGGCCGGCTGGTCGCGCTCTACGGCATGCTCTCGCTGGTCTGGCTGGCGATCGCGGTCAACCTGGCCTACCGGATCTACCTCGACCGGGTCGGTGGCCTGGTCACCGGGTTGTGGCGGGCCGGCTGGCCGCAGCGGCTGCTGCTCGTCGCGGTGGTCGCCGGCCTGGCCGCGCCGCTGGTCTACGTCGCGGCCGGCTGGCTGGGCCGGCGCGGGCGGCGGGTCCGCGAGCGGCTGGCCGAGCGGTCGGTCGCCGCCGACCAGCCGCGCCGCTTCGACGCGCTGCGCGGCTCGGCGCTGGGCGGTCTGCCCGGCTCGGCGTTGTCGGCGCTCGCCGCCGATGCCCGGTGGGTACGGCCCCGCACCGGCCAGCAGCTGGTCTTCGCGGGCGCCGCCCAGCCCGCGGTGTACGTGGTGGTCGACGGCGCGCTGGAGGGCCGGCGGCCGGGCGACCCCGGCGGCTGGATCCGGGAACGGGTCGGCGCCGGGGGCGTGGTCGGCCTCGCCGCCGCGCTGACCGGCGCGCCCTCGGCGCTGGCGTGGCACACCGCCGGTACCACGTTGCTGGCCATCTCGCCGGCGAGCGTCGCCTCGGCGGTGGGTCCGGTGCCCGGACCGCCGCCCGCCGAGCGCGCCGAGCTGGAGCAGCTCTTCGACCACTCGGCCGCGCTGTCCGCGCTGTCCACAGAGGACAGGCTCGGGCTGATCGCGGCCGCCCGGCCGGGCACCCTGCAACCGGGCGGCACGCTGACCCTGCCCGGCCCGCAGGACGCGGCGATCATCGCCTCGGGGATGTTCGTCCGGAACGACGGCGTCGCGCTGCGCACCGGCGCGCTGATCGGCCCGTACGGGGTATCGGCCGCCGGACCGCTCGGCGAGGCGCGTACGCCGGTCCGGCTGTGGGTCCTGCCCGCGTTCGGCGGGCTTCCGTTGCTGCTCGGCACGCCGGCTCCCACGCCGGTCGCGTTGGGGCCCGGGGCGGCCCCGGTGTCCGGGGCGCACCCGCCGGCAGGGTACCCACCCCTGGCCGGTCCGCCCGGCCCACCACCGTCCACTATGGACGGTGAGCAGGACCGGCGGTTCGAGCGGAAGCTGTGGTGGCTGCTGATCCTGCTGCTACTCTTCGCGTTGCTGCTGACCGGTTCCAACCTCTGGGCCGGCCCGGCCTGGGGGGAGATGCCCGAGGACCGGGCGCTGCTGCACGTCGACCGGGGCACGGTGAGCGTGACCGTCGCCGGGGTGCCCCGCACGCTCGTTCGGGGTGACGACTTCTACGTCGGGCGCACCGACCGCGTGGCGGTCGGCGACCGCGCGCTGGCCCGGCTCACCTTCCGCGGCGGCGGGTACACCATCCTCTGTGGCGGGTCGCGGGTCGGCGTCGGGGCACTGTCCTCGGCGGGCCGGCCGATCGAGGTGTCCGGCGCACTGGATCTGCTCGACGGGCGGCTGCTCGCCGACACCGCCGGTACCTCCCGGGCCTTCCAGCCGTTACGGCTGCGCGTGGCCTCCGGCGGGGGGCAGGTGGCCAACACCGGTGCGGCGCGGTTCGCGGCGGCCGGGCGCGACATCACGGTCGCGGCGGGTGCGGTCTCGTTCGACGACACGCGGTTGCCGGTCTTCGGCGGGGACCTCGCCTGCGGCGAGGGCCGGATCGGCGCCATCCCGGTACCGGACACCAGCCCGTCGCCGTCGCCGATCGACTCGGTCTCGCCCTCGCCGAGCCCGTCCCCGTCGGACTCCGCGTCGCCGTCCCCGAGCCCCACGCCGAGCGTCACGACCGCGAGCCCGACGAGGACGCCGTCCCGGACTCCGAGCCGGACCCCCACCACTGGACCGCCGCCACCGCCACCAGACACCACGCCGCCGGTCATCGGGATCGGCTTCGCCGACCGCAACACCAGCCAGCCGATCTACGTCATCGGGCCGGACGGCCGGCCGTGCAACCAGGGATTTGGGCCGAGCACGACGGGCGTGCACGTGGTGGTGTCCGACCCCGACAACAACCCGACGGCGCTGCGGGTCGAGATCCGGTTCGTGACGGCGTCGGGGACCGTCATCAGCACGCGCGTGATGACCTGGGGCGGAAAGTACTTCGACGTCACCCTCGGTCCGGTCAGCTACACGCTCGGCGCCTCCGGATCGGTCGAGGCCGACGTCGCCGCGACCGACGCCGCAGGCAACCGGGCCACGACGCACCTCATCCGGTTGACCTGGCTCGACAACTGCCCGCCCATACCCTAGGAGTCATCGTTGTTGTGTTGGTTCTGTGCCAAGGCGGCTCGGGGCAGTTGTCGGTTCTGCAGCCGGGGGCTGTGTGAGGACCACGCGCGCTTCGGCCCGTTCCTGTTGGAAGTGCATCGATCCGAGAAGCGCGACCGGGCCGAGGGTCTGGTCGTCGAGGACGCCGTGCTGTGCGGCACCTGCCGGCCGCGGCCGCAGCCGGTACCCATGCCGGAACTGGACTAGGGAGACCCACGACCATGAGTGACTTCGACATGGTGCTGGAGCGCCTGGTGACCGATCCCGGCTTCGCGCGGGCGCTGGCCGCGGACCCGTCCGCGGCCCTGACCGGGTACCGCCTGGATCCCGACGAGGTCGAGCTGCTGCGCTCGCAGGTCAGCGCGGGCGACAGCGGCGGGCGCACGGTCGAGACGCGCACCAGCAAGGCCGGCATCGCCGGGCTCCTCGCCCCGCTCAGCGGGCTCGGCCTGGGCGGCGCGGAGCAGCACTTCGCCGGCTCCGCCGGCGCGGAGCAGCACCTCGCCGGCGGAGGCGCCGGGCCGCACCCGCACAGCGGGTTCGGACCCAACGTGCGCACCGGGTTGGCTCCGCTGGACAGCGGCGAAGGGTCGAACCCGTACGCCAACCCGTACGACTCCGGGCCGGCGGCGGGCGAGGCGGTCCGCACCGATCTCGGCGACCAGCCGGCCACCGGGTACCACGCGCGCGTCGACGCGGACGGCGACGGCCGCTGGGACCAGTACACGGCCGTCCGGCACGCCGACGGCGGGGTCGACGTCTACGTGGACCGCAACCGGGACGGCCGGATCGACTTCGCCGGCCACGACGCCAACGGCGACGGCATCCTGGAGAGCGCGGACTACGACCAGAACTTCGACGGCGCCGCCGATACCCGCATGGAGGACCGCAACGGCGACGGCTGGATGGACACCCGGCGCGAGACGGGCCGGTAGCCCGGGCGGGCGTGTCAGGATGGGCGCGTGTCCTCGGGTCCGGTGGCGTTCGTCCTCGGTGGCGGCGGAGTTCTCGGCGCGGTCGAGGTCGGGATGCTGCGTGCCCTGCTGGAGTACGGCGTCCGGCCCGACCTGATCGTCGGGACCTCGGTCGGTGCGGTCAACGGCGTCCTGGTGGCCGCCGACCCGACCCCGTCGGTGACCGAGCGGCTCGCCGGGCTGTGGGCCTCCCCGCAGGCGCGGGCCGTGTACGGGGACTCCCCGCCGCGCCAGCTCGCGCGCATCGCGCGGGGGCGGACCCACCTGCACTCGGCCGGCCCGCTGCGGGCGCTGCTGGAGCGGGAGCTGGGCGCGGAGGCGACGTTCGCGGACCTGGCGGTGCGCTTCCAGTGCTGCGCGGCGAGCATCGAGCGGGCCGCCGAGCAGTGGTTCGACCGGGGACCGGTGGTGCCGGCCGTGCTCGCCTCGTCGGCGGTACCCGCGCTGCTGCCACCGGTGCTCATCGATGGACAGCACTACATCGACGGTGGGATCGTCAACTCCATCCCGGTCGGCCGGGCGGTCGAGCTGGGTGCCGGTACCGTGTTCGTGCTCCAGGTGGGCCGGATCGATCGGCCGCTGTCGGCCCCGCGGCACGTGCTCGACGTGGCCAAGGTGGCCTTCGAGATCGCCCGGCGACACCGGTACGCGCGGGAGCTGGCCGCGATACCGTCCACCGTGGACGTACACGTGCTGCCGACGGGAGGGGGTTCGGAGCGGGATGACTCGCCACTGGCCTACCGGGACCTGGCCGCCGCCGCACGCCGCATCAACCGGGCCTACGAGGCGTCGGTGAGCTACCTCAAGGACCGGCTCGGTTGAGACCGCCGCCGCGGTGGGTCCGGCGGGTGCTGCTCGCCCCGCTCGCCATCGCGCTCGCGCTCGCGCTGGCCGCCACGGCGCCGGTGTGGGTACTGGTGACCATCGCGCTGTCCCCCTTCACGCCGGGGCGGCTGCGCCCGCTGCGGCTGCTCTGGCTCGTCACGGTGTACCTGCTCATCGAGGCGTACGTGCTGCTCGAGCTGTTCGGGCTGTGGATCGTCTCCGGGTTCGGCTGGAAGGTGCGCGGGCCGGCCTTCCAGCTCGTGCACTACCGGCTGTGCGGCACCATGCTGCGGTTGCTGTACCGGCAGGCGCAGTGGGTGCTGCGGCTGCGCGTGCGGATCGAGGGCACCGACCCGGACTCCGCGCCCCGCGGCCGCCCGCTGATCGTGCTGTGCCGCCACGCCGGGCCGGGCGACTCGTTCCTGCTCGCCCACGCGCTCATCAACTGGTACGACCGCGAGCCGCGCATCGTGCTCAAGGACTCGTTGCAGTGGGACCCGGCCATCGACGTCCTGCTCAACCGGTTGCCGAGTACGTTCATCGCCCCGCCCGGGGCACGCCGGGAGGAGGCCGAGACACAGGTCGGCGCGCTGGCGGAGGCGCTGGACGGCAACGACGCGTTGGTCATCTTCCCCGAGGGCGCCAACTTCACCCCGTCCCGCTGGAACAAGGCGATCGCCCGGCTGCACCGCCTCGGCCTGCACGTGATGGCCGGCAAGGCGCGGGCGATGCACAACGTCCTGCCGCCGCGCCCCGGCGGGGTACTGGCGGCGCTGGACGCGGCGCCCGACGCCGATGTGATGCTCGTCGCCCACACGGGCGTCGACCACCTGCTGACCGTCGCCGACGTCTGGCGGGAACTGCCGATGGACAAGCGGATCACCATGCAGTGGTGGCTGGAACCGGCCGCGGCCGTGCCGGCCGACCCCGACGCCCGGGTCGAGTGGCTGTACCAGTGGTGGTCCCGCATCGACGGGTGGATCGGCGCGAACCGCCCGGTCGACCTGCCCCGGCCACACCTGCTGCGCGTCGGCGCCCGCCGCCCGAACGGCTGAAGACCGCCCGCCCGGCCCCGGGGGGTCCGGATAGGCTGGCGGGGTGCGCCGGTTCCTGACGCCCCGCTGGCTGCTGCGGCACGCGGCCATGGTCGGCCTGGTCGCCGCGTTCCTGGCGCTGGGCTGGTGGCAGGTGGGCCGGGCGCGCGGTGGCAACCTGCTCAGCTACGGGTACGCCGTGGAATGGCCGGTTTTCGCGCTGTTCGTGGTGTTCGTCTGGAGCCGGGAGATCCGGGCGGAGCTCCGCGGCGGGTACGCGCCGGAGCGGTCGCGGCCTTCCGCGGTACCGGATGATCTGCGGATCGAGGTGCCCACCCGGCGCCGGGTCCCGGCGGACGACGACCCCGAGACCCGTGCCTACAACGACTATCTGGCCTGGCTCAACGAGCACCCCGAGGCCCGGCCGCGCGACTACCCCGCCAGGAGCTGACGTGTCCCACTTCGACCTGCCACTGGACGAGCTGCGCCGGTACCGGCCGGACCTGCCGGTACCGGACGACCTCGACCAGTTCTGGAAGCAGACGCTGGCCGCGGCGCGCGAGCACGACCTCGCGCCCCGGTTCGAGCGGGCGGACACCGGGCTGGTGGCGATCGAGAGCTACGACGTGACGTTCGCCGGCTACGGCGGCGCGCCGGTCAAGGGTTGGCTGCACCTGCCCGCCGGGCACCCCGGCCCGCTGCCGGCCGTGGTCGAGTACGTCGGCTACGGCGGCGGGCGCGGCCTGGCCCACGAGCGGCTGTTCTGGGCCGCGGCCGGGTACGCCAACCTGGTCATGGACACCCGCGGCCAGGGCTCGACCTGGTCGGTCGGCGACACCCCCGACAGCGACGGGGCGGGCCCGGCCCATCCCGGCTTCCTGACCCGGGGCGTGCTGGACCCCGAGACGTACTACTACCGCCGCGTCTACACCGACGCCGTGCGGGCGGTGGAGGCGGCCCGCGCCCACCCGGCCGTGGACCCGGCCCGGGTCGCGGTGACCGGGCGCAGCCAGGGCGGCGCACTCGCGCTCGCGGTCGCCGCGCTGGCCGGCGACGTGTGCGCCGCCATGCCGGACGTCCCGTTCCTGTGCGACGTCCCCCGCGCGACGTCCATCGTGGACACTCTGCCGTACGGGGAACTGGTCAACTACCTCAAGGTGCACCGCGACCACGTCGAGCGGGTGTTCGGCACGCTGTCCTACTTCGACCTCGCGGTCCTCGGCCGGCGGGCCACCGCCCCGGCGCTGTTCTCCGTCGCGTTGATGGACACGATCTGCCCGCCCTCCGGGGTGTTCGCCGCCTACCACCACTACGGCGCGGCGGACAAGGAGATCACCGTGTACCCGTACAACGAGCACGAGGGCGGCGAGGCCTTCCAGCAGGTGGCCCAGCTCCGGTGGCTGGCTGATATCCGTTAGCGGCCCGGCCAGCCGCAGCGTCGCTGAAGCCGGCCAGCTAACCGGCCGGGTTTCGGTTCAGCCTGATCCAGCGGTACCCGTACCGGCCGAGCCCGAGCGCCGACAGCCCGTCGACCGGCTCGTCGGGCTGGTCGCCGAACACCTGGTTCGGATAGTCGGCCTCGGCCTCCAGATAGGACAGGTCGACGGTGCACGGCGTCTCGCCGAGGTTGTGCAGGAAGACCATGCTGCCCGACGGCCCGTCCGCCCGGTGCGCGAACACCCCCGGCGGCAGCTTCTGGTCGATCGGGGTACAGGCGCCGGCGCCCACCTCGGGGCTCTCCCGCAACGTGTGGATCATCCGCTCGAACCAGGCCAGCAGCGAGGTCGGGTCGTGCCGCTGGTCGGTCACGTTGACCTTCTCGTACCCGAAGTCGCCGCCGGAGACCACCGGGCGTACCGGCTTGTCGGCCGAGGTGAAGCCGCCGTGCTTCGCGGAGGACCACTGCATCGGGGTACGGATGGCCTGCCGTTCGGGCAGCGACAGGTCCTCGCCCATCCCGATCTCCTCGCCGTAGCGCAGCACCGGGGTACCCCGCAGGGTGAACTGCAACGAGTACGCCAGCTCGACGCGCGCCCGGTCGCCGCCGAGCATCGGGGCCAGCCGGCGCCGGATGCCCCGGTCGTACAGATGCATCGACGGGTCCGGGCCGAACTCGGCGAACACGTCCTCGCGCTGCTCGGTGGTCAGCCGGGACAGGTCGATCTCGTCGTGGTTGCGCAGGAACGTGGCCCATTGCGCGCCGGGCGGCAGGCTCGGCGTCGTGCGTACCGCCTCCAGGATCGGCTCCGGGTCCTTGCGCGCCAGGGCGAGGACCAGCCGGCCGTTGAGCATGAAGTCGAAGAGCATGTGCAGCCGGTTGGCCGAGCCGCCCTCGTCACCGAAGTACCGGACGAGCTGGTCGGGCTCCACGTTCGCCTCGGCCAGCAGCACCGCGTTGCCCCGGCGCCAGGAGGTGAGCTGGCGCAGCTCGGTCAGGTACTCGAAGTCCTTCGGGGAGTTGGGGTTGCCGGCCTCGGTCAGCTCGATGACGAACGGCGCGGCGTCGATGCGGAACCCGGACACGCCGAGCTGCAGCCAGAACGCCATGATCTTCTTGAGCTCGGCCCGCACCGCGGGGCAGCGCGTGTCGAGGTCGGGCTGGAAGTCGTAGAACCGGTGGTAGTACCAGGCCTTCGCGCGCTTGTGGTAGGTCCACGTGTCGTGCTGCTCGCCGGGGAACACCATGCCCTGGAACCGGTCCGGCGGCTCGGACTCCGACCAGACGTACCAGTCGCGGTACCGCGAGTCCGGCGACGACACCGCGTCGACGAACCACGGGTGCTGATCGGAGGTGTGGTTGATGATCAGGTCGATGATGATCCGGATGCCCCGGTTCTGGGCCTGGTGCAGCAGCTCGGCGAAGTCACCGAGGCTGCCCAGGCGCGGGTCGACCGTGTAGAAGTCGGTCACGTCGTACCCGTCGTCGCGGCGCGGCGACGGATGGATCGGATTGAGCCACAGACAGGTGACGCCGAGCCGGTACAGGTAGTCCAGGCGGCCGATCAGCCCCCGGAAGTCGCCGATCCCGTCGCCGTCGGAGTCGGCGAACGTCTCCACGTCCAGGCAGTAGATGACCGCCTCGTCATACCAGTGCTCACTCACGCCCCGTTTAGTTCCCGGCCCGGTCGGGCAGTCAAACGGTCACCAGGTGCCATAGCGGAACCAGGAGCGGGCGGCGCGCGTGCTGAGCAGCAGGAGGTACAGCAGCGGCGGGGCCAGCCCGATGAGCACGGTGCGGTCCTGGAAGCGCCACGCGTCGTAGGCGGTGGCGGCGATGCTGAGCAACGACAGCGCGAGTACCGTGATCCGCGCCCATTGCTGGCCCCGTTGCAGTGCCCGCGCGACGATCAGCCACGTCAGCGCGACGACGGCCAGCCCACCGGCCATGACCAGGCCGGCCTGGCCACGCACTATTCGGTTGCGCACCGCCTCCGGGATCTGCATCCGCTGGTCGTCGATGACCCGTCCGTGCCCGTAGAGCAACAGGACGATCCCGGCGGCGGCGAGCAGGCCGAGCAGCCCGGCGATGTACTGGAACAGCGCCACCAGGTGCACCGACGCGGGCGCCGTCGCGCGCCGGTAATTGGCGACCAGGGCCGGTCTGCCGTAATACGCGGGATAACCCATGCTTCGAGAGTGACCGGCACAGGCAACCCCGTCGGTCACGAAATGGCCGCCGTACACTGGGAGATCGCTGATGAGGAGGAGCGGTGACCCGTCCCACGCCTGGCATGACCCGCAACACCCGCCAGCGGGCCGAAGTGCTGGCGCTGCTCGACGGTACCGACGAGTTCCGCAGTGCCCAGCAGTTGCACGCCCAGCTCCGGACCGCCGGTTCCGGGGTGGGCCTGACCACGGTGTACCGGACCCTGCAGATCCTCACCGACGCCGGTGAGGTCGACCAGATGCGCCTGCCCGACGGCGAGCAGCTCTACCGCCGCTGCCACCGCAGCCAGCACCACCATCACCTGGTGTGCCGGGCCTGCGGCCGGACCGAGGAGGTGGAGGGCCCGGCGGTGGAGAAGTGGGCCGAGAAGGTCGCGGCCGAGCACGGCTTCACCGAGGTCGGCCACACCTTCGAGATCTTCGGCCGGTGCGCCGCGTGTAGCGGCTGAGCGCCCGCGGCCGCGTCGCTGCCCGCCGGGCCCGGCCGGCCCGCCCGTTAAAACGGTATGGTTTCGTTAGCGTTAGGTCGCTTGTCGCAGGGATGGCGCAAGTTCTCCGGCGGGCGGCTTCCGCCGGTACCGCCTGGGTCACTAGGGTCCGGCACATGCCCCGCGTCCCCCTCCTGCACCGCCGCATCCTGCTGGGCGCGGTGGGGGCGGTCGCGCTCGCCGGGTGCTCCGCCGAACCGGAGTACCCGGCCGGGCAGCTGCGCATCGCCGCCGGCGGTACCGGCGGGGTCTACTACGCCTACGCCAACGGCATCGCGGCGGTGGTGCGCACGGCCCTACCCCGGCTGCACCCGACGGTGCTGGCGACGGCGGCGAGCCTGGAGAACATCGGGATGATCCACGCGGGCCGGGCGGAGATCGGGTTCACCACTGCCGATGCCGCGTCCGACGCGTTCCACGGCACGGTGCCGTTCCCGGAGCCGGTACCCCTGGCCGCGCTCGGCCGGATCTACGACAACTACCTGCACGTGGTGGTACGCCGGGACCGCGACATCGCCCGGCTCGCCGAGCTGCGGGGGCGGCCGTTCTCGATCGGGGCGCCCGCCTCGGGTACCGAGCTGTTCGCCACGCGGATCCTGCCGATGGTCGGCCTCAACCCCGACCGGGACCTGCGTGCCGAGCGCCTGGATCCGGACGTGGCGGCCGACGCGGTGGGGTCGGGCCGGTTGGACGGGATGTTCTTCTCCGGGGGGATCCCGACCGCCGCGGTCGCCCGGCTGGCCCGGCGGACCCCGATCGCGCTGCTGGAGCTGGCCGGGTTCGTGCCCGAGCTGCGCACCCGGTACGGCGAGGTGTACGTGGAGCGCTCGATCCCGGCCTCGGCCTACGGGCAGCCCCGGCCGACCGCCACCGTCGGGGTGGCCAACTACCTCGTGGTGCTGAACTCGATGGACGACCGCCTCGCCTACCGGGTCACGCGCGCCCTGTTCGAGCACCGGGATCTGCTCGCGCAGGCGCACCCCGCGGGGAGCCGGCTGGACCGCGGCGCCGCGGTCAGTACGCCTCCGCTGCCGCTGCATCGGGGCGCGGCGCGCTACTACCGGGCGGCGAAGCGCTAGCCACGTCCGTGGCGGCCGGGAAGCGCAGCCGGGCGTCCAGCCCGCGCGGCTGCGCGGCGAGCAGTTCCAGGTCGCCACCGGACGCGGTCACGAGTACCGCGGCGATCGGCAGGCCGAGCCCGCTGCCGTCGATGTTCTGCGCGTCCGCGGCGCGCCAGAAGCGTTCGGTGGCCCGGCGCCGCTCGGCGTCGGCGAGCCCCGGCCCGTCGTCGATCACGTGCAGGGCGACGTGGTGCTCCTCGGACCGCACCGACACCACGACCGTCGCTTGTGGACCGGCGAACTTGAGCGCGTTGTCGATGAGCGCGTCGAGGGCCTGCCCGACCGCGGTGGGTACCGCCCGTACCGGTGCGCTGGCCGGTCCGGTCCGGCGCAACGTGATGTCGCGCTGCTGGGCCAGCGGCTGCCAGGCGGCCACCCGGGCGTCGGCGGTGGCCGCCGCGTCCTCGGGCTCGGTGCGGTACCGGCCCCGCTCGGCCTGGGCGAGCGCGAGCAACCCGTCGCAGATCCGGTGCAGCCGGTCGACCTCCTCCAGCGCCAGCCGGTGCTCGTCGCGCCCACCCGGGTCGGTGATGAACATGCCGAGATCCTCCACCCGCAGGCGCAGCGCGGTCAGCGGGTTGCGCAGTTGGTGGCTGGCCTGCGCGACGAACGCCCGCTGCCGGTCCAGCGCCTCGGTCACGTCGTCGGCCATGGTGTTGAACGAGCGGGCCAGCCGGCGCAGCTCCGCCGGTCCCACCTCGGACGGCACCCGGGTGTCCAGGGCCCCGGCGCTGATCCGGTGCACGGCGCCGTCGAGCTGGGCGACCGGGCGCAGGATCCAACGGGTCAGCACGATGGCCACCGCGACGAACACGATCCCGGCGATCAGCCCGCCGCCGGCGATCTCGGCCCAGGCGCGATTGATCGACGCATGCAACTTGTTCACCGGGGACAGGGTGATGACCGCGCCGACGACCTCCCCGGCGGTGGTCACCGGTACCGCGATCACGAGCGGGGCGCTCTGCCACGGCCACACGGTGCGGCCGGCGCCTACCCGCTCGCCGGCCAGCGCCTGATCGAGCCAGTGCTGGACCTGCGCGGTGTGGAACGCCTGGACATCCCCGGCCGTGGCGACCAGCCGGCCGTCCCGGTTGACCACGGCTGCGGAGATGCCGTACAGCTCGTAGTACCGGCGCAGCTCCTCGGCCAGCGTGACGGTCTCGTCGGTGCGCAGGGCCGGGTCGGCGATGGAGGCGAAGCGGGCCGCGTCGACGTTGCGGTCGATGACCATCGCCTGGGTGTCGCTCGCCGCCACGTTGGCCGCGAGCGGGATCTCCAGGGCGAGCAGGACGAGGGTGAGCAGGGCGAGGTACGTGCCGACGAGCCGGTACCGCATCGCTAGGCGTCCGTGCGCAGCCGGTAGCCGACCCCCCGCACGGTCTGGATGAGGGCCGGGTCGCCCAGCTTGCCGCGCAGCGAGGCGATGTGCACCTCGACGGTGTGCGGGCTGCCCACCCAGGTCGTCTGCCACACGTCGGCGAGCAACTGGTCCCGCGTGACGACCGCGCCGGGCCGGCGGGCCAGCGCGGCGAGCAGGTCGTACTCCTTGCGGGTCAGGCAGACCTCCTGGTCGTCCACGCTGACCTGGTGGGCGTCGAAGTCGATGGTGACCCGGCCGACCGCGACGCTCCCCTGGCGGGGTGCCGACCGGACCGCGCGGCGCATCACCGCGTCGATGCGGGCCTGCAGCTCGGCCATGCCGAACGGCTTGACGACGTAGTCGTCGGCGCCGGTGCGCAGGCCCATGATGCGGTCGCGCTCCTCGGCCCGCGCGGTCACCGCGATGATCGCGACCTCGCTGCGGCGGCGCAGCTCCCGGCAGACCTCGATGCCGTCGCGGTCGGGCAGGCCGAGGTCGAGCAGGACGAGGTCGACGGCCGGGGCGGCGAGCGCCTCCGCGGCGGTACCGGCACGTAACAGGTCATATCCCCGGCGTCGCAGTGCGGCCTCCAGCGCGCCGGCCACCCGGACGTCATCCTCGACCAGCAGGACCCGCATCACCGCAGCATATGGGCCCTCCCGGCGCCCGCCCACCCCCGGTAGCCGCAAGAGTCGCGCAAAATCCATACAACCCCCCGCTCGCCGGCCGCCGTCCCAGTCGCGACCGGTCGAAATCGAGGAGCGCACATGCAGGCCTGGGAAGAGGAGTACGTCGAGTACGTGACCGCCCGGTTACCGGCCCTGCGCCGGCTCGGGTACCTGCTGTGCGGGGACGAGAGCGCCGCCGACGATCTGGTGCAGCAGACCATCACGTCGCTCTACGTGCACTGGCGGCGGGCCAGCGCGGCGACGCACCTCGACGCGTACGTGCGGCAGATGCTGGTGCGCGCGTTCATCGACGAGAAGCGCCGGCCGTGGTCGCGGGTGCGGCTCAACGACGCGCCTCCGGAGCGGGCCGGGCCGGCAGGCCCGGACGTCGAGGACCGGCTGGTGCTGCGGGCGGCTCTGCAACGGGTACCCCGTCGGCAGCGGGCCGTGCTCGTCCTGCGCTACCTGTGCGACCTGTCGGTCGCCGAGACCGCCACGGCGCTGCGCTGCTCGGAAGGGACGGTCAAGAGCCAGACCTCGCACGGCCTGAACACGCTGCGGCGGCTGCTCGGCGTCCAGACGCCCGCGGTACTGGGAAACGGGAGATGACATGGAAACCAACGAGGAGTACCTGATCCGGCTGCTGCGTCCGCTCGACGTCCCGCCCTCCCGGCCGTCCACAGTGGACGTCGACCGGGCGGTGCTGGACGGGCGGCGGCGCAAGCGGGTCCGGCGGACCGTTGGTCTCGTGGCGGCGGTTACCGCGGCCATGCTCGTCCTCGTGGCGGTACCCGTGGCCGCCGGCGCCCTGCGCGCCGCGCGGCCACCCGCCGTGGCCGCCTCCGGCGTGGCGTCCCCCTCGACCGAGGCATCCCCGACGGCATCCCCGACGCAGGCCCCGCCGGCGAGCCCGTCCCGGGACCTCCGGCCGGCCGTGCCCGTCCCGCCGACGGCGTGCCACATCGAGCGGCTGCCGCTGCCCAAGGGCCAGACGATGAGCCTGGTCACCGGCGCCGATCCGACCGGGCGCTACATCGTCGGCCGCTCGTACCCCAGCGGCGCGGGCGAGTACCCGATCATCATCTGGCACGACGGCCAGTTCACCGTGGTCAACGTCCCGGGAACGGACCAGTCCTTCTCCGACATCACCTCATCGGGCGATGCGGTGGGGGTGAGCTTCGCCGCCGGCGGCAGCACCGCGTGGGCCTACCTCGGCGGCAAGCTGACGAAGCTGGCCGGCGCGAACGCCGAGGCCCGGGCGATCAGCGCCAGCGGAACCATCGTCGGCTCCGTCGACGACCGGGCGGTCCGGTGGCGGCCGGGATCCCGGGAGCCGGAGCGGCTGGCCACGCCGCCCGGTTCCTGGCAGGGCAAGGCGTACGGCATCGACGACGACGGCACGATCGTCGGCACGTTGCGCTCGGCCGGCGGTGCGGAGGGCGCGTACGTGTGGTCGCCGGACGGCTCGGTGCACCCGCTGCCGCAGGTGGTCGTCGCCGGCAAGCACAGCCAGGGGTCCCGTGGGTTCGACCTGCACGGCGGCTGGGCCACCGGCCTGGCCCTGCTCGCGTCCAACGACAGCGACGACGTCGCCGTCCGGTGGAACGTCGCCACCGGCGAGACCCACGTCTACGCCGACGTCGAGTCCGTCGCGGAGGCGGCCAACCAGGCCGGTTGGGTGGTCGGCACCAACGCGAAGGGCTACGCGGTCCTCGTGACCGACACCGGGACCATGAGCCTGCCGCCGCTCAACTCGCGCGTCGAGCCGATGGACAACATCGCCTCGACGATCAGCGACGACGGGCGGACCATCGCCGGACAGGCGGTGCTGGCCGACCCGAACCGCACGATCGTGGCGGTGGTGTGGCGCTGTTCCTGACCGGTCAGACACCGAGATACGCCGCCTGGACCCGGGGGTCGTCGGCCAGCTCCCGGGCCTTGCCGGAGAGGACGATCTGTCCGTTCTCCAGCACGTAGGCCCGTTGCGCCAGCTCCAACGCGTGGCCGGCGTCCTGTTCGACGAGCAGGACGCCGGTACCCTCGGCGGCCACCTCGGTCAGCCGTGACATGATCAATTCCACGATGACCGGGGCGAGGCCCAGGGACAGCTCGTCGATGAGCAGGAAGTCCGGCCGGCCCATCAGCGCCCGGGCGATCGCGCACATCTGCTGCTCGCCGCCGGACAGCGAGCCGGCCACCTGGCCCAGGCGCTCCTTCAGCGGGGGGAAGAGGGTGAGCACCGCGCTCAGATCCTCGTTGCGCGCGCGCCAACCGCCGAGGCGAAGGTTGTCCCGGACGGTCAGGCCGGGGAAGAGGCGCCGCCCTTCCGGCACGTGCGCCACCCCGGCGCGGGCGATGGTCTCGGTCGCCGCTCCGGTCAGATCCCGCCCGTCCAACCGGACCGCACCCCGGGTCGCCTTGATCATGCCGGTGGCGGCCCGGAGAAGCGTGGACTTGCCGGCGCCGTTGGGCCCGATCAGCGCGACGATGTCGCCGCGGGCCACGGAGACCGAGACGCCGTGCAGGATCTGCACCCGGCCGTACCCGGCGTCGATGTCGTCGATGACGAATGTCATGGCGTACTCCCGCCGTCTTCATTGTCTTGGGACAGGATCGTGACCGGGCCGCTCCGCTTGCGCGCCGCCGACTCCGCCGCCCGTTTGGCGAACCGGCTGCCCAGATAGGCCTCGATGACCCGTTGGTCGGAGAGCACCGCGGCCGGCTCTCCGGAGGTGAGTACCTCGCCGTGGTGCAGGACCAGGACCTCGTCCGCCACCGCCGTGATGGCATGGATGACGTGCTCGACCATCATCAGCGCCAGTCCGTCGCGGCGCAGCGAGTCGATCAGCTGCAGCGCCGGGTCGATCTCGCCCGGCCGCAGCCCGGCGAGGACCTCGTCGAGCAGCAGTATCCGGGGCCGCTGCGCCAGCGCCTTGGCCAGCTCCAGCCGGCGGGCGTCGGCCACCGATAGCTCGGTCGGGGACAGCAGGGCCGCGCCGGCCAGCCCCACCCGCTCGAGCGCCTCCAGCGCGACGCGGCGGGACGCGGCCACGGTGTGCCGTGCCTCCTGGCGCCGGCTGAACATCGCGGCGACCGCGGCGTTGTCCAGCACCGTCATGCTCCGGAACGGCTTGACGATCTGGAAGGTACGGGCGACGCCGGCGTGCGCCACCCGCCACGGCTTGGCGCCTGTCACGTCCTCCCCGTCGATCAGTACCTTGCCCGAGGTCGGCTTGATGTGTCCGGTCAGCAGGTTGATCGCCGTGGACTTGCCGGCGCCGTTGGGGCCGATGACGCCGAGCAGGCGCCCCGGGTAGAGGTCCACGTCCAGCTGGTTGACGGCGAGCAGGCCGCCGAACCGTCTGCACAGGCCGCGGGCCTGAAGGAGCGGACTCGTCGCGTTCACAGCCGGTACCGCCTGACGTTTTCCAGGAGCGAGAACCGCCGGGTCTTGATGGCGTCGCCCAGGTAGTTGACGAAACCCTGGGGCAGCAGCACCACCGCCAGGATGATCATCCCGCCGAGGATGAAGGTGTGGATGTTCGTGTAGTGTTCCCGCAGCCACTCCGACATGTACGCGATAGCGACCGCGCCGACGACCGGGCCGAGGACCGTACCGGCACCGCCGAGCACCACCATCACCACCATCAGCACGGTGATCCCGATATCGAACGACGGGTCGGGATAGATGGATTGGATCTGGAACGCGTGCGCCGCTCCGACCGCGCCGGTGAGCGCGGCGGAGCAGGCGAACACCAGCGTCTTCGCCCGCGTCGTGTTGATGCCCATCGCGGCGGCGGCTTCCTCGTCCTGGTGGATGGCGCGCAGCGCGTACCCGGCCCGTGACCTTGAGATGGCCATGGCGACCGCGACCACCCCGACGGCCACGAGGAGGAAGAGGATGTAGAACCCGTCGTTGCCGAGCCAGCGGGTGGGCGCGTCGGCGCCGAACGTGGGGACGGTGATGCCGCCGCCACCACCGGTCAGCTTGGGCAGGTTGATGACGACCTCCCGGAGCCCTTCGGCGACGCCCAGGGTGGCCACGGCGAAATAGTGGCCTTTCAGGCGCAGCAGCGGCGCTCCGATGAGCGCGGCGAAGAGTCCGGCGATCACCGCGGACAGCGGCATCGCCAGCCAGAAGGACATGTGCAGGTAGACCATGAACAGCGCGGTGGCATACGTGCCGAGGCCGAAGAAGCCGACCTGGCCGAAGGAGGCGTACCCGGCGAAGCCGCCGATCAGGTTCCACGCCGTGGCGAGCGCCACGAACATGAACACGGTACCGATGACGCGCTCCTGCGCGCTGTACAGCTGGGTCTGCAGGCCGATCCCGGCGAGCGCGCTGGCGGCCAGCAACGCCCAGGGCACCAGCCGGCGCCACAGCGGAGCCGTGGGGCTGACCGGAGCTGGCACGTACCCCGGCTCCACAACCTCCGGAGTGAGGTCCACAGTGGACATCCCTACACCTCCACCCGGCTGGCGTAGAACGCCTTGCCCGCGATGCCCTGCGGCCGGACCGCGAGGACCAGCACCAGGACCGCGAACGCCACCGCGTTGACCAGCGTGCCGGGGAGCAACTGTCCGCCCCAGCTCGTGACCAGGCCGAGCAGCAGCCCCCCGTAGAGCGCGCCCCACATGTTGCCCAGCCCGCCGAGCACCGCCGCGACGAAACTGAACAGGGTGAGCCGGCCGGCGTCGGCGGGTGAGAACGTGCTCACCGCGCCGATCCCCGCGCCAGCCGCCCCGGCCATCGCCGCGGCGATGCCGAACGTCAACGCGTAGACGTGCCGGGCCTTGATCCCCATCAGCCGGGCCGCCCCGCGGTCCATGCCGGTGGCGAGGATCGACAGGCCCGTCCGGGTACGCCGCATGAAGTACACCAGCGCGACGGTCAACCCGACCGCCAGCAGTGCGGCGATCAGTCGCCCGTACGGGACGCGGACGTCACCGGCCAGGACGAACGACTTCTGGGCGTACCCGGTCGGGATCGACTGGTAGTCCGCGCTGAACCAGACGCGCAACAGGTTCACCAGGACCAGTTCCAGCCCGAACGTGATGAGCAACGTGATGAAGATCGGCCCGTTGACGATCAGGTTGATCAGGTACCGCTGGAGCAGGTACCCGATGATGAAGAGCACCGCCGCCGCGGGCACCATGCTGAGGAACGGGTCCAGCCCGAACGCCTCGTGCATCTGCAGCGCGACGTACGCCCCGCACAGCACCAATGCGCCGTGGGCCAGGTTGACCACGTTCATCACCCCCCACACGAGGGAGAAGCCGACCGCGACCAGGGCGAGCAGCCCGCCCTGGAGGAGGCCGTACAGAGTGGCTTGCAGAAACTGCGTCATGACCGTGGTCTCCCTCTGGTCCTACCTGCTAGCGGGCCACTTGAGCGGCGCCTGGGCCGAGTCCTTCGGCCACACCGTCACCGGCTTGCCATCCTGGATCTGGATGACGGCCATCGGCTTGGTCACGTTCATGCCCTGCGGCGTGAACTTGATCGGGCCGAAGAACGACGGCGTGTCCAGGGCGGAGAACGCATCGCGGACCTTGTCGGGGTCGGTCGAGCCGGCCTTCTCCACGGCAAGCACGAGCGCGAGGCAGGCGGCGGTCGCCTGGGCGTTCTGGTACACCGGCTCCCGGCCGCCGTACTGCGCCGCGAAGGTCTTGGCGTAGTCCGCCGCACTGCCGAAGTACTTGTCCGAGCCGGACATCTTCGGGGTCCACTGGGTGGAGCCCAGTACCCCGTTGGCCGCGTCGCCCAGCGTCTTGGCGAAGTCGGGGATCGGCGGGGCCACCGTCTCGGCGAAGCCGCCGGCCGGCGTGACACCCAGCTCCTTGGCCTGCCTGACGATCGCGACGCCCTCGGACAGGTGTACCGAGCCGATGATCACGTCGGGCTTCAACGGCTTGATCTTCGTCAGGGCCGCCGAGACGTCGGCCGTCTGGTTGGGCACGTACTCCGTCGCGACGACCTGGAAGCCCAGCTCCTTGGCCTTGTCGAGCCCGCCCTGGGTGGCCGTCTTGGAGAAGCCGTCGTCGGCCGAGATGAACGCGATCGTCTTGGGCTTCGGGTCGGCCAGGTCGTTGATGGCCTGCACCATGCTGGCCACGTAGAACGTGGCCGGCGACAGGACCGCGAACGAACGCTGGTACCCCTTCTTGAAGATCTTGTCATCCGCCCCCGCGCTGTCGGCCATGACCTGGCGGTTGCGCTCGATCACCGCGGCGGCGGCCTCGGTGGGGCCGGAGCCGTACGGCCCGAGGATCAGCTTGATGTTCTTGTCGTTGTACTGGTCGACGAGCTGCGCCGACACGTCGGCCTTCGAGGTGTCGTCCTGGTACTGGACGTCGAGGGTGTACTTCGTGCCGCCCGCGGTGAAGCCGCCCTTGTCGTTGACGACCTTCTTGCAGATCTCGTACCCCTCCTTGGTCAGCCCGCCCTCTTTGGCGGTGGCGCCGGTCAACGAGATCGACGCGCCCAGGGTGAGCACGCTGCTTCCGCCGCCCCCGGCGGCGCCCGGTTCGGGCGCCTTCTTTGATCCGCAGCCGGCGGTGACGAGCAGCAGCATCGCTGCGACCGCCGAGCCGGTGACTATCCGGGTGTTCATGAACTCCGCCTTCCATCGAACGCGCATGGTTTCGTTTTGGGTGTTGTGGTGGGACGGTAGGGAGTCCGCGCCGTGTGGCGCGCTTCACTGGTGGCTTCTTGACGAACATCAGAACTTGGCACCGCCGGAGCGCTGACCGGCTTGCCATGGGAGAAGCTTGCGCAAGCTCAGGGACGACCGCAATGCCCTGAGCCCTGGTGTGCCGCATACGGCGCCCAGGGCGGTTGGGCTGAGCTGGGGAAACCTGTCTAGTCACTAGACAGTCCCGTTCGTATCTTTCTGTAGCGCTCGTCGCCAGTGGTGGCTGTCGGCGCTGGCCACCGTGCATGGCCTGGGTCGCCGTCCCGGTGACTCTAGGTGAGGGTCGCTGGCGGGTCTTGTGGGGCCTTGTGGGGTTCCGTTAGTTTGCGCTCGCCTTGGTTGTGCTGCCCTCTGGAGGAAGCCATGCGCGGTCGGTCGGGTCGTCGGGGTGGCCGGTGTGACGGGCTGTTCGGGGCCGGGTTGCGGCGGGTCCGGCGGCGCGCCGTGGAAGGCGATCGGTGCCGCCGAGGACATCGCCGCGATGACCAACCTCAACGGGCGGCTGTACGCGGTGCGGCACGACGGCACGCTGCTGGCGCGGCTGCCCGGTGGTCGCCGATGCGCCGTGGGTACCGCTCGGGTCGGCGCCGGGCACGCCGACCGCGCTGGCCGGCTGGGCGGGCAAGCTGTTCCTGGCCAACACGGCCGGCGAGCTGCACTGGCGGGACGCGATACCGTAGCGGCCATGGGGCCGCTGTTCGTCCTGATCCACAGCCCGTCGGTCGGGCCGGCGACGTGGACGCCCGTCGCGCGTGAGCTGGCCGAGCGTGGCCACGAGGCACTCGTACCATCGCTGGTTCATGTGGGAGCCGGTGCGCCGCCGGCCTGGCGGCACGTCGCGGCCGCCGTCGCCGGCGCCCTTGCGGACGTCCCACCCGACCGGGGAGTGATTCTGGTCGCGCACAGCAACGCCGGCCTGTTCGTTCCCGTGGTACGTAAGGCGGTCCGCCAGCCGGTCGCGGCGTCGGTGTTCGTCGATGCGCTGGTACCGGCGAGACAGGGCGCCACGCCCGCCACCGAAGACGAGTTTCTGGCTTCCCTGAAGGGACTCGCCGGGCCTGACGGGCGGTTGCCGCGCTGGACCGACTGGTGGGGCGACGAGGATATCGCGCCGTTGTTCCCCGACGAGGAGACCCGGCGGGTGGTCACCGAGGAACAGCCGCGCCTGCCGCTGTCGTATTTCGAGCAGGCGGTACCGGTGCCGGACGGCTGGGCCGACCACCCATGCGTGTATGTGCTGTTCGGGCCGGCGTACGAGCGGGTGGCCGCGGAGGCCCGGGCGCGGGGCTGGTCCGTGCGGCACATCCCGGGGGAGCACCTGCACCAGATCGTCGATCCGGCGGCGGTCGCCGAGGAGCTCATCTCCGTCGTGACGGCGCCGCGATCCTGACCGCTACGGGCGATCCTGACCGCTACGGGCGGTCGTGGGCTTCCGGGTCGCGGGCGAGCACCGACCGGCCGCCGTCGACGGGTACCACCGCTCCGGTGATGAGGCCGGCCTCGGCGGAGAGCAGGTAGGCAATGGTGGCCGCCACCTCCTCGGGCCGGCCGACCCGGCCGATCGGGTGCAGCGAAGCCATCTCCCGCTCGACGCGGGCGGCCTCGGCCCCGGGTAATCGGTTCAGAAGTGCGGCGTAGCGCTCGGTCGCGATCGAGCCGAGCGCGACCGCGTTGACCCGGATACCGCGGGGGCCGTACTCGACCGCAAGCGCCCGGGTCAGCCCCTCGACCGCCGCCTTCGCCGTGACGTAAGGCAGGCAGCCGGGTACCGCCCGGCCGGCCTGGTGCGAGGAGACGTTGACGATCGCCCCGCCGGTACCGGCGGCGAGGAAGCGGCGCACCGCCGTCGCGCACCCGACGACGGCGGGGTGCAGGTTGGCCGCGATGAGGTCGAGCACCTCCCGCGTGGGGGCCGAGTGGACCGAGGCGTCGCGGAACACCGCCGCGTTGTTGACCCATCCGGTGAGCGTGCCGGCGGCCTGGGCGCGGTCGGCGGCCCGCTCGGTGACCGCCTCGTCCGCCGCGTCACCCACCACGGCGACGATCCGCGGGTGGCGGCCGGTCCAGGCGAGCGCGGCGGGGTCCCGTTCGATCGCGACGACCGTGTCCTCGGTGCCGAGCAGCCGCTCGACGACCGCGCGCCCGATTCCCCGGCCGCCACCGGTCACCACGTACGCCCGCCCCATGCCCCGAGACTAGGCGCCCGGCCAGGTCGCCGCCGGGCCCAGCCATCCGCCCCGCCACCCGTCCGGCCGGCGCCCGCCACCCGTCCGCCGATCTTGGAGTTGTGGTGCCCGTCTTGCTCCGCGCGACACCGTTTGTCCCCTGCATAACTCCAAGATCGCGGAGGGCGGCGCGCGGGCGCGGGGGCCGGAGCGGGCGCGGGGGCCCGAGCGGGCGGCGCGCTATCCGGGGCTGGCGGCGCGGCGGATGGGTCGGTGCGGGCGATCCCACACTCGGCGGTCCGGTCCGGGCCGGGCTCCGAAGACGTGATGAGCCGGCGGTACCGCGCCCCCGCGGCACCGCCGGCACCGACAACACGACGTCGGTCGGCCATCGGTTCACCTGCCGGAAGGAAACGTCATGAAACTCAACCCCACGCCGGGCCGGCGGGCACGCCGCGGCCTGGCGGGACTCGCCGCCCTGGCCGTGCCGGGCGGGGCGGTCTACGGCCTCGGACCGGGCGCCGCGAACGCCTCCAGCCACCGGGAGGCGCCGCTGATCGCGGCGGACCCGGCGGTGCACAACACGGACCTGTACGCGTTCGTCAACCCGGAGATCGGGTGCCCGGCTGCGCGCGACGGGCACCACGGCGACCGCCGCGCTCGTGGTGCTCGTCGGGCTCGGGCTGACCGCCCGCGTGCTGGCCGGCGCGCTCTGACGGGCTATACCGCTTTCTGGTACGCGCGGAACGTGCGCGTGGACAAGGCGACCATCACGAGCGCCAGGGCCAGCAGCCCGCCGCCGTGGACCAGAACGGTACCCCAGTCGGGGTCCCGGGCCAGCGCCGCGCGGGCGCTGTCCAGGGCCCAGTTGATGGGGTTGGCGTCCGCCACGCGCTGCATCCACCCGGGCATCAGCTCCTTGGCCATGAAGGCCGAGGAGAGGAACGTCAACGGAAGCAGCAGCATGATGTTGAGTCCGATGATGGGTTCGCGCTGGCGGACCAGCATGCCCACGGTGTTGGACAGGGCACTGAACACGATGCCCACCAGTGCCGCGGTCACCACGAGCACCGCGAGTCCGGCGGACCCGCCCGGGTACCGCGCCCCGGCCGCCAGGCCCAGCAGCACGATGATGGCCGACTGGACGGTCGTGCTGACCGCCTGCTCCAGCACGTTGGCGTTCATGATGGCGCCGCGGCGTACCGGGGTGCCGAGGAACCGGTTCAACGTGCCCCGGTCGATCTCCTCCATCGTGATCATGCCGGCCCACATGCTTGACGAGACGGCGTTCATCACGACCACACCGGGTACCAGATAGGTCAGGTACGACGGGGCACCGAAGCCGGGCAGCTCGACGATCCGGCGGAACAGGTTGCCGAAGAGGAACAGCCAGATCATCGGCTGGATCATCGTGATCACGAGCACGATCGGTTGGCGGACCAGCGCCTTGAGGCGGCGGTGCGTCATCCACCAGGTGTCGACGGCGAGCGTGCTCATCGGCCTTACCTCCGCTCGCTGCGCTCGGCCGCCTGGAGGCGCCGCCTGCCCTCGGCGCCACACTCCGACTTCGTCGGTGTGTCGCCTCGGTTAGACGACGCCGCGGCCTCGCTCCGCTTGCTCATCGGCCTTACCTCCGCTCGCTGCGCTCGGCCGCCTGGAGGCGCCTCGCTCCACTTGCTCATCGGGTACCCCCGTTGGGTTCGAATCGCCGACCGGCGTAGCGGAGGTAGACGTCGTCGAGGGACGGGCGGGCGACCGTGACGGCGGCGACCGGTACCCCCGCCTGGTCGAGAGCGGCGAGCGTGCCCGGCACGGCCGCTGCGCCGTCGTCGGCGCGGGCGCTGAGGCGCAGCCCGTCCAGCGTGATGCCGTGGACGCCGGGCACCGCAGCGACCAGCCGGCGCACCAGGTGCTCGTCGGGCGCCGTGCGCAGCTCCACGTGTACCGCGTCCCCGCGCAGCTCCGCCTTCAGCTCGTGCGGCGTGCCGGTGGCGACCACCCGGCCACTGTCCACAATGGCCAGCCGGTCGGCGAGCCGGTCCGCCTCGTCGAGATAGTGCGTGGTGAGCAGCACGGCCAGCGACTCGTCACCGGCCAGCCGGGCGATCTCCACCCACATCGCCGCCCGTGCCTCGGGGTCCAGACCCGCGGTCGGCTCGTCGAGGAAGAGCACCTCCGGGCGGTGCACCAGGCCGAGCGCCACGTCGAGACGGCGCTGGGTACCGCCGGAATAGGTGCGCACCGGGCGGTCGGCGACCGGGCCGAGGTCGAACCGGTCGATGAGCGCGCCGACGCGGCCGGCCAGTTCCGCGCCGCGCATGCGGTACAGCCGGCCCTGCAGGGTCAGGTTGTCCCGCCCGGTGGCCATCGGGTCGGCACCGGAGCGCTGGGACACCACACCGATGTGCCGGCGTACCCGGTCGGCCTGGCGCCGCACGTCGTACCCGGCAACGGTCGCGGTACCCGCGTCCAGGCGGGCGAGGGTGGTGAGGACTTTGACAGTGGTGGATTTACCGGCCCCGTTCGGGCCGAGCAGGCCGAAGACTTCGCCTCGGCGGACCGTGATGGACAGGCAGCGCGCGTACCCCGCCGGGGTAGTTCTTGACGAGGTCGTGCGCCGCCACGGCATAGCCGTTGGTCATGATGCTCCTCGGTGTCGGATCGCGAGACATGGCGAACCGGCCCGCGGAGCGCAAACCCTGGCTAGGTGGCTGGTGTGATTCGGGCGCTCCGGGGGCCGTCGGTCCGGATGGTGGCGCGGGTGGGTGCGACGGCGGCCTCAGCGATGCGGTGAGCGCTGTTTCGCCTGCCGGGTTTGATGTTCGGCCGGGTTGGTGATC